>Ga0207416_1000064_pt1 | contig 188675 bp, 150 predicted proteins | sample PaiPotPPM11metaG_FD_184107 | JGI IMG/M metagenome (GOLD analysis project Ga0207416, IMG submission 184107) | Iron sulfur acid spring bacterial and archeal communities from Banff, Canada, to study Microbial Dark Matter (Phase II) - Paint Pots PPM... ... | reverse complement strand
TGGTGATGGCCGCCGTCAACGTGGTCTTACCGTGGTCAATGTGACCAATCGTCCCTACGTTGCAGTGCGGCTTATTGCGATCAAATTTCTCTTTCGCCATAACTCAGCCTCTAGCTCCTAGCTCTTAGCTCTTAGCTTCTAGCTCAAACCCTTGTCATCCTGAGCGGCGTTCTTTGCCGCGAAGGACCTATGCAACTTCTCTATTCGCGTTCGTCGGCTTCGTAATACGCGCCAACAAATTCCTGCTTCTCAATGAGTTCCTCGGCAATCTGCCGATCGAACTGCGCGAAGTCTTCCGAGAAGCGTTCGCGAAAAATTTCAAAAGCGCGATGCCCACTCCAGAAATCCCGCACCCGATACCGCCCATCGCTCCCAGCCTCGGGTAGCGACTCGCACTTCACTTCGGTCGCGATGTATTCCTGGGCCTGTTGCAAGAACCGCGTCCAGATTCCTTCAGCTCCAAAAACATCTTCGAACTCAACTCTCTTACTTTCTCGGACCCAGAACCTGCGGTCGACGACGAACCGCGGCGCTGGCTTTCACTTCGCCGTCCCTTGCACCTTGGCGATGATTTCCTCCGCGACCGATCGCGGAGCCTCCTCATAGCGCGCAAAGTGCATCGAGTATTCCGCGCGGCCCTGCGTAGACGAACGCATGTGGGTCGCATAGCCAAACATCTCCGCCAGCGGAACAATCGCCTTGATGACCTGCGAGCCCGCGCGGTGCTCCATGCCCTCAATGCGTCCGCGCCGCGAACTCAAATCGCCCATGATCACGCCGGCGTAATCTTCCGGCGTCACCACCTCCACCGACATCACCGGTTCAAGCAGCACGGGAGAAGCCTTGCGCGCCGCCTCTTTGAACGCCATCGACCCGGCGATTTTGAACGCCATTTCATTCGAGTCAACATCGTGATAGCTGCCGTCATACAGCGTAGCCTTCACGTCCACCATGGGATAGCCGGCCAGCACTCCGCCTTCGAGCGCTTCCTGAATGCCCTGATCAATCGGCTTGATGAATTCCTTCGGCACCGAACCGCCCACGATGTCATTGACAAATTCATAGCCAGTTCCGGGTGGTTGCGGATCGAGATAAATCTTCGCGTGCCCGTACTGGCCGCGTCCGCCGGTCTGGCGAATGTACTTGCCTTCCGCCTCGGCATGTCTCCGAATCGTTTCGCGGTACGCCACCTGGGGTTTGCCGACGTTGGCTTCGACCTTGTACTCGCGCATCATGCGGTCGACGATGATTTCAAGATGCAACTCGCCCATGCCGCTGATGATGGTCTGTCCACTGTCGGGATCGGTGTGAACTTTAAAGGTGGGATCTTCCTGGGCCAGCCGCTGCAGCGCCATGCCCATCTTTTCCTGATCAGCCTTGGTCTTGGGTTCGACCGCAACCGAAATTACCGGAACCGCAAATGTGATCGACTCCAGCGCAATCGGATGATCTTCATCGCAAATCGTGTCGCCTGTGCCTACATTTTTCAAACCCACGGCGGCGCAAATATCGCCCGCCAGAATTTCGCTGATTTCTTCGCGCTTGTTGGCGTGCATCTTCAGCAAACGCCCGATGCGCTCCGTCTTTCCGGTGCGCACGTTCAGCACCGAATCACCAGTCTTGAGCTGCCCGGAGTACACGCGGATAAACGTCAACTGCCCAACGAACGGATCCGCCATGATCTTGAACGCCAGCGCCGAGAATGGTTCCTTATCGTCGGCCTTGCGAAAAATCTTCTCCCCGTTGTCGGGATTGATCCCATGCGTCTCCGGCACATCCAGCGGCGACGGCAGATAATCCACCACCGCATCGAGCAACGGCTGTACGCCCTTGTTCTTGAACGCCGTTCCTACCACCACCGGAAACACTTTCAGCGCGATGGTCGACTTGCGCAGCGACGCACGCAGTTCGTCCGCCGTGATCTCTTCACCTTCCAGAAATTTGTGCAGGATTTCGTCGTCGTTCTCAGCGATGCTCTCGACCAGCTGGGCATGAAACGCTTCGGCTTTCTTCTTCAGTTCGGCGGGAATCTCTTCCGTGAGGTATTCGGCGCCAATGGTATCGTCCTGCCAGACGATGGCCTTCATGTTGATCAGATCGATGACGCCCTTGAACTTGTCTTCCTGGCCGATGGGAAATTGAATCGCGACGGGCTTGGCACTGAGGCGCTTGCGGATGGTATCGACGGCATGCTCGAAATCAGCACCCATCTTGTCAATCTTGTTGATGAAACAAATTCGCGGGACGCCGTACTTGTCGGCCTGCCGCCAGACTTTTTCCGACTGCGGCTGCACGCCGTGAACCGCGTCAAACACCGCGACTGCGCCATCCAGCACGCGCAGCGACCGCTCTACCTCCGCCGTGAAATCCACGTGGCCCGGCGTATCAATAATGTTGATGCGAATGTCGCGCCAGGTGCAGGTCGTTGCCGCGGATGTAATCGTGATGCCGCGCTCCTGCTCCTGCTCCATCCAGTCCATGGTCGCAGTGCCTTCGTGCACCTCTCCGATGCGGTGCGTCCGTCCCGTATAAAACAGGATGCGCTCCGTCGTAGTGGTCTTACCGGCATCGATGTGGGCCATGATGCCGATATTCCTGCAACGTTCTAATGGAACTGTTCTGGGCACGACTCTAACTCTTTCTGGGCTCCGAAATCAGCTGTCAGCTCTCAGCTGTCAGCCATCAGCTAAACGAAAACTCTTGTCATCCTGAGCGGCATCTTTTGCCGCGAAGGACCTATGCAACTCTCACCATCTATAATGCGCGAACGCCTTATTGGCTTCCGCCATCCGGTGCACATCTTCTTTCTTCTTGATCGCTGCGCCTTTGCCACTGGCAGCATCCAGCAATTCATTGGTCAACTTCTCGACCATTCCCTTTTCCCCGCGGCCGCGCGCATAACTGATCAGCCAACGGATCGCCAGCGACGTTCGGCGATCGGCATTCACCTCGACCGGCACCTGGTAGTTCGCGCCACCCACGCGGCGGGTCTTGACCTCGAGCAGCGGCTTCGCGTTCTCGACGGCCTTCTTGAAGAGTTTCAACGCTTCGTCGCCGCCCTTTTCCTGCACCTTCGCCAAAGCCTCATAGAAGATGCCCTCGGCGGTCGAGCGCTTGCCCTGCCACATCATCGAATTGATAAACTTCGTCACCAGATCCGACTGATAAACCGCATCCGCCGGAACGGTCCGCTTGGCGATATGTCCTTTACGAGGCATTCAGCTTCTGGCTCCTAGCTTGAGCTCACTGGCCACTGATCACGACCACTGGCCACTGTCTTTATCCCTTTTTCGGCCGCTTGGCTCCGTACTTCGAGCGTCCCTGCATGCGACCGGCAACGCCGACCGCGTCCAGCGTCCCGCGAATCACGTGATAGCGCACGCCCGGCAGATCCTTCACACGGCCGCCGCGGATGAGCACAATCGAGTGCTCCTGCAAGTTGTGGCCGACGCCGGGAATATACGTTGTCACTTCAATTCCGTTGGTCAGACGCACGCGCGCAACCTTGCGCAAAGCCGAGTTGGGTTTCTTTGGCGTTTGCGTATACACGCGGGTGCAAACTCCGCGCTTCTGCGGACATCCCTGCAACGCCGGGCTCGCCGTCTTGTAACGGGGCCGCTTACGGCCCTGGGCCACCAACTGGTTAAAAGTAGGCACTCTTTGGCACTCCTTAGCGGCGCAGCAACCTGCCGTTCGCGCAGGCTGCGCACAGCTCCAATTCCGTCTGTTCTAGACGCGCATCCGTGGGCATGGCCGGCTTCACGCCAACCATTACTTCTCGCCGCGCAGCTCCGTTAACGCAAGCTAGCGCCAGAGAGATTCTGGATTCCTGGTCAGACTTTCGCTGCCGACGGTGGCGCCCGGCCAAAACCGCGGGGGCACTCCGTTTCGTCAGCCTTGCCCTGCATATCCTTCCACAATAGGGCAGAAGGCGCCGCAGGAACGTTTCAGCGAGGAAAGTTTCCGAACCCGAACTTCATCCGGAAACGTCTTTCTCAATAGCTTCTCTGCAAATCCTCTACAGACACAACTAGAACTCGCAGCACACAGCAAGCCTGGATGTACTCGCGGAACCAAACTAATATAACAAGTGCGCGCGAACATCGTCAACCCGTCATTTCGCATCCCAATCATCGGACGATTGGAATCTTTCGGCTTTCTGCTCGATACGTTGTTGGTGCACTATTCTGCGTAATTCGAATTGCACTACCTTCGAGATCGCGCGGCGCTTGCTGATTCCACTTCCAGCCTCTACACTACAAGTTTTCCAATTCATTCGATAGTTCGCCCGGCGTGTTTCGGGAAACGCGGAGCCGGAGCAATGTTTGACGAGGGGTGCATGGGTAGGTTGCGTTCGAGACTGTTGCCGTGGGCGGTGGCAATCCTTTCTCTATGGTGCATCAGCGGCTGTGGCGGGGGCGCCAAAGCGGGCCCTCCGCTTTTTCCTGGGCAAATTACTCTTTCGCCCAGCAACAATATCTCCGTACTTCTCGGTTCCACCTTTAATTTCACGGCCTCGGCCCATACCGTCTCGAATACAAACCTCGCTGTCCCGATTACTTTTACATCCACCGATACATCGGTTCTGAACGTCGCACCCAACGGCGTCGCTTGTGCCGGACACTGGGACATCGCTTTTACCACCTGCACCCCGGGAGGTACCGGAGTAGTCAAGGTGACCGCCTCTGCCCTCGGCCAGTCCAGCATTCCCACCTACGTGTTCGTTCACCCGCCGATCGACAACATCACCGTCACCGGGGTCCTGCTGAATAACGTCCCCGTCCAGGAGCCTTGCCTTTCCCAAAGTCAGACGATGACAGTCGAGGCCCACGCCTTTAGCCAGGGGTCCGACATCACGTCGTCCGTAGGTCCTTTTACCTGGTCGGCTGACAACCTCTCTGTGGTAACCGTGACCCCCCTGATTAACATTGCCTTCAACTTTCCTACGAACCAGGCCACGGCGAAGGCACTCACTCCGGGGTTGGCACACGTTATCGCCACTGCCAGCGGAGTTTCCAGCACGTCGTTCCAGCAGCCGGTATATAAAAATTCACAAGGAACTTCCCCGACCCTCGATTTTTTTGAGACTTGCCCCATTCAGAGCATCACCCTCGAGGTGGGCGCAGCGGGATCTCAGCAAACTAGCCAAACCACATTCGTCGCTTCCAAAGGAACGACCACGCTGAACGCGACCGCGGTCTTGACCGACGTGATGGGCAACACTTCCTTGCCCAACACCTTTAGCGGAGTCGTGCTCAGCAAAATTCCTTTGACTTGGAGCGCCTCCCAACCGACGGTATTGGGTGCCCCCTCCAACTGCACTGAATCGTGTACGCTGTCGGCCCCCCTGGCGGGATCAGGTTCCGTCACGGCCTCGTGCACGCCGCCAACCTGCAACGTCGGCTTCCCTTTCGTCCCCGCATCGCTGTCCACGCCCGCCGACATAGCCACCTGCACGCAGTTCTTTAAAGCTCAATCTGCTGCGCCACCTGGCTTCAATTGCGAGCAACTCATACCCGTTCCCGTTTACGCTACGCCTCTCCAGCCTGCCACTGTTGTGGGAATCCAGCCTGCCACCGTCGTCGGAAATGGTGCAATCTCGGGCCTGATCACGGGTTCCCCCACCCCTGCCTCCCTGCTTGCAACCAGCACAGGATGCGCTCAGCTTCCTCCGTCAACCTGCACCACCTCGATGTACAGTCTCTCGACTGGCCGACAGTCAACGGGGCCGGAAAATGCCATCAACACTTCGCCAAACTCGCTGCTCTTTGATCCCGCAGGCGACCGGGCCTTCATGGGAAGCAACTTCGGGGCGCTGCTGATCAATCCTGCCAACTTCGGCTCTGGACCTTTCGCCACAATCGGCACGGTCACGGGAAAAGTGCTGGCCAGTTCCAACAACGGAAGTTTGGCGGTTTACTCCGACACACTGCACACTCCAAATCAGGTTTATATCGTCAACGCCGCCAGTACCACTTCTCAGTCGGCCACCCCTTTGAGTATCCCTCAAGCGGTAGCCGCGGCGTTTTCGCCCGATGGCCTGAAGGCTTTTATCTTCGGAAACGGCGGCAGCTCGCTTTACATCTATTCCCCGCTGCAAGCTTTGCAGGGACCGATTCCGTTATCCGGGCCGACTAATGACAACACGGTAGGCTTTTCACCCAATGGCGCATTCGCCTTTGTGGCAGAATCCGCCGCCAATGGCGGTTCGGCCAATTTCACCGCGTTCAACACCTGTAACGATCAAGTTGTCACGCCTTCCCTGCCCTTGCCTGCCGATCCTTTATTCATGCGGATACTGCCGGGATTGCACCTCGAAGGAACGGACTCTTTCGGCCACAGCATCCCTGACGGAACCCACGTGTTCGTCCTGGATGCGACCGGCTTCGACATCATTACAGCCACCATTACCCCGCCCGCAACCGGAACCCTATGTCCTCAGACCCTGACCTTTATCAGCAATGACCCCACCCGCTTGGCGCAACGCGTCGAACTCAGCCAGGGAACTCTTCAGCCAATCAATTTCTTCCCCTCCGCCGATGGCACCCAGCTTTACGTGGTAGCCGCCGGACACGCCAGCATTCTCGTCTACGACTTCAGCGTCGGGTCAGTCACCAGCGGCATCGAACTCCAGGGCAACGCGACTCCCGTCAGTGCCGACATAAGCCCGGACGCTGGCACCATCATCGTTGCCGGTAGCGATGGTCTTCTCCACGAAGTCAGCACCGGCCTCGGGGGCAGCGACCAATTCCAACTCTCATTCCCCAACATCCCCGACTACCTAAACCCTTTCTGCGCAATAACCACGCCGCAGAACCCCTGCACCCTGAACCTGGTAGTAGCCAGACCATAAAGGAGTTTTCAAGTTACCTGACCGCCACCGCGCGAAATGTAGCGCCGGCACCCTGCCGGCTGTCGCGAGGGCACCCTGCCCTCGCACTCGGCGCAAAGATGCAGCGGTCTCATTTTTTGATTTAGATTTTAGGAAGCACCACCGACGACCTCTTAGGTGATTGTGAGAAGAAAAGACTCGAAAAGAAGAACTGGCCACTGATCACTGCACACTGCACGCTGCCCTACTGGCAACTGCCCGCCAATTCCTTCCCCACGCTATCCAGCACGCCATTCACGAAGTGCACCGACTCCGGACTGGAAAACTTCCGCGCAATTTCCAGCGCTTCATTAATCACCACCGCCCGCGGAGTCTCCGGATAAGCCATCATCTCCGCCACCGCCGCGCGCAGCAGATTGCGATCCACCGCCGCCATACGCTCCATCCGCCAGTGCTCCGCGTGCCGCTCAATCAGCCCGTCGATCTCGCCCCCGCGATCGGTCGCCACGCGAAACAGATCGTCGGCAAATCCCCGCACCTCCGCGCTCGCCGTCCCATGCTCCGCCCAAAACGTTCGCCGCACCTGCTCCACGTCCTGCTTCCCCATGTCCGATTGAAACAACATCTGCAGCGCCATTTCCCGAGATTTGCGGCGAGTCCCCATAAGCAGTGGCTAGTGGTCAGTTTACGGTAGGAGTTTACTGCAGGAGAGAATTATTTAAATCATGTGGTCTTACCCGCCATTGTCATGCTGAGCGCAGTCGATCGTTGCGAAGCGAATGATCGACGCAGTCGAAGCATCCCTACCTGCAATCCGCCCTTCTTGTCATTTCGATTTGTGAGGCGTGCCACCCCGCGCTCTCATTTTGTCATTCTGCGGTTTGATTTTTCCATTTTGACTTCTGACTTTTGCACTCTGACTTCTGTCATTCCGAGCGAAGCGAGGAATCTGCTTCCCGCTGACAGCTGACGGCTGAGAGCTGACAGCTTGCTTCAGCGACGCCATCTCCACCGCCGCCAGCGCCGCCTCAAACCCTTTGTTCCCCATCTTCAGTCCGGCCCGATCGATCGCCTGCTGCAGCGTGTCGCAAGTCAGCACGCCAAACGCATGCGGCACACCAGTCTCCTGCGCCGACTGACCAATCCCCCGCGTGACTTCATTCACGATCACGTCGTAATGCGCCGTATCCCCGCGCAGCAAACATCCCAGGCAAATGATGGCGTCATACTTCCTAGTAAGCGCCAAAGTCCGCGCCCCCAATGGAATCTCAAACGCTCCCGGCACCCGCGCAATCGCAATATCTTCGCGCCGCGCCCCACTTCGCAGCAGCCCATCGCATGCACTCTGCAAAAGCCGCTCCGTAATAAACGCATTGAACCGCGCCACCACAATAGCGAACTGCTTCCCGCGAGCGTCCAGCGTACCCTCCACAGCCGGAAACTCCGCCTTAGGCACAGCCTCAACCTTCAATGTGATTCTCTCCTCTGTGACCTCTGCGCCCTCTGTGGTGAAACTTTTCTCGATCGTCAAATCCGAGGCTTAAGTCAAATCTGACTTCTAAAATCTGACTTCTGCAATCTGCTTCTTACTTCCCCTTAAACTGTGCTGCCCGCTTCTCCAAAAACGCCGTAGTCCCCTCGGTCTTATCCTCAGTAGCGCAGCAAACGCCAAACAAGGTCGCCTCCAGATAAAGCCCCTCAGCCAATGTCATCTCCATCCCTTTATTGACGGCCTCCATCGCATACTGCACCGCCAGCGGAGCATTCGCAATGATCTTCGCCGCAATGGCCTCCGCTCGCGGAATCAATCCCCCCGGCGGAGTCACTTCGTTCACCAGCCCAATGCGATAGGCCTCCTGCGCCGTGATCATCTCTCCCGACAGCACCATCTGCATCGCCAGGCCCTTGCCCACCAGCCGCGGCAGCCGCTGCGTCCCGCCATATCCAGGAATGATCCCCAGCTTCACTTCTGGTTGCCCCAGCTTCGCATTCTCGCTGGCCAGCCGCATGGTGCAAGCCATCGCAATCTCGCAGCCGCCGCCGAGCGCAAATCCATTGATGCAAGCGATCACCGGCTTTCCCAAATTCTCAATCAGGTTGAGGACGTTCTGCCCGCGATGCGTATACTCCTTCCCCGAGACGGCATCATGCTTGGCGAGTTCGCTGATGTCGGCCCCGGCAATAAACGCCTTCTCGCCAGCACCCGTAAAGATGACGACGCGAATCGCTTTGTCATTCTTGATGTCGTGAAACGCCGCGCGCAACTCCTCCATGGTCGCCATGTTGAGCGCGTTGAGCACCTTCGGCCGGTTGACGGTGACATAAGCGATCGCGTTTTTCTTTTCCAGAAGTATGTTTTCGTAGTTCATGAGAATCGATGTTCTTATGGCGTGATGATCAAAACTAAGCGATTGGACTGAATAGCGCGCTTGCTCACCTGAGGGAACTTGCGCAGTATTCGCACCGAATATTGTCCCGGAGCGGTGAAATCGTAGAAGTAACTCAGTTCGATGGTATCGCGTCCTTGCTGTCCTGGCTTTAGTCTTACCGAAATATTCCTAAAAATGAAAATTTCACCGTCAGTGTGCCTTTTTATATCGCGCAAGTGCTCACTTTCATGCACTGGCCTTCCGGAGGCATCCCGCACGTCCATCTCATAGTCCCATCCGGGGTTCGTTAACGCAAAATCAACCTCGCGTTTTGTGTTGTTGGTCATCACCACTAAGAGTCGAATCGTGGCTCCCAGCTTCCATACCGCGACTCCCGGCCGATAAGAATCATTCGCCGGAATACGTTCCACGGAAAATCGAGCTTTTGCTGCATGGGCAACTCCGGGGAAGGCCAATAGCACCGACATCGCGATTAGCGCCGTAAGAATCGATCGAGACCAGAGATGCGGGCTCAACATCCTGCAATCCTACAGCTTGTTCGCCTTCGGCTTCTCCGGGTCCGAGTAATCATAAAACCCGCGCCCTGACTTCCGCCCGTACCACCCCGCCATCACCAACCGCTTCAGCAGCGGAGGTGACGCAAACCGCCGCTCCTTGAATTCGTCATACATCACATGCGTGATGTAGTAAGTCGTATCCAGCCCGACAAAATCCAGCAGCGTAAATGGCCCCATCGGATACCCGCACCCCAGCTTCATCGCGTTATCGATATCCTCAATCGAGCCCACGCCTTCTTCATACGCCCGAATCGCATCCAACAAATAAGGCACCAGCAACCGGTTCACGATGAATCCCGTCTTGTCCGACGTTCGCACCGGAACCTTGCCCAGCTTCTTCGCAAACTCGTAAGCTGTCTCGTAAACGTCATCCGCGGTCGCGATCGTCCGCACCACCTCCACCAACTTCATCAGCGGCACCGGATTAAAAAAGTGCAGCCCGATAAACCGCTCCGGCCGCTTCACCGCCGTCAAAAGCTCGGTCACCGAAATCGAAGAAGTATTCGAAGCGAAAACCGCCTCCTTCTTCACGATGCCATCAATCGACGCATACATCTTCTTCTTCTCGTCCACATTCTCGATGATGGCCTCAATCACAACGTCGCAATCCGCCAGGTCGGGCTTGTTGGTCGTGCCCCGAAGCCGCGCCCGCGCCGCATCTTTCTGTTGCCCCGTTATTCCGCCCTTCTCCACCGGACGCTCCGCAAACTTCGCCAGAGACTTCTCAATTCCCGCAAATCCCTTGTCGAGAAATTTCTGTTCCACTTCGAGCACAGTCACATCAAATCCAGCCATCGCGCAGACCTGAGCAATGCCCGATCCCATCAGCCCGCAACCGAGAACTCCTACTTTCTTAATTTCCATAATTGCTTCCTCAAAAAATTGGGCCTTGTCATCCTGAGCGAAGCGAAGGACCTATGCAGTTCGCTTTCACCAACAACTGTTGGAACTCATAAATCTGAGTCAATTCGCTTCAGAGGCCCCCACTTGCCGAGCGAGAACCACACCGCAAGGCCAAATGGAACTGCTAAGAACAGCAAGGTCGCTGCCAATGCCACCAATTGGCCCTCGAAACCGGTTCCTAAAATGAGCACAGCTGGCCATATGAAATTGCGGCAAGCATGGTCGCCTCCGAAATCGCAGATTACCGCTCCAAGCCCAACACTCAGCAACAAACCGAGGAGGCTCGTGACACAAAAACGAAGTCCAGACTTAAGACGGTTTGACATGACATTTAAAATGCGACCTCGTATCGCTTGATCCGTGAAAATCCGTGGCTAAAAATTCAGCAGCGTCTCCACAATCATCGCAATCCCCTGCCCGCCGCCGATGCAAGCCGTCGCCAGCCCATATTTCTTCTTCCGCCGGCACAATTCATACAGCAGCGTAATCACCAGCCGCGTCCCGGTCGCGCCCAGCGGATGTCCCAGCGCAATCGCCCCGCCATTCACGTTCACCTTCTCGCGATCCAGTGCCAACTCTTTCTCCACCGCCAGGTACTGCGCCGCGAACGCCTCATTCACTTCAATCAAATCCATATACTCCAGAGACATTCCTGCCTTCTGCAGCGCCATTTTCGTTGCCGGCACCGGACCGCGTCCCATCAGTTTCGGCTCCACTCCCGCCATCCCCCAACTCACAATCCGTCCTAGCGGCATCAGATTCCGCTTACGCGCTTCCTCCATCGACATCACCACCACTGCCGCCGCTCCATCCACAATGCCGCTGGCGTTCCCGGCCGTCACCGTTCCATTCTTTCCAAATGCCGGACGCAATTTCCCGAGCCCTTCCATCGTGGTCTGCGGACGCCGGTGATCATCCTCCGTCAACGATTCCCCTGTGAGATCACCTTTATGATTCCGCAGCGGCACGGGTACCAACTCTTCCTGAATTCTCCCCGCCTTGTACGCATCGTCGGCGCACTTTTGCGAACGCAACGCGAACTCATCCTGCATCTGCCGCGTGATTCCCTGCTCCGACCCGTACAACTCCGCGGTGTTCGCCATATAAGACCCGCAATAGGTATCCAGCAGTGCCATCATTAGCGAGTCTTCCAGCTTCCCTCCGGGCGCCAGCGTAAAGCCATCGCGCCCGCGAATCACAAATGGCGCCTGCGACATCGCCTCCATCCCGCCTGCCACCACCACCTTCGCCTCATCCAACTGCACCAACTGCGCCGCATTCACAATCGACTGCATCCCCGATCCGCACAGCCGGTTCACGGTCAGTGCCGGCACTTCAATCGGAATGCCCGCTCGTAACCCCACGTGTCGCGCGCCGTACAGAGCATCGCCCGAAGTCTGCTGCGCGTTGCCAAACACGACGTGATCGACCTCTTTCGGGTCCACCTTCGCCCGCTCCATCGCACCCTTGGCCGCAATCGCGCCCAACTCCTGCGCCGTAAAATCCTTCAACTTGCCGCAATAGCGGCCAAAGGGCGTCCGCGCCCCACTCACAATGGCAATGTCACCCGGCTTTAGCATGATTTTTCCCGCAGAATTAAATCAGAGCTGATCAGAGTCGGTCAGCCAAACGTGTCAGTGTAGCGCGACTGAGGAGCTTTGACCAACGGTCGGAGTGACGATGTCAACCACAAAGGACACGAAGTATCACGAAGGAATTCGTCCCAAGGATCCTTCGTGTGACTTTGTGTCCTTTGTGGTTGATGGTTTTCCGTTCGGGTGAGCCGTCCGTGCGATTAAACCTACGCTACCGCCCCCGCCGCCAGCGACGCCCCCAGCGCCACAACCTTCCCCGGCCCTTGCGCCATCGCCTGCAGCAACGCATGCTCCGCCCGGTTGATCACCTCGGTCACCACATCGACCGGATCGTATTCCGTGCGAATCACCGCCTCCGCCAGTCCCGCGGAAAATTGCGCGATCGGCCCCTGCTCCGACCCATCTTTCGCCGGCAGCCGTACTTCCGCAATAATCTTCCGCAACTTCTCCACCGCCAGCAGCGCCTCTTTCTCCGCCGTCTCGCCCAGCAGAATCGCAATTGTGGTCGTGTCGTAGCGGAACGCCAGATCATTCGAGCGAATGTTCGCGGCACACAGTTGCCCGGCTCTCTCCATCACGTTCTGCACTGCCGCCTCGCCATATTCCTTCGTCATCGACCCGCTCTTGCCGAACTGCAGCAACAGCACCGACAGCGTCGACGCATTCTGAATCGCGCGCTTGCTTTCCGCCAGCAGCAGGTCGATGTACGACGCCCGCTTCAGCAACCCTGACTTCTCGTCCGTCACTGACAGATTCTTCACCAGCCGCCGCAGCCCCGCGTTATTCAACGCAATCACCATCTGCTCCGCCAGCGTCTTTAGCACAACCATATCGGCCTGCTGCCAGGCTCGCGCCCGGTTGTGCATCAGCACCAGCATGCCCACAATTTCTTCCCCATCGCTGAGTGGAATCGCCAGCAACGACGCGGCCCCCATATCAGTGACGACTTTCCGCGCAGGCTTCAGGACATCAGCCTTGGGCGCATTCTCCACTGCCAGCGGATCATGCCCGTTCACCGCCTGGTGCAGGCAGCCAACCAACTCCGCGATCGCGGATCCTCCCGCCTTCTTGAATCCCTCGGCGCAAAACTCTTCCAGCGCTGTCGGAAACGATCCCGCCTTGCCCATGGCCGCGATGCACCGCGTCGCTTCCCAATGCGTTCCAATCTCCCTCACCGCGGTGCTCAACACAGCTGGAGCCGTGCCCTGGTGATACAACTTGCGCGAAATTTCCGCCACCCGAGTGAAGCTGCGCACATCGGTTGCCGCATCCGGCGCAGGCGTGCTCGCTGTCGGGGCCGGACCGCTTACCCCCGCCGGAGGCAGTGGCGCCGATCCCGCATACCGAGGCGTCACACCAGCCGACAAATACAGCCGTTGCAAATCCTCGTTCTTCTCTTCTTCCCGCGGGAACAACTCCTGAATTCTCTGCAACCGCTCGACCGCTTTGTTGCGCATCCCATACTGCACCAGAATTTCCGCCTGCAGCATCAGGTCCTGCAGCGTTGAAGCCCCCAGCGTTGGCTCCTGCTCCCGTACCGGCTCTTCCGCAGCGGTGTTGGCGGTAGAAAATCTCGCACCGATCGACCGGAAGCGTGTGTCATCGATTTTCCCCTTGAGCATCTCCAGCCGCTTGGCATGGCCGGGCTCATAAGGGTCCACATCCGCGGCGCGATCTAAACACTCAGCCGCCTTCTCGAAGTCGCCTGTACTGCAATAAAGATCGAACAACTTGAGCAGCGTTTGGCAATAATCGCTTTCACGGTTGGAAGCGTTATATAGTTCGCTCAAGAACTCCAGAATCTGCGGCGAAGAGCGGTGCGCCGTCGTCAAATCCTCCATGATCGCGATGAACTGCCGCCGCTCCCCGCGTCGCCGTTGGAATTGTTCTAGCTTGCGCGCCAGCTCGACCGCGGCATCATGTTTTTCCCCGTCCAGCAAGTTTCCCACCAGCGCAATCACCTGCTGCACGCGCGCCGGATTCGCCTCGAAAAGCTGCCACACCAGTGGCTCCGCATCGGCATAGCGCCCCGACGCCACCAGTGCGTCAGCATAGGTCTCGCGCAACTCCGGCGTCACCTCGCCTGCCTTCATTTGCGGTTCGAGGATAAAGATGGCCGCGCCGGTCTGTCCCTGCGCCAGCAAACTCTTTGCATAGGCGAGCGCAATCCCCTGATCCGATGCATCTTCCTGATATGCGCGCTCGTACCATTGCGCCGTCTCCCCGCCCTCGGACGCCGCCAATAATGCCACCTTTTGGTACGCCGCCGCTGCCGCCTTGCGATTCCCCAACTCCGACGCAGTCTCTGCCACGCGCAAAAGGTTCGCCTGGGTCGGTTCCAGCGCGACAATGCGATCCAGTATCTCGACCGCTTCCTTCTTCTTGCTGAGCTTGCCCAAATCTGATAGCGCCGCTTCGTAGGTAGTTACCGCCAGCTTCTTGTTCGATCCTTCCAGCAGCTGTCCAAAACGGAATTTCTGTTGCCAGGTGGGACTTCCATGCCGTGCCAGCTTCTTATACGTCAGGCTCGCGCGCGTGGCGTCGCTCGCCCCGACCTGCCGCTCAAAAAGCTCGCCCAAAAGCCGCACAGCCTCGGTGTTCCGATTCAGCGAAAGGCAGAGATCGGCCGACAACTGCCGCACCACATCATTCTCCGGATCATCCCGCAGCACCAGCAGATACTCTTCCAGAGCTTCCGCGGTCTTGCCTTTTTGCAAAAGCTTCTCCGCACGCTCCACGCGTCTTCCCAGTTCGGCTCGGTCCAGTCGTCTTGTGATCTCAGGCATGCGGATTCAGGCGGAGTAAACCCTCTTTCGATTCTAGGAGCGCCTTCCGCCCCCAGCAATGCGGTACCACCCTCGCCCGATTACGAAGGTCACACCTAATTTTTGCCAGCCACTGATCTTTTGTCGATTATTGATTTTTTTGTCGCGGCTAGAAGGTTTGTAATTCCTTACCAAACGAGGAATAGCCTTCGTTTTCTCTCAAGCGGAGATTCGCGTATTCTCTCCGAGCCAGGAGTCCCTGCCCTCTCCGCGGATTGGAGAGGACGTGAGAATGAAGACTGTCGGCCGTTTATGCCCAGTGCAGTTCTAGTTTCGTGTGCTGATAATTCTCAGCTCCCCCCAAGCGCAGCAGGACAATAAGCCAGGCCATTCTATCGGCAAAGTCTCAACCAAAGGCGATCTGATCGTGATAGTCGAGCACGGGCAAAGCCCGAGCCGCGAACTCCTCGAACGAGCGAACGGCATTCGCCAGCAGTGGATCGATTACTGGGGAGCGACAACGGGACACCGCGCGTCCATGACCGCCAATCCACGGTGAGCTTTACTCCGACCGCAAGGCCTGCATCACATCCACGCGCGCAGCCCGTGCGGCCGGCAACACCGACGCGACCACCGCCACCGTCATCAGCACGAACGCCGAAAACAACACCGGCAACACGCCCGGCATTTTCACATCCAGAAAATATTTCCCTGCCAAGCGCGCCACCACAAACCCGAATGCCGCCCCGGCAAAAACGCCCGCCGCAGCCATCACCGCGCCCTCCGCGACGACGCCTTTTAGCAGATCCCGCGGCTCCGACCCCAGCGCCAGCCGGATTCCGAATTCCCGGGTCCGCGCGGTCACCGAAAATGTCAGCACGCCCGCCACCCCAACCACCGCAATCGCCAGCGCCACTGCCGCAAACACGCCAAACACTACCGAGTTCAAACGGTCCGGCGTCAGCACCTCGGCGCGAACGTCCTCCAGCGTGGCAGCATGTTCCACCGGCTGATCGGCCGACATCGCGCGAATGATGCGAGTGACCGGCGTGACTAGCGAATACGGGTTCACGCCGGTATGAATGAACAGCCGCCCACCAAACAACGGCCCCTCTTCCAGCGGTGTATAGACGGTGACCGTCGGCTCCGGCACGAGATTGCCGTCGTCAATATCGGCCGTCACGCCAATGATGCGGTGCGGCGCCACCAGCCGAGTTTTTTGAAAATCAGTTCCTGGAAAAAATTGCAATACGGGGTCCGTCCAATAGACATGCCGGTCAATGGCATCCTGCCCTGGGAACATGCGCTGCGCGAGCGTCTCGCTAACAATCACGACAGGCTCGCCTTTACTTTGGCCATCGAGCTCGTTGAAATCGCGGCCTTCCAGGATAGGAACACCCAGCGACGCAAAAAATCCGGGAGAGATCACACGCCACTGCGCCCGCGGATCTTCTACACCCTGCGCATGCGTGTGCCCGTCCGCCGAAAATTGCAGGCCAGGAGCGGGCCCGCCATCGCGCCATGGAACGACGTTGCCGAACGCCGTCCGGGTCCCGCCCGGCAGCTCATCGATGCGTTGAATTGCCTGCTTATAAAAATCGATGACTTGCCGATTGGTTTTTCCGGCCGACATCGCGGGAACGTCGATGGCCAGCACGTGCTTGGTGTCCATGCCCGTCTGCGTCCTTTGCAACGCGACAAGCGTTGTGACTACCGCACTTGCGCCTGCCAGCAGCACAAACGACGCCGCAATTTGAGTGACAGCAAAAATCCGTTGCCGGCGGCTCGTGCTGCCGATGATCCGCACGCTGCCGCTCGCCAGGCCCAATCCGCTTGTTGCCTCGCTCGAAGGCAAGCGTGGCACAAATGCCAAAATTACCGCGGCCAGAATCGCCAGCGCCGCGCCCGCCCACAACATCGTGGAATCCACCGTCAAATCCAGCGCCCGCACCGAGAAGCGCGAAGCGTACCGCGCCAGGATGGCCACCATCGGTTGCGCGCTCACCACGCCAAGCGCGGCCCCGGCACCGCACAGCAGCAGGCTTTCGGCCAGCAGCATGCGGCGTAGCGCGCCTCTGCTCGCACCCAGCGCTGTGCGCACTGCCAGTTCGCCTTCGCGCCTTACCGTCCGCGCCAGAATCAGATTCGCGACATTCGAGCACGCAATGACGAATACCAGCCCGGCCGCCGCCAGCAACACCAGGAGCACAGTCCGTGCGCCCGACGTAATCTGGTCGCGCAGCAGCTTGGCTCCGATCCGGAAATCCGCTTCCTTGGCGTACGCTTCGGAATGATCTTTCTTCATCGTCGCGTAGGCCACGCGCAACTCGGCGCGCACCTGCTCCAGAGTGACTCCGGGGCCAAGGCGCCCAAACAACTCAGTCATGCGATGGATGCGCCCGGTGACCATGGTCGCGGAAAGATGATGCGGGCTGGTAACCACGTTCCCGATGATCTCGGTGTCCTGCGGGTACGGCACGCAAGGTTCGAGCACGCCAATGATGGTCGCTGACCGCTCGCCGATACTGCCGAGGCGTACAGTTTTGCCGATGACCGTGGGGTCCTTGTGCAGCGTGTTGGCCCAGAAACGATACGTGAGCACGACCACGCCGTCGGCTTTCGGACCATCGTCTTGAGGCCCAATGAGCCGCCCAAGTACGGGATGGAGGCCCATCACATCGAAGAACGTGCCACCAACCACGCCGCCTCGAATCGAACGCGGCTCACCGAGTCCGAGCATGGTGAAACCCATGACGGAAAAATCGCCGAACGCGCTCACGCTCTTCACGCTGCCCTGCAAATCGTGAATTTCGGGCACAGAGAACGTAGTGTTGTCGTCGCCCATGCCGGGCGCGCTCTGCCGGATATAAATCAACCGGTCCTCGCCCCGGTTCACCAAGGGCTTGAGCAACACGCCGCGCACCAGGGTAAAAATGGCAGCGTTGGCGCCGATCCCCAGCGCCAAGGTGAGCACCACCGCCGTCGCCAACCCTGGCGTCCGCCGCAAAGAGTGAATTGCTACCCTCAGATCGCGAATGAATGCCATGTTCACACCCCCGTCCCGCGCTGGGTATCAGCACAGGGGGTACCAATACTCAATCGCCACATTGTAAATAACTTAGTAAGCGGCGCCCGGCGAGCCGCTGTCCGTTTCAGGACACCGCTTAACAATTCCGGACACCCAGGAAGTTGTACGAGCACAACACTTGTCAAAGACTCTTTTCATCACCAAAATTCTTGTCATCGAAGAATCTTGTTATTCCGAAGGAAGTGAGTAATCTGCTGTTCGCCTGCAGCACCACTGCAGTCCTGCTGAGACGACTCGACATCGGAAGGTGCGTACCCCGAGGTATGAGCTTCCAAGACTCAGTGGCGCGGGTAAACCGGTGGCGGAGGATTTCCGCAGAACCGAAATTGCTGCAGACGCAGAAAAGCTTTATTTCTCTGATCCCCCGGCCCGTCGCCATTTGCTCTTTCTTCTACCGCAAACGACGCAACCCTTGATCAAATTCACCGTAGTCCCGCTACCAATGACTCTTCCCAACCAACCTTCCCTCCATCCCCCGCAGTCCTAAACAGGAACCAAATTGGAGGTTTGTGATGAAACAACTTCTCGGAATTCTGACAATACTTTTTGCGCTAGGCATTCCAGTCCTGGCCCAATCCGATTATCCTCAGGACAATTATCCCCGAGACCGATATCCCCAGGACCGCGACTACAATCGCGGCTACGCCGGGCAGAATCGTCTATCGCCCGAGGATCAGAGCAAGTTCAACGAGGAATACGACAAATGGCAGCGTGCCAACTCACGCAACGATCGCAGTGACGTCGATAAGCATGCCCGCAGAATGGAAGAAATCATGGCGCGCTACAACATTCCTCAAGACACTCCGTTCAACGCCATAGCAACGGCCAACGGATACGCGCCGCGTACCGACATCCGCGACTACCAGGGAAGGTTCTCGCCTGACGATCAGAAGAGCTTTGACAAGGCGTACGAACACTGGCTCAAAGATACCCGCAAACACGATCGCGACGACGTCTCCCGCGACGAGAACAGGATGCAGGAGATCATGGCTCGCTACAACATTCCTCGGAATGTTCCCTACGACGCCCTGGCCTCCGGCGGCCGCGGCTATTAAACGGCAACGCGACCAAGTAGCGCCGATCCAAGTAGCGCCGGCATCCCTTCGACTTCGCTCAGGGCAGGCTTTGTCGGCTGTAGTGCGGGCGCCTCGCCCGCACAGCAGTCGCTAAGAGGGCGCGCTATTAAGTTCAAAGAGTTTTCGCAAGGCTCAGCGACGGATGCAGTTCCAAGCCAGACACTGCACTCCGTCGCTGAATCTTTTACAAGCTCCCCGTTCCGTACGTTTCTCTGGTAATTTGCTCCATGCCCCCGGAGCACGCGCCGCCAGCCATCCACGAAGAAGGCCTTCGCCACCAACTCTCCGCCGGACAGATGGCCATGGTCGCTGTCGGTGGCTCTATCGGCACCGGACTTCTTCTCGGCTCCGGCGCAGCCATGGAAGTCGCCGGCCCCGCCGCCATCTTGAGTTTCCTGATTGCTGCCTTCGCCAACTGGACTGTTGCCATGGCCCTCGGCGAACTCGCCTGCGCTCATCCCGCCGCCGGAAGTTTCGGCGTCTACGGCGACCTCTACCTCAACTCCTTTTTCGGATTCATCGCACGCGCCGGATACTGGATCGGTCTCGCCCTCGCCATCGGCGCAGAAATGGTCGCTGCCGCCACCTACATGTCCGCGTGGTTTCCCGGCGTCCGTTCCTGTCTCTGGATCGTTGTCTTCGCCGCCCTGCTGCTCGTCATCAACCTGCGCAGCGTCGGCTCCTACGGACGCGTCGAGTTCTGGCTCTCCATGATCAAGCTCGCCACCATCATCGTCTTCATCGTGATCGGCGCAGCCTTGCTGCTCAGCGGTCGCGTCGCTCCGCAATACAACGCGCAAGGTGGATTCTTTCCCAAAGGCCTGTGGTCGCCGCTCGTCGCCATGACTTTCGCCGTCTACAGCTTCGGCGGAGTCGAAATGGTCGCGGTAACCACCGGCGAATCCCGCTCTTCCAAAGAAACTCCGCGCGCCGTCTGGCTCACCTTCCTGATTCTCACCTTCGTCTACGTCGGCGCCATAATCATCTTGCTTGGCGTCATGCCCTGGAACCATGCCGGCGTCACCGAAAGCCCCTTTGTCACCACCTTCCGCAGCGTGAAAATTCCCCACGCCTCGGGCGTAATGAACTTCGTCGTGCTCACGGCCGCGCTTTCCGGAGCCAACGCCACTCTCTACGTCGCCTCGCGCATGATCTTCTCCCTGGCCCGCACCGGATGGGCTCCTGCCCGCCTCGGCCGGCTCAACCCCGAAGGCTCTCCGCAGTACGCCGTCCTGCTCTCATCGTTCGGAATTCTCTTCGCCCTTGCGCTGGTCCTCTGGGCCCCCGCAAACGCCTTCCGCTACATCATCGGAGCCGCCTTCACCGGAATGATTCTTTCCTGGCTGGTTTCTCTAGCCGCCCACATCAGCTTCCGCAACCGCCGGACTCCCCAGGAACTGGCCGCACTCCCTCTCCGCTCACCGCTAGGAAAATGGGGATCAATGGCAGGCTTTCTGTTAGTGGCGATAGCCCTGATCCAAACCTGGCTCTATCCCCTCATGAATCTATGGAGCGGCCTAGCCTGCTTCGCTGTATTAGTAGCGTCCTACGCCATCGCCAAAAGAAAACAGACCCACGTAGCGACAGCCGCCTCGGCTGTCCGGTTTTGAAGACTCATGTGGGACAGCCGCCCTCGGCTGTCCCGCCGGGCAAAGCCCGGCAGCCCATTAAGGCTGAATCACCCGACCTCACGGCCGACACTGCATCGGCTCCTCCCCCAGATGAGCCAACAACTGCTTCCCCTTCAAATAATCCGGATTGAACTCCAACACCCGCTGCACATACGACCGCGCAACATCCCTTTGCCCCGCCACACAAAACACAATCGCCAAATCCATTCCCACCGCACTGCGATAAGGCGCTCTCCTGAACACTCGCTCCCACAACTCCGCCGCCCCGCGCAAATTCCCCGCCCGAGTCTCCAAGATCCCCAACTCCACAGCCGCGTCATTATTCAGCGGATCCAATTTCAACGCCCGCTCATAAAGTTCGCGCGCGGATTTTTCATCTCCATGCTTCTGCTCCACAAAACCCAAACCCGCCAACAGCGCCGGATCATCCGGACGCTCCGCCAGCGCCTTCCGCAGATACTGCTCCGCCCGCTGCTCGCCCCCTTCTACATTCCGCTGCGCCAGCGCCTGCCACGCCAGCGCAAAGTCCCGCGTGTTCGCCACCCCGGCATCACTCACGGGAAACGAAACCAAAGGTGCCCCCGGCGTTCCTCGCACTTGCAAACGGGGCAGCGGCGGATTACTCGGATAGCGCCGGATTCGATGATCGGCCTGCTCGGTATGCGCTGCATCCTTGCTCGTTAACGCCGGCATGTGGCATTTCGTGCAGTCCCGCTTCTCCGGATGATGTGTCGCCGCAAACGCCTCCCCATGGCAGCTCAAACACTTCGCGCGGTAATACGCTGCCTTCTCTGCCGCCACCGGTTCCATGTGGGGATCGTGGCAACTGCCGCACCACATCTTCTCACCCGACTTCCGCTTGCATTCGCTCAAAGACAAAGCTTCGAACTGGCTGAGCGTTTCGGGCTTCTGCGGATCATTCCCGCTGAGCACGAAATAATGTATGTAATCCGAAAGCCGCTCCCCCGGCTGAAACTCGTACAGCTTCTTCCCCGGTTGTTGCACTGCGACGGCTCCCTGAAAATGACACTCCATGCAAATTCCGTCTCGCCGTTCTGCCGGCAACTTCGCCGGATTGACAATCGACGAACCCCCACCCGCGCCCTCGATGTGCTCCTCGCCCGCACCATGACACCGTTGGCAAGTGATCCCGCCGTGCTGAAACGGAGCCCCCGCATACTTGTTATCCGTGCCAGGACTCGGCGGCTGCAGCCCGCTGCCGTGACAGTTCACACAATCCACCAATGCCGGCAGGTTCAGCGGAATTTCCCTCGCCTCCGCGTAGGCCGCAGTAATTCCCCATTCCTGCTTCTGCGGATACCAGTTGATGGGAGATACAAACAGAAATCCCTGCACTGAAAACAAATAGCTCCGCTCTTTTCTTCCCGCCCCGACGAAATACTGAAGCTCGCGCTCGCCGCGAAATTTTTCGCTCGCGCGTTCGTAACTCATGCGTACCTGCTGGCCTTGCTTGAATATGCGGTACCGCGCACCTGAAGTCTTCTGACTGAACTCCCCCGCGACGACTGCATCACCCGCTAACCCGCTGGCTTGCGCCATCTCCGTTTTCCCGTACGACTTATAAATTTCCGAGTGGCACCCCGAGCAAGCCGCACTCCCCGTCTCCGTGTTCCCGCTCGGAGTCTGCGAAGAAACTCCAAGGACGAGGAAACCGATGAATACCAGCCCAGCCAATATCCTCCCAGTCCGCACGATGAGATTTTATTCGAAGCAAGGGTGCCCCACCCTTCCCGCTTCTTTTGCGGGAGGGTGGGGATTTTGACGTTTGAAGTTTGAAGGTTGAAGTTTGACGTTTGAGTTTTGATTTCTGATTTCTGATTTTTGCCGTTTGCCTTTGACTTGAACTCCGACCAAACCCAACTTTTCCCTACTCCCTCCGCCAACTTGGAATACAATGTGTTCTCCCCCCGCATCCAGAAATCATTCAACTCAACGACTAGCCGACGGAGGCCCATGTCCACCATCGCAATGCGTCCTGTGCAGCCCACGAAGCAAATCCCAGTCCTTCCCGGACGCAGTTACGACCACGTCTTTTTCTCTGCCATGGCCTTGCTCTTGCTCGCCACCGTCTTCACGGGCTTCGCGCGCACCTACTATCTCGCGGGCGTCTTCCGCGCCCCGCTGCCCGGCCTCATCATTCATCTCCATGGAGCCGCATTCTCTGGCTGGATCCTCCTGCTGCTTGCGCAGACTTCGCTGGTCTCCGCCGGACGCGTCGACATCCATCGCCGTCTGGGTATTGCAGGTTTCTTCTGGGCGTGTCTGATGGTGATTCTCGGCGTCTTGGCCGCGACAAACTCGCTCAACCGCAACGCCGCTCCTCCGCCCGTCGATGCGAAATTCTTCTACATCATTCCCTTAACCGACATGCTGATCTTCGCAACCCTCATCTTGTTTGCTTTCCGCAACCGGTCTAATCCTTCGGCCCACAAACGTCTTATCTTTATCGGCACCGTCGCACTGATGATCGCTGCCATCGCCCGTTGGCCTATCTGGAGTCACCGGGATCCGCTCACCGCCACGCTCGTTTCCTACGTCTTCCTCTTGATTCTCGTGACCTACGATCTGTGGTCGACGCGCAAGCTGCATCGAGCCACCATCTGGGCAAGCGCCTTCCTCGTCTTCATCCAACAAATTCGAATCCCCATTGGACACACCGCCGCCTGGCATTCATTCGCCACCTGGATCCAATCCATCAGCCGATGAGAGATTCGAATTCCCGGTGGAAATGACGCCACTTGGCGATGAGTTCGGATTTCGTAACAGAATCAGCCAGTGGAAAAAATCGAGCCGCGTTCATGAAACACTTCCGCCCATAGAGAGCGATGTGACCATGCTGCCCAAGCGGAGGTGAACCACCTTCCAATGAGGTCAATCGCGAAAGACGCTAGCCGCTCGGCTTAGCGTCCCTCAACATGCTTGCTCTCGGCGCGACGAAGATCGGCTGGAGGACTTGCCCTTATTGCGGCGACGACGAAGTTTACCGTTCCCGCAAAGCCCCTCTGACCTGGCTGAATCGCATCTGCGGATTGTTCCTTCTCCAACTTGTCCGATGCCGGCAGTGCGAGCTTCGTCACTACCGCCCCATCTTCTTTCCGGTGCCCCAATATCCCCGCCCCATCCTCTCCGAGAAAGGCCCCCAGGCCCATATCGAACGCGAAGAGAAGCGGCGCTCGGCATAAGCGCGGTCTCCCCACTTCCAGTCCTGCTTGTTCTCAAGGCTCTCGGCGGCTAAAGCTCCGCGCTTCAGATCAATAGCAAATTCCAACCGGAAGAACTGGCACTAAGGATCCCGAACAAATTCGAGTGGGAACCACTTTTATCGATGCAAGAGAACGCGCCGGAGAATTCCGCCGCGAAACGCCAGACCGGAGCCCAGACCTCAGCGGCCCTTCAACATCTTTTGGGCGTCACGGGGTGTGATGCCCGCCATCTTCCAGAAGTACCATCCCTCCGATGCTCCCGCCATCTTTCCCATCGCGATCAGGCAATCCGCCGGCGGTTTCTGCAGCCCGCGTTCCCATCGCGAAATGACCATCGACGAGCACTTCAGGTGTTTTCCAAAATCGAGCTGGTTAAGCCCAAGCTTCTCACGCAGCGCTCGAATTCGCCGCGCCCATGCTGGCAAGGGAGCGGCCACGAACTGACGGGGACGGGCCATACCTCCCTGCAGCATAACAAATCGCTCCATACTTTATCCATACGCCAAGACACACCATCGCGTCCGCTCCACAAACGGAGCCGTCGCGACAAATCTTCAGGCAATTTCCTCGACGAACCGACCACCCGCCGCAAACGATCGGCGCCACATGGTAATCAGTTCGGGCACAGTTTACCATTTACGTTAAACAAGTCAATCGTCCCCACCTGCCTCTGAAACGCCCTCCAGTCGGCCCATCTGCAAAACCTCTCGCCGCCGTTTATGATTTGTGTTAAATTCAATCTCCTACCGGAGGCCATCGGGTGCAAGCCGGACGACGAGATCGCTTGGTAGCTCTGGCGGCGCAGGCCGCGACCGAGAACGATCCAGAGAGATTTCGTGCCCTCCTGCTTAAGCTTCAGCGCCTGCTGAACGAGAAGGACTTTCCTTCTCAAGGCAACAAAAAACTCGACCGCCGGGCGTCCACTTAATGAGAAGTTGCAGGCAAAATCCCCTAGGGAATGTCCCTAGTCCCTACCCGGAACACTGTACTGTTCAATTCCCCGATTTCTGCCATTCTTAAGGGGTTGTGCCCTCCCCCCTGGAACAACGCGTGAGAGAGTTGTGCGCCCTGATCTCTGCCACCACCGGCGCTGAACAGGAAGCTGCCCTCACCGAACTCGAACTGGCGCTGCCCGCGCTGATCAGCGAAGTCGGGAATATTTCGAAATTCAATCTCCTCAACTTCCCTTCCGCCCTCGACAAAAGAAAAAAGGCCATTTAACGCCTCGACCCATGTAGTGACAGCCGCCTCGGCTGTCCCGCGAGCGCGAAGCCAAGCCCGTCCAAGGTGACCCCTGTCACATCCCCCTGTGACCTCAATCATCGTTCCCCACGCCAATCCCAGTTATCCAAGAGCATTGCGTTTTTTCCGCGCAAGCGCCCTGCCCCAAGGCGCCGAGGACATTGTGTTCAAAGACGTCGAACATCTCGTCCGGCTCGCCGCCGTGATGCTGATCGCGCTGGTGGCGTTCGTCGTCCTGCGCGCCGCCGTCGTCCCTCGCAGTTTTGGCCAGTATGGCCACTACCGCGGCGCCGCTATTGCCGAGGTCGCCGCCCGGCCCATCGCCTTCGCCGGACACGACACCTGCGAAGCCTGCCACACCGACGTGGTCGATCAGAAAAAACAAGGCCGGCACATCGTCCTCTCCTGCGAGGCCTGCCACGGGGCCCTGGCCCGCCACGCCGACAATCCTGCCTCGGTGACGCCGCCCAAGCTCGACACAGCCGTCCTCTGCGCCCGCTGCCACGAAGCCAACAGCGCCAAGCCCAAAGCCTCCCCCCAGGTCGTTACCGCCGACCACTCCGGAGGCCTGGCCTGCGACACCTGCCACCAGCCGCACCGCCCCAAAATCGACACTCAACCCGCAACTAAACCGGCGACGGAGGCCAGAAAATAATGGACATCACCCGTCGCCGCCTGCTCATCCTCCTGCCCGCCGCCGCAATCGCCTGGAAATTTGTGCAAGCCGGCACACCCGAGTCCTCCCCCAACTACATACTCGCCGAGCACTGGTGGGGCATGCTCATCGACATCCCCAAGTGCATCGGCTGTGGCAGTTGCGTCCGCGCCTGTGCCGAGGAGAATGACGTCCCCGATGGCTACTACCGCACTTGGATCGAGCGCTACCACGTCGCCGACTGGAAAATTGAGCGCCCCGAAGTCGAATCGCCCAACGGCGGCAAGCAGGGATTTCCCCCCAACGAAATCGGCGACGGCAAGAATTTCTTCGTCCCCAAGCTGTGCAACCACTGTGTGGATTCGCCCTGCACCCAGGTTTGCCCCGTGGGCGCAACTTTTGTCACGCCCGATGGCGTAGTGCTCGTCGACAAAAGTTATTGCTTGGGCTGCCGCTATTGCGTCCAGGCCTGCCCGTACGGTTGCCGCTTCATCAATCCCAAAACCAACACCGCGGAGAAATGTACGCTTTGTTATCACCGCATCACCAAGGGCTTGACGACGGCCTGCTGCGAGGTCTGCCCCACCGGCGCCCGCCAGCTAGCCGACCTGAAGAATCCCAAAGATCCGATTCACGACTTTTTAAAGACTCACACAGTGCAAGTCCTAAAGCCCCACATGGCCACAGGCGCAAAAGTCTTCTACAACGGCATGGACGGTTCAGTGAGATAAGAACGGTTTAGGTGAGATAAGAATGGTTCGGTGAGATAACGACGGTTCAGTGAGATAAGAACGTTAGGTGAGATAACGACGGGTTAGGTGAGATAAGGGCGGTCCGGTGAGATAGGTCCACAACCGCAGCCGCGAAGCGGCGAAAGATTGCAGCCCACGGCGCAAGCCGTGGAGGATAGAAAGGGAAACGAGTAAGCCCCGAAGGGGCGAAAGAAACGCAACCCCGAGGCACGCTGCGACAGAGGAGCATCACTTGAACATTCCCGTCGAAGGCTTCATGTATCCCAACGAAGTCGAACTCCAATGGAGCATCCTCATCGTTCTCTACCCCTTCATCACAGGACTGGTCGCCGGCGCCTTCATTCTCGCCTCGCTCGAGCGCGTCTTCCGCGTCGAGGCCGTCAAGCCCACCTACCGCCTGGCCCTGCTAACCGCACTCTCGTTCCTGCTGGTCGCTCCTCTCCCGCTGCAATTGCATCTGGGACATCCTGAGCGCTCCCTGGAAATGTATCTGACGCCGCACCGCTCCTCCGCCATGGCCATGTTCGGATTCGTCTACCTCTGGTATTTAATGGCCGTCTTGCTCCTGGAAATCTGGCTCGACTTCCGCCTCGACATCGTCATCAAGTCCCAGACCACAACCCGCGTCACTCGGCTCATCTACCGCGCCCTCACGCTCGGCTCCGACAACATTAGCGAACGCTCGCTGCACATCGACGAGCGCCTCGGCTACTTCATCACCGTAATCGGAATCCCCTCCGCCTTCCTGCTCCACGGATACGTCGGCTTCATCTTCGGATCAATCAAGGCCAACCCCTGGTGGTCTTCGCCGCTCATGCCCATCGTCTTCATCTTCTCCGCGATGGTTTCCGGAATAGCCGCCGTCATGCTGCTCTACATGGTCACCACCCGCCTGCGCGGCCGCGATATCGATATTCGCTGCCTCGACAAGATCGCCCAATATCTCTTCTACATCTTCATGATCGACTTCAGCCTCGAGATGCTCGACCTCCTTCAGCGCGTCTACGAAGCCGACGAATCTTTCCGCAGCCTTGACTTTATGGTCCACACGCGCCTCTGGACCTCGCAGGTCATCATTCAAATTCTTATCGGCACAGTCACACCGATCACCCTGCTCGGTCTCACGCAAATCCTGAAGCTGACCGAGGCCGCCCGCAAACGCATCTACGCGCTCGCCGGATGCCTCACCGTGATCGGCATCTTCGCCATGCGCTGGAACGTCGTCATTGGCGGCCAGCTATTCTCCAAAAGTTTCCTCGGCTACACGACTTATAAAATGGCCTTCGCCACCCGCGAAGGACTGCTGACCGCGATCGCCCTCCTCATACTTCCCTTTATCATCCTGTCGGTCTTGGTAAAACTCCTGCCGCCCTGGCCGGACGCGGGTCCCGTTCCCGCTCCCGGTGCTATCGAGCCGCGGAACCAGCTAACCCCTGTCCTGCGGGGTTGATGCGGAGTGCCCATGGCGCAAGCTCTCTACGGCGTCCCATCGGATGTAGAACAACTCAGCGAGCGAGTTCGTGAACTCGAACGCCGCGTTTCCGCTCTCGAAAGCCAGCCGGAAAAAACCGTTCCCCCAATTTCCGCTGCGACCGACTTTGCCCTACAACGACCGCGCCCTCCCGCCACCTGGCGAGGATTTCCTCCCGCCGAAGTCCCCGGCGGAGCCGTGCCCATACTCGGCAAAGCTGTCCTGGGAATCGCCGGAGCCTACCTGCTCCGCGCCATCGCCGAATCCGGCGCCATCCCCAAACTTCCCATCCTGATTCTGGCCATCGTCTACGCGGGATTGTGGATGCTGTGGGCCGTCCGCACCCACGCCGCCAACCGCTTCGCCAGCGCCACCTACGCCATTACCGCCACATTGATTCTTGCGCCGCTGCTCTGGGAATCCACGGTCCGCTTTCAGGTCCTGACACCAGCGTTCACCGCAGTCGTGCTGGTCGCGTTCGTAGTGCTGGCATTAGCTCTGGCATGGCAGCGCAACCTGCAACTCATCCCGTGGATCGCAACCCTATCCACAGTCATCACCGCCGTAGCGCTCATCATCGCGACCCGCGAACTCGTCCCACTCACCGCCGCCCTGCTGGCCGTAGCCCTGGCCACAGAATTCGCCGCCTGCCTCGAACATCGCTTGAGCCAGCGAGCCGTGCCCGCCATCGCCGCCGACTTCGCGGTCTGGTTGCTCCTCGATGTGATGACCTCGTCCACCGGAGTGCCCGAGGGATACCGTCCGATCTCCGCTGCCGCGATCACCCTTGTCTGCGTGGTTCTGTTCGCGATCTATGGAGCCAGCATCGCCATCCGCACCTTCGCTCTTCGACGTCCCATCACCGTCTTCGAAATCGGCCAGGGCGTCGTCGCCTTCCTGCTGGCGGCTTTCGGCACGATGCGCGCAACTCACGACGCAGCCGCGCCCGCTCTCGGCATTTTTTGTCTTGTGCTCGCCGCTGTCTGCTATTGGGGAGACCTCTCTCGATTTACCGGCGAACTCTACGCCCGCGATCGCCGGGTCAGTTCCACCTACGCCGCCGCGCTAATCCTCGCGGGAAGCTTCCTTCTATTCCCCACAAATCTGCAAGCGCCGTTCCTGAGCGCCGCCGCAGTGGCAGCCGCTTTCTTCTATGCCCGGACGCGCAAACTCGGCCTTGGAATTCACGGTTCGCTCTACCTGGCCGCCGCCGCCACGGTTTCGTCACTGCCATCATGGGTGGCGAGTGCAATGGCCGGAAAGATCCCATCCGCCCCGGCGTGGGATTTTTTGATCATCGCCACTTGCGCAGCTGCCAGCTACATCCTCGGCTCGCGCCCCGCGCAAGAACAAAAGCAAGCTAAAATCAATGAAGACCCAAAGAAGCGCCGCCTGCTTTGGGTCCTTCCCGCCGCAGTAGTTGCTTTCGCCGCCGCCGCCCTGGTCGTAGTTGCGATCCTCTGGCTAACAGCAGGCCGCCTCGATCTAAGTCTCTCGCGCCTTTCGGTAGTCCGCACAGTAGTAAACTGCGCGCTGGCTCTAGGTCTCGCCTATCTGGGCTCCCGTTGGCAACGCATCGAACTAGCCTGGGTCGCCTACTCCGCCGTAGCCTTCGGCACGCTCAAACTCCTCTTCGAAGACCTGCGCTTCGGCAATGCCGCCTCACTCGTAGTCTCACTCCTGTTCTACGGCCTGATCCTGATTCTGCTTCCCCGTCTAACGTGCGGCGCCCCTGCATCATAAGCAACTCACGTAGCGACAGCCGCCTCGGCTGTCAGCGCAACTCTTACGGGATCGTCCTCGGGGCCTGAAAGCAAGCGTCCCCACCCCATTAACCCGCAGTTGCCGTTCTCCGCGTACTCTGCGCGCCGTCCTCAGCGCACTCTGCGGTTCAAGCTTTGCTCCGAGCACCCTCCAGAAAACTTTGGGTACGTTACCACCGTGCCCCCACTAACCGGGCCATTTTCACGATGCTCGTCCTATCGGACACTGGAACTCACACAACATGCCAGCCAAATCCACAACCCGCAAAGATACCCTCAAAGTCGAGAAGGTATCGCTCCTCGTGCTGGCTCTATGCATAGTCGTGCTGGTTTATGTCGTAGTCCGGCCCTTCTAGACAGCTTTCTGAACCATTCCAGAAACGTTCCACGGCCCGGTTGCCGGTGAAACGCGGCGATCAGAATTAGTCCGCTCTGCCTGCCGAACGAAGCGGTACTATGGAACACCGCAATATGAAAGACGATCGAGACGGCATATGGATCATCGGCGCAGATGCCAAAACCACCTACGCCAACGAACGAATGGCTGAAATTCTCGGAACATCTCCCGCGGAGATGATTGGGCAGGAGTCATTCGCCTATATATTTCCCGAAGATGTTGACGCAGCTCAGCGCTTGTTCGATGCGAAGACTCGTGGCGATACCAAGCCGTTTCAGTTTAAGTTGCGGCGGCAGGACGGATCGGCGATTAAGGTCGATGTCCAGGGGACTCCGCTATTCAACGCGGCGGGCGTATTCAAGGGAATCGTCGGCACATTCAGCGTTCAAAAATGAAACCCACATTTGCGACAAGAAACTGCCTTGGAAAAGATTTCGAGCGTGGCAGGCCGCTCAATCTGGCCCATTTTAGAAGCGTTCCAAACGCACCCGCACCACGGCAGGTTTGTCATAAAAACACAGACCGCGGTCCGTTTCATCGCCATTCCACAGCTTAATCGGCTTCCACACGCCGTTCTCGTATGCGCCCTGCTCCGCAGTGATGATCTGGCTGCGCATCCACGGCAATTTTCCTGGCAAGTGAAAATTGACGCTGGCGTCCACGCCGGTGACCAGAAACTCATTCGGTCCTAATTGCGCGATCACCGCTGCAGCGTGAGCATCTTTGGTGCCAGGCGCCCGTCGACCATCGCGCTGCGGAAAACCAAAAGTCACCGTGGCCTGCCAATCCCCGAAGTCCACTTCCTGCGCGGTCTGCCCCGGTTCTTCTACGGCCGTCTTCAGCTTGCCATCGAATTCCAGTTGCGCAATTTCGCGGCTCATGGGCGCGAGCAAAGCAAAGTTATTGGCATGGGCCTTCCAGGATTCGCTGCCGAGAATGTTCCATCCTGCCTGGTCCACCCCGAAAGGCGAGAACCCGATCGCTCCATCTCCCAGCGCATAAAACAGGAACTTGCCAAAGCTGTCGCTCCGGCCCGTCTCCGGAATCCAGAGTGGATTATCTGGACGATGGTAGGCGCGCATCGTCTCCCGGTAAAACTGGGAATCGTCTGCGTAGATGTCCGGTCCGATCATGTCGATCGAGGGTGCCAATGTCCTCCACAGTCCGACTAGCTTCTGCACCGCGCCGCCGCTGGGATATCCAATCCCGGGCATGTCAAGCTGCCGTTGCGGCAACTCGGGAGCCGGATAATCCAGCCACACGTTGATGTAACAAGGAACGGAGAATTCGGCTTTACCCGCGGCTACGATCTCGTTGATATATTTCGCCTGGTAGTAGAACTGGAACATCTCATCCGCATCCGCTCCAAAAGCTTGGCTCCACGTGCCCGGCTTCTTGTGAGCGGCGGCCACCAGATCGGCAGGCACGGCGCCGGCGAACTGATGGTTCACCTCCGGCGAATTGTCTCGGACGCTTCCGATGTTGCCGGATTCATTTTCCACCTGCACCAGAATCACCGTGTGCTGCTCCCCATCAATTTGTTTCAAGTGGCGCATGAGCGCGACGAACGCGGTTTTGTCGGCCTCCAGAGTGTTGCGTGAAAGCGGGGAAAGCACGTCAATGGGTTCGCCATCGGGCCGAATGACACGCGGAAAACGTTTTGGGTCCGTCTTCACCCACGCTGGCGCGTAGTGCATGTTGCCGTTCTTCCAGGTGCCGAACCATAGCAGCACCACACGCAGGTTGTGGGCGCGAGCGCCTTTGACGATCTGATCCACGTTGGTAAAGTCAAAGTGGCCTTCTTGTGATTCGAGTTGCTCCCAATAAACCGGAGCTTCCACGGTGTTTGCATGTAACGCGGCCATTGACTCCCACACCTGTGGCAGTTCGCTGGGCCAGGCACTGGAGTTGTGGATTTGCCCGCCAAGAATCAAGAACGGCCGCCCATCAACCATAAGAGCGTAACGGCCATCTTTCTGTGTGAGCGTTGGAGCGTCTGCCGCACGGGCATGGGAGAGCGCGAAAACCGCGAGCACGACGGCGGCTAAGAAACGAAGTCGCCCGACAATAGAAAGCCGCAGCATAATGGGATGCCCTCCGCAGCAGTGTTAATCGGCTGGACTCGTCGCGAATCCGTAAATTCGTGCAGCGACTTATTTCAGTTTCACGAAGAGCAACACGAAAATCGCCCAAATCCCTACCGTCATCGGAAACTGCACTAAAGAAGCGTCCCGCAGCAGGCCTCCTCTGGGCAGAAAAAACGTCGCCACCATCATTGCGAGAGCCGTGAATACTCCCAGAACAAATCGTTTCCAGTTCATGCTGTTCGCCCCCCGGCGGTCTCGGACTTCGAGAACGGCAGCGATTGTACACTTCTTTTCGCTCGCCCAGAGCGGTTCGTCGATTCCGCGCGATTATTCCAGTATTGGCAGTTGCCGTTCTCTGCGTCCTCGGCGGCCGTTTTCGGCGATCTCAGCGGTCCAAGCTTTGCTCCGAACGCTCTCAATCCGAAAAAAAGGCGCCGGAAGTTTCCGGCGCCATGAAGTGGCGTGCAACTCGCGAGATGCGTTCAAGCGAGAAATCGTAGATCTTAAGCTAAGAGCTAGCAGCTAGAAGCTTCTACTTGCTCTCCGCCACCGACGGGCTCGTTCCAAAGTCCCGGCGGCTATTGGCGGCCGTCCGCGCGGCCTTGGCATTGACCTGGTTCGCAGCCGCGGCCCCGTAGCGTTCCAGCATCACCGGAGCCATCGTGTTCTCTGCTTCCTTCACAAAGATCATCCGGTTCTCCGAAGCCATGTCGATGCGCACAAAGTCCCCCAGCTTCACCTGCCCGGTCGCCACCAGGTTCGCCAGCGGAAACACCAGGTTGCGCTCAATCGCCCGCTTCAAATGCCGCGCCCCGTACCGCGGATCGGTCCCTTCCTTCAGCAAATACTCTTTTACGGCCGCCGTGCAGTTGAACACAAACTGATTCGTCCCTGCGGCCATCAGCACGCGCTGCTGCACCATTCCCAGTTCGATGTCCAGAATCTGCGCCAGATGCTCGTCGCGCAGCGTCTTGAACACCACCGTCTTGTCGATCCGGTTCATGAACTCCGGGGTAAACTTCCGCCGCGCCGCTTCCACCGCGGTTCGCTGAATCTTGTCGTCGAACGACTGATCGACCTCAACCGCTTTCGGCGCAAATCCGAAGCCGCCATCCACCAGCGCCGTCATCTCCCCGGCGCCCAGGTTCGAAGTCATGATGATGATGCACTGCGACAGATCCACCCGCCGGTTATCGCCCAGCGTCAGCGTGGCCTTGTCCAGAATCCCCAGCAGCAGCTGCCACAGCGAATCCGAAGCCTTCTCGATCTCGTCAAACAGCAGAATCGAGAGCTTCAGCTTCTCGGTGTACCACTGGTTCAACGCCTCTTGCGTGAGCAGGGGATGCGTCTCCCGATGCCCCAGATATCCCGGAGGGGAACCAATCAGCTTGGCAATCTCGTGCGAATGCTGGAACTCGGCGCAGTCAATCTTGATGCAGGCACGCGCGTCCCCAAACAGCGCCTCGGCCATGGCTTCCACCACGCGCGTCTTCCCCGATCCCGTTGGCCCGAGAAACAGCAGGTTCCCCACCGGACGTCCCGGCGCATTCAACCCCGCCAGAAACATCTGGTAGATTTCCACAACTTTTTCCACTGCCTGCTCCTGCCCCACAATGCGGCGGCGCAGGGCGGCATCAAACTCTCCAGCATCGTTGCTGCGGCGGTTGGGATCGAGCACGGTTGCGAGGTTCGTTCTCATGGCTTCATTGCCCGAAATTACCGGACATTTTCCCTTTCAAGGCCGTTTTCTTCGGCTCTTCTATGGTTATTTCCGACCGTAATGTGCTTTTTGACCTGGAGCCCGTTTTCCCGGACGCCCTCTGATTCAGTTTCACCGCGCGCGCCTCCGGTTGCCTGAGAGATAAGCAACCCGCTAGCCACGCCTCCAAGAAATTCCGCCGAACGCGGAACTCCCACATCCTCCAAGGCTTATCGTCCCCCTACGCCAATTCCAAGCGCCGGAATTCCCCCTCACCCTAATGCGAAGAGAAATAAATTGCGTAAAGGGGGAAAGGAACCCGCACGAACGATGTGGCAGCCGACTCATGTGGCAGCACAGTGCATGTGGCGACGGACGCATTCGTCCGTCGCGCGCAAGCCTGCCCTGAGCGAAGTCGAAGGGGCGTAGCCGAGCGGCCCCAGGGCAACACGCACGATCCTAACTTGCAGCTCCGGTCTATGTCTCGGTCTGTGCCCTTGTCACTCTCTACTCCGCTCACGCATCAAACAGTACAACCGTCGTACTCCACACGTAACTAGCGACCCTCACCCGCCGCATCTACTATCGCAATCGGGTAGGTATCGCGGAGGAACGCTTGCGCCTTTCGTCAGCTCGCATCATCACTGCTATCTCTTGTCTCTTTTTCGCCGCCGCCGCATGGCGCATCGCCTCTCATTCTTCCTCCGACTTCACCGCCGAAGCCCAGACATCGAAGCCCGCGACCGCGGCGCAACTGCATCCCGCCAGCGCCTCGATCCCAGACCCCGCGAAGCCCATGGTTCCTCTGGCCGCCCCCGGCACGGAAATATACACCGCCAAGCGCGGCGAAGCCATCCCCACGATCGCCCGCCGTTATCTGGGACGCACTTCTTATCTGACATCTGCCGAACTGGCCGACGCCATCCGCCACGCCAACGGCGACCGGACCGCCAACATCCTCAAGGCGAACGAGAACATCATCATTCCTGGAATCCTCTCCGCCCCTGTCACCGAAAAAACGATCCCGGTCCCCAAAGACTTTGAAGTCCGCGCCATCTACCTGACCGGCATCATGGCGGGCAGCGACCACGGGCTCCGCATCATCCGCCACTGGCGCGAAGTGGGCGGCAACGCCGTGGTCTTCGACATTAAGGACTCCGACGGCAGCGTCACCATCCCCTATGAACATCCGCTGCTAGGCCAGCACAACGTCTACATCCATGACGTGCCGAAGTTCGTCCACTTCGTGCACCAGCAAAACATGCATGCCATCGCCCGCATCGCCATCTTCCGCGACGAGCGCCTGGTCAAGGCTCATCCCGAACTCGCCGTCCAATCCCGCCGCAACCACACTGCATGGCGCGAAAACGGCAAGCTGGTCTGGACCGATCCCAGCCAGCCCAAAGTTCAGGACTACAACATCGCCCTGGCCAAGCACGTAGCCCAGCTCGGCGCCGACGAAATCCAGTTCGACTACGTCCGCTTCCCCGCCGAAGGCGACCAGAAAGACGCCCAGTTCGTCTACCAAAACGGCCAAGAAGCAGCAGCGGTGGCAGACGCCGGCGATGCCCCTAGCTCATGTGGCGACGGCCGCCTCGGCCGTCCCGCGACGGCGCAGCCGAGCGGCCCAGCAACGAGAGTCGAAACGATGCAAGGCGGAAACACCGCCGATGCGAAGCCAGCCGGAGCGACCACGACAGCGACCTCAGGCCCAGCTGCAAAAGCGACCTCCAGCCCAGCCGCGAAGCGGCGAAAGAATGCAGCCCACGGCGCAAGCCGTGGGACCGACGGCCAAAGCCAGACAGCCCCGGAGGGGCGCAAGACAAAGACCGGATGTAAATTAGCCGCCAAACCGCGCGGCCCGCAACGCACCGATGTCATCACCGCCTTCCTGAAAAAGGCCTACGCCGAACTCCATCCCACCGGCGTCTTGTTCTCGCTCGACGTCTTCGGCGTGATGGCCTGGCAACGCCAGGTCGACCTCTCCCACACCGGACAAGACATCGTCGGTATGGCCCACTACTGCGACGTGCTCAGCCCCATGATCTACCCGTCACACTTCTTCGGCATGGACGGCATTGCCCGCCCCGGCGACGAACCCGCCCACTTCATCGGCGAGTCCATGGACCGCTTCGAGCTCATCACCAAAGGCAGCGGCGTGGTGATCCGCCCCTGGCTGCAAGCCTTCCACTGGCGAACCAAGACCTACTCGCCCGAATACATCAAGGTCCAGGTAGAGACCGCCAAGACCAAAGGCGGCATCGGATTCTTGTTCTGGAACGCCGCCAACGACTACAGCAAGCCCTACACCGCCATGCCCGAAATGAAGTCGGCCAACTTCAAGGAAGGCCAGAAAGACCCAAAGTATTTCCGCGGCGACGAACTCCCCGCGACAGCAGTGAAGGCAAGTCTGACTCCAGGATCCGGCGCGGCTGCAGCTACCGCACTCCCCTAAACAGTGGAAATGTTGACCTTCATCAGCGGCAAACAAACATCGCTGAGCACAATCGGAAGGAAGGCGTGGGTGGTCTTGCGCTTTGTATTGTTCGGCCTTGGCGGCCTTTGGCTCTTGATAATTTTCTTTTTTGAATTCATCGAAGGAGTCCGCCCGCAACCCGGTACCGCCATCTTCATCAGCCCGCTGCTCGCTCTGCCCATCGCGCTGGTTGGAGCACTGATGATGCTCTTCGCCGTTGGCGCATGGGGACAATGGGCATACTTGTGGGTGATCCTCTCCATCCCGATCACATTCCTCCTGGTCGGAACCGTCCTTCCGGGCGACAAAGGTTTGGCGATTGGCCTGGCGATTGCGGTAACAGCCTCCGCGAGCAATGCCGCGGTCCGATTTTATTATCGGCGGCGAAGGACGCATTCGTCCTAGTCGCTCGCGCAGGGACAACGCCGGGTGCCCCATCCTAGCCGCGTTCTTTGCGGCTAGGGTGGGGATTTTGACTTTCAGGCTTGTGAAGCGAACACTCCTGTCCGCTGCCTTTGACTGAATCACCAGTCATCCTGAGCAAGGATTGGTCTTTGCGCCCAAGCGCAAAGACCAATCGCGGTCGAAGGCCCCCTACCCCTCCCACACTGCCCCGCGGACCGAAGCGACACGCCTCACGAAACCCCTTGGCATCCCTCCCCAACAGGTGTACAAAGGACGCGACATGAGGGGGTCATGGCGAAGCTACGCCATGGCCCTTTTTTGTCTCTAAAAGGAGCTTAGAATGGAATTCGCTGGCAAGATCGAGGAAACGGCGAGTACCGCGCCGTCATTGGAAGCGTTTTCTAGGTGCAGCCTCTATGCAATCAAAGACTCCGTCACAAAAATACTGGAAATCATCGGCAGGGAAGGAATCTTCGCAGAATACACGCGACACGACATATCCCATATAAACAAGCTTCTCGAAATGCTTGACTGGTTGGTCCCACACGCCACGCGGCAGCGGATGACGGTAGCGGACTGCCTAATGGTTACGCTCGCGATTTATTTTCACGACCTCGGAATGGCGGTGACACGTGACGAATTCGACCGAAGGTATGAATCAGCTTACCCAGAGTTTAAAGACCAATATCTGTTTGGGGGGCCGGACGGACCCGACTATCGCGAAAGAATTAACAGGATGTCCCCTGACGAGTCCGAGAGGTTCCTTTACCAAGAGTTTGTCCGCACACGCCACGCTGAGCGGATTCGCGCGTGGGTAATCGGGAAGTCGCCGACGCAGTTAGGGGCCAGCGACCAAATAACCCAGGAACTCGAGAAACTACTCGAGGGGCTTGGCGCAAAATTCAGGAGGGATCTCGGCGTCGTATGCGAAAGCCACCACCTTGACGATCTCGCAAATCTCGACAAGTACAAACCCTCCCAACCCTACGGCTCCGAACCGCAGGAGTCTGCTAACCTGCAGTACTGTGCCATCCTCCTCAGAACCGCTGACTTACTCCACGTCACAAAAGACCGCACGCCCTCCGTCAGTTTCAGAATCGTTAATCCGTCAGACCCGAAAAGCATAGAGGAATGGCACAAGCAAATGGCGGTGACCACGGTCAGGCCCAAGCCAGGCCTCGACAAAGAGGGAAACGTCGACCCTGGCGCCGAAACGGACACTATTGAGATTCACGGATACTTTACCGAGCCCGAAGGGTTCTTTTCACTAAGTGCCTACCTAAACTACGCGAGAAAGCAACTACAGAAGAGCAATGAATGGGCAGAGATTGCACGTAAAAAAAAGGGAGCCCCGTACGATTTTCCTTGGCGTGACATCGATGACTCAAACTGCGAAGCAGAAGGCTTTATCAATAAGCAATTCGAGTTCACGCTAGATCAGGCAAAGGTTCTCGATCTCCTGACCGGACATCGACTTTACAATGACAGCAGCGTGGTCCTGCGGGAGCTAGTGCAAAACTCGCTTGACGCGGTTCGAGTTCAGTGGGAATACGTAGCAGGTTCTATAAGCGAAGGAGAGGTGAACATCCAGTGGGACACGAAGGAAAGGTTACTTATCGTTGAAGATAACGGAACCGGGATGACGCAGGAAGTAATCGACAAGCACTTTCTGAAGGTGGGGTCGTCACTATACCAGGACGAGGAATTCCGAAAACGACACCCAGAATTTAGCGCGATCAGCCGATTTGGAATCGGAGTTCTTTCGACGTTTATGGTTTCCGATGAGGTCGAAGTGATCACGTGCCACCCGGACGACGACCAAGCGCGAAAGCTCAGCCTCAGAAACCTACATGGCAAGTACCTCATAAGGCTTGTCGAGAAGGATGCGGCCGATCTCCCGCGCCGCATCCAGCCGCACGGAACCCAAGTGAAACTTAGATTGCGATCAACTGCGGACCTTCAGAACGTCTTGGGTACAGCACGGCGCTGGATACTGTTTCCGAGGTGCACGGTCACCGTTCGCATCGATCGTGAGGCTCCCGTAACTGTCGGGTTTCCCGATCCTAAGGCAGCGCTCGCGGACGGCCTCTCAAGGTATGGCCTTACGCCCACCCGAAATCCAGGCGCAAATCCGAAAGCGCAAGAAATCAAAGTAGACCAAACAACGAAGAACGGAATAACCCTAGCGTATGCGCTCCAATGGTCAGACTATTTCCAAGAGTGGGAGTTTTTGCCATCCTACTACATCCGTGACGAGGTAACGCCTGACTTCACGGGTACGTGCGTGGAAGGAGTAGAGGGTCGACTTCAATTCCCCCGGCTACGAGGGCTATCCCATATTTGCAATCGCAAATTCAGTCGGCCTTGGTGCACCCAAAACTAATGTCGCAAGGCTGGGCTTTGAGGCGACCACGGAGCGCAACTCGCTGCTTAAGGATGTTTATCAGATCTATTGCGAGCATATCATGAGCGAGATCAACGCGCTACAAAAGCAGCGTTCCTTCTCCCTCACATGGGCCCTCAGCGAGACCCCTTGGCTGACGGGCCCCTTGCTTTCCAATCGGTCCCCAAGCCGACGCTCCGTTCCAATGGACCGCAGTGCGCTCCTAGAGGCAGTAGCCTCAATCCCTTATCTTCCCTTGGAGGAGCAGGGGACAAGGATTGCATTATCGCCGAAGGAACTAGCGGTTCGTCCCTTCTTTTGGACAGTTGAAAGCGCGTTCTTTAAATCCGCGGAAGCACTACTGAAAGAAGTTCCAACCTCGTCAGCAATTTCTAAGCTTTCCCAAGGCTTTGGCGCTGACGCATTCCAGATGCCACCGGGGCCATTCCTATCGTCCCTTCCATACGAGCCGGTACTTGAGGCCCTTCCGTTTAACGAGCGAGAGGTAGACAGGATAATAGTCCATAAGGCACAGCGGCGCGTTGACATGAGGTGGAAGCCTGCCGGGGATAACTTATGGTTGTCACAACCCCTCTTTGGGCCCAGCCCGGTCGGCGATCTCGCGATGCGCTTTTATGAGATGAGGGTAGGAAGAAGAAGAGCATACTCAGAGGTCTTGGTGCCCCGAGGAAAGGTTGAGGTTGAGGGCCTCAACCGCGAAACCGCCGTCGTTAACAGGAGGCAGGTGTTCGTGATTCCAGGTACGCAGTACGCCCATTTCCTAGCCAGCCGATTAATTGAGGTTGAGAAGTCGCCGGGACCTCACATCATCGCTACGTGCGTAATAGCCTTGATGGCTCTACTCCGAGGGGTTCGCATTGCCGATGCCACAGAGTACATTCGCGAACAGACGGCTAGTATCCAACAGATTAGTCGTTACGGATACCTCGATATGGCGTCGGTACCCGACCTAGCGGAGGCCCTGAATTCCACCGACTTCGCCACCTTTGACCCTTCCGCTTGGTCTCGAAGAGGGGGAGAAACGGAGTGAATCCATAACGAGAAAAAGGGCCGATAGGCTAAGTTAGGACACATTTCTCAGACCCGATCGATATCGCGCGTCGGCCAGCACTCCCAGCAACCGCCATCAAGCCACCCCCTTTCCCCACAGCCTTCCACAGCCCAACCCTGTGACATACAACCTTTACTCAGACAGAAAACCCGCAGCCCGCGCGGGACTCCCCGCCACAAAGGTAAAAGCAGCGGTCGCGACAAGAGCCGCGAAAGGAAGTTACTGAGAATTGACAACCGGGAACTGAGAGCTCGTTTGTCCTCAGATATAATTGTCGGGTAGCGACGCAGCTTTCAAGGAGTTCGCATGGCGATTGAGAAGACCGAGAAGATCTGGCACAACGGCAAGCTTATCAACTGGGACGACGCGACCATTCATGTGATGTCGCACGTTGTCCACTACGGCTCTTCGGTCTTCGAAGGCATTCGCTGCTACGAACTGCCCAGCGGCCCAGCCATTTTCCGAGCCAATGAACACATGCAGCGGCTGCTCGACTCTGCCAAGGTCTACCGCATCGACGTCGACTTCACCCGCGAGCAACTGGTCAAGGGCATGCTCGATGTGGTCGGGCACAACGGCGCGTGGCCGTGCTATGTGCGTCCGATCGTCCTGCGCGGATATGGCGAGGCGGGCGTGAATCCGTTCAACTCACCGACCGAGGTCTACATCATCAATTATCCGTGGGGAAAGTATCTGGGCGGCGAGGCCGATGGCTGCGACGTGTGCGTCTCGTCGTGGACGCGGCTGGCGCCCAATACGCTGCCGGCCATGTCGAAGTCGGGCGCAAATTACATGAACTCGCAGCTCATCAAGATGGAAGCCATCGTCAACGGCTATGCAGAAGGCATCGCGCTCGACGTGGGCGGATTCGTCAGCGAGGGCTCGGGAGAGAATTTGTTCCTGGTGCACCGCGATAAGCTGATCACCGCGCCGCTGGGCAACTCGGTGCTGCCCGGCATCACGCGCGACTCGGTCGTGCAGATCGCACACGACCTGAACATTCCCGTGGTCGAGCAGATGATTCCGCGGGAGATGCTCTACATCGCCGACGAAGTATTCTTCACCGGAACCGCGGCAGAGATCACCGCGATCCGCTCGGTCGACAAGATCAAGGTCGGCAAGGGCACGCTCGGCCCCATCACCAAGGCCCTGCAAAAAGAGTTTTACGCCATCGTGCGCGGAGAGAAGAGCGACCGGCACAACTGGCTGACACCTGTCCCGGTGGGAAGCAAGGTCCGTAGCAAGCAGCCGGTGGGCGTATAATTCAGGCGTTCCGAATTCACGTTCGCACAAATTGAGAGGGCGCGACAAGCGCCCTCTTTCATCCCTGCATCCCAGAACGAATCACCCCACTCAAGGAGGAAACAATGTCCCAAGGATTGACTCCGGAATTTGTCCTCGGCTATCGCGCCATGATGCTCGATGGCATCACCCGCGAAGCGGAGATCACCAAGAAAGTGATCGCGGCCGTGCCCGACGCGGCTTCCAGCTACAAGCCTGACCCGAACGCCCGCACAGCGAAGGAACTGGCGTGGCACATTGCGAACAGCGACATTCAGTTTCTGGATGGAATTGCCGACCTGAAATTTGGTATGGAATCACCCGAGCAGAAGCCGCAAACGTCAGCGGAAGTAGTGGCGTGGTATGACCAGAACGTGCAACGCGGTGTGGCGCGAGTTGCGGCAATGACCGCGGATCAACTGATGACGCCGGTCGAGTTTTTTGGCGTATTCAACCTGCCCGCAGTGTTGTATCTCGGATTCCTGAACAACCACAGCATCCATCACCGCGGCGAGTTGGCGACGTATCTGCGGCCGATGGGATCGAAGTGTCCGTCGATTTATGGCGGCAGCTACGACGAACCGTTCGTGCCACCCGTGCCCGCGGAAGCCGCCGCGTAGTCTTTATAGTTTGCGAACAAGAAGCCGCCTCTCGCGGGGCGGCTTTTTCTTTGAAGATGGGTCCTCACACACTGAAAAACATCGAATGAACCTGGAACCGAAGACTCATGCGAAGCGTCTTTGCAAGCCAATCTCCAGGATGCCTCAAGAATTTCGATGCTTCCTGGCCTGTGATTTAAGGCATCACGCCGCGTACCTTCGGTCACTGACTTCCTGGCTTAGGACTCCGACGATGAAGTCGCTCGCGCCCGGCAGGTGCAGAGCGCTGGTTCCCCCCAACCAGGTCCGCTAAACCGGTCTGTCCACTCCGGCTCTCCTCCGGCAACGAAGCGCTGATCCAGCGAGGCGAATATGAAAATCAATGGCGCAGTCCTGGTGTCGGTGTGTCTGTTGATGTGGAGCGGATGCGGCGGCGGAAAAAGCAGCGGCGGCAATTCCAATCCCGCACAACCGGTTCTCAGTTCGATCACGGTGAAACCTCCTAGCTCAACGTTGTGGGTAGCTCTCAACAACCAGCAGTTCACCGCGACCGGTCATTACTCGGACGGAACAACCAAGGATCTGACAACGCTCGCGACCTGGGTGTCGTCATTGCCAGGCGTGGCGATGGTGAGTCCAACCGGAGTTGCGACTCCAGTAGCGGCGGGCACTGTAACCATCTGGGCGAACTATGGAATGGTCAGCGGGACAAGCACGGCCACAGTAGTGGGATTGGCGGGTGCTTATCTAACCCCTTCGGGGCCGGCACTCTCGCTGACGGGTTCGCCATCGAGTTCGCAGCTGTCGGCATCGGCGATGTGGACCGATGGAAAGACCATGGACCTGAGCAGCATGATGAACTGGTCCTCGTCGGACGCAACCGTGGCGTCGGTGAACACGAACGGAAATGTGACGCGGGGAGCCCATGCGGGATACGCGACCATCTCTGCCATGTGGAATTCCTATGTATTGACCACGGCGGTTTCGGTGACCGCACAGAGTATGTCGAACATCGATCTCAGCGGCAATTATGTTTTCCTGCTCAATGGAGTCGATGTAAGTGGACCAGCGTTCTATACCGGGATGTTTACCGCGGATGGCAGCGGGAACATTACGGGGCAGCTCACCGCTACCTCGAAGGACGGCATCATCGCGATGCCGGCGGCATTCACCGGCACGTATTCCGTGTTTCCGGATGGACGGGGCGACATGACGGTGGTGCTCCCCTCGCCTTTGTCGACCACGCACCTGCGTTTTGCGCTGAGGGCGAATGGCAGCGATGGAAGAACGATCCTGTTCGATCCGACGAGGGCGACAGCGATGATGGGAGCTTTCCAGAGGCAATCCGACGCGCCCTTCAGCCCTTCGAGTTTGCAAGGCAACTATGTGTTCAAGCTGGGGGGAGCGGATGCAGCACGCAAACCACAAACCATCGTGGGCATGCTGAACGCGAATGGCGGGGGACAGGTGCTTTCGGGAACCGCGGACTGGAACGATAACGGATTGGTGAACGGCGGGAACGGACGCAGTTCGCCGCTGCAGGTGACGGGAAGCTACATTGTCTCCGGCGACGGCCACGGTGCCATGACACTCAATGTGGGCGCGACGCAGTTGCACTTCTCGATGTTCGTGCTGTCGAACGGACTGTTCCGCTTGCTGTGCACCGATCCGGGGCAACGGCTGCTGGGACAATTTGAGCTGCAGGAGGCGCCGATCGGCGGATTCCAGACGTTAGACGGCTCCTACACTTTCCTGTTGGAGCAAGGTGGCAGGGCAGGTGTGTTCGGTATTGGCGGCGGGGTTGTAATCGGCCCGATGTCGTCAGTGGGCGGATGGGCCACGCAAACCGGTGCGGTCGTGTACAACGATCTGGAGATCGACCAGGCTACGCGAACGGTCGGACTGGACGGGCGCGCGGCGCTCGACCTGCGATTCTACGTGCGGCAATCAAACATCTATGCGAACTACTCGTTTGCCGTGTACATGGTCTCGCCGACGCGCATGTATTGGATCGAGACGGACACGCAAAACGAATATTCCGGGTTGGTGCAAGGAACCGGCAGCGGGCAATTGAATGGCACTTATATCTACATGGCGGGCGGGTTGGGAGTAGCGTCGGGAAGCGAGGCGTCGGTGCTGTCTCTCCTGGATGCCGCGACCACGACGAATACCAGCGGGACGTTCAACGGCATCGTGGACGTCAATGTTCCGATGGCGGGCGCGCCTGTGGTCTCGCGGATGCTGGGCAGCGCGGTGGCGAACGGGACCTTCGCGGTTGATAGCAACAGCATTTACGTGAAATGGGTCGCGTCGCTTGCCGGAAATCAGAACTTTACTTTCTACATCAATTCGAGCGGACAGGCGCTCATGCTGGGAGAAACTGGGGTCGGAGATAATCCGGACTTGGATGGGTGGATGACGCTGCAGTAGAACGATCGATCGAACACCTCAGGCTTGGGGACGCACTCCACTCGCTCAGCATCCATTTGCTGACTGCGGCTTGCGGCGTGGGCCGCATTCTTTCGCCGCCCAGGTCCAATCCTACATTCAGTCTTCGCACACTTCTTCAGTTCAGAACACACAAAAGAGTGACAACGAGCAGTTGAGCTTCGCTCGACAGCCAGCCGAGGGCGATTGTACCCACACACAATTCCGATTGAAAAGCGACAGTAATATTCTCTACTCTTGATCACGCGTTTCGCGGCAGATGTGGGATGGGAGAACGCATGCACGCATTCGCACCGGAACTTCGATTTGCATTTCGACGATTGTTGAAAGCGCCTGGCGTCAGTGTGACCGTAGTTCTCATGCTGGCTTTGGGCATTGGCGCCACCACCGCCATCTTCTCGCTCGTTGAAGGCATCCTGCTGCGGCCGCTCCCGTTCAGCGACCCGGACCGGCTCGTTCTGTTGGGTGACCATCTGCGCAATGGCCCGAACACGCCCGTCACTGCGCGGGAGATCGGGACCTACTGGAAAGCGACCAGCGCATTCTCTTCCATGGGTGGCTATATTGGCGCCAGCTATGAACTATCCGGCGGCGCAACTCCGGAAGTCGTCCGCGGAGCGAGGTTCACAGCGGGTGTGTTCCAAACGCTGAACGTAAGCCCGATCCTGGGCCGAGTGTTTACGCAGCAGGAAGAGGACGCACATCAGCCGCTTGCGGTGATCAGTTATGCGCTATGGATGAAACGGTTTCACCGCGACGCTCACGTTCTCGGCAGTTCGATTGTTCTCGATCGCAAGGCCTACTCGATTATCGGCGTGATGCCACGCACTTTTGAATTTCCTTTGGTGGACGGACATCTCGATCAGGTGCAAGTTTGGGTGCCGATGAGCCTGACACCCGACGAGCTTTCCGACGACGCGGCAGGCTTTTGGGGATACCACATCGTCGCCCGCCTCAACGATGGCGTCACGCTATCTCAAGCAGCGCAGGACGCGGACCGGGTCGCTCGGCAGATCATGCGGGATTTTCCGCCGCGGATGTCAGCGATTCGCATCCGCGGCGATGTGACGATGCTGCGCGAGAATGCGGTTGCGGCGGTGCGACCTCTGTTACGCGCTCTGTTCATGGCCGTCTCTGTTGTGCTGCTGATTGCCTGCGCTAATGTCGCCGGGTTGCTGTTGGTCCGGGCAATTCGGGGAAGACGCGAATATGCGGTTCGGCTTGCACTGGGGGCGAGCTCTCAGGTCATCCTCCGCGAGTCGGTTTTCGAAGGAATATTGCTCAGCGTGTCGGGCGGAGTGTTGGGGATGGGACTTGCCGCGATTGCGATCCGTGCTGCCTTGGATCTGTTGCCGGAGTCGATGCCGCGAGTCGATTCCATTTCGATGGACGCCAACGTCGCCGGTTTTGCGCTGCTCATCGCTCTGACAACTGGAGCGCTCTGCAGCCTGGCGCCGGCGTTCGCGGCCTTGCGGACCAACCTGACGGAAACACTCAAGGAAGGTGTGCGGACCGGGAGTGGTTTGTCGAGCCATGCCTGGTTGCGTTCGACTCTGGTCGTGGCGGAAATTGCGATTGCTCTGGTGCTGCTTACAATCTCGGGAGCATTTCTGCGCAGCTTCCAAAAGATGAGAGCCGTGAATCCCGGCTTTCGACCAGATCACGTGTTGGTGGCGAGCTATCAACTGCCGATCCAGCAATATTCAACGAATTCTTCCGTCGATTCATTTCATCAGGCGGTCATCGAAAAGTTGTCAAGCAAGCCCGGAATCACAGCGGTTGGCATCACCACCGCCCTGCCCGCGACGCCCTTCATGGCAGCAGCCGCCTACACGATCGAGGGTGAGCCAGTTGCCACTTGGAAGCTGAAGTTCGCGATGTTCGCGATTATCTTCGGGGATTACTTTCGCGCGATGAGTATTCCGCTGATCGACGGCCGATACTTCACCATGGATGACCGCTCGGACTCTCTTCCTGTGGTGATCGTGAACCAGTCAATGGCGGCGCACTGCTGGCCGGGACGACGAGCGATCGGCGGGCGGATGCATGTGGGCAACCCGAACAAGGGATTGCCGTGGGCAACTGTCGTCGGCGTCGTGGCCGATACTAAGATGGGCCCTCGCGACGAACCTAGCAGCGATCAGTGGTATATGCCGGCGCAGCAGTCTGCCATTCTTTACGGTCCTGACTCTTCTAGAAAGCTCACCGCGCCGTCTGGCGGGTATGTCACGTTGCGTTCTGCTCTGCCGCCGGAGCGCATGACAGAGACTCTGCGCTCGACCGTTGCGGAGATCGATCCGCTGCTGGCGCTGCAACAAGTGCAGCCGATGGACGATGTGATCTCGAACGTGGAAGCGCCGCGCCGTTTCAATACCGACTTGATCACGGCTTTTGCTATCGGGGCTTTGCTGCTCGCTATTACCGGGATCTATGCAGTCGTGGCGTTTTCGGTCTCGCTGCGGAGGCAGGAGATTGCGGTCCGCATGGCCCTGGGAGCGCAACGCACGGGAATTGCGCGGCTGGTGCTAATTTCGAGCGCGCGACTGGCGATCGTCGGATGCGGCATCGGTGTGGTCGGTTCCGTGGCCGTGTCGCGGCTGGTTAGTTCGTTTCTGTTCCAGGTGAGCGCGACTGATCCGGTAATCTACGTTGCGGGAGTTTTGATCATGATGATGATGTCGCTGCTTGCATCGGCGCTTCCGGCAACCCGCGCGGCTTCGGCGGATCCGGCGGATGCGTTGCGCTCGGTTTAGGAACTTAGCGCAGGAGTTCGTAGTGAGTTTGTAAGCAATTGCCCATAATGCGGAATTCCTAGTGACTCGTGGGCGGTTAGGCCAGGGAGTCGCGCTTCGCTCGACGGACAGCCGAGGCGGCTGTCCCTACGTGGATCTCAGTGCAGCGCGCTGACTACCGCGGCGTAGAAATCTTCGTCGTTGATCGTGGTCGCCCCGGTTGGCTTTGGGCGGGCGCTCCATACGACGATCACAACGTGCTCTGCCGGATTGATGTAAATCGATTGGCCGAAGATGCCGATCGCCAGGAATGCGCCTTTATGAACCGGATTGGGAGAGTCTGGAATCCACCACATGTACCCGTAGTTGACGTTCTTGCCGGAGATGACCTTGCTGGTTCCGGCTTCGTTGAACCAATCTTCGGGAAGAATTTGTTCCTGTTCCACCCGGCCGTGATTCATCGCGAACAACCCAAAGCGACCATAGTCGCGCAAGGTGGCGCTTAGTCCACTTCCACCGATTTCCTGGCCGTTCGGGGATTCAAGCCACCAAGTTGCGTCCGACTCCATGCCGACTTTCGACCAGATGCGTTCCGACAGATACTGCGCGAGGGGTTTTTTCACGGCGGCGTGTACCAACTCTCCCACAACGTAGGTTTCTCCGGTGTTGTAATTCCAAACCGTGCCCGGTTCGCCAGCACGGCCCAGCGTGGACATGAACTCGAGGATCGATCCGGGTTTACCCCCTAACTGGAGGTCGAGCATACGGCGCCGATCTGATGCCGGGTTGGTATAGGTCTCGTCCCACTTGACTCCTGAGGCCATCTGAAGGAGGTTCTTGATCGTCACTCCGTCGTAGGCACTGCCAGCGAGTTTTGGCAGGTACTTGGTTACGGGATCGTCGATGCTCTTGATGTAACCGTCTTTAATTGCGACCCCCACGAGAGTGGACGTTATAGACTTGACGACCGACATTGACATCCATCGGGTGGACTCGTTGTTGCCGAGTTCGTATCGCTCGAACGCAATCTTTCCATCTTTAAGCACCAGCAGGCCGCTCACCCGATTTAATGACAGGTAATCGTAGAGGTCGTATTTCTTGCCGGCGGAAGTAAAATCGACAGCTGCGAGCGGGGCTCCACTTGTCGGGAGGGGATAGACGTGAGGACCGCGATTTACGGTCCGCGTGGGAAACAACCGGTTGATGTTGCGGAAAGTCCGGACCTGGATGTCGGGATATAAGGTTCCATCGTAGATTTGCCGCGCGGTCCCGATTTCCTCCAGTGGGTTCGCGGTTTGGTAATGCGTAGAGGCCTGGGCGCCGGCGAGTCCAGCGGAGAGCGCGATGCAGGCTGAGAGTGCAGCTGTCAATTGGATCAGTTCATCGAACTTCCTCAATGGCGTGCAGGGGGGAACTGATTGTCGCTTCGACTTTTGCGGTCTCGACCCGTTGAACATGGCGGTGTCACCTCGAATCGGGAAAGGCCAAACGAGGATACAGCTGCCATGGAGGCGCGGCAAATCGCTGGTGTTGGTGTTCGGGAACGGACACGGGGTTTCGGTTTTGAACAGGTAGAACCGTGGGCAATGTAATAACCCAGTACTTTCCAGCGCGGGGCACGTCAAAGAATCGGCAGTAGGCATGCAGGAATTGCGGAAATGTGGTGCGTACTTTGATCGGAATCCCACGGTCGAGCTTCGCTCGACGGACAGCCGAGGGCGTCTGTCCCCACATAGATATCAACACCTGACAGCCGAGGCGGCTGTCGCTACGTATATGGATCGAGGTGGACGGTGCGAACTCTGATCGGGAATCTTCGCTATAGCCTGCGGATGTTGCGCAAGAATCCGGGATTGACGGCTGCGGTGATTGCGACCCTGATGCTGGGCATTGGGGCTACGACCGCCATCTATACGGTGGTCTATGCCGTGTTGCTCGCGCCGTTGCCTTATCCCGAGCCTGACCAGTTGATGATGGTCTGGTCGAAGGTGAACGGGCACAACAATGGGATGTCGGCCGGAGATTTTCTCGACTGGAAAGAACAGAGCGCGTCATTCCAACAACTGGCGGCATGGACGGGTGCGAGCATTAATGTTTCGACGCAGGAGCAGCCTGAGGAACTCCCCGGCATGCGTTGCACGCCGGGTTGGTTCGGGATGCAGGGGTTGCCGTTCGCAATGGGACGCGACTTCCGTCCTGAAGAAGGGATCCCGGGGAAAGACCGCGCGGTTATTTTGACGCACAAACTGTGGAACCGGCTGGGCGCGAATCGGAACATCATAGGCCAACCGCTGCGCCTCAACGGCGAACTCTACACGGTCGTGGGAGTGTTAGCGCCGGGGGTCGGGGACCGTTTTGATTTTGAGCTGTCGACTCCGCTGGCGTTCCTGCCGGAACAGATTAATCACGACTACCACTGGCTGCTGGCCATGGGGCGGCTGAAGCGCGGATTCACGCGGCAGCAGGCGCAGGCCGATATGGATGCGGTGACGGCGCGCATTGCGGCGGCTTATCCCATGTCGAACAAGGGTTGGGGCGCTTCGGTGGAACCGCTGCAGAATGATTTTCTTCCTCACGAACGAATTCGAAACTTGTGGCTGCTGTTGGGAGCGGTGGGATTTGTGCTGCTGATCGCGTGCGTGAATATTGCGAACCTGCTGCTGGCCAAGGGTGCGGCGCGGCTCAAAGAAATTGCGATTCGCAGCTCGGTGGGAGCCGATCGCAGACAAATTTTCGCGCAGTTTCTAACCGAGAGCGTAGTGCTTGCACTGATCGGCGGTGGACTCGGAATTGGACTTGGCGCGGGATTGCTGCGCGCGATTCTGAGCATTGTGCCGGAAGGAATCTTGCCGTCGGAGGCGAATTTCCATCTGGACATTCACGTGTTGGTGGTGGCGCTGGCGGCTACGACGGTGGCCGGACTGCTGTTTGGCTGCGCACCGGCTTGGTACGCATCTCAAGTCGATCCGGGAGAATCGCTGAAAGAAGGTGGACGCTCGGGGACGGGTTCCGGCAGTCACAAACTGCGGCGAGGACTGATCACCGGCGAGTTCGCGCTGGCTTTGTCTTTGTTGGCTGGAGCGGGGCTTGCGATTCACAGTTTTTGGAATCTGACGCGCGTCGATCTGGGGGTGCGGACGGATCATATTCTGGTCTTCGGGCTCGACCAGCCGCAAGGACGCTTCAAAACCCCGGACGAGATGAATGCTTACAACCAGCGGATGTTGAGCGTGCTGCGCGCGGTGCCGGGAGTTTCGGACGTCGCCACCGTGACCGGTATGCCACTGCGCGGAACCAGCGACGGCATGCCCTTCACACTGGTGGGTGGGCCGACGTTTGCGGATCCGTCGCAGCGGCCGGGCGCCGGATTCCAATCGGTTTCGCCCGACTATTTCAAAACTTTCGGCATACAAGTGCTGAAAGGACGCACGTTTACGGATCAGGACACGAGCAGGAGTGTGCGGGTCGCGATGGTGAACGAAGAGTTTGTGAGCCGTTATCTGAAAGGATTGGACCCGCTGCAGCAGCGCCTGTTGATCGAAGAGATCATTCCTGGGTTGCCGAAGCTGGGCCCCGCGGTCGAGTGGCAGATCGTGGGAGTCTTTCACAACGTCAGAGCTGGCGATTTTCGGGATCCCTTTCCCGAGGTGGATGTTCCGTTCGCACAGTCGTTATCACCGAATGTTCACATTGGCGTTCGTACCGCGCAGGATCCGGCGGCGATGAGCAAGAGCGTGGCAGCGGCAGTGCATTCCGTCGATTCACAGATTGCCTTGGCGCGACTTCAGACTCTCGACCAGGTGAAGGATGAGTCGCTGGGCGAGGATCGATACACTATGGTTCTGTTTGCCTGCTTCGCGGCGGTGGCGCTGCTGCTGGCGGCGGTTGGCATCTACGGGCTGATGGCGTTTGCGGTGGCGCAGAGGACCAACGAGATCGGGCTGCGGCTGGCGCTGGGCGCAAGCCGGCTGAATGTCGTCTGGCTCATTCTGAAAGAGGCGTCGCTGCTGGCGGGAGTGGGACTGGCGATTGGGCTGGCAGGATCGGCGGTGGTGGGGCGGACCATGCGCACAACTCTGTATGGAGTTGGGGCGATGGATTTTTCGGTGATCGTGTCCGTGGGCGTGATCTTGTTTGTGACGGCGTTGTTTGCGTCGTATCTGCCGGCGCGGCGGGCGGCCAGGATTGATCCGATGGCGGCGTTGCGGAGCGAGTGACGCGAAAAGCTTGAACCACTAAGGACACGAAGGTTCACGAAGGAAAACTGAACTGATCTCTTGTTTCACGAAGCTTCAGGAGAGCTTCAGAGAGAGATGTGGTGATGGAGAAGCGCGCTACGTAGCGTTTACATCGCTCGTCCTCGAATCATGCAAACTGTCGCTGCTGCTAGACTAGAGCGCGCGTGACCACCGCAAAACGAAAACTCCACGGATGCGACGGACTGCTGCTGGTCAACATCGGCCAACTTCTCACGTTGCGCGGCACATCGGCTAAAGCAGGCCCACGGCGCGCCTCCGAACTTAAGGAACTCGGCATCATAAAAGACGGAGCTGTTTTGTGCCTGGGAGGGAAGATTGTTTCCCTCGGCGGCACCAAGGACGCGTTGCGCGATCCCTGGCTTCGAAAGAATCGCCGCAACGTTACAGAGATCGACTGCGCGGGACAAGTGGTGCTGCCGGGGTTTGTAGATTCACATACGCATCCCGTGTTTGTTGGCCCACGGCTGGTGGATTTCGAGAAGCGCATCGAGGGCGCTTCTTACACGGAAATTGCGGCCGCTGGCGGCGGCATTCGTTCCAGCCTGGAAGCGGTACGCAAGACGTCGAAGGCCGCGCTGGCGGCGAGAGTTACGACCATTCTGACTGAAATGGCGTCATACGGCACGACGACTGTGGAGGCCAAATCGGGCTACGGGCTCACAGTTGAATCGGAACTGAAATCGCTCGAGGCGATCCGGGACGCGGCACGCCGCTGGCCGGGAACGGTTGCAGCGACGCTGCTGGGCGCCCACGTCGTCCCAAAAGAATTTCAGGGCTGCTCACAAAAGTACATTGAGATCGTCTGTAAAGAGATGATCCCGCGGGCGGCTAAGCGGAAGCTCGCGCAATTCGTAGACGTCTTCTGCGACAAGGGAGCGTTTACTGCGATTGAAACGGAACAGATCTTCGCAGCGGCTGAGAAGAATGGTTTGAGCGTGCGCGCCCACATGGGTCAGCTTTCCGAGACCGCGCTGTCGCCATTCTTGCGCTTCAATCCCGCATCGTTTGACCACATGGATCACGTGAGCGATGACGACATTTTGCAACTGGCAAAACGCGACACGGTTGCCACGCTGGTGCCGGGAGCAAATTATTTTCTGGGATTGAAGGAATATGCGGACGCGCGCCGCTTGATTGACGCCGGCGTTCCGGTTGCGCTGGCGACGGACTACAATCCCGGCACTTCGCCGACCATGAGCATGCCCATGGCAATGTCGTTGGCGTGCACACAAATGAACATGTCGCCGGCGGAGGCAATCGCGGCAGGCACAATTAACGGAGCGTGGGCTCTGCGGGTGGCAGACCGGAAGGGCAGCATCGAACCGGGAAAGGACGCTGATCTGGCGGTTTTCGCGGTCAAGGATTATCGCGAGATTCCGTACTGGTTCGGCGCCAACCACTGTGTGGCAACGGTTCTGAATGGAGTGCTAGAGCGGCCGTGAAGTTTCGCGGCGTCGCATTCGTATTACACTGGAGTGAAACGTCTGCGTTTGAGGAACTCCAACAAAAATCATAGGAATGAAGCCGTCCGATCTAACCTCCTGAGGGAAAACATGAAGCGCATTTTTGCAGTCATAACATTTTTGTTTCTTACAATCTCGCTGGCCGCCGCGCAAAGGTTGCCGGAAACTGCACGACCGGAGAATTACAAGCTCAGTTTCACGCCCGATCTCGATAAGGCTAAGTTCGAAGGCGATGAGACCATTGGGATCCGACTGCTGAGGGCATCCTCGGAAATCACGCTCAATGCGGTCGACATCGATTTCCACGATGTCACGATCAGCAGCGGCGGCACGACGCAAAAGGCCAAGATCACGCCGCAAAAAGAAAAAGAAATGGTCATACTGAGCGTGGCGAAACCGCTCTCCGCTGGCCCGGCGACGGTGCACATCACTTACACCGGCATCCTGAATGATGAGATGCGCGGCTTGTATCTCGGCAAGGACGACAAGGGCCGCAAATACGCTGCCTCGCAGTTTGAGGCAACCGACGCGCGGCGCGCGTTCCCGTCCTTTGATGAGCCCGACTACAAAGCTACGTTCGACATAACGGCGGTGGCCGACAAGGGGCAGGTCGCGACTTCGAACCAGAAAGTTGTTTCTGATACTCCTGGCCCAGGCGACAAACATACAGTCCGTTTTGCCACGACTGCGAAGATGTCTTCATATCTGGCGGCGCTGGTGGTGGGTAACTTCGAGTACGTTGAGGGGCAGGCTGACGGCACTCCGATTCGGGTTTACGCGACACCCGGCAAGAAAGAACTGGGCACGTTCGCGCTCGATGTCGCGACTCACGTTCTGCAGTATTACGACCACTATTTCGGGATCAAGTATCCCTATGGAAAGCTGGACTTGATCGGCCTGCCCGACTTTTCCGCGGGAGCGATGGAGAATACAGGCTGCATCACTTTCCGTGAAGTGGTGCTTCTTATCGACGAAAAGCAAGGCTCCATCGGCTTGAAGAAAGAGATTGCCGGGGTGATCGCGCACGAGATGGCGCACCAATGGTTTGGCGACCTGGTGACCATGAACTGGTGACCATGAAGTGGTGGGACGACGTTTGGCTCAATGAAGGATTCGCCACATGGATGTCGAGCAAGCCCATCGAAGCCTGGAAACCAGAATGGAATTTCAACCTGGATGACGTGAGCGATACCGGAAACACACTCAACCAGGATTCGTTAGCAAATACGCGTCCCATCCATCAGGCGGCGGATACACCGGCGCAGATTCAGGAACTGTTCGACGGAATCGCTTACGGCAAGGCCGCAGCCGTGCTGCGCATGCTGGAATCGTATCTGGGAGAAGAAACTTTTCGGGCTGGCGTGAACGCCTATCTGCAGAAGCACGAATACGCCAATGCGACGGCGGATGATTTCTGGGATGCGCAGGCTGAAACATCTAAAAAGCCAGTCGACAAGATTATGCCGACATGGGTGAAGCAACCGGGCGCTCCGATTGTCAATGTCAAGGCGCACTGTTCAGGCAATTCCACCGACGTGACTCTGGATCAGCACCGGTACTTTTTCGACCGGACTAAGTTCGAAGCGGCCAATGATGAACTCTGGCAGATTCCGCTGTGCTTGCGGGGTTCGGCGAGCGGCAAAGATGTGAAGTGCGTAGTGATGACTAAGAAGGAAGAGACAGTTACTCTGCCCGGTTGCTCAACGTGGGTTCTGACCAACGCCGGCGCAACCGGGTACTATCGAACTGCCTACCCGGCGGAGGCAGTGCGCGCTCTGGCCAGCGATGCGGAGACAAAGTTGAGCCCTGCGGAACGAATCGCCACTGAGAACGACATCTGGGCGTCGGTGCGGGTGGGCCGCGAACCGGTGGGCGACTATCTTGCCTTCGCGCAAGGTTTGCAGTCGGATCGCAACCGCGCGGTGATTCAAGACCTTCTAGGAGAATTGAGTTACATCGGCCAAAATCTGGTGAGCGATGGCGATCGTGATGAATACCGGAGTTGGTTGCGTCAGTACCTGGCTCCCGCGATGAAGGATGTGGGATACGAGCCCAAAGCTGGAGAGGGCGACGAACAACGGGCCTTGCGCTCTGACCTGTTCCGCGCACTGGGCTATGATGCCCGCGATCCGAGAACCCTTGAGGAAGCGCGCAAGATTGCGGAAAAAGCTTTGTCCGATCCGGCGTCGGTCGACAGCACTATGGCTGGTGTCGCGCTGGCACTCGCCGCACTGGACGGGGATGCTGCGTTTTATGATCGGGTGATGGCGGCCACAAAGAACGCGAAATCGCCGGAAGAATACTACACCTATCTCGACACGCTGCCCCGCTTCAGCGAGTTGAGCCTCTTACAGCGCACGCTGGACTTTGCCATTTCGCCGGAAGTGCGATCGCAGGACGCGTTGGCGTTGATTACCGCGGTCATGCGCAATCCGGCGGGCCGAGAGTTGGCTTGGAATTTCATTCGATCGCAGTGGGACGCAGTTGCGAAGGCGGGAGGCCCCTTTGCCAGTGCTGAAGTCGTGGGCGCCACTGGACGTTTCTGCGACGCCGGCTTAAGGGATCAGGTGACGGAATTCTTTTCCGAGCACAAGGTGGCAGCCGCGGAGCGGACGTACAAACAATCGATCGAACGCATTAACAACTGCGTCGATTTCAAGTCGCAACAGGAACCGCAACTGGCTTCGTGGCTGGGAAAGCACAGCGCGACCCACGGGGAATAAATTGCATAAGGAAACGCGCTCCTGCCTGGGAGGGCGCGCTGCATTGGGGGCTAAAGATTGATTCCGAAGAGTTCCCGAAGGGCGCTATTCCACTCGCTTTCGGAGGACAGCGTTCTCTCCTGGCGCTGGCCGTTGCGGGTCACGATCAGTTTCATCCCTGACAAGGTGATTCGGCCGTCGGGAGTGGCTCGCGAACAGATACGGTTTTGGGTGAAATGCGATTCGGGCGAAGTCTGGTGATAATGGCACATGCCCGCGAAATCGCCCAAACTATGCGGCTTCAGCGCAAAGGAATATTGCCGCTTCCAGCTTCCATTGGATTCGAGCTTTTCCAACTGCAGACGTTCTTTGAATTGCATCAGACGAAACGCTCCTGCGGGGTCCACCTGTTCCCTGACGGATTCCAACCGCAGCGGCTCGAGAAATAATTCTCCGAAACCTACGTCGGCCAGCCACGGATTTTGCAGATCGACGCACAGGGTCAGGTGATCGAATTCCGGGCCTTCACCACCCGCGTCTCTGGCGACACGCGCGGAGAGGAGCGTGGTCTGGAATCCAAGCGCCCGGAGCAGAGCCGCGAACGCGCTGTTTAGTTCGTAGCAGAATCCGCCGCGCCGCTGGTCGACGATCTTGTGAAGAATGGCGTCTTCGTCGAGGAGAATCTTGCGTGCGAGCGGAATATCAAGGTTCTCGAATGGAACGGCGAGCAGGTGCGCACGATGGATGGCGCGAAGGGCATCAGCAGTTCGCACGGTTGGACCGGAGTAGTTGATGCGGGACAGATAAGCTTGAACGTCGATCATGAAACTGCACCGAGAGCGAATTGTGAAGGGCTGAAAGCTGATGTCTGACAGCTGTTCTTGTTACACCGGCAACTGGTCCTGCATCCAGACCGGAGTTTCAGGTTTGGGCTCGCTGGTCAAGTCGATGACCAGACGCTCGAGCACCATGCGCTTGCTCACGGGATTCGAGCGCAGAGCGAGGTCGGCCTTGGCGACGAGGCGGATGGCGCGCGTCAGTTCGCGGCGGGATTTGTAGCGGCGGGCCTGCTTGATGATGTCGTCCGCGGCGAAGGGTGGCACGCGAAAGCCCTGCCACAGCGCGGCCCACAGCATGCGCTGGTCGCGGACGTTGCGCTCGAGAATCACCAGCATCTGGCGGAAGGTTTTTGCCAGCATGTAGATGTGTCCGATGGCCGCTTCTTCGCCTTCACCGGAGAGAAGAATCGCGTCGAGAATTTCGAGCGCGCGCACCCGCTCTTTGGCGGAGATAGCGTCGGTCAATTCGTAAAGCGAGCGCTGCTTGGCGGCGAGCACCATGGTTTCGACGTCGCCCAGCGTGATGCGTTCTTTCTCGCCAACGTAGAGAATCAACTTTTCCAGTTCGTTGGAAATCATCATCATGTCGCCGCCGAGCGCGTCGACCAGTTCGCGAGCGCCGTCGGCGTCGATTTTCACACCGCGACCGGTACAGTAATCCGAAATCCAGCGGACCGCCTCGCCCTCTTCCACACGCGCCAGCTCCACGATGCCGCAATACTGGCCCATAGTTTCGCGAATGCGCTGGTAGCGTTCCTTGTCCTGCATCTCCATGCGGCGGACGTCGGCGGGAATACTGATGTGGTCGGCGACAAAAATCAGGAGCGCGTCGGGATTCGGGTTCTTGCAGTAGTCCTCGATAGCAGCGAGTTTTTCTTCGTTCGAACCGCGACCGAAAAGATTCTTCACGCCGCGCACGAAAAAGACCTGGAAGGGCGCCATCAGCGAGGGCGTGCGGGCGCGATCGAGAATCTCCGCCAGATCGGTGTCGGCGAGATCGAACTCGAAGAAGCTGAAGTCGCGCAGATCGGCCGGGACCAGGTGCTCGAGGATGGCATCGCGAAAGCGCTTGCGGAAGAAGGCTTCATCGCCCACGAAGACGTAGGCCGCACGCAGCTTGCGCGATTCCAGTTCGCTGACGAAGCGCTCGGCCTGGGCGAAGGCTCGCATCAGATCGCTCCTGTGTTTGCGACGGTCATTATTTTCGAATGTAGCATTGAGAATTCAATTCGCAAAGTGGTCGGGCGTGAACGTTGGTTGCGAGGGTATTTGCCGGAGGACTGGCTGCGAGGGCAAGATGCCCTCGCGAGAGCCGGCGGGACGCCGGCGCTACGGTGACAAAAACAATTCATCTTCTAAAATCCCTCGAGGATGTTGGAGACTAGCGTACGGGCGAAATCCTGGGAGAGGCGCCGGAAGGCCGGGGAATCTTCCTCAAAAAAGCTAGGCAGATCCTGCGATACTTCGTATTGTTCGCGAAATAAGTACGCCGGATTCTGGTAAAGAACCTTGCCATCGCGGTCGGTGAGCGTCACCCGAATGCTGACCACCACCAGGACGCTGGCTGCCTGACCCGTGGATGTGTTGTAGGTGAGCGGTGAGGCGGCGGTGGAAAGGACGGTGCCGCGTAAGGTGGCGTCGGCATCTTCTCCGGGATCGTTGAGGATGCGGTAGTGAGTGCGCGTGTTGAATTCGCGAACCACCGCGGCGGTCAACATCTGCTCGATGCGGTAGGTGAGCGTCTCGTTCTTGAAGGCCGGGATGGCGATGGTCTTGACGTTCTGCGGAAGCTGCGCCACGTGGCCAGCGGTGTGGTAACCGCATCCGGCATTGAGGAAAAGTAAAAAGAACGCGAACGCCATTGGGCGTTTCGCTCGTAATTTCATTGAATCTTTCCTGTTGGGCGAGTGGCTGTCATGCTCTCGGCACATTCCACGGCGGTCAGGGCCGAGATGCGGAGATTGTCGGCAGCCGCCCACAGCCAGACGCCATTCGGTTGAGCGGGATCGAGCTTCAGCGAAAGCTGAATATCCGCCTGTCCCGCGGAACTCACGTTGGTCGGAGACTCTTCATCTGCGCCAGGAATCGCAACGTGATCGCCGGCCAACGCTTGCGATAGAGCCTGCACCTCCACCGGTTGATTCATCTCCAAAAAGAGAGCCAGCGCATGGCCGTGAAAGATTGGGGCCTGCAACAGCATGAGCGAGGGTTGGGAAGCATCGGTGGCGGCAATTTTCTGGTAATGACGAAGGATGCGGGCCTCGACGGAATCGAGCGTGGGCTGCGACTTCTGGCCGTAGCGAGCCACCATGTTGAAAGCCACTTGCGCGTCGAAGACGTCTTTCGGAAGCGGCTGGAAGGAAAGCAGGTTCACCGTTTGCTGGTGCAACTCGTCCATGCCGCGTTGTCCGTGCTCCGAAGCTGGTTCAAAAACTGTGGCGACAGCGCGCGATATCATGCCGGCTTTTTTTGCGCGCGATAGAAGCAGAGCCAGAGTCACGGCGACCGGATGCGCGGTCACGCATGGGCCGGGTTGCAGCTCTGGAGCGGGACTTTGGCCGCGTTCGCGTTCCACCCACAGAGAGCGCACGCTCGCGCCTGGCTCGTTTTCTAAAGCAGCGGATAGATCGATGATGGCGCTTCCCGCATCGCGCGCATCTTTCCAATTCTTGCGCGTGGTGTCCATATCGGAAGCGAAGAAAGTAAAATCAACGTTTTCGAACTGCTCGGCGCGCACTCTTTGGATAAAACTGATCTCGTCGCCCATGGCCTCGAGTTGGCCCATGGATTCGTCGTCATCGAGCAAGCGTATATCGGCTGCCGGGAAGTTGCGCTCGTTGAGCATCTCGGCCACTTCCTTCCCTTTGAGCGAGGCGGCACCGACGATCGCGGCGCGATAGAGATTTCCACGGGCTGCGAGTGGATGCGGAGCAGGCGGTGACTTGACGGGATCGTTCATGAGGCCTGCGAGGCCTCCTTGTAGGGCGGCGGGGGGCGTCTACCGCGGCGGCGGAAGATCCACTGCAAACGCCAGAAAATTCCAGAGACCATGTAGAGCAGCGCAATCGCAAACAACATTTTGCGCGAGAAGAAGAAAATCAGGCCAAATAGTGCCGCCAACAAAACGATCAACCGGAAGGGATGGCGCGAGCGGAAGTCAATGTCTTTGAAGCTGTAAAAGCGCCAAGTACTGACCATGAGATAACCCACAGTCGTCACCATTGCGGACCAGGCGAGTGCGGTATAGAAAGACTCGAGCGGCTCACCGGCGGTGAAGTGCACCACGGCTGCAATCACGCCTGCCCCCGCCGGAATCGGCATGCCCACAAAATATTTCTTCCCGGGGCGACCGGGGTTCGAAGGCTGCGGGTTGGTGGTGATGTTGAAGCGCGCCAGGCGGCTCGCTCCTGCAATCAGAAAAAGAAAGGCAGCAATCGCCCCGAGTTGCGCCAGCTTGAAAGTCCACTTTCCCTCGGTAAGCAGCACCGTGGGCATCAGGTGGAAGCCCCATGTCCAAGCCAGCATCGCGGGAGCAACGCCGAACGTTACTACATCCGCCAACGAATCGAGTTCTCTGCCGAAATCGCTGCTGGTCCCGGTCATGCGTGCAATACGGCCGTCGAGCCCATCGAACAGCACGGCAAATCCAATCGCTTTGGCTGCATTGTCCAAGTGCCAGAAATCGATGGCGGTGGCGTGCATGGTCTCGAGGATGGCGTAATAGCCGAATGCCATATTCGCCGTCGTGAATAGCGAGGGAAGGATGTACATCCCCTTGCTCTGCCGGCCTCGTTTTTTGGGAGCGGCTGTATCCATCAGTGCGCCGCCCTCTCGGTGGCAGGAGTTTTACCCGCGCCGGTCAAGGCGGCTTGCGGCTGCAAGTAAGCAAGGATGCTGGAGCCGCCTTTGACGCGGTCGCCGATTTTTACGTTCATGCGGGCGGAGGCGTCGAGCAGAAGGTCGGTGCGCGAGCCGAACTTGATCAGGCCGACGCGCTGGCCGCGCTCGAGACGGTCTCCCAGTTTTGGATGAAACACGATTCGCCGCGCCAGCAGGCCCGCAATTTGCTTGAAGACAACTTTTTGGCCGTCGCCTTCCATGGTGACGATATTCTGCTCATTCTTGTCGGCGCAGACGGCGTTCATGGCATTCAGGAATTGGCCGTGCTGGTAGCGCACATCGCGTACGACTCCGGCGATCGGCGAGCGGTTCACATGCACGTCAATGACGCTGAGGAAAATGCTCACTCGCGTCTGCTGCTGGTTTCCGACAGTCACGGTTGAAACGTCGGTGACCTTGCCGTCAGCGGGTGATACTACCGCGCCGGGATCCTGCGGAATCGTGCGCTCGGGATCGCGAAAGAACCAGAGAAAGAAAATCGCCAATAGACACGGGATGACCGCCCAGACGGGTCGGGTCAGCCAGCCGAGCAGAAGGGCGGCGACAATCAAGGCCAGCGCGTAGTAGTAGCCGTCACGAACCATGCAAGAACTCAATTATAGAGCAGGCTCCGGAGGTGGCGGTTTAGGAACCAATGTCCGATTGCGGACGGGGTGACCGGGATTGGACGCCCGCAAGAGTCTGTTTAACCTGAGCGGCGATGTGTCGCACAGAAAATAAAGGATTTTCCTCGAATCTGGCGCTGGATTCGCAAATGCTAGTCTCTTCAAGACACCTGTATTGGCGAACTACCTTTCCGCGCGACATGCGTCCAACGTTCATCCGATTGTGGCGCTGCGGTACGAGTGAGGCCTTATGAACAGACTGCTTTCTGACATTCGCTACGCGCTGCGGCAGTTGAGGAGGAATCCTGGGTTTGCGGCGATTGCGGTGCTGACACTGGCTCTGGGAATTGGCGCGAACACCGCGATTTTCAGCGTCGTCAACTCCGTAATATTGAGGCCGCTGCCTTATCAAGACTCCGGGCGGATTTACCGGATCTGGGGCACGCTACCATCTCGTGGCCTACGGGAATTGCCGGTCTCGGAGCCGGAATTTCTGGAGTACAAGAAGAGCCGAAGTTTTGATCACATGGGAGTGTTCGCTACTGCGGCACTCAACCTTACGAAATCAGGCGACCCTGAGCGCGTCACGGCAACCTGGGCTTCGGCGGATGTGCTGTCGGCGATGGGCGCGGGGACGATCCTTGGGCGCACATTTTCGGCCGATGAGGACCAGCGCGGACACAACCAGGTCGTGGTTCTGAGTCACCAGTTGTGGCAGACGCATTTTGGAAGCGATCCTGCAATTCTTGGAAAATCCATCACGCTCAATAACGAGAGCAAGACAGTCATTGGCGTGATGCGGCCCGGGTTCAACTTTCCGTCGGCTGAAGTTGCGGTATGGGCCCCTCTGGCGCTCGATCCAGCGAGCAAGAACGTCGGACTTCATTATCTCGGAGTGGTTGGGCATCTGGCGCCCGGAGTTACTGTGCCGCAGGCAACTGCCGAGATGGATTCGCTGGCCGAGCAAATCAAGCTTGCGTATCCCGACTACTACAAAGATGCGATTGGATTTACCGCCGGCCTGATTTCTTTGCAGGAGCAGACGGTCGGGAAAATTCGTCCGGCGCTAATGGTGTTGATGGGCGGAGTCGGATTCATATTGCTGATCTGCTGCGCCAATGTTGCGAATTTGCTGCTGGCTCGCGCGGCGGGTCGCAAGAGAGAGATTGCGACAAGGATGGCTTTAGGTGCCTCACGGTTGCGCCTTGCCCGTCAATTGCTCACCGAAAGCTTATTGATTTCGTTGTTGGGCGGCGCGATCGGGGTGCTGCTGGCGATTATGGGATTGAGATTTCTAGATGCCAGTCAGTTCGATCTTCCTCGTATGCAGGAGATTTCACTTGATGGGCAAGTGCTGCTCTTTACTGCGGTCATCTCGATGCTCACTGGCGTGGTTTTCGGAATGGCTCCGGCTTTGCGAGCATCGAAATCTGACTTGAATGATTCGCTCAAGGATGGCGGACGCAGCGGAACCGAAACCAAAGGTGTTAACCGGGCTCGTAGCTCTTTAGTGATTTCAGAAATTGCCCTTTCTCTGGTGCTGCTGGCCGGTGCGGGCTTGATGATCGGAAGTTTTGTGCGGCTGCTCGATGTCAGGCTTGGCTTCGATCCCACCAGTGTTCTCACCATGCAGCTTTCGCTTCCGCAGGCTCAATATCCGGAACTGCATCAGGTCACGACCTTTTATCAGCAGCTCATCAATCGGATTGAGACGTTGCCCGGAGTAAGGGGTGCCGCTTTTGTTAATTGCTTGCCGATGACGGAGGAAAATGCCACTGCCTCTTTTGAGGCGGAGGGACATATCTTGAATTCCGCAACCGCCATCTCCGATTACCACATCATCAGTCCCGATTATTTTCGCGTGATGAAAATTGGGCTCGTGCAAGGACGGACTCTCACAGAATCAGACAGCCTGCGGCCTTCGGCAGTGGTGATCAATCAGACCATGGCCCGCGCTTTCTGGCCCGGTCAAGAAGCGCTGGGCAAACGCATAAGGCTCAAAGCGGATGCTCCCTGGCTCACAGTAGTAGGCATAGTGGCGGACATCAAGAATCACGGCCCGAGTAGGCCCACTAGACCGGAAATGTATTTCCCGCACAGCGAGCAGGGATTTGGCTTGTGGGCCGACTTGCGCTCGATGACACTGGTGGTCCGCACCGACTTCAATGCCCAGGAGATGATCGCAATCCGTAGGGAAATTGGGATGCTGGATCGTGACTTGCCGATTTCTAAAGTCCAAACGATGGATCATGTCATCGCGGGGTCCATTGCGGAAACCCATTTCACGATGGAATTACTGTCCATCTTTGGCGGCCTCGCTCTGGTGCTTGCCGCGGTCGGCATTTACGGAGTGATGTCGTATTCGGTGGCGCAGCGCACCCACGAAGTAGGCGTCCGCAAAGCGCTGGGTGCGAGGCCGAAAGACATTGCTTCGCTGTTCGTAAAGCAGGGGGGCACGCTCGTATTCACTGGTGTGGCCATTGGAATTGGTGGTGCACTGGCGTTATCGCGCGTAATGTCCGGACTATTATTTGGGCTGCGCGCAACCGACCCGGCCACATTTATCGGAGTGACGGTGTTGCTCGCATCGGTCGCACTGCTAGCGAGCTATATTCCAGCACGGCGGGCGGCGACGGTCGATCCCATGGTGGCGCTGCGGTATGAGTGAAGTGTAAGTCCAATGAAAAAAGGCGCTGAATAGCGCCTCTTAGAGATGGGTTTATCCCTTGACGGCAAAGCCGTGTGTGGTTGGCCAGAATTTATGCTACGTTGACGCCGTAGTGCAGCCGATACTCGCGCTCAATGGACTCCATCTGGTCCTTCAGGCGCAGTTTCAGCTTTTTGAGCCGGACTTCTTCCAGCTTTTCGTCTTCGCTGAGATAACGTTTTTGGGTGAGTGTATCGAGGCGTTTTGCGTATTGCGTATGCTCCTGAGCCAATCTGCGGAATTCTTCGTGATTGGTCAGAAGTTGGTCTCTCGAAGTCAGCATCCAGCAGACCTCCAACCGGGATATGAGGTCAGGCTAGCACAGGCGAAAAGTCGGTTCAATGCCAAAAAAGTGGTGCAATCTCAGTCTGAGAACTGAGTTAGCCAACAGTCCAGTGGTACAAAATGGCATCTTCCGCCGGCTTTGTGTAATAGGCCGGGCGGCGGCCTGTCTGCTTGAAACCGGCGCTTTCGTAAAGGACACGCGCGGCCATGTTTGACTCGCGGACTTCGAGAAACACCGAGCTTCTTGTCTCGCGAGCGGCGTGGAGCAGAGCGTTCAAAAGGCGCTTGCCCATGCCCTTCCGGCGGGCCGTGGGAGCTACAACAAGATTTTCCAGTTCCCATTCGGGGGCTAGATGATGGGCAATCAGAAATCCGAGAATGCTGGGAGCTTTGTTGGCAGGCCGGACATCGGTGCCTTCCGCCACCAACAGGAGCCTTGCCGCGCTTTCAGGCTGAAAGGACTTGCGGTATAGCTCCTCCGTCCAATGACCGGCGGTGGCAGATTGCCGTTCCAGGCTCATCATGTGGGGAATGTCGGCCGGGGTTGCGGGGCGGATATGCACGGTAGTGTCGAAGTTTAAATTTTCTTAAGCTAGAAGCTAAGAGCTAGGAGCTAGAAGCTGGGTTTCACAAACATCTCGGCGTCAGAGCGGCGCATGTAGTTGGCTTCCAACTTGTCGGGAGAAACCGTTTCGCCAGCCCGCAATTTTCTCCACCCAAACCGGGCAATCATTTCAGCGCTGGCAGGTTCGATGGGGAAAGCAGAAAGACGGGCTTCCTGGGCGGCGGCGAGCAAGGACGCGTCTGGGGTGACGACAATCGAGTCACGCGCTGCGGATAAGAACTCCGACCTCGACAGCAGTTGCTCTCGCACAACCTGCACCGAGTCGCCTGCAATTTCGTAGAGCCCAAAGTAAACATCGCCGCGGCCGGCATCTAGCACGGCGGCAACCGTGCCTTGCTGATGACTCGCGAGCGCCAGCACCTCCAAGAGGGAGACGGGCACGATGGGCTTCTTTAAGACTTCGGCAAGTGCCTTAATGGCGGCCAACCCCACGCGCAGGCCAGTGAACGATCCTGGCCCAGAGACGACGATGAAAGCTTCTATGTCGGTTTTGGTGAAACGATACTTGGCCAGCAGTGCAGCGATTTGCGGCACCAGTTGCGCTGAGAAAGCGCCGCCCGCCAGTGGAGCAACTTCGATCAACTCAAGACCGTTTTGATCTCGGTCATCCTCGCGGGCGCGCGCCAGTGCTACGCTGCCCTGCTTGCCAGAAGTGTCGGTGACGAGAAGAAGCATCTTGCTATTCTTGCCCTATCTGTTGGAATCCGTGAAAATCCGTGGCTAGGTTGGCCTCTATCCCTGCACCAACTCCAGCAGCACTCCGCCCGTGCTGGAGGGATGAACAAAAACGTACTGGTGGCCGCCCGCGCCGATTTTGATGTCTTCCGACACCAGGCGCACGCCATCTCTTTTCAAGCGCGCAACTGAGGCCGCCAGGTCCGGCACTTTCAGGCATACATGGTGCAGGCCTTCGCCGCGCTTGGCGATAAACTTCGCGATCGTCGAATTTTCCGAAGTCGCTTCGAGCAGTTCCAGCCGGCTTTCGCCGACGGGCACCATCACGAGCCGCACTTGTTCCTGCTCGACCGTTTCTTCCGGCGAGACGCTGAGGCCGAGCTTTTCGTAGATCGCCTTGGCAGCCGCCAGCGATTTCACCGCGATTCCGAGATGATCGATCTGAAACATTGGGCTTATTCCCCGGTCACGTGGCGGCGGACGCATTTCGTCCGCCGAGGGTTTCATTCACTCCATACCGCGTTCGCTTGCAACCTCGTCCGTCTACAAAACCTTCCCGGACGAATGCGTCCGGGGCTACGTGTTTCGTGCTATCTCCTCGACCAGCGTATATGGATCGCGCTTGTGCTCGGCGACTTCGGTGGCGAGCCTGGCCATATTTCCGTTGTCGAGTTGCGCGCGCGCTTTCTCCAGCATGACATCGCGAAGCATTTCAATCAGCCGTTCCTGCCAGTTCTGTACACTCTTTTTCAGCGCCAGGTTTTCTTTTTGCAGATACGCCTCGTAGCCGGCGATGGCCGCAGCCAGGTCTTCGACTCCAGTTCCCTCGCTGGCAACAGTTTTCACAATGGGAGGCGTCCATCCATCGTGGCGCAGGGCCAGCGACTGCAGGGCGCGAACCTCACGTTCCACGCGCTCGGCGCCTTCGCGGTCGCTTTTGTTGATCACGAAGATGTCGGCAATCTCCATGATTCCCGCCTTGATAGTCTGCACATCGTCTCCCATGCCGGGAACAAGAATCACGACTGTGATGTCGGCGAGGCGGACGATATCGATTTCGTCCTGGCCGACACCGACGGTTTCAACCAGGATGATGTCACGTCCAGAGGCGTCGAGCACGGTGGTGACGTCGGCCGTGGTACGCGCCAGGCCGCCAAGCGATCCGCGGGTCGCCATGCTACGAATATAAATTCCCGGGTCAGCGAAATGTTCTTGCATGCGGATGCGGTCGCCCAGAATCGCACCGCCGGTATAGGGACTGGTCGGATCGACCGCGACAATTCCGATGCTGTGGTTGTGTTTGCGATAGAACCGCGCCAAGTGATCGACCAATGTGCTCTTCCCGGCACCGGGCGCGCCGGTCAGGCCAATCACGCGAGCCCGGCCGCTGTGCGGGAACAGAGCTTTAAGCAGATCGGACCATCCAGGAGCGCGATTTTCGACCACGGAAATGGCGCGCGCCAGGGTACGAACATCTCCCGAGCGCAGCGGCTTGATCCATGCCTGCATGTCGCGATTCAAACGAGCGGTGTCCAAGCGAACAGTGTAAAGCAGGAGCGGGGTCTGCGAAACCAGAGCCAGCGAAGTTATAACGTCAGCTAGTACCTGACGGCGCCGCACTGAGGGCAGGACCAGCGTGCGCCGGAGCTCGCGAGCAGAGGGGTTGTACAAAATGGACAGACCGCATCAGAGGCGGGCGCAATTGTGGCGAGTTCCCGGCGCAGAGACGGTTCCTTCGGAGTATGAAGAAGATCAAAGAGAAGCAGAATCCCTCCCGCCGGGGCGGCGATCCTGAAGATCCAACCGAGCATTCCAAAATTCGCATCGACCGGAGCGGCCCAAACGAGCAACGAAAGGGCAATCGAGAAAACGAGGCCTGCCCATTTGAAGACCCGGCGAACCTTCGGGTAAGCGTGGGGAGCCTGACCACACACTTCGCATCGCCAGCGTTTCCAAAAGCCCACCGGCAGAATCGGGATCCAGAAAAAGTGCCCCACATCGAAGGTTCGGATGGCAATGGATCGACGCGGCGCCTGGCACCGAAGGCAGTAGTCATTGCGAAAGGCGACTCGCTTCGGCCAGAAATGGTAGGAACCGCGAATGATGAGCATGAAGCCCGTCCAATACCGCAAAACGCTAACACATGCAGCCATGAGTTGAAAATCTCTGCGTGACGAAATGGGGCCTATTCAACTGAAACCGTCATCGTGGATGCAATTTCCAGATGGGCTGAATAATCCAAGTCTGTTGCTCGTGCATTGCGTCCCTTGTAGAGTGAAGACCAGTTTTAGGCGGAATATCCAGACAGGCTTGAATACTGATTTACAGACCGCGACCCATGTCTCCACGGCTTCCCGGGTGGGCCTGCTTCCGCTGTTGATTCTTCCAGCTGTTGCAATTCTTTTCCGCGACTGCATGTCCGCATGGCTTTTTATGTGGACTCTGTCGTTCGCGATCTTTGCGGGTCTCAAATGGATGAGTTGGCAAAGGGCGAAGACGCGGGTTGCACACGACGTTGGACGTTCGTTCGCTTATCTCATCGCGTGGCCGGGGATGGACGCAGAAGCCTTCCTAGACCCGACAAAGCATGCAATAAAACCAACGGCTCCGGACTGGCTTTGGGCGACTCTGAAGACTGCTCTCGGAGTCGCGTTGCTGTGGTTGGTTGCGCGCCGCGTCCCGCCTCAACACGATCTCATTCGCGGATGGATTGGACTCTTCGGGCTGATCTGTCTGTTGCATTTCGGCGCGTTCCATCTGATCGCGCTGTTTTGGCAGGCAATGGGCATCGATGCGGAGGCAATCATGGCGAAGCCCATCCTGTCGAAAACTTTGAGCGAGTTTTGGGGCAAGCGCTGGAATCTTGGATTCCGCCAGTTGGCGCACGACCTGATCTTTCGTCCTCTTCACCGGCGCATGGGAGTTGCGGCCGCCGGATTTCTGGTGTTTGTGGCTTCTGGTCTGATTCACGACCTGGTTATCTCGCTGCCCGCCCGCGGCGGCTACGGGCTGCCGACCGGATATTTCTTGTTGCAGGGTCTTGGCGTGATGTTGGAGCGCTCTGCGCTAGGCAGACGACTTGGCCTGCAGAAGGGACCGATTGCCTGGCTCTTCATGCTGATTCTGGCTGCCGCTCCGGCGTTTTGGCTTTTTCATCCTCCATTTGTGCTGCGCGTGATACTTCCCTTCATGCGTGCGATTCACGCTTTATGACGCAACTGGAACGGTTCTTCGATCTCACGCTTTGGCTAGCGGGTGCGGGACACTTCGTAATTCTGTTTGCCAGCTTTCAAGTACCATCCCGCTTGCGCTGGAAACAAGATCTCGCACAGCTCATGCCTTTCAATCGCAAATTGCTTTGGGTGCAAGGCGGATTCACAGTTCTAACGATCATTGCGTTTGGCATTCTCACCCTTGCTCTACATGAGGAAATGCTCCTGGGCGACCGTGCTGCGATGGGACTGGTTTGCTTTATGGCTAGCTACTGGACGGCACGCATTATCGTCGACACATTCTATTTTTCGCACGAAGACTGGCCTAAAGGAAAACAGTTCGTCCTCGGCCATATTCTGCTGACAAGCCTGTTCACAGCGCTCGCTTGCACTTACTGGGGATTGTTCGCGTGGCATGTGTGGCTGAGAGCTAAAAGATAAGAGCCACTAACATGATCTAGTCCTTTAGCAACTGCCTGGCAATCACCAAGCGCTGAATCTCGCTGGTACCCTCGCCGATGGTGCAGAGCTTTACGTCACGATAAAACTTTTCGGCGGGATAGTCTTTGATGAAGCCGTAGCCGCCATGAATCTGCACGCCTTCATTGGCGCACTTCACGGCTACTTCGCTGGCGTAGAGTTTCGCCATCGAGGATTCCTGTGTCGTCTTCATGCCTGCATCTTTCATGGAGGCGGCCCGCATCGTGAGCAGCATGGCCGCGTCGATTTCGGTGGCCATGTCGGCGAGCTTCCACTGGATCGCCTGAAAATCGCTGATGGCCTTGCCAAACTGGCGCCGCTGTTTCGAATACTTGAGAGCTGCCTCGTAGGCACCTTCCGCCATGCCCAGTGACAACGCGGCAATCGAGATGCGTCCGCCGTCGAGCACGCGCATGGCGTCGGGGAATCCTTGGCCTTCTCCACCTAGCAGGTTTTCCGCCGGAATTGCGCAGTCTTCAAAGATCAATTCGGCGGTATCACTGGCGCGCAATCCCAGCTTGTTTTCTTTTTTGCCGGGACGAAAACCCTTCGTACCTTTCTCCACTACGAACGCGGAAATTCCATGGGTGTGGGCCGCGCGATCGGTGACCGCCAGCACCACCACCACGTCGGCGTAGTGCCCGTTGGTGCAGAAAGTCTTGGTTCCGTTGAGCACCCAACTGTTTCCTTTGCGGGCCGCGGTCATGCGGGCGCTGCCAGCGTCCGATCCCGAGGATGGTTCGGTCAGCCCCCACGCGCCGATAAATTCTCCGGTCGCCAGCTTGCTGACATACTTCTTTTTCTGCGCCTCGTTTCCGGCAAGGAAAATATGGTTCGAACATAACGACGTGTGGGCCGCTACGATGATTCCGACGGAACCGTCGACACGAGAGAGTTCCTCAATCGCGGTGACATATTCCACGTAGCCCATGCTCGCACCGCCATACTCAGGAGGGAAAATCATCCCCAGCAAGCCAAGCTTGCCCAGTTCTTTGACGGTGGCCATCGGGAAATCGCCGGCCTCGTCCCACTTCATGACGTGGGGCTTGATCTCGCGCTCGGCAAACTCGCGGACGCTCTTCTTCAACTGCAACTGCTCTTCGTTCAATTGGAAATCCAAAGTTCCTCCAAGACACTCGGGTACCGCGACCAGAACGGTCCCGCATCAAGGGGCAGAGCCGCCTCCCCGAATTTTGATTAGAACATAGCGCTGGAAGAGGAAGAAGTTACCGCCGGAGGGAAAGGGTGAAAGGTGGGGCGAAGCGCATGAACACTGGCGATTCTGTGCGTTTCGCTGCGCCACCCAACCGACCGGATGGTTTGGAAATTCGCTTGCGATGCTCTTCCGAAGCCAGTGCTGAAGATTCGTTGAAATTATACGCCCGGTCAGGCTTTGTTTGAAACCGTGCTGGTCTCTAGAAAGGCCTGAAAAACCTCATTCGAAAGCAATCTTCCGCGAGGTGTGAGGCGAATGAAGTCGCCAGTTTGCTGAATCAGTTCGTCTGACATCAATCCCGCGATTGTGGGCCGGAGATTCTCGAGGGCTTGCTGACCGAAGGTTGCCGCAACCTGTCGCAAATCCACTCCCTTGTTCAAGCGCAAACCGAGGAAGAAAGTCTCTTCCAAGGCCGCCGCTTTGGGAATCTCGGTTCGTTGCAACGGTGATCCAGTAACATATTTTTCCAGAACATCCGCTGAGGCCAAGCGGACCGCCGGAACCTCCGGCGATGTAGAGAGCAGCATGGAATGCGCGTCCACGCCGAAGCCGAGGTAGGGCTGCCGCGTCCAGTATTTGAGATTGTGTCGAGACTCGGATCCGGGCCGCGCGAAATTAGAAATTTCGTATTGAGCGATGCCGGCGGCTTCTAATTGTTCGCACGCTACGATGTAGAAATCTGCCGTAGCCTCTTCATCCGGCACGAAGTGCGCGTGATAGCGGGTGCCACCCGCGATCACCTCACGGCCGAGCCGGGAGTCTTCATCCACCTCGAGCATATACACGCTGACGTGCGGAGCGTGAGTCGCGAGGGTCTCATCGAGCGAATATTGCCAGCTTTCTTCTGTCTGGTGCGGCAGCCCAGCGATCAGATCGATATTAATGTTCGCAATCCCGGCAGCGCGCAGGCGGGCGATGTCTTCCAGCACCGTCGCTCGCTTGTGCAGGCGCCCAACTGCGGCCGCTTCGGCATCAACAAAAGACTGTACGCCCAGGCTGATACGGCCCACACCACACGCTAACAATCCCTCGACAACGCTTGGCGCGAGCGTTCCGGGCGCACATTCGACGGTGATTTCGGCATCGGACGACACCGAGAACTGCTGGCGGACGGCGTCAAAGATTCTTCGCAATTGCGCGGATTCGAGCACCGTCGGCGTGCCACCGCCGAGATAGATGGAGTCGACTTCGTTCTCGATCTTCGCTCCCATTTCCTCGGCGACTTGCGGCGCGGTGGCAATGTCGGCGCACACGCGATCCACGTAGCGTTGGAACACGGCTCGCGAGAAAACGTCGGAGGCGAAATTGCAATAGCTGCACTTCGTCCGACAGAACGGAACCGAGATGTAGATACCCAGGGCCACTCTGGTGATTATCCCACTCTTAAAGCTTTTGCTTCCTTGCTGCCACGCCGCCATCTATTTAGGTTAACCTGTTGAGAGCGCCCACCTGCACGGTCTGTGGAGCTTTGTCTCGAACAATGGCCCAGGAAGAGGAAATACTAGGGAAAGCATATGACAGCCGGCTGATGCGGCGGCTTCTCACCTACCTGCGTCCTTATCGCTGGCAGGTGACGATTGCCCTTGTCTCGATCTTTGTCAAATCTTTTTGCGACGTGCTCGGGCCCTACCTGGTTAAAGTAGCCGTGGACCGCTACCTGGCGCCGGTAAAGGGCATGAGTTCGGGGCTGTGGAATTGGCTCAGTCCGCAGCCCTTGCATGGCATTGCACAGATTTCCGCGATTTACTTCGGCCTGCTGATTCTCACCTTCGTGTTCGAATTTCTGCAGACTTACTTCATGCAATGGACCGGGCAGAAAGTTATGTTCGACCTGCGCAGCCAGATTTTCCGCCACCTGCAGCGCATGCACGTCGCTTTCTACGACAAGAATCCGGTCGGCCGCCTGGTCACGCGCGTCACCACCGACGTGGACGCGTTGAATGAAATGTTCACCTCGGGCGTGGTTTCCATTTTTGAAGACCTGTTTGTGCTGCTGGGAATCGTGGGAATCATGTTGTGCATGAATTGGAAGTTGGCGCTGATCACATTCGCGGTACTGCCCTTCATTGTGGTGGCGACCAAGATTTTCCGCGACAAGGTACGCGATTCCTACCGGCGCATCCGCATTGCCATTGCGCGCATTAATTCGTATTTGCAGGAACACGTCAGCGGCATGGTCGTGCTGCAGCTTTTTAACCGCGAGCGCAAAGCCTACCGGCGCTTCTCGGAAATCAACCGGAGCCACATGGACGCGTACAAGGACGCGATCTTGGCGTACGCGCTTTACTATCCCGCGGTTGATTTCTTTTCTTCAATCGCGATTGCATGCGTGATCTGGTTCGGCGGGCAGGATGTCTTGCGTCTTGTCGGCGCCAACGACGTGATCGCGACTGCTGCCTCCCTCGGAACGCTGATTGCCTTCATCCAGTATGCGCAGCGCTTCTTCCGTCCCATCATGGACTTCAGCGAAAAGTACAACATTCTGCAGTCTGCGATGGCAGCCAGCGAACGCATATTCAAATTGCTGGATACTCCGGTGGACATCGTTTCGCCCGCGGTGACCAAGAAGCCGGAAGGTCCGGGCCGGATCGAGTTCGATCATGTGTGGTTCGCGTATCGGGATATAGCGGACGAGACTGTCGAGGCAAGCGGCAGCAGTCGAGCTTCGCTCGACCGGACGGCCGAGGGCGGCCGTCCCCACACGGGCGGCGATCCTCACATCAGTGTTGCTGCCACTCCTGACTGGGTTTTACGTGACGTCAGCTTCGCCATCGAACCGGGAGAGACGGTCGCCATTGTCGGGCACACGGGCGCGGGTAAGACTACGCTGATTTCCCTGCTGCTGCGCTTCTATGATGTGCAGAAAGGAGCGGTGCGCATCGACGGGGTCGACGTCAAAGAAATGTACCTCCCAGACCTGCGCAGCCGCTTTGGCGTTGTGTTGCAGGATCCGTTTCTTTTCTCCGGAACGATCGGCGGCAACATTCGCCTGGGCACCGCGCGCATACAGGACGACCTCGTTGAGAAGGCTGCGGAGGACGTGAACCTCGGCGACTTTATCCGCGCCCTGCCCAACGGCTTCAACGAGGAAGTCCGCGAGCGCGGATCGACGCTTTCCACGGGACAGAAACAACTTATCTCCTTTGCCCGGGCCTTGGCGCACGAACCGAAAATTCTTATCCTCGACGAAGCTACCTCGAGCGTGGACACGGAAACCGAGTTCAAAGTGCGCGACGCGCTCGGACGCATGGTGGAAGGCCGCACCTCGCTGATCATTGCTCACCGCCTGTCGACGGTACAGCGCGCCGACAAAATCATCGTCATGCACAAAGGCCAGGTCCGTGAAATGGGTACGCATCAGGAACTACTGGCGCAGCACGGAATTTACTTCAAGCTGTATCAACTGCAGTACAAAGATCAGGAACTGAATGTGGCGCGGGCGCCTACGCCCGCGAACGGCTCCGGGCTCCAGCAGCCCGAGGTGACAGCCGGAGGCGATGACTAGGCGATCACGAAATGTCTCAGTCAAAGCGAATCTTCCTGTCCGTTCTTGTGCGCAAGGGCAATCGACTGCGTGGATGAAGTCGCGAGTACTGTCCTCGGCTTTACAATGCTTGCTTGCGAATTCTGATCTCAGCCGGCGAAGCTTCGGGGGAAATGTATGGGGCGCAGCTGATTGAGGCGCTGCAGCGGGCTGCCGGGCGAAAAGCGGCGGAGCTTCGCTCCGCTGGACAGCCGAGGGCGGCTGTCCCCACACAAACATCTCGCTTCGCTCATGTGGGAACAGCCTCCCAAGCCAGCCCTGGACGAGGTCGAAGGGGCAGTCCAGCCAACTTGAACCTTCCGCTGGAATTCTTTGGCGTGGGCGGGGAGCGCATGCGGGCTGCCGGATGCGACACCGTCGTCGAAGCCAAGGATCTGGCCGTCGTCGGCATCACGGAGATCCTCAGCCATCTGCCAAAAATCCTCAGCCTCTATCGACACTTGATCGAAGAAGCCGACAAGCGCAAGCCCGATCTCGCGATTGTGATCGATTCTCCCGCCTTCAACTGGCGCGTCGCCCGGCAGATGAAGAAACGCGGGATTCCCACGGTCTATTACGTAGCGCCACAGTTCTGGGCGTGGCGGCAGGGGCGCGTGCGGCTACTCCGCGACTACATCGACGAGGCGCTGGTGATCTTCCCTTTCGAAGAGCAGTTCTATCGCGAGCGGGGCGTGGACGCGACCTTCGTTGGCCATCCTCTGGCGGAGCTGCCCCATCCGACGATCGAGCGCAGAGACTACGCAGGACAACTGCATCTGGATCCGTCCAAGACCTGGATCACGCTGATGCCCGGCAGCCGCGTCAAAGAAGTACGCATGAACCTGCTGACGATTCTGGATTCGGCGGCACAGCTTGGTTCGTATTATGAATTTCTGCTTCCGGTCGCTCCGACGCTCGACCGCAGTTTCCTGCTGAGCCAGATCGAGCCATGGGTCGCCCGCACGAAAATCACGCTTGTGCCCGACGCGCTGCCCGCGTTGTGGCACTCGCGGGCAGGCATTGTGGCCAGCGGCACCGCCACCGTGGAGGCGGCGATGATGAACACACCGTTCGTAATGGTCTACTGCGTCTCGTCGCTCACTTACCTGCTGGGCAAGCCGCGGGTCAAGGTTCCGCACTTTGCCATGGTCAATCTGATTGCCGGGGAGGAAGTCGTTCCGGAATTAGTGCAACATGACTTCAATGCACAAAACGTTGTTTCTCGTTTGCGGGAAATCCTGCCCGATGGCCCTGTTCGGGACCGTATGCTGGAAGGTCTGGCTCGGGTGAAGGCGCGGCTGCGAGTTCCGGGGGCCGAGTCTGGGACTCCTCAGCATCCTGCTGATCGGGCGGCGGAAATCATCCTGAACTGTATTCCCGGTTTCGACGAAAGGCGATGATGAGGTCGCCCCGCATACAGTGCCGCCATCCAATGCGAGGCCGGGACGGCCTCGCGACGGCCGGCAGGATGCCGGCGCTACGGTTTAGCCGGCCCGTGGCCTATCTTCTTGTGCTTTAACCATCTTTTGCGTGAGAATCTTCATCATAGGAAATGGGTTATCATTTCCTGGAGAACCTCCTGAATGTCGAGTCACCCACGGCGCGCTCTTAGCGTCCTTACTAGTTCCCTGACCCTGTCGTTAGTAATTGTGCTCGCGATGCCCGCGAGGGCAGCGGAAAAGGCGCGTCTGCGCGTCGACGACTACCAGATCGAGGCCCAACTGGAGCCGCACCTCCACCAGATCACGGCCCGGGCCAAAGTTAAATTCACGGCTTTACAGGACTTGAGCGTCGCCGTCTTCGAATTGAACAACGATCTACGGGTCACCAAGGTGCTCGACGAAAAGAACCAGCCACTCTCCGCCGAGCGCGTGACCCAGGATTCCACGGTGCGGGTGCCGCTGCCCTCAGGCTTGTCCAAAGGCACTACTACGACCCTGACTTTCGAGTACGACGGGACGCTGGAAAACGCCGACAACAGCCCCGTGCCCGGGCTCAAGTTGGCCTACATCAGCGACGATACAAGCTACCTTTTCTATGCTGGACGCTGGTTTCCGGTCAACGGATTTGGACTCAATCGGTTCAGCTCGACCATCAGCGTAACCGTGCCCGCGCACATGGTGGTGATTGGGAGCGGGCAGTCCAGCGTCGCCGACACTCCGGCTTCGAAGAAGCCGAACGCTAGCGTTTTGCCGACTAAGACCTTTACATTTGTTTCGACGAAGCCGAGTTTTCCCGGCACGATCATTGCCGGAGTTTTTTCCCCGGAATATAAGAGCGACGAAGCCGGGCTGGACCTGCACGTCTTTTTCAAGCCCACGCATCAGAGTCTCGCTCCGGCCTACACCACGACTGCCGTACAGGAGTTCAGCTATTTTCTTACCCTTTACGGCCTGCCGCCATCGCAGAAGCTAAACGTAGTGGAATTGCCTGGGGATACTCTTCCGTATCTGTGGGCGCCGGAAATCGTGGGGCTTGCCGGGCCTTCCATCACCGAGAAGACGAACTACCGCCTGCTGGCCGATGCGATTGCCCATGAGTGGTGGGGCGTTTCGGTCAGTCCCGCGACCAAGGACGATTGGTGGCTGAGCGACGGTTTCGCCCGCTATTCGGAGGCGATGTACGTGGAGAACGCTGCCGGAGCGGCCGGCCTGGAAGAAGCGGTGAAGGATATGTCGGTGGGCGCCTTGGCCTATGACACCGTGCCGCTCTCGAGCGCCAGCAAGCTTGATATTTTTTCCACCGAGTTTCAGTCGCTGACCACCGACAAGGGCGCGATGATCCTGCACATGCTGCGCTGGGTGCTGGGCGAGGACAAATACAACAAGACGATGCGCGATTTTGCCGCGCAGTATGCCGGGAAATCGGCGACCACGGATGACTTCCGCGAAGTCGCCGAGAAAAACTATGGGCAGCAACTCACCTGGTTTTTCTCCCAATGGCTCGATTCTACCGGTGCACCGGAATTCAAGGTGAAATACACCACCTACCGTCTGGGCGGCACTTTTGCCAAGGAAGCGAAGGCGCAGCAGGAACGATCCCCGGGATTCCGCGTGACCGGCGAAATTTCGCAGGATCTTGATCTCTTCCGCATGCCGGTCGACTTGCGAATTGATACGGATGGAAAAACGGAGAATCAGAAGGTGGAAGTCCAGGGTACGAATTCGCCCTTTTCGATTGAAACCTTCGGGCGTCCGCGGCGCATCTCGATCGATCCCGACCACCATGTGTTGACCAACTCGAGCGATGTGAAGTTGCGGGCTTCGATTCTGCGCGGCCAAGCGATGCAGCAACAGGGCGATTTGACGGGCGCGCTCGTGGAATTCAATAAAGCGCTCGATATGAATAAGAACAGTTCGCTGGCCCACTATCGCATTGCCGAAGTTTTCTTCCTGCAGCGGAACTATCAATCCTCGGCCAATGCTTACCGCTCAGCCATCAACGGCGATGGCGAGCCACGCTGGACTGAAGTCTGGAGCCGCATCCAGCTGGGGAAGATTTTTGACATCACGGGCCAGCGCGAACGTGCGGTCAACGAATACCGCCAGGCAGTCCAGACCAACGACAATACCTTCGGCGCACTTGAAGAAGCGCGAAAATATCTGCAGAAGGCCTACGAACGGCCGAAGGAAAAGAGCAGCCAGTAGCACTTTCTTGTCGTCGGATAGGCCAGCCCGAGACCCACCTTCAGAAAACATGCCGCGTGCAGAGCCTCTTTCGGGAGAGCCCGCGCCAAGTCGACGCGCCGTTTAGATTGTTCCCGCTTCATCAGGTTGATGCTATCCGAAGTTCGGGAAACCGCGAAGAGCGTGCGCAGTCTGCTGTCACTTGGTAGGATGTTCATCGTCGCCTACCGGCAAAAAGGAACTCTAATGGCTCACCAGCATCCCCCGCGCTTTCTGAAGATTGTGGACGACGCAAAAAAGCGTGTGCGCGAAACCAACGTCGACACGGTGAAAACCAGGATGGATCGTGGCGAAAAAGTCCTGCTCATCGACGTCCGCGAGGAAAGCGAATACGCCAAAGATCATCTACCCAGCGCCATCCACCTGGGCAAAGGCATTATCGAGCGCGACATCGAGGCTCGTGTGCCAGAGCTCAACACGGAGATGATTCTTTATTGCGGCGGCGGCTTTCGTTCCGCGCTGGCCGCCGACAATCTCCAGAAAATGGGCTACACCAACGTGATCTCGATGGACGGCGGCATTCGCGGCTGGCGCGAGAAGGGTTATCCGCTGACCAAAAGCTAACAGCACTCGGGCATCGCAGTCGGTTTCAGGAAGCACCGCCTCTACCCACTTATGAACGGTCGCATATTCTTCTGGTCGCTCACTTCGGCACTTGCCGGATTTCTCTTCGGTTTTGACACGGTTGTAATTTCCGGCGCTGAAAAAACTATTCAGACGCTGTGGGGATTGAGTCCAGGCTTACATGGCATTGCCATGGCGTCGGCGCTCTACGGCACAGTCGTTGGTTCGTTGCTCGGCGGTTGGCCCGCCGACCGGTTCGGCCGCAAAGCCACGCTCCTTTGGATCGGAATTCTCTATTTTGTCGGCGCAGTCGGTTCTGGTCTGGCGCCCAACGTAGTGGTGTTCATTATCGCGCGCGTTATTGGCGGACTGGGCATCGGTATCTCCACAGTGGTTGCCCCCATGTACATCTCTGAGATTGCGCCGCCAAAGCACCGCGGACGCCTTGCCGGCATGTTCCAGTTCAACATTGTTTTCGGAATCCTGATTGCCTTCGTTTCGAATGCGCTCCTTGCGGGCATCGGCGAAAATGCCTGGCGCTGGATGCTGGGAGTGGCCGCGTTTCCGTCGTTGCTCTATACCGTTTTTTGCATTGGGCTGCCTGAAAGCCCGCGCTGGCTGCTAAGCCGGAAGGGCGATCGCGAGGCCGCCCTGCAGGTTCTGCAACGCATCGAACCTGAAGCCCCGAGCAGCGAGGTCGCGGCCGAAGCGGATCAGATCCTTGCAGCCGCTGCGGCGGAGGGATCGACGGGACATTTCTGGACGAAGCGACTTCGCAAGCCGATCATGCTGGCCATCTTGATTGCCTTCTTCAATCAGATGTCAGGCATCAACGCGATTTTATATTTCGCGCCGCGCATTTTTGAGCTCACCGGGCTTGCCGCAAAAGCTGCTCTGCTGCAATCCATCGGAATTGGCGTCACCAATCTCGTGTTCACTTTTGTCGGCCTGTGGCTGATTGACCGGTTGGGCAGGCGTACGCTGCTTTACATGGGCTCGTTTGGTTACATCACTTCGCTTGGCCTCGTGGCTTGGGCCTTCTTTACCCAGCATCTTGCGCTTGTGCCGGCTTGTATCTTCGCTTTCATTGCCTCGCACTCGATCGGACAGGGAGCGGTGATTTGGGTTTTTATCTCCGAGATATTTCCCAATCGTCATCGTGCGGAAGGGCAAGCTCTGGGCAGCTTCACCCACTGGATCTTCGCCGCTGCGCTTACGACATTTTTCCCGAGGATGGTCGCATCCTTTCCTCCGGGATACGTTTTCTCATTTTTCGCCGGCATGATGGTTTTGCAACTGATTTGGGTGAAGACTATGGTTCCCGAAACCAAAGGCGTGCCACTTGAAGAAATCCAAAGACAGTTGGGGATCGCATAAGCTGAGGCCGAAGTGTCTCAGCGTTGCGGCAACGGAGGCAGCGCCATCTTCTGCTGAATTCCCGCGCCTTCGCTTATCGTGTAAATGAAGTCCGCCGCGACGTCTCGCAAGGTTTCCGTTTCTCCGTTCGGCCAGCGAATCTTCACCTCGCTCATGGTGTCATTCGCGCCCAGGCCAAAATGCAGTCGCAGGTCATTCTGCGAAAGATAGCTCGCGCCTCCGCGCACTTCGTCGAACTGCACCAGGGAACCCGCTCTCACCGTCACTCGCGCACCAATCGCCGCCTTGTTGCTCCTGGTTCCCACCAGCTTGAATAACACGCGATGATTGGGAGCATCGTTGCGGTTTAGAAAAAGCGACGGCGGCTCACCGACATTCAATACCACCATGTCGACGTTGCCGTCATTATTGATGTCGCCAAAAGCCACGCCCCGCCGCGATTGCAACGGCAGACTCGCTAAGGTCGATGACACGTCTTCAAATGTTCCATCCCGATGATTGCGAAACAGCGTGAGAGATTGGCGGTACTGCGTGCCCCCGGGAATTGTGTCGACCTGCGGGTAGACATGGCCGCTGGCGATAAAGACATCGAGCCAGCCGTCGTTGTCCATATCGAAAAACGACGTTCCCCAGCTCACCAGCGGATAAGTCGGCTTCACGATCTTCGAACGCATGCTGGCGTCCGCAAAACTGTCGTTTCCGAGATTGTGATAGAGCGTCGACCCCTGTTCCACAAAATTTGTGACCAGCATCGACAGGCGCCCTTCGTGCAGATAGTCGCCCCAGGCCACGCCCATGGAGCCCTGCTGCATGCCGTCACCGCTTACGGCGACGCCGGCGAGCAGTCCGATATCTTCGAACGTGCCGTCGTGCTTGTTGTGGTAGAGAAAATTCGGCCCGGCATCGTTGGCCACATAAAGATCCGGCCATCCGTCATTGTCATAGTCGCCCCAGGTCGCGCCCAGGCCGTAATAATGATGGGGATCGTCCACTCCAGCCTTTTTGGAGACTTCCTCGAACGTGCCGTCGCCCTTGTTATGAAACAGCAAGTCTGATTCGCCGGGCATGCCCCAAGGGCCGCACTGCACCAGCACGGTTTTGAAACGGCAGAAGCGGGGATCGTTGCCGAACTCCGGAAGCTTGTCGATGTCGACGTGCACATAGCGCGACACGAAAAGATCGACGCGCCCATCGCGATCGTAATCGGCCCAGGCCGCGCCCGTGCTGAATCCGCCGCCCGCCACTCCAGCCTTTTCGGTCACATCTTCAAACTTGCAGTTGCCGAGGTTGTGGTAAAGCGCATTGCCTCCGTAGCCCGTGACGAAAATGTCCTGCAGCCCATCGTTGTCATAGTCCGCAACGGCGATACCCATCCCCCAGCCCTTGCGCGTAAGCCCCGCAGATTTGGCGATGTCGGTGAACTTCAGGTCGGAATCCTGATGATAGAGCGTGATCATCGGATCACCGCCCTGGCGATAGCGCTCGACCGTCGATCCGTTAACGGTAATGATGTCGAGCTTGCCGTCGTTGTCGCAATCGATCAGGCCGCCGCCGCCACTCATCGATTCGACAATATATTTTTTGTCAGGGGAAGAAATATGCGAAACAGTCAAGCCCGCCTTCTGTCCGATGTCTTCAAATACTGGAACCGGATTCTGTAAAACCTGAGATTGTGCGGGTTGCGGAGCACGAGGTGCAGTTTGTGCAAGCGCGATTGCAGCCAGGAATAGACCGATCCACAGGCCAAGGCGGATACGCATAGGGAGGAGAGTTTCACGATTATATCTGATGCATGGCGAGTCGCCCCCTGTCGCAATCTTCGGGGTGAACGAATTGCTCGCACACCCTCAAATGTGCATCGCGAACTCTCCGGCAGCCATCTAGTCTGCCGCCATTCCTTGTGTTTCTGGCTCGAACCGATTTAGATCGGGCAAGGAACCAGCATCGTTGTGCTTTTCGCGGCGAAGTTGCGCCTCCAGCGCCGCCAATTGGGCATCGATATCCTGCTCGGCCTTGCGCTTGCGAATGACTTCCTCCCGGTAGCGGCGCAGGAAATAGTCGATGGTTTCCACTCGAATCCGGATCGATCCCGAAGGCTTGTTCTCATCGAGATCTTTAAAACAGAAATACGGTGTGCCTGATTGCTCGATGATGCCTTCGATGACGCCATAAATCGGCGCATCGTGTCCGCACTTGAAGCTGGAGATTTCCAGCGCCACGAGGTTGGGATGACGCGCCGTAAACTTTGCCGCCCAGACTTTGTGATTGGTGCTACAGGAGTAGGAATTCTTCCAGGCGTCGGTAATATCGAGCGGGCTGCTGATCACTCCCGCCCGCACTTCGTCCCCGAACAATCGTTCCAGCAAGTCGTCATCGATGGGGAGAGTATTCTGCGAGAAGATTGGGTACCCGAGTTTCTGGAACTCATCCAGAATCTCGTGATTCAAGCCTGGGTCGTGATGATACGGGCGTCCCAGCATGACGATCCCAATGCGGTCTTCACGCTCGAGCTGGTCGAGCACCTGGCGGGCCCGGCGGCGAAGATTCGCTTCATAATCTTTTAGCGCCGCAAATCCGGACTCGACTGCGCGGTCGTTTTCCTCCTGCGAAAGCCCAAGAATGGGCTGCCATGCCTGCAACATCTGATGAGCGAACAGCTTTCGGTCGGCGAAATTCAACACGGGATCGATATATTTCACGTTGTGCTCGGCGAAAACGTCGTTTTCCTTGGTGAATGCTGCCTTCACAGTCTCAGGAGTTGCGGTGACCGTGGGGCAGGCGTTCGCACCAACAATCTTGACCAATGGGGAGTGCAGCACGTCGTACATGGGGAAGAAAATCGCGTTCAGGGGCTTTTTACGATGCTTCTCCTGAATCAGGTTGTAGACGTGCGAAATTCCGATCTTCGCGGGGAAGCATGGGTCAATCGCGCCGCGACTCGCGCCGGCACGGTAGAGTTCGGAACTGGTGTAATCGGAATAAATAATGTTTTCCGGCTGCACGCCTAAGCTTTCGAAATACGCGTTGAACAGCGGAGCATACGTATAGATGTTCAGCACGCGAGGGATGCCGACGCGAATCTTGGCGCGGCTCTCCATCAGGGCGCGGCGCTCTTTATCGCCTTTCTTCCACCCCGCCCATCCTTTGGTCGGGAGTGGATCGGCGACGCTCTTGGCGTTCGTTGGACGAAACACCTCCTTCGAGGCGTAGTCGACGAAGTTGGGATGCTGCGCGCGAATCGAGTCGAGACCGGCCTTGATCTCCTTCATGTCATTGAGATCTTCCACCGTGCCCTTTTCGCAGGTCGCGATGATCAGGCGCTGCTCGCCGTGCATCAGCGGAACTTTCGTGACTTTTTGGATCGGCACGAAGCTGAGATCGTCCTTCGGCTGGGTGCGAATGTCGATGAAAGTTCGCAGGCAATCGTTCTTGCAGAAGTGGCAGCGCGTGTCCTCGTTGCGCGTGCTGCGATATTCAATCTTGCGGACCGCGTCGAGACCGACGAAAGTGGTCGACTGTCCATTCCGCCACAGCCGCAACGATTCCTGTGCCGCGCCAATGGCTCCGGATTCTCCGCAGTGCTCGTGCACAATGATCTCCGGCTGCTTGCCGGTCGCGCGGAAGCTGTTGCGGATGAAATCGACTTCGGCTTTTACGACAGCGAGATTGTTTTGTGTTCCGCCTTGCAACACGAAGCGCGAACCGAGAGCTGCCAGATTTGGAATGCTGGCGACATACAGGAAAACATTCTTCGGAAGCACGGCCGCAAGACCCGCGAGAATCTCTTCCGCCCGCCAGCCCTGCCGCTGGAAATTCACGATGTCGGACTGCATGAACACCGCACAGCCGTATCCAAAAACCGGCATTGCCTGGGCCGAAAACGCGAGATCAGCGTACTGGTTCACGCTCAGACCAAAGCCTTCGGCAGTTGACTGGAGGAAATAGCCGTTGCCCGCAGAGCACTGAGTGTTCAGTTTGAAATCTTTCACCCGACCGTTGTGCAAGATGATGATCTTGATGTCCTGCCCGCCAACGTCGACGATGACGTGCGGATCTTCATAGAACTTCAATGCCGACTCCGTATGAGCGACGGTTTCGACCAGCGCCACATCCGCCTTGAGAACGTCTTTCAGAATGTCTTTGGCGTAGCCGGTGGTCGCGACGCCGAGCACTTCCAGCTTCGCGTTCTGCGACTCCACCTGGCCGCGCAAGTTTTCGAACATCTCGATCGTGTCTTGAATCGGATTGCCGTTGGAGAGTTGGTACGACTTGCAGAGGATGTCGCCGTTTTCACTGAGCAGGACCGCCTTGGTGGAAGTGGATCCACCGTCGATTCCAATGAAGCCGCCCACGGTACTGTTCTTTGCGAACACCGCCGGCACAAATTTCTTCGGGCGATACGCTTCCTTGAATCCGTCGAACTCGGACGGATTGTCGACCAGTCCTTTGCCGCCGGACTTGGCTTTCTCCTCCTGACGGCCGTACTCGATGTAGTGCACCAGCTTTTCGTAACCGCAATAGCAGCCGACGCAATCATCCTCGCTGCGGCCAAACTCCACTGCTCCCAGAGCGGCGAAGTATTGTGCGTTCTGCGGAACCTTGATCAGATCCTCCGGCTTGGCTCCGTCGGGAATCTGGACTTTGCGCTCCTGCCACATTCGCGGAATGTTGGCCTGCCACGCCTCACGCATGCCCTTGATGAAACTGTTTGGGCCGCCGAGCAGCAGAACGTGAGGACGGAGCGTGTTGCCCCGCGTGAGAACGCTCAGGTTCTGCAGCACGATGGCCTCGAATAGCGAAGCCATTAACTCGTCGGGGGGAGTGCCGACTTTCTGCAGGCCGTTGATATCAGTTTCCGCAAATACGCCACACTTGCCGGCGACTTTGTGCAGCTTGATTCCGTGATATCCCTGCAGCGCGAGCAGTTCCGTAGGGATCTTGAGTTTGGCGTTGATCTTGTCGATCACCGCTCCGGTGCCGCCGGCGCACTTGTCGTTCATCGACGGAATTTTCTTCTTACGACCGGTCTCATCGTCATCCTTGAATACGATGATCTTGGCATCCTGTCCGCCAAGTTCAATGACGGAATACACTTCGGGATGCAACTTCTCGACGGCGAGAGAGACAGCGGTAACTTCCTGCACAAACTTCGCGCCGATTTGATCGGCAATTGCGGTTCCGCCGGAGCCGGTGAGGAATATGCGCGTGTTGTGGCGATTGACGCCGGTTTCCGCTTCGATTCGCTTCAGAAATTCCAGCGTCTTTTCCGGCTGCTTGGTTTCGTGACGCTGGTAGTCCTGCCACAGCACCTGGTCTGTGGCTGCGTCGACCACGACCGCCTTTACCGTAGTTGAGCCGACATCGAGCCCGACAAGAAACTTGGTGTTGTGATCGCGGGATTGACGTGCATGCTTGACCTGCTGAATCGACGGAGCCGCAGACTCGAGGGGAGCGATCTGAACCAATTGGCTGGCCTTGTGATCGTGCATGAATTCCTCTTTCGGTTTGAAAGGGCACCCCTCAGGGCGTGCCGTTTACGTTTTTGGTGTGCGGCAACGTCGCGGCTAAAAAGCCGCGCCCTTTCAAATCAGTCGCCTGACGTTGCGGGAATTGCTTGCACGCGCACGCGCGAACGCTTCCAGAAACGGGTGTCACGATCGATCCGGTCGCCCACATGCAAAATGAATTGAGCGGCGGTTCCGGCGACTCCTTCGCGGTGTGGCACGTGATAGAAGGGTCGCTTCAATTCCGGGTGCGAGTCGATGTATTCGCGGATATCGCGCAGGCGCTTGCCGGTCGAGTTGAGGCACTCTTCGAACTCCAGTTTGGCCTTCACCTTGGCCTCTCCCAGCGCCATCTGCACGCGGCTGTGAGCGTTCACCTCACCTTCGCCGGAGGTTTCAATCGGCAGGAAGATCATGTCTTTGAATTTGTTGATCACGGCGGATTGCACTCCATCCGATTGCGATGAAGGCATGCATCCAAAAGGCTTCAACGCCAGCACCATGTGGCAGAGCTTGTGCACCGTGTAGTAGACGTTCTTGCCAACTTCGAGATGGCCTTCGCCGCCGCGCGCAAACTGGTTGTAGAAGGGATTCGCCAGTTCGGCGAGCTCGGTCTGCGGCGCGAGGTGGTGCGTGATTCCGCCCATCTTCTTCGCGGTGCGGTGGTAGAAGAAGTTCCACATGCGCTCACCCGCTCCAATGCCCCATAACTTCTTGCGCAGGCCGATGTAGTTGGCAAACTGCTTCTTGACCTCATACCACTCCGGATTGCGATAAGGTCGATTGACCGGCCACTTGGCCCGGGCGTGCGCTTTGGCCTGATACATCAGATACGCGACCCACGTGGCGATGGGCTCGACTAAAACCTGCGCGCCTTCGCGCTCCAGGAACTCGAACATGTGGAAGTTGCCGTCGCCTTCGGTAAGCTGCGCCCAGAATTCACCGGTGATCTTGACTAGAGGCTTCACCCGCGTGCGATCAATCTCGATCGAATTCATGGTCTCGCGCGCTTCGTGGAGTGCCTTCAGATAATCCTTGCCCCACATGTGTTCGTGCCACTTGCCGAAAACATTAAAGGTGTTGCGCAGAATCTTGTTGCTCTTGAACTTGGGCTTGGCCCAATCAGGGGCTCTCTCTTCGATCTCGAACGCTTTGCGATTGCGTAGATCTTCGCAAAGGTCGCCGACCATTTCGCGGAACGCGCGGTCAGTCTCACCCTTTTTCACTTCGTAAGGACGAATCTGATAGATAAGGTCGTTGATGACGTCGCCCAGATGCATGGCGTTGAGCATGCCGAAACCGAAATCGACGGTGAACTTCAGGCCGGGCTCGCCGGACGCAGCCTTGATACCGTCACTGTCTTTGAACAGGAGCACGCGGAAGCCGTCGAATCCGGCATTTTTCAACGCGAAGCGATATTCGGCTTCGTACATGCCAAAGCGGCAGGGTCCACACGAACCCGCGGTGAAAAAGACGTAGTTATCAAGAATCTGCTGGCGCGTCAGACCTTCCTTCTCCAGGAATTGGAGATACTGCACCAGATTGCCGACTGTAAAGTAGGTCGGATTGCACTGTCCGTTGTTGCCGAATTCTTTTCCGGTCTGAAAGGCAGGCACGTCGGGCACGGGGAGCTTTTCACACCGGTATCCCGAGCCCTGAAAGACGGCGCGAATCAGGTCTTCATGCTTCCAGGTGAAGCCGCCGAACAGGATTGTAGTGTGGGGCCGTTGCTCGGCGGTAAACGCCCGCTCCACCGGACGGTGGAAATGCGTTGGACGGTCGAGTCCGGCGATCTTGCGCAGGCGCGCGCGTTCAGCTTCCAGACGTTGCTTAATTTCGGCGTCGTTTTCAATGTGGACGAGATTCGTTGCCATATCTTCCTCCGGCAGTGGACGGTAACATTCGTGGGATTGTGAACGGGTTGGCTTGAGGATGGATTTGTAACTCTGCGTTGCGGACGTGGCGCGGAAGGAATGCGCGGGATGAGCTAGCAGTTCTCCCGCTGACTTCAGCTCTGCCTTGCAACAACATCTTCGACTCCAGAAACGGTGTCTTCGCGGCTATATCAGAAAGGGAAACTTCTCAGCTCTTTTGAGCTGGTTCAATCCTCGAAAACTTCGCGGAACTTCGGAGTGGCTGCTATGCCTATTTCGAAACTGGCCTTCTCGATAAGTAACTGGATAACAGACGGGCCGTGCAGGTTGCAAGAAAATCGACCATGAGAACCGTTTTTTCTGTGGAAAACTATCGGCTGGGACGCAAAGCCTTAGATGGTGCGCGCTCGAATCTGTCCAGCCCTTCTTGTGGAGTTAGCATGTGCGGCGAGAGCACGCTTTGCAGCATAAGGGCGATCCTTGGACACACTGGGTGGGCGTACAACCGCGCTTGACAAGTCGGTGTGCTGAGCCGAGCGGACGCTGAAAACAAAAGGGTTGGTGAGCGCGGAAGGAATCGAATTCGCGCAGAAACGTGTTTCAAGAACATGCAGACCGCAAGATGACATGCCAGTCCCGCGAAAAAGCCCGATAAATCACGTTAACGGTACGCAAACGCACACATCTGACTCGACTTCGAAGGACGTCTGGCACAACCTCTCTTTCCTCTTCCTCCTATGCCATCAGCTCTTGTGGATCACCGCTTTGATCCAACCGGCATAACGAGAGATCCGCACTTGGTACGTGATCTGGCCGTAAAGGCAACAACGGAAAGTCTTCAGCTCGCCGCTTGCAGACTTGTGCGAGACCACCCCGACCAATTCCCACCTTCCGTGCAGGCGCATCAACACCGGCGCCCCGCTATCGCCGTCCGCGGGCATCCCTTCATGCGGGAGCGCCTTGGGCGGGGCATCAAAGCGCAGCGTCAGCCAGCGGTTATCCGCACCGATGACGCGCGCCTCCGCCCGACGTAACTCTCCACGATGCGACGAGTGCGGATCCTCGCCGATCAGCCCGTTGCCGGTCGCCCCGGCGCCGATCATTGTTACCACCTGTCCAGCTTCGTCTGTGCCTTCGTAGGCCCGAACCGGTCTGACATCGGTGACCGGACGTTGCAGTTTGATAAGTGCGATATCATCGGAGCTCTCCAGAAAAGTGATCAGTGGTGCGGCGTCGCCCGACTGAAGCTCGGGCGGCGGTCTCTTGTAGCCGGGGTGTACAACGACTTTGTCCACGGCACGCACGATGCCGTTTATCGCCACTTCATGGATAGGCCGCCAAGTCGTGGCATGAGCAGCGGTCACGATCCACTCGGGCGCGATCAGTACGCCGTGTCCTTCATCGGGCAGATACGCAAGCGGCAAAAATTCGCCTTCATTTACGCGATATTCGGTGTCTGCGACATCGTGGCGCAGGACGACGGCATCCGCTAACGATCGCATGAGTAGCGCGACACAAAGCAGTGTGCGACACGCTATTTCGAGCCGATTCATAGTGTGCTCACTGCAGAGGATAGACGGACGTGGCGGCTCCGCGTCACCCAAGCTCACTGGCCTTTCGTCTTTTCGCGCAATCAGTATCGGGGCATTTCCAACTACCATGCCATGACACTGCGCAGGCGTCGGCCAAGATCGCGCGGCTTGGACTGGCAAACATCACGTGGGACCGCCCAACTATTGAAGATGGTGAGCGCGGAAGGAATCGAACCTTCAACCTACTGATTAAGAGTCAGTTGCTCTGCCAATTGAGCTACGCGCCCGGGTGGGAATTTGGCCGGTTGGACGAATGGAAATTATAGCATTCGCGGCGCGCTTTTCGCTGCGAACAGCCAACTCGCTGCGTCATAGTATACGTTGTGCGACGATTTCGATTTATGAAAAAACAAATGCCCGTGCGCCTTTAACCGCGCTTCACCGTTGCGCCGAAATTCAGACCTGCCACAGTTCCCGCCCTTTGTGCTTCAATCCCTTTGCTGGCGACCATGACGTGAAAACTTTCTCCCATCCCGGCGGGAGTGACCAGATGTTTGAGTTGCAGAGCGACTTTCGCGCGCTCCTGCGGCAAACGGCATTCCTCAAAGGCATCCGCAAATTGAGTCGCCTCGCCAATGCCTAGCAGGAACTGCGATTGGGTGACGAGCTTCTGCGGCAGCATGCCATGTTTTTCCACCCCCGCCGCGAGAGCGGTGAAGTTTACGTCGGCGGTGATGTCCTGCTCGCCGGGCGCTTCGTAGGGATTGGCGCTGACCGAATGTTGGCGAATTGCCTTCAGGGTTCCGCGATGGCGTCCTGCGAGTTGTTCCTCGCGCGTGTAGCCGTAGTCGATGACCACCACGAAGCCGCGTTGCAGGGAAGCGGCGGCGCTCATGTGAGTTTGCGCTTGCAATGACACCTCGATACGCTCTCCGGCCTCGGGATGAACTGAGTAGCGGTCGAGGAATTCAAGTTCTTTAGGTGACGGTGGCGCCCACGACTCGATCAACCGTCCACGTTCTGCGTCGATCCGGAGCGAGCCATGGGAACTGACAACTTCCACCGGCAGGGCATCAAAAAACTCATTGGCGAAAACGATCTGCGGCGTATCCGGATCGTCGCCGGTACGTAATTCGGCTTTACCGGATTCGAGGTGGCGGCTGAGAGTGATCTCAATCCGTTTCCGCAGGGCAGTCGACTGCTCGTCCAACACATAACGCAGAGCCTGAAAGAAATCAGGGAATTTTCTCTCCGACCAATCGAGCACATCTTGCGCGAACAGGCCGCGGCCGGGACCGAGTTCTCGGAGCGTAATGTGCTCCGGCGATCCCAGCATGCGCCACATTTCTTCGAATTGCCGCGTCAGCAGGCGCCCGAAGACCGCGTGCACGTCGCTGGAAGTATAGAAGTCGCCGGCTTTGCCGAACTGCGCCGCATGGCGCGAGTAGTATCCGAGTTCAGGATCGTAAAGGCACAACTCCATGTAGCGGGAGAAGCGAAGTGGTCCGCGTTCTCGAATCTCGTCTTCAATCTTTTGGTGAAGAGTGTTCAAAGTCCCTTCCGATGTCGTTCGGCGCGATCTTGCGGGGTGCGGATGAACATCTCTACGAAATAGTCGTGCAGGGCATCGAAGAGTTGGCGCTGGAAGCTCCATTCGAACTGGGGATCGTCGAGATCGCGCGGATGGAGATCGAAGTAATAAGTGTGCACCGGAACCGATTCATCTTTGAACTTGATGATGACCTCCACGCCTTCTCCCTTAGCGCGCGCAGAGAAGTTCAGCAGTGGGTGTTCGTAAAGGCGTAGTTGCGTGAGGACGCGGTCGAGGCGGGAAATGTCGGTTTCACTCACTTGGCGATTCTAGCGGAAAAGAAAAGCTAACCACAGAGATCACAGAGGACACGGAGGAAACTATTCGTAGCGCAGCGCCTCGATTGGATTGAGCCTGGCCGCCTTGATCGCGGGCAGCATGCCGCTCACGATGCCGACGAAACTTAGAATGGCGGTCGACCACATCAGTGTGGCCGCGTCGATATATAGGTGAATGTCGCCTTCGCTCGCGTTGTCTTCAAACGCGCTCCAGAGCGTCAGCGATCCCACCGACCACGAGACCAGATAAGCCAGTACCACGCCCAACATGCCGCCCAGAGCGGTGATCACCAGGGCCTCGGCGAGGAATTGGAACAGGATGTGCCAGCGATGCGCGCCCAGCGCTTTTTCTACGCCAATCTCGCGGGTGCGTTGGGTGACCGAGACCAGCATGATGTTCATCAATCCAACACCGCCAATGCCGAGTGTGAGTAAGCCGATAAAGCCAAGCAGAATCTTGATCCCGGTGGAGATGACCTGCAAGTCCATGAGGTCGGCGAAGACATCGAAGACGAAGATGGCGCGGTGATCCTTGGGATCGAAGCTGTGATGGAAGGCCATGGAATCACGCACGCCCTTCACCACCTTGGCATGATCGCCTTCGTATTCCATAACGACTGAGCTCAAGTAGTACGTGTTCATCAGATCGCTCATGGCACTGAAGGGAACGTAAACATGCTCGTTGATGTTGTCGTCGCCATTCTGCACCTGATGCTTGAGTATGCCGACGATCTGATACGAAATACCGTCAAGGCGAATCTTCTCGCCGAGTGCGTTCTGGCCAGAGAAGAGCTTCTTCTTCGCGTCGGATCCGATCACGGCGACGCGGGTGTGCGTGAAGTCGTCGGCATCGCTGAAGAAACTGCCTTCCTCGACATCCATTTTGCGCATGCGGCCGTACGTGGCATACACGCCGCTGACGCCATAGTTCGCGCTGCGCGTGCTATAGGCGACCACGCAATTCTTGAACGCTTCCGGAGAAACGCGCTTCAGCAATGGAACTTCGGCGCGAATGTAGTCGAGATCGTTCACGGTGAGGCGAACCTGGGTGCCCGCCTTGGTCCCTCCCGCCTGCAACTCCGTGCGGCCCGGAAAAATGAAAACGAGGTTGGTGCCAAAAGAGCGGAACGCGGACCACAAGCCACGCTCGAAGCCAGTGCCATAGGCGAGCAGAAGCACAACCGTCGCGATTCCCCAGGCCATGCCGAGCATGGTGAGTACTGTGCGTCGGCGGTTGTGGCGAAGCGCATTGTAGGCCTGGCTTGCGAGGTCGACGATCATGGACAACTCCTGGATTTCAGCTGCTAGCTTCTAGCTACTAGCTCTGAGCTTCTTTCGTGCTTGCGAATTGTTGATTTTTGATTGCTGATTGTTGATTGAAAACCCTTTGAAGGTTCGGCTTTTCAATCATCAATCAGCAATCAGCAATCATCAATCAATATCATTCCTGCCTCAACGCTTCGACCGGCGGCAGCAGCGCGGCCTTGCGCGCGGGATATAGTCCAGCCGCTATGCCCGCAATCGCCAGCGATCCGATGGCTGCCAGGGCTGACGCCGGGATGATGCGCGGCGTATCAAAGCCCTCCGGCGATGGCAACATCGCCAATAGGGTTACGAAGCCGGTTGCAATAGCCAGTCCGATGCCGCCGCTGAAAGCTGTAAGAAACGCTCCCTCGATGAAAAACTGGGTCAGGATCGCGCGGTAAGTCGCGCCCAGCGCCTTGCGGAGGCCAATCTCTTTCGTTCGCTCCGTCACCGACACTAGCATGATGTTGATGATGCCGATGGCTCCCAGACCGAGAGTCACCACGCCGACCACTCCCAGGAACCAGTCCATGGCGTCGAAAATTCTGCCCACGCGCCTCATATTTTCAATCGTGTCCCAATCTTCGAAGGCGTCTTGCAGCTTGGGACTGAAACCGTGACGGCGCGCGATGATGCGATGAATTTCTTCCTTCGCTTGAGTGTGCAGATCTTTGCTGATGGGCTGATAGTTGAGGAATGAGATCGCGTTTTCTGAATTCGCTTTGGTCAACGGGAAAAGATCGCGCATGGTATCGATCGGGATAAAGATACGCGAGTTGGTCCCGTTATTGCCGTCGCGTCCCACTTTCGCGACCACGCCGACGACGTCGAAATTGATGCCGTTCAGCAGAATCGTAGAACCGACAGCGGGCCGTCCCGGAAACATATTCTTGAGTAATTCCCATCCCACTACCGCCACGCGACGCCGATCGGCATTGTCCTGATTGTTGAACCACCGGCCGGGCTGCACCGGAACGTTGCGAATCTGGTTGTAATCGGGGGCTACACCAAACACCTGGCCGTTGGTGGACCCGTAGTCGCTCACTGCGCGAATGTCCTCACGATTCAGCACTGGCGACAACGCTCCCACAAACTGCGCCTCGCTGCGAATCGCCAGATAATCCTTGTAAGTAAAGTAATAAGTCTGCCCGGATTGCGTGCTGCCCTCGACCGCGGGAATCCGCCCGGGAAACATAAACATAATGTTTTGTCCCAAGGTGGCGAGCTGCTTCTCCTGACCGCTGCGGAAGCCTTCGCCCAGCCCCACAAGAAGCAGCAACGACCCCACTCCCCAGGCGATGCCAAACATGGTCAGGAACGAACGCAGTTTGTGCGCCCAGAGAGTCGCGAGCGACTGCCGGATGATGTCGAGAAGCATGCGCATAGAGATAGAGACACAGTCATGCCCCCACGCCTCCGGGGAGGAGCGTGGGGGCACCCGGGTAAACGTTCAGGCGAGGGGTCTCAATCCCGCCCAACCATCTGATCAGAGATACGCAGCCGGGTTCGGTAAAGTTCCCTGCTGACATGTAGTTACTTAGACCTCGAGGAGGCGAAAAAGGTTAGCCGGGAGGGTTTTGCATACGGGGTCTTTGGCTCGGAGGGAAACAGATTCACTTGCGGTCGGAACGATAGGTCGCTGGTGGAGAACGACAGGTGGCTGGTCGGAATACCAATTGTTACTGATCCGGGCGATCGTAAACGGCGAACAGCAAGAATGGAGACGTCCTGCGCGCCGCGCAAGCACGCATGCTAGACTCGCCCTTCTGTCGCGAGATTGATCGTCGAATGGGTGATATCACGTTTCTCTCCGCCGTTGACATGGCTCAGCAGATCCGCGAGAAGAAAATCTCTCCGGTAGAACTGGTCGAAGCACATCTGACGAAGATTGAGAGACTGAATCCGAAGTTGAATGCCTTCGTTCACGTCGCCGCAGAGCGGGTTCAGAGCGAAGCTCACGCAGCCGAGGCCGCGGTGAGGAGCGGAAGAAGTCTCGGACGGCTGCACGGGGTTCCCATCAGCATCAAGAGTTCTCTGGAAGTTGCAGGGCTGCGCTGTGAGGCGGGCACCCGGTTGCGCGCAGGACGTGTTGCCACCGAAGAGGCGCCCTTGGTCGCACGCCTGCGCGATGCGGGCGCAATCGTCCTGGGGGTGACCAACGCGCCCGAGCTTCTGATGGCGTGGGAGACGGACAATCTTTTGTACGGCCGCACGAACAGCCCGTGGGATCTCGAGCGCACGCCCGGAGGGTCGAGTGGCGGCGAAGCGGCAGCCATCGCAGCAGGAATGTCGGCGGCCGGCGTGGGCAGCGACGGCGGCGGGTCGATACGGGTGCCGGCACATTTCAGCGGAATCTGCGGGCTGAAGCCGACGCCTGGTCGCGTTCCGGCGACGGGCCACTTCCCACCGTCCGGCGGCCCGTTCGCGCTGATTGGCGTGGTCGGCCCAATGGCGCGGACCGTTGCCGATGTAAGAGCTTTGTTCGAGGTGATGCAGGGTCCCGACGACGGCGACGCCTGCGCCGCACCGGTCCCGCTGCGCTGGCCGAACGACAGCGAGGCTCGGGAAATGCGCATCGGTTATTTCGAGGACGATGGCCGTACGCCTGTTGCCCCAGAGATTCGCGCGGCGGTGCGCACTGCCGCAAAAGCTCTGCAGGATGCTGGATTTCAGGTCGAACCGTTTCGACCAGCAGGTCTCGAAGAGGCGCGCGAGTTGTGGAAGAAATTCTTCGTCAGCGCCGGCGGAATGTTAATTCGTCCGATGTTCCGCGGCCGCGAGCGCGATATGAGTCCGATCCTCAGTCAATTCCTCGAATGGTCGGAAGCGGAACTGCCGCTTACCGGCGACTCTCTGCTTGGGGCCTGGATTAGCCGCGACAATCTGCGGGCAGAGTTTCTGCGGCAAATGCGGAACTACTCAATTCTTTTATGCCCGGCGGCCGCCATTGCTGCCTTCCGCCACGGAGAGCGCAGTTGGACGATCGAAGGCAAGACGGTGCACTACCTCGACGCCTGGAGCTATACCGAATGGTTCAACCTTTTGGGAAACCCTGCCGCTGTGGTTCCAGTGACCCACTCCGGGGACGGTTTGCCGATTGGAGTACAAATTGTCGGCCGGCCTTGGGAAGAAGAGCAAGTGTTGGCGGTGGCCGCGACGTTAGAAAAGGAGTGCGGAGCGTGGCGAGAGCCGCCCATTCGCTAGCCCTGTATTCTCCGCGGCTGCCGCTGCATTAACGATCTCATGCAGGATTTCGAGCACACCATAAGTGCGCTCTGTGATTAAATCGTTAGCGAAATGAATTTCAGACTGTTTGCCATTCTCAGCACGGCGCTGCTTGCCGCCTTTGGCTTGCTCACTCCTGCCTCTCAATCAAATCCCGTTGAGGCCGCGCGCCTGAATAATCTCGGTTGTGCCTACATGAACCAGCAGCTTTTCGAGAAGGGCCTGAAGGCCTTCCAGCAGGCCACCGAAGCCGATCCTAAGCTGGCAATCTCGCGGCTGAACCAGGGCATTGCCTATGTGAACCTGCAAAAAGTGGACGAGGCCAAAGTCGCGTTCGAAGATGCGCTCAAACAGGATCCGAAAAATCCATACGCCTGGTACGGCCTCGGGATGTTGGCCAAGAATACGGGCGACGCGCAGGCGGCGATTGATGCGTTCAAGCGCGTGACTGAAATTGACCCGAATGACGCCGACACCTGGTATTTTCTGGGCACCGCGTACGTGCAGGCGAAGCAATTTCCGCAGGCCATTGGGGCCTTCCAGCAAGCGTTGAGGATCAATCCGCTGCACGCGTCGGCGGAATTCGGATTATCCCGCGCCTACCAGCAATCTTCTGACGTCGATCACGCTCGCGATCATCTGAAGAAATTTCAATACATCACGCAGCATAAGATCGGCGCGCCCATGAGCCTGGCATACGGGGAGCAGGGGCAGTATTCCCGCGCGGTGGAGTCGGCGCAAGTCGTGTTGAAGGCACCGGCGCCCATCAAAGTTCGATTTGTGGATGTGACGAAAGAGGCCGGACTCGCATCCAGCGCTTCCGATGCTTCGTATTCAACTCAACCACTCGGCCCGGGCGCCTGCTTTCTGGATTATGACAATGATGGCAAGATCGACATCTTCGTTGCAGATAACGGGGCGCAGGGTGGGATGTCGCTGTACCACAACCTCGGCAATGGAAAGTTTGAAGACGTAACCAAGAAAGCTGGAATTGATTCGAAGTTGCACGGCGTTGGTTGCACTGCGGGAGACTACGACAACGATGGTTGGACCGACATTGCGGTCAGCAAGAATGACGGCGTCCTCTTACTTCATAACGAAAAGAATGGAACGTTCAAAGAAATGTCTTCCGACGCCAACGTCGGTGCGAATAATCTGAACCTGGGTGTGACGTTTATCGACTACGACCACGATGGCGACGTCGACCTGCTCGTCACTCGCAGCGGAGACAAAGCAGAGTGGGGAGACATGTTCCGAAATAACGGAAACGGAACGTTTACGAACGTGACCGAGGAGCTCGGCTTTTTGGGTATCGGCTCGTCGGGCGGACAAGGTGCAATCGGAACCGATTACAACAACGATCGAGCCGTTGACATTCTTGTTCCTGGGCTCGGCATGGCTCCTGATCTCCCGCCAGTGATCTTAGAAAATCCTCGAGAGGGAAGATTTCTCGTGAAGAAGCCGTGGTCGAGCCCTATGCCCGGGCCGGTGATGGGCGCCGCCGTTCTGGATTTTGACCACGATGGGTGGATGGATGTGGCATTCACGCACTTCGGCGGAACAAACGGCAGTGTAACGCTCTGGCGTAACAATAAGGGACAGACGTTCAATGCGGTCGAACTTCCCCAGGTTCCGTGGACGAAAAGCTATGGCATTGCCGCGTTCGACTATGACAACGATGGCTGGGTCGATCTGGTCGCGGTCGGCGAGTCCAAGGATGGGAAAGGCGAGGTGCGGCTGTTCCGTAATCTTGGCCCCGACGGATTTAAGGATGTTACTGCCGATGTTGGCCTCGACAAGATTCAGCTCAAAGATCCGCGGGCCATCATCACCGGTGACTATGACGGCGATGGCACTACCGATCTGTTGATCACGCAGAATCATGGACCGGCCGTTCTACTGCGGAATGAAGGCGCCAATCAGAATCATTGGCTGCGACTCTCGCTCAAGGGACTGAACGACAACAAATCCGCCATCGGCACTAAGGTTGAAGTTTTCTCAGGCGGCAACCGGCAGAAGTTTGAGATCGCGGGATCGAACGGCTATCTCGGGCAGAATTCCAGCGACATTGTCGTTGGCCTGGGCGATTCCAAAGACGCCGACATCGTGCGCATGCTGTGGCCCACCGGCGTGCTGGAAGATGAGATTCAGGTGGCGGGAAACAAGCAGCAGAACTTCCTTGAGATTGACCGCCGTGGCAGTTCGTGTCCCACGTTGTTCGTGTGGAATGGCGAACGCTACGAATTTGTCGCGGACATGCTGGGTGCCGGCGTGGTGGGACACTGGGTTGGGCCGGGGCAGCGTAACATTCCGCGGCCAGTGGAGTACATCAAGGTTGATCGCAGCATAATTCGGGAGCGAGAAGGTCAAAATCCCCGCCTTGTCGCTGCAACAAACGCAGCGACAAGGACGGTGCACCCAACTTTGAGTTTCCGTTTCATGGAGCCACTCGAAGAAGCCGTTTATCTGGATCAAGTGCGATTGATGGCGGTCGATCATCCGGCGGATGTCGAGGTGTATCCCAACGAATATTTCGCGTCGAATCCGCCTTATCCTGCATTCAAAGTTGTGGTGAGCCGCGACGAGCGTCCGCCTGCCGGAGCGTGGGATGAGCACGGCCACGATGTTCTGCCGGACCTGCTGGCGCATCGTTACTTCGGCGATTTTACGCTGACGCAGTTTTTGGGCTTCGCCCAGCCGCACACTCTGACGCTCGATCTCGGGCAGGCTTACCAGGGCGGGCCGCTATGGCTATTGCTGCATGGCGAGGTTGAATATTTTTCTGCGAACAGCATGTATGCGGCGTCGCAAGCCGGAATCGAAGCAATTTCGCCGTACGTGGAAGTGATGGACGCGCAGGGGAAATGGAAGCGCGTGATGGATGACATGGGCTTTCCCGCCGGGGGCCCGCGTACCATGACCGCCAATCTTACAGGAAAGTTGCCGCTGGGCACGCGGCTAGTTCGTATCACTACCAATCTGCAGATTTACTGGGATAGCATTCTGATCAATCGCAGTAGACAAGATGCAGCGAAATTGGCGCGGGCGTCCGAGGGCGAGACGCCCTCGGGACAGCCGGCAGAGCCTGCCCTGAGCGGGGCGAAGGAATGCGGGCGCTACGATTACTGCGTGACTTCGGTTCCGCTAGTGCGGGCCGATCTTGAATTTCACGGGTATCCGTTCAAGATTGAAGGCACCCCTCCGGGGAACGTGCACTACATCTATGAAAAGGCCAGTGCCACGGGGCCGTACACGCGTCCGTCTGGAACATACACGCGTTATGGGGACGTGCTGCCGCTGCTCACCGCAACCGATGACAAGCTCGCGGTCTTTGGCTCGGGAGATGAAGTGCGACTGGACTTCGATCCCACGAATCTTCCGGCGCTTCCCAAAGGTTGGGTGCGTGATTATTTCTTTGCGGCTAACGGCTACGAAAAAGACATGGACTTTTATGCGGCCGAAGGAAACTACGTGGCGCCGCTCCCCTTCCTCAGCATGGGCGACTATCCATATCCGCCGAAGAAGTCGTTTCCCCTCGATGATGTGCACGTAAATTATTCGCTGGAATACAACACACGACACATGTCAGGGAATGAGCAGCGAGGATACTGGTTCGACTACAATGAGCGAAAATAGAGGCGCGCCCCTCACACAGAAACGTTTTAATATTGACATTTTTGCGTGTTCCACGATCCAATAGCCGAACCCATGGAAACTAGTGTTGTGTCTTCCTCTGCCCCTCCGCGGCTTCGGCGCACACTTACGCTTTGGGATCTGATTTTCTACGGCATCGTTCTCATCCAGCCAATCGCTCCGGTCCCGCTCTATGGGGTGGCACAAAAACTTTCCGACGGCCACTTTGTCACCATCATTCTGATCGCTCTGTTCGCCATGCTGATCACCGCCGTGAGCTATGGACGCATGGGGGCCCTCTATCCAACGGCAGGATCGGCGTACACATACGTTGGAAAGGGGCTCAACCCGCATCTGGGATTTCTGGCCGGCTGGGCCATGATCCTCGACTATTTGCTGCAGCCGCTCATCAACACGGTGTGGATTTCAACCGCGCTGCACGAGCGCTACGTGCCGCAGATTCCTTACATCGCGTGGGCGGCGTTGATCGCCGGGATCATGACCGTGCTGAATCTGGCAGGGGTAAAATCGTCGGCGCGCGCCAATAAAGTTTTGCTGGCGGTCATGTCGGTAGTGGTCGCGTTGTTTGTGTGGCTTGCGATTCGCTACTTGTGGCACGGGCAAGGATGGACTGGCCTTTTCTCGACCGAGCCGTTCTATAACCCGAAGACTTTCAATTCGCACAAAATCTTGACGGCGACTTCATTTGCGGCACTGACTTACATCGGCTTCGATGGCGTAACCACGCTCGCGGAAGATGTCGAGAATCCCAAAAGGAACGTGCTGCTGGCCGTGGTGCTGACCTGCATTTTTGCCGGAGTGTGCAGCGGATTCGAAGCCTACCTTGGAGCGCGCGTGTGGCCGGACTGGCGATCTTTTCCGAACCTCGAAACCGCATTTATGGATATTTGCAGTCGCGTGGGGGGCGTTTTCCTATTCAACGCGATGGGCGCGATCCTGATTGTGGCCGCGTTTGGCAGCGGATTAACCGGCACACTGGGCGCGGCGCGATTGCTCTTTGGCATGGGACGCGATGGCGTTTTACCGAGAAAGTTTTTCGGTTATCTCAAACCCGGCAGCAGCACCCCGACCTATAACATTCTGCTGATTGGCGGACTCGCATTTCTTGGCGCGGTGGTTCTTAATTACATCGGCAGCGCGTACGAGCACGCCGGCGAACTGCTGAATTTCGGCGCCTTTCTCGCGTTCATGGGAGTGAACTTCGCCTGTTTCTGGCAGTTTTCGGTGATCGCAAAAAAGACCGGGAACGAGCGGCGGTTTTTGCGCGATGCGATCCTGCCCCTGATCGGATTTGCATTCTGCGGCGTGATCTGGCTCAACTTGAATGTCATTGCCAAAACCGTGGGCGGAATCTGGTTTGCGGTGGGATTGCTTTACGTCGGGTATAAGACGAACTGGTTCCGCTCGGCTCCGGTCATGATCGATTTCAGCGACTCGTAGGAATTTGGAATTCGGAAAGTTAGTAATTAATAGTCGGAACCCCGAATCAGTAGCGCAAGGATTCTCAATTACCCAATTACTCAATCTAACAATTACCAATTGCTCACTCCCCATTCCAGCCACTGACCTCGACTTCAGGTTTGGCCGCACCCAACTCGCTGGCACGATACGTCGCAGTGACTTCGCGCTTCTCGCCGGGCATCAGGGAAATGTAATTGTCCTCCCAGATGACGGGGAGAATCTCTTCTCCCTTAACTCCTTTATCGACTTTCAGGCGGACAAAGAAGGCGAGACTCTTGCTCGGATTCTGAAGAATAACGTGAGTGATTTCTTCTTCTCCGTTGCGCTCGCTGCGGTCGGTGACTTTCAATTTGACTCTGGGCAGTTGCGACAATGCGGTAAAGTCCGCGTAGGACGCGGTTGGCGTCATCCACCAGGTGGTCTTCGCCCAGTCGAGAGTCTCGGGCTTGGTCGACAGCCAGTAGAAATTCGAGCCGACGAGTTTGCCGGCGGAATCCTGCAGCCGCAATGCAACGAAATACGTCGGGCTCAAATCGGCAATCTCCGGCAATGTGAAAATCTTCGCCGTGCTGTCGGCCGGGGCGTCGACCGGATTCTCTTGTGTGAACTTCTCGGTCATGTCAAGGTTATAGATCTTGGTCGTGAGCTTCAATCCTTTCGCGTCTTCATATTGGCTGCTGACGACCCAGATCGAGTGATCGTCGTAGCCATAAATCGGATGCAGGGCTTCCATGGCGCGCTTGGCTCCGAAGTAGCCACCGCCGGGGCGCAGGTAGTAGTCGTAGAGGTGCCAGATCATCGAAGGCCAGGCGTTGTTAAGCATCCACTGAATCACGCCCGTGGCCTGGTACTTGTTGCGACTGTAAGCTTCGTACATGGCGCGTACACCTTCGTACGTCTGCATTTGCGACTTCATGGCGAAGTCCTGCAGGTTGTCGGACTTGCCGTAGCGATTGGCAAGTGCGTCACTGAATACGCCAATCGTCTTAAACTGCCCGCCGCCTGCGTGATAATTCCACACGTCGTCGATCGGCCACATGTGGTCTTTGCCCACCATCGCGCGGACGCTTTCAACCGGCGGAACTGCCGGTCCCATGCTGGTTTCGGTGTTGAATCCATAGGCGCCGCCGCAGCCTCCGGGATTGCACTGCTTGCGGTCAGGTTGTCCCTGCGGTGTGTCGACCTCCCAGTAGCTGGGCGCGACGTATTCATAGGGCCCGGTCATCTTGACGCCGCTGTCCCCCGTGACGGTGGTTTGCTTTCCTGTGGCTGAGGAAACGACGGGGTTCGGCCAAAGCAATTCTTTCTCGACGTCAAGATACATCTGCTCCACGTCGGGCGGGGGAGGGTTGTCGCTGCCGTTGAGCCACATCACCAGGCTGGGATGACTGCGCAGACGATAGATCTGGTCGCGCAGAGACTGCTTGGCGATTTCAAAATCCGCCGGCTGCCAGCGCGGCCAGCGCTCCCAGAAATCACAGCAGCACCATCCGGCCATGACGAGAATTCCCTGCCGGTCGGCCAACTCGTAGAATCCCTCGGTTTCGAGCTTGCCTTCGAGACGAACGGTATTCAGGCCCATGTCGCGGACGTAACGAAATTCGTCGTGCAGGCGCTGAGAATTTTCGCGCATCATGAGGTCGGGCGTCCAACCGCCGCCGCGAATCAGAATGTTTTTGCCGTTGATATGAAAGGCACGTCCGCCCACCGAGTTGAGATCAGAGGTGACTTCGCGAATGCCGAACTCGGTGGTGGAATGATCACTGACCGCACCGTTTACTTCGAACTCCATGGTGAGCGGATATAAATTCGGCTTGCCCATTTGTGCGGGCCACCACAGACGCGGGTTCGCGAAGACGAGTTGCTGAAACTTATCGGGAGTGAAGGTAACGTCTTTCGTTTCGTTGGCTGCGAGTTCTACGTCTTGCTCGAATTTGACAGCTTCGATCTGGCCCTTGAGTTTGCCCTTAACTAGCTGATTGGTACCGTTCTTCAGTTGGGCGGTAACGGTGAGTGGCGCGCTGTCATTTGCAGGCGGATTCAGCTTCGATACGACCGTGGGATAGCGCAACGCCACCGGGCCGCTCGTCGTGAGATAGACATCGCGCCACAGACCCATATTTTTGTCGGGAGGCGCGGGATTCCAGTCGACGAAAGTGATGGCCAAACTGTTCTCTGTCGGTGAATAGACCTGAACCGCAAGAACGTTCTCCGCTCCAGGCTTGGCAGCAGCGGTGACGTTGAATTCATAAGTGCGCCAGGCGCCGGCGACATCGTCCGAGTTGGCAATCTGCTTTCCGTTCAGAAAAATGTTTGCGCGATAATTGATGCCGTCGAATTTCAGCCACACTGTCTTGCCTTTATAGGAAGCCGGTAGAACGAACTGCTTGCGATACCACCACGAGACCGCGTAGGGACTGTCGGGCGCCATGGCAATGTTCGAGAAATTCCCGCCGATCGGATAATCAACGCCCGGAAAACCTCGAAGGTTCATTCCGAAAAAAGGATTAGGCAGGGCCTTCTCCTTGACTAGTGCGGCCACGACCGTGGTGGGCACGGTGACTTCATGCCATCCTTTGGGAGAAAACTTCGGAGTAGAGATGACTTCTCCCTGGGCATCGACCTTCGTCGACGTTTGCAGAGACCAGCCGTCATGTAAAGCCAGCTTCGCCTCGGCCGCGTGACGCACGGGCGTTGTGTCTTGTGCGAGGGGAGATGAAAGCAAAAAGAATTGAACCAGAAGGAAGAGAGTGACCGCAAGCCGGTTGCCTGAGTTCATGCCGCTCCTGTTTTATTCCTGTCGGTGGGTGTATTTATCAGCTGAGACAAGTCGCACAACACCAGAACTGTCCCCGAAGAGTGAAGTATCACTATATATTAATTCGATTTAATAGCGGAAATTTGCCGGATTTGTAAAAGGTTCGATTCGCCACGGTTCCGCACGTGTTTACGGACCGCGTGCCTTGCCGGGAGGCAACGATCCCGCTGGTTTATAATAGAAAATTCCCCGTTCGACTCCGGAGTGATAAGAAATGATTCGATTTTTGCAGACCCAAGGGCCTACGAAGAAGATTATTCTTAGCGGCATCCTGCTCGTGATTTGCGGCGCCATGGTGATCACGTTTATTCCTGGCGGCCTCACCTCTGAACTGACCGGTACACCTGGCAAGGGCGTTGTCGCCAGGGTGGATGGCGGAGACATCAGCGCCGACGAAGTGCGCCAGAACGCGCGCCAGATGGCGCAGCAGGACGCTCAACGCTACGGCGAGATGGCGGCGAAGTTGATGCCCTTTCTCATCCAGCAAGAGACCACGCGCGCCTTGGACCAGATGATTAACCGCCAGGCTCTGCTCAGCGAAGCGCAGCGCATGGGATTGCGCGTCACGCCCGAAGAAGTAAAGGACGAACTGCAGCACGGGCGCTATGCCGCGACTTTTTTCCCTGGCGGTAATTTCATCGGCCAGGTCGAATATGAAGACATGCTGCAGCGGGCGAATCTGACTCCCACGAAGTTCGAGCATGAAGTGGGCGACGATATTTTGCTTACGAAGTTGCAGGCGCTCATCTCCGGCAGCGCCACCGTGAGCGATGCCGAGATCCACGATCAGTTCATCAAGCAGAATTCCAAAGTCAAATTCGAGTACGCCGTGTTGAAGCAGGACGATTTGCGTAAGGGCTTGCATCCAACCGACGAAGAACTGAAAGCGTACTACGAGAGCCACAAGACGAGCTATGCAAACTCGATTCCGGAAAAGCGCAAAGTCAAATATGCGGTCATTGAAAACAGCAAGGTTGCGGAGGACGTTAAGGTAACCCCTGAGGATCTGCGAGAGTATTACGATCAGCACCGCGAGCAGTACCGCGTGCCCGAGCAGGTGAAGGTCAGCCACATTCTCATCAAAACTCCGCTGCCCGGCCCTGACGGCAAGGTGGATGAGAAGGGCGTGGCCGAGGCGCAGCGCCGTGCCGAAGATTTGCTGAAGCAATTGAAGAACGGCGCCAAGTTGGAAGATCTAGCCAAGAAATATTCCGAGGATCCCGGCAGCGGCAAGCAGGGCGGATCGCTCGGGTGGATCGGAAAAGGTCAGACGGTCCCGGAGTTTGAGAAGGTGGCGTTCTCGCTTCCCAAAGGTCAGATTAGCGATCTCGTGAAAAGCAGTTACGGCTTCCACATCATTCGCGTCGACGACAAACAGGAAGCGCACTTGAAGACACTCGACGAGGTGAAAGCCGAGATCGAGCCCATCCTGAAACATCAGAAGGCACAGCAGATCGCCCAGCAAAAAGCCGAAGCATTGCTGAAGCAGGCTCGAACGGACGGTCTGGACGCGGCAGCAGCGGCGCAGGGAGTTTCCGTGATCACGTCGGATTTCTTTTCGCGCAAGGACATGCTGCCAGGGCTGGGACCGTCGCCTCAATTTATGGACGCGGTGTTTAGCGCGACTGAAAAGTCGCCGCCGGATATGGCTCCGGCCTCGCAAGGCATCGTGGTATTTCAGTTGTTAGGAGTCAAACCCCCGGCGACGCCGACATTTGAGGAGATCCGCAGCCGGGTTGAAGATGAATTCAAGAACGAGCGCTCTTCGATCCTGCTGACGCAGAAAGGCCAGGAGTTGTCAGATCGCGCCAAGGCCGAACATGATCTGAAGCGCGCTGCCAAGGAACTAGGCGCGACGGTTAAGACCAGCGACTTCGTTCTGCCCGATGGACAGGTGCCCGACGTTGGCTCAATGTCGGGACAGGCTGCGGTCGCTTTCACGTTGAAGCCGGGGGAGATCAGCGGGCCGATCAACAGCGGGGCAAACGCCGTCGTTCTTAAGGTGCTCGAGAACCAGCAACCGTCAGAGGCAGAATTTGCGGCAAAGCGCGATCAGATTCGCGATCAACTGCTGCTGGGCAAGCAGCAGGAGCGCTTCGGACTTTTCGTCTCCAGCCTGGTTGATGAGATGACCCGATCCGGCAAGATCAAGAGAAACGAAGAAGAAATCAGGGGACTGATTCGCAACGGCAGCGAGCAGGGAATGTAGCGGCTTTGACATGTCCTTTCCGCGCGCCGCAGGCATCTTGTTGCATCCCACGTCGTTGCCCTCGCGCGGCGGGATAGGTGATTTCGGGCCTGCTGCTTATCGCTTCGTAGATTTTCTTGCCTCGGCCCGCCAGGGCCTGTGGCAGGTCTTGCCGCTGGGACCGCTCGGCTACGGCAACTCGCCTTACTCTTCGACCTCAGCCTTCGCTGGCAATCCCCTGCTAATAAGTCTGGAACGTCTGGCAGAGCACGGCTGGATTGATCGCGCGAAGCTCGATTCGGCGGGTGTTGAAGGGGGGCCTGGTTCTACTCCCGTCGACTACGACTATGTCTTCACCCACAAGATGCCGCTGCTGTTTGAGGCGGCACGTACGTTCCTTCATACCGCTTCGAGTGATGCGTTGCGCCAACTGGAGCAGTTTCGCGCGGAAAACACTTGGTGGCTGGAAGACTTCGTTCTTTTCGATGCGCTTCGCGCCCGGCACAAACTCAAGAGTTGGAATCAGTGGCCGCGTGACCTGGTGCGTCGGGATCCGACGACTCTGGAGAAAACGCGGAAGGAACTGGCCGACGATATCCAGATTCGAAGCGCATTGCAGTTCGCTTTCTACGAACAATGGCGGGCGCTGCGAAATTACTGCGCGGAGCGGGCGATTCGAATCGTGGGCGATGTCGCAATATTTATGAACCACGACAGTGCCGACGTTTGGACTCATCCAGAATTGTTTCGATTGAATGAGAATCTGGAGCCGGAGGTCGTGGCCGGTGTGCCCCCGGATTTTTTCAGCAAGACCGGACAGCGCTGGGGGAATCCGCTGTATCGCTGGGATGTGATGAAGCAGCGCGGCTATCAGTGGTGGATTCAGCGGCTGCGCTGGGCGACGGAAAACTGCGACTACATCCGGCTCGATCATTTCCGCGGGTTCGATCAGTTCTGGGAAATTCCCGCCGCTGAGGAGACGGCGGTGAACGGCCGCTGGGTGGATGGACCCCGCGATGATTTGTTTTTGAAACTGCGGGAGGCACTGGGCGGTCTGCCGTTTTTTGCCGAGGACTTGGGGTACATCACTCCGGAAGTGCATGCGCTCAGGGACAGGCTGCAAATTCCCGGCATGGCCGTGTTGCAGTTTGGCTTTGGGGACGAGGGTGCCCACATGTACTTGCCGCATCGCGCCAATGGGAAAGTCATCTACACCGGCACGCACGACAATGACACAGTGTTGGGTTGGTGGACATCTGGCGCGGCGGAGCACGAGCGCCGCAATGCTGAGGCTTATGTCGGTCGCTCCGAGGACGGCATTCACTGGGGATTTATCCGCGCGGCACAATGTTCCGCGGCCAGTCTGTGCATCGTTCCCCTGCAGGATGTGCTGGGGCTCGGCAGTGACGCCCGCATGAATACTCCCAGCCTGAACGGCGGCAACTGGCGCTGGCGCTTCCAGTCGCAACAACTCAAAAGTGAACTGGCCGCAAAGCTAGCGCACCTTGCCGAGTTGAGCGATCGTCTTCCCAAGCCCTACGCCAACCCCGCGGCTGAAAGCTTTGCCGCCTGACTCTTGTAGCGCCGGCATCCCTTCGACTTGGCTCAGGGCAGGCTTTGCCGGCTGTCGCGAGGGCCCCGCGCTCGCTGCTCACGGTGCGGCGGGAAATCCTCAAGCTTCATTGTGAACCCAGCGTTACAGCAAGCGTTTTGCGCTAGTGCGCAGATCGTGTATAGAAGATACGGGAGTTTTGCGTGAGTGAAGCGAGCGTCCAGGCGATCATCGAAGCCGTCGGCGTTGAAAAATCGTATCCGCAAGCGGACGGCACACGGATTCAGGTCGTTGGCCTGACCAACCTCGTCATCGAGCCGGGGAAGATCGTTGCCTTGCTGGGCCCGTCGGGCTGCGGCAAATCCACTCTACTGCGCATGCTGACCGGGCTTTCGCAACCGTCCTCGGGAACACTCTTGTGGCACGGCAAACCGCTCGACGGCCAACTGCCTAATGTCGCCATCGTCTTTCAGAGCTTTGCCCTCTTCCCCTGGCTCACCGTGCTGGAAAACGTAGAAGCGCCGCTGGAAGCGAAAGGAGTGCCAGCGGTCGAGCGCCGCAAACGTGCTCTGCGCACGCTCGACACGGTTGGTCTCGATGGCTTTGAAACCGCATATCCCAAAGAACTTTCCGGCGGCATGAAGCAGCGGGTGGGATTTGCACGGGCGCTGGTCGTGGAACCGGAAGTGTTGTTCATGGACGAACCGTTCTCCGCGCTCGACGTTCTTACAGCGGAAAACCTGCGGGGTGAACTGTTGGAGCTGTGGTTGAACAAGAAGATGCCGGCCAGCGCCATTTTCATAGTTACGCACAACATTGAAGAGGCCGTGATGCTGGCCGACCGGGTGATGGTGCTTGGAAGAAATCCTGCGCGCATTCGTTCTGATTTCAATATTCGGCTGAAGCATCCGCGGGACCGCAAGTCGGCGCGCTTTGTGGACTTGGTGGATTACATCTACAAAGTTATGACTGAGCCGGAAATCGAGCACGAGTTGCCCGATGCTGAAACGACGGCGGAAATCATTCTGCCCACAGGCGGGTTAACGAAAGAAGCTCTGAAGAAGCAGGAGGCGCCGATCCGCACGGCCAGATACCAGATGCTGCCGCATGCGCGCGTCGGTGGAATCGCGGGCCTGACCGAATTGTTGCGAGACCGTGGTGGACGCGAAGATCTGTTCCGCCTCGCCGAAGAATTGATCATGGACGTCGAAGACTTGCTGCCGATTCTGGAAGCCTGCGTGCTACTGGGATTTGCGTTGCTGAAAGAGGGCGACGTGCAAATTACGCCGCAAGGAGTAGCGTTTGCCGAAGCCAACATTCAACAGCGCAAAGTCCTGTTCCGCGAGGCTGCGCTTCAGCATGTAACTATCCTCAAACAGATTGACAGCGTGCTGAAGCGCAAGTCCGATCACGCGATCGCCGACGAATTCTTTCACGACATTCTCGACGAACATTTTGCCGAAGATGAAGTGCAGCGCCAATTCGAAACTGCGGTGAATTGGGGCCGCTACGCCGAGATTTTTGACTATGATCGCGAGCAGGGTCGACTGGTTCTGGCTGAACCGCCGGCCGCGTCAGAACCTGCGGCCGCCTCTGAGGCAGACATCCCGAACCAAACTTCCGCTCCGAAATCCTGAACTTTTGACAGACATAGTATGAAGAAATCAGCCAGCCTGCGCGGATTCTCGGCCTATCGAGTTTGGACGCTCCTGCCCAGCATTGAGATCTCGTACCTGCCCGACGTCCTCATGTTCGGGGCCGGAATCGCTTTGTTCTACGGCGTGCTCGTGGTCGGGCGAACGTGGCTCGGCCCTTTTACGCCGCAGGTGGAAATTTCGCGCAGTCCTCTTGCGCTGGTGGCCTACGCGGGATATTCGCTCTTGCGAATAACAATCGCGTATGTCCTGAGCCTTGCTTTCACCCTGGTCTACGGCTACGTGGCGGCCTACAACCCGCGCGCGGAGCGGTTCATGATTCCGTTGCTCGACGTGTTGCAGTCGATCCCGGTGCTCAGTTTTCTTCCCGGCGTGATGCTGGCGATGGTGGCGCTGTTTCCCGGCAGGCAACTCGGCGTCGAAGCGGGCGCAATTTTGCTGATCTTCACCGGCCAGGTGTGGAACATGGCGTTCAGTTTCTACGCTTCGCTGAAAAGCATTCCGAATGAGATGCGCGAAGCGGCAAAGATCTACCGCTTTAGCTGGTGGCAGCGCTTCCTCGAAATAGAGTTGCCCTTCTCGGTAATTGGCTTGGTTTGGAACTCCATGATGTCGGTGGCCGGGGGCTGGTTTTTCCTGATGGCCTGCGAGATGTTCGTGCTCGGTTCGCGCGACTTTCGGCTGCCTGGCCTGGGATCGTATCTGCAAACCGCGGCCGGCGAGGGCGACACGCGATCGATTCTCTGGGGCGTCGCCACCATGATCGCGGTAATCGTGCTGCTGGACCAATTCGTCTGGCGTCCCGTTATCGCGTGGGCGGAAAAATTCAAAGTGGAGCAAGTCGAGAGCAGCGATGCTCCACGCTCGTGGGTGCTTAATTTGATTCGACATTCGCGAAGCCTGGCGCAGATTCGCAAAAAGACGGTGCGGCCGTTGGGCGAGCGCCTGATGCTTTACTTTTCGCGCATGCATCCCAGCGAGCAGGCTGAACCGCGCAGCGCATGGAAGGTCTGGCTAACACGGTCGCTGGCGGTAGCGGTGCTGGGCGGCATCAGTTATGGAGTGGTTCGAGTAGTAATGATTCTGGCGGGCTTGCAGAAAGCGGAATTGCAGGAGGCTGCCATCGGACTGGGCGCAACCTTTTTGCGCGTGAATCTCACGTTGCTGCTCGGCGCGCTGTGGACGATTCCGGCGGGCGTTGCCATTGGCTTCAATCCGCGCCTGGCACGCATTGCGCAACCCCTGGCGCAGATTGCCGCATCAGTACCCGCAACCGCTCTGTTCCCGGTGGTGCTGCTGTTGCTGATTCGCGTAGGCGGGGGCCTCGGCATTGGCTCCATCGTGCTCCTGTTGTTGGGAACGCAGTGGTACATCCTGTTCAATGTGATTGCGGGAGCGATGGCTATCCCCACGGATTTGAAGGAGTGCTGCTCCGTCTTCCGGTTGCGCGGGATCGAGCGCTGGAGAAAACTAATACTGCCGGGGATTTTTCCCTACCTCGTGACCGGCATGGTCACCGCATCTGGCGGGGCCTGGAATGCGAGCATCGTCGCCGAGTATTTTCACTTCAAGGGGCACATCTATACGACGACCGGGCTGGGAGCGACGATTTCTCAGGCTACCGACGCGGGCAACTTCGACCTACTGCTGGCAGCAACCATGATGATGGCAGCGACCGTGGTAACTATCAATCGCCTGGTATGGCGCAAGTTGTATGCACTCGCCGAAACTCGATACCGGCTGGACGCGTGATGATCGGACTATCTCAAGGCGCGATTGAATCGGATTGGGGCCTTACTTTGCGGGGCGCAGCCGCGTAGTCTCGGTTGGCAGGATGCATGCCTGAGCAGCGTCTTTGAGCGCCTGATCCAGACCTTTACCCACGAGTCCGAGCTCTTCCTGACTCATTAATTCCTGCAGGCGCTCAAACAGTTGGCGCTCTTCTTTGCGAATATGTGCGGACATCTGCTGAGCGAATGCGGCCACATCGGCGGTCGACATGGTGTGCGCCTCGGCTTTGGCAAAACTTTCGCGCAACATGAAGTGATCCAGAAGCAGTTCCTCCACAAGAGGGCACAGTGCCGGAAACTTTCTTGCGGCCGGGAACAAAACGCTTTCTTCGGCCGCGAAATGAATTCGTATTTCAGTTTGAAAATACTGTGCGATCTCCGCTTGCCAGACAGCCAGATCAGCATCGCCGATAGGCGAGGCTCGATCGATGCGAACGCACAACGCCAAGGCATGCTGGTGCTGATGCGAAAGCGGAATCAGATTTCGATCGCGCAGCATTAAAGGCTCGTCCTCAGGAATTCGCACTCGCCAGTCTGGGCACTGAAGGCTCTCCCTCTTCCACTCGTTCGGCAGGACGCACTGTTAGCCAGTCGGTGCGAACACGCTGCCATTCCTGGATCAACATTCCGTTGGCCTCGAAAAAGCCGCGAATGCGGTAGCGTTCCCAGCCCAACACTTCCTCCAGAATCGGTGCCAATACCGCGAGGGCGCTAGTGCTCAACACGGTTCGTTTCGCGACTTGCGAAACGTCAGGCGACTCCGAGACAGCAATCGTGAGCCCGTCGCGCGAGTTAATGTGCAGCATCACATGAATGTCAGAACTGCCGTCGCCGGTGTAAATCACGTGATCGGGCCCGACAACCTGCTGCAGAAGCAGGTGATTCAGCACCGCGACTTTGCCATAGCCGGCCGTAGCGCGGACGATGGTATCGATCTCGCCCGAAGGCTTGTAACGAAACTCGGTGCCGAAAATATGGTCGGGAGGAACAATATTTTCGAGCGCCGACTGAATCACTTCCACGGGCGCCGCCGACAGAACATAGAAATCGAACTGGTGTTCGTCTATGCCGGACTCAAGCAGCTGGTACAGAAGCTTGATGTCGCCCTTAAGGCGAATTCGCTTGCCTACCTCGGTGAGATGCTCTTTCCGAACTTTGGCTTTGAACTCAGGATCATGCAGCAATAAATATGCAAGCTCCGCGCCTTGCTGCACCAAGTTGATCTTGGCCATGCCCTTGGCTTTGCGCTCGAATTCCTCAGTCGGAATTCCGACTAACTCGGCGAGTACGTAGCCGGAATCGTTGAAAGTCAGCGTCTGGTCGAAATCGCTCGCGAAAATGTACCGTTTTAAAGGGTTGTCTGCCATACCTATTCGATTCCTGATCGCGTTGAACGCCCCATAAAAAGAATTGATTGGGATTATATGCTTGCCTCGCTAAATTATTGTGAATAAAGACTGGAACGTCTGCTTGTTGCGGTATCCGAAAAACGCAACGACGCTGACCGCAAACGCAGGATTGATCCCACGGCTCGCGCAGCCTGCCTTTACTAAATTCGTAAGCGCGTCCAGAATAGAAGGTCCGGCATCACGCCGGACTATTTCGTGAGTCAAGAATTAGCAGGTCCAAATCAGCAGTTCTAAATTTAGAAAGAGGAGCTCTCATGGCAGTCGTGACCGGTGAACTGATCCGAGCGATGAATTATGTGGAAGACATCACGGCGACCTTGCGCCGGATTTGCATTTATATCCCCGGGATGAGCCCGGAGGAGCGAAAACGGCTGGCGGAATCTTTGCGCACTACAGTCGTCGCTGTGAACTCAGCCATCGCTGACCTGGAAAAGGCGGACAAGTAGGTGAGCCAGATCCAGACGATCGCAGTGATCGGCGCCGGAACCATGGGGCGTGGCATCGCGTACGCCGCGGCGCTCGGCGAGTATCGAACCATCCTGGAAGATTTGCTGCCCGGGGCTCTGCGCAAGGCACAAAGCGAAATTAGGACAAACCTCGACAAAGCGGTGGAATTGGGCAAGTTGTCTGCGTCCGACGCCGATGTGGCGTTCCGTCGCGTCGAGTACGCAGGCTCCGTGGAAGAAGCCGCGCGCGAGGCCGATCTCGTCATCGAAGCTGTTCCCGAAGAGATGGAGTCGAAGATCGAGATCTTCACTCTGCTCGACAAGATTTGTCGGCCTACGACCATGCTGGCCTCGAATACCTCATCCCTCAGCGTTACCGAAATCGCCAGCGTTACCTACCGGGCTAAAAAATGTGTGGGCATGCACTTCTTCAATCCGGTGCACAAAATGAAACTGCTCGAAGTGGTTCGCGCGCTGGAGACTGACGACGACACGCTGTCCACTGTGGGCGAAGTGGGTCGGCGCATGGGCAAGGAAGTTGTGGTGATCAAGGAGTCGCCTGGCTTCATCACCAGCCGCATCAACGCAATGATTGGGAACGAAGCGTTCTACATGCTGCAGGAAGGAATCGCTTCGGCAGCGGACATAGACAAGGCGCTCAAGCTCGGACTAAATCATCCCATGGGGCCGTTTGAGTTGGTCGACTTAGTGGGGCTCGATACGCGGCTAAGCATCCTGGAATATCTGCACAAATCGCTGGGAGAAAAATATCGGCCAGCGCCGCTACTGGTGCAGTATGTGAAGGCAGGACGCCTGGGCCGAAAATCGGGACGCGGGGTTTACGAATATCCAGAGGTGAAAGAACCAACTGCGCTCGCAGCAAAGACGGAGTCCGCCGGGAACTCGCGCGGCTAACCGCTTCGTCCCCAGTTCACGTGGATCCGCCTTCTCCCGAGGCGAAATCCAACGCTGAGCAGAAAGCAAGAGCCAACGAGGCGAAACGTGCTTAGCACGCCATCGTGCTTTCAACGCGAGACGCTACGAACGCTGCCGAACTTCCGCGGCCAGACTCCCCGACTCGTGTGTTACCGCACGCCGAGAAGACAGCTGCTCAGCTCCAATCGGAGGACGATGCTCGATAGTGCCAATCACCGGCGCCTCGTCCATTCCGTCAGCGTATGCCATGGAAGCAAAACGCTGCTCGCTGCACATACGATCGATCATGCGCTGCTGCCGTTTGTTGAGCACGGCGTGAGGAAGAATGGGAAAGTTGCGGAACATCCACACCAAATATACCCGCTGACGGAATGAAGGCATTACATATCGCGGACCAATGGGCGTGCGTACCTGCACCACGCCGGCCGCCAGTTTTTCGATCAACATACCTGGGCCCACCTCGGAACCTGAAATTGGCCAGAGCAATTATTGGGCCGCCATTATTGCAGGCGCGCGGTGCAAATGGGAAGCCTTTTTTTACAGATCCCCCACATGTTAATCGAATTGCGAGTCTGCGTTCCAGCTTGGGAGTCTGTTTCCGGGAAATTAGTTAAGAAAAACGTCCTAAAACGGGCTTGATTGTTAAATAGGCCGCGGCGGATCGGTCAGTTTAGATCGCGACTTCGGGGAGAATATCCATGCGGCGGATCTGAGCCGCTACCCCAAATTCTGATCCCTCTTCCTCCACCCGCACGATGGTCGCTTGGCAGCAGACCCAGCACTTTTCCCCGGAGGTGAGTTCGGGAGGAAGGATTAATACCAGTTCGACGTCGGCTCCCTTTTCCATGCGGGACTTGGTATATAGGAAGACTCCATTGGCGCTGACGTCGCGAGTCTGCGCGGTCTGGTCCGAGCCCTCAGCCGTGCGCACGCGGGTGGAAACCTGGGCGGGGATTCGTGTTCCGGCGCGGCGCTCCGTGTCAATCTTCATAGGGGCGAAATGCCCACCTACTGTACACCAAGCCAATGAATTCGGACGAGATATTCCGGGCTCCTCTGGGAGCCCCGAAATCCAAAGTGGGAACTAGATGATGGGCCGCTTGGCGCGCACTGCCGGGACTACCACGGCCTGCTCCATAGTGGGCACGTTGGTGCCGCGGAGTTTGGCTTCCAGTTCGTGCAGCTTATCGGTTTGTCCGGTCTGGTAGTAGGCCTGCACCAGTAATTCCATGGTGAAAGGATTGTCCTGATCCTCTTCCAAGTGGGCAATGGCATCCTGATATTTCTTCTGGTCTATGAGCAGCGTACCAGCCGCGCCTTGCCAGGAACTCTGGATCACGCGGTTGCGGCTTCCGGTGGCCATGGTCTCAAGTTGCTGCAGCGCCTTATCCGCCTGAGCCTGATCGCCTGCGCGGGAGGCTCTTACGACGCGGGTGCGCAGGATGCGCGACATCTCTTCGTCGCGATCCGAGGCTGAGATCGTTGTGCGATGGGTCAGCGCTTCCTCGGCCAGACTCAGGTCCTTCAAGGCAACAGCGTCGTCCGTCTGATATTCCGCCATTTGGCGGAACGCCTTCGCTTCCTGCAGGTCTTGCTCTTTGGCATGGGCGGTCTCGGCGATTTCCTGCAGGCTCTTGTCGGCCTCGGTCAAATTGCCGTCGCGCACGAAAGTCATTGCCCTCTGCATGCCGTAGGTCAGGCGGTCCGCTTCGTTGTGCGCGAAGCGGATGGCCTTGTCATATTCAGCCCGCGCCTGCTCCTGATTGCCCATCAGAGCGTACGTATCGCCGAGGCCGAGCTGCGAGGTGACGAAGTCCGGATCAATCTTCAGTGCGGCGCGATAGTGCGTGAGCGAGCCCTCAAAGTTCCCTGCCATGCGCAACAATTCTCCGTAGGAATCCTGCGGGTTGGGCTCTTGGGGAAGCAGAGCTACGTAGCGGTCCATGGCGGCAAACGCCTTGGAAAATTGCCGGTTGCGGGCGTCGACGTAGGCAAGGTCGTTCAGCGCGGCGGGAAAGTTCTTGTCGATGGCGAGGGCCTTTTCAAACAGCCGTTGCGCCTGGTCGTTGCCGTTTTCTCCCATGAGCCAGTTGCCCGCAAGATAGAACAAGTGCTTGTCGTGGGGATACATCTCCAGCATGTCGTTCATAGCGGTGATGCCGCCCAAGAAGTCGCCTTCCTGCACTTTGGAAATCCAGGCGATCATCAACCGCTCGCCGGGCGTAACTTTGGGCGCGAGTTCCTTCGCTTTGACGCGAGCCTGACTTACTTCCTGTGGATTATCGCTGTTAAAAGCGATCCACGCCCAAGCGACCGCGAGATTGGGATCTTCTTTGACGGCCGCACGCCAGTCGTCGTTGCAGCGCTCCAGGTAGAGATTTTCGTAGTCGACCATTCCCTTCCGGTAAAGCTCCCGGGCTTGAGGCGACGTAGTCGTTACCGGGAGGTTGTTGGTCTCGCCCTGCTTAAGATGGTGCGCATAAAGCGGAAATGACAAACATAGACTGAGAGCTAGAATGGCGCCGAGTTTTATGGAACGAGCTTTCGCCAATAAAGTGCCGCGCATCAAGATCTCCGGTACAGAGCTATTAGGAAGGCGATTACGAGAAGAGGGTAACATCGGCGTAATCGGGGGACGAGGTGACGAAAGGCGTAGGCCGGCAGGCGGGGAAACAACCCTTGAACCCACGAAAATCGCTTCCTAAGCCTCTTTTCGCATGACGACATACTCTTTGTTGGTCGTCGGCTCGAGGTGCTCCGCGACCTTGCGAAACCCTAGTCGTTCGTAGAATTTCAGGTTTCGCGGGGTAAAAGTCTCTAAATAGCACGTCACATGGGCGCGGGACGCTTCCGCCAAGGTTCCCGCCAACAGCTTCGCACCGAGGCCGCGACCTTGGGCGGAGGGCAGAATACCGACGATCGACAGATACCAAGAGTCAGGGGGAACAACGCGCGCAGCCAAGGGCGCCATATAACGTACGATGCGGTAGTAATTCTCCCTCCCCCGCGGCCCGAGGGCTGAAGCAAGGTACTCCGACTTCGCGGCTGACTCTGCCGCATCGACCGCGGGAGTCCGCGGCAGTAACCAAGCTGCAGCCCCAAGGTTGGGGTCTGGAGCAAGCACGCAGCGGCCGGTTCGACCTGCTTCCTCCAGCGAGTATTGAAAGTAAAGATTCAGGGCACGCTTGCGCGCCGCGAGATCATTCCCGCAATCTTCGGTGATCGCCCAATAGAAAGCGTCGTCGAAGAGAGACTCCGTCAGCGCCGAAGACGCTTGCTCGAACGGAGTCATTGCATGTGGCGTTTCGATGCTCTTGTTGGCAATCATACCGGTCACTCAATAACTGGCCGCAGCTCGACTGCAGAGTTAGCATGCTAATGTAAATCGAGATTGAATAGGGACTGACCCCAAGGTACGACTTGCAGCAAACTGTCATCATCGGCGGGCTGCTGCCGTCTTCAATTTTTCAATTTGCTGCAGGTGCGACGCGCCGTGTCCTGCCATCCGCTCGACTAGGTCACCAACGGTGACTTCGCCTTGTATTTCCGGGTGAAAGGCCGACTTGGAAAGGTCTGACGGCTTGAGACTTCGCAGCAACCGTAGGTTGTGGTGGCGTCCCAACCCGTAGAATGCGACCAATTCCGAGGGGCGGCAATCCATGTAGTTCAGATTGCGGGCCCATGCGCCTTGGTCAATTGGCGCGATCACGGGCTTTGTATCCGCCAGCATCTGTCGCAGACGGTATCCATAGATAATTTCGACGTCTGCCAGATGACCCAGGACTTCCAGCACGCACCATTTTTCAGGGGAAGGCTTGTAACGTAGTATCTGTTCGGTCAAACCGGAAACGGCGGCCGCAATTTCTTTCGGGCTTCTTTCTGCTTCATCCAGGTGCTTCTTCAACTCCGCTTCTGTCATCGGCGCGCTCTCTCTGATTTGGTATTGAGTAGTTTACTCCGATCCTCGTCGGAGACAGAGTTCACCAATAGCAGCCGCGACAAGCAGGAGAAAGTAGACCTTAGCCCTGCGCCGGGATAGGTTCCTGATTTGCGAACCGGCGATTCGGCCAACGAGATGCCAATCTGTTGTAAGCGGTTGTGAGTTCCTCAGAGCAGAGCGGAACCGCCGGCAGAACGCTGAAGATTATATTCATGCCATATGGTTCCAGATCGATCTCCCGTAAACACCGCCGATCGACAATGTCGTAGAGCGCGATGTGCGTGGGCTTTTCCTTCATCCCAGGACGAAGGGCATGCTTGACCCACAGGATATTTTCGTGGATTTTGGTTTTGCGAACTCGGGTGAATCCAACCCAGACCCGTCGTTCATCCAGCGGCAGCACGCCGCGGCACCATCCCAAAAGATTGTCACCACCATTGATCTGCTTCAGGTCGACGATTTCGTCCACCTGTAGGGTGCGGGTATTGGCAATCACGATCCGGCCGTCGACAGTAGTGAAATAAATTTGGTCTCCGCAAATCAAACCGTCATGCGGTGACTCTACTGCGATATCAATTCGCTTGCTGCGATCCTCAAGACAGATGGCGTCGCGCTGCTTAAAGCGCGTGACCCAGGCCTCGCCGTTGAGTTCGAACACGAAATTGGGATGCGATTGATGCGGCTTGGTGCTGTCCACCTTCCGATAATCGATGTCCCGAGAGAAGCGCGCCCATGGGTCGTCATCGAGCACCGACCATTCCAATAACACTTCGCCTTGCGGGTTGCACTTGATGACCATATCGAGTCCAGTGTTGGCAATGAGGAGATTGCCATCCGACGTCGGAGTGACGTGATGGACATCATTCAGGGCGGGCAGCGAAACATAACCAATCTGATGGAAATCAGGCAGATTGAAAATCAGCAATTCGGTGCCAGTGCAAGCGTACAGCGTGTTACCTACGATCGTTCCGGCTTTGAATACGATGGAGGAGTGCTCATGCGCTCGTGCCGCGAGAGGACTGTTGTACTCCACGCAGGTACGCACGTCGCCGCTTTCGGGATCAAGCGACAGGATCAAGGCGGATTCGTAAAGATTCCACTCTTCCTCGTTCTTCATCACCAGGTTTCGTTGTCGTGCGCCGAGAGCATACAGGCAGTCCATGTTGTCGATTATCCGTCGCGTTTATGACGCCAAGGTTAATGGGATGTGAAATCTGAATTAAGAAACTGCATTCGAACCGGATCTTCGAGTCGGCGAGGCCGTCCGCCCTAAGCAGGTCGCTGAACTCTGGTTACTTGTCGGCAACCTCGTTTCGGGTTGCAATTGCCTTCTGGGAGAAACGCATGAGCCGCCTCTTTGGATTCCTGAGCGTCATTATCGTAATGGGCGTTGGTATGTACATTTATTCCAACCAGATGCAGAGCACCTCGGCAGCGGCTGGGGCGAACTCGCCACAGGCCGCCATCAACATCAGTGGCGTGAGGAGCGATCTGGTCAGCATCGCCAGCGCTGAACGTCGGTACTTCGCCACCGAGGCCAGATATGGCTCTTTCGACGATCTGGTCTCGGGAAACTACATTACCCTGCGCAGACAGCGTCCTCCTTACAGCTACGAGATCGAGATAAGTTCCAGTGGCTTTCGCGTAATCGCCACCCGCACCGGGGACAACACCGCCGGCGCGCCCGCACAGCTCTCGGTCGATGAGAACATGGAATTCCAGCAGTCGGAATAAATGTGCTGAACCGGTGCCCTTCCGACCCGACTCCCTTAAAACCCTGCCAAGTCGCGAATTCGTCGAATTATTCTGACCGAAAAATCAATGCCAACAAAAAAGCCCCTGCCGGGAACGGCAGGGGCCGAGGTTGAAACCAAGAGATTAGAAGATGATCTTCGCCGCGAGTTGCAGATTGAAGGCTTCGCCAGGGCCGATACCGGGAGCTCCGTTGAAGTCACCGATGGTGTCGCTATCGATACCGCCGCTGGTGGAGCCCGGGCCCGAAGCCAGGTTGATTCGGTTGAAGAGATTAAACATCTCGGCCCGAAGCTGGATCTTAACCCGTTCGGTCACCGCGATGTTTTTGAAGACCGAAAGGTCCACATCGGAAAAGCCCGGCCCATAAATTGCGTTTCGTCGCACCGTACCCAGCAGCGTATTGGGCAGGCACGTGGGCGAAGGTGAACAATATGCCGCGGGGTTGTACCAAGTCACGCCACTCTTAGAGAATGCGTGCGACACGCCCGCAAACGGGTTGGCAATCTGATTCAATCCCGGCCGAATCTCGCTCAGAGGCTGACCGCCATGGAAGGTCATCAGGCCTGAGACTTGCCAGCCGTGGGTCAGGATTCGCGGACCGTGGGAAGAGCCCGGGATATCCCAGGTGAAAAAGGTCGACAGATTCTGTCGCGTGTCGAAATCGCCGTTGCCATACTCGGCCTTGAGGGAATTGCTGTCCAGCGGCAGAGGCCCACGATATTCGCTGACTTCATCCAGTTCGTGCGCCCAGGTATAGGCAAACTGCGAGGTGAATCCGTGCCATGCCCGCATGCGCAGGGTCGCTTGCAGCGCATTGTAGTTGGATGTTCCCACGCTGTTGAGTTGGTTGATGGAGCAACTCGAGCAGGAGAAATTCGGATACTGTGCTGCGAAGTTGCCATCGGTGAGCGTGCCGGGAATTTGGTTAACGTCCAACATGACCGACAGCTTCCGAGCCGTGCTGCCTACGTAGCCCACTTGCGCCACCGCCGCATTGCCGAGGCTCTTCTGCACATTCAGGTTGTAGTTATAGAAGTACGGCGTCCTGAAGTTTTGGTTGACCGAAAAGACGCTGAAGTCCAGCGGCAAACCGGTAGCGGGGTTGAGACAGTCGGTGGGATTAGCGACATTGTTTCCAGAAACGCAGGTTGCAACGCCGGGGAAAATATAGGTATTGGGTTGCCAGCGGTACGAACTTTGGCCCGCCGTATTTGAGTTGTAAACCGAAACGGGCGAGGGTCCGGCTGGGTTATCCTCGAGCCCGTCCGAGCCGCCATTGGTAGGACGATAATCGAGGAACGGATTCATATTGATTTGGTCGTAAAACACCCCGATGCCGCCGCGGACCACCAAATCTTCCTTCTGCGTCGGCTGGTAGGCAAAACCAAAGCGGGGTGCGACATTATTCCGGTCAGATGGGAAGACCGAACTGATGCCATTGCCCTGCACCACCATGCCTTTGCCAGGAACAAACACTGCCAGGTCCTTGCTGCCATTGTGCAGCGGGCCATAGTAGTCCCAGCGCAGTCCGAGATTCACGTTTAGCCTGCGCGTAACTTGCCAGGAGTCTTGACCAAAGAAGTCAACCCCGTTGACGACAACTTTGCGCTCCGCATTTCCAACGGCGATTGACGAGCTTTCGACATCGCCGGCAAGGAAATCGGCCAGAGCAATGGTGTTGGCGCAGACCTGGTCATTAGCAGCGCAACTGCCGGCCCAAGGGCCTTGAGATCCATCGAAATTAAAGCTTCCCAAGGAGTGGCGAAAATAAAATTCGTCCACATGCCCTTGGCGTATTTCAGCTCCGAACCGGACTTGGTGCTTGCCAACCGTATAAGAAACGATGTCTGCCAGCATGCCTGTAATGTCGTTTCGCCCCTCAGGAGGCGTGATTCCTACCTGTTCGAAGCCTCCGATTGTAAGGTTGGGGGCGCCTAGTATCGGCTGTCCATGGATCAGAGTGTCAGGGCTCAGGAACAGGCCGTAGGAGTGAGTGTCGAAGCTGTGCTTCGCATCGTTAAACGTCTGGTTAAAGTAGTTCACCCCGAAGAGAATCTGGTTGGTCATCCTCGGCGTCAGCACAGAATTCAGCGTCAGAGCGTAGTTGTAAACATGAATTGGAGCTTTCTCGAAGTAATACGACAAGTTCGAGCTTGCGGTCGCTAGCGCGGGACTGCCGCCGAGAGGAGCGGTCTGGCTTCCCTGTCCACCAAACCAGCGACCTGACAGGTGGTGCTTTTCACTAAAGTTGTAATCCAGTTTGATCACGCCATTGTAGCTGTAGCCGGTGGATGCAACGGGGCTAAAAAAATTCCCGATCGTCGCCGGCAGATTGTTGATGGTACTGGGCCAGAGGTTTGCGATCAGTTGTTTTGAAATGGGACTTTCCGGAATTCCTGCTGCCGACAATAATGCTAATGCGTTGTTTTGATATGCGATCGAGGGCTCGGTGGCAACGCCAGACAAGCCAATGATGTACTGCTGCTTCTCAAAACCAACAAACCAGAATGCTTTGTCCTTAATAATCGGCCCGCCCACGGTAAATCCGTAGTTCTCATTGCGCAGTTCTGGCTTTTTCACGCCGACTGGCGTGAAAGGCGAGGCAGCTCCAAACGCCTCATTGCGATTGAAGTAATAAGCCGAACCATGCAACTGGTTCGTGCCTGCCTTAAGTACGACGTTGACGATGCCACCGGCGTTGCGTCCGCCTTCGGCGTTGGATTGAGTTTGCGCGGAAAACTCATCAATTGCATCCAAGGGCATCACGACACCAGCAATTCCTGAGACTCCTCCTTGGTTGACTGCGGGGATGTTATGCCAAAAATCATTATTGTCGACGCCGTCGATCTGCCAATTCATTTGGTTGGCCCGCGTACCGTTCAGCGACCCAAAACCGCCCACGGAGTAGCCTCCGTAACCGGGCTGAACCGCGATGAATTGCGAGAAATCTCTCCCGTTCATTGGGACGTCGGCAATGGCCTGCGTGGGAATTGTGTTGTCCTGCGTCGCGGTCGTGGTATCAAGCGACAGGGCAGCGGCTGACACTTCCACCACTGTGGTGCCAGCCGCCCCTGGCGTAAGTTTCACCGGCAACGTGTAGGCGCCTCCCGCTGTAACGGTGACATTATCGATTAAGGCTGCGCGAAACCCAGCCGCCGAAACTTCAATCTTGTAGGTCCCGAGAGGCAAATCCTGAAAGGCAAACTGTCCGTCGCTGGTTGTGACGGTGTTGAGACTCACTCCGGTCCCCGCGTTTGTCGCCTTCACGTTGGCTCCGGCCACTACCGCACCCGACGGATCGCTCACGGTGCCGTTGATCGCACCGCGGAATGTTTGGCTGTACGCGCTAACCGCAACCAACATGGTTGCAAAAATCAGACCAACCCAACGCCGCATATTCGTCTCCATGGCCACCCCTCTGGGATATGTGATTTTTGAGCTACGAGAAGCTCCCCAAGCAAGCTGTTCAATGTAGGCCTAGCTAGGCATTTTTCCAGCCACATCGTGACATTGTCTAATGCATATGTATTTCAATAACTTACAAATGCAATAGACAGCATTGAGATACAAAAATAGGGACTTTACTGTATTGAAATTATGAAAAACGGTATGTCGTGCGTGAAATTGCTGCCAGGGACGGTACGCGACTATCGGTTTTCTCGATGCAAGGGTGCGGAAACTTTAAACAATTGCTTATTCGCGTGCTATACAGCTCACAAAACGGCCTAGAACGTAAAGGCAACCCCTCCACGAACGGAACGAGCGGATTGTACCAGATAGACCGTCTGGCCATCCTGCCCTAGGACTGGAACGTAGCCTTGCGCCAACAGGTTCCGAACGTCAATGATCGCTTCCACGTGGCCGCCCAGGCTGGGAATGGGCTGGCGGATGAAGATGTTCAGGAAAGGATCGCTTTGTCCGGGAGAAGCATTGAACATATCGACAGGTGTGATGGCTTCGCCGTTCACCCAGCGGTAAGACGCGATCCAGCGAGTGTGGGTATACGGCGTTGTCCCACTTAACTTGCCGGCGACGGCGTGGCGGCGCTGCGTGGTGAGGTATTGCTGCGCTTGCTGCAAAGACACGTCCGGCCGGGAGAGATCTACGACGCCACCGAAGGCGTAGTCGACAGTAGCCGTGAGGTCGTTGGAGAACTTGCGCTGCAGCACAAGCCGGAGGCCATTGGTGTCGAGAGTGTTGCCGGTGTAACTGAACGTGCCGGAGGAGACATCGGGAAGAATAAAACCGCCAACGGCGGTGGCTGCGCCCGTGCCTAGAAGAGCCGGATCGACCACGCGATCAGAATATGCGGCAACTTGAATATTCGTCTTGCCGGCACGCCGCGACAGGCTCACTTCCTGATGATGCGCGTTCTCCATCTTGGGAGCGAAATTCAGCAGACTTACCCGCGGATTCGATTCGCTCAAGTCCGCCGGAGCAGAATCAAAACCCTTCTCAATGCGCAGGTCGGGGCGGGACGTGGCGTACTGGTATTCCAGGATCGTATTGGGTGAGATGTGAAGATCCGCTGTACCGTAAGGACGAAAAGCGGTCGCATGGCCCAGGAACTGGATGCTCTGAACATCGCTGCCAACTTTTAACTCCAGAACATCTGCAACCGTGAAATCGTCACCCGTAGAAAGGTCCAGCGCTTGCAGCGCTGCGTTGTGCAGAGCTGGGTCTGACGGAGAGAAACGGCGCGCAGTCAGCCCTAACGTAGGCGTAGAGCCATCCGCTAGATGGTGTGAATAAGTAGTACGCAGCACCCCGCCAGGCAGAACATCGGTTCCGTAACCAATGTCTCCGCTGAAGGAAAGATGCCCCGCGGAAAAGATCGAGCGTTCCAGAGTAAACCCGGTGCTCATGTCCGATCCGGTGCCATAACCGCCCGCGGCCGAACCAGCGAGGAACGAGACCGTTCCGCTCAACTCATGGCTCTGCTTGTCTTCCGGCGACTGAACGCTGGAGGCTGGATCGTCAAAAACACGCAGGATAGGACGGTTCGCCACCGAACGCAACGTCCACTTCCAGTCATCCTCATCGGGAAGGGGTCGTGCGGCTCCGAGCTGCATCACACCCAGCAGCGTACTGAGCGTAACGTTAACGTTGAGCCGGGCGCCCGAGTGAAGTCCGACTTTCTCGCGCAGTGCCGGCAGGAAGGAAGGCGCCGTGACTTTGAGGGTATAGAGGCCAGGCAGCAAGCCCGTCGCCGTGTAGTATCCTGCACCGTCGGTGAAGACGGTCAGAGTACGATTGGCCGCGCCGAGAATCTCCACGACGGCGCCCATCTGCGGAATGCCGGAGTTATTGCGAACGTACCCCGAGATCGCTCCCGGCTGCTCTGCAGCCCACAAAGGAAGCGACACGCCCACCAGGATTGCCCAGGTTCCGAGCTTTTGTAGTTTCAATCAGCCCCACCCCCTCGGGGGGAACCGCAGGGAGTTTGTCGTTACTGTACAGCAAAAAGCGCCGACGGATTCACGGTTTGCTTCGAAATATTGTCGTTCACTTTGATTTCGATCTTATATGTTCCCGGCTGCAGATTGGCGGCGACGATCGATTTCTGCAGTGTGACTTGCTCGCCAATGTTGCCCATGCTATCGGTGCTTTCGGTTTTCTGTATCACCTGCTTGTTCGTTGCAAGATTGGTGATGTCGTATTCGAACGTGGCGGAAGGCTTGTGCGTCTTCTCATCCACCCCAAGATTATAGACCTGCATCCAGAAATTCAGCTTAGGATCTTTGTCCCTGCGGAATACGGCCGGCTTGCCGTCGGCCGGGGCCACTCGAGGACGAACCTTAGTTGTGCCAATCACGAAATTGCCCGTACCAATGTCCTTAGTAGGAACCGGTTCCATTACGTCGGCCACCACCAGGCTTGAAGTCGAGAGCTTGTCATCCGAGAACTCGGGAACTTTGATGCTGCGGCTCCAAATGCCTTTGCGGTCGCCGTTCACATCCTTCACTGCGACGTAGAGCTTATAGAGACCCGGGCGCAGAGGCAAGGCCTTGGTGTAGAGCTCTGAGTTCTCCGCCGTGCGGGGCAGCAACTCCGCGGGAACATCCACCTGCACCGTGTCTTCGAACGTCTGCACAACTTTGCCCGTCAGCGTGGTCAAGCGACCGAAGATGTTAACCGTCCCGCGCTGAACGCCGTCCTTGTTGACAAAGGTGATGTCGCGGTTCTTCATCTGAATGGCGATGGGCACGAGCACGGTGTCGCTGGTGACCTTCACGAAGTCGGCGCGCACATCAAAGGGCATCGGATTGAGGATCACCTTCGAGTTGACTTCTTCTTCGAGATCCGCGAACTTCACTTTCGGAGCCGCCTGTAGTTTGGCAAATTGCTCGAGGCGATCGAATTCCTTGGTCTGCAACTCGGAACTGTTCGGCCCCTGGCCCAGTCGTTCAATTCCGGTGCCGGTGAAACGCTGTCCTTTACTCGCCATTCCCATCTGTTCGTAGAGTGTGAGTCCCGCGTTCGGCGTCATGAGCAGAGCGTCTTTTTCGGAGCGATCCATGGTCATGTGGTACTCGCCGCACATGCACGTATCGACGAACTCGATTATCACTTCCTGCCCAATACCCTCAAGATAGCGGTACCGCCAATCTTCAAAGGGGAAGGTCGAGGTTTCGCCGCCACCCTCCTCGATGGGACGCTCATAACTTCCGCCCGAGGGATGCGACTCGATTTCATCGGGCTTGCCAAAAACAATGTACATGCGTCCGCGATCGGTCTTCCATCCCGGCACTCCAGCTGCGAAATGCTCGTTAGCGTACGCGATGCGCTGGTAGTGCTCTTCCTTATATTCATTTTCTTCGGTGTCGGGAGTGGGGTCGCGGCGTTGCCAGAAGGCCTCAATAAAATTATCGCGCTCCTCATCGTTCGAGAGTTGCTTGAAAGCTGCCCGCTCTTCGTCGGTGATGATCCAGACGACGTCCTCTTCCAGCCACTTCTTGTAAGGACGGCTCAATTCCTGTTTCAGAGCCCGCTCATTCTTCTTTCTCTGTTTCGCATCGGCAGGACGCTTGAGAGGATCGGTGGCCTCGGGCGCGGGCTTTTCCTGCGCCGGCTGCGTTTGCGCGGTGGACGGTTCCGACGCAGGCTGTGCCGGTGTGGAACTGGTAGCGTCGTTGGCTGGTTTGTCGGCAGGCTTCTGGGCCGACTGGTCTTGGGCGACTGCGCCAGAAGCCAAAAGGCCCACACATACGAACAGAATTCGAAGAACAGCTTGAAAAGAAACTACCCGGAACATGAGAGGGACTCCTGCCAACAACTGGTCTGCCTATTTTAGGCCTGTTTGTCGTTTGAAAGCAAGGTTAAGTCGTGCCCGGTGAACCAATTAAAACAGCGCAACCGTCTACGTTAGAACCTGGCGGGAGCGCCCCGAGTTGCCCGGGCGTATACGAAATCTGTAGTGCAAAACCCAGGGGTTGCGGGGCTATAATGTACAGTTCCGGGGCAGTAAACTATCACTCCCACGCGTAACGGGTCTCGAGCACTTCTATCTTCTTCTCCTGCTTCCTGCTGAAGCGGAACTTTTTCGGCGCCAGGATCGTAACAGATAGTGTGCGTCCGTCACTCCAATCGTGCGTCGGAGGCCTTGTCCTCGCAAGCCGAGGTGGCGGCAGGACTTGGTCCTCCATGGGAGATTAATCACCCGGATATCGACGGGCATCATGAAGACTTGGAAAAAAATTGCAATTGGCGCGGGCGTTGCAATTCTGCTCGCAATCATTGTCGGGTTTACCGTTTATCGGAGCAGTAAAAATGTAGCGACCGTGCAGACCGGGAAGGTGCAACGGCAGGATCTCGCAACGGTCGTGAGCGCCTCCGGTGAGATTAAACCGAAGACCTACGTCAACGTAGGCGCTAACGCTTTCGGCAAGATCACCCACCTGTATGTCAAAGAGGGCGATCGTGTAAAGAAGGGTCAATTGCTGGCACAACTGGAAAACGTTCAGTCCTCTGCAGACGTGAATGCCAATGAGGCCTCGTTGCAGGCGGCAGAGACCGACGCTCTCGCGGCCGACGCCGCGCTGAAGACATCTCAGGCCGACATGCTGCGCGCCCAGGCAGACTATGACCGCAATAAGCTGGATTGGGATCGCGCGCAAAGCCTCTTCAAAGATGGCCTGATTTCCAGATCTGATTTCGACAGCCGCAAGAATGCCTGGGCTACGGCCGATGCAGGCTTAGTTCAAGCACAGGCTCGAGTCGCGCAGGCCAAGGCACAAAAGGATTCTGCGGACAAACACATCACTCAAGGCCGCGCCAATTTGACGCGCGTGACTGATGTGTTGCAGAAGACCAGCTACATTGCACCTTACGACGGGGTAGTCACGAACTTGCCCGTGCGCGAGGGCGAGACCGTGGTGATGGGCATTCAGAACGCGCCGGGCAGCACGTTGATGACGATTGCCGACATGTCGATTATCACCGCCGAAGTTATGGTGGATGAAACCGACATCGTGAATGTGCACCTGGGGCAGCCTGCCGAGGTAACTATCGACGCGATTCCCAGAAAAATTTTTCACGGGACAGTTTCTGAGATTGGCGATAACGCAATTGTTCGCTCCAGCGGAGTTTCCACCTCGCAGCAGGCGACCGCCAGCGAAGAGGCAAAAGATTTCAAGGTTGTCGTGAACGTGCAGGACGCACCGCTCGACTTGCGTCCAGGACTTTCCACGACTGCGAAAATTACCACCGCAACTCGGAACAGTGCGTTGGCTGTGCCAATTCAGGCGTTGACTTTGCGCATGAAAGCACAGATCGATCAGCAGAATAATGCGCCCGGCTCGGTGCATGCCGCGGCGCCTGTACCCAAAGAAGCCGCATCCAAGGGAAAGAAAGAGGATGACATGCAGGGAGTTTTCGTCATCCGCAACAAGAAAGCTCTATTCGTTCCAGTGACAACGGGAATTACCGGCACAACCGATATTGAGGTGCTCGACGGGTTGAAAGAAGGGGACGAAGTGATTACCGGGAGTTATAAGGTCTTGCGGACGTTGCGACCCGGAAGCAGCGTCAAGATCGACAACAGCGTCCCCAAGAAAGAGGATGAAGGGTCATAACCTTAACAGGCTTGAAACGTCCAAAGGGAAAGCCGGAAGAGGTCTCGAATCCAGGGGTTTAGAAAACGGAGCCTGATACAAGAAAGTACCGAATCCAAAGATCGGGAGAGGTCAGTGGCACCGGACCAGGAGAAAAACATGGCAACCGCAGAAGTCATCAGTATGCCCAATACCGCCAATCTAGCGCCGCCGGAATCCTGCATGATTGCGGCTGAGGATCTTTGGAAGACTTACGACATGGGATCGGAGCAGCAGGTACATGCGCTGCGTGGAGTCAATCTGCGAATCCAGCGCAACGAATATGTCGCCATCATGGGGCCATCGGGTTCCGGCAAGTCGACGCTGATGAACCTGATCGGCTGCCTGGATACGCCATCCCAAGGAAAGTATTGGCTGAACAGCCAACTGGTCAGTGAACTGGATGACGACGAATTGGCGCACATCCGCAACAAGGAAATCGGATTCGTCTTCCAGACCTTCAACCTGTTGGCCCGCGCAACGGCGCTGCACAACGTCGAACTACCCTTGATCTATGCCGGCATACCTACCGAAGAGCGCATCGAACGCGCCAAGGGTGCGCTGACGGCTGTGGGCATGGAAGCACGCATGAGCCATAAGCCGAATGAACTTTCTGGTGGTCAACGACAGCGCGTCGCCATCGCGCGTGCCCTGGTGAACAAGCCGTCAATCATTCTTGCAGACGAACCCACCGGCAACCTGGATTCGCAAACTGGCGTGGAAATTATGGCGCTGTTTGATCGGCTGCATGCCGAAGGCAACACGATCATTCTGGTCACACATGAAGGCGACATCGCGGAGTATGCCCACCGCGTAATTCACATCAAAGACGGAGTTATCGCCAGCGACGAGAGCAAAGGCCGCGGACAGCGCAGCTAAGCACCCGCGTTTACAAATTTTAAACGATCACGCCCAGCCTGACGGCTGGGCGTTTTGTTGTTGTAGCGCCGCCGTCTCGGCGGCTGTCGCGGGAGGGTCTCGCTCCCACGCTGAGAGGGCAAGATGCCCTCGCGGCAGCCGGCAGGATGCCAGCGCTACAGAATGCGCTAGGTGAGTTTCGCTTCTACTTCCACCGGCGCCTCCGCTACTGCTACCCGGTCTCTGCCTTCCCTTTTCGCCTGGTAAAGCGCCGCATCGGCGGCTTCCAGCAGTTCTTTGGCGGAGGCTCCGTGTTGCGGAAGTTCTGCCACACCGACTGACACAGTGACCATTCCGAGTGACTGTCCCTGATGCATCACGGTCAACTCACGTAGTCTAGTGCGAATGCGTTCGGCGCGCGCCTGCGTAACTTTCAAGTCCGCCACTGGCAGAATGACAACGAACTCCTCCCCGCCGAAGCGGCAGACAATGTCCTCGGCGCGAACGCTTTTCAACAGGAAAGACGCAGTCTCGCGCAGCACGGTATCTCCAGCGTCGTGCCCGTGCGTATCGTTAAACTTTTTGAAATGATCCAGGTCCAGCATCAGCACCCCCAGGCCCTGCTCGGCCCGCACCGCTCGCCGGGTTTCTCTCTCCATCGTTTCCTCCAGATAGCGGCGGTTGTAGAGGCCGGTTAACGGATCCTTGATGGATTGCGTGCGCAACGCTTCCCGCAGCCTGATATTGGCTACCGACAATCCCACCTGCCCGGCAAAGGTTGTCTTGAGCGACAATTCCGAGTCAACCAGGGTAGGATTTTCTTCGGTGGCCTGAAAGTGCAGGATGCCCAGCGCCTCGCCTTGCGCAAGGATCGGAACGCAGAGATAAGTATTCTTCACCCCAATGGCGTGCGCACAAGGCGCGGTTGTATCTCCGGCAACTACCAGGTGGGGCTTCCCGGTTCGCAGCGCCCAACAGGAATTTGGCTCAAACGCGACGCGGGGCTCGCAGTCATGCCACTGGCCCGCGATCTCCGCCAAGTCTCGCCCGGCATTGAGCAAGGCGATGAAACCGCGTCGGGTGGGAAAGATCTTCGGAGCGAAGCCCAGCGCCGCGGCGAATACCTCGTCGTTGCTCATGCAGCTTTGCAGGAGCTCCCCCATCTGGGCTAATAATGTTGCCCGCTGAGAGCGCGCGGTCAGATCCTCCAACATTTTCTCGTTCTGCTCATCGAACTTGCGGCGAGCCAGGTCCTTTTCCCACATTTCTTCCTGCAATCGCGTGTTGGCCTCTCCCAGTTCCTCGGTGCGCTCCTTGATTTGTTGCTCGAGGATTTGCTGGTGGTGCCGTTGTTCCTCAATGTCCAGGCAGGTACCGATCCATCGAGCGATCGTCCCGTGCTGATCGCGCACCGGGTTGCCTTTTACCAGGAACCAGCGACTGCTTCCGTCTGATCCGCGAAGCCGGTATTCAACTTCGAGTGGTTCTCCGACGCGGACGGAATGTTCCCACTTTGACTTGCACACCGCTACATCGTCAGGATGGACTGCATCGGCCCAACCCCAGCCCAAAGCGTGTTCCCGCGAAATGCCAGTAAATTGATATAGCGTGTCGCTGATGAAATCGACCGAACCGTCGGGCTGAGCGGTCCATAGGATTGCGGGCGCTGCATTCGCCAGATCGGTAAAGGAGAGTTCATCACGCTTTTCGATTGTCCGTGCTCTGCGCCACCGGAAACGGAACCACGAAAGCGTATGGATGACGCTGCTACGGGTCGCTGGATCGGCCGCAGCATACGCTCCTAACAGCGCCAGTGCGATCGAAAGCGCTATCAATCCGTATTCGTAGATTCGATGCAAAATCGAGCTTGGCGTATTTCCCTCTCGAATGCAAACAGGCGCAGATCAGGGCGGAGTTCTTCCACCAGACCTGCTGGAGAACATATCGGCAGTGCCCGTTTTTGTCGTATTAGAAGTCAATAAGAAATTTCGGGCGAGCCAAGGGAACTCGTGGTACCCGCACGAAAAGCTGCAAAGAAAAAGGAGACGTAGCCAAAGCTACGTCTCCAGGAGAATAGTTGCGATCGCCCTTACGGGGTTGTGCTGACCGTCTTCATCGCAGCGGAGTCAGATGGCAAGCCGTGGGTGGCAATGAAAAAATTGTGGTCATACATGTTGCGATACATGCGTCCGGCAATTTCTGCCGCCTTGGGGCCGAAGGTGGGACGTCCGCCTTCGAGGAAGACGACTACCACCACTCGCCCTACGCTGGTGTTGGCATATGAAGCAAACCAGCCGAAGCGCGTTCCATCGTGAGAACAAGTTCCCGTCTTGCCTAAAATCTCCTCCTCGTTGAAATTGAGGCGCAAGCTGCGGGCCGTACCGTATTGCACTGCTCCTGCCATGCCATCAGAAAGTTCAGGAATCAACGGAGCGATGTCGAGTTGCCGCTTGATGCGCGGCTGAAAGCTCGCGACTTCTTCGGGAGTTGTCGGATGCTGGAGATAGTAGAGCGTGCCGCCGTTGGCAATGGCCGAAACCATCGCGCCCAACTGCAAGGGCGTCATGGAAACGCCTTCGCCGTAAGAACACATTTTGCCCACGCCGCCGAGTTTTTCGGGAATCGCCTCGTCGGGATAGCTGCCCAGTTGCTCACCGGGGATGTCATAACCGGCCAGTTCGCCCAGGCCGTATTCATGGGCGTAGTAGGAAACTTTCTCAAAACCAAGCTTGCGCCCGAGTTCTTCGAAATAAGCATTGTTGGAGTGGGCGATCGCGGTGGTCAGATTCATGCGGCTGCGGCGGCCCAGCGCAACTTGAGTTTCCTTGGAAACCAGGCCTTCGCTCAGAGCAGCCAGCGCGACGGAAAGTTTGATGGTGGAGCAGGGTTGAGCGCCGCTCGACAAAGCCAGCTTCTGATTTACCATGGCCAGCACGCGTCCACTGGTCGGTTCGATGGCGACGACCGTGCCATTCATGTTGCCCAGCGCGTCAAGCGCGGCTTGGCGAACCACCGGATCTTCACCTGCAGTGATGTCGCCATTGGCGATGTCTTCAGCGAAGGAACTCATATGGAACCGCTCGTGATATCGATGGCGGCGCGTGCTCACGGAAGCATGCGTCAGATGCGCGCTGCGGCTGCGCGCCAGATGGTGAATACGCCGGCGGGTACGCTGGCTTTCACTCACCTTCCTCTGCTGGGTTTTGGACTTGGTCTGGGGCTGCGTGCTGGTGTTGACGTGTACCGCCCAGCTCACTCCTGCCAGGGGTAGACACACAAAAAAGGCGACGAATAGACGAAGAAGACTCTTCCCTGTAGACATCTGGTTGACTTCGCTCCCCGACTCTTCCCTAATTTCGATGCAAGAACCTTGCCAACGGGCGGGTAACCCGTACAAGCACTCGACTGCGCTGATAGTACGAGACTTAGCAGCTTCTGGCAACGAAAAAGTTGAGTTTTTTAGAAACATTATTTTCTTCTTAACCCATTATGGAAACAACGAGATACCTTGCGATTGACCCGGTTCAGTCCCTTTAGTAACCCACGACTTAGTTACTGGAAAGGTACTTCCAATATGGAAAAACTTTTCCCATTTTGGGAGTCCCCTGCCACTATTCCGGCGAGTTGATCCGCCGTCATGTGCAAAATACTTTCGACCCTACATCACGTCGTTGCGCTTGCGCAGAAACGCCGGCACGTCAAGATCATCCTGCTCGAAGTTCGTCACGATCGCCCCCCGCATGCTGTCCAGCGAAACCACGTCGCCAGCTACGCGATCCAAAGGTTGCGCCATGGACAGTGGAACAACCTCATGAACGCGATCTTCTGTCATGTCGTGCACGGAAACAGGAGACTCCATGATGTGCTTGGGCAAGGCTTCGGGATCGCGCATCGTTTCCTGCGAACCTCGCTCCTCGGGAAATTCCATCGCCTCCTCATGCGCCGCGGCGAACGAAGTTCGCGCTTCCATGGGCCGCGGCCGCGAGCAAGGAGCCTCGCGAAATCCGGTAGCGATGACCGTAATCTTCACCGCATCTTTCATTTTTTCGTCGAGCACGGCGCCGAAGATGATGTTGGCATCTTCGTGCGCAGCGCCCTGGATGATTGAACACGCCTGCTGCACTTCCGCCAGTTTGAGCGATGTCGAGCCGGTGATGTTGATGAGGATGCCGCGCGCTCCGTCGATGGCACCTGCTTCCAACAGCGGCGAAGCAATCGCCTTTTGTGCCGCTTCGATCGTCCGCTTGGCGCCGCTGGCCGAGGCCGTGCCCATCACGGCATATCCCATGCGGGCCATGATGGTTTTCACGTCGGCGAAGTCACGGTTGATGATGCCGGGGATGGTGATGATGTCGGAGATGCCCTGCACTCCCTGGCGCAGAATGTCGTCGGCGATGCGGAAGGATTCGAAGAAGCCGGCGTCTTCCGCGACGGCAAGCAGTTTCTCGTTGGGGATGACGATGGTGGTATCGACCGACTCCATCAGTTCGGCGATGCCGCGCTCGGCCTGCTGCATGCGGCGCTTGCCTTCGAAAGAAAAAGGCTTGGTGACCACGGCAACGGTGAGCGCGCCCATTTCGCAGGCTAACGACGCAATGATGGGAGCTGCCCCGGTGCCAGTCCCGCCGCCGAGACCGGTCGTGACAAAGACCATGTCGGCACCCTCGAGGGCTTCGATGATCTTGTCGGAATCTTCAAGGGCGGCCTTGCGGCCGACTTCCGGGTTGGCCCCCGCACCCAAACCATTGGTCAACTTCACGCCGAGTTGCAACTTGACCGGCGCATGCGACAGGCGCAACGCCTGCAGGTCGGTGTTTGCAACAATGAACTCGATGCCCTCTACTCCGGCATCAATCATGCGGTTCACTGCATTGCCGCCGCCGCCCCCGACGCCGATGACCTTGATCTTGGCATCGTTGCGGGCCTCTTCGTTAAAGCTGATGCGAATTCCGGAATCATTTTTCATTGTGTTCCCCTGATTTGAAATGCGAAACCTTTCAACCACGAAGGGCACGAAGGTTCGCGAAGGAAATCGTGGAAGATCTCCTTCGTGAACCTTCGTGTCCTCTGTGGTTCATGCTCTATGCTCCTTTGCGTCGACCTCATTTGAAGTAATCGCCCTGCGATCTCTGCGTCTTTCTCAGCGTCCTCGGCGGTTAGAAGCTTTTCAGCTTGCGACTACAAAAAGCATGAACCGCAGAGTTCGCTGAGAAATACCGCCGAGAACGCGAAGAAAAACAACTCCGTCCCCTCGTAATGTGTTTCTGGCCACTAGCCGCTGGCACCTGACCACTGCCCTACGCTCCTTTGCCCACTAACAGCGCTTTCAATCTCGATCCCCAGCGATCTTCCTGAAGGCCGCGAGCGATGCGGGCGCGCTGGCCATAGTTGACCATGCCCAGCACCGTGGCGAACTCAGGTTCGGAGAGTGTTGACGGCATCTTGGGGATAGGGGCGGGCCACGACAGCCGCACCGAGCGGCGCAACACCGATTCCGCCACATCGAAAATCCCTGGCAGGCGCGAAGCGCCGCCGCTCAGCACGATTCCGGCCAGGCAGACATCGAACATGCCGCTTTGGCGCAAATTTTCGCGCATCATCTCGAAAACTTCGCGTGCCCGTGGTTCCAGAATTTCTGCAACCAGTCGCTGCGGCAAAAGCCGCGACGGGCGGTCGCCCACGGACGGAACCTCGACCTCATTGCCTTCGGGAATCAGTGTGACAATCGCATTCCCATAAATTTTCTTGATCTTCTCCGCCTCGCCCAGTGGCGTGCACAGGCCCACCGACAGGTCGCTGGTGAAATGATCTCCGCCTACTGGAATTACGGCGGTGTGAATCACGGCGCCCTGCTGGAAAACTATGAGTTCCGTAGAACCCGCCCCAATGTCGGCCAAGCAGACGCCCATCTCCCGCTCATCGCTGCGCAGCACTGAATCGGCGGCTGCCAGAGGCTCGAACACGGTGTCATCGACATGGACTCCGGCTTTATTAACGGCGGTAATCACGTTCTGCGTGGCGCTGGTCGCGGCCGTCACCATGTGGACGCGAACCTCCAAACGAGCGGCCATCATGCCCAGAGGGTCGTGGACCCCTGCCTGATCGTCGAGAATGAATTCCTGCGGCAGCAGGTGCAGGATTTCGCGATCATTCGGCAGCGGAATGGCGCGTGCCCGGTCGACTGCCTGCTTGATCTCGTCGCGGCCAATTTCTCGCGGACGCGTACCCAGGCTTATACCGCCGTGACTGTTAATGCCGCGCACGTGGACTCCGCCGATGCCGACGATAGCTTGCTCGACTGCGACGCCGGCGACGTCTTCCGCCGCCTCCACCGCTTTCTGAATCGTCGCCACTGCCTTGTCGAGCTCCACGATCACGCCCTTGCGCGAGCCGCGCGATTCGGCGACGCCGTGTCCGCGATAGCGCAGTCCGCTGTCGGTGAACTCCGCCATCAGCGCGCAGGTCTTGGCGCTACCTACGTCAATCGCGGTAAGAAAACTTCCCTGCTGGTTCCCCATTCTTTTATGAATTCCTCGTCCTCAATAAAGTCGTCATCAATCTGAACCCGCATTCGCTTGCTGCTTGGCGATCGCCGCACTCGGTTTTGGAATTGCCGGATGAGCCGCCACAGTTGGAGCAGATTGCCTTTTTGTTTCCGCTTTGTGGGCGGCAAGGTGCGTTGTTGTTGTGGCTACTCTCTTCGGCTTCGCTGCGGGCACTTTTGCTACCATTTTTTTCGCAGCCCCGGCGCTGCCAGCCCTTGTCCTTTTTACCCTCGGCTTGGGGGCCGACTGCTTCGGCGATACTGAATCGAGTTTCTTCGGCGTTAATTCAAAGGCGGGCTTGGGAAGCGTGCGGTCATGCGGACCCACGCGCGTGAGCAGCGCCGCCGGCTTCACTCCCGCCGCCGCGGCTGCCCTGGCCGCGGAAACGGAAAGCGCAGGCTGTCGGGGCTTCCCTTCCATCTCCGGGTTAACGATCACTTGGTTGTCGTAGCGCAGGTTCACCGACTCCAGTTTCTGGAATTGCTGCCGCCACTCCTGCACATGGCTCACATAGGTCTTGTAGCGCTTCAGAAAATCCGACGAGCCGAGTTCCACCAAAACGTCGCCCGCCGGATCATTCACCCGCACCTTCAAATTCTCGAGATCGGAAAGATCGACCTCGCTGAGGTCCTGAGAGTAATGAGCGCCCCCCGAATCCAGTTCTTGCACGAGCTCGTTGTAGGCTCTCATGCGCGGCGCCCGCGTCGAAAGCGGCTCGCCCGGATTCATACCGAGAATTACGGGGAAGGAATATTTGTGCTTTTGCGGCAGTTCCATCAGGGTTCCGCCCGCATCGATCAGAAAAATCCGAGGGCCTACGCGGGCAAAGGCGATCGGAGTGCGCTCATGGATCTCAACCGTGATCCGGTTCGGGACGAAGCGCATCACGCTCGCCGACTCGACCCAGGGAATCTGTTCGAGTTGCGCTTTCTGCTGCGCCAGCGGGATAAAGAAAATGTTCCGTCCGATGTCGGCGCCCATCACTTCCATGATTTGCGCCTTGGTCACGTTCTGCATGCCCGTGATTTCAATGTTGTCGCTCGACTCCACACGAAAGCGCCACGAGCGTTCGCCATATTCGTACAAACCGCCGGCCGCGATCGCAGCGACACACAGCAGTGCGGCCGCGATAAACGCCCACAAAAGGCGGCTCGCGGTTTTTCTGGGAATTGAACTGCGCCGGGCGGAGACACGCTTTTGCCCGCGCAGGAAGGGAGATTCCTCGTCCACGTCCAGGTCAATCAGACGCGCGTCATCGAGTTCCTCGCGCGCCGGGGCGGCGCTGGCCGGGTACAACTCCTCCTGCAAGATGGTCCCGCTGGACTTCCGCGCCATCAATTCAGGTCAGTTGTCGCCAAGGAATCGCTGAGCTTTTTCAATATAGCTTCATTTCTCGGATTGAGATAGAAAAAAAATCATTTCTTTTGCACAGGCAGGAACCGCACTGTGTACGCCCCATGGAGCGACAGCCGCCTCGGCTGTCAGGTGCGGCCGAAGCGCGACCCTTCGGAGGAGTTCTTACGGCCAAAGACACGGATGCGGTTTGTATTCCGCGTAGCGGCGGACGCATTCGTCGGCCCACACAAGCGAAGAGCCCCGGACGAATGCGTCCGGGGCTACGTCATCTTTGGAGGTAAGCAGCTGAGGCTCAGAATAATCTTGAATTAGACCGGACCTGTGCCCAGTACCTCGACGCGAATCTCTGGAATGGTCGGCATTTCTGCCATCGGCAGTTTATGAATGTTCACTCGCACACGCGGACAAACTACGGGCGAGGGCATCGCCTTGAAGTTATCCGGTGCAAACGCTGCCGTCGCGATTCGAAAACGTGAGGCATGAGCAGCCACCCGGGCTTCCATCCGTGCCCGATTCGCTTCGAGTCTCGCTAGTTGAGCCTCTTCCTGCGCGGACATCGCTTCAAAACGGTCAAACCTTCCGCGGGAGCGGTCGATCCTGCTTTGCACCCGGGTCATAATCGCAGTCAACGGGCAAGACGGTGCCTCGTTGCGTGCAGTCAGCTTCTGAGCCTCCGCGAGAAACCGGTCGGCGCTTCCCGAGGTCAAGGCGACGACTGAAGCCGCGTTATCGGAGACTCGATCTGCAATCCGGTGCGCCCATTGAAGACCGCCATCGTGATAAGTTGCGTTTAGGCCTGCCGCCAGTACCCCGGCCACTAGCCATCCCCATGCTTGATTTGCTTTCATGGCCTTAACCCCTTATGGCTGAATAGACGAATGACATAACAATCCGTTAGCAGGAGATACGAGGACCATGGTCGAAAAGTTCCCGCGGCGCCTTATCGCAGTACGATCGTTATGTTATGCACAATTGAGAGCGGGATACGTAGACCTGCTCTTCGGATGGCCTATAACCTAGCCGTTGCGGAATTCGCGAGAGGATTGACCGTGGCTAGATTCAGCGCCCTCGACGCTTGGTTTCGTCCGAAAAGGTTCGAGTCGGAACGCTTCTATGAGCGACTCGGCGCTCGAATCCTCAAACGCTACATACCGACAGGTGGTGACCTCGTCATGCGCCGCATTCGCAGGGATCATCCGGAGCGCAGATGGGTGACTTCAGGCCTCCAGTCACTTCGCAGCTATGAGAAGAGGACGCGTCTGAACGAGTCATTCCACGTGATCGGATTCATTGTCTTCGCTATTGTTGCCGCGCGCAGATTTGCTTCGGGTTCGCTCACCGCTCTCGGGCTCGTAATCGCTGTGGCCTTGGACCTAATCCTCGGACTCTGGCCGGTCGTCCTCCAAAGATACAACCGGCTCCGCCTCTATCGGGCGATCAATCGGCGCTTGGCACTCTCCACGCTTAACGATGTCAGGCCCAACTAAGCGCCTTGGATCAGCGCTGCGGTGTCTCCAGCAGTTCCTTCAAATACTGTTGCCACACCGCGGCCCAGGTATGAGTGCCGTGCCCGTGAGTCTGGTCGGACACCGGAATCAACACGAACCGTCCGTTCTTCACATTTTTGATTTCGCGCTCTGCAATACCCAACTCAGGCGGGTTGATGAAATCATCCGCCGAATTCACAAACATCACTGGCGCCTTGATCGTTCCTAACCTAGCCTCCGGGTCGTAGTTGCGGGACGAATTCACCGCGTAGAGGAAGTCATTGGCGTCCACGGTTGCGGTAATGCGTTTCATGGAATCGTCGAGGTAATTATCCGCAGCATCGCGAGTCGAGAGATTTTTCTGCATCAGCAGCGGCGCGCTCCCGGCAATCAACAGGAAATCAGCCCCGATCTGTAAGGCCGCCCGCGGTTCCGTCGTGTAGTCGCCATTCTTCCATTCCGGATCCTGACGCACACCCTCAATTACCATCTTGCGCCACAGACGGTTCCGGCCGGCTATTTGCACCGGCAAGCAAGCCAGCGGCATCAGCGCATCCATGAAGTCGGGATAGGTTTCGCCCCAGACCCAGGAATGCATGCAGCCCATCGACGTACCCAGAATCAGACGGAGGTGGTTTACGCCCAGTCCCTTCTCGAGCAGTTCATGCTGCGCCGCCACCATATCGTCGTAGTCATACTGCGGAAAGTGGGCATGCATTCCATCGCTGGGCTTGCTCGATTTTCCGTGACCGACGTTGTCGGGAAGGATCACGAAATAGCGGCTGGTATCGAGCAGTTGGCCGGGCCCAAACAGCACGTCCGCAAACTGCGGAGCTAGAAACTGCCGTCCCGAACCACCCGTTCCATGCAGAATGAGCACAGCGTTCGTCACTTTCCCGCTGGAATCCCGTTCCGCCTTGCCAAAGGTCATGTAGTGAAGCCGGAGTTCTGGGAGAGTCTCGCCGGTCTTGAAATGAAAATCGTGGCTCACATAATCGCCTTCCACTGGCGTCGGCTTGGCAGCGGGCTGCGAGGGAGATTGTGCTCGCGCTATGAAGACGCAGGATGAAACAACTGCTAGAAGCAGGGTCGCACGAAAACAAACCATCGCTGTAACTCCCTCAAGGCTAGTATCCCCACTCTTTCAGGATCGGACGGACGTCAGACAAAACCAATTTATTCTTATTGGCTAGGCGAGCATCGTCGCCCATATAGTTAACGGTTAAGTGGTTTATGGGCGAACCGGAGATGTGCTCGACCTCATAGGTTAGAACGATGTGCTCCGGGAAAGTTCCGTCGACAGTTTTGACAATCTTCGGTCCCTGAAACATTTCCTGGTCGCCAATCCATCGCCAGCCTGCTTCGGTTTTACGAAATGCTATTGTCCGCGAAGTTCTCCCAGTGATGTGTAGCATCGCGTCATAATGTGTGGTCGGTCGGGATTCCCACCGAACGTCAGCGGTTTGGGGAATCGGCGTAAAGCCATATGAAGTACGATCGAAAGAGGCGGCGGCTCTCAGCAGCGGCTGAATTCGGGGATCGTCCATTGCAACTTGCCGGGGGATCAAGTTGCATGCGGTGAGCAGTAGGACGATGCAAAGCACGATTTGCCCTCCGAGCTTGAAGGATTCCTTCATCTCGTCTCCGTGGCGTTCAATGCGCAGCCTCCCGTTCTTTCAACTTCTCCAAAATCATCGGCCCGAACTGTGAGACACTGCCCGCACCCAGCGTCAGAATCATGTCGCCATCCTGCGCAACCGCTGCGGCTGCCTCTACCGCTTCGGCAGGAGAGCTGACGTAGCGCCCGTTCTTCACGTTTTTCTCCCGAATGCGCTGCGCCAGGACTTCGCCCGAGATCCCTTCGATCGGCTTCTCGCTCGCAGCATAGATGTCGAGAACGAAGAGCGAATCGGCGTCGCCGAATGCCGTGGTGAACTCCTCGATCAGATCACGAGTCCGAGTAAAACGATGCGGCTGGAATATGACGTGAATCTTGTTAAAGCCGCATTGTTTCGCCGCCGCCAGCGTGGCCTTGATCTCAGTGGGATGATGCCCATAGTCGTCGATGACACTCACCCCCGCCACCTTCCCGCGCAATTGGAATCGGCGATCAACGCCACGGAACTGATCGAGCGCCGCGCGGATCGAATCAACGGCAATATCGAGGCCTACGCCCACCGCAATCGCGGCGGTCGCGTTCAAAACGTTGTGCACGCCGGGCACGTGCAGCGTGAACTCACCCAATTCTTGGTCCCGATAGCGCACACGAAACCGATTCAGAGGGTGCCCCATCCTTGTCCCAGCATCTTTTGCAGGAACAGGATGGGGGCTTTCATCCTGAGCCAGCGGTTCCGCCACCTTGATCAGAAAATCCGAACCACGTTTCGTCCCATAGGTCACAGTGCGACGCTGAACCTCAGGCAGCAACCGCCGCAGCAGAGGATCGTCGTTGCAGGCGACAATCATTCCGTAGAAGGGCACACGATCCATGAACTCCAGAAAAGTTTTCTTCACGTCGCGCATGTTGCGGTAACAATCCATGTGCTCGCGATCGATGTTGGTCACGACCGACAAAATCGGCGACAGCTTCAGAAACGAACGATCGCTCTCATCGGCCTCGGCCACCAGGTATTGCGACTTGCCCAGTCGGGCATTCGATCCCATGGCGTCGACGCGGCCACCGACCACCACGGTCGGATCGAGCCCGCCCGCAGCCAGCACCGACGCCACCATGGAAGTAGTGGTCGTTTTCCCATGCATCCCCGCGATTGCAATCCCATACTTCAGCCGCATCAACTCGGCCAGCATCTCGGCGCGCTGAATCACGGGAATGTGCTGACTGTGGGCCGCGCTGACTTCTGGATTCTCCGGGGAAATCGCAGAACTGGTCACCACGACCTCGGCACCGGAAATATTCTCAGAGCGGTGTCCTTCGAAGATAGTCGCCCCGAGCCCGGCGAGCCGCTGCGTCACAGGGGAACTTTTCAGATCAGACCCGGAAACCTTGTAACCAAGATTGAGCAGCACCTCTGCAATGCCGCTCATGCCGATGCCGCCGATACCCACAAAATGAATGTGCTGAATTTTGGCAAACATAAATTAAAATCCCGGCCACGGATTTGCGCGGATTTTCACGGATAAGTCCAACACTTAAGAGAGTTTTATCCGTGAATATCCGTGCAAATGCGTGGCTAACGCTCCTCGATACCCGCTACCCGCACCGCAATCGCCGCGATATCACGTGCCGCGTTGGGATGGGCCAACTCGCGCGCGGCCTGGCTCATTTGCTGCAAGCGGTGAGGATCCTGCAAGAGCGCCGCGATCGTCTCGGCGAGCCAGACGCCCTCCAGTTTCGATTCTTCGACCACCACTGCGGCGCCGTGCCGCACCAGGACTTCAGCATTCACGCGTTGATGATCATCGGCCGCGCGTGGGAACGGAACAAACACTGCCGGCTTCCCTGCCGCCGCAATTTCCGCGACCGTGCTCGCGCCGGAACGGCACACCACCAAATCCGCACGCGCGAAGGCCGCCGGCATGTCTTCGATAAACTTGAAAACTTCCGCCGACTCCCCTGACCCCTGATAAGCCGCCAGCGCGTCATTATAGTCACGCTCGCCCGTCTGGTGAACGATGTGAATACCCGGCGCCTCGCGCTGCAATACCGGCAGGCAGCGAATCATCGCCTCATTGATGGCGTGCGCTCCCTGACTTCCGCCGAACACCAGCAAAGTGGGAACGCCCCCGCGCTTGGGCGCGATCTCGAAAAATGCCTGCCGCACCGGAACGCCCGTGACTTCGGCGTGGCGAAAATATTTCGCGGTCTCCTTGAAGTGCACTGCTGCGCCTGACACAAATCGCGCCACCATGCGGTTGGCAAATCCAGGCACCACGTTGGGCTCGAAGGCGAGCGTCGGAATGTGCTTGACCACCGCCGCCAGCATCGCTGGCCCCGAAGCGTATCCGCCGACGCCAATCACCACGTCAGGAGCGAACTGGTTGAGCATGCGGCCCGCGTCCCAAACGGCGCGCGGCAAATCGAACGCCGTCTTCAGCCGAGTCGTCAGGCTGACATTTTTCAGCGCGCCCACACGCACCAGTTGCAGGGGAAATCCTGCCGCCGGCACCAGTCGGTTCTCGATGCCGCGCGCCGTCCCAATGAACAGCACTTCCGCGCCGTAACCTTTCTTGAGTTGATGGGCGATGGCCAGCGCCGGGATTACGTGTCCGCCGGTCCCGCCGCCCGCCAGGATTGCGCGCATGCAGTGACTATAAAGGAATTGCTGATTGTTGATTGATGATTGTTGATTGAAGAGCTCAAGTTCCCGCAGTCTCCTGACCCCTTGGTCTTTTCAATCAGCAATCAAAAATCATCAATCATCAATGTATTTCACTCTGCCTGCTTCGTAATATTCAGCAGAACGCCCACGCATGCCAGCGTCACAAACAACGATGACCCTCCATAGGACACCAGCGGCAGAGGAATTCCCTTGGTCGGCATCATCCCCAGTACCACGCTGATGTTGATGAACGCCTGCAGTACGACCATGCAGGTGATTCCAACGGCAAGATATTGCCCGAAGACATCTTCCGTCCGACCCGAAGCGCGCATTCCGCGCCACAGAAAAATGGCAAACAAGGCGACTACGAACATGGCGCCGACCAGGCCCAGTTCCTCCGCAGTCACGGCGAAAATGAAGTCGGTGTGCGGCTCCGGCAGATAAAACAGCTTTTGTTTCCCTTCCATCAGGCCGTTGCCAGTCACGCCGCCGGTGCCTACCGCGATCAATGATTGAATAATGTGAAAGCCGCTCTTCTGGCTGTCGGCATAGGGATTCAGAAACGCCAGGATGCGAGCGCGCCGAAAACTCACGTGAAAAATCAAAAAGTAGAGTGGCACCAGCGACGCGGCGAACGCGTACGCGAAATAACGCATCCGCATGCCGGCGACGTAGAGAATGCAGGCTGCAATTCCGGCGCAGGCAATGGCCGTGCCCAGATCTGGTTCCAACACAATGAGACCGAGGAACACCAGCACCGGTGCCGCCGCCGGCAACAGTGTGTTGCGCACATCGTCAATAGTCTTCGCTCGGCTGTCCAGAAAATAGGCCAGGAACAGAATCAGCACCGGCTTGGCGAGTTCCGATGGTTGGAAGGAAAAACCGCCGGCATGAATCCAACGGTGCGTGTTGTGCGAGCGGTCGAGAAAGAAAACCGAAATCAGCAGCAGCGTCGTGAATCCCATTAGCGAAAACACAAGCGCAGGATTCTTATATCGCCGGTAGTCCACGCGCATGGTGACGACCATGGCGACAAGTCCCGCCACCGCCCAGATCAATTGCTTCGACAGAAAGGCATACGGTGAGCCGAATCGTTCGCGAGCCATCACCGCCGACGCCGAGAACACCATTACCAGCCCGACAAATACCAACAGCATGGTCGCGGTAAACAACCAACGGTCGACACTCACGCGCTTTGCCATGGGACACTCATTTCACCACGGAGGCGGCGTGGAAATTTTTGATTGTTGATGTTTGATTGTTGATTGTTTTGGTTCCGGCATCGTTGTCCAGAACGATGCGGTCAAAAACAAAATGTTGTCATCCTGAGCGAAGCGAAGGACCTGTGTACTTCGCAAACACTGCACAGGTCCTTCGCGGGCAAAGAGCGCCGCTCAGGATGACAAAGTACGGAAAAGCGTGTTAGCTGGCCAGTCCCCGCACGATCTCTTTGAACACCTTCCCCCGGTGCTCGTAGTTCTTGAACTGGTCGAAGCTGGCACACGCCGGCGCGAGCAACACGACATCCCCTGACTTCGCCACGGAATTAGCCTTGCGGATGGCATTCTCTAGCGTCTCGGCGTGAATAACTTCCACGCCTTTAATCTGTGATTCAATCTTCGCCGCCGCGGCTCCAATCGTGTAGACGCGCTTCACGCGCTGGCGCAGCAGATCGTTGAGTACGCTATAGTCGCTGCCTTTGTCCTTGCCACCGAGAATCAAATGGATGTTCGCCGGAAACGACTCGAGCGCCTTGATGGTTGCGTCCACGTTGGTGGCCTTCGAATCGTTGTAATAATCCACGCCGTGAATCGTCGCCACAAATTCCAGGCGATGCTCTACCGCTTTAAAGCTGTTTACCGCCTGCCGAATCTTTTCCGGAGCGCATCCCATCAGCACGCCCGCACCAACCGCCGCCAGCACGTTCTCCAGATTGTGAGCGCCTTTCAGCGGAATCTCCGAGACTTGCATGATCTCGCGCTGTTGTCCTTTGGCGTCGCGGAACAAGATGTTGCCGTCTCGCACCCACGCCCCCTGCTGAACTTCTTTCTGCCTGCTGAACCAGAAAACTTGCGCGCGCGTTCGCCGGGCCATCGCTACGCAAGTAGGGTCGTCGGCATTGAGCACGGCGAAGTCGCTTCTCTGCTGGTTTTCGAAGATACGCGCCTTCGCATCGACATAGACTTCGAATGTACGGTGACGGTCGAGATGGTCCGGCGTAACATTCAAGACAACCGCAACCTTCGGGCGGAAGGTTTGAATGGTCTCCAGTTGAAAGCTGGAAATCTCGAGCACGATCACGGTCTCGGCCTTGGCGCGCTCAGCCAGCGAAATAGCAGGCGTCCCGATGTTGCCGCCGACCAGCGCGGGCAAACCCGCGGCCGTCATGATTTCGCCAGTAAGCGTGGTGGTTGTGGTCTTGCCGTTCGATCCAGTAATGGCGACGATGGGCCCGGGCAGAAACTGCGCCGCCAATTCGATTTCCCCAATCACAGCCTCGCCCAGAGCGCGCGCTTGCACCAACGGCGGCGCGTCCACGGGCACGCCTGGACTGACCACGATCAGATCCTGCCCGCGAAACGTACGGTCGCCATGGCCTCCGCTTTCGACCGTGATGCCGTGATCGAGGAGGACGGGGATCTCGTTGCGCAGTTCGTCGCCGCTTTTCGTGTCAGAGACAGTGACCTGCGCTCCACGTGCCTTCAGAAACAAAGCTGACGCCACGCCCGACTTTCCCAGGCCCACTACCAGCACGCGTTTTCCGTTGAGTTCCATGCCAGAACAATTTTCGATTGTTGATTGTTGATTGTTGATTGTAGAGACTAAGCCAGCATTCGCGCCAAAGATGTTTCAATCAGGAATCAAAAATCACCAATCGCCAATGTCTACCTCAGTTTCAAAGTCGTCAGCGCGAACAGGGCGAAAATCAGCGACGCGATCCAAAAGCGCACAATGATCTTCGACTCCGACCAGCCCATCAATTCAAAGTGATGATGCAGCGGCGCCATCTTGAAGATGCGTTTCTTGCGCAGCTTGTACGATCCGACCTGCAGGATCACCGACAGCGCCTCAATCACAAATATGCCCCCAATGAACGGCAGCAGCAGTTCCTGCTTGATGATGACGGCCACGGTGCCAATCGCGCCGCCCAAGGCCAGCGACCCCACGTCTCCCATGAACACTTCCGCGGGGTGTGCGTTGTACCACAGAAATCCAATCGACGACCCCACCATCGCCCCGCAAAAGATGGTCAGTTCCGCGACCTGCGGCATGCGTTGCAGTTCCAGGTAGGTCGCAAAAGTTGCGTGGCCGCTGACGTAGGTCAACACCGTCAGTGCGCCTGCAGCAATTACCGTGCAGCCGATGGCTAACCCGTCCAACCCATCAGTGAGATTCACCGCATTGCTTGAGCCCACAATCACCAGCACGACGAATGCAATAAAAGGTAAAAACGCCAGCGGCCATATGTGGGGATATTTTTCCAGCCCACCCACAACCAGGTCAGGATGGAACTGCTTGAAGAACGGCACGATCAGCTTCGTCGAATACATGCCGTAGGCCTGCATCGCAATCAGCATCGAGGCAATCACGATGCTGGTGGCAATCTGCAACCCTAACTTCGCGCGCCCAGTCAATCCGAGGTTGCGGCGGCGCGTCACCTTGGTGTAATCGTCGGTAAATCCGATGGCCGCGAACGCACAGGCGGCGAACACAGCGATCCAAATGAAACGGTTGCTAAGGTCAGCCCATAGCAGAGTGGGCACGACGATCGCAATCACGATGAGTAATCCGCCCATGGTGGGTGTGCCCGCTTTTTTCTGATGTGCCTTTGGACCCTCTTCGCGAATATATTGCCCGATCTGAAACTCGCGCAGACGCCCGATGACGAGAGGGCCGACGATCAGCGCGGTAAACAGCGCGGTAAGGCTGGCGAATGCCGTGCGGAAAGTGACGTAGCGAAAGATGCGGAATGGCGCGACGTAGTGTTGCAGCTTGACGAATAACAGCCAGTAGAGCAATCAGCCTCCGTCGCATTTACCCGAAACATTGTCGATTTCGCGATTGTTGATTGGCGCCAGGCGCCTGTGGTTTTCAATCAACAATCACAAATCATCAATCAACAATTTGTACCCCGCCGTGCCTTCCACGTCTCTAATGCTTTCTCGAGCTTCACGCCCCGCGACGCTTTGAGTAGCACCACGTCGCCATCCCGCGCCTCCCGAGCCAGCCATTCGCCAGCTTCTTCGGGCGTGGCCACAAACTGAGCTTCCGCACCAGCTTGCCGAGCGCCGTCGACCATCGCTTGCGCCAGTCCGCGCACCCCGACCAGGGCATCGATCTTCTTTCCGGCAATATGCTGGCCGGCGGCGCGGTGCATCTGTTCTCCCGCGGGCCCAAGTTCCAGCATTTCTCCCGCGACCACAATGCGCCGCCCTGCTTTCATCGCGGCCAGCGCATCGACCATCGCGTGCAGCGCTTTCGGATTCGAATTGTAGCAATCGTTGATGATCGTAATGTTACCCAGTTTGAGAACCTGCCCGCGCTTGTCAGGCGGCGCCAGAGTCGCCAGCGCGGCGACCGCTTCTTGCGGCGTCAGGCCTCGAGCCATTCCAACCGCCACGGCCGCGAGTGCATTCAGAACGTTGTGTTCTCCCACCAGTGGCAATCTCGCATGCTCGCGCCCGCCTGCCACAACGACGTCAAACTCCGATCCCTCCGCACCACGCGTTTTCACATTCTCAGCGCGCACATCCGCCGTGGCCTGCGTTCCATAAGTCACGACTTTACCCTTGAAGCCGCGGCCAAATTGCGAAACGTACTCATCATCGGCGTTGAGCACGGCGATCCCAGTGGCGGTCAGCGACTCAATCAGCTCATATTTGGCGCGCGCAATGCCGGCGATGGAGTCAAAGAACTCCAGGTGTACGGGAGCAACATTGGTGACTACGCCAATCTCGGGTTGCGCGATCTTCGCCAGCGCTCGAATCTCTCCCGCATGCGACATCCCCATCTCGATGACTGCTACGTCATGTTCCGGTTCCAACTTCAAGAGCATGAGCGGCAGGCCAAAATGGTTATTGAAGTTGCCTTCGGACTTGAGCACGCGGAAGCGCGTTCCAAGAACATGCGCGATCGCATCTTTGGTCGTCGTCTTCCCCGCCGAACCGGTCACGCCCACCAGAGGCTTGCCCCAAAGTTTCCGCACCGCGGTGGCCAGGGTTTGCAGCGCCAGCAGCGTATCGTCGACCGCAAGCAGCCGGGTTTTGTCGGAATAGCGATGCAGCTGATCTTTGCGCACGACCGCCGCGGCGGCGCCCTTCTCCAGAGCTGCGTCGACATAGTCGTGGCCGTCGAGGCGCTCGCCTTTTACCGCAAAGAAGAGTTCGCCATGGCTCACAGTGCGCGAGTCGATGGAATAACCTTGCGCAACTTCCTCGCGCGGATCTTTGCGCGGCCGGACAGCCGAGGCGGCTGTCCCTACGTGGATCGTCACCAGAGCTGACGCCGATATGAACTCGGCGATTTTCGCTAGCGTTAACTTCATGCCAGGTTCCCGCCAGCCGCCTGGGCGCATTCGAAGCCGGCAGCCCGCAACGCCTCGCGAGCGATTTCGACATCGTCAAAAGGACTGGAGCCTTCGCGAGTAACCTGCACCTTCTCGTGTCCCTTACCCGCGAGCAACACAATATCGCCCGGACGCGCTTGCGCGATTGCCAGCGCAATCGCTTTACGGCGGTCGGCTTCGACGAAGTACTTCACCCCAGATCTCTGCAGTCCAACCAACGCATCATTAATGATTGCCAGGGGGTCCTCGCTCCTCGGATTATCCGAAGTGAGCACCACAAAATCGCTGCCGCGTCCGGCGGCCTCGCCCATCAGCGGCCGTTTGGCACGATCGCGATCGCCACCACAGCCGAAAACTGTTACGACTCTCGCCGTTCCGCCGCCACGCGAAACGAATTCGCGAGCTAGGGCCGTCAGATTGCGCAACGCATCATCGGTGTGCGCGTAGTCCACCACCACGGTGAACGGTTGCCCACAATCAACGCGCTCAAATCTTCCCGGCACATGCGTGAGCGCTTCGACGCCACGGGCAATCGCATCCGCCGGGCACCCTCGCGCATAGCACGCCTCGGCCGCTGCCAGAATGTTGTACACATTCACGCGGCCGATCAGCGGCGAGAAAATGGCAATCTTCTCCCGTGGTATGGCCATGTCGAAGCGCGTCCCGCGGGGAGTGATGTCGACGTGTTCGGCATGGAAATCGCCGCGATCCCAACCATATGTCAGCACCACCGAACTGCGCTTGCGGCTGAACTCCGCCAGCTTCGCCCCATATTCGTCGTCAAGGTTGGTCACCGCGGCGCGCGGTGCATCGGTGCCGCAGCCCTCGAAGAGCACTCGCTTGGCGGCGAAATATTCGTCCATCGTTTTGTGATAGTCGAGATGATCGCGCGTCAGGTTGGTGAACACGGCGACATCGAAGGGCACGCCAAATACCCGTTCCTGCGCCAGTGCGTGGGAGGAGACTTCCATGACCGCGTCGGTTGCGCCCATGCCGAGCGCTTGGTTGAAGAGTTTCGCCAGTTCAAGTGCTTCCGGCGTGGTATGCGGCGCGGGATAGACCTGTCCGGCCACATGGTACTCGATCGTTCCGATGAGAGCGCTCTTACGACCAGCGGCGGTGAGAATCGATTCGACGAGAAACGCGGTCGTACTCTTCCCATTCGTACCCGTGATTCCGGTGATCGCAATCCGCTCCGCCGGGCGCTTGTAGAAATTTGCGCTCAGCCGCGCCAGGGCTCGCCGCCCATGTGGCACAAGAGCCCAGGCCACGCCTTCGCGCGGCTTTTCAGCCGGCGAGTCCGTGACCACCGCGATTGCCCCCGCCTGAATTGCCTGGTCGATGAACCGGTTCCCATCCGACGTCTCCCCGTGCATGGCCACGAACACGCACCCCGGCTTGACGTGGCGCGAGTCGTATTCCATACCACTGACGCTGGGGTCCCCGTGCTGGGCGAGAACCTCCGCGCCATCCAGCAGATGTTGGAAGGTCATTGCTGGGAATTATAGGACACGCAGAAATCGCGTGATCGGGGCAAGCACTCTTTCCGGCGCTCGCGGGATTACCAAGGTCATTTTTCGCCGGCCGCCGCTGCGCGCTACATTGATCTCATGAGTGCCGAAACCAGTCCTGCCAAATATCACTGCGCGCAATGCGACCAGCCTGAAAGTTCGTGCGATTGCGAAAAATTCTGCTGCCTCTGCCAGGCCGTGATTGACATCCGACTTTGCGCCGATGGGCTGATGTACTGCGAAGATTGCCGCAAGGCCTGCGATTACAAAACCTCAGACTAGAATTTGTCCACCGCCCCCTGACCTTCCATGGAGCCATCCTGACCGTAACCGTTTTTCGGAGAAAAGAAGGATCTCTCGAATTGATCACCGTTGGTAAACATTTGGCTTCCCACCTGCTTTTGAGGGAAAATAGTATGTTTGCCGTTTTGTAACGGCTGTGTTCGTATTAAGGAGACCCCATGGCGACCACGATGCACGTCAGCGACGTAGCCGAGTTGCTGAGTGAAGGCCGGACGCACTTCAATCTTTCTCCGGCGGCGCTGGTCGAGCACTCCATCCGACGCAATGAAGCTAAGTTAGCCTCGAACGGCGCTCTGGTCGGTTATACCAACCGCACCGGGCGTTCTCCGAAAGACAAGTTCGTCGTAAAGGACGAGACCACTGCGCACACCGTCGCCTGGGGCGCAGTAAATGCCCCCTACGAGCCAGAAAAGTTTGACGCGCTCTACGCGAGAGTGATGGAGCATCTGCGCGGGCGAGAACTCTTCGTTCAGGATCTTTTCTGCGGCGCCGATCCGGCCTACCGCCTGCCAGTCCGGGTCGTCAACGAATACGCCTGGCACAACTTGTTTGTGCGGCAATTATTTTTGCGCCCCACTGCCGACGAACTCAAACATCATCATCCCGAATTCACGGTCATCGCCGCCCCCGAATTTAAGGGCGATCCCAAACGCGACGGCGTAGCTTCGGAAGTCTTCATCCTGTTGAACTTCACGCGCCGCACCGTGTTGATCGGTGGAACTTCCTACGCGGGCGAGATGAAGAAGTCCATCTTCACCGTCATGAATTTTTTGCTGCCGCCGCGCAACGTGTTCCCCATGCACTGCTCGGCCAACGTCGGACGCAATGGTGTGAGCGCTCTGTTCTTCGGACTCTCTGGCACCGGCAAGACCACTCTTTCGGCCGACCCATCGCGCGACCTGATCGGCGATGACGAGCACGGATGGAGCGCCGACGGCATCTTCAACTTCGAGGGCGGCTGCTACGCCAAGTGCATCAAGCTTTCCAAGAAGAACGAACCGCAAATCTGGAACGCCCTCCGCTTCGGCTGTGTCCTCGAAAACGTAACTCTGGATTCGCACACCCACATCCCCGACTACAACGACGACAGCAAAACGGAAAATACTCGCGCCGCCTATCCGGTAGACTTCATCGATAACGCCGTGATTCCTGGCATTGGCGGACACCCGAAGAATGTCGTGTTTCTCACGGCAGATGCCTTTGGCGTCCTACCTCCGATTTCGAAACTCACGCCAGAGCAGGCCATGTATCACTTCCTGTCGGGCTATACGGCGAAGGTGGCAGGCACCGAGGCCGGAGTGAAAGAACCGACGGCGACATTCTCCACGTGCTTCGGCTCGCCATTCCTTCCCCTGCCTCCGAAAACCTATGCCGAAATGTTGGGCCGCCGCCTCCGCGAACACAATGCACAATGTTGGCTCGTCAATACCGGTTGGCAAGGCGGTCCGTACGGCGTCGGGAAACGCATGGAGATTCCTTACACCCGCGCCATGGTCGACGCCGCTGTCGAAGGCGAGTTGATCCGGGAAGATTTTGAGATCGAGCCTACATTTGGTTTCAGCATTCCCAAGGCATGCCACGGCGTGCCCGCCCACGTATTGAATCCCCGCAACGCCTGGCCCGATAAAGCCGCTTACGACAAGGGCGCTGAGGACCTGCGCAACCGCTTCGCCAAGAACTTCCAGAACTTCGACGCCCCGCCAGAAGTCAAGGCGGCTGCGCCGAAGGCCCAACGCTAGCCCTCACGCTTGAATCCGAGCCTTATCGGATACAGCCTCCTATCAGGAACCCGTTCGACGTTTGTCTAGGCGGCAGGAAACGTGTCAGTTTCAGAAACGTGGTGTCTAAACAGTACAGGGGGAAGGTCCGGACTCGTGGGTAGAGCAGTTTATAATTCAGGTATCCCAAACGTTCGTGCGAACCCGGTGTGCCACCCCTTACTTCTTGCGCACATCTTCCGTCTCTTGTCTCGACTGTCGTTCGTATTGCTTGCGCTGACCATCGTCGCGACGGCAGTGGATTGGAATGAACCGGAGCAACAACTCGCAAGAAAGATCGTTGCGGTCACCGGCCCGGGTGCCGTCGCGCTAACTGTGGAAAATCGTTCCTTTCTTAGCAAGCGCGATTATGAGGTCGTTCAAAACGGCCTGCGCAGCGCGCTCGAACAGGCCGGCCTGCGCTTCGTAGATGCTGAGCAAGCCGCAGCTACGGTCGCGATTTCATTGTCGGAAAATTCAGCTGCTTATGTCTGGGTCGCTCAGATTCGCCAGAGCGCGGGCGACACCGCTGTGGTGATGGTATCCGCTCCCCGTCCCACCGGCGTGATGGCGGCGCATGAATCGGTTCCACTCAGCCTGCGCAAGATTTCCTTGTGGACCCAGGCGGAGCCAATCCTCGACGTTGCCGTGTTGGACGAAAATACCGCGCCGACCACACACATTGCCGTCTTAGATCCGGAGAAGGTGGCGCTCTACCGGTGGCAGGCGGGAAAGTGGCTGCAGGAGCAAGCCCTGGGCATTGTCCATGCGCGACCCTGGCCACGGGATATGCGCGGGAGATTGATTCCCGCCAAAGATCACTTGGCTGATGTTTATCTGCCGGGCGTGATCTGCCGTAGTAGTGCAGCGGCGCCGCTCACATTGAATTGCCGCGAGACCGACGATCCTTGGCCGCTCGTGCCGGCAGCCTTGAGCGGTGGCACCTTTTCTACGTTTCCAAGCGCCGGATCCAATACCATCGCCATTTCCCCGCTAGGCGCTTTCTATGCTCCGACGCGGAACTTCTTCACCGGCGCTCTGACTTCCGGCATCGGCAAGTTCACGACGGTCTCCAAGTTTTATTCGGCTGCATTCGTGCCGCGGGATAAATATCTGCTGTGGCTCTTCGCCGCAACAGATGGCCATGTGCACATGATCGACGGCATCAACGATCAGGCTGCGAGATTCGATTGGGGCAGCGATCTTGCCACAGTGAAGACTGCATGCGGCGCTGGCTGGCAAGTCCTCGCATCAAGTCTGGAAGAAGGAAACGCGGATTCCGTGCGCGCCTATGAATTTCCAGATCGCGATCCGGTCGCGGTGAGCGCCGCGCTCGATTTTGGCGGCGCGATTACGACGTTGTGGACGGACGCGAAGGGCGACACGGCGATCGCTGTCGTGAAAAATCAAGAGACAGGAACCTATGAGGCTTTTCGTCTGGCGGTGGTTTGCAGTCAGTAGCGTGATAGTCGCGGCGTTGGCTGGGCGAGCCGAGACGCGGCCGCAATACGGAGGCGTGTTGCATGTTGCCACCCGGGCGGCGCCAATGTCGCTTGATCCGGCGGACGGCGCGCAACCCGACTCGTTCGCCCGACGCAATCTCACCATGCTGATGTTCGACACCCTGGTGACTACCGACGACAGCGGACGAATTCAGCCCTCGCTGGCAACGTCATGGCAAACGTTGCCGGGCAGCCAGCGTTGGCAGTTTCGCCTTCGCCGCCAGGTGAAGTTTAACGACGGAGCGGCGCTCACGGCTGAGAGTGTTGCCGCTTCCCTGCGCACCGCGAATCCGTCATGGAATGTGACAACAGATGAAGATTCGGTCATCATCGACTGGGACAACTCCAACCCCGATTTGTTAGCGGAACTTTCGTTGTCGCGGAACGCAATTGCGAAAAGGACTGCGGACAACAAGCCCAGCGGCACTGGCCCCTTTCATATTGTGGATTGGCAGCCTGGAAAAAAATTGGCGCTGGCAGCCGAGGAGAACTGTTGGCGTGGACGCCCTTTCCTTGACGCTATCGAGATTGAGATGGGAAGAAGTTTCCGCGACCAGATGACTGCATTGGAACTGGGAAAAGCGGATTTCGTGGAAGTGGCGCCGGAGCAGACTCACCGCGTGACGCAAGCAGGACGCCGGCTGGCGACTTCATCGCCAGTCGAATTGTTAGCCTTGGTATTTGCACGTGATGTCGCATCCCCGGATGAGAAGCTTCTGCGCGAGGCATTGACGTGGAGTGTCGATCGCGCATCGATTCGCAACGTGCTACTGCAAGGGGCGGGACAGTCTGCAGCAAGTATTTTGCCAAACTGGATGAGCGGATACGGATTCGTTTTTCCCACCGATGCCGACTTACCGCGGGCGCGGCAGGCCCGCGCCCAAGTCCGCAGCATTCCAACTTGGACTCTTGGCTACGACGGTAGTGATCCACTGGCCCATTTTTTTGCCGAGCGCATCGCCCTGAATGCAAAAGATGCAGGGTTGTTGCTGCAACCCACGCCCGCGCCCAAGGCGGATCTTCGGCTCTTGCGAATTCCGTTGCAGTCGCCTGATCCGTGGGTCGCGCTAGCAGATGTTGCGAACTTGGTTGGATCGCCGCTGGGGAAAAAAAAGGGTGGAGTAGAAGATCTCTATGCGTCAGAGGTAGCGCTGCTGGCGACGCAGCGAGTGATTCCCCTTTTTCATTTGCCCGTGTCGTACGCATCAACATCGAGTTTGAAGAATTGGTCGCTGCGGCCTGACGGAAGCTGGTCCCTGGCCGACGCATGGATGGCGAATGCGAGACAATGACGTCTAGTCACGATCGGTGACCCCTTGCGACGGCAGAAAATGAAGTGCAAACGATGACTTTCCGGCGCAAACTACTGGCGGTTTTCGCGCTGACAGTCGTCCTGTCGGTGGGGGCCGTTGCCTGGCTCGTGCTGGCGTTGACACGCAATGCATTTGAGAATGCCGAAAATCAGCGCACTGGGGCGCTGGTCTCGCAGTTCCAGCGTGAGTTTAGCCGGCGCGGTGACGACGTAACGCGGCAGGTGGAAGTTATCGCTGTTTCCGATCCTGTCAGTCGAATGGCGACCGCGCTGAATGGGACATCGCCCAACTCCGCCGACTATTTTGAACTTGCCAAATCCATGGCCGATAGTCATCAACTCGACTTCCTCGAATTTCTCGATGAACACGGCACCATTATTTCCTCCGCGCAGTGGCCGGCGAAGTTTGGCTATCCTGAGCCTGCATTTGACAGTGTGTCGGCGCTGAAGGGTCAGAGCGCATTTCTGAAACGCGAGGAATTGCAGGACTCAGCGGCATTAGGACTTTTTGCCGTGCAGGCTACTGGAGTGGGCGAGCAGCCTGTCTACGTGATCGGAGGCCGGCGCCTTGACAAGAATTTTCTTTCCGCACTGGACTTGCCCGCTGATATGCGCGTCGTGCTTTATCAGAATCGAAGCGGCCATTTTTCGCCCGACTCGCTTCTGGATCCTTCCGCCGCTGGCACAGGCCCCACCCGGCCAGCCGAAAAATTTGCTCCGCTAATCGAGGCCGTGCGCCAGTCGAATCAGGAAACGACCGGAACCGTGGCGTGGTCGTCTGACGCGGCGGATGAAGAGGTATTTCATGCGATTCCGTTGCGCGGGGCGGGCAAAGATCGGTCAAGCCAAGACGGTCCGTTGCTGGCGATCCTGCTCGTCGGGAATTCGCGCCGGTCCTATATCGAACTGAAACGCCGCATCCGCGCGTCAGCGTTGCTGGGTGGAGGTGGCGGAATGGTTCTGGCGATCTTGCTGAGCAGTTGGGCGGCAGCCAGAGTGACGCGCCCCGTAGAGCAACTGGCGCGGGCAGCGCAGGACGTCACAGCGGGGCACTGGGATACGCGCGTCGAGGTGCACGGCAGCGATGAAGTTGGGCAACTGGCCGAGTCGTTTAACCGTATGACGGCCGAACTGGCGGCGCAAAGAGAACGTCTCGTGCAGACGGAGCGAGTCGCGGCCTGGCGCGAACTGGCGCGTCGACTGGCGCATGAGCTGAAGAATCCGCTCTTCCCTCTTCAAATTACTGTGGAGAACTTGATGCGAGCCCGCGCGCAAAGTGCGGAACAATTCGATGAAGTGTTTCGGGAAAGTTCAACAACTCTACTGGCGGAAATTTCGAACCTCAAAGCGATCATCGGGCGCTTCAGCGAGTTTTCCAAAATGCCTCCTCCGCAATTGCAGGCGGTGCAACTGAATGAGATTCTTTGCGGAGTCGCAAAGCTGTTCCAGGCCCAGTTTCAGGCGCCCGGGCGCGCGCCGATTACCTGCAAGCTGGAGTTGGCCGAGAATCTGAAGACAATCGCCGCCGATCCCGATTTGCTGCACCGCGCGCTGTCGAACCTTGTGCTCAACGCGATGGATGCGATGCCCAATGGCGGTACGCTTACTCTCTCCACGCACCGTGACGCCGGAAAGGTAATAGTCGATGTGGCTGACACCGGAACTGGATTGACGCGCGAGGAGTGCGAGCGCATCTTTACTCCCTATTACACCAGCAAGCAATACGGAACCGGGCTGGGCCTGGCCATCGTGCAGTCCGTCGTGAGCGACCACGGCGGCAGAATCAGCGTCCAAAGCGAACCGGGGCGAGGAACGACCTTCGTCATCGAACTAACGGACAATCTTGAAGCGCTGCAAAAAGTCGGCGCTGCGCAGCATGCGGTCGACAACGCTTGATCGCGCCGGAATTGGTTTAGGAGGACGGTTGGCACTCAAAGCGCATCTTCTAATCGTGGATGATGAAGGCAACACGCTGGCTTCCCTGTCTCGCGCCTTTCGGTTAGCGGGACATGAGGCTACGGTGTGCGACAATGCCGCGAAGGCTCTGGAACTGGCCAAGTCCCAGCACTTTGATCTCATTCTTTCTGACGTAGTCATGCCCGGCAGAGACGGTCTCTCTCTGCTCGAGGATTTAAAGCGGCAAGGAGTAGCCGCGCCCGTGGTGATGATGTCGGGGCAGGCGCATATTGAAATGGCAGTACGAGCGACAAGGCTGGGTGCTCTTGACTTCCTGGAGAAGCCGATCTCCAGCGACAAGCTCATGCTCACGGTGGAGAATGCGCTAAAGTTGCAACGTTTGGAGAGCGAGAACAGGCAACTGCGCCAGCGCCTCGGTAAACACGAAATCGTGTGGAAAGGGGAAGCGATGCGGCGCGTAATGGCGCAACTGGAGCGCGTCGCCGCCAGCGAGTCCCGCGTGTGCATTTTTGGCGAGACTGGCACGGGCAAGGAGCTCGTCGCGCGAACTATTCACGAGCGTAGTCCGCGATCGGCTGGGCCTTTCGTGACCTTAAATTGCGCGGCCGTGCCGGCAGAATTAATCGAGTCCGAACTCTTCGGACATGAGAAAGGTTCGTTCACGGGCGCCTCCGGACGCCACATCGGCAAATTTGAGCAGGCGGACCAAGGCACGATTTTTCTCGACGAGATCGGTGACATGCCCTTAAACATGCAAGCCAAGCTGCTACGCGTGCTCGAAGAAGGCGAAGTCGAGCGTATTGGAGGCGACAAACCAGTACTAGTAAACGTGCGGGTGGTGGTTGCTACGCATCGCGATCTGGAAGCGCGTGTGCGCGAAGAGAAATTCCGCCAGGATCTCTTTCATCGCATTCACGTTTTTCCGTTGACGCTGCCTCCCTTGCGCGAGCGGCGCGACGACATTCCCGCTCTGGTGGAACATTTTGTTGCGCAAGTGTGCGCGCAGAATGGATGGAAGACGATGCCATTCACGAAGGATGCGATGGAAGCGTTGCAGTCTCATCCCTGGCCGGGCAACGTACGCGAACTGCGCAACATGGTCGAGCGTCTCATGCTGCTCGCCACCGATGGTCAGGTCGACGTGACAACCGTGCAGCTAGCCTTGCCGAAGACTTCTCCCGGAGCGAGCATTGCACCCGGCGACTTGGGATCCGGCGCCCTTGCCGACCGAGTGCTATCGTTCGAGCGCGAAGTGATTCTCACGGAACTGAAACGCAGCCATCAGAACATGAGCCTGGCCGCGAAAACGCTGGGCCTGGAGCGCAGTCACTTATATAAGAAAGCGGAGCAATTGGGAATCGATCTGCGGGCCATGCGGCGGGAACAGGATCAGCAGGATTAACTCAATCCGCCGAGGCAGACGATGCAGAATATTTTTTCAGATCGGCAGCCAGCAACCGATGGAACAACTGCTCCCCCGCCTCACGCCGAACCGAGAGCCGGCCGGCCCCATAAGCACGCGACTTCAGCCCGCGCTGCACATCTTCGCAAATACCCAGGTCCTCGTCCTGCACACGGTTGCCGACATTGACCGATTCATTGTTGTGCTCACGCCGCGCTTCGCTGACGTCGCTGAAGTAAAAATCGAAGATCACGGTGCAGTGATCAGCATCCACAGGGATGACATAGTTCGTGTCCATGTATCCCTCGTAGCAATTAATCATCAAGTTCGGATATTGCCAGAAATACCAGGCGCGATCACCCTTGCGCGTCGCACCGGTGGCGGCGTCTTCATCCGAAGCGACCATGGGGCTCGACTGCAGACAATAACGATCTTCGTTTTCTATGGTGTAGTGCTTGTAGTCGAGAACTGAGTTCAACCCCTTATGCAGGTGGGGCACATGGTATCCGCCATCGAGGTAGTTATCGACGTACACCTTCCAATTGCAATGAATGTCATAGGTTCTGCGATCGAAATAGTGGAGCTTGCCGATGCCGAGCGGAGCGACGCGCTTCACCAGGCCGCCGAGAAATTGCTGCAATGACACCGCCTGCGGGTCGAGGTTCACAAATACGAAACACTCCCACGTTTCAACCCGGATCGGAATCAAACCGTTCTGAGTGCGATCAAAGTCCTCTACTCCCTCGAACTCCGGCATGCCTTTGAGCGATCCATCAAGGCCATATTTCCAACCGTGGTATGGACATTGCAACGTCGCCACCTGGCCGCATGGCTGCGTAACCACCGCGGCGGCGTGATGACGGCAAACGTTGTAGAAAGCGCGAAGCGTGCCGTCGCTCCCCCGTACGACAACTACAGGTTCTCCCGCAAGCCGCGCAGAGACGAATTCTCCCGGCTTCTGCAATTGATCGGTACGTCCAACCAGTTGCCAGGTCCGGCCGAACACACTGAGCCGTTCCAACTCTGCGATGCGCGAGTCGACGTACCACGAAGCAGGAATGGTCGAAGCCTGCGACAGGGGGGCTCGGTCGTTATAGCTGGAGAGAATCTGCTCGATGGGAACTCGCATCTATGGTGGTGAACTATCCCGCCTTTCGCGCGCTCGGGTCGACCGCATGCACCAGCGGAACGTCGACCAGGTGCTCGCTCAGAAACCATACTTGCAGTTCGTTGGCACGCAAAACGTCGCTGACCACCAAGTCGTTCGTGCCGTCGTCGCCCAGTTCGGATGCGCGCCGCGCTAACTGCCGGCAGTGGCCAATAATAATCTGATGCGCATCCAACAGACGCGAAATCTGGACCGGAACTTCCTCCCTGCCGCGCGGAGGACGTTCAATGCGCGTGGTCTCGGCGACATCGGCAGCCATGGCCAGCGAAACTCCACCGAGCAACTGGATGCGCTCGGCAATCTCATCGACGATCTCCACCTGCTCGCCATAATGTTTGTCGAACAATAAATGAAGTTGATAAAAAGTAGGCCCTGCGACTTGCCAATGTGACTTCTTATAGAGATCGCGTAACGTCATGCTATCCGCGAGCAACAGGTTCAGTTGCTCGGTCATCTCCAGGCGCACCGGTTCGTCCAACTCGAGCGGCAGGAGATGGGAGACCGTGCCGTACGCCTGAATCTCACCAGCACGCTGGTGAATGCGAGGCTGTGCGTTGATTGTGGTTTGGTGGGCGGCGCGGACTTCCTTCTTCGCCATAGGGTGGCCTCCGGTTTTCTGCGAATAAGTTTAGCTGATGTCGTGGGAACTCAGAACAGCGAGTCTTCGGCAATAGCAAACCATACCGCTTGGATGCCACCGTCGTCGATTCGGTGACACGTTTTATACGCGCTGTTGAAGCAGGCTGCCGTTTCGATGTCGGCAGTGGCACAAGATTGCGAACGCGGCAACACACCGCGAAAGCTTCCAACAAGCAACGATTGCGCCAACGCAAGATTTGGTGGTGTGCTCCTGCACGGAGTTTGACGGCCTTTCACGCGGTTGCTATGATCAAAATGCGGGGTGGAGCAGTCTGGTAGCTCGTTGGGCTCATAACCCGATAGGCAAGGCAACCCAAACCGTTGATTCTGCTGACAATCTCTCCAGAAGTACCCCATAAAAAGCACGAACTTTGTTCACTCGTTGTTCACTCAAACGAAAAATTGGAAACAGAGATGGAACGTGCGGAAGCCGGGTGGTTCGCCTCGGAATCACAGCTCTGCCGAACACGCCATGCAGACAACAGTAGTTTGTGTCGGAATGGTCGAAGTATGAGATTCACCGGCCATCTGTCGGCTCTCTTTGCATCCGCGCACTAGTTACGAATTTACTTGTAAAAAACGGACGGGTCATTGGCCTTGTTTTAGTAGATGAGGAAACGAATGCCGAGAAAAACAGCCCTGAAGTGGTGCGTGAAGTGTGATGGTAAGGCGCGGATCGGTGTGTACACCTCCTATTACACGCTCCGAAATTCAGCGATCGGACGATCCTCGTCATCAGACAGGCGGAGGAAGACCCAGGTAAAAGGTTCATTCCCGGCCCGTGGCTATTGCGTGGACTGCCTCTTGGCATTGGCAAAGGTCCGAGGTGTGAGCAAAGCGGAAAGGACTCGGCTCCGTCAGGAGTTGGACGCTGAGTAGTCCTCCATGCCGCCGTTTCATGGCAAATATCGAATCCTGATTCCCTCGACCCGATGGACTCCGGTACGCCGCTATGTGATCAACAACGTGCTCCGACGGCTTCGGGAAAAACGGGCTGCACTCGTATACATCATCCTCTACGACCGCGCATGGCATAACGAGAACAGGGTCAGCGCAACCATAGCTGAATTGAGCCGATGGACGGGAATGAATGAACGCACGGTCGTCAAGTGCATAGAGGAACTGGAAGAGAAGGGACTGATCGTCCGCATCCAACCCGGCGTAGCTCACAGTCACGTCAATGTCCCTTGTTGGCGAGTACCGCTTTCGGAATTTGCGCTGGGGGAAAGAGAGTGGACACCGGTGCCCCGGTTTGTGATCACACGATACTGCCAAGCGTTTCCGAATGCGGTCTTGCTGGTAGTGCTCCTCAACTACCAACACATGGGGTGGCAGAATAAGTGCTGGGTCGGGGTTACAAAACTATGCCAGCGCACAGGCTGGTCAGAGATTCGGGTCCGCCGGGCTCTTCGCATCATGGGACATGAAGGAATTTGGAACAGACAAGGAATCTATCTGCCATGCCCGATAGAAATCAGCTATTCGCCAGATCGAAGGAATCGTCGCTTTCGAGTCAGAGCCGTTTTGTATACGAGGAAACCAAGCGGGTTTTCTGTAGTTGAGGTGTCGAGCGAATTCCGAAGACGGTTCAACATCAAAAAGGAACTGGGATATGAAAACGGCTGAATGGTTCGCGAAATGTCGTGTCCCGCATAATCGGTTGGCCACTGCGGCGTTTCGATCCTCAGTCTGGGTTTCGGTCAAGAGTCAGCGTGGAATCGGTGTTTTTCCTGCTCGCCTGTGTTGCATTTTCGGTTGGATAAGAAGTTTAAGTATTAACCTAGAACTCTTTACTTTAGTTCTAGTACTCCTTCCTCTAAAGAGGAAGGAAGGAGCCGCGTCCGCGGCTCTTTCTTTTTCTACATCTTGATTCCCTGCTGGAAAAGTTGCTCTAACTACGCCAAAACCTCGAAGCGATAGGAACAGGAAGGCGCACGATTAGGGCTGTGGTGCAGCCAGGAGGAGCGATTACCAGTTAAGTTTTGGGTTTACGTGTAAACGCAATCCAGCCCGGTGCAGGGGTAAGGGCATAGCCGCACCTAGCGGTGCCGATTGCAGCGATCTTCAGCCTTGATTTCATCTGCCAGAACCGCTCAAATCAATCAGAGGGTTTATGAAGACGAAAAGAGCGGCAATTTACGTCAGGGTCAGCACGGCTGAGCAGGAAACGGACATGCAGGAAGCCGAACTCCGGGAGTACGTGGGAAATCGAGGCTGGAGCTTCACGGTTTACCGCGACAAAGGACAGAGCGGGGCCAAGAACGACCGGCCAGCTCTGACTGCATTGCTCGGGGACATGCGAAAGAGCAAGTTTGACGTGGTGATAGTTTGGAGTTTGGACAGATTGGCTAGGTCGCTCAAGCAGTTGCTCAGCATCGCAGAAGAATGCAAATCGCTGGGAGTGGACTTGGTGTCGCTGAAGCAAAATGTGGATACGACGTTGCCAGCGGGCAGGCTCACCTTCATGGTGCTGGGTGCAGTGGCTGAATTCGAGAGGGAGATGCTGCGGGAACGAGTCAGGGCTGGCATGGCGCAGGCGAAACGTGCCGGGAAGCGAGTGGGCCGTCCAGCTCGGCGTCAATTCCACTGTTCCGATATCGAGCGGATGAAGGTACTGCGGGCGAAGGGGACGAGTATTCGGAAACTGGCAGCCGACTTCCAGACGACGCAATGGACCGCAGCGAGGTTGACGTTACCGGATGCAGGTCAGTCGTTGGCCCGCGCGTGAGAAGACAGCGTAGTCCCTCCTTGGACCACAGACGTTCCGAAGCGGCTTGGTACAATTGCAGCAAAATCTGTGAGCGAACAAGAAATAGAGGAGCGACGAGCGCGCTTCAAAGTTGATGTTCAGAGGCTTGCTGCCAGTTCTGTCGTTGATCGTCATGTGATTTTTGGCGACTGCTACATTCTTGACAAGGACTCATACTTCACTCTCAAGGAACAGATTGCAGATCACTTCAAGATTCACCCACCGCAGGTAGTGATGGTGGGTTCAGGCAAATTGGGATTCAGCATCGCTCCGCGCAAGCGTTATCGGTCTTTTGGCGAGACATCCGATCTAGATATTGCTATCGTAGCCCCCAGTCTCTTTGACCGTATTTGGGAGGAAGTCTTCAAAGCTAGAGGAACGCTCGGATATTGGCCCGGCGAGAGCGACTTTTCAGTTTATCTGATGCAGGGCTGGATCAGGCCAGACAAACTGCCATCAGCACGCAAGTTCGAGATTGCGATGGACTGGTGGAGGTTTTTTGATGCTCTTGCTGCTTCTGGGGAGTTTGGCCCATTTAAAATTCGTGGCGGACTATATCGTGATTGGACTTTCCTGAAGGGTTATCAAAACCGGGCCGTCTTGTGGTGCAAGGCAGATTTGGAGCCTGTCGTCCCGGTAGCGGAGGCAGGTGCAGAAATGCAAGAAAGTGACGCACCCCCCGTGAATGCCGTGGCAGGTTTGGAGGCTGTCGTGGCCACTGCCGAGACAGCTGCAGAAATCCAAGAGACTGGCGCAGTAGCGCCCGGGACTACCGTGCCAGATTTGGAGCCTGTTGAAGCACGCCCCGAAAGGCATGAGATTGACGCTGGACCGAGGACCAGCATAGATGAGAACGACCGCAACGAATCGAAGGCTTAGAGTCCTTCTTACTGCAATACGCGACAAGACCTTGATACCGCGCCCAGAGTTTCAGCGGCGGTTGGTTTGGTCAAACAAACACAAGGTTGCTTTTCTGCAGACGGTGCTCTTGGAATATCCATTCCCAGAAATCTATGTGGCTGCAGGAGAAGTCAACGCCGAAACGGGAGAAGGTTGCGAGATGCTTGTGGATGGACAACAGAGGATCAGTACTCTGTTGCAATATTTCGTGGGTTCGGAAGAGTTGAAACTAGGTGATGACATCCCTCCCTATGCGAGACTGTCTCAAGAAAGGAAGCTGCGTTTCTTGGAGTACGACGTCGTCGTGCGAGACCTTGGAAATCTGAGTATCGAGAAAATCAAAGAAGTCTTCCAGCGCATCAATTCCACCGATTACGCCTTGAATGCAATGGAGATTCATAACGCCCGATATGAGGGTGCATTCAAGAAATTTGGGGAGGAACTTGCTGCACATGAATTTTTTGAGCGACATCGAATTTTTAGCTCGACGGACGTGAAAAGAATGCAGGACTTGCGATTGGTTCTAATCGTCGTTATCACCATCATGTCTACTTATTTCAACCGAGACGACGAACTAGAAGCATATCTGGAAAAATTCAATGACGAGTTCGATCAGGGCGACGAAATGAGACTGCAACTCGATTCATTGTTCAATTTCATAGAATCAGCGGAGTTCAACTCAAAGAGTAGAGTTTGGAAGAAAGCCGATTTGTTTACGCTGATAATTGAGCTTAATCGTGCGCTTTACAGAGAACATCTTGAACTCGATCCCAAAGAGGTCGGAAGCCGCCTCTCAGACTTTTACAACGAGGTTGACAGGCTGCAGGGGGCAACAGAGGATCGTGACGTCGCCGACTATTACAAGGCCTCTCTGCAAGCCACGAACGACCGCAGCAGCCGTATTCGACGTGGAGAGATAATCCTTCGGAGATTGAAGGAGATTGCCGGCCAGAGGACTCTGGCGGTGTAGCTCGGTTGGCGTGGTCAGCCGCTGCCCGTTTTTCCTCCTCGAAGCCCGCTCAAAAGGAATTCCTTTCTCGCACGCCGAATTAGAGATTTCCGGCGTTGATCACAAAGGACTTCGTGGCGGAGAAAAAACGACCCTTTCTTGCAGGGTGGATTCCTGGCGATTCAGGGCTTGGAGGGTAGGTCACCTAGCCAGAGAGGACCAGCAGCGCCCCAAGAGCTTCCAATTGCGTTCCCAGGGGTGTTTTCAGTAGGGCTGGGGCTGCCGGGGACGTACGAGTGCAATTCTTAATGAGTGTAATGGCGATGTTTCAATAGCTGTGGCTTTATAATGCGTCACCGTCCCACCGTCCGACCGCTCCTCGTTGCCGGAGGTCTCATGAAACTCCTCGTCTCCATCAGTCTCTTCCTTCTCACTACATCATTGACAGGTCAGTTCGAACACCCGCCGAGTGTCGCAAATTGTCAAGCACACCGGCGGCTCTTCTTGTCGAAGGTTGAAGCGAGTTATGAAGCAAACGCAGACTATCTTCCCGGTTGGGAAATCATCAGCCAGTGGGCGGCTGAAATGGAAGAATGCGAGACGGCCGACCCTAAGGACCATGCTGCCTACCACGATGTTAGAGCAGGGATTCTAGCTTTTAAGTCGATGCGACAGCTGGACTTCATCGTTCGTCACGACCTTTACGACCAGTTCATTGAGGAAGACAAAGCAGGGAAGCGATGACTGGTGAATAAGCAAGAACCATCATCCAAAAGCTTCGGATAATCCGCAAACTCCTCTAAATGATTGGCGAAACCAGGCCATTGCACTTATCTTCGGGGAAGCAGGTTAATCCTCGCCAGAACATCGGCCGCGACGAGCACCAGCAGACCAACACCCGCGAGTCCGAGGACGGGCCGGAATTTCGGAGCACGCCAGCGGTTGCGCTGACCCTTCAGGACAGTCGCTCCATGGCCCCTGATTGCTGCTTCCAGCAGCGTGACGGCGACTGCAAGACCAACAAAATCTAGCCAAGAGACTTCGCTGATGCTCATCGTGCTGCATTGTATCGCGGAAACATGGTCAACTGGCGTTATCAACTGGCGTTACCAGGCGATAGCGCTCAGAATCCCTCCCCTCCCCATGCTTGCATTACCCAGACGGTCTGTGCCGTAGTTTCATCCTGCGGCATGGGAGGCCGTCGCCATGGGCAAGCGCAAGGTCAAGCCGAATTACCGTCGCCGATTGCTTCGTCTGCCGGATCTGGATCACTGTAAGAGAGCCGTGCTCAACAGCCTCGGCTCGCCAGCCTCGCGCCGTGTGTACGAGTACGCCATCGACCAATTCATCGCCTGGTACTGCTCCGAACCCAGACTGGCCTTCAATCGCATCGTCGTCGCTCGTTATCGGATGCACTTGGAATCACGCGGTCTGGCTGCCAACACCATCAACCAACAACTCGCAGCCGTGCGCCGTCTTGCACACGAGGCCGCCGACTCAGGCTTGCTGAGTCCTGAACTGGCCGCAGGTATCAGCCGAGTAAAAGGGGTCAAGCAGCTTGGGTTCCGCTCCGGCAACTGGTTGAGCGTAGAGCAAAGTTCAGAGGTGCTGAAACATGCTTATGGCGACAGTATGCGTGCCAAGCGAGACTATGCGATGCTGGCCATGCTGTTCGGATGTGGTTTTCGCAGATCGGAACTGGTGGGCTTGGAAATGGATGAGGTGCAGATGCGCCAAGGTCACCGGGCAGTCGTAGACCTGATCGGCAAGGGCGGTCACATCCGCACCGTGCCGATTCCACAATGGGTCAAGGCGGCACTTGATCAGTGGATAGTGGCAGCCAGGGTCACGGAGGGAAGGATCTTTCGGCGGGTTGCCCGAGCGGGAAAGGTGTGGGGGAAAGGCATCTCGCAGAATGTCGTGTAGTACGTAGTCAAGGGTTGTTGCCAGAGAGCGGGCTTGGAGCATATTGCACCGCATGACTTGCGGCGAACCTGTGCCAAGCTCTGCCACACGAGCGGTGGCGAGCTGGAGCAGATTCAGTTCCTGCTGGGGCATGCATCCGTGCAGACTACGGAACGCTATCTCGGCTGCAAGCAGAATCTCGGACATCCGGTAAACGATCTGTTTTACCTCGGAAAGGACGGGCAGCCGCATGAAGACGATGCTCAATCTGCCTCAGTGAAATCCTCCGCCCCTGTAGAAAAGACATTTGGGCAAGCGGTAGAATGCCGCCACGGAGGATTGGAACATGACCAACCAGTCTGCGACACCGGAGCGCTATCCTTACCAGAACGAACCGATATGGTCGAGGTCAGAAAAGGCCATCGCCCGCAGAGCCTTCGACGCTGCTCTGAAGCGGGAGCTTCACGAGGTGATGCAGGAAACAAAAAAGATGGCCAGCCAGATCAACGAACCGGATGATCTGTGGGACTTGGAACAGTACCTTACCGAACGCCGAAAAGGCATCAACCGCAAATACGACCCTCGTGGTTCGCGACTTAAAGACGTGTTGGGGAGACTTTTGTACGAAAATCGGCTCGGTGAGGATGATCTGCGTGGATTGCGGGAAGAGAAGATGAAATCAATCCGTTCTTTCGCTCAGTTTCTCAGACACGACGCAGCTTGATCCGCATTCTGAGCGCTATCGCCTGATAGCGACAGCTATCCTTCTCTCAGGGGCAGGATGAACCGCTATAATCGCAGGCGATGGAAAAGATAGACATAGCAAAAGGGCATCGCAAAAGCCCTTACTTCCTCGGAATCGCTGCCGCGACACTTGGCTATGTGCTTTCTCTCCTCGAACCCGCGATTCACGGTCCCAAGCTTGGGGCGATTTTTCTCTGCGCTTCGCTTGCGGTATTTGTCTCAGTCCTAAAGCTGCGAAACTTGAAGCTGGGAGCAGGCTGGACTTTCCCCAGAACTAATGCAGTCCTGCTTGCGGCAGTTGTGGCTGAGGTGTGGCTGCACCTGTGGTTTTCTCACTGAATGGGTGCGACCTGCCGCCCGGTTGTCGATTGTTGTTGAAACATCCCGGTTACACTCACCGACCCCATGCGGGGATTTTGAGCGCTATCGCCTGCTAACGACAGCTATGCCCAAGTCGGTGATACGCTACTTTGCATGGCAGAGCAGAAACGGTTCGCAGTCATTCAGTTACCCGAGTTGAAATGGCCTGCATCGACCCCGTTGCAGTCTGGCCGATTTCGACTATTCGTCGCTGCCAACGTCAGCGATATCAGCGTCGATACGATTTCCGACTTTGCCTCAGCCGCCCTGAGCAAAGGGATGGTCTATTTCAGCGCTTGGGGCCGCGACTGCGAGAGGTTTCACGACATTGTCGATGAGGTCATAGTCGAAGATGACCTTGGCGAGCGTAGATTCGTTGGACCGACAGCAGATGACGCAGTTATGACAACGTGGCATAAGGACAAGACCTTAGAGGAAGCTCTAGATTTCTTCACAACCTTCGCTGTTCCCACGGATGGGTTTGCGGCCAACAGCAGCTTTCGACTAGTAATATGCGTTGGCAACCCGGATTGGGCAGAAACTGCCACCCGAGTTCTTCAATCAACCGAGTCATTCGGCTAACTGTCGTAACATCGCCATCTCACTCATCATGACGTTCCGCTGGGCACTTGAGTGAAATGCCCTGTTTGCAGCAAGCGACCATCATCACAGCCGCGTTGTGCTCTTTCGTCCTATACTTCTGTCGTGCAGTCACTGCCATCGGAAATATCGACGTGCCCCAACTGCGACGGTGCTCTCAGTCCTGAAGAAGTCCAGTCTGCACCGCTTCGTTGCCCTCACTGCAATGAACTTTTGCTACCGAAATTTCCTCAATGGTACGAACGGCTACGGTTGGCAACGTGCCTTATCGCTGGAATTGTGATTCCGTTGTGGCGGCATCCCGATTGGGGAGCATTCGTTATCTTCGTTGTGGGGTTTTACTGGCTGGGTGCGTTCGCCGTTTGGCACGTCGTTGTGCGACCTTTCATGCGGCCAAAACAGATTTGCCTTCTGCCGCAACATCCCCTCATTCAAACCCTTGGCATTGGCCTGATACAGCGAAAGAAACGACCGTGATTGGCGAGAAATCCCGATTTCACTCATCGTCCCTGCGGCGGGGGATGTTGAGCGCTATGGCCTGATAGTGTCATCTGTCCTGCCGTATGATATTCCGCCATGAGGGAACAGATTCAAAGAGCACTTGATTCACTGATCGGAATGCCACTGTGGTCGTCTGGTCGTGCGGCTGACTTGGAATGGTTTCATTTTGGACAGCGCAGAACAGTGGCCGCACGTGGCGGGACGAAGGAAGTCGGAGAATATGCCCTCCACATTCAGTGTGCGTGGCGGATCAGGCACGGGGATGAGGTGGTTGTCGGTGGCCGCGATCTCTACTATCCACCGGAAGAGGGCGATCACCCAGTTGAAGATTTCGACTGGGACGTGCAGGGAGCCAACAGACGAGACCGACGCATCGCGGAGCTATTTCAGAACGAGACGCGACAGTTCATGGTACGAGAGGTTGAGGTCGGCGGGGCCGGAAGTTTCACGATTATTTTCGATGATGAGTATGCTTTAGACGTTTTTCCTGATGACTCTTTGAGCGACGAACACTGGCGGATATTCAAGCCGTCTGCCGAGGATCAGCACTTCGTCGTGACTGGTAAAGGACTGGAAAGTTGAGTGTCTGGCTGCGTTCCGGCCAGACAGGTGTTGTAACATCGCCATTACGCTCAGGACCCCTCTAATGAGCGCAAACGGTGGTTGAGTGTTTGACGTTTCAAGTCTTTTTTCTGAGCCAGCGGAGAACGCTCGCCGATACCCACCATACCCCGGCGTTAATCAGAATGCCTGCGACAGCAAGGCGAAAGTCTCCGATCATTATCAGCCGATGAATCCCCGAGAACACATAGAGTACAGGTATTCCCGGAACCAGCAATAAGACACCCAAGATGAGCGACCAATCGTGACCCAAGTGCATTGCCACAACGCCCGCAGTCTCAACACAAACAAAGATCAGCCACGTTTTCAGCTTCACGCTACGGATGTTAGCAAATGGTTGGCGTAACATCGCCATAGCACTCAGAATGGTCCGGCCAGGGATTTTGAGCGCAATCGCCTGGTTTCGACAGTTGAGAAGGCTCTAATTCATCCACTTGGCAAAGCCGGTGTAGGTAAAGCGGAAGAACCAAAACGTAGCAAGCGGCAAATTCCGGGTTGGGTCAACGTACATATATGAAATTGGAAGCATCTCCCCTACTGGCGGGAGTTCAATCTGCGATGTCGCTTTGCCGACGTACTCTTTCCCATCCGATCCAAGGAAACGGTATTGCACCAAATAGAAATGCCCTCCCTCCGAACCCTCAGCCTTCTCCCAGTGCGTGACCGTCGCGATGGTGGTTGCGCGGCCGTTAAGCAAGGTGCGTTCCTTTCGGAGTCGGTGCAGCGCGGTGCCAGCTACGCAAAAAGTGATAGCGACGGCAATCCAAGTTGCCACACCGTGTTCCACTAGCGCGATGCTGCCCGGTATCAGCACACCTGCGATGAAGGCGAGTGCAACGATTGGGCGGAACTCCGCCGTGCCACGACCTTCGCTCTTTGCCCCAGCAGCGTGTGATTCGGGCTGGTTTTGAAGAGGTGGCATGAGGCACCATGCGCGTACTACCAACGCTCAGGATTATAGAGTGGGAAATGGACCAGCCACATCAAAACGGGGTCAGTTGGCGAAACATCCCGATTACACTCATCGACCCGAATAGCAGGTGAAATCGCCTTGCCAAACAGGTTCGGAGGAGATGTTGCCTGCAAGCGAATCCAAGGCGATTCTGGCGGTCGGGGGTAGAAACCCTAGCCGGAGGGGGACCAGAAGCGGCCCAAGAGCTTCCAATTGCATTTCCAGAGGTATTCCAGTGGGGCCTGTGGGTGCGGGGAACGCTCCTTGGGACAGGTTTAGAGGGAACCCAGCATACGGTCAACCCGATCCAACAATTTCTCCACCATTTTCAGAATCTGTGACGGCTGCATTTCGCAGCTTCTTGCTACGGTGAAAAGAGCTGTTAAGGATGGGCTTTTCTCTCCTCGCTCCAGTTGTCCTATGTAGTTGCGATGGTAACCGGTGCGATGGGCGAAGGAATCCTGCGAGTCGCCGTGCTTTTCCCGCAGCCGACGCAGAACAATTCCGAACGCACTCTTGGGGTTGAGGGGTCTCTGGCTGCGGGCCGGTTTTCGAGGCACCGTCTAACTTTCCGGCCTTGCCCACAATTGTGCGACCCACCTATAGTGTGTAATCATCCGTCTTCAAAGAAGTGCCAAATCATTGGCGCGTCAGGTGGGGGGTGCGATGCCGAAGGAAGAGACGGTTCGTGAATTTCGGCGATTCTTGCTGGTGGGAATGCTGCTGGTCGAAGGTGCAGTTGTAGCTTACTGCCAGTCAAGGAGTCCCACAAAATCCAATCAGCCAGCGTTGACAGGTTCAATTGCCGGTCGTGTGTTTGCGGTGACCAACTCGGGAGATATCAAACCGGCGAGATTTGCGAAGGTCTACGTAATCGGCGGCAAGGGAAACAAGGACAATAAAACCGCATTGCTGGCTTACCTCGAACGCCGGAACGAGCTACTCTCAGGCCAAATTGAGCAGCTGCAAGTCAATTGCGAAGCCGATCTTCTCAACGTCACTAAGTCGGTAGAAGCGGCCGTGGAATGGGGCGAGGACAACAAGATAAGTTCTGCGGTTCAAGGCACCAAAACTGATGAAGAAGGAAACTTCCACATTCCTGGCATACGGCTGGACAGCACGACCGGCGATTCAGCGCAAGCGGTGAACCCTAGAACTGGTGCGACGAGTGTCGCTTGGGAATGGAGTTATAAAATCGTCGTGCTAGGCAGGGCTGGGGCGAACGATGCCTACTGGGAATCTGATGTCCGGTTCAATGAGGTGAATGGGCGCATGTATTGGCGCGTGGAAGCCGAAGCCTTAAGGCAGGGGAAGGATATCCTGATGAAGATGCCATCGCCCGAAAAAGCCTGCCTCCGACTGGGTGACTAGGAAGGGGTGTCAGACATGGGAAGAGTATGGCCTTACTACTCAAACTGGCGGGATGAGCTATTCAAGTGCAGTCACTGCGGCTGGAGCGGGAACGTGACCACGGCCGACGTCGGCGAGGTCGGCGGGGGCGCAGTCAGCATCGAATGCCCGAAGTGCTATCGTAATCTTGGGGTGGTGATCGAATTTCCCAATCTCAAGGACACTGAGGAAGCGGCGGCTCATGGCAATCAGGAAGCGATTGCAGCACTGCCGGGATTCCGCCAACGGATCAAACGTAATTACGAGCTGCTGGAGAAATTCGAGCAGGAAAAACTCCGCAACGCCGACCAACTGCCCGATCTGGAGGGCGAGTCGTTGGAGTTCGATTGGGATTTTGAAAAAGGAGCTGACGGAGAGTTTCATCAGGTGATCAGGACGGGAGACGTGGAGGTCTGGCGAGAACTCGCATTCTTCAACAACGTCCGGCGTTTCGAAGAAATCAAAGAACTGCTCACCGTCAAGTACGGGACGCGGTTCAAGAGTTTGACGCCAACGTCGGCCAGTATGGAGTGGCTGAGCGGAGATAATCTCGGCCGGGCATTACAAATCAGCAACACATAAGCGTCACAGATTCTGAGGGACTCTTCCGTTAACGTCAATAAAAACCAGCAGCAAAGCCGTCAGAAAAAAGTATTCGAAAACCGAGTGCCCGTGGCCAGTTAGAATTTCGGGAAAAAGGTTCTATCTGCCTTCGCGGACAGCCGTGCCATACCCCAGTTGGTTGGAATTTCGGGAAAAAACGCCAAGATGCGGTGAGTGGCGCGGGTTTCGGCGGAATCGTGAGCACAGCATCGGATGGGCCGAAAAGGGCAAAAATGGGGGGCAACAGCAACTAACCAAAATGAATAATTTTTTCTGAGGAATTTCCAGCGACTGGACACGTTATCAGCGGTCCGTCGACGCCATGATCAAGCCGGGGCTTCGGTGGGCAAGTGTCCAAACAAACAGTTGGGTAAAGTGCGTCGCATCGGCGTTGTTTAAAATCAAAATCTGGCTCCCTGTCATTACTTCGGAATAGCATCGTTCCAGCCTCTGCTAAAGCGATTTATCCAGCGGTCAAAGTTAAGCCATAGCGAAATCCGTACCATGTTAAGTGGGCGGAAACCCTTCAACCCGGCCTTCTGTTTCAAGAAAATCTGGTATCGTCTCGATCGAGGCGAATCAAACCGATCTTCCGCTGAGAGGAGACTTCTCAGTGGCGAGACGGCGGTTTCAAAAAGGTTGTGTCTATCTTCGTGGAGACCTGTGGGTAGGAAGATACCGGAAAGATCAGGTCACTACGAGCGGGATGGTTGAGCGAAAGCTCTGCTACGAAACGCTGGGAACCCGGAAAGAATATCCCACCAAGCGCCTGGCCCAGCGGGCGCTAGAAATGAAGCTGGCCGAACTCAATGCGCTTAGCTATCGGGCCAAGCCTTCTACCAGTTTCGAAATTTTTGCCAAGAAGTGGGAGCAAAACATCTTGCCCAACTGGAAGCCCAGCACGCAGTCGGCAGTCAGGTGCCAATTGCGGTTGCACTTGATTCCTAAACTGGGTAGGACTGCTCTCAGCAACCTCACCGGAGAACAGTTACAAGCCTTCGTAACGCAGAGCAAACTGTCTCCCAAAACTACCAAGAATCTCGTGGCTACGCTGCACAGCATGTGGAATACGGCCAAGGTCTGGCGTTTGGTGACACACGATCCCTTCGATGGGCTGGTTCTGCCCGAACGCAATCTAGTCGAAGCCCGATGTTTCACTGCCGACGAGATGAAACGAATCATCGAAGCCGCGCAGGAGCCTTACCGGACCTTCTTCTGGCTTGCGGCAGAAACTGGCATGCGGGCGGGTGAGTTGTGCGGGCTGCGCTGGGAGGATGTAGACCTGGACCGCGGCATCGTGTGGATTCGGCAGAGCAGTTGGCGCGGCAAGATCGGAACGCCTAAGACTAAAACAGGTCAAAGGACGTTTGCGATTTCACCACGTCTCTGTTCCTGCTTATGCACTCTGCCGAAACAGCCCAACTTTGAGCTGTTGTTTCACGCTCGCACAGGGCGGCCTTGGGATGGGAACCTGATTGTCAAACGCAAGTTGCATCCCATTCTGAAGAAGCTGGGCATCGAACAGGCTGGATTGCACGCCTTCCGTCACGGTAATGCCACCGTCATGGATCAGGTGGACGTGCCCAGCAGAGTACGGCAGACACGTCTGGGACATGCCGACATTGAAACCACGATGGGCTATACGCATGTGGCCAGTGCCGACGATCAGAGGGCGGCCGCCGAGTTGGAGCGGGTCATTTTTGGGGCAACGAAAAGCGAGGTTCCTAAAACCTGGACCATGCCGGGCGGGAACGCATGAGGTTTTGTTCCCCAATTGTTCACATAGAGGGGCTGAACAGAAAGTGAAAAAAGAGTGCAAGAGCTTGTGGTAGAATCACATTCGCGGGGTGGAGCAGTCTGGTAGCTCGTTGGGCTCATAACCCAAAGGTCGGTGGTTCAAATCCACCCCCCGCAACCACTTACGGATTTGAGGGACTACCGGCGTAGTCCCCAATTCCAGATCACTGGATCGTGGCTGTTTCGGGCCTCAAATTCTTCAGGGAAACTTCCTTCGCCCTATCCTTCAGCTGCCTTTTGATCGCGGGTGGCAAGACAAGATCTGCTACCCGGCTATTGGCTCGGCGTTTGGTCTTCTCAAACGCTGAGCCGTAGGTATTCATGGTCGTCTTGATGTCGGCGTGCCGCATGAGGCGCTGCTGCACCCCGAGCGGCGTGCCGATATCATCAATCAGCGTTCGATAGGTGTGCCGAAAGCTGTGCCAGCCCACTCCTTGCAATCCGATCTTTTCACCTGCGGGTCGCAAGTAGTCTTTCTGAATGGCATCGCCGTGGACTGGGCGTTTCGTATCCACATTCGCGAATAGCCAAGCCTCCGGTGTTTCGACACATCGCTTCCGCCAATCCTCCAGAACGGACACTAGCTTGGAATCCAGAAACACTTCGTCCTCTGAAGCTCCGGTTTTTCCGCCGTTCCAGACGTAGCGGCCCACAATGGATCGGGTCAACGTCAGTATCCGCCCCTTCAAATCAAAGTCCTGCCACTGCAATGCCCTGATCTCACTGATGCGCAAGCCGAGGCACATTGCAATCATGACCATCACTTGAATGTGGTACGGAAGCTCTGCGAGAAGAGCCTGATATTGCTCGACCGTAAGCACAACTTTCTTGCGAACCCGTTTCGTCACGCCCTTGATTTCGACTAACTGCATCGGGTTTCTCTGAGTCTCCAAAATTTCCCATTTCATCGCGTACTCAAAAATGCGATGGAGGAGACCCTTTATGTTGGACTTCGTTTTGGGAGAATGCTTCAGCTCCTTCAACCACTGTTCCACCTTGAGGGGCTTTTTCACTTCGGCCACGGGAGCCTCGCCCCATTGTGGCAAAATGTGCACTTTCAAAATGGATACGTAGGACTTCTTGGTTGAATACCGTTCTGGCATTGCTTCGTGCATGTATCGCCTTATCAATGCTCCGAACGATTGACTGGAAGACTGCTCCATCCGCTGGTATCGCAACTCTCTCGACCCCTGCCAGGCATGATCTTCCGTTGGCCACGCTTCCGCATCTCCCGCTAACATTACGCTGCGTTTTCGCGTAATGCCCATCTCGTCCGTTTCGTAAAAGCGCCAAACCCACACATCCGGGCCTCGCGTTCTCCTCTTGCGGACAATCGTGCCCACGTCTTGCTGTGTGCGTTTCAAGAAGCTTTCCTCCTTAAAGCGCGCACGGATGACGATTCTGACTGTACACGACAACGCATGTGGGAAACTAGCTCAGAAATTCGAAAGCGCCAGCGCTTGCGAAGCCCGTTTCCTATCGGGTGTGCGGGGAGGTCTCCTTCCCGTGCCATCTTCTTTACCGTCACGGGGCTGATCCTGAGAAACACTGCTGCTTCTTCAGGCGTTACGAATGGTTCGTTGTCTTCTGCTGCGTTCACGGTGCTACTCCATTTCAACCCGTTCTCACACTCCGAGGGCCTCACCCTGAACATGGCCCTGCGAATGTGTCGTGCCTGCATGGTCTTGGCCGGTGTGGATGGCCGTGCTGTGTGAAACATCGCGACTCAGGTGTTGCGCGAGTTCCGATTTGTCGTTGGTGTAAATCTGAGCATCGTAGCGTCCACGTGAGACAGCGACATACGCCATGCGGCTATTCACCAGATGCGGACTTTCTTCGGTGTCCACGTGGATCAGTACACGGTCGGCGGTCTGACCTTGGCTGCTGTGGCTGGTGACGGCGTAGCCATAGTCGAGATGAGGGTGGTTTTTCAGTTGGAATTCCACCAGTCTTCCGGAATCGGTGTGTACTGCGATCTCGCCGCGCTCATCGAGTCGTACGATCGTTCCCAGCTCGCGGCTGGCAACGTGCAACTCTTTTGAGGGAGCGGTGAACTGGATACGGTCGCCTTCGGCGAAAACACGCTCTGCTTCCCGGTAGACCGAAACTCCCTGCAGGCGTCGCGGGTCGTAGCTCACATGCTGGCCGTCCTGGCGTTCAACAGTGAGCAGGTTCTGTTTGGCGTCCGTGTCTGTGACCGTTGCATACTGGCCGGCAGTTACTCCCACCACTCTGCTGCCTCGCGAATAGCGCAACACATCGCAGGGCAAGTATTGTTCCGCCCATGCACGGTCTGCGCCGGTCAATTCCTGACGGGTCTCCAGCACACGGACGGACTGCTCGTGAGGCTGGACCTGGCCGCGCTCCTGTAATTCGTGATGAATTATGCCGTTCAGTTCACGGCGAGATTGGTTGTCTGGGGAAACCACCAGCGTGCCTTGGGGAAAACGGGCATACTCCTGGGCGATTGCCGCGAATCGTTCTTCCCGGTTTTCGATTTGTTGTATCCGCCCTTGGCGGTCCAGGTTTTCGACGGCGACGTGAATTTCGCCTCGGGCAAGCTGCTCAACTGCTTGCTTGAGCGCCGGGTCCTTCTGGCGGATGATCTCGTCCAGATGCGCGGTTCGCATTCCGGCTTCCTGTAACTGGTAATAAGGGCGTCCGGCTTCGACAGCTTCGTGCTGTCGCACGTCACCCACAAGCAACACCCGATCTAGTTCTCCCAGCCGCTGTAGGAAGTCATTGATCTGCCGAGTACTGGCGAGACTCGATTCATCCAGCACGTACAGATGTTTTTCTCCGCTATCAACCTGCGTTCCACGGGCAAGGTGGTGCTGTAATGTGTTCGAGAGGATTCCGGCTTCGCCAAGTTTGTGCGCGGCTCGCGAGGTAGGTGCAAAACCTTCGACGCTGTAGCCCTCGCGTTCGGCGGCGTCACGAATGGCTGTCAAAGAAGTGGTTTTGCCTGCCCCGGCTACGCCCTCAAGCGCCGTGATCTGATCGCGACTGCCGAGAACCTCCTGTACCGCCCGATGCTGGCTGCTGCTGAGATGCGTGTAGTCGTGCTCAATCTCCCTTCTGGTGCCGTCATCAGCGAGCACGGGATATTGTTCCTGGGTGCTACGCATGAGGCGTATATTGTCGTGCTCCAGCGCGATCATCTCGTCCGTAGTAAAGCTCCGTCCAATGCTGTGAGCTTCCTTCTGAATTAGGTCGCCGTTCTCCACCGCTTGATCGAATTGCTGCTGAATTCTCGAAAACTGAGCCTCGCCCATCGCACGTTTCAGTGCATCCCGCATCAGCTCACGTTCGTCCGAGACGGCTTCGCGCTCGAAGTTCCTTTCAACCGAGTACCGGACGGCTTCGCGGGCTGTTCCTTCCGTTTGCTCTTCGTTTCTCGCCGCGATCTCATAAACGCGGTCCTGGGCCTCACGGACAATTCGCTCCGGCTGGTTGCCGTACTCTTTCGCCATCTCCTCATGGCGGCGCTGCATTTCTTCGTGCGTGATGTTCAATTTCGCTTCGCGGGTGCGGTGGGCGGCAATCTGTGCGGATTCAGCTCCGCTCAGTCCTCCCTCCGTCAAGTGGTCTTTGATTTGCTGGCGTCGTGGACTGCTGGCCTCAAGATATTCTTGCGAGTAGCCCCGAATTTCAGGCGCGCCATGGACGCTCTGCTCGATTTCGTAACCAAGGGTCCTCAGGTGAAGTGCCAACTCCGAACGGTATATTGCGGTGGCGTACTGCTGTGAGCTGTATAGTTCTCTCGGTTGCAGGGCACGCATTTCGCCGGTTTCCCGCTCGGTCATGTTGAAGAACACAACATGCGTGTGGAGTTGCGGTGCGGCGTAGCCCTCGACCGGGCGGCTCGAATCGTGCTCAAATTTCGCGGCAATCCACTTGCCGGTTGTCTCCGCTGGATGATTGCCGCCAATACGGGCCTGCACATATTTTTCGAGTTCATCAAGAGCAACATTGACGCTCTCCCGATGCGCTGCTCGCACTCGTTCGTCGCCACCCACTAGCGCGGTTAAACTGACACTCTTGGGCGCGGAGAATGTCGCATCCCACCCAGCGCGGTGCTCCATTGTCTTTACTTCTTCACCGCGGTCGGTGACGTACTCTATCGCCCCACGGCGCTGCACCAGCTGAGCGCACGTGAGCGGATGCTGGCCGTCTGCGAGTCGTGCAAAGTGCTCTTCATTGACCTCACCTTTAAGGTCCCATCGTTCGGCCAATTTGCCGTGCCACTCGCCGCGCACGCGGTCACCTTCTGAGTAATAGTTGTCCCGCGCGTTGGCAAACTCTTCCTTGTGGTACGCCTGCGCCTGGCCAGATGACAGCGGCTTGGAGATGGTCAGCATCGTTTACTCCAAGAAGGGCAGGTCATCATTCGCCGCCCGCGTCGGTCGTGGTTTCACTTGCTGCTGGCCCTGTGGCGGGATCGGCGGTGGCAAGCTGCGCATCAGAACGCGGCCATCGCCATTCCCAGACGCCGTTGCCGTCTGCGCGCTCGCTTCCCTTGGCCGCTGTTCCGGAAGTTTGCGCTCAATCAGCGCTTCGTGGCGCTTCGGTAGCTCGATGTAAGGGAAGCTCAGCGGAACTACTAGGTTGCCGCTTTTCAAATAGGCGCGCAGATCGGGAAGGCCCTGGATCTCTGAAGCCATCACCAACGGCTCGGTCGTCCGCTCAAGCTGGTAGTTGCGGGAGTCCCGCCTGTTCCTGGGGAAGTGGCCTTCCATGCGGCTTTCACGCAATCGCTCGATTTCCACTTCGCCGATGGTCTGGCTGATCCACTTCGAGGAGTTGGCCTCATCCGTGCGTAAAAAGACTTTCGTGGCGGGTTGAGAAAGCATGGCTTCGGCCTTGCGCCCGTACAGTTCTTCAAGTTGGCTGCGCCCTTGGAAGCCGAGCACAACTGGGTTTCTGGCCTTCCTGCTCTCGGTAATCGCTGTGTGTAACTGCGGCAACGCATGTAAGCTCTGGAGCTCGTCCAGAATGAACCAGACGGGGCGCGCACCGGGCTGGCCCTGGTTCATGGTGCGCAGCACCAGCATGTCGAGCCACATGCTGATGAGGGGCCGCTGTCTCTCGCGGAACTCCGGCGGGCTGGTGATGAACAACCACCCATCCCGCTGCCGCGCCCATTCGACCGCCGTCCAGTTCGCCTTAGCTTCTTCTCTTCGGGGCAACAACTTCAGGGCATTGCTCACGCTGTTGAGAGTCGCGATCATACCGCCACGTTGCGGTCCCGCATCGGGATAGATTGCTGCCGCGTGCTCGGTGCCCTTGAGTCTCTTTGCGAGCTCGCGCTCATCTCGCAGAATGGCGAGTAGCTCCTGCGGTGTCCGCTTCGGTTGCTCGATCAGCAGATGGGCAAAGATCTGGCGCGGCACCATCACGAAGAACGGATTGGTGCGGGAATCGTCTTTGAAGAGCGCCGCTGCCAACCCTTCCGCTTCTGCTTCATGCTGCACTTCATCGCACGGCGACCAATAGGGCATACGTGCATCTACCGCGTTCAAGATCACATCGCCCCGGCCTGGCTCGTAAAACTGCGGTGTGTATTCGAGCGCCGGATCGTACACAATCGCGGTTTCTCCCCGCCCTTCCACCTGCATGAGGATCTGGCGGATGAGCGACGATTTGCCTGCGCCGGTATCGCCGATCATCATGAAATGCGAACTCTCCCGCTCGCGCGGAATTCGCACCAGGTTCCCGTCACGCTGCAGCAGGAATTCAGCCACCGTGCGCGGCTCTTTTGTGATGAAACCTATGCCATCGGATTGCTGGCTACGGTTGAACTGCGCCGCCGTCGCGAACACTGGGCCCTTGGTCCGGCGCCCATACTTGAGCACGCGCCGCCGCTGCCAGTCTTTGGGAACAGCAAAGATCGACAGCCAGCCGAAAACTGCTAGACCGGTGACCAGCGGCCAATGCAGGAAGTCCCCCCAAGTTTGGTCTTGGTAAATCCAGTGTCGAGCGTAGTCGCTGAGTTCTTTATTCTTGTATTTTCGCGCTGGTTCCAGCACCAGATGCAGGTCCTGCCGTGCCGCTTCCTTCGATAGGATCAGCGGAATAGTCGCCCCGCGTGGCAGAGGACCTTCCCACGGTGCGACATCCGTCTCAACCGCTAATCGGTGACGCCCCTGTCGGTCTTCCACTTCGAGGAGACGGTAATTAATCGGGGGAAAACCGAGGCTTGCCCCCAGCTGCGTCTTGAGATAGTTCGGGAGCCAATAGCGCTGTAGCGGCGTCCATTGCACCCTGCCCTGATAGATCGCCATTCCAAAGACTGCTAGCACTCCGAGACCAAAGGCGCTGATCGTCCACACTGGCTTGTGGCTCGGCCAGTAATACGTCTCGTCGCGTCCCCATTTCCTGTTCACGGCCTTACTTCTTTCCCGCCCCAAGTCAGTCGATCTCGTATTCCAGCGCGTCACACCGGCTTTGAATCCGGTTCAAATGCCGGCGCTGTTGGCTGAGTTTCCCGGCTGGGCCGGTTGCTATTTTGTCCACTCAGCCGCTCCTGCGCTTTACCCTGCTTCTCGCGGTCCACTCGCTCAATGAGCTTCCGCAGTTCTTCGGTGGTCAGTTCCCGTCGCTGTCCAAGAATCTGCACGCTGTTCAGGTACAGCATGCGCAGAGCTAGTATTTCGGCCAGGATGATCTCTTGGCTGGAATTCACTTGCGCCAGCAAAACCGTGCGTGCCCACTCCCCCATGCTCTGCCCTGCGGCCGTCGCCAGTTCCTGAAGTCGGGCGTACTCCTCCTCAGTCACTTTGGCAGTGAGCGATTTCGTGCGGAATGACTGTCCGGTTGTCACAGGTCACCGTATTCCATCGCTAGTTCGTCCCATGTGGCCTGGAGTTCTGGCATCTCCCAAGCCCGGCGGAAGAGTCTTCGTACTGCGTTCCACTCCTCTTGGGAAAAGCCAAAGGTGATGCCGTTTGCATGAGCGCGAAACGAGAACTGGGTCTCCCCCTCCCGGTCCCACGTGTATCCAAAGAAGTATTCTCCCTTCCAGTGTCGGGACTTCGCTGTCAATCCGTTCAACATCGCGCGGAACTCCTGAATCAGCGGATAGGAACTCATGGGGTACACGGGACCGCGTGGGCCGGGAAAGCTAAACGACAGGAGTACATCGTTACCGTCGGCGCGCACAAAGGACAGCACAAAGTTAGATTCGAAAACGTTCGGGATCGCAGGCTGGACGACAGAATCGCTGGGGTTGACCTTGCTGCGGATCGGCTCTTTGTAGAGAAAGTAATGACCGCGCGCGGCCATCCGCCAAAGCCCTTCCCAGTAGGGACGAAGGGCGCGGTTCACCGCATCGGCGTCGTTAACTTCATCGCCATCGAGAAACACGTAAAGATTGCGCCCGGCAAGGATGGGTCTCCACTTCATGGCCGGGTCAGCAAGCTGTCGTACTGTTTCGGCAACGGTCTGCCGCACCGCCTCGGGGCTGGCGGGCTGCGTACTCTCCCCTCGTCGGAATTCGCTTGGAAGCTTTGTGAGGTAATACTCGTCCTTGCCTGGGTTGGGTTTTTTCCTCAAGTTATAAACCGCCTGAAATGCTTCCAGAAAGGCAATGCAGGACTCACGGGAAACCGGGGTATTGCAGATGGCATCTGCGCCTTGCTGGACGTAGTACGCGAGCACCGTCCACTCAGCCAATGAGAGCGGGTGCTCGGCTTCGCATTTCTTACGAATTCGCAAGAGGCATTCGGTGGGCTCCCGTATCAGCTCGGTCACTTCGAGCCGGTCAGCGGGCGACGATTCCAGCAGTTGCTTGGCAATCTCGGATGTCGATACGTCCTCGCCTTTCCGCAATGAGGTGACTTTTCGGATATGATCTAGGCGCTTGCGCAGGCCCTCGCTGATTCGAAGGGAGAGAGTCTGAGTTTGGGGCTGATCTGGCATCACTCCTCCATGCCATACAACATGCTAGTTGTATGACATACATCCAATGGTCGTACTTTTATGGGTGCGTGTCAAGGGGTTTCGAGCTGGGGAGGCGTTGGCGCAGGAGTCTTTCTATGAGAGTCTCAGGTTGCCCCACAGCCACCTGGAATCGCCATCTGCTTTGTTTTGAGTGGTAACCGTGCAGCAACCCGAAGTTGCCGCACAGCACCCTGGCAGGGGTGGCGTGTCAACCGTCCTCCCGCTGCCGTAGGCAGCGCCACAACAGAACCCGTCAAAGACCACCCACCAGCTTTGAGTCTGGCTGGCGGCGGACAGGTAGCCCGGTCTTGCCGAGGTCCTAGAACGGGTCAAGATTGACGGAGCATGATGAGCGGATGGAAGGTGGACTACGAGGCGCACATCGCCAAAGGTGTCCACTTTTTGCTTGCCGTCGCGAAGAAGCTTGCTTCCCGCTGGAATGAGCCAGTGCTGGCGGTCGTTGCGAGGGGACGCTGCTTAATAGCAGTAAGCCTGTACAATTCAGATTGAGATCTGGTCTACATTTTCACTTGGAGAAAGCGCGGTCGACATGGCAGACGAGCACAAAAAGCATGAGATCACAATTTTCGTGAACAATCAGCCCTTCAAGACGGCCGAGCACGAGCTCACTGGCACGCAAATAAAGGCGCTCGCAGGCATTCCTCCGGAATACGAGCTCTTTCGAGTGGAAGGAGACAAGAGCATTCCGGTGGGTAATGATGAGCGAGTTCATCTGCACGATAACGAACATTTTCGCGCCATCCCATCGGGCACTTTTGGCAAAAATGGCCTTACCTCCAAGACTGGTTAAAGAAATTGCACAACTCGATTTGCGCCCTGAGATCACCGAAGAAGGCGGTGTAATTAACCTTCTTTTCAGGGATTTCCCGATCCCAGATGGATACAATCGTCCGGCTGCGAACCTGCTAGTGCGAATCCCGCTCGCCTATCCGGACGCTGGCCCAGATATGTTTTGGACGACCCCGGAATTGATGTTGGCAAACGGCGCTGCGCCTCAATGCGGCGACTCCATCGAAACGCATATGGGACAGCAGTGGCGAAGGTTTTCTTGGCACACAACCTGGAGACCAAACGTCGACAATCTTCACGGGTACATGCATTTTGTTCGCAGGAGACTGGAACGAGCTTGCTGATGGCGAAAAGACTCTCATTGAGGATATCGGGGGGCGACTGGAGTCAACTCCGGAACCTACTTTTCACACCGGACGGGCTGGAAAATGCCACAGCGCTGCTGTGTGGACACTCTTTGAACGAAAGAGAAGACAGGCTGCTCGTCCGTGAAATCATGGCACCTTCGTCCGAGCAGTATGTCGACCGGCAGTCCTACCACTTGGAGGTCGCCCCGAGCTTCTACAATTCAGTAGTTGACCGTTGCTTACGAGATCGTCTAGTTCCAGTGATTTGCCACTCACATCCTTTCGATGGTCCGGCTAACTATTCCCGATCTGATGATTTCGGCGAGAGGCGGTTGCTTCCCATTCTGGAGTCGCTACTGCCAGATCGGAAACCTGCGAGCCTTTTGTTAACTAAGACCTCCATCGCTGGCCGGGTCGTCGATGGCTCATCTTTCCGGAACTTAGACGATGTAACGATAACCGGACCGCGAGTACGGAGGCTGCCTATCGTTTCAACTCGGGGAACGCACACCTCCGAGACAAGTGTCTTCGATCGACAGATTCGTGCGTTTGGCAGCGAAGGCCAGCGCACGATTGAGTCGCTCAGGGTCGCAATAGTCGGATTGGGAGGTATTGGATCTCTCGTTGCAGAGCAGCTAGCACGTGCCGGTGTCGGGAGTCTAATCCTGGTCGATTTCGATGTTATAGAATCGAGCAACTTGAACAGATTGTTCGGTGCAACGTCGGCTTCGCTTGGGCAGCCCAAGGCAAGGACAGTCGCAAGTTACCTTGCGTCCATAAGGCCCCTGAAAGTCGAGCCCATTTGCGACTCAGTTCTCAAGCAGTCGGTTCTGAGACAACTCCGTGCCGCTGATCTCATACTCGGTTGCGTGGACAGCGACTTGGCGCGGAGCGCACTGACAAGGTTTGCTTACCAGTATCTGACACCCCTGATCGATATGGGGATCCGGCTTGATGCACGGAAAGGCGAAGTCACGGCGGCTGCTGGTCGGGTCTCGGTGGTTGGTCCGGATGGCGCTTGCTTGAGATGCAGCCACCACATAAACCCCGAGAGGGTACGTGCTGAGTCGCTACCACCTGCGGAGAGGGAAGCTCTAGTGCGCGAGGGCTATATTATTGGCATTGACGAGCCTGTGCCGGCCGTCGTGACACTGAATTGCACGATTGCCGGGTTAGGTGCAACGGCTGCCCTCAATCTTTTTGTTAACTTGACCGGTAATTTTCAGCCGCCCACTCAGCTTTATGACGCAGCGTCGGGCATCGTGTTCACAGCGACAGCTGTGCATGAGCCGGGTTGTGATATTTGTGACAATGAGCAAGGCGTGAAGGCTCTGGGCGACTTGCAGGTCGTTTCTGCCTATGACTGACGGAGTGGAAACGCCAATCAAGCTCGTAGTTGACAAGCACGAGTTCCTGAACGTGCACTATCTCGAATCCTTGGGCATCAGTATCGGGGTGCAAAACAAGGACCAGGAAGCAACGATGGTGGTTGAGTCCCTTGCGCTTCGGTTCAAGTCTCGCCGGTCGAGCACAGGGGGTGATAGCGCCGATCCGTATACGACTGTCGTATATCCTGGCCAGCCGGTGTCGATACCCCCTGGGAAGCTCGGCTCCTGCACTGTCCAAGTTGCACCAAACCTTGTCTTTCTTGGTTACACAAACTACTTCGACGTTGCCGTCACTTACCGGCTTCACACCGAAAAGATCGGGAAGAGACGATCATTCATTGGCGAGGGTTGGTTTGCCATCATCAAACCTGCACCTCAGCTATTTGGAAAGGTTTTCATCAGTTATAAGGAACCTGAAGATCGGAGATTCGCCGACTTTCTTTTCGCTCTCGCCAAAGATGCCGGGTTTGATCCTTACATAGCACCCGCGGATGTTAAGACGGGAAGTCGAATTTGGGGCAGGAAGATCCCTGCAGCAATAAAGGCTAGCAAGTTCATGTTTGTCATTTGGACGCGGAATGCGCCGAAGGGGCCCGGCGTCAAGAGGGAAATCGGGATCGCGCGCGCGAATAAAGTTGAGATCGTGCCCCTGCTAAAGAGGAAAACTCCTGACCCGAAGCTCTTCGGACGTGACGTGGAGTACACCCGATTCGATGACGACGATGCCACTCTGATTTTTGCGGAGGTAGTGGCGGCCAGAAGGTCCATGTTGACTTCCGTGTTGTGAAAGCCGCCATATCCTGCCCTTAAGGAACACCCGCGCCATCCTCGGGGGCGATGCCCCCGAGGATGACGGCAGCTGTGCGCTGAACGACTTCCAGGCTCTCTTGCAAGAGCTTGGTGTCTCCATGCCAGAGCTGGATATAGTCGGCAGAAGCGGTTCCGGTCTGAAGTCCGACGGACTGGCAGACGACGAAAGCCACGGCTTCGGCTTCGGTCTCGCGTACCTGCTTCGTGGTCAAAGTACGGCGTTCGCCGCGATGCAGCATCTCATGAGCGATCTCATGCGCGAGCGTGGAGAATTCCTCGGCGGGCTGCATCCCGGAAAGCAGCGTAATCCTCCCGCCGTGAGATAGGCCCTTGGCAGGCGCAATCTTGTCCGAATAGTTCAGCATAATGCTCTGGGATTCTACAAACTTTACCAGCCGTTCGCGGTAATCGCTGACATCGCCCTGCACTTCGGTCAGGGTTGGAAGGTCTTTGCCCTCGGTTTGGTTGATGTCGAATACATACACTGCCCGGAAACCGTAGAGTTGCGGCTGGGACTGCCTCGCATCCTCGGTCGGTTCTGCCGCGCTGTCGGCCTTCTTCCGGCCAATCATCGGAGCAAGAATCAGGATACCTTTTTCTCCGCGTTTCACGAAGCGGCCAAGCGAGTTCCACGTCCTCAAGCCAGCGACATTGGTGGCATCTGGTTTCTGGCGCGCAATCAGCATGATGTTGCCGAAGCTGTAGTTGTGGAAGCGGCCCATTGCCGACAGATACTGCGTCAAGACTTGACTCTGCCCTAACTCCAGTGCTTCCACCAGATGGTTGACTGCATCCTTAGTTCGGTTGTTGATCTCTTCTAATTTCATTGTTTTTTCCCTTCTGCCGGTGTCGGCTTGTTTTTCTTTCACTTGAGCGGCAGCAAGAAAAAACAGGACGACGCTGGCGAAGGGACAGAACGGAGCCGGAGGAGGGTGGCAGGGCGTGAGTGAAAGCGCGGTGAGTGACAAACCTGGCTTTTGGTTTACGGTTTGGCGCGAAACCGGCGCAGTCCGAAACGCCCGTCCGAGCCCCAGCCAAGCGGCGTCCAACCGGAGGAGAGCGAAGTGGGGAAAAGAGACGGCGTAGCCTTCCGCTTGAGAATGACGGATGGTTGTTAGGGATTGGAAGTCGGCACACAGCAGGCACGCACGAGAATTAGGGTGTAGTGCGGGTGGCATGATCGACTGACCGACAGTAAGTCGACGGTTCCCAGGAGTTGGTCCTGCTATCATTTGCCGGTGGACTTCAGAACCGCCCACGCCGAGCCCTTGGACCCTTTCAGTCGTTCCTGGTCTACGATCTGCTTAAGGGTCGGTACATCGGTCAGATTCGAATGCCAGTCTCTTGTGACAATCTCCAGTCCAGTTGGAAGGAAATGTCCGTGACCGGGTACCGAACATACCATGAGCGTAGCCTTTATCAGGTAAGGGTCGTTGAGATAGATTCAGGCGTACCTAAGTGTCATGTCAATGTGCCGACTTAGTCGCGGCGATCAGGATGGTACCCGCCGACGGCGGCGCTGTTTCCAATAAGTGCAGCAAATTCGATCACCTCATGCGGTACGGTCGGTGTCTCCAATCTCTTGTGTATCGAGTTTCCTCTTTTGATCTGAAGCCACTTCAGTCGACCAATAAGTTCGGGGGCGCGATCAGAGAGGCTCGTCAGTGCAGCCTCCGTTGTAAAGAGCAAGGTCCTGGTTCCCGCTTTGTGTTTCCGTATCGATTCCAATTCTCTCAAGATGCCTTCAGTTTGCGCCTCATGATTAACGATAATGAGCGCGGCACGTCCAATCAGACGATCGGCCTCGGAAAACCAGTGATTGTCTTGAACAAGAATGCGCCGCGCCGTGCCAACAGATGAATCAGACGGCGAGTCGATAGCGAATACGGGCAGATGTGCTTCGATGCCCGCAACAACGCTTGATTCGAACGCGTTATTTGTCACTGGCCAGTGCACGAGACCGGTACGAGACAGCGGCTCACGGTCCGCACGAACCTGAAATGTATGAATCACGGAGCCCTTTTCAAAACTATGGTTGCGAAGGTACAGACAAAACGGCTTCCCGGCTGCGATGAGGCGTTCCAATATTGCCCGGTTCTCGCTATACCCTATGCCGAGGCGCTTACCAAACAACTCGAAATAGTAGAACGCCTTAGCAAGGAGGATCTGCATCAACACGAATGGGATGGGGAGGAGCACCACGGCAATGCCCTTGATGATTCCCGGCAGGGAGTCCCATTGATGAAAGAACAGCATGTATACACCAAACGCAAACCCCGCCGCTAAGGCCAGGCAGCTACAAGCAAGAAATAGTGGTCGAATCACATAAGGCATGGTGCTTTTCATCATGGCTGTGGAAGGAACCGGCTATCTAGCTAGACATCAGCGTCATGTAACCGTTGTCCGCTGTTGCTGCCCGATGTTCATGAAGCGCCAGATCGCCACGTCCTGGTCTTGTGGTGCAAGCTGGTCGGGATAGGTTTGAGACCCTGGGCCCGCTGGCGATGCTGTCGCCGCTTTGATTCTTGCCTGCTGGTCCGTCCGATCGCTCTTGTCAGACGCTCGTTCGTTTAGGGACGTCCGGTAGTTTAAAACTGACGCTTCTGTGCACATAAGAAACCTTATGTTCGAATCTGGACTAGTCAGCATTCTACAGTGGCGTTAGATTGATAATGCGGACTGCAAGTACCAATCAGAGATCTGATAGTCTTTGAGCAAATTGTGGCAAATTGGCTACTTCCATGAGCCAAATAGTTGGAATTGATTTGGGAACGACGAACTCTTGCGTCTCGGTGTGGGGCAGAGCCGGCGCGACTATCCTTCAGGACGCGCATGGCAATCGTCTGATTCCCTCAGCGGTCCGTATTCTCAAAGATGGCAGTCATGTTATTGGCCACGAAGCCTTGAGTGGACAAGTGCTGCATCCAGAGGACACGATCGTAGAGGTAAAGCGTCTGATGGGCCGCTACTACAACGAAGTGCTAGATGTGGCGCGTTCGATGGCGTATCCCGTGATCCGCGGATCAAACGACCTAGCCCTAATAAGGATCGGCGATACCGAGTACACGCCTCAGTACGTCTCAGCCATGATTCTGCGCTACTTGAAAGAGGTCGCCGAGCGTGAACTTGGCGAGCGGATAGAACAAGTCGTGCTCGGTGTCCCTGCATATTTTGGGGAACGCCAGCGTGCTGCAACCAAGGAGGCAGCGCAGATTGCAGGACTTGACACAAAGCGAATTGTGGCCGAGCCGACACTTGCAGCTCTGGCTTATGGATGTGACCTCAGTAAGGATGAGATGATTGTCGTCCTAGACCTGGGAGGTGGTACGTTCGATGTGTCAGTCCTTGAAGTTGGCGAAGGCGTAGTCGAGGTCAAGGCGATTTCAGGTGACAATTTCCTAGGCGGGAGCGATTTCGATAGGGATCTCAGCCAGTGGTTGGCGAATGAGATTCGCCTCGACTCAGGACGAGAGCCGAGCTCGCGGCCAGAGCTCAGGCAATTCTTGGTCGAGGCGGCTTCAACCGCGAAGTGCACGCTCTCAGAAGTGAACGAGTGCACGATTTCACTCCCCTTCCTGGAGGACTCGAACGGCTTAGCCATCGGATTTGAAACAGTATTGACCCGTGCCAAGTTTGAAGAAATCTGTGCAAATTCTTTCAACCGTCTCCGTCGACCCTGCGAGCGCGCACTTGCAGACGCAGGTCTACGACCCGACAAGATCGATCGCGTCCTACTCGTCGGAGGGGCGACACGCATGCCTGCCGTTGAGCATTTTGCGGAGGAGTTCTTTGGTAAGCCTCCAAGCCGCCTCTTGAATCCTGATGAAGCTGTCGCCCTGGGTGCAGCTGTCGAAGCTGCGGTGCTTGGCGGCATAGTCAAAGACGTTTTGCTATTGGATGTCGTTCCCCTAAGTTTGGGCTTGGCCGATGCGGTGATTCCGTCAACCTAACTTGGCCCACTTTGATCATCTAATTTGGCCCCCCACATCATTAGTAGTCATCAGTAGCAGCAGTCGGGGCTGTGGGAAAAGTGGGAATCCAGCGGGTTTTTGCTGGATTT
>Ga0207416_1000062_pt1 | contig 191430 bp, 175 predicted proteins | sample PaiPotPPM11metaG_FD_184107 | JGI IMG/M metagenome (GOLD analysis project Ga0207416, IMG submission 184107) | Iron sulfur acid spring bacterial and archeal communities from Banff, Canada, to study Microbial Dark Matter (Phase II) - Paint Pots PPM... ... | reverse complement strand
TGGTGATCCATACATGAAATCTGTCATGGGCGAGATCAGGCACGTAGTGGGCCAGCGTGGTTGTGTCGTGGTGTATGGATCTTCCGGTGAGAATCCAGCCCATATGCGACCACCATTTCCCATCACGCGGTGAGTGCGGATCGCCTGCTTGGTCCGTGAACTGATGATGAATACGGTGCGTAGCGACCCAGAAGATGGGTCCGCCTTCGAGAGTCAGCGTGCTGCAGAACGTCAAAAAGTACTCGACCCACTTGGGAGTTCTGTAGCTGCGATGCGTGAGCAGCCGATGATAGCCCATCCCTATTCCTAGGCTTCCGGATATCCACCAGAGGCCAATTGCGATGAAGAGAGCTTTCCAGGTAAAGAAAAACAGAGCGGCAATGGCGCCGATATGAAAGGCGACCATAAAAAAAGTTGTTACCCAGTTGATGCCACTGTTGGCGGCTAACTCTGTCGGTGGACCCTGGTTTGGCATAAATGGAGTTCCTCCTTCCCAGACTCAGCGCGCCGGATCACTGTCGCGCTATCGAGACCACCGTCGCGGCAAGAATGCTGCAGAAGGTGACCGGTTGCTACGCCCGTGCCAACCGTTAGTGTCGAACTCTCGGGCCACGAAAAACTGTTCAGAATTGATCGTTTTGCAAAGGATTGTGAAGAAGTACTCTCATAGAGTCAGCGATTGAGGAAAGTTGACTGTGAAGAAAACTAGGCCAAGGAGTCTAACAATTCTCGTCGTCGATGTGGGCAGTACGCACGTGAATCTGCTGGTAACAAGCCGGAAGGAAATCCATCACAATCCCGTCCGGTCCCACGATGACTTGCAAAGCGGATGATCCCCAACTTTCTGGCGGCATTGTTCAATCACCGCCACAGCTCCGAGGCGTTCATGTGCTGAATGATTCCGGCCATGGAGTCCGCAAGAGGGTCGGGTTGGCTGCGGTCATAATCGGATGCGGATACCCATCCCATCACTCCGAAGCCTCCCACGTAATAAACATCGACGACATCCATGCGGTAAAAAGAAAAGTCTTCAAAATCTACGTGGCCAAAGCCGGGCCTGTACGCTGCCGTTGACTTCCGCGGTGCGTTCATGTAGCTGTCCATTGCTGAGGCGTATTCTTTAAAACCGGTCAGAATTGAACAGTCATTGAGATTGTTAACAAGTATTTTATCCGGTAGCTGAGTGAACGCTGTCGTCTGTTAGTAGCGGAGAGACAGCCTCACTTTACTGTTGTGTCGATGGAGGTCGAACCGGCAAGGGTTCGGCCTTTTTTGCGGCCTAGCTACCTCTAGCTGTCGAAATCGGCGATAGCGCTCAAAACCCCGAGCCTGCCATCCCAGGGCGTGGATCCGGAGGTATGGCTATGCCTGTCTTACGCGCCCCAGATATGCGCCGGGCTCATTGCGATTTCGGTACCTTCGCTCACCCTGCGCACCCCGTATGGGGTGTCGTCCAGGCGCTTGCATTTGTGCGCGACGAACTGTTTTTGGATGAAGGCGTGGGCATCCTGAGGTCGGTCTATAGTCACAGGATCCGCCATGAACTCGCGGTTGCAACATTCACACACACCAAGCACAGGAATATTATGCTCTCGTTTCACGATTCTAAACTTGCGCTTCGCCATACCTAAAGTTCCCCACAGAGTTGGACCCTATTGCGTTCTATTTTCCGCACGGCGATTCGAGAAGGCGGCGATGAAGCCGCCTCCTCGTGCCGAGTGGCTCAGAGTGTCCGCTACGCTAGTGCGGCGTGCATTTCGAAGGTCGAGCTAACGACGTCATAGGTGTGAACCTGGGGCGTTCCCTCGATGAATCTTGCAAGGGTCTTCAACACGGTCGGGTAAGTATTGGTGTTGTAGGTATCAGCATCCTTCTTGTTTTCCCACAGACTGATTGTGGTCACATCAACCCCGCCGGGGCCAGCGAGAGTGATTTCATCCTTGAACCCATTCTGTTTACGAAGCAAGGGGAGGACGTCTTTGTCAAATACGCGCGTGTAATCGGAGAGCATATTGGATTTCAGATGGATAGAGATATTGCGTGCAAACATTATCAACCTCCTAAGGTTGTAGTCGCTAAGAGGAGAGAACTTCAGATGGCTGACTTAGTTTCAGGGAACCTGAAAGAGGAGAAGATGCTCACTCGGTTTAACAGGTGCACTTGAGTGGCCCTCGGCGTCGACACGCAACCTGTTGAATCGATTGAGCAGGAAGCAGAGCCGGGGTTTCCATCGAGTACTTTTGGCGGCAAGCAGGCACAAACGGAGCCACCGGCAGTCATTCGTTTTGGATTGTCGGCGAGAAATCCCTGTTACGCGATTTGGCGCATCGCCGGCAGCGCAAGTTGCTGCCGGCGATCGGTTCAAAAATCTGTTACTCCGCACTCAGGCTAGGCAGCTTTACGGCCTCCGGTCGTGTCGCTCTTTCCCGGATCGGATTTCGCTTCCTTCGTAAACGAGAGGTTTTGGCCTTTCGTCTCCTCCGAGAGTTTTTGTCGCTTCCAGCGGTTGTAAAGAGGAACCCCTCCGCCTATGAGGAGCACCACCACGATAATAGCAACCAACATCGCTGTAGACCGGCCACTGGAGGCCTTTGTAGCAGCTGGCGCCGGGGTACTGGCGGTCTCCGGGGCCGGGGCCGCGGTAGGTACAGCCGCGTCCGCGACGGGTGTGCTGCTTGGCTCCGCGGGTGCAGCCGCGGCAGCGGGCGTTTCCGCAGGCGTTTCTGCGGATTTCTCAGGTCGAGCCGATCGCCGCGCGCGATGAACAGCGTGGGCAGTCTTCGCGGGAGCGCTCACAGTCGTATCGGGTGCAGCGGCGATAGCCGGAGGCGCGCTGACAGTCGCCGAAGGCGTGCTGCTTGCAGTCGCCTCGGGAGCGGGTGCGGCAGCGGGTACAGGAGCAGGTGCGGCAGCATCAGCCGGAGGTGCGGTGACAGTCGCCGAAGGCGTGCTGGCAGTCGCGTCGGTAGCAGCCGCCGGTGCGGCGGCCGCTGGAGGTGTGCTCGCAGTCCCGGAAGGTGCGCTGACCGTTGTAGCGGGTGCAGCGCCTGCTGGTGCAGCGGCCGCGGCAGCCTGAGGTGCACTGGCAGTCTCCGCAAGTGCGCTGGCCGACGCAGCGGGTGCAGCCGCGGCCGCAGTGCAGTGTTCGGAGATCATGTTCACTTGCGTAACGGCAAGGCTGTTCTCAGTAGCTGCTTTTTGCCCCATGAGGTTTACGTCTTGGCCCACAAACGCCTTGAGATCAGCGCTGCTCGTTGTGATCTTGAAAATCTTGCCCGTGTTGTCTTCCGCAACGGTGTAGTTAGCGTCAGAGCCGCCCAGGCAGCCTTTAATGTTGATCTGGTCTGTGTTGCCGCTCGCCGCGGGAGTCTGTGCAAACGCCAGCGCGACCAGCATTGCCGGTACAACGATCAGCAGGAATACTTTCTTCATGGAATCCTCCGAGAAGTCTCGCCTTGCGGCGGTCTGAATTCCGCTTGGGTTTGATTGTGCTTCCGATTTCTCTGTCGAATTCTTGCGTGAGCGGGGCCCCGGCCGGAGAACTTGGAGCATCCAAGTGAAACTACACACAACCGTACTGCGTAAAGATCTGGCTGTCTGATCCAAACCGCTCACATTCCGACTCTAGCCGTTGTAGACGATGTCGCCCATGAAGCAAATAGACGGAGCATCCCCAACCACGAAAGCCAGGCTGGCCTATCCATACCAACTCACGCGCATTGGGGCGACTGTACGGCTCTTCGCTGTAGCGACAAGCCTCTTTCCCAAGGGGTGAGCAATAGGGGACAGATAAACCATTCCACCTCTGCTCTACTAAGTAAATTGTGTACCCGAACATCAATAGACCGCGGGTGGAAGCGTACCTCCGCGCTGCGCTGGAAGTGGATGGTCAGAAAATGCCAGAGCGAATCGTCGCTGCCCGTGAGGCTGTCGCCGGGAGATTCAAGGACTTGGAAGGCAACAGCGATCATCATGCGGAGCGGCACGAGATGCAATCGGCACTGGCCGCTCTAACGAGCCTTCAAGATGAAACGCGTATCTGGCCAACGGCGGCGATTACGCACTCAATGACGACTCTGCTGCCCAAGTTGAGACACAAGAATGCAGCAAAGGGCGCTGCCATGACCTATTCAGGAAAGAAAGTATGAGGATATGACCCCGATCGCCAAACATTCCTTATGTGCACTGCGCAAAGCTCCGGCGCAGCCGCCTCTTTCACACCCAGGGGCAACGCCCGAGGTAGACAGGCCCCAAAAAGGCCAGCGCTCGTCAAGCCGTCCGCCACCGGTGAGGAACTGAATCGCGGGGATCGCGTGGAGGGTTTGGGCAACTTCGGAAACCCGACGGGGGAGATCGGCACAGTTGAGCGAACGAACGAAAACGATGCAGGGGTCAGGTGGGATGATGACGGTCGCGTGAGAATCGGACAACCTTGGCTCAAGGAAGGTTTAGCGTCTGCGATTAGCTACCAATTGGAAGAAGTGGGGAAATGGCTACTCAACTATGCGCGAAATGCAAACAAGCACACCCCGGGGCTGTTTGCGATTACGATGAAAAAGGTGAATGCGCCGACACGATAAGTGGAGAGTTGGAATATGCGGTGTCCGCTGGCAGTTCTCCACCACCTCCTCATCGCATCGGTATCCTGATGTCTCCCGTGGGCCGTTTCCTGCAGTGCAGAGATTGCCAACTAAGCTATACGTTCCCGGACGGAGCAAAATTCGGCGCGATCGCGAAGCAGTTTGAACCTCATTTGTGCCTTTCCCGAATCCGCATTCCGGGCTGGCACACTGATCGCCGCTTCGTAATCGTCCGGTACGAGGGCAAAGTTCCGGCGCTGGCGTCTTGCGCGAAGTGTCAGCGGAAGTTCTTCACTCCAACCACACTCGCGCGGGACGCTGTTGGAGCGGAGAAGTACCTTGGGAACAAGTTCGATGCACATGATTGTCCAGCAGAAATCGAAGAGAGACACAAGTAGGCTGTTCTAGAATTCAGCAATCTTCGTCCCAAACGCTCGCTCGACCTGGCGTGCGCACTTTCGCGTTCTGCCTAGCAAAACCCCGATTTCACCGATAACCGATCATCCCCGCCGAAATATCAATATGCGTTAGGCGAAAATCTCGTTGACCTTCTGCCTCGTTTGCTGACTGCGCGACGGCTTCAAATATCGCATTGTCGATTCCATGTCAGAGACAAGGGAAAAGGGAACATCCTCCCAGGCTAGGTTGGAGATGGCTTCGTCTCAAGACTTTCGGTACGGATCCTCTCCGGGACAGTCTCGGTCGCCCAATGTATTGGGTTGGCCGTCGAGCACCTGTCAAATTAGCTTGATCCCTACCTCACTCACTGCCTTCAGAACAGTTTCATCCAGCCACGCTGCCAGGCCATCCTTTGCAAGACCAGAATCCGACAGTTCCTAGCGATTGGCTTCACGTCTTCATGTGATTCTCTATATTCGATCTCGGCTCGATAGCCTCTGGCTACCGTTAGGCGAGGCGGAATTGATTTTTGTATTTCCTATACGTCAAGATCGATTTGCGATTTTCGAGCCTGGGTTTGCGATCTGCGAGCACGCTAAACGCACGCTGATGCGGAGAAGTACAAGGGAGGTTTCAACCAAATGAAGAAAGCCGCCATTTACGTCAGAGTTTCGATTCCCGACCAGCATGTCGAGTCGCATTTACGATCCGCGAGAGTTCGCAGCACTGCCGTGTCCGCCTTCATCGGAACATCGGAACAGCCCTTTGCCATCGTTCCAGGTCGAGAGTAGCCAACTTTCTACCCACCGTAGTTCGCCACAACTCGTGTCACTTTCCCTTGAGGTGACAACTCCATAAACTCTGCCGTGTGCGTCCCCTTTTGGTTTGTATAGTAGAGCACGACGCTGTTCATACCCCAAAGCACGTCCTCAAGATGAAAGTGGAGTTCGGGGTAGGCTTCTAGTCCCGCTGAAAGTAAGCTCTCAAGTTTGGCTTTCCGACCACTTTGCCATCAGATGATCCCAATAGCTGGGCGGCAACGGGCGAAGTCAACTCGACAGCATCGTCATAGTGCGTCATGATCAAGTCCAAATCATGATCGTTCCACGCCGCGACTCAAAGCTTGGCTAGATTCAAAGCACCTTCGTCTCTCGTCATCGTCAGTTCTCCCGTTGAAGATTCACTATTTGGACCGATTTTACTATCCTGTTGCAGTAAAGGAATTGAGCGGCACAAGGGAGCGAGCAGCAATGGAAACCCCAAAGAAACCCAATCCCGACCATAAAGCAACCGACGCAGAAGCCCATATCAGAAGTGCTCAGCAGATTCTAAAAGCCCTCCAAGAGAAGATTGGGGAGCATCCAGAAATCGGCGCTGCGCTGTGGAGCTTCCTGCCGGGCTGCAAGTACAGTCGGTTCGCCTCACTAATTCGTGCAATTTCGTCACGCAACTTTCCGATGCGTTCTTTGAGGGTATTCTGCATGCTCATGTGGCAGCCCTCGTTACTTCAGTGACCTAGAAAGTGACCTGCATCACAGGCGCACGCGGACGTGTCTTCCACAATGTACTAGATACAGCAATGATGTTGAAGGTCGGCATCGAGCCACACGACTGCCCGCAGATTCGCCGAGGAGGGAAGTTAGTAATGGCGGGACAAACAATTGCTGAACGCTTTTGCCAGACGACAAACTCAACCGCACGCCACATGCTGCAAGACGCGGCCGCAATGTTTGGCGCTCAATATGTGGTCAGCTAACAACTCGAAGAGACGCTAACCAGTGCGGAGACGAAGCATATCATGCTGAGCATAGAGCGGCCCGCTTGTCCGAAATCTGACCCGGCTGCGGATGATCGCATCTTCGGGAATCGGAGTAGAAGGTAAGCTTCCGAGGTGATTCGAAATACCGAATCATACAGCGTGAAATGTTCACGATCTTCGATGCGACATCCAGGGCGAAAAGCGTAAACGGGGTAATCGCAAACGCCTGCCAATCAATGCAGCTACCCCTCCTGAAACCGTCCCGGTAGCCAGAAATTACAGAAATGACCCCGAAACATTCGCAAACGATCTCTGCGCGTATTCGAAGGGATGAACCAAATTCTGCCGATACGCCTCCAATGGGGATGCTCCTTTCATTGTTTTGGACGAATCGTCTTAAGAATCAGGTGGACAGTCTTCCGCTTTAGCCCCCCGCCCGTTCGACAATCTCTTGCTCGGCGCGAAACCAGTCCTGTTCGTCTTGGCCGGGTTCACGACCGCGGCTTTCATACAACTCATATGCCCTCGCTCTTATTGTGTCTTGTGACGGGGTGTTTGGCATCATCACAACTTGGGCTGGAGTGCCCTTTGAGGCCACAGCATTGTTTACCTGCGGTTGTTTCTGCGTCTTGGGATTGATCATGGGTTTCCCTTCGGAAAGCTGCGTTACTAAGGAGGGCTTACTTCAGATGAACTGCTTAGTTCAGGGGACCTGAAAGAGGAGAGGAACTGCTCACTCAAGTTCATGCTACGCTTAATCCTCACAGATGCCTAATTTGCTGACTGCCCCTGTGACGACCCTCCTTCCTTTTCTCGCAAGAAAACTTGCCCCTCAGCCCACAATCGGGCGGCAAATGGGCTGGTCATTCAGTGCTGCGGGTCTCATCAGATTAGATGTGCTTTTGAGCAATAGAGGACAGTTCTTGTTCGACCCGTCTACTAAACTCAGTGGAGGAGAAGCAAATGTCTTTATCCTCGAAGGTCGCCCCCCTGCTCGCGGCTCGCGCTGTTACTGATCCTGACGCCGCAAAGTTGCTGGAAATGTTCACAAAAGCCGAGAAGATGTTGAACGAGAGTTCGATAGCGCGAATCGGTGACGAAATGCCCACGCTGTTCTGCGCTTCCGATGGACGCCGTCAGGCGGGGCACAATGGCAGCTGAACTCTGCCAGAAGTGCAAGCAAGCTCATTCCGGCCGCCTTTGCGATTACGACAATAAGGGCGACTGCGCCGAAACAATTACTTCAACGAAGACGCCGAATCCTCCACCAAGGGATTCGAGAGAAAAAGAAGGAATCACTTAAGTCGGGGAACGTTTAGGACCTTTGCACAGTTCCATCAATGCTCTCTGTTCACCTACCGACCGTCTCTTCATTCTCACTGGTGCCGGAGTGAGCGCCAAAAGCTGCATCCCCACTTTCCGTGGGGTGAATGGCCTCTGGCATAACTAGCGACGACTGCCCTTTGATCCTTTTCTGGCAAACGATTCATCTCGGTGAGGAAGCCATCGGGATCAGCGAGCAGGGCGTCTCCATAGAAATCCGTCAGATAAAGTAAATTTGAAGGGGGTCGGCCAGACGGTCTTATCGCCTTGCTCATAGATCTCAACCACAGTCTGGACGTTCTCATTGATTTTGTTACACTCGCGACTGGCAACCTCGTTGCGCTGAAGGCAGGGGTTTATTGCTTTAAGTGTTGCGTCACGTCTCGCCGTGGGAGACGAATCAGCGTTTGCCGAAAAGCGCGTAACTGATGCGACTCATTTCAGGGCAATGCCCTGCCAGAACGGTGCTATCCCTGCCAAACATGTTTGCCGCAGATGCATTGCACGGTCTCCGTGGGTTGTTGCTTGGTTAATTGCTGTTTGCATATCGGGCAGGGTTTCGTCATCGTGTAAAGCATATTCTTGCTCCTCGTCTGGTGGATGCCGTAGGCTTTGACATCCAGCTCTCGACGGTCACAAATGCATACGGCTATTTCGTTATCTGTTATCCGGATTACTGTGACGCCAGTTCCAGTAGACGTTCTGCTGCTTGGTGTTCAGCTGAACGAAAGTGCGCTTTTGGTGGTGCTCGGTGTGATATCGCTGGTATGAGCGGTCTTCGTTAGCGTCCCAGTTGTGATAGTCCTTGTGGCCCTTGTCGTAGTAACGCTTGTCGTTCTCGCTTCGTCTATTTTCGTCGTTCCTATCGTCTTGCGGGCTGGCAGCGGCCATCATTGCAACAGGTGCAGCAAGAGCAGCAGTCAGAAGAAGCGAACTGAGATATCGGCATCCACGGTGCACGTAGTTCTCCTTTGGCGCAAGATTCACATCCACAGAATCCCGCTTACATCTCTGTCTGCTCTTGGCGCGCCAGAGTCTGATCAATACTGCTCGGATGTGGCTCGTGGGCAAAACTCCAAACTTGATCTGTATTGATCAGTCCGGATTTCGCTTTTGGCCGACGCTGGTCCTGACCGTCAAAAGGAGGCATTTATGGGTAGCCGCCTCTTCCCAAAATTACCCCGCATACTGTGGAGTAAGCCCGTGGATTTAGGAATCGATCTGTGAGCCGATGAAGACGGCAAGGCCGTTCACGAGGAGTGCTACGTCCAGCGGATCACGAGTTCTTCCAGCAATCCGGTTGCGGCAATGATGGCCGATTGATTTTGCTTGCAATCACCCAGCCGAGGGTTAGACTCCAGACTGTCCCTTTACACATCCCTCCGCCGTTACCCGTTCTGGGCGTCGGTCTCTTGTGCAATCTGATAATTCCGCATCGGAGGCCGCCCTATGCTGCTCAGCAGCACGCAGCTTATCCCCAGGTCGCAACATGAGGAAGAGTCCTCGTTGTTGCGACGGAAGATCGAAGAAGAGTCTTCGTTATTGCGACGCAAGGTCGAGGAACTGAACAGGAATACTGTCCTTTTGATTGCCGAGGCTGGGAGATTGATCCACGGATCGAAACAGCTATCGGATCGGCTCAAGTCCTTCGAAGACCCCAGCACAAAGCGGAAAGTGCCCCCTATCATCGCATCCGGGAATAGGTAGCCGTTGACGAGAAGGTTGCCGTTGTCGGGTCGCCATTTGTGCTCGTTTTCCGCCAAAGATGCCCGACGGAACTGGGACTCTGCAGTGCCGGATTTGCTCTGTGACGTGTCGAAACAACAACTTGCAGTGCTCAGGGCAGAGGGCCACTCAAATGCTGCAGGTAGGTGGAGTTGAGCATCCTTCTCCTCTTTTCAGGTTCCTGAACTAAGTCAGCCCATCTGAAGTTCTCTCCTCTTAGCGCTAACAAACCTTTGGAGGTTTATATGTTTGCACGCAGTGTCTCTATTCATCTGAAATCGAACGCGCTTTCCGATTGCACCCGGTCCTTTGAGAACGACATTCTTCCTTTGCTCCGCAAGCAGAAGGGCTTCAAAGACGAAATCACATTGTCAAATCCCGGCAGCCTGGATGTTATTGCACTCAGTCTGTGGGACAGCAAGGCCAATGCAGAAGCTTACAACGCCAACACCTACCCAGAAGTGTTGAAAACCTTCGCACGAATGATCGATGCAACTCCCAAGGTTCAGACGTTTGAGGCGGTTACTTCGACCTTCCATAACGTCGCCATAGCAGCGTAGAGGTCTGTAAACATGTCGCGCGGGAGGACGGTTAACTCCGTCTTTCCGAGTGACAAATGCCTAACCCGTCATCGCCCACGAACTTTTGGCAATTCCACCTCGCGGGCTGTCAGGCTCTACAGGAAGCAGCGCACTCATGTATCCGAATGCGATCCTCCATGAAATTCGGCAACTCTACGATGTTAGTGACCGTCTTGATTTGCTGGCGGAACAACATCCTCTCGTCTCAGAGGAACTCATCGGCATCTCGGGAAGCATTCGTAACACGGCCACATTGCTGGAGGTCGTGGTCGAAATGAAAATGCCGACGCTCTCCGGGATAGATCCAGCAAATGCCTGAGTTGCTCACTGTCTTTGAGCCGGGCTCTGAATTTCGGCGCGGAAGCTAGTCGTGGAGAACAAGGAGAAGAAGAGAATGGCACGAAACATCTTGACCCGAAGCTCTATTTTCCTTCTATAAATGGCTACGCAACGCAAGCTCATATGGATCGACAAACGCGGCTTTCACGGTTGGGGTTGCTCCGAATGCGCTTGGGTGTTCAACGCTTCTGATCCGCCAATTGGCAAATCTTTCGGCGAAATGCTGCGGAACTTCGAGGAGCAGCGCGACAATGAGTTTGCTTCCCATGTCTGCGCCGAGCACACTAGAACCAAGAGCACTAAACGCTGAACAATTCACACTATACGAAACTCACGCATTCAAGCAATCTTCCGGCCCTTCGACAACACCGGTTCGGCCAGCCACCGCTTAGCCGAACTGACGGAAGAAAAACTCGGCAGAGGCACTCGCAGCCGAGAAGACATTCCGTTGATCGGACTTTTTCAACACCCACGCCTGGTTACATCAATTATCCACTTTCGTCCCCGACCACCCCGCTTCTAGACAAAAGGCCACTTGGTCCAAATTGACCAGTTGAGGCCCCGGATTTTTTGAAATCATTAAGGGCTCAACTGCCCTCCTGATATCGGTGTTTCTTGTTGCCTGTAGTGGCATTCCGAATCCGCCAGCCTCTATAGTTTCCTGGTGTTCCTGCGACCGTGATGGTCGTCCCCCAAACCAACGGAGTGGGCACCAATCGTGAGATTGCCGTGCTATTCAACAAGCCCATGGATCCGGCCAGTATCAACACGGGCAGTTTCTTGGTCGCAGGTGTAGCTGAAATAGTTACCTACGATACAACCAACAGGATTGCTGCCTTCAAATCTGTTACAGATTTCGTCCCCAATACTGTGTACAACGCGAGCATTACCGTTGGCGCCAAGGACATGAGCGGAACTCCGCTGGCCGCGCCCTTCGATTTTTCGTTCACTACCCGCACAACCAAAGATACCTCTGCGCCGAAGATCGTCGCCGTCAATCTTGCCCCGGGCGCCACTTGCGTTCCACTCGATCAGACGATCAAGGTAACTTTTGATGAGCAGATGGACTCACTCACCATCAATCCCAGTACATTTTTTATCGGAGGTGTGGCTGGCGCGGTAACCTATGACGTGGTCAGTCAGACGGCCACTTTCACGCCATCGGCCAACCTGGCAGCAAATACCACGTTCACGATCACGGTGACCACGGGAGTCAAAGACATGGGCGAACAGCCCTTGGCCGCACCACTCAATCAGACTTTTACAACCGGTCCGTGCCAGAGTGGTGGAGTGCCGTCGGTAGTTCTTTGCCCGTTAATAGGAAATTTCTCGGTTCTGGCTGGGTCCACAGTCACCAACACCGGTTCTACCGTAGTCTCGGGGGATGTTGGAGTCAGTCCCGGGACCGCCGTGACTGGATTTCCGCCGGGACTAGCAGGCGGGGCGATCCATACAGCGGACGGCGCTGCAGCCAAGGCCCAGACGGCTTTGACGGCCGGGTATGTTGATGCCGCCGGACGATCGGGCGGTACTTCGGTGGCTGGGGATTTAGTTGGACAAACATTCACCTCGGGTGTTTACAAATCGACGTCGTCGCTTGCCGTTTCCGGGGACGTCACTCTCGATGCTCAGGGCAATTCGGACGCGGTGTTCATTTTCCAGATCGCCTCCACTCTCACGACGGGCAGCGGCAGCCATGTTGTCCTGGTCAATGGCGCCGAGGCCTGCAACGTCTTCTGGCAGGTCGGCAGTTCAGCGACCTTGGGAACAAACTCGGTATTCAAGGGAAACATCCTGGCACTGACATCCATCACAATAACCACCGGCGTAAATTTGGAAGGGAGGGCGCTGGCGCGCAATGGCGCGGTCACGCTGGACACCGATGTCATCACCGGATGTAGTTGTCCGTGATGACCGGCTCCCTCCATTGAAGTGTCGGACATTGAAGAGCGACTTGGACGCACTTGAGGGGACACAGCGAGTGCAGGAGCGTGCTTTGCCTGAGTTCCGATTCTCGAAAGGAAGTTATCGGCGGTTCGTGCAAGACATTGAAGCTCATCATTCACTAGAGCAGAAGACGCCGTCAAATCCCTGCAAAACTCGCGTTGCATCCGGAATTGGAATCGGTGCAGGTTAGTGCCTAGCATTTGTGCCGAGGTGGTTTTGCAGTGGTCAATCTTGATCAGTTTCGTATTACTACCTGGAGCATACTCGTTAAAGAACGTTTTCCGGAGCGGGTTAGTTCGTCCCCGTCCTCGAAAGACCAACACGAATGAAGCTTGAGCGAACACACAGGTGTTCCTGCAGATCTCAGAACGATCCGGTTATTGGCTTCCGTGCTTGGCCCCATCTCTCGATCGCAACATGAAGAAGAAGGAGTTGGCAATTATGGCAACGAAATTTACTCCACTGCATGACCGCATCCTTGTGCGCCGCGAAGAAGAAGCAGGAACTACGCGGGGAGGCCTCATCATCCCCGATTCTGCCAAAGATAAACCGCAGGAGGGCACAGTCATCTCTGTGGGGAGGGGCAAGACCAACGAGGAAGGCAAATTGTTCCCACTCGCGGTGAAGGAAGGCGACAGCATTCTGTTCGGCAAATACTCCGGCACCGAAATCAAACTCGATGGAGAGGATTTCCTCATTATGAAAGAGGAGGAAGTTCTAGGCATCGTTACGGGTACCGCCAGGAAAGAGAGCGTCAGCGCTCGCGAGACCGTCGGTGCTCGCAAGTAGGATCGTTGCCTCGTGGTCTCCTGCGATAGTGCAGTCTCGATTGCGCGTGGTCGCAAAGCCGATGACTGCCACAGCGCGAAGCGCGGAGCCTTCAGCAACAGATTTTAACGACATTTATTTTAAGGAGAAAGAATCATGGCAAAGCAAATCGTACACGGAGAAGAGTCGCGGCAGGCGATCTTGCGCGGCGTGAACATGCTGGCGGACGCTGTGAAGGTGACTCTCGGCCCTAGAGGTCGCAACGTAGTCATCGAGAAGAAGTTCGGATCTCCCACGATCACCAAGGACGGCGTCACTGTTGCGAAAGAGATCGAACTCCAGGATGGCCTTGAGAACATAGGGGCTCAGATGGTCCGCGAAGTCGCCAGCAAAACGTCCGACGTTGCCGGTGATGGTACGACAACTGCGACCGTCTTGGCTCAGGCCATCTATCGTGAAGGCGTCAGGACCGTCGCGGCCGGCGCTAATCCTATGGCCATGAAACGCGGGATTCAGAAAGCTGTCGACGCGATTTGCGGCAACATCGATCCGAAGACCGGCGAACGCAAGAACGGCGAACTGGACAAGTTCTCCAGGCCAGTTACCGGCGACATGATCGCGCAGGTCGGCAGTATCTCAGCCAACAACGACGAAACCATTGGTCACATCATCGCGGACGCCATGAAGAAGGTCGGCAAGGACGGCGTCATTACCGTGGAAGAGTCGAAGACTCTTGAGACCCAGCTCGAGGTTGTCGAAGGCATGCAGTTCGACCGCGGTTATCTCTCGCCCTATTTTGTCACTGATCCTGAGCGTATGGAGGTTGCATTCGAGAACGCATACGTCCTCATCAACGAAAAGAAAATCAGTTCGATGAAGGACATCCTCCCGCTGCTTGAGCAGATCTCCAAGAGTGGCAGGCCGCTGGTCATCATCGCCGAAGACATAGAGGGAGAGGCACTAGCGACTCTAGTCGTCAACAAACTGCGTGGAACACTCCAAGTTGCAGCCGTGAAGGCTCCCGGCTTCGGCGACCGGCGCAAAGCCATGTTGCAGGACATCGCAACCCTCACCGGAGGAAAAGCCATCACCGAAGATCTCGGCATCAAGCTGGAAAACGTGAAGATCGAGGATCTCGGACAGGCGAAAAAGATCACCATCGACAAGGACAACACCACCATCATCGAAGGCAAAGGCAAGAAGGGCGACGTCGAGGGCCGCGTGAAGGAAATTCGCGGCCAGATTGAAAAGACGACCAGTGACTACGATCGCGAGAAACTGCAGGAGCGGTTGGCGAAACTCGTGGGTGGCGTGGCTGTGATTAAGGTGGGCGCAGCCACCGAGACCGAAATGAAAGAGACGAAAGCTCGCGTCGAAGACGCTATGCACGCGACTCGCGCGGCGGTGGAGGAAGGCATTGTCCCCGGCGGCGGAGTCGCTCTGTCGCGGTGCGCGACGGCTCTTAACAAGTTGAAACTGGAGGGTGACGAGCAGATCGGCGTCAACATTGTGAAGCGTGCTCTCCAGGAACCGCTCCGCCAGATTGCCGAAAACGCTGGAGAAGAAGGTGCCATCGTGTTGGGCAAAGTGCTCGAATCGAAGGACCCGAACTTCGGCTACAACGCCTTGACGGGAGGGTTTGAAGACTTGGTTAAAGCCGGGGTACTCGATCCGACCAAGGTAGTGCGTACAGCTCTCACCAATGCTGGATCTATCGCAGCGCTGATGCTGACCACAGAAGCTCTAGTTGCCGACATTAAGGAGGAAGCAATAGGCGTCCCGGCCGGTGGGCGTGGCGGCATGGGAGATGGGTACTAAGAAATAGACCCGACATCCACAAGGGCTGGCGAGGCCATACTTGTTCCCCCCGGTTGGACTCTTCAAGGCGGTCGTAGGAATAGTAACGACGCCGAGGCGTCCCGGGCAGGATTCGGAAGAGACCTCGCGTTGAAAATAATTGCGGCCTTCCGGGCTCGGTTTCCGGATTAACCAGTCCATGATCACTACCTCCTCGATTCGCGTCCAGCGCACGTCCACGATCCTCCGCCCTGACCAATCCCGTGTTCTTCTCCGTCCGTTCAGACACGAGGATCCCGAGCGATCTCGCAGGATTATCGCCAGGATCATGTCTCTTCCTGAAAATCAAGTCGGGCCGCTTTTGAATGAGGTATCGGCTGAGTTCTCCCAGCGACACCAGCAAATCCACAGATCCTTCTTGGAGCGGTTCGAACAGGTCCGCGGCCTTGTGATGACCGATGAAGGGATTTCTGAACAGAGACAGCTGTTGATCGGATCTTATTTCGTTTGCGAATACTCCTTAGAATCTGCAGCACTGTTCAATCCTTCCGTCGTCCCGCACCCCGACCAATCTGACACGCCTCCGGACGCTCTGCGTTTTATCCTCAGCCTGCGGGCCACGGGGGAGGGGCATATTTCCTCCATCACTTTTCGAACGGGTATCATCCACTCCGACCATCGGATCGAAGTCCTGCCCCCAACAGGCTTCCTTACCGAGCCGTGTCAGATTCCGAACCTTCGTTATGACAAGGCGCTTTTTGAACGAAAGCTTTTTGAGCTGCGATTGGCCAATGAATTCACACACCGGGCTATGGCCAAGCATGGGGAGTCGTTTTCATTGGAAGAACTTCACGCCAGTCTCGGAGGTGAAATCAATCAGTCCCGGGTGTCGGATCGGGACACAATCCGAGGGATGTTGGCTTTAGCCCGGTCCAACTATGAGGTTCAGTTTCAGCCTCAGCAGCAACTGTCTGAGCGAGTTCTCTTCCCGGCCACGCCGTCGCAACGCAATGGCATCGAAGACGCCCGGTTCGTCTGCTTCCAGAAAGATGACGGATCCCACGTCTACTATGCAACTTTCACAGCGTTCGATGGCAAGTTGATCTTGCCCGAACTGGTTGAGACTACTGACTTCCTCCACTTTCGCTTCATCACGTTGAATGGTCCGGCAGCCGAAAACAAGGGAATGGCTCTGTTCCCCCGCAAAGTCAATGGCCTTTATGCCATGCTTTCCCGCCAGGACAACGAAAACATCTACATCATGTTTTCTGACGACGTGCACTTCTGGCATGAACGCAGCGTGCTGCTTAAGCCAATTTTCCCCTGGGAACTAGTCCAGCTTGGGAACTGCGGGTCTCCTATTGAAACTGATGCAGGCTGGCTCGTCCTCAGCCATGGTGTCGGCCCACTGCGAACGTACTGCATCGGCGCATTCCTCCTTGATCGCAACAATCCCGCCAAAGTGATCGGCCGCCTGCGTGAACCCTTGCTCAAGCCGAATCAAAGCGAGCGTCAGGGGTACGTTCCGAATGTCGTTTATACCTGCGGTGCTCTCGTGCACCGCGGCGAACTGATCATTCCCTATGCTATGGCCGATCACGCCACCGGTTTCGCCACGGCTCCCCTCGCTGAACTGCTGGCTGCCATGGACTAGAGGTAACTGTCCAACAGCATGAGAGCCCCCAACAGAAGAGTGGCGATCCTGTCGCCGATAGCATGGCGAACACCTCCCCGGCAATATGGCGCTTGGGAGACGGTGGCTAGCAATGTCACAGAGGGGCTCGTCTCACGTGGCTGGGACGTGACATTGTTCGCTAGCGGAGATTCGGTGACCCAAGCTCAGTTGCACGCGGTTGTGGACAAGGGATATGAAGAGGATCCCGCCGCCGATTCCAAAGTGGCCGAATACCTTCACATCTCGGAAGCGTTCGAGCACGCTGGTGAGTTCGACCTCATCCACAGCCACTATGACTTCATGCCTTTGAGTTACACGCGGCTGATCAAAACACCGGTCCTGACCACCATCCACGGATTCTCGTCAGCCAAGATCATGCCTATGTATCAGAAATATCATGACGGGTATTTCGTTTCCGTCAGCGACTCCGACCGGGCGATAGGGCTCAATTACCTGGCGACCGTCTACAACGGCATTGATCTCTCGTTATACCCGTTTCAGGAATGCGGCGGTGATGACCTGATTTTCCTCGGTCGGATCCATCCAGATAAAGGTGTTCATCTGGCGATCGAGGTGGCCCGTCTGAGCGGAATGCGTTTGATCATCGCCGGCATCATCCAGGACAAAGGTTATTTCCGGGAACAGATCCAACCGCATCTCGACGATCAAAACATCCTTTATATCGGACCGGTGGACGTGAAGGGCAAGAACGAACTGTTTGCTCGGGCCCGAGCGTTATTGCACCTGAACACCATCCCGGAAAGATTCGGACTTGTGCTCGTCGAAGCCAATGCAGCTGGCGTGCCTGTGATCGCCATGGACCTCGGCTCTTGTCGTGAGGTGATCAAGGACGGGCAGACCGGTTTTCTCGTTGACAGCGTTACTGAAGCAATTCGGGCCGTGGGACGAATTTCTGAGATCGACCGATCGGCTTGTCGCAGCCGAGTCCGACGATATTTTTCGATCGAGAAGATGGTGGACGGATACGAGCGAGTGTACTCGACGATTTTTGACCTAGAGGCCAAGAGACGAACATGAAAACCGACATTGTCAGGCGATACAACCACAACCCCATCCTCAGTAAGACCGAGATTCCTTATCCCGTGGAGACTGTTCACAACGCGGCGGTCGTGAAGTACGGGAACGAATACATCATGCTGTTCCGCTCACATCTCCGCACCGGACGGTCCATCATTGGCTTGGCACGCAGTCCTGATGGGTTCCGCTTCACCGCCGATCCACAGCCCTTTCTGACTCCCGAACGGGTCGGCCCTTTTGCCGCCTATGAAGAGTTCGGAGTGGAGGACCCGCGCGTTACCCTGGTAGAGGGAGAGTTCATCATCACCTACAGTGCATATTCGCGAAACGGAGTGCGGATCGCTCTAGCCAAAACGAAGGATTTCAGGCGGGTGGAAAGAGTTTCCTTGATTACGGAGGCAGACTATCGGAATGTAGTGATCTTTCCCGAGAAGTTTAATGGCCTATATGCCCGGCTTGACCGTCCTCATTCTGAAATCGCCCCTTGGTCAATCTGGATTTCCTATTCTCCCGATCTCTGCTATTGGGGCCAATCACAGCTCATCATGAGGCCTGTGCAATATCATTGGGACGAAATGAAGATCGGTCCCGGCGCGCCGCCGATAAAAACACCCCAGGGATGGCTTTCCATTTATCACGGAGTTTTCAAGACAATGGATGGATCTGTCTATCGTCTGGGGGTTGCTCTTCACGACCTCAGCGACCCTGCAAAGATCATTGGTGTGGGCGACTCGTGGATTTTGCAACCAGAGGATCCTTGGGAGATAACTGGGTATGTTCACAACGTAGTCTTCACCTGTGGCGCCGTTCCGGAGCCTGATGGAACCGTAAAAATCTACTGGGGAGGCGCTGACACCGTCATGTGCATGGGCGAAGCGCATGTCTCCGAACTGGTTGCACTGTGCGTCGATCATGGCAGACCGGCAAAGTGAGCAAGGCAACTCAGCCCTGGGACAAGATGGCGCGTTACACGCAACTCACCTTCCCGGAAGAGATCCTGCAGAAGAAGGACGACTCTCTGCCAGACCTCGTTCCGCTTCGATGCAAGCACCCACATCGTTCACTGTCCTATAGCTGTCCAATAAAGACTTCTTAGAGTTCCTTACAAGCTTTTTCGAGGGCCACCCGCGTCTTGTAAGTTGTTGAAATTCCGTATTCCTGTGGGCTCATAACCCAAAGGTCGGTGGTTCAAATCCACCCCCCGCAACCAACCTTTTCAGTGCTACGTTCTGCAGTGTTTTAAACAGCTTACGTGACTTCAGGTGGCCGCCTAAGTACTTGAGAAGTCGTGAGGGACACGAGAATCGTGGGTGGAGATGCTGGGTTCAAAACCTGCGTCACTGCGGAGCCAAATACTCGAACCAGAACAAGCCTCGACCCAGCGAGTAAGAATTGAGTAGCAGAAAATCTGCAGCGAACCCGACTACGGCGCTGGCAGGAACACTCACAAGGATGCTCCGCGAGCGCGACTTGGTCATCTTTCACGCAGCTGCCGATGCGGTAGTCGTTTCGGCAGAGAAAGGAACGCGTGCGAAGATGATTGTTCCCTGGTTCGGCTTCGAGTTAGTGGAAAACTCTCCACCCACCAATTTCAGGCGCTCCCTCATGCTCGTCAGACCGAGTCCATGTCCATTGCTTGCTACCTTGGCATCAAACCCTGCTCCCGAATCGTGCACTCTCAGTTCGATTCCTCGCGGTGAGCCAGCCAAGGGATACTTTGAATACGCCTACACCGCTGTATTTCATCGCATTATGAAGAGCTTCCTGCAGAACACGGAAGAGGCAAAGTGACACTTCACTCGGAAAGTCTTCTGGAAGGGCGTCGCAGCGAAAATCAATCTTGACGTTCTGCCTTTCTGAAAGCTCTGCGCAAAGGCTAGCCGTAGCTGCTTCGAGTCCAAGGTATTCAAGCTTTGATGAGTGCAACGGTGACACAAAGCCTGAATATCGTTCTCCAGACCGGCGACCTGCTCACACGCTTCCTGGAAGCGCCGGCTCATCTTTACATCTAAGCCTGGGAGGTCCTGTTTCAGCACTGAGAATTCACTCGTCAAGCGTCGACGAAGTCGGGCGCGCTGATTCAATTGTCAACCCTGTGTTTGCTCTGTCACCTATCTCCCAGATCTCACTCGGGTAGACCATCATGCGGCACCAACTTCTAGGAAGAATGGCCGGAGCGAGACGAGCTTCGAACCTGCGGCCTCCTGCTTGACATGGCAGTGCTCCTCAACACCAAGTCAGGATTTCACGTCAACAAAGCTCCTGAGACAACGTTATTGAGTCGAATCTGATGCGAGTATAGGCAACTCACGGGAGGGACGGGTGCGTTGACGAAACCCTTGGATGTTTGACCGAGTCAGCTTTTCGACTGTACGATTCGGTTCCAAATGTCGAAGAATTCCCAACTTCAGCAGCGCGAAGCCACGAATGAAGATTTCCTAAAACCGCGCGAAGCGGCTTTGGAACTTCGCGTTAGCTTCCCAACGATCAAACAGTGGATCTACAAACGGAAGATTCGGAGTATTCGAACTGCGGGAGGGCACCACCGCATTCCGCAGAGTGAGATCGACCGACTCCTATTCCGGACCAGGGGCAAGACCGCTCCCGAACGAGGCCTTGTTACCCGGCGCGTCAGCGGAAGAAATCAACTGGTGGGACGTATCGAGTCAGTCCAGATTAGCGGCCTGATGGCGGAAGTAAAGCTATCCATTGGTGATCAACGGATCACCTCGATCATCACTGCAAGTTCCGCCCGCGAAATGAATCTCAAGCGCGGTCAGACCGCGGCCGACCACTCGCCTAGTCCGGTGAACTTTGAAGGGGTCACGCTAAAGAGCGTCCTAGAAAAGTCGGGCGTCACCTTTGGCGAATCGATGAAGGGTAAGCGGCTCACGAACTGCCTTCTTGTGGAAGCGGCTGGTGGCTATCGAGCTGTCATTGCCTTGCCCGAGTTGGACCCGGCGTTCACCGATAAGCAGACCGTGCTCGCTTTCTTGCGGGATGGCAAGCCACTCGGCGAGAAAGAAGGGCCATACCGAATTGTCATCCCGGATGAAAAACGAATGGCCCGATGGGTCAGGCAGGTTACGACGCTGAAAATTGTGGATGTTCAGTGAAGACATCAATCTTTCTGAATCATCACCTCAGTGGCTTTGACGACGGCAGAGACCGTATCACCTTTTTTAAGCTTGAGTTCATCAGCGCTGCGGCGCGTGATGACGCTTTCGATTAGGTTATCACCGACTCGGACGACAACGTGAGCCATGACATCGCCGAGCTGAAGCTCTTCAATTTTCCCGCGCAGTTTGTTTCGAGCTGATATGGGCATATGGTCATTATAAAACGGCAGGAGCCATGGTATGAATCGTCGGAGAATACCTGTACTCGGAATTCTTGGAATCACATTGATTTGTCAGCTGTGTTTAGCGCAAGAAATAACCGTGGCGGCGGCAGACTTGCAATCTGCAATACAAGACGTGGCGGCACGCTTTGAGCTTGGGACAGGCAAAAAGGTCAAGGTCATTTTCGGCTCGTCCGGAAACTTCTTCCAGCAGATCCAGAACGGCGCCCCTTTCGACATGTTCTTCTTCTGCGAATCTCGATTACCCCAAAAAGCTGCAGGCTGCGGGGCTCGTGCAAACCGGGAGCTACTACCAGTACGCTAAGGGCAAAATAGTGGTTTGGGTTCCCAACGACTCAAAAATAGACGTCAATGCCGGCCTGAAAGTTCTCATCGACCCGAATGTAAAGAAAATAGCGATCGCCAATCCGTTACATGCTCCGTACGGCCAGGCAGCCGTGTCAGCAATGCAGAAGGAAGGCATCTACGACAAAGCAAAAGACCGGTTCGTTCTGGGTGAGAGTATCTCGCAAACTGCATCCTTCGTCGTTTCGGGGTCAGCTGACGTTGGAGTAGTGGCCCTTTCACTCGCCTTGTCCCCGAATATGAAAGACAAGGGCCGCTACAAGGAGATCCCTACAGACGAGTACCCGCCCATTGTACAAGCGTGTGTGATCCTGAGTTCGTCCAAGAACAAGGAGATCGCGCAACAGTTTCTCTCCTATTTCAAAAGCGAAGCCGTCGCAGAACTGCTCACCAACTACGGCTTCGACGTGAGCAATCGAACTAACCGGTGAAGATTTGGCGTTTATGCACCTCTATATCGTGGTCGCCTGCCAAACGAACAATTGCAAAACAGTTCACGTGCTCGTGGTGGGTGGAAATCGTGGGTTCAAACCTTCCTTGCATGGCGATAACTGCCGGAGGCCAACACGGCAATGGTCGCGGCGGCGAGCGAATGCGCATCGCCGGCGGGCTTGATCAGAATAGGATTCGTGTGAACCGTAACGGGAATCCCCGCCGCTTCCGCCTGTAGTGCCTGAGCTCGACCGATCTCTACTCTCGAGAGTGGCGGCCGAATTGAGCGACATGTTCTGTGCTTTAAACGGAGCCACATGGTAACCCTACTGTCGAAGGATGCGAGAGAGGGCCGCCGTCAGAAGCGACTTGCCTACGTGAGAGGCAGTTCCCAGAACCATAATGGCGCGGGCAGCTATTGCTTCTTCTCCTCAGCACTCCAGCGTTCGTCGTATTGTTCGAACCCAAGCACTTGCTCAAGCGAAATGCGCTGCTCCCATCCAGCACGTTCGAGATCCGGCTCTGCCGCGAAGCAGTTCACGTAACCGAGACAGAGATAGGCTACTGGGGCTATGTTGGCTGGAATGTGCAACACGTTTTGCAGTGCCTGCTTGTCGAGAATGCTGACCCATCCGACACCAATCCCTTCCGCGCGAGCCGCGAGCCAGAGATTCTGAACGGCGCAGACCGCGGAATAAAGGGCAGTTTCTGGCATGGAGTGGCGGCCAAGTCGATGTCCACGTTCACATTCTGGATTGCAGACGATGCAGAGGTTCTGAGGCGCTTCCAGAATACCTTCAAGCTTTAGACTAGCGTATTTCTTCGCACGCTCAGCCTCGTAGGTTTTGAGTGCCTCTCGATTCGATCGCACAAAAATGTCGTGGACCGCTTTACGGGTCTCGAGCGCTCGAATAAGAATGAATCGCCAAGGTTGCATCAGGCCCACGGACGGTGCGTGATGGGCAGCTTCTAAGAGCCGGCTCACGACTTGATCACTTAGCGGTTCCGGTAAGAAGCCAGACCGGACATCGCGCCGGTCGCGAATCGCGCGGTATACTCCTCGCAGCTCAGCTTCCGGAAATCCTTCGGCCCGTGGCATCACCAGGCCCTCGACCAACGCGCACCGGCGTGCTGGTCATCGCGCAGTTTGGATTCGACGCCAGCGTGAAGTTCTAACAGCCGTCCGAAGAGCCACAAAACGTCTGACAAACGGTTCAGATATGCCAGCACCTGCGTGTCCACGGGAGCTCCACTCTCGACCAACCGGACCACGTTTCGCTCTGCGCGGCGACAGACGGTGCGTGCCATTTCGAAGGCTGCGGCCTCCGTGTACGCCCCGGGCAAGGACCAGTCCGATAAGATCCCTTTCGTCGCCTCAATTGTATGGACCAGACCTGTGAGATGTTCTACGTCACCAGCGGTTATCGCGGGCGACGGATTGTTAGCCTCTGGCGGCGTGGCTAATGCCGACCCAAGCCGAAACAGTGTCTTCTGGATTGATTCTGTCCACGCACGAATATCGGCGTTCTGGCAAATGCTGCGTGCAAAGCCCAACACGGAATTCAATTCGTCAACTGACCCGTAGGCTTCTATTCGTAAGTCAGCCTTAGAAACACGAACATCCCCGACAAGCCCAGTCTGTCCGCTATCCCCTCGTTTGGTTGCGATGCTCATTTCGTTGCTCCTTAAAATTATGTCGTCGTACAACCTGCCGCTAGTCAATTTCAGACCGAGCCCTCTTCCGGACTTCATTCTCAAAACCCTCAGAACCATACGGGCTTGTCCGAACTACAGTACGTTCAAATCCGCAGTCCTCAACCCCGCCCGGTCGATATGGTTTGTGTCTAGGGCTACGATGGATCCGTAGTCCTTTGTCCGATCCCAAGCTTCCTGTTCCGATATCCTGCACCACTTCTTTAGCATGACGCGAATGAAGCCGGCGTGTGCAACCACCGCGATTGGGGAATTCGCCGCCTCTCCTAGCAAGAAGGCAGCCTCCCGGCGAACCCGCGATTCAAATTGCTGAAAGGGCTCACCTTCTGGCGCGGTCGAATTCGGATACATCTCCGCCCAGCTCTTTGCCCGTGCGGGGTCGCGAACTTCAATTTCGCTCCAGGAAAGACCCTCCCATATGCCAAAGTCGATTTCGCGCAGCCCAGGGCGAACGTGGAGTCCCACTCCGAAATGCCTGGCAATCGCCTCAGCAGTCTGTCGGGCGCGCCGAAGATCACTGGTATAGACTCGGCTGATTGGGTGTTGCGACAGCCTGTTCACCAGACCTGCGAGCTGTTGACGGCCTTGCTCATTGAGTTCCGGATCAGACCGGCCACAGAACCGGCCAGCTAGGTCAGTCTCCGCGTGGCGAGCTAGGAGAAGATGTGTCACACGCTCCAGACCCCACAAAAATAAACTGCAATCTCGGTAAATTGATTCGTGGCTCCAAAACAGTCACCTGTGATTCCGCCGATCCGGCGGTAATAATAAAGGCCACTGAACACGGTGATCACAAGCGCCGCAACGATCGGAATCCAGAACGCCCTTCGCAGCAGATAGAAAACGATGGCAAAGCTCAGCAGGCTGCCTACGAGCAGAGATGTTGGCGAGATTTTCTGTGCTATCCTCGCCCCTTGTCCCTCACTTTCGCGCGCCGGCCGCAGGAAATGACCTAATGGCAGGGTTGTCCAACGACAGAGGACGTGCGCGGCGACTACCAACGCCGTAAAGCGATTCACCGGAAGAATCGAAAGAAGCAGGAATCTGGCCAGCACAGATAGCACGAGCGCCAGGGCTCCAAAACTTCCGATTCGGCTATCCCGTAGGATCGTGAGAACCTGCTCCCGATTCCAGCCGCCACCAAAAGCATCCGCCGTATCAGCCAAGCCGTCTTCGTGAAGTCCACCCGTAATCAGCACCAAAAACGTCAGTAGCAATAGGGCCACGACGGCTCGGTCGAGGTGGGGCGTAAGGACGTGGTGCAAAAGGGACGCACCGCATCCGATGACCAGGCCGACAACCGGAAAGAACTTCGCCGACCGCGATAACGAGTCGGCTTGATAGGAAACACGCGAGATCGGCAGTAGCGTAAGAAATTGGAAAGCAACCAGCAATTCTTCCACCAATCGTCTTATTTGCTTCATTCGCTCGGCCCACTTACTCCCGCCGAGGCGAAGGTTGCCATCTCGGTGTAGAGGCGCACAGCTGATTCGATGATAGGCATCGCCAAAACGGCGCCGGTGCCTTCGCCCAGCCGCATCTCAAGAGTCAGAACGGGGTCGAGTCCCAAATATTTCAGCAGAAAACGATGGCCCGGCTCTTTCGAACAATGTCCGGCAAACAAATACTCTTTTACATGCGGCGCGACGGCGTACGCCAATGCAGCGGCCGCCGTCGAGATAAAACCATCCGTGATAACCGGGATCTGATAGCGTGCCGCCCCCAGGAATAATCCAACCATGGCAGCGATTTCTAATCCGCCGACGCGGCGCAGAATCTCTAGGGGTTGCGCGTCAGAAATTCGAAGATCTTGGCCGAAATGCTTTTGGATGACGGCGTCGACGACACTGATCTTGTGTTCGTGAGCGCGCTTCTCCAATCCCGTTCCAGTGCCCGTAACCAGAGCAGGAGGTTGACCAGTGAGGACAGCAGTGATCACGCTGGCTGAAGTCGTGTTGCCAATTCCCATCTCGCCGGCTGCGATCAGTGTCTGCCCCTTCTCGTGAGCGCGGGTTGCCAGTTCTAGTCCTGTCTGCACGGCTCCGAGCATTTCACCTTCGGTCATCGCCGGTTCACGAAGCATATTGCGAGTGCCGAGCCGGATCTTTCGTGGTAGAAGACCTGGGAGATCGCCGAAATCCGCATCCACACCGACATCCACGATGGTCAACTCGGCTTGGTGCAGCCTCGCCAGGACATTGATTGCCGCACCTTCCTGGAGGAAGTTGAGCACCATTTGCCAGGTGACATCTTTCGGATATGCACTGACTCCTTCGGCCACGATGCCGTGATCGGCAGCAAACACATAAGCAGCCTTGCTCAGCGGCCAGCCAGGGGCGCCTTTTCTGATCGCGACAAATCGGGCGGCGATGTCTTCCAGCCGGCCAAGGCTCCCCGGCGGTTTGGTCAAATGATCGAGATGTGCGCGCGCCTGTTGCAGGAATGTGGGATCAGGCACAACAATCTCTTGAATGAATTCCGCCAGCATTTCAGAATTGATTGTTGTCATGATGTCTTCTCCAGCGCGACCTGATTCTCACTCACTAACTTCGGATGGCGTCGAGGAGGGCAATCGAAAGCCCGTTCCAGAATCTCAGGTCGCAAGATGTCTTGCGGACTGCCTTTACGTGCTTCCTGGTCAGGTTCCAGCAACAGAACCGATGAGAATGTGCCAGGAATCAATTGAAGGTCGTGCATCGCGGCCAGAATCGTAACTCCCTCATCATTGAGGGCGCGAATCGAATCCAGCAATTCGAGTTGGCGACCGAGGTCGAGGTTTTGAGTGGGCTCGTCAAGCAGCAGCAAACGAGGTTCCTGTGCCAATCCTAGAGCAATCTTGACCCGCTGGCGTTCTCCCCCGCTCAACTCATTGAAGATGCGATTCCTGAGGGAAGTGACATCGGCCAGTCCAAGAGCGCGCTCGACCGCCTGCCGATCCGGGCGCTTGAAACCGGCGAATAAGCCAAGATAAGGTGTGCGCCCTTGCTCAACGATCTGCTCGACCGTGAAATCAAATGGCACTTCGAATCGTTGGGGAACCAGCGCAACCACCCGCGCCGTCTCCCGTCGACCCAGAGTGTGCACTGCGCGGCCTGCCAGCGAAACTGTGCCGCGCGAGCAGGCGAGAACACCCGCAGCCAGACGCAGCAATGTGGTTTTCCCGATTCCATTTGGACCTATCAGCGCTCCACATTCGCCCTGTTCCACACAGAAGCTGACACCCTCAAGTACACTGCGTTGCTCGTAAGAAAACGACACGTCAACAAACTGAAGCAACGGAGTCACAATGCGTACTCCCGTCTGGTCCGGCGCAAAAGGTAGAGGAAAAATGGACCGCCAATAAATGCGGTCAGAAGCCCAACCGGAATTTCAGAAGGAGCGAGTACGGTCCGTGCCAGAGTGTCTGCCAGAACCAGGAAAATCGCGCCCGTAATCGCTGTAACCGGCAAGAGGCGAACGTGGTCTGGGCCCAGGACCAGCCTTGCCATGTGCGGGACGATCAGCCCCACGAAGCTGATCACTCCTCCTAATGACACTGCAGCAGCCGTAATGAGTGAACCGGCAAGAATGATGGCCAGGTGTGTTCTCTCGACCTGCACGCCAACTTGGCGGGCGTAGTCTTCACCCAGCGCTAGAGTATTCAAGCGCCGTGCCAGGGGGAAGCAGAAGATCAAACCGCAACCGATCATCAGACCGCTTACCTCGAGTTGAGTCCATCGGGGCACTGCAATCACTCCTGTAAGCCAGGAGGCAAGCACCCGCGTTCGCAGGCCAAAGTTGTCGTCAAGCACGACCAGGAAATAAGTGGAGTAACTCAACATCGTGCTCACCGCGAACCCTGCGAGCAGGAGCGTGACAACGGGTACCCGCCCACCAATCCGGGCCAGCCAATAGACCAGGGCGATGGTCGCCACGGAGCCGATGAACGCCATACTGGCAGTCGCACCGAATCCGAGAAAGGAAAAACGAGGGAGCAGAAACAGTCCAATCCCAGCGCCCAGGGCCGCTCCTCCCGAAGAGCCGATCACGTACGGATCCGCCATGGGATTTCGGAAAAGTCCCTGGAACAGAAGGCCGGCTACGGAGAGCGCAGTTCCAACCAAGGCCGACGCCAACACGCGAGGAAGACGGATATCGAACAGAATCACCAAATCCGTGCCTTGAGAACGATCCCCATGGAACAAGGAGCCGAGCACTTCTCGAACTCCGATCCTGGTTGCGCCCATCCCAGCCGAGAGTACAAGGACGACCCCGAGGCCAACGAATAAGGCCAATAAAATAAGGGTGAACAGCGCTCGATCGGAGAATCCGATCCGGCGATCGGCCCGCGACGACGCTGGAGGTTCGATCTTTTCCGCTATTTCAGTCTCCACGACTCTCCTCCAACCGTAATGCGAATGCCTGAGCGAAAAGTGAAAGGAAGCGCCGGGTAACCAAACGCCTCGTCATAGTGCTGACTCAGCACATTTTGAAGATCGGCGTAAACGCCGAGCGCGTGGTTTACCTGGTAACTGCCTCCGAGGTCGACCTTCTGATACGCCGCGTCCAGATTGCGATTCGGCAGCAGTAGGCTTGTGCCCCCGTCTTTATCGGAGATGAAATCACTGTCATCCCGCTTGCCCACAAAGGTTCCAGTTAAGGACGCCGTCCAGCGGGCATGATGATAGGTGACCGCCACGTAGCCGCTATGCGGCGCACGCCGAAATGGCCGAGCTCCAATCAGCGGCGAAAAGACACCGATGGGGATGGTTGGGAAGTTCGAAGAAGTGTTGAAGCTCGGGCCAAGCGCGTCGCTGGTAAAGGAGCGCTGCACAACCGCATCCAAGTACGTATATCCTCCGCGAGCGACGAGGCTGCGTCCCATCCGATATTCGAGTTCCGTCTCTGCTCCCTGGGCGCGGAATGCCTGGGAGTTCACTGTGGCTCCAAATTGGGATCCTGCGAGAAGCGAATCTGCGATGGATTGAGCGACCCCTAGCTCGATCAGCCCCTGCGTCGGAACAAATTCAATCAGATGCGTGAACTCATTGTGGAAGTAAGTAATTCCAAGTTTTGCCCGCCCATCGAAAAGGCTTTGCTCAACGCCGCCGTCATACGTCCTGGATTGCTCGGCTCCAATGGGAGCAACGTGGAACTGCGAAATGAGTTGCGCTCCATTCCCGAGCGTTTGAAGCAGGCTGAACAGAGAAGTGCCGGCAGCAGAGATGCTGGGCTCCTTGATGCCTGTGCCGAAATTGGCGCGAAGCTTTGTCCCGCTGAACACTTTCGACGTATCGGGGCGCAGCAAGTAATAGGCAAGCGATGCTCGTGGCGTGCCTGCCACGCCGAACACCGCGTTTTTCTCGATGCCGCTGCCTAACGTGTAATAAAGACGGTTGGCGAGACTGCCCGCCACCTGCAAAGTGTAGCTGTAGTTGCCTCGATCAGCGGGAGGCACTCCGAAATTCGGCTGCGTGTACCCACGCTCGGCCTCGTAGCGAAATCCGAACAGCGCCGTCAACTGCGGCTTGACCTCATATTCGGTTTGGGCATAGACAAAATCACGATCGGTGCTGGTTATAAACTGATTCGGATACGGTTGAACAAACTGGAAAATCGCTTGCCCGCTTACCGCGTATCCGTTGGCTCCGCGAAGCGTGACCGGGGCGCCAATGTACTCTGATCCCACAATTAGTGAATCGTAGGGAATACCGGTCGGGGCGTAGTCAGTAAACTGGGAGCGCAACCGAAGCGCTCCATAACGCACGAGGTTGTGCCAACGCTCAGTCGTCTGCTGCTGGAACGTAGCTCCGATGAAGAGTTGCTGGTCTTTCTGGCCCGCATCATCGGGGATCCCGAAGAGCTGAACAGCGTTGGCCTCTCCGGCCGCAGTCGCTATGCGACGGACGGTTGCTCGAAACTCAGTATTTGGTTTCGGAGTCCAGCCAAAGTTCCCGGCATAAGTTCCATTGTGAAAGGAGCTGCGAGGAATATCGTTAGCGGTGTCAAAGCGTGAAAAATCAGAAAAATAGTCGAACTGCTTATAACCTCCTCCCAGGATACCTTCCTGGCGATAGGTCCCGAAGTTCCCGCCATCAATCGAGTATGTCAGCTCGGGCAAAGGCGTGATCCCGCGCGGAGTGGTCATGCTCACGACGCCAGCGAGCGCATCGGACCCGTACAGGGCGCTATTCGGTCCCCGCAACACTTCGATTTGAGCGATTCCTGTAGTGGCAAGTACGCCAAAATCGACCGCGCCGCCGATGTCATTGGCGGGGATGCCATCGATGACGACCTTATTCGCATCACTGTCGCCGCCGCGCACGAACAACTCGGCCAGTCCGCCGCGCTGACCGGTTTCGGTGATTTGCGCGCCGGGCACTAACCGCAAAGCCTCGTGCACGTCCAGTTTCTCCGCGTAGTCGTCTGCGGAAAGCAGAGTGATCGATGCGCCGACTTGGGCCGCCGGCGTCGGTGAGCCCGTCGCCGTAACCGTCACCGCCTGCGAAACTACGCCGATGGCCAGAACGAGATCAATATTGGCGTTCGCGCCTTCTCCAAGATAGAAAGGTCTGCTCGCGGTCGAATCGAACGACGGAGCGCTGGCCCGGACCTGGTACCGGCCCGTGGAAACTTCGTCGAATTCGTATCTACCAGCGGCGTCCGCGATCGCTGATGTAATCATTTTTTGATTTGCCATGAGCTCGATTCGAGAACCTGGGATCACGGCGCCGAGCGAGTCAGTCACGGTCCCACGAACCGTTGCGGCGTATGCTTCTGCCGCAAACAGACCCGTAAGAAGGAGCAAGCTAAACAATCGCCTGCGTGGTTGATTTTGCCTAAGAAATTTCATTTTTTCCCCTCGGAAATTGGTTTCGGCAAAACCGGTCTCCTGACTCACGCCTCGACGAATCCGGGCAACCTTCCCGGGAACTTAGTCCCCAGTGGCTGCAAGTCATCTGCTTGCCCAGTTCTCGGCGTTCACAGTTACGGGGTAGTGGCGGATTCTCACCGCGCTTCCCGAACATTCTGCCGTTTGGTTTTTGTTCAGAGTCCGAGAATCAAAAGCAATCCTGCTTCCGAGCTCAGTCTCACGGATGAAATTGTTTCGCTAGTTCCTCCAATGCATCGAATGCAATCGGGCTCGGATACTGAACTCGATCGTCGATGTAATAAATGCGGCCCTCGCGAACCGCCTTTAAGTGTTCCCAACCAGGCCGTGCCTTCAACTCTTCGGGCGTAATTCCTGATCCACTTGCAAACAGGAGCGCGTCTGGTTGACGGCTGACTACGGTTTCTATACTCACTTCCGGCCACTCTTGTGCGATGTCATCTGTCACCGAGCGGGCGCCAGCAGCCTCGATCAGTTCGCTGATGAACGCACGCTTGCCGATGGTCATGACCGGGTCGTACCAGATCGCCATGAATACTCGCACCCTTGGTTTGCCGGAGACACGAGCTTTCACTCTGTCGACGCGCGTGCGCAGCCGGGCGACCAGGGTCTTGGCATCGGGTTCTCGATTTAGCGCCCTGCCTATACTGAGAATCGACGCATAGATTCCCTCAATCCCATGCGGATCCACCATGAACACCGGGATGCCAAGGCGCTCGAGTTGGCCTGCGAACTCCATGGTGTTCAGGTCGCCACTGCCGAGCGCAAGGTCCGGGTGTAAAGCAATAATGCTTTCCATTGAGGGATTGAGAGGGAGTCCTATGCTCGGCTTCTCGAGAGCCTCTTTCGGATACTTCGTGAAATTGCTGATGGCAACAACGTCGGCTCCCGCCCCTAGCGAATACACGATGTCCACCACACTTGGGATCAGACAAATCACACGATGGGGATGATCCGCGACCTCGACCGTCCGGCCCAGTTCGTCGTTCACCGTCCGGGTCGCGAAGGAGGGCAGCGCGAGGGAAGTTACCAGGATGATTGTCCCGAGTAGGATTCTCATCGCGCCCCCGCGGTGAGCCGTGCCGAATCAGCCTGCCGCAAAAAGGATGAGACTAGAGATGAATTGGACCGGAAATGCAGATGGATGTAAGTTCCGAGGACGCGCCCGCGGACGAACCCTTCCTGCTCTCGTCGGTCTAAAAGCGAGTAATGAACCCGATAAGCGCAATCCAAACGATCGTGAGCGACAATGCGCGAGCAGTGGAAACTATGCCCGCGAACGGTCGTTCCCCTTTGCCCAAGCAGACAATCGTGCGTGAACTCGACATCGGCGTACCCGAAATGAACTAAGGACTTGGTCATCTCGATGGCGACCGGCAGGACACCCGCCATGGGATAGCTTTTCGCATCCAAGGTTGTCAGGGTTTCAGCCAAGAACATCAACCCGCCACATTCGGCGTAAATCGGCCTATTCGCTTTCGCAAAATCACGGATCTCGAGGAGCAGGCTGGCATTGGCGCTGAGTTCAGACGCGTACAGCTCGGGATATCCGCCGCCGAAGTAGAGGGCATGCAGGTTCCGAGGCAAAACGGAATCTTTGATCGGACTGAACCCCACGATTTCTGCGCCATTCTCGCGGAGGAGGTCGAGATTGTCCTCGTAATAGAACGAGAAGGCCCGATCACGGGCGACACCGACGCGGATGCCTTTGTACTTGGGTTCAGCGCTGCTTATAGTTGCGGTCTCAGGCCGTCGGTTGTAGACCGTCGCATTTAGCAATTGCTCGAGGTCGAGGTGATCACCCAATCCTGTGAGAGTGGAGAGGCGGGCGGTAATTCCCTCGGCGGCGGTGTGCAGCCCAAGGTGTCGTTCGGGAATGGCCGCGTCTGCCTCCACCGGTAGACAGCCGAGCACCGGCACCAGGGAGGATTGACGAATCGCGGAGTCAAGCATAAGAAAGTGCGCAGCGCCAGCCACGCGGTTCAAAACTATCCCTGCAAGACGCAACTCCGGGTCGAAAGTTTCGAATCCTCGAATCACAGCCGCAATACTGCGCGCGCTATTCCCGGCGTCCACAACCAGAACGACCGGTAAGCCAAGAAGCTTAGCAATTTCGGCGGTACTGCCTTCCTCCGTATTTCCAGCTACGCCATCGAAAAGCCCCATCATTCCTTCGACGACAGCTACATCGCAGCCTGTGGAGGCGGCGGAGAAGATTTCGCGGTTGGCTTCGGCGTCGAGCATCCAGGTATCGAGATTGCGCACTGCGCGGCTCGCAATAACCGCGAGATGGCCGCCATCGATGAAGTCAGGACCGCATTTGAAAGGCTGTATGTTCAAACCTCTTGACCGTAGAGCAGCGATAATGGCGAGAGCAACCGTGGTCTTGCCCACCCCGCTGGCCGTGCCCGCCACTACAAATGCGTTCACCCAAGCACCTCTGCAGTTCCCTTGAGTACGAGCGGAATTCCGGCGACCATGAGCAATACCGTGTCCGCAATGGTTGCAACCTCCTGATTGATCTCTCCCAGCAAGTCACGGTAGCTGCGTCCCTCAGGAAACGAGGGAACAATCCCGCTGCCCACTTCATTCGAGACCAGCGCGACCGAACAAGACGCCGACCGCAGCGCCGCGTAAAACCTTTGCAAACGTTCTTCCACGGCGAGCAGATTTCCGTGCTCGGCTTGGAGGAGATTTGCGGCGTACAGCGTAAGACAATCGACCACTATGATCCGGTAATTGGGACCCTGTTCTCGCAGCACACTCGCGAGATCGAGCGGTTCCTCAATCGTCTTCCAGTCCTGAGGACGGTCAGTCTGATGGCGTTCGATCTTCCGCCGCATCTCTTCGTCTGAGTCCGACGAACGAGCAGTCGCGACAAACGCCACGGGCGCGACGCCTGCGGCGAGCGCTTGGGCATATCGGCTCTTGCCGCTGCGCACGCCGCCTAGCACCAGCGTGATGGCTTTTCGAGATAGGTCGTGCATTGCTCACCTGGAGCACAACAGTGCCCTGACGCGAGCGGGATTCTACCGGCAGCTTTCAGACGCGGTTTGAAGGTAAATCGTCAGAATGCTCTCCGACTCTCCCATCGAAGTCGAATATGCCTTGGGTCAGCGTCTGGCCGGTCTCCTGACTTACGCTTCGTCGAAGCTGAGCAGCCTTCCCAGAAAGTTGTCTAGTGGCGTAGTTGCTCAGTTCTCAGCGAATACAGTTGCGGGGCAGTGGCGGACTCTAACCGCCTTCCCAAATACCAGACTCTGTGATTTATACCGCGAGGCCGGAGAAACGTCAAACACTAAGCCTGAGTGCGGTGCTGAGCGGCACCTCTCGCAACTTAAGTCTCATCCCGCCAGCGAGCTACAAGCGGCTCCAACTGTTTTCGAGCGTTTCTTGCGGTCGGGCGTCCTGCAATAGAGAGTGCATAATTTCCAGTCCGGTAACCAGGCGCGGTCCCGGACGAGAGAAATACGCACTGGCATTCACTGCATACGCTCGGCCATTGCGTACCGCCTTCACTTGTTTCCAGTCTTCGGGAAATTGCGTGGCGTGGTATTCCTTGATAGACCTTTCCAGATTATGACCGCAGGGCATGACCAGGACTACATCGGGGTCGACGCGTAAAACCTGATCCCAATCCATACGGTAACTGTCCTTTCCCAATTTGCCCAGCGGATCTATCCCGCCCGCCAAGTCAATCATCTCTGGGATCCAGTGCCCTCCGTTGAACGGCGGCGACAGCCACTCCAGGCAAACCACGGTGGGTCGCTGCTTCTTTTGCATCTGGCTAACGTTCGCGATCCGTTCCCGCAGAGAAGACACCAGCGCGCGAGCTTCGGTTCCTCGATCGGTAACCTCGCCAACTCGCAAAATATCTTGCAGCACATCCTCCAGGGTATGGGGTGTCAGCGAAAGTACCTGAGGTTTCGAAGAAAGCTGGTGAACCGCCTTGGCTACGTAGGATGTGCTGATAGCGCAGACGTCACACAGTTCCTGTGTGACGATGAGGTCCGGCTTGATCGCTTCGAGTTTCTGGATATCAACTCGATAAAGCCCCTCCCCGTGAGAGGAATATTGGTTTACGTCGCGGTCAATTTCGGCCGATGTCAGATCGTGGGCAAGGTTTGTATTTACCACCACGGTCTTTTTCGCAGCTTCCGGCGGAAAATCGCATTCGAAGGTCACACCCGAAAGAGACTCTCCCAAGCCTAGCGCATACAAAATCTCGGTTGCGGAGGGTAAGAACGAGCAGATCTGCATATTAAACCTCGCTACTGCGCATGCGTTCCAAAAGCTCGATTTGCTTGAAGCGGCGTTCGAGCGTATTCGTCTCGCATTGTACCCGGCCATCCTCTACTTCGGTCAAACGCGAGATTGCACCGGAACCGGACTTTGCGGTCTCCAAGGATTCCCAGCATCGATTTCGAGAAAGTTGGACCATTGAAGCGTTTGGCCTTGACCATTTAAGACTTATCTCAGGCGCGTTCGCGCCGGTGCTCGCAAAGCACTCGAACCGAGCCGATGTCACTGGCCATATCGTTGGCAAACAGGAAACTATCCGGTTTTCGTCACAAGATCAATTGACCAAACCCTGCGCTGCCGTCGCTTGGCTCACGAATGCCGGGCGACCCACGCAGCGGGACTAAGATCTGGGAGGCACCGGATCGGGAAACGGCAAGTCGGGAAGAATTGCGGAAAAGTAATCATCCTGCAGACTCCACAGGCGGGCGGTCAGTTCTCCACTGGGAATTGATTCACTGATCACGTATAAGGATATGAATGGACAGATAGCTCACGCCTTCCAGTCGGCCGGAACATTCTCGATTCCCCACACGTTGCCAGGTTCATCGATCATTAGGCCCAGCAGAAAAGATCTTTCGTGCTTCCCTAGGCTGATACAACTCGTGACTCTTGCGGTTACTGCCTTCGAGACGGAGAGTCCTTGCAATCGAACCGGCGTCCCTGTTTCAGCGGGTCGGGAGATTCGGACAGTGCATCCATTTGCGTTGACCAGGATTATCCGACACAATTCGGAGAAGGGATAGAGTGGGTCCAGGCTTATGACTGTGACAGGAATGTCGCAGGGAACCCGAGTTCCGGAGCGCGTTTTCACGTTCGTGGAGATCGAATCCGGTAATTGAAGTCTCTGCCGGTGTAATGATCCTAAAATATCCACGTCGCTAGCCGATTGCATGTTTACTTGTTCGGAATTCGTAACAGTCTAACTGGGAGTGTCCAGAGGAAAGCGTGACGATTATCGAGACTCGCCTTCGTTCCAATCCTCAGGCGGAATAGGGACTCCCCAGATGTTCCGGGGGTTATCCAACCCGATTCCACACAGTTGCGGCCGGTCAGGATCGACGTAGACAACTTGGGCAAGAGCACTCTTGTCCGTCAGGATCACATGAATCTCGATCTTCATCCCCACGCGTAAGGGAACCGCAGTCGTGATAAGGGCTCCGTGCAGATTCACGACGATTGTTTGCCCATCACAGGTCAGAGGTTCCGCAACAGCTTGGGCAGCAATCTGGACATTCATGCGAACCCGGGTACTTCTTCGATTTTCACGAGGCATCCGCTCGGCGCACATTATGGTTTCCGAATTTGCGTTGCCACAACAGACCCCAACGTCACAGCCCGAGCTATACAAAGAGCGACCCACCTTAACACAGCTTCACGTCCTGAGGGCATGGCGAAGCAATGGTGCTAAAACTGTTGCTGGTGGCTGAGTTGCTCTCGCCTTCGCAGGCGACGTAGAATCCTGGGACTGCCCCGAGCGCAACCGGGGAATGGAGGCTTCCATGCTCTCAGCCAAATGTGCGCGCCGTCTGCTGTGCATTTTGTTTTCCTGCTTCACACTCGCATTTGTTACACAGGCCCTCGCGTCTAGCTCGGACGTAATTCAGTCCTCTCACAATGACGTTTCGGCACCGCTCTCGCAAATGGTCCTTGGCTCTTCCTCAAATAGCGGCGGAACTAACACTCAAACTCCAACCGCGCGCCCTACAGGATCGTTAATCACAAATCCGAATGCTGATCCCGTAGCGGCGCCATTCGCTGGCCCTCTCACGGGCGTAAGCAGTTTGCTCGACTTCGACGGACAGAGCGCGCAAGACAATTTCAATCTGTTCGGTTTTGCGTTCGTGCCGCCGGATACCAATGGTGCCGTCGGCTCTAAGCAGTTCGTTCAGATGGTAAACGTGACGATAGCCGTCTACAACAAGTCAACCGGCGCGTTAGAACTCGGTCCAGCAGCCATTCACACCTTGTGGAAGGGTTTTGGTGGACTTTGCGAGTTTGGTGGAGGCACTCCGCTCTACGCCGACGGAGGTGACCCGATTGTGCTTTTCGACCATCTCGCTGGCAGGTGGCTCGTGAGTCAGTTGCAATACAACAGCAGCTTCACTGAATCGGCGGAGTGCGTCGCCATCTCCACCAACTGGGATGCAACCGGCTCGTACAACAGGTACGAGTTCGATTTCGGCTCCAACTTCCCCGATTATCCGAAGTTTGGCATCTGGCCCGACGCGTACTACAACACGGTCAATATCTTCCCGCCCCACAGCTTTGCAGGAGCAATGGCGTGTGCATTCAATCGTAATGCCATGCTCAGAGGCCAAGCGGCGAGTGCAATCTGTTTTCAGCAGCCGCAGACGGTTTCGAGTTTGTTACCCGCTGACTTGGACGGCGCTACGCTGCCCCCGCCAGGTGCTCCAAACTATTTCGTAGGGCTTGCGGATTCGACTGATCTGAACTTCTTCAAGTTCCACGTTGATTTCAGCAATCCGGCGAATTCGACATTCGCCGGGCCAACTTTGGTTCACGTGGCCCCATACAGCGAGATCTGCGCTAGGTCGACGAGTGTTGCTTGCATCCCCGAACCACCGCCTGGGGAAAGAGTGGATGCGCTATCGGATCGGGTGATGTTTCGGCTGGCTTACCGCAACTTCGGCGATCACGAGTCGCTGCTCGTCAACCATACTGTCAAGGGCGGACCGCTTGCTGCCGTGCGCTGGTACGAAATCCGTAATCCCTCGGCTCCAGCGGTTTACCAGCAGGCTACGCTCGAAGATCCAAACGTGAATTATTGGCTCGGCAGCCTTGCCATGGACCATATTGGCGATACTGCGTTGGGTTTCAGCGCGTCCAGCCAAAGCGTCTTTCCCAGCGTCTACGTGGGCGGCAGAACTGCAAACGATGCAGGAGGGGCAATGTACGGCCCTCTTGTACTTGTCAACGGAGGCGGCGTGCAACTGAATTCATTTCACCGGTGGGGTGACTACAGTTCCATGTCAATTGATCCAACGGATGACTGCACGTTCTGGTACACGCAGGAATATTATGCGATCACAGGCAGTTTCAACTGGGCAACTCGAATCGGCTCATTCAAGTTCGATGCTTGTTCAATACATTGAAACCGGCGGGACACGGTTCCTCTGATCCGTGTTACCGCAGATTCTGTGAGTCTGGCCAACCCAAATTACTCGGGTTGGCCATTGGCCTAATGAAATGATCCGCAATAAAGCTCATCCCCGCCGGAGAAGCAATACAATGTAAGACAAAAAGCCCGGCCGTTTAGCCAGGCTGCAGAAAACTTTCATTTGAGTGATTCTGACTTCTTCCCCACGGGATTAACCTGTCTTGACACAAGGAGAGTTGGGCGCCAAGCGCACTTATCGTCGGCTTCGCGAGTTTTTAACCGTTCAGTGAAGTCCAGGAATACGTTACTGTTCCCCCTTAATTGCGATCGTCATCGCATCGGCGCTGCTCGCGCCCCAGACCACGCTACTGCCCCAAATCACGCTAAACCCAGTATCGGTGCTCGTTCCCCAAACCACCGAACTGCCCCAAACCACGCACTGGCCGCTCATATTGGTTCCCCAGATCACGGAAGTTCCCCATACGACCGAGGTGCTCCAGACGACCGAACTGCCCCAAACAACCGAGGAGCCATTTACTAAATACACTTGCCCAGTCGTGGAATTGTACGCCACAGTGGGGGATAAGGCGGCCCCGAGGTTCGAAGGCGCAAGCGCAGTGCTGGCCAGGGCGCTGTAAACATTCACATAGCCAGCGCCAACCGTGAAGATATCGTATTGCTCGTTGTACGTGATTCCGTTTGAGGGATCTGTCCACGAACTGTAGGCTGGAAATGTTTTTGAGGCGGTCAACATCAATCGCGCCTTGACTTGGTCTGGCGTCATGGCCGGGTTCTGCTGAATCAACAGTGCTGCCGCGCCGCTGACTACAGGCGTCGCCATGCTGGTGCCGCTCAACAGATAGTACTGCTGAGAGATGTTGACGTTGTTGCCTTGGGTGTAAGTAGAGAGTGGTACCAAGTTCTGGCGATATGAGGAATACAGCGAATCGGAGCTCGATGCTAGATCAGAAATGATCAGGTTGCCCGGAGCCACGAGATCAGGTTTCACAACCTGATCATCCATGGTTGGACCTTTGGAACTGTAGGTCGCGATCACGTCGTCAGTTGTTGTGTAGGTCCCCATGTCACGCATCGCACCCACAGTGATCACATACGGGTCGTTCCCAGGCGAAGTGATCGTCCCGTAGCCGTAGTTGTTATTGGAATTGTCGCGTCCATAATTGCCTGCCGCAACTACTACGACGATCCCTGCTTGCCATGCTTGCTCTACCGCCTGATCGAGCGGATCGAGCGTGTAGCTTTCATAGATGCCTCGACCGAGCGAGAGATTGATGACCCGAATGTTGAACGTGCTCTTCAGCGAAATCGCGGCTTGGATGGCGGCGATCACTTCACTGTCGGTAGCCTGACCGTTTGCATCGAGGGCCCGGAGATTGATGATGTTGGCATTGGGCGCGACGCCTCGGTAAGTGGTCGTGCAGTTGCTGCAAGTGGAACTGGCTCCGTTGCCCGCGATAATGCCAGCCACGTGCGTGCCGTGCCCGTAGAGATCGCTGGTGGTAGTTGTCGAAGTATCGAAGTTGGCGTTGTAGACGATTCGGGAGGTGTTCGATCCCGGGACGCCTAAATTGGCAGGCACGGCTAAATCGGCAACCGGGTTGACGCCGCTGTCGATGACGGCCACTCCAACTCCCGTTCCGTCATATCCCATGCTGCGGGCTAAATTGGCGCCGACGGTTACGTTCATGACGCTATCGGAAGATGTGGAAGCCATCTGTAGCTTGCGATCTAGCGAGATGTATTTCACATTCGCGTCCAGGCTAACGAGCTTTGCGGCTGCGGTCGGCGACATGTTGCTGAAGCCGTATCCACTGATAAGCCCAAGCCCTTTACCGAGGGAAGCCCCTAGAGATTTTGCGTAATTCGTGTCGGCCGATGTTGGTGGATTGTAGTATTGGACAATTACGTTCACTCCCGTGCCGGCACCCAGGGTCTGCAGGTCAGGTGATAACTTAGAAGACTGGCCGCCTGCCGTGTTCGGCGCAAGCAGAAGAGCAGCCAGAGTCAAGGTCCCCCAAGCAGCGCTCCACAGAGTTTGTTTTGGTTTGCGGTGCATCTTTCCCCCAGCAAACAGCAGAGTTCCTCAAGCTTTTTTCGGGGGGATATTCACGATGAAAGGATGCACTCTTCGTGCCACTGGTCTTGAGAACTGATGTTGTTGGTTTTGAAGAGGTTATCGCCATGCGTTCATCTTGAGACCGGGGACATATTGTCTCCTTCCGCGAGACAATGAGACATTCTGTCGCACTGCTGTTAAGGGCGCCGTGTGGAGACGTGAAAAACCCCGGCACCCTAGCCGGGGTTTCTCACCTGAGAACGAATCCCTCCGCACTACGATGCTGATTGAGCAGCGTTGAGATCCTGGCTTGCTTGTTTGTTAGCTTTCTTCGCCTCACTCTTGGCGTTCACGTTCGGACCACCAAGATCCTGGATTGCTTTGCCAAGGCTTTTAGAAGCCATCTTGGTCTGAAGATCGCTGAACGTCAGGTTCAGATTCTTCGCCACGTGTAAGGCGGCAATGCACTGACCCAGATTCTTGAAGGTGGAGCATGTGCTCTTCAGATCGCCTCCCGGAATCGTGACCCCACTTTTGGCTAAGGCGTTGGTGAGGGCATTCGTTGCATGGGTATTGTCCAGCACCGAAGTCGGCGACCCCGGAGCGATGCCGGAATGTCCCATTCCAGCGGATCCAGGATCACTTGGGCGACCGCTGGCTTCCGAGCCTGCACCGGCTGGTGCTCCGACTCCCGCTGGCCGTCCACCACCCGCTCCACCGTGCTGTGCAAATGCAGGCGCACAGTACATGGCAATTGCGACTGCCAGAACCAACATTGAATGCTTCTTCATTTGGTTTCCTCCTGGTTACACTTTCGTCGAATTCAGTTCTGACTCCTGCGATACAACTGACGAAGGTTGATGCCGATATTGAATGCAACCGAATTCAAGTCGTAGGTAAAGCTGCGCGTAAAGCCGAGTTGCAGATCCACCGTGCGTTGCGGGAACGCCTCGATCCACGTGGAGAATCCATCATCATGCGCAATGCTCGAACTGCCCGTTGTCTGCTGGTTGTTCAGAAACGGAGAACCATGTTGCCCTGCTCGCCCCGTTCCGGCGCTTACCTGGGCCGGGCTGACGCGACTGAAAACTGTTTGCTGTCCGCTCGGCAGAATGTCGTAGCCCGACGCGCCCATGCTTACGAATTTCCACACGGCATAACTGGCCCCGCCTCGGAAATGTGTATTGAATCCCAATGTGGTGTAGGGACGAAGAAACAGGCTCGAATCCGGAGTAGTGTTCGCGAATCCACCTTCAAGAAACGGTGTCAACTTCGAAATGGAATGATCTATGTGACTCGTCCAATCAAATGTCGCCCGTCCTGTGCTCAGACCTTCTTTGCTGTTCCCGACTGGCGCCGTGCCCGTCAGGAACGTTGCGAAGTTGAGAATCTCGTTCGGATACCGCAAATGAAGCCCAACAAACGGATCGCCTAGTCCGGTCGCTGCAGTGCTTCCGGTAGATGAAGACGGCCGGACGAAATACACCGGCGCGCCCAGGGCCAGGCCGAAATGCGGGTTGAAGTCGTAACCCACGCTGGGGCTCAGTGCGTAAACCTGCCCGTCGGAGTTAGCGGTTCCCCCAAACTGGACGTAGGCCGTTATGCCGCTCTCCTGCGCGGCGGGCTTAGGCATCGTCTGCGCTGCGGCGAGACTCGCAAGAGCAACGAAGCTGACGCTGGCGGACAGAGCACTTCGTCGTGTCATGGATACTTTGAACCCCGAAAGTGAATTTGAGTTGCGGGTGGTCAGCGATAGCCGACATTACCGACGTAACTTTTTAGGTAATAGCTGCTGCCCCGTTTCCCAATATTTTCTAGATCTTGCACATCATCACAAGATTCTCAAGTGACGAAAGACACAAAAACAAGGCAGAGCCGGAGCCCTGCCCTGTTGTAATCGTCGGATCCTATGGTGTCGGAATTGTCACGCTGAACGTGGATGTATGTTTCGCGAGCACCACACCCATCGCCATCACGAACGCACCTGAGTGTGCAAACATCTGCACTGTTGACAACTGCTAGTACACACATTCAAAATTGGCCAACTATTGATTCGTTCCAGCGACCCGTTTCTTGGGACCGAGGAGCTAAATCCCGCGCGTTTTTCTTGCCGCCACTCGACAACTCCAAAAAGCTGAGGAGCAAGAAAATATGAAAACACCTTGTGTCCGGCTGTTTCAACTACTCAACGTTGTTGTTACGCTTACGTGTTTTGTTTTGACCGCCGTTACGTTCGCACAGCAATCTGACATCGTACCGGGAAGCGAACGGCCGATGTTTACGCACCTGCCGGCAACCCTGCATCAACCGAGAAATATTGTTGAAGCAGCGGCGACTCCGTTGACGACCTGGAATGGTTCGTTCACGTATCAGGGAACCACCTACACCTACAACATGGTCGGCGCCCAACCATCCACGAACACGTCGGTAACAATCCCAGTCGAGATCATTCCCATAAAGATTGTGATTTCGGGGCATCGCGGCGTACAGTCAACTTTTGATCCGTCGCAGTTACTGTCGAACGGAAAAACGGTCACCAATAACACTGTCGCGTCTCCGATTTTTTCTTCTATTCCGTTTTCCTCCGGAGGCGTAAGTATGGGGACGACCCAGTATATCGATGCATATCAGCGAGCCAACTTCTGGGGCACAGGGGACAGTCGCTCACACCTGCTGCTCGGCGGACCGACGGTGTTGCCGGAACAGACTCTGAGTCCTCCTTCCCGCGACGGGACAACCGGAACCGTGTTCGGGTTCACTGCAGGGTTGGTAGACATCAATTGGTTTGATTCACAGGTGCATACCCTCATCACGAATCTCGGAATTCAGCCCAACACTCTCCCCATTTTCCTGACCTACGACGTCTATCTGACCCAGAACCACTCCTGCTGCATTGGGGGTTATCACAGCTCGACCGGCAGCAGCAGCGCGCCGCAAGCCTACGCGCACGCCACCTATGTCGATCATGTGGGAGCCTTTTCTCAAGACGTATCGGCTTTGTCGCATGAAGTCGGGGAGTGGGCGGACACGATCCACTGGTGGTCAATATCAACGGCAATAACACTCCGTGCGGAGTTTTGGAAGTTGGCGATCCGCTGGAGAACAACGCTAACTTTGGCGGTTTTCAATACACCGCTAACGGTTTCACATACAACTTGCAGGATCTGGTGACCCTTCCCTATTTCGGGGCGCCGCCAAGCACGTCTGTGAACAGCGAGTTCACCTTCCAAGGTGAAGCGCTCACAGTTTGCCAAAATGGATCGTAGAACCTAACTGTTTTCGCCGTCAGGATTGTATCGGGGCCGACCTCTAGCCTTTCCTGCAACGCCTCAGAGCACTCTGAGGCGTTATTGTTTTCGTGCGCAGAAGTTGGCCGAATCGCTCTGATTCGGGACTCAAAGCCTCTGACTCAATGGCCACTTTATAGCGCAGAAATGGCAGCGTTAAGAGGTAACAGTCAGTGCTGAGAGCCAGCGTAATCGCGAAATCTTTCGTAACTTTCATTCTCGGTTTCCCGTACGTAACCCCACGACAAAACACGACAATACGACAAAGCAGAAAGCTTCCGCCTGAAGTGCAGTTCAGGATCTACCAATGCAGCAGCTCTCGCACAAAAATCCGTTGAAGTCTGCCCTCGTCATCGTCGGCTTCGTCTTATTGACGGCAGCCCTCACCACCGCCGGTTGGTTCTACCATTATCCCCCGCTACAGCAGGTGCCACCGCCTTCGGCACAGACTCTGCGAGCAACTCGTTCTGTCGCAAGAATTATGGCCGATCCGCAAGCTGCCCTGGCTCCTGTCACCGGCACGCCGGGCAACTCTCCCTCCTTACCAGAGCAGAAACCCGCCATGCTCAGGTTTGAAATCTCATTCGATCCTATGCAGGAGTTCGAGGAGGACTTAAGAAAAGCGCTCCTCCACGATCTGGTCCCAGCCTTCCCCGAGCTCCCGAAGTTTTTGGGGGATCCGATGGTCCAGAGCATGGACCCGGCTCGTGAACGTTTTGTGTTTCAACTTGTCGATGCGGTCGAGAACGAGCAGGCTGATCAACGGCCCGCAATTCTCTTGGCGGCGGATCTCCTAGCGAATGAGATGTGGTGCCCCTCCGAGAATAAGGAGCAGTGCGATCAGCTTCGCAGCCACTTTGCCCAGCACAAACTGACACTGGAATATTCTGAATTGGGCGGGGGATTTTATTATCAACGCGATCTTCTTTGGCGGGTCTGGCAACAATACCCTCAGACCAACTGGGGAGAAATGGCGTTTGTTATTCTTCTCGAACTGGGCTGGGATACCAGCAGGACTTGCTCCAAAGGCAGCGAGCAATTCCGGGAAATGATTCGCCAGGGGGAATCCTTTCTGCAGCGACGGCCGACGAGTCCTCATCGGGCGGCGGTCCTACTTCTTGTTGGCCAAGCCTATGCCACGTGGTGGTCACTGAGCAACGAAACGGCTGACAGTCCCATGGCGGACTATGTCGACCCAAAGCGGTACAACGAAGGCGCCGAGCAGGCTCGCCTCAAGGCCATCAGTGATTTCGAACAAGTTGTCCAATTTTCGCCAGAGACCAAGTTCGCCGAATACGCCCACCAAATCCTACTTTCCCTGCGGGAAAAACAAATCCAGAACACTTATAAGTTTTTCTGTGTTTACGATTAACGGCACGATGCTCCGTCTTGAAGTGACACGCCGATCACAGCTTAAGGGAAACTCCTGCAACAGAAACGCTTGACCTCGCAATCGCCGATTACAACGTGAAGCTGAACGGGCCTGAAACATGGTTGCCCATCATCGCAACCGCTCATCGTGGGCCGCAGGAGAGCGGATCACCCTCCATCCCTTGAGGAACTGACCCAACCTATGGCTAGGCTTGCGCTCGCGGGATTCTCCGGCCCGGTGTCAACGAACGCAATTTGGTGAATATTCTTCAGCTTCTCTTGCCGTCGACCTTGCAGATGCTTGGCAAGTACGCATCAAACTGAAGGATAGGACTGGGCCTTTGGTTTTTAGTACCGAGACAACATTCGGTTGAGTCTCTAACGGTACCTTGACGGTCTAGGTCGTGATCGCTGCAGCAGTACCGAGGTCAAGTCCGCGCACTTGGCGCATGTGCACTTGAAGGATGGATTCGTCGGCATGATGAAATGGCCGCATCGGACGCACATATGCCATTCACCACCATTACCCTGAGCAACCATCGCTTTGAAACTCTTCCCTTCCACACAATAGGGACATCGGATCGCGGTCATAGTCGGGTTGCCACTCGGAATGTGCGTCGTCAGCTTTTTGGTTTCCCCCTGCACCCTCTACCTCCAAATATAGGCAAGACGGAAGGGGATCTCAGAAACCGGCTCACCCAAATCAAATAGGCGAGACCGATGAGCGCGATGGCTATCAGAGCGTAAGGTCGCACGATCCATTCGGACACAGGTCATATCGTTCCTCGCGAGATGCTAACTCGCCTTGGAAGATTCTGCGATAGAAGGATTCAAGGCCTTCGGCGGGCACTTGTGCGATCGAGAATATGCGACCGCCTGCTCTGTCGTCATAATTTCAGAATCCAAGCCGCACTCGTGGCAGCGATAGATAAACTTACCGTCCTCAATCTCCGTTAGGCTGAACATGGTTTGTTCTCCTACTTGCCGTGGACTGATGAATACAGTCTGTGCCGATGTCCGAATCCTTGGAATGGCTCCAATGTTCGGGGCACGAACGTAACCCGGCTCAGGTTACTCTATGTCGATGCGACTAGCCAAGATTAGGATGAGGAGTCGTAATGGCCAGCCCGAGCAGCCATCTCGTCGGCAATGGCTGCCGGCTGCCGTTTTTTGTCTTGAAGCTGATCTTGCTAGTTGTCTGCACTTGTTGATAAAGCAGATTGGCACCCTGCGCAGCAGTTAGATTATCCTGCACTCTGCGGAACATGCTGCGCTTCATTTCTTCCTGCACTCCGATGGTTTTGAAGAAAAGCGCTTTGCCTTTCATATCTACATCCAGAACGGTCAATTCCCAGTAACCGGGCTGAATCTCTTCCTGCTTCACATGAAAATGTCCACCCGCGTCCAAATGCCCCAATAGGCCACCGGCGAATTTCACGGGGCGCGTTAAATGTCCAGAAATTTCCACCAGGCGCTTCTGCCTCCCGTTTACCCACAACACACCTTCCATCGCATGCACGACAGCAGCCTCATGTGACGGAGGCCGGAAATGTGAGTTGGGTTTGAATTTCAGTTCGGCCAAATCTCCTCGCTGTTCTCCATACTCAAAGACCAAAGCGTCCGGCAGTATTGTCAGCAGCCGCTGACTTCGCGCCTGGTCCTCATCTTGTTCTTGTTGTGATCTTTTCAGTTCTGCGGGATTACTTATCAAATGCTGTAGACCTCGCTCCCGCTCGCGTCGCTGGTCTTCGGGAAGAGGCTTTCCGTTCACAGAAACCAGCCAATCCAAGTCCCCATCCTTAGTCTCCACTACTTCCCTCACTTCGGTTTTGCCGGATTTTCGCGTCTCCAGCCGCAGCATCCAATGACTATGATCGTTTTTCTCAGCTTGCAACTCGTTGTCGATGATCTGGCGTGCAAACTCGTTCGCAGGCGGTCGTCCATCGGAGGTTTGCGCATTACTCAAGGAGGCAAAAAGTAAACCGGCTGCTAACACGAGCGTGGTAATGACTCTGAGCACGATTATTTGACGAGCAACGGGATGGCGCAGTTGCCAAGCACCTGCAGCGCCCGTGCCAACAGCCCTGTCCCGCTTCCAAATAAGACAAGTGCGCAAGAATGATTAGCGGAACCTTGCTCAGCAAAAAGTTGCGATTACGGGCAAGCAATGTGCAGCCCGTGGCCGAAAAGCCGAGGAAGGCTTACAATGTGGCGGCAAGTTGAGGGGTGAGCCGCCCTCGTAGCGCACCAGCCCTCCCCCCAAATAATCGCCGTATGCGTCGTTGCCATCGGCCTCGGGCTGCTGCTTCTCGCTGGTTTGTGGGCGCCAGTCGCTGGAACGCTCGTTGCAGCCCTTGAACTCTGCACAATCCCGTGGGAAATGGGGGGCTCTTTCGACACACATCTTCATGGCAACAATGGCGGCGGCCTCGGCGTTGGTAGGTCCGGGCTTCTGGTCGCTGGATCATCGCCTATACGGATGGAAGCGCAACCTTACCGTTGCATTCCGGGAGACTGCGTGCTACGTCAATCGTGTCCTTTATGTCCCTTACGCCCGCATCTCTGTCGTAAGCCGAATAGAGGCGAAGGCCGTGTTGCCAGTCGCCGTCGGAGGTAACGTTCAGATCGACGCCCGGCTCCTGCCGCCAGTACAGGTCTGGAGCGAGCGCGAGGTAACCTTGTTCCGCCAATTCATCGCAGTGCTTGCGAATGTCGGCGTTCACCCCGAACAATTCCTGCAGGACGACAACGGCCGGAGCCGGTACTGTCTTCGGCCGCGCGAGGCGGCAAACGGGCCGTCACGTCCTTCGATGGTGATGTGATCCTTCATTGTGTTTTTCTCCGACGGCGATGTTCATCGGGCCTCCGCCGGTTTTGTTTGGATCGGCGGAGGCACCGGCGCACTTCAAGCTACCGCCGTGGCCGGCGCGGAAGCAGCAGCCTCTTCAATGAGTCTGGCTGTTTCCTTCGGATGAGACATGTACGCCACGTGGCTCGCCTTCACTTCGACCGTCTTGGCTTTTGCGCGTTTGGCCATCATGCGCTCCTGATCCGGATTGATCGACCGGTCTTCGCTGGCCACCATGTACCAGGTGGGCTTGTTCTTCCACGCGGGATTCTTAACCTGGTGGGTGAACGAGTCGGTAGAGATCGGCACCTGCGATATAGCCATGAACTCCGCCTCTTCCGGTGGAATGTCCGCTGCGAAGTCGGCCACGAAATGCGCCTCGTCTATCCACCAAAGCCCATTGCTGTCCGGTTTGAACGCCTTGGATGCTTGCGGCAACGCCGTTTCGATCGACGCACAGCTCTCGCCTTCATCGAGGGCAAAGGCAGCAATATAGACCAGCGCCGCGACGTTTGGATGATTGCCTGCTTCGGTGATAATGGAACCGCCGTAGCTGTGGCCGACCAGAACCACTGGCCCGCCCATGGCATCGATTGCGGCCTTCGTATACTTTTGGTCGTCGGCGTACGAAGTCTCGGGAGGCTGCGCCACCGACACCTTATAGCCATCCTTCTTAAGGATGTCGGCGACCCTCTTCCAGCCGGAGCCGTCCGCGAAAGCTCCATGCACCAGAACTACATTCTTAATATGCTGACTCACGATTATTCTCCTTTGCAGTAGAGATCCAGACGGATCAGTTGATTCTCGGTGTTCCCCGTCTTCGCGCCAAACCACTCTTGTCTGGCGCGAGGGACATGCAATTCACTTACGACGTAAAGACTTACTGGCTGCTAATTGGCGTGCGCGGAGGTGGCGGCCTCCTCGATGAGCTTGGCCGTTTCCTTCGGGTGAGACATGTAGGCCACATGGCTGGCATTCACTTCGACCGTCTTGGCCTTGGCGCGCTTCGCCATCATGCGCTCCTGGTCCGGATTGATCGACCGGTCTGCGGTGGCCACCATGTACCAGGTGGGCTTGGTCTTCCAGGCGGGCGACGTGACCTTGTGCGTGAACGAGTCGGTGGAGATCGGCACCTGCGATATAGCCATGTAGTGGGACTCGGCGGGCGGTACGTCCGCCGCGAAGTCGGCAGCGAAATGCTCCTGTTCTATCCACCAGTTGCCGTTGCTGTCCGGCTTGAATGCCTTGGAAGCTTGCGGCAGGGCCTGTTCGATCGACGCACAGCTGTCGCCTTCATCGAGTGCAAAGGCGGCGATGTAGACCAGTGCCGCAACGTTTGGATCATTGGCGGCTTCGCTGATGATGGACCCGCCGTAGCTATGGCCGACCAGGACGACCGGCCCGCCCATGGCGTCGATTACGGCCCTCGTGGACTTTTGGTCGTCGGCGTAGGAAGTCTCGGGGGGTTGAGCAACCGAGACCGTGTAGCCATCCTTCTCGAGGATCTTGGCGACGGCTTCCCAGCCAGAGCCATCGGCAAATGCGCCATGCACGAGGACCACGTTCTTGATGCCAGTCGGCACGGGACCCGCTGCGGCAGCGGAGGACTTGGAATACCTGCGCAAGAAGGACGACCCTTCCCAGGGAGCCGGAATCGAAGGCAGGTTGCAGGCAAGTGGCGCGCTGGACATCGTCGATCAAGCGTTTCAGCATTGCAGACGGACGGTGAAGCGGAGGCAGGCCATGCTGGCGAGCAACCTGCCGAGGAATAGCCCTTCGGAACTCATCCGACCGAGGCATGGCCAGCAGCATGCGCACGTAGCCGCACGAGCACTCTGAATACTTGCGCGGCGCTTTTGCTCCCAAGGGTTCGCTGTAGGCGAGGCGAGACGTGACGCTACGTTGCGTGACGGGTTTCACGCGGATTCGTATTATCTGCCACCCGGCGAACGCGGATGGCAGCATCTCTGAGATTTCCCACAAGGCGACTTCGGGACAACGTCACGTCTCGTTCGCCGAAAACCACCGATGCAATCCAGTGTCCGCGTTCATATAACTTCAGGTTTGCTCGTCACTCGGGCGCAGACACTCGATAGCGACACCATGGTCCTACCTAACCGGGGGTGCTTGGAGGATCGATTGCACGCTGTCGGCTAGTGCATTGCCTAGTTTTAGGTGCTGATCTCGATCGAGATGCACGCCATCAACGCTACTGGCACTCGTGACAGTCTCTGCATCAAAAAAGGGACATAAGAGACTGGATGCTACCTGCGCATAGGCCTGCGCTAGACCGGTGCATCTCAACTCGGCGTCACGAAACTTTGCTGCAATGCTTCCTTGCGGAGTGCGAATTTGCGGTGGGGAAACTATTAATACTGGCGGCACAGGCATCCCTGGTTCAATGGGTGCCTTCCGAATCTCGTTGACCAGCATGGCTATTCCTTGAGCTGCTGACCAAGCGTCGTTGTACGGATGGGAAAACTGAAAATCATTCGTCCCCAACATCAGGATGACAAGCGATAAGGGCGAGTTGATCTCAACACGTTGCGCGAGACCCTCGATCCCTCTTCGTCCTGGTTTGAAGGGGTCATCCCAGACGGTACGTCGACCATTTAAGCAGTCTTCAATCAGGCGCACCCTCTTCCCGGAAGTATTTAGTTTGTTCTCGAGCACGCCTGGCCAGCGCTCGTCGAAAGGCAACCGATTGCGGGTATTGGGAATGATGCCCCACGTCAAAGAATCGGAATAAACCAGGATCTGATGCATAGAGACTCAGCCAGTAGTTTACCGCGTTCAATTTTCATCGGGACATTGCTGTGAAGACCTATGTGGCAGTCTCCGAATTTACGCCTACGGTGTTTCGCTCTGTCATTATGTCGGCCAGCCGGTGGCCGTCCGTGGCAACCATCGCCATCGAGTCCGGCTGCAAGATGAGCAATGCGTGTAGCGGGACTCCTCGTGCGAAATTGCAAAGCAAGAAGATCGAGCATGCGGCTCAGATAACACGGTTGACCAGAGATTCCCCCCGCCGGAGGCACTCGATGTTTGACGCGACCGCATCCGCAATCTCTCCATACGAGCGGTCGGTGACACCGGCAATGTGAGGAGTGGCGATCACGTTCGGGAAACCCAACAGTCGATCATCCGGAGGAATGGGTTCTTCCCAATAAACGTCCAGGCCAGCTCCGGCAAGGTGTTCGCAGTAAAGTGCATTGTAGAGAGCGTCGTACTTCACTAACGCTCCACGCGCGACATTCACCAGATACGCCCCCACGGGCAGTGCACCAAAAACGCTGTCATCGATCAGGCCTCGCGTTTCACTGCAGAGTCTGGCACAAAGCACCAGAATGTCGGTTTGACGAAGGCATGTTTCGCGTTCGCTCGTGGAGTAGCACGCATTCAGCCCAAAGGCGGCCACCTTTTCCGCCCGGGGATCGCGCGTGATGCCGGCCAGCGTTACATCGAGAGCGTGGAGACGCTTTGCCAGTGCAAGTGCGGTTGCGCCAAGACCATAAAGACAAACGGTTCGTCCGCTAAGCATGCGCCCCAATGGAGCTCCAAGAATCCCGGCTCGCACATTCGCCTGCGCCCGCGGCAATTGCCGAAGCAGCGCGAGCATCAATAAGAGCGCGTGTTCCCCCACAGACTCCGCATTGCTGCCAGACGTGCGTACGCTGGCAACTGCAATCCCTCGGGCTCGAGCCCCTTCCAAATCGACGCCCTCCAGGCTTGAACCCCATTGCTGGATCAGCCGAGGGCGCAGTCGGTTCATCACGGACGTGTCGATGCTGAACATCATGGGTATCAAGACATCCACATCGTTCGCCTCCGCCGGGGCGTTGCGGTCACGCCATAGCAGAAGCTCGTCGTTTGGCAGCCGCTTCTGCAGCAGGACTCGAGCCGCTGGAAACGTTTCGCCGCAAAATAAAATGCGCATAGAAATCGCGACCTGAAAAAAGGAGAGGACGAGAGCTAACGAATTCCCACTTGGCCCCTCACCGACTCAATCAGCTTCTTCGAGTCGTAGCCCACGCCATCTTTAAACACAACCTGCACGTTTTCGATATCCTGGATGTCTGTGGAGGGATCGCCTTTCACCAGCACGATATCCGCCTGCTTCCCCACGGCCAAGGAGCCGATATGGGCGGCCTGTTTCAGAAATTGTGCTCCGTTCAGGGTAGCGATCTTGATGGCTTCGACTGGAGTAAAACCGGTCTCAACCAGCAGTTCGATTTCGCGCTGATCGGCAAACCCGGCGATCACATCACCCAAAACTGCGTCGGAGCCGGCCATCAGCAAACCGCTTGCCCGCACGAACGCCACCTCGAATTGCATTTCCTTGTGGTATCTCTGGGCAAAGTGTCGGATCTCGTCGCGTTTGCTCTCGTCGTTAGCCTCACGTGATTTGCGCAACTGGAATTCCTGAGAGCTTTTCAGCGCATCGACACCCAGAGACTCCAGAATTACTTGGCGAACGTCCGGAGGAGGCGAGAGGCTCTTCTCGATGATGGGTAGCGTGGAGGTGACAGCAACATGGTGCTTTACCAGGCTGTCGATCGTCTGGCGAACTTGCTCACTGTCAACTTCCGGGTCGACCCTGGCTGGCCAGTCGTTCTCAGGACACACATCCGGTCGCTTTGCTGGGTCGAACTCGGTGTCCACAAACAACCCGTGCTCCAAACTGTCGATGCCCATCTCGGCGGCCTCGCGAAAACCGATGGAACAAAGATGACCAGCCAAGGTCAGCCCGCGTTTGTGAGCGGCTTCGATTGCCGCCTTCAACTCCGCGCGTGAGATGTACGCATAAGCTTTAAACGAGGTCATTCCCTCGTCCGCCCAATAATTCACGGTGCGCACGGCGTCCTCGGGACCACTGAGTTTGTGTATTTGAATCTGTTCGGGTCCATTGGGTTTGTGAAGTTGAATCTGTTCGAATTTTCCATCCACGAGGTAGGGTCCCGTGACGTTGATCTTCGGCCCGATCATTTTCCCCTGATCGATGGCCCGCTTGATCTCAAGATCGGCGTAAGGCTCATAGGAGCCGGTGGTGCGGATGGTCGTAACTCCATTCGCCAGGAAGAGACGGGGAAAGCTGAAGGGCATGTCGTGGGCTACATAGTTGTCGTTCACTTCGGTGGTCACATAGAAGAGGTGATCATGCATTCCGACCAGGCCTGGGAGTGCGGTGTGTCCGGTGAAATCAAGTCGTTTTGCGTTCTCTGGAACCTTTATGGAATCGGAATCTTCAATGGCCACGATCTTCCCCTCGGAAATAACGATGGTCTGATCAGGCTTGGCTGGCGCTCCCGTTCCGTCGATTACCCGCACATGCTCGAGGGCGGACACCGGCGAGTCCACGCGGACTAAGTCTTTCCCTACCGATACCGCTGAATTCTCTTGTCCGGCAAGCGCCATCGGCAACAGCGCCGCTCCCATGATCCACAACAGCAGCATCGCCGGTCTCATGGTTTCGCTTGCAGAACGTACTCGATCCCATCCAAGCATCTGTTCCAGCCCTTCTCATGCGCATCCCGTGCGGCTTCGCTCGGCAAACCCGTTTGCGTTAAAACCACGACGGTTTCGTGTCCCTGATCGACCAACTCGATGGTCACAAGCGTCTTGCCAGGCCCCTCAACTCCCAGGATTGGCAGTGACTCCCATTCCCAAGTAAACACGAGTTTCTCCGGTGGCCTTAGCTCACGGTATGTACCGTGGAAGCTAAACCTTTCTTTCTCGCTGTCATTACTGACCACGCTCCATCTGAAGTGTCCCCCCACCTTGGCGTCAACCGTGGGATCGGCGCTCCAGTGCACACCCGCCTTATAGGCGAACCATTGTTTAATCGACCCCAAATCGGTCCAGACGCGAAATACCCTGTCGCTTGGCGCCGCAAGCGTGCGATTGATGCGCAGCGTCATGTTCTTCGATCTGTCAGCTTGAGGAGGGTTCGAGGTTGTCGAGCGGTTAGCATCGGCGTCGCTGAGCCTTCGCGCCCGTAATGAGTAGAGATTGTCTTTTTCAATAAGAACGATCTCCCCCAGCAGGGCATCCAAATCGTCTGCAACGGATAGAAATCGTCCCGAAAGAGCGTCTGCGCGTCCTGACGCCAACTCGACCACAAATCGAGCGGCACGCTCCGCGGGCAGGTCGAGACCTTCGTCGAAGATGCGCCGGAACCAGGGAATCCACTTCTGCCCTTCCGCAGAATCGAGTGAGTGTTCCGACATCGCGGTTCGTACAGTGCCGGGCGCCAGACTGAACAGGCTGACCCCATGTGCCTTGGTTTCCGCTGCCAGTATTTCCGTAAGCCGAATGAGCGCCGTCTTGCTCGTTATGTAACCGGATAAGTATGGAAAAGGCAAACTTCTACTCACGATATTGACGATCCTGCCGCGATGCCGCGAAATCATCCCCGGCAGTAGGGCGTGAGCCGTCAGAACGGAGCCTCGCAGGTTCACGTCCAGAACGCGCCACCACTCGTCAAGATCTGACTCCCACAGTGGACAAATTGGTCCGACTGTGCCGGCATTGTTCACCAGCAGGTCCACTGGGCCAAGCGACCGCTCAACCTCGGTGATTTGATTGGCGACTGTTTTCGAGTCGGTCACGTCCATCGAAAACGCCTGCGCATGGCCGTGCGCCCGTTCTATCAGCTTCACCGTTTCCGTCAGTTCCGATGTTGTGCGCGCCACGACGGCAACGCAAGCGCCCGCTCCTGCCAGCGCCAGCGCAATACTTCGGCCGATTCCGCGACCGCCTCCTGTGACCACGGCCACTTGCCCGTTTAGTCGCAAAGATTCCATGTCAAGGTGTCATCTCTCATATAGGCATGCAGCACCCTGCTCGCGAACCGGGTGAGCGTGTTCGGGCGACTAAGTGCGTCGCAATTGTCAACTCCGATGCTAACCAACCCGCATCGGCGGATTGCGACAGATATCAGACCTTTACGCCAAACTATGATTGATCTCAGCGGCTCCCAATGGGAACACTGATCTGCTGCTTAGCACCAGCGCGTCCTGTGTGCATAGTTGATCCAGGAACATGCCTACACCCAGTGGGAATTCTAGGCGTCTCGACGCGTCTGCTTGCGACAGTTTTACGGCGATTTCCGCCAAAAGAAGTTTCTTCATTGCAAGCGCGACCATAGGTGTTGCATATTGCAATTCATGGCTAAGTCGAGAGATGGCGGACCTGTTCGACGGCACGGCAATTCCGAATGTAAACGGATTGTCGTTGTTGTCGTGCCTCCAATCGAAGAACTGGACTTTGTTGGGCCGTTGCAGGTGTTTAGTTCCGTCAATCGTTTGGCACATCGTCCCATCTACTGCGTCGAGGTCGTGACCAACGCCGAGGAACTCAAAGTCCGCGGCGAGGGTGGGCTACTCACGTTTCTGGCACAAGGCCACTTTCGCGATCTGGAGGGCCGGATTGATTCAGTGCTGCTCGTCTGTGGCGTCGGCACGCGGAATGCTCGCGATGCAGGGTTGTTTGCGTGGTTACGAGAAATCCAGCCCCGTGTGCGCCGGTTGGGAGCCGTCTGCGTAGGTGCATTCTTGTTCGCCGCAGCAGGATTACTCAAGGGGAAGAGAGCCACCGCGCACTGGAAGTTCGGGCAGGAACTGGCAAGCCGTTACCCGGATGTGAAAGTCGAATACGAGCGGTTGTGGAGCCAGGACGGCAACATCTACACGTCGGCGGGCATTTCGGCGGGCATCGATCTCGCGCTTGCGTGGGCTGAGGAAGATTGCGGAAGTGCTCTCGCCCATGAGGCAGCCCGTGAACTGGTGCTGTTTCTGCGGCGGCCAGCGGGTCAGCCGCAGCTCAGTGTTTCACTCGCGTCGCAAGCGTCCCAAATGAAATCGCTGCAAGAGCTTCAGGTCTGGATTGCGGACAATCTGCATCGCAAGATTTCCATTCAGCAACTAGCTCACCGCGTTTCCATGAGCGTACGGAATTTTGAGCGCGTGTTCCTGCGAGAGATTGGCAGAACGCCCGCGCAGTACCTGTTGCAGGCGCGAGTGGAGGCAACACGGTTCCAGCTTGAGAAAACCGATCGTGGCATGAAACAAATCGCGGACGGATGCGGATTCGGAAGCGCGGATCGGATGCACCGGGCGTTCGTGCGAGCGCTAGGAGTCACTCCTGGACAATATCGGAGGAGGCTGGAGCGAATGGGTAAGCCTGTAGCTCCAGATCACAACATATAAACGCCTTGCGATCACAAGCTAGCCAGTTCACGGATTGTCGGCTAACCGGGAAGTTATCCACAAACGCTAGTGCAAACGGGCATCTTTGACGTTGGTTGGCATGCGGAGTGTCGTCATTCGAAAGGCCGACCCGCCAAGCGGTTTGCGGTAATTTTGGGAGACCGCTTGCTGACCTGTGAGAGAGGAAATTGTGGCGGTCACTCCGAAGCCACTGGTTGGCAGGGCGCTATAGGGTTGACGTTCGTTTTGATATAGACCTGAACACTTCTGGACCGCGTAGTTCAGAGTTTGGTCCGGCGCACGACTTCCGAGTAGCCCGTGAGCACTAGCGTCATCCGGGCACGACCTTTTGCGAAGCCACCTATGAACACTCACTTTGTCAGGCCGCCAAGCGGTCAAATACATTCAAGACTCACCAGCCGACGAGCGCAGCAGCAAGAGTGATCCCTAATTTGGGTGTGGAACATTTTTCGTCAGCTACCGTATTGTTATAGAGACTTCTTCAGCCTTCATTCCGGAACATAAGAGGGAATCGAATCATGCAATTAGAGATTCAAGGAGTCAGCAAACAATACTCTCGTAGCACTTGGGGGCTGCGTGACTTCACGTTAGGGGTTCAGCCGGGCGTTCTGGGATTGCTCGGGCCAAACGGCGCCGGGAAATCGACGCTGATGCGAATCATTGCCACGGTGACGCGGCCGACGCAAGGGCAAGTGAAATGGAATGGCGAGGACATTCTGCGAGCTCCCGATTCTCTGCGCGCCGTCCTCGGTTACTTGCCGCAGGATTTCGGCGTGTATCCGCATCTTAACGCGGTGGAATTCCTCGAGTACCTCGCGGCCGTGAAAGGGCTCGATTCAGTGTCTGCGCGCCGCCGGATTGACGACCTGCTGACGCTGGTGAATCTGAGCGACGTTCGTAAAGGGCCCTTGGGCGGCTATTCGGGAGGAATGAAACAGCGCATTGGCATCGCGCGGGCGCTTTTGAACGATCCGGGCGTGCTTATTGCGGACGAGCCGACCGCCGGGCTCGATCCCGAAGAGCGTGTGCGATTTCGCAATCTCCTCTCAGAACTGGCGGGCGACCGCGTCGTGATTCTATCGACGCACATTGTTTCCGATGTCGAGGCCGTGGCGACGGACATCGCCATCATAGCAAGCGGGCGCCTTATCGCGCACACCGCTCTGGAGAGTTTACTTCGTTCGATTCAGGTTAAGACTTGGGAGTGGACTATACCGAGCTCCGAACTACCGGCCACACGTCAGCGATTCGTCGTAACCTCGATCGCGAGGCGCGCGGATGGAGTTCAAGTCCGCGTCATCGCAGATTCCCAGCCGACGCGGGATGCCGGAGCCGCGGTACCAACGCTCGAAGACGCCTACCTCGCGTGCCTTCACGCGCACCGCGCCGGTGCAGCCGCATGAGCGGCAAAGCCAGCCGGGCGCGGATTGTGTATCACTTGGCTCGCGCCGATTTTCTGGAACGCGTTCGGCGTTATGGCTTTCTTGTCACGCTCGGTTTCGCTGTGTATCTGGGCTATCTGGGGACAACAGGCCAAATCTTTCTAAATCTCGGGAAGTATCAAGCAGTTTACAACGCGGCTTACGTCGGCGGCTTCATGAGTTATGTGACCACGGTTTTCTTGACGCTCGCCGGCTTCTACATCGTGAAAAATACGGTTGAACGAGATCAGAAAAAACGCGTCGGGCAGATCCTAGCAGCCTGCTCGATGAAGAAGCTCGATTATTGCGCTGGCAAATTTGTGAGCAACTTCGCGGTTCTGTGCGTGATGGTAGCAGTCCTGGCCATCGCCGGCGTCGGAATGTATTTCCTGCACGGCGACAACTCTGGTTTTCATCCGGTTCCGCTTCTTTCGACTTTTGTCATTTTTGCGCTACCCGCGATGGCATTTACAGCGGCGATCGCTTTACTTTTTGAGACAATACCAGGTCTCAGAAGCGGACTCGGCAATGTCGTATATTTTTTCATTTGGAACAATGGTCATCGCAATTACGCCAGACTCGCCGATTTCTCACTAATAATGGCACGTCCCCGATCAGCTTTGCACAGGGGTGGTTTTGTCAACCTGAGATCGAGCTGCACTGAAACTGGTGCCCGCCGCGGTTAGAGGGAACGTGGTGGGCTCCCGCCTCATCCCCGGGAACTGGCCAGGCCCGCAACTCGCTAGAACAGTTTTTTAGAGCGGCATAGATCAAATGGTTCTACATAGTGAACCGCTCAATTTCTGAAGTGCCTACGTCAAAGGGAGTTGCGGGCGGCGACGAGGTATGACCCCGGAGGCGCAGATGGTGATCGTCGCGGTCGTCAGAAGCTACAATTGGGATTCCCAGCCGGAAGCTCGGTGCGGAACACACCTCCGACCGAAGTAATTGCGACCGTAACATCGCTGGCCGAATTAATAGGATCCTGGTTAATGCCGATGTGCCCGCTCCCGAAGTCCACAAAGCCCTGACCCTTGCTATACACATGGGGCGAACACGTGGGGTCATCAAATTCGTAGAACGTGAGCTGACCTGAGGTTACGGTGATGTACACCGGCCCCGGATGTTTATGCCAGCCTGTGGAACCCAATGGATCGTAGAGGTGGGTATCTACCTCCACATCAATAGCGGGATCTGTCTTATCAAGAGCCTGCGCTTTTGCGATGTATTGGAACGGTTTTACGGTTGGGTCAATGGGATTCAAGGTTTGGTTCTGGTCAGTATTCACCATGAACCCGTCATACGTCCCTCTGCCAATTAAGGTGCGGTGAACGCCGACCGCAGGATTTGCCCACATCTTGAGCACGTACCCGCCGATCGCGAAGACACACAGGACAACACCGGTTGCTGCAGTTCTTAAAGCTTTGCCCTTCATTTTGACCTCCGAGAATATTGGAACCGGGAGCACTTTCTCAGAGAGGCCATCCTGGTGCAATGGAGATCGACTGAAAGTCGTATGAAGCTTTCGTGAAGCGCCAAACTACTGATCACTTGCTACTTAGCTGTCTTATGTCGCATCATCATGGGTGCCAGGACCTAGTGGCAGTTGGGGGCAGGTACGGCCCAGGTATTCCATTTCGGGGATTTTACACTTGACCAGTCGCGGTATCGGCTGCAGCGGGGCGAGCGCATTCTGGGCCTCGAAAGGCAGCCCATGGAGTTGCTCTTCCTACTGGTAGAGAGACGCGGAGAACTGGTTACACGCGAAGAGGTCGCGGACCGGCTTTGGGGCACGACCGTTTTCGTTGATATCGATCAAAGCATCAACACAGCCGTTCGCAAGGTCCGAATGGTGCTGCGCGACGATCCTGATAAGCCCCGTTTCATCGAAACGGTGGTCGGGAAGGGATATCGCTTCGCCGCCACAGTGACCTGCAACGGCGAAGGGCTCAGATTCGTCAGCCCAGCCGAAAAGGGATCGGCGGTCCCATCTGAACAGAGCGCAGGCGAAGCCAACGCAGAGACACCTTCCCCCCGTCAACGAGCGTTTTCTCCGAAAGTAAGGCTGTTGGTGATAGCAGTATTCCTGCTGGCTCTCGTAACCAGTGCTTGGCTACTGAGCCGTAGTCGCGGTTCGAGGAGCACAGCGCAACCTGCCATCCAATCGTTAGCGGTCCTCCCTTTACAGAATCTCTCCGGCGATCCCGGACAGGAATATCTGGCCGATGGAATAACTGAGGAACTCATTGGCCGTCTTTCTGGAATTCACGGTCTGCGTGTCATCTCTCGCACTTCTGTCATGCGCTTTAAGGACACGCAGCTCTCGGCTCCAGAAATCTCGAAAATGCTCGGCGCAGATGCTCTAGTCGAAGGCTCCGTAATTCGCGAAGCCAATCGAATCCGCATTCACGCTCAATTGATTCGCGGTGCAACCGACGAACACTTCTGGTCGGAAACTTACGATCGGGAATTGCCTGACGTACTTGCGTTACAGAGTGACGTGGCCCAAGCCATCGCCCGCAAAGTTGAGGTCACCGTAAATGGTGCGGAACATCAAGCACTCGCCAAGGTTCGTTCCGTTTCGCCCGAAGTTTACGAGCTTTACCTCAAGGGCCAGTTCGTCCTGTCTCATGGCAACAAGGAAACCGATGTCGAGGAAGCCATACACTATTTTGAGCAGGCCACAGTGCTAGACTCGACGTTCGCGCCGGCTTACGTCGGATTAGCAGGTGGGCATAGCCTGCTGGGATCGATCCTGGTCGGCGCTGCACCGCCCGAAGGTGAACGCGCGAAGGCAATTAGTGCAGTGCAAAAAGCATTGCAATTGGATCCGGAGCTTCCTGAAGCCTATGTCGTGCTAGCGGATCTGCATCAGACACAATGGCATTGGTCGGACGCTGAAGCTGAGTATCGACGCGCGCTAGTTTTGAACCCCAATGATGCTAGGGCGCACGCCGGACTTGCGGACTGGCTGCTTTGTCAAGGGCGGACGGAGGAAGCCTTAAACTGGGCGCGCCGCGCGCGCGAACTCGACCCTCTCGCAGTCTCGGGCGATCTTGTAGGGTGGACCTTATACATCTCTCGCCACTACGGCGAGTCCATTGATGAAATTCGCAGTGGCTTGGCTCTAAGTCCTGAAGATGTCGGTTTGCTTTGGTCGCTTGGATTTGTGCTGATCGCAAATAACCAGCCGAGGGAAGCTATCCCCATTCTGGAAAAAGCGGCGCGTATTTCCAACCGAAGCCCTGGGGTTCTGGGCGTGCTGGCCAAGGCGTATGCGCTCGCCGGACAACGAACCAAAGCCATGGCCCTCGTCCATGAATTTAAAAAACGACGCCAAAGGCAGTACGTTCCAGCGGCGGCGTTCGTGAACGCTTACTTGGGGCTGGGTGAACCTGATCAGGTGCTCGTCTGGCTGGAGCTGGGTTTCAGGGAAAAATCAAACCTAATGCAATGGCTGGCGGTGGATCCTATGTTTGATCCGCTGCGGAGTGACCCCCGGTTTATGGACCTAGTCCATCGCGTCGGCCTTGGGTAGAATACGGGAACGCGAGAAGCCCGCAAAGAGCCTTGGTTTCTCAGGTACGGAATCTCACGTCCGACCTATTTTTTTTTTAGACATCCAACTAGCCGGCGAAAGTGGTCAACGCATATTGCGTTTCCGGGTTCGATCGCATTCAATTTTCAATTCCACGTGCCAGGTCTTCCAAGCTAACGACGAACGGGAGAACTACTCTTCGTACCACATGCGACGACTAACGCCCGGATGGCAAACCGGAAGCTAGCCAGAAGCGGGCATCTGGGACATTGGTTGGCATGCGGCGGGTTGTCATTCGAAAGGCCGACCCGCCAAGCGGTTAGCGGTAATTTTGGGAGATTGCTTGCTGACCTGTGAGAGAGGAAATTGTGGCGGTCACTCCGAAGCCACTGGTTGGCAGGGCGCTATAGGGTTGAACTTCGTTTTGATATAGACCTGAACACCATTGCGACCTCGCTTTTTTTTGAGTCCCCCCTCTGCGTAGACCTCCATGATTTCCCGCCTACCGTTGTCCCGGGAGAGGCCATGGGTATGAACCACGCAGGAACAAATGTCCCATAGCATTTCGGGAGAGCACGTGTTGCATAGATGTCGCCACATTTCCGCGGCCGTCAGGCTCACATCCAGAGGAATAGAAACCTCCGCCATCGGTTCGCAAAATCACGACATGATGTCGGCTGCGGCTGGACAGGTGCGCATAGACGCCGAATTTGTAAGCGTCGCCCGTCCATCCCCCATGGTGCTCGCTCTTGTCGCGCGGCGGACCGAACAGCCCGGCTCCCAAAAACTCGAGATCCGCAGTTTGCACCGATATGGTGGCTGGTCGCAGAATTCCAGAGTGACCGATTACCGTGCAGGCAAATTCCTTCGGAGGCTCAGGTTCTTTGCTGGTGTGATTGATATAGAGGCTGGCTGGGTCGTTCGTGCCCCAGTTATAGAGCGGGTCCTCTTTTATAAACTTCAACTTTCACGCTCCAATTTTGTATCCTCGGCCCGCGCTACAAAGCGGCCGTCCTCGCGGAGGCGTGCAGGCGATTACTCAGCAGTTGGCCTTCTTCGGTATCGGGACGGATAATGATGTGTGACGCTTCGTGGTCCCTCGTGAACTGCGCCCAAAGGTTCTGCACAGCAAAGTCCTGTAAGCACCGACATCCCCGTCCTTGTAATGAAATTCCACGACCAGCTCCATGGAGGAGCTCAGTTTTGGGGCAGCTTCATGCACAGCCCTTGCGAAAGCCCGCTCCGCTTCTTGATCGGTCGACCCGGCGATTAGAGTCGATTCGTCTTCGACTTCTCCGGTATCGTTGATGAGTTGAATTACAACCTTCGCCACTCGCGCCTCCTAAAGTGCCTCGGATGCTCACTTTGGTGTGAACCTGTCCCTTGAACCAAAAATTGGCAGTGAAATGAAGCATAAGATCGCAGTAGACGGAACAGAAGTCTTTTGAAATCAGTCTGGCGTGTGCCGATCCATTTCACCGCTTTGGAAGCATAAAGTTGCAGTAAGGGCAAATCGGAAGCATAAGCTGGCAGAAAGTGCAGCTCGCATCGCTGAGACGTGACGCTCCGTGGTGTGACGGGTTTCACGTGGATTCGTACTACCTGCCACCCGGCGAACGCGGATGGAAGGATCTCTGAGACTTCCCATAAGCCGACTTCTGGGGCGTCTCGGTGGCGTCGCTTCTTAAGATCGTAGACTTGTCTGACAGGGGTTAGATTTCCAAAAGCCTATCCAAGAATTTTTGAAACGTTCAGGTCTTCAGATGCACAAACATTAGAGAGCTTTCCGATCCGAATTGAAGTTATCGTCGCAGCTGCCATAGATAGTGGCCTGCAGCGGTTTTTGGAGTCAAAAAGAGATTCCGACTGAGAGCTGACACGTCGGTGACGGCGGACCCAATGACGCATGAGAGTGGAGGTATCCAGATGGCACCGCAAGAAATTCTCACGATGAGCCAAATCATACACAAACAGGGCAACGGAAGTGCCCAAATCGCCACCAACAACGGGGTGATACAACCCGGCTCACACTCGTTCGCTGACCAAAACGCGCTCAACGCTTACGTAGTTGAGACGTTCGGTGCAAAAGCGCAGGGCGGCGGTGTCCGCGGCTCACTTTCCCGCAAAGGCGCCTATGTACGTCGGTCCGCCGATGGCACCCCCATGGTCACCTTCGGCGATCCCGTCCTGGACGCGATAACGTCGGCCAACGGGTCGATCGTCATCGGCGGCCGGACAATCGATCTGACGCCGTTGCGTGCAGGGGCCAATGCGTTGGCGGGAGGGAGCGGGCCTGGAGCCGGGGCCGTGGTCTTCGACATGCCGGCCTTGAAATACCGCGGCATCGTCAACGACGCCGAGAAGTGGTCCACGGATGACATCTCGTACGTGGAATACCGCATTGGTAACGGAAGGCTCGGATTTCAAGCGTGGAGAAATGGCCCCTCGCTCGCCGACGTTGGCTTTTGGGAAATGGGTGTCTTGATCTCAGTATGGAATACCTATTCCAACTACGAGGCCGCCTTGATCGATGCCATCGACTACACGAGCGAGGTTGCGCCATGCCGACAGCGTTCCGCAGGGCAGAATACTGACTACAACGGCAACCACATAGACTTGACGGACTACGGATCACCCTTTACGTACCAGCCCGAACGGGTTGTGGGTCTATGCATGGCGCGGTGGCACCACAGGGAGTTCCGCGATGTGGTGACGGCCGGCAGCGGGTGCCCGGCCGACGTGAACCTGTTCTCGATGCTCACGTTTCCAGCCGACTGGACTCCTATTGCCACCGAAGTCAGTTTGAATGGCGATTGGACCGACGGGAGTTCCCGGAATGCTGTCATCTCCGTCAGACGCCGAACGCTCTCGATCGACATGTCGGCCTTTGGCAGGCCGGCGGCGAGCGGGACTGTTGATGGCTACGCGCAAATCACGGCGGACTTTCCGGATGATCGAAGCTACACGGGTCAACTCGTCGGAAACAGCATTCACTGGTCCAACGGATCACAATGGCAAAAAATCATCAACACCGCATTCGATCTGAATGGCAGTTGGACCGACGGCAGCCCGTGGGTTGCGGTTATCTTCGCCGGACCTGTCTCGCTCACCATTGATATGTCGGATTTCGAGCGGCCCAACGCGAACGGGAAGATCATCGACAGCTCCAGCATCACAGTGACTTTTCCGGATGATCACGCATACAGCGGCACGCTGATCGCCCCGAACACGATTCGGTGGTCCAATGGTTCAACGTGGACCAAAAAAGGAGTATGACCTCCTCCTCCGCCCGTCCAATTCCGAAATTGGTTGATTGCGCCCCGCTCGAGCAGAGCAGGCTCTCGGTGTCGGACAGCCACATCGGACCGACCGCGCATCCCGTAAGTGTCAGCTTACACAGAATCGACGACTTAGTGTGAGATCGGTAACATGTTACCTCGACGTTGCGAAACAGGGCTTAACCATCGACATAACGACGATCAAGCGTGGTTGTAGCAAGAATGATCCCAAGCAGCGTCAGAAAGCTGCGCAACTTGGCCGCGTTAAGCGACCGCGCTGCGATGGCGAAAGCTTCACGATATGAGGCAGTCTTCATCGCAATTGCGCTCCTCGTTCACCTTTCAGTTGGCGCGTGAATGAGCGCAGCACCTACGCCTTTGAACACACCGTCTAGCGTACAAGTTGCTGCGGGTCATCGATTTTCGCTCTTGTCAAAAAGATAAGTGTAAATGACATGCCGCGTAATCCTCATCATCACTTGGCCGTCTAACGCGCATTGCGGCCGATCTGACGTCGTTCCGAGCAGATAGTTGGCAATCCGGAAGTTGGCCAGAAACGGGCATCTGGGACGTTGGCTGGCGTGCGGAGGGTTGTCATTCGAAAGGTCGACCCGCCAAGCGGTTAAATGTTCTTGGCCCACACGAAGTCGCGAAGTCGCACCCGAAGATATCGCCCTCCGCCAAAAGGCAGATCTGACAATCGCCGGCAAGACCGGCGACATCCGGATACTTAACAAGCTTAGGAAGCATAAAGTGGCAGTTAGTGCCAATTAATGCTTCAAATCACAGAACCCGTGATGGCCAGAGATCAAGCGCGCATCGGCATCATAACATAGCGATATTGGTAATTGCTGCTGGTGGCCTGCTCTGGTCTAAACTCTGCTGCGCCATTGGGCTCTTTGAAATGAAGTGTCACTCTCTCCGCGCCGGCTACCTTTACAAAGTCGAGGAGATATTCTGAATTGAAGCCGATCTTAACCTGGTCCCCGACGTAGGTGGTCCCGAGACTCTCCTGGGACTCTCCCATCTCGGCATTTGAGCAAGAGAGTCGCAACTCATTTTTATCAGTCGTAAGGCGAATTGCGTTGGAAGTATCGGCAAATTGCGATACTCGTTGGATGGCCAGCGAGAACTCGGCCGAAGGGATCGACAATTCATGTGGCAGGTCGCGCGGCATCACCGCTTCATAGTTCGGGAAGACTCCTGCCAGCTGCCGTGATGTCAGTAACCGGGTCCCGATGCGGAAGAAAAGGTTGGAGTCGTCTCGGGCAAACTGGAATATATCCGCTGCACCTGAATTCAAGAGAGAATAAATCTCGGCCAACGCTTTGCGCGGAATGAGCACGCGAGTCTCTGAATTTACGCCTACGGTCGTTCGCGCTGTCTTTATGTAGGCCAGCCGGTGGCCGTCCGTGGCAACCATCGCCATCGAGTCCGGCTGCAAGATGAGCAATGCGCCATTGAGCGTGTAGCGGGACTCCTCCTGCGATATTGCAAAGATCGTTCGCGCAATCATGGTGCGCAGAGCGTCCCTTGGGAGAGTGATTGCTGAACTCGCCGGAAACAGTGGTAGGCTGGGAAAATTCTTACGTGCCAAACCGACCATCTTTGTATGCGATCGGCCGCTGCGAATCTGTACCCAGTCATTCGGCAAGGATTTGATGGTGATGTCGCCGTCTCCAAGCAAGCGAACGTATTCGTACAATTTACGAGCTGGAAGCGTGCACGATCCGGGTCTCGTGACTTGGGCCGTGCAGACGGTTCGGAGACTCAGCTCCAGGTCGGTAGCTGTGATCAACAGATTTTTGTTGCCGGCCGTTTCGAACAAAAAGCTCGTAAGGATCGGAATGGTCGATTTGCGTTCCACAACGCCCTGCGTTACGGATAATTCCTTTAGCAGCTCTCTTTTCTCGATTTGGATTTCGAAGCCGGCGGACTCCGGCTCTGGATGAACGGGTGCGGTAGCCATAATTTGATCTTCTTTCTTGGTGAGGTAAACAAAGAACGATGATGTGTTGAAGGCGTCACTCAGGCCGCTTTACGAGTTCTCGGCAGAGCTCGGTTCTTTTGCTGGTTCCGCTCCATGATCCGCTGCCAGACGGCGGGATCTACAGGGAGAGGGGACGTGCGGCCCGACGCGAGATTAACGAAGCCACCGTGATAAGAGAGCCGGCCGTAACGAAAGAGTCGGGCCAACATGGCCAACGCTTGATAGGCCAGCGTCTGGTTGACGAACGGTTCTTGTCGCTCGAGCGCCTCGACTGCGCTGCAAGTCGGCAGTTTGTCCTTCTTGTCTAACTTCGGATTGACAATTTCCGGGAACAAGTCAGCAACCGTGGGCAAACGCATGGGATAGTTTTTCGAATGGTGATTGTCGGGTTCGCCCAAGATGAATTGGCCGCTATCGGCGTTGTTTCCGAGATCGAGCCAATATCGGCAGTTCGAATGCGCCGCGGACTTTACGATCGCATCGCGAGCTTTGCGAGAATCCACACAGCCGATCAGAATGTCGGTTTGATCGTTCCATCTCTCATCCAGGAACTGCGGAACTCCTCTCCAGCCAAGCCCCCAGAAGAGGTTGATTCTGGTAGCGAGCACGGTCGCCTTGTACAGCCCGACTTCGCTGACGCTGAAGGGCTGGCGCACACAGTTGACTTCGGATACGCGATCTCCATCGACGAATATCACCTGGAGACCATGCGGATGACCGAGCGCTCTCATCGCCTGATTTAGGTACGGCAGGCCAGCGGCAATCGCACTACCCGTTCCTCCGCAGCCGACGACCGTAACCCGTACTCGGTTGTGAAGAAGAGATGTCGGAATGAAATGTTCAGTAGCAGCAGGGATCGCATCCTTCGAGGGGTTCATGGTTGTTCCACGAAGTCAGTCAGAGTCTGGCGGGCGTCCACCAGATGGCGAGAGGGGAATTCCTTCTTTCCTGCAAGTGACAACCACATGGCGAGAAAGCCGCCCGGAAATTGCGTCTGCTTCGTCCCGCCAGCCGCATGCGTGAACTCACTCCGAAAGAACGACTGTTCCCAGAGGTCAATTGCCGTGACCGATTTTTCGTGCGGTATCCTCATGCTGCCGGTGCACACGATCCCTTCGTCATTGCAATTCCAGTACGGCACGATATATAGCTTCGTGGCCCCGGTTGGGCGTTCGTTGCGAGCGAGCGCCCGAATCGCCAAATGAGTACCGCAGGCCCTGTATACCAGAGGCGGATGTGGAAACCGCTTTGCGTTCAACTGCTGCAGCGTGGCGTCTCCTCCCCGGTCGCTGAAAAACATGACTCGTTCGCTGGCCGGTGCCCACCACACGATCATTTCCGTAGTACGCACCAAGACCCGATCCGGCAGGATCTCCACCGGCACGGATCGCCCTAGACTGACCATCAAATCAATGAGCATCTGGGGAGTGGCCAGTTGCCCCGCACCGAGGCGGGCGCCCTCCGCGTCGTGAATGATCTCATGCAAAGTTACAAATGGATGTCGATAAGGAAAGCCATCGTAGCTACTCGTCCCGTACACCAGGAGGGCTTGGCTCAACCGGAAGTCCTGACTTGAGCCGATGTTCACGGAGGTGTTCATCGTTGATGTCTCGTATTGTTTCAATGAGTTTCGCCGCCGAAGCGAGTGAGCGCACCATGGCACCGATGTAATCAAACAGGTTACGAACCTGCTGATCCGTTGCGCGCTCGGAGTTGCCGAGTTGAATTACCCGTAGAATGGATGGTTCTAAGGGGCCGTTCTGCCCAACATAGGTCATCTCTTCGTCGAAGCAAGCACTGATTGGATCGTCTTCGTACCAATTCAATAGACAGCCAGGTCCCATACCATCACAGTTGTCCAAATAATCTTCGAGTCCCGGAACATGCTTGAGCAAACGTTTCGGCCAAGCGTGGCGGTAGCTGCTTGCACGTCTCGACAAATCCAGCAAGTGCGAGACGAGCTGGCGCGCCATACCGCTGCGGAGTTGCGGCTGAACGGATCTTAGCAACGCGAGGCCGCGGTGCGGATTCATTCTCAGGCGGTTGCGGAGACTATCGGGAACCGTTGCCGCAACCTGTGGATAAATCGAATCCGCCAGCTCGCTTTCCTCTATGTCCAGTATTCCCATTTCAGCGCAGCTGGCGGCGGCCTCGTAGTCGTAGACGTACATCCATTTCCAGAGGCTATGTCGGAGCTGGGCGTAGAATGCCGCGGGCAAAAGCGGGTGCTCACGTTCAAGAAGTGTGAGGCACGGACCAATTGGAACGCTTGCCGCCGAGTTGAACATTCCGACAAAGAACAATAACTCGGTGGGCTCGTCAGCCATTTCTGCGCGCGCCTGGTTGCGCTCCCGCTCGGTCATATCGAACATCTGGTCCATGATTTGCAGATCGCCATCCCAGATTCCCCGGGCTGCGGCAATGCCATTGGCCTTACAAAACCGTTGAAAGCCATGTTCCACAAAATCGACTGCGCTGCCAGTCCAATCTTCCGGTGTTGAGATTCCGAGCCGTAGCAGACTCCTTCCCAGTTTGGCCGCAGGCTGTTCGTCGTAGCGAGCGCAGTAGCGCCACCGCATGTCCCTGATGGTCGGAACGGTGACCGGTATTGGCAGGCCGATTAAACAAGGGGTATGACGAGCCCGGCGGGTGGGAGCAACCGAGTGTCGCCTTCCGAATCGTCGTGATGGTACTTGAGCGCATCGAACATTTTGCCGACCATTTCGCCGGCTTTGAACGCTTCTGGGCATTGTTTTAGCCGCTCCACGAGGGGATCTGTGCAGGAAGACGCGCTATTCACGGATTCCAGCGCGTGCATGACCGACGCGAATCTGTTGTTGGCAGAAGTCCGCCGGATGACCCGCTGTCTCTTTCTCTCGTGCTTTTTACGCAGCTTCATCCCTTCGCGCCCACGGCACGGACGAATTTGTATTGCAGCCCTTCGCTGGTCGCTTCAGGACCCTCGACAGCAGCCGTTGCAAGTTCCGGGTAGGCATTCACGTACATATCCCTTACCTGCTCGACGGTGAAATCCGGGTTGGGATCCGGGAGCCGTGCGCCGTTATAGGTGAATGTGCGGTTGAGAGCTTCAACTTTGATCACTGGCTACCTCCGTCTTTCTGGCTCGCTTGAGCGCCCTGCTGGTCGTTGGCACTAACGGCGGTTGTAGGCTGAGTGCACCAGGCAAGCGGCAGCGTGGCGCTTGGTTGGACCTCCGGTGGAGCGGTTTTCTTCTCGGTTGGTGCATCCACAGGATCCTTCTTTCCTGTATCCGTCTTGGCCTTGGATTTGGTTTTGTTCCGTTCTTCGATGGCCTTCACGGCGTTCGTGATTTCCTGCGTTGCCTGGGAAATGCCGTGCTGGAGTTGCAAGTGAGACTTTGCGTAAGTAGTGAGTTGTTCTGCAAGCCCTGCGTCCAATTCCTCGGGAGTTCCTGTCAGCGCCAGCGGGGTGGTCAAGGCTTTGATGGCTGACTCAGGAATCTTGGGGACTTCCTTTTCAGCTTGATAGCCCACTTTGGCATTCACCTTGCCGTCCTTGTCTTGCGATTGGGGCACGACGCAAACTTTGATCTTTCCGCCAGCAAGGGCCGCAACGGTTATGGTCAATGGCCGGTCTTGGAGCACCGGCATCAGTTCCGTAAACATAAGTTTCCTCCTAACTTAGGGTGTGTTGGTTCGGCGTTCCAAAATTGAAGCCATGAGTTCAGTTTCCGATCCAATTGGGAAACGGGTTCCGGCTGGAAGTGCGAAACGCGGTGATCAGATCGCGAATCTTGGATCGCCGCCGGTAAAGATCCTCTAGGAGCTGTGGCAAGGCGTCAGAGTTGGGGCCACACCACTCCGATGGAATGGGCGCGGCGCACTCCCAAATCTCCTGCCGGTCCATTTCCTCGACAGCTGTGAGAGCGGGCTCGAAACTGTCCCACGAGGTCACGTCCTGATAGACATGATTGCGGTAGTAGATGCCGTGGAGAGCGAGGTCAGGAAAGGCCCACTCGCCTGCGTTGAACGAGTAACCCTGGTCAATGAAATAAGCCGCGTATCTGCATTTGCCTGCAAGTGTGACGAAAACAGCCTGGCGGCCGTCGGCGTTCGATGTCCATTTGTCAAGCACAAGACAGCGGGGAAAATCGGCCTTATTGACCACCTTCGAAAAATCAGTCTCCGGCAGATAATCGAATACCTGGCTCGTTTCTGGATTTCCTGCATATCGCGATGCGAGATGGAGCCCGCTGCTATATGGCCGACGGTAACCAGCCGACTCGACATGAAGCTCGGGCGTGTGCTGGATCAACCAATCCGACACTTCGATCACTTCAACGTCCGGAATCGGCAGCGACAGATGCCGGCCGAGCCGAGACGCTAAGAACTCGTTTGCCAGGACACGGTCGTCCTGGGGGTTCCCTAACAGCTTGACCACCCAGTAGCAATTGTCAGAAGCGCGCATTAACTGCGACTGTGAACCGCCGCGCAACCTTCGGATGTGTTGCACTGCGGCCAGCTGGTCACGAAATAAGTGGGCCTGCGGCGGTGCCGGCGGGCGAAGTGGAATCGCCAGGGTAGTCACGGACGACCTCCTTGATTGTGCGGGGCATTTGGCTGCAAATGAATGGCGAGGTGGAGGAGCGAGAATTCTTACTTGCGGGACGCGGGCTTCATTGCAGATTGAACAACAAACCTAGCCCTTCCGGGACAGGGCGCGACTTGCGAGGGATTCGGCGCTCTTGTGCCGCCCGTTGTTCCAACAGGGAGACCATTGAAGCGCCTATTTCGAGTGGAAGCTGCGTCAGCCCGGGCTCCCCATCCAACGTGAATTCCGCTGGAAGGACATCGATTTTGGAAACCGCACTTTCGGGCGATGCCTCTGGTTCGGGTGGCAGGACCCAGCTTTCGAGATCGACGGCTTTAAATTCCGTCGTTTCTGTTCCCTCGATCAGTTGCAAGCTGTCGGACTCTCCTTCCTCTTCAATGACCGGATAGGAAGCAAGCAAGCGGCTCAAAAGCGGGATGCCTTTCGTTTCGTCCGTGGGTATGAAGAAGCGCTGCTTGAATTTGATCTGTTCGTTGATCAAGCCCAAGTCGCGAAATTCGTTGAAGCGGTCACCATCGCTACAGATCAGCTCGATGGCCGGTTGACCCTGCAGTGAGGATCGTTTCAGGCGCAGATTGGATGCCAGAGCAAGGTCGTCTCCTTCCTTGAGCACTGCGGCAAACACTTCCTTGGGATCTTTCGGAGCGCTTCCTAATCCAAGTGACCTTAGAACCTTTGCAACGCCGCTGCGTGGAATCTCCACCCCGACGATCCGCTGTCCGTCCTTCGTGCAGACGCGCACAACAGAAAGCCGCGATTCCGTATCGGTCTTGAGTTTGTGCCACAGTGGAATGATCGCGCCGGCAATGATGTGAGTGGGTGAGGTATCGACCGTTGGTGCGGCTGCGTAGCGGCTACGCCACCATGGCATTGCGTCGTGTGACTGAACCAGACGGTATTTCTCGTTCAAATCTGCCTGGCGAATGTAGGATGTCCGTTCGCTTTCAGGTTTCCATACCGAATAAGTTAAGAACGTTGTTCCGTCCTTGGGGTCCGTGTGATGGCCGGATGGCAGAACCAGCGCATACTCGCGTGACTTACGCTGTTGAACGAAACCCCCTTTGTAGTTCTCGCGCAGGCGCTCGGCACGCTCGAACGACACCGTCTCAGCGGGACGGTCAACCTCCAGCGTATAGAGTACGGTTTCTGCTCCGGTAACCTTATCGAGGTGAACGACGACAGCCGGTTTCGCAAGTCTGATCGCCAAAGCCTTGATGTCTGTCACGCCCTCATCGTAAGTGCCGGTAGCCTTGGCATATCGGACCGTCTGATCGAACAGTTCAGCGAAATAGTCGAAGAGCGCGTTTTGCGGTTCGACATCGAGAGCGAGAATGCGGTTAAGGAAGCGCGGTACGTTGTATTGATCCTCCTTGCGGATCTCTCTTCCTTTACATCGCGGATCACCAGCAATCCTATGTCACGCAGGGTCTGTTTGGGGTTCTTCAAGCCCTTAACGCTTTCGCCTGCGATGATGCGTTTGTACATTAGGCATAGCGCATCCTTGCCCTCTTGCGTCTCAAAGTTGTAGCGCTTCCAGTCGGCGTTGTCCGCTGCTCCGCGGTCTCCTTTCGTGAGGGCGCCAAGACTGGCGAGCCTGCGGGCGATGGTGGAGCTGAATCGCTTCTCGCCGCCTAATTCCGTACTCAGAAGCACATACTCTGGCGGGAATGCCTGGTCGCTTCGATGCGTGCGCCCGAAGCACTGCATTTGCTTGTCTGCGCTCCATCCAAGTTCCAACGTGATGTGCACACGACGCTGACGATTGGGTGAACGGTTGCAGGCGTGCAATGAAATGCCAAGCGAGCCAGCATCGCTGATAATGGCGACCCGACACTTCCCTGCTTGAAAACGCTCCATCGCATCGATGTTGACCCTCTGCATCGGGACGCCTTCAGGAGCCCGCTTTTTGTATTCGACTTTCCCGGTCTGCGGATCGCGAATCAGGCGCCGGGTGCGACCCGTTATTTCCGCCACATTCTTTTCACCGAAGTGGTTAACGAGTTGATCGAGCGGGTTCTCCGGGAGATGCAATGTTGACAGCCCATCAAGAAGCGCCTGCTTCATGTCCAGTGCCTCTCGGCTCTGAATGGGAGCTCCACTCGCATCGGTGGCAAGGACTTTGATGATCTTGCCAGTGGCTTTGTCCGTTTGCTCCCGGTAGACCGCCGTCGGAAAACCGCGCTCGATCATGGCCGCAATTACCTCTCGCGGCGTGAAGTCGAGGTCTTCAAGCGTTCCACCTTCGGCCTTGGTGCGGGCGATTTGTTCCCTGGTTTTCGCTTCTCCGGTTCCCACAAGAGAGATGACAACGGACTTGTTGTCACCTAACGCAGCCTCGGCCTCCTCAATCACATCTGAGACTTTGAAAGAGCAGATGACCTGTCGGAAAAAACGCTGGTGGTCGCCCCAAAACTTCTGAAGAGCCGTTCCGCGTGCGCGATCACTGGCATTGGTCACGCCTAGCGCGCGTTCGATGTTTTGTAGGACTATGCTCCATGCCTTCGCGGCCCGGTTGTACATCTTCCGCTGTTCCGTGGTGAGAACGTGTACACGCTCCCGATATTCGACAGCCTTGCCACTGACGGGATCGACTCCAAAGGAAATCGAACCCGACAAGTACATTCCGAGACTCTTCATGTCCCGGCTGGCCATCTCCATTGCGCCCACGCCGCCGCCGTCGATCTCGGAGAGGAATTGTGTAAAGCCCTCGGGAAAGTTGGTTCCCGGCCCCCAAAGCCCGAGCCGAACCATATAGGCCATGTTGCGAACATCGGTTGCGCCGGTCGCTGAGGAGTAGACGACTCGGTATTCTGGATTTCGCTCCTGAAGATCAATTACGGCCTGGCCAGTCTGGGTCGGCTCCCCTCGGCCCTGCGCCAAAGCGTTTTTCGCTTTATGTGCTTCATCAAAGATGATTACGGGCTCAGCGCCAAGCCAACGCTCGATTTGATTCAGTCTTTTCTCTCCAGTTTTGGCCGCTGAAATCAGCGAACCATACGAGCAAAACAGCACGCCTCTGGAAAGGGTGATCTCTTTTGACGGAGCATAGTCGTTAATCCGGGCAAGTGGAATGTTCACGCCAAGGTCGTTCAGATCCCGGCGTGTGGATTCCAGCAGGTCATTGTTGACAGAGAACCATACGGCTCGTTGTCTCCCCTGGCACCAGTTGTCGGCGATGATGCCTGCCAAGACCCGGCCCTTACCCACGCCGGTTCCGTCACCGACAAAGAATCCACCTCTCGCGCCGCGTGCAAGCCGCTGCTCATGACGCTGCCCGGCATAGATGACACGCTCAAGCTGCAAGCTGGAGAGTTTGCCTTGCGTGACCAACTTCATTGGCAGTCGGGGATGATAAGTAATGTTGGGGGGCGTCACGGACGCCATCGAGGCCGACTCAACGATATTGGATGGATGCGGCACTCCACCGCGGACCTTAGCCGAGACATACGCTGCAAATACCGCACCGCTGCCCGCGCCATCATCGGTGCCTCGCGCTTGTTCGGTTTCTTCGGTCACCCGACGGGGAAGGGCTTGTAAGGTCGCCCATGCCTCCTCGACAGTGTCTGCGGAACCCCAAACGATATGGCTTAATTGCCGCTGCCAGCTGCCTCCCGCTGTTGGCCCAACCTTGTCAATGACGAGGATTTGCAGACCAAAATTCGTTCCGTACTTGCGGTACACGTTCCCGCTAATGCCAAAATTCGCGCGGACCGAATAGCTGGCTGCAATCTTCTGCCACCAGCCTGTGATGCCCGAACGCTCGAATCGAACATTCTCCCCGGCGATGGCGACCAGTCTGCCGCCCTCCGAGAGACGGTGAAGAGCGCTTTCGATGTGGCGAAGACCGAACCTCGCGTGATGTTGAACGACTCGCCCTCCGGTCGCCGTGAAGGGCGGATTCATGAGAACCACTGTCGGACAAACATCCGGCGGTAGAAGATCGTCGATCAACTCCGCATCGACCTCTAAGGTCTGGAAGCCCAGTTCTTTTTCAAGCAAGGCCCGCCGCCGCGGATTGATCTCGTTGCAGATGACTTTCGCACCGGCGGCGCGAGCCCAAATTGCTAAACTTCCTGTGCCAGCCGAAGGCTCAAGAACCGTATCCTCTGGGCGCAAATCGGCGAGCTTAGAGGCAACGAAGGCGAGCGCGGGCGGGGTAGAAAACTGTTGATACTCCGTCTGTTCAACGGTCCGATCCGTTTGCGTAGCCAACCGATCCGTCAGATTCGTCAGGACCAGGAATGCTTCGTTGGCATCGGCCATGAGCTTGATTGCCTGCGCCTCCAGCAGGTACTTGTTCACTGCCGCTTCCTGCGCGTCGTAGGCATCTCGGCACGTGTAGACTCCTTCCGCACGCGTGCCCCCGAAACCAATTTCTGCGAGTTCGTTGAGCTTGGGATTGTCGAGCGATTCGCCGCTGGCCAGGCGGTTTTGTAGATCAACAATCAATGCGTGGAAACCAGTGCTGAGTTCTTTGGTCATGGCTCCTCGGGAAAGGGCGAAAGATATGCCACGCAGGCCCGACTACGGTTCAGAGCAGGCGGTTGTGCCAGTGCTGAAGTTCGTGCGATGCGTGTCGTGGTATTTTTTAATTTCTGGACCGGATACTGGGTTTTCTGCGCTACCTTCATGGGCTCAAGGGAGATTCTGACCCGCCAAATGCACCGGGAGCGCAGATGAAATCCGCTTGTACGACGATTGAAAATGCAGCGATAATCAATGGACTTTGCAGGAGGATTGAAATGCTTGCAGATGATATCCAGGCAGGTTTTCCTGGGGGTGTTCAGCTTCCAAAGGACTTGCGTCGCCTGTGTGAGTTCGCCGAAGAAAACGATGGCGCAGTAAGCGGATGTTTCGAGTTCGAGACCGACGGTCAAGCCGCGGCCAGCGCCTGGTTCGCCGGCGACACCGGTGCAGCTTCCCGGTTTGCAGTCTTCGGCCGCGGTCCGGATGGTTCGTTATACGCGCTGTGGCTTCACGCCGGACCGGATAGCGAGCGCGCACCGGTAGCCCTTTTGGATTCCGAGTCTTCAGGCAACAAAGTCATCGCGGCTAATTTTCGAGAATTTCTCAGGCTGCTTGCGATGGGATACGAAGAGCCCGGCCGCTTTCCGACTTTGGAGCCGGAAGATCCCGATAGCGCCGAAGCCCTGAGGGATTGGCTTTCAAAGGAATTAGGATTGACGCCGCCGGCCAAGGCAGCCGAATTGGCCGCCGTTGCCCAGCAGCAACATCCCGATCTGGCAGCGTGGGTTCAGGCATTTCAACAAAAGCTAGATTAATGCGCTATGCGTACCTCATTCGAGCGCAGAGCCAGACTTATCAACAACTCAGGACACGAAGGAACCTTACGAACTCACCTCGCCATCCGGACTCGCGATTACCACCACATAACCGTCAGGATCGCAGAGCCAAATTTCTCTGTGTTGGCCCAACTTCGCTAAAACGGTCAGATAGATTCAGCTACCAAAATTTCCATTTGGGCTTGCTTCCCGCAGCGGACCGCAATACTTCGAAGGTCCGCTCTACGGTTTCATCGTGTCGGAAGCCGACTAGCTCTTGTGCGACGCGAATAGGAATTTCGAAGATAAAGTCAACTTCGCGATCCTCGCCGGCACGCGCAAATTGTTCCGTTTGAATCTTTGGGAGCGATTTCGGCGGCGCTCCCTCAAGCGACAGGTGATCGCTTGCCTGCTGTGCATCGTGCACTATACGCCAGCTCAGGTTGCCGTCCTTAAATGCAGCGACTGAGACATACATAACGTGCTCCTCCACGTCGCAGATGATGACCTCCCCTTTAAGTTTCGATCTTGCATCGCGGAACTTCTTAGGTTCAAAGCGATTAGACCAGACAACTGTCCAGTCGCCTATCCGCGTTGTGGACCACTCGCGTTCTGGGATTTCCTCCGTCTCGCCTGTCTTTTCGAGACCAAGTAGATCAAGCAACGTGTTTTCTTTGCCGTCGCGAACAGCCACCCAGCTAATGGCGAATCCCATGCGATGCCCTCCCCGATCTGAAGCTAAGCTCGGACAAATTCTAATCGGAGGCTGCTTGATGGCGACAACTGTCGAAACCACGCCACTCACTCAAAACCCCTGCGGCGGCGCGGCGAGTGTAATGGCGATTGTTGGCCAATATTGCTTTCAACAAACGGAAATCGTTGTATGTGTCGAGTTACTTTGTAGGGCCCGTCACACCTGTCCGGACGCTGGAGATTGTAAGCGCCTTCGCTTTACGCAAGGGATTGGAGTCATAGGACTCTTTTCCTGACGCCTGGGATTTCATAACTTCCTGCTTCCCCGCTTCACCCCCGACAGTCAAGTCGGCGATGCCAACACCTGTGCAAACGGGAGGGTCGCTTGCACTCCTTTTTCGGCTAGGATCGAGGGTCACATCTGCAATGCCAATCCCTTCTTTATTGTCCATAGACTGTCGCACGGTCCCATCAGAATCGACAATGGCTGATAGCCCAGGGTAAAAACCTTTAATCTCGTTCGGCGGAGGCTTATATGAACGGCCAACTTTATTCACCATGGCCACCGGAATGCCAACTTTCTTTGCGTACCACGAAGCCAGACGCGTTCCCGGTGGTGATGGCAGTCCGCCACTTTCAGACATGTCAGGTGCCGCATGTGGCATGAGAATAAGGTCTGCTGATTGTCTGATCAGATCAGTCGGGAGCGCGCAATAGTAGTTCTCGGCACAAATGCCAATCCCTATTTTTCCAATCGCTGTGTTCAGGACGTGTGGCCCCATCTCGCCGCGAAAAAAGTATGCCTCAGCTTCAGCAGGTACGGCTTTCCTCACTCTTCCGGCTTCTTCACCTTCGGGTGTAGTGAGGACGAATGTGTCATAGAAGTCCTCGCCGTCCGCCTCGAAAAAGCCCGCACCAACCCAGATGTGCAGTCGACTGGAGGTCGATTTCAGCCATTGCACAGTTTTGCCGTTGCTCGGTTCTGCCGAATCCCAAGTATCGAACGACAAATAGGAACCCGTTGGCATGAACTCTGGATAGAGAACCAGCTTTGCGCCTTGGGCAGTGGCTTTCTCCGCGAACTCAGTGGCTCGCTTTAGGTTTCCATCAATGTCATGATCGAGTGAACGCATCTGTACAATCGCGATCCGCAGAGTTCTCGTGCCTTTCGGCACCACACGTTTCGAGGTCGCGGACGAGCCGTTGTCAGCTGGTGCGGGGAAGACACCTAGTGCAACGAGTAGCCATAGTAAGAGGACCACACGTGAGCCTGATCGCATCTTCATCTCTGAGTTCCTAATCGCAAGAGAAAACATTATGCACGGCAGAGGGAAACCTCGAACAGCCCGAATGTCTAAGGTTTGTAAAATCTTTGCGTCCAGCAAATTAAGGCCATAGCTGACGTAAACATGCGGATACACTCGGAATCCCACAAATGAGCGACAAGGGGATTTTTCAGCACCTCGGACTTATACTCTTAGAGTGCTGTCGTTGCGAGATGGGGCGCGGCACATCGGAGGGGTCATGGCTCTAAATCTGGACGTCTCCAGAACCGGCGACATTGCGGTCGTTCGGTGCCATGGCCGGATCGTCTTTGGGAAAGAAGCGGACGAGCTACGGGGATTTATACTCTCGTTATTGAAGGAAACCAACAGAATCGTCCTGAATCTTGCTTGGATCGTCTACGTGGACAGCAGCGGGCTGGGAACTCTGGTCGCGTCCTTCATCTCTGCGCGTCACCTTGGAGCGGAAATCAAATTCGCTGCGTTATCGCCCAGAGCCCGGCGATTGTTTACCATCACAAAAGTGGATCGGCTATTTGAGGTTTACGATTCCGCCGAGGAGGCGGTTAAGTCTTTCCTTCCTCACCCCGAAGCCGCCGCTTCGTGACATTTCATGCCGACGACTACACTCAAAACCCCGATTCGAAGGGTCAATGAGCGTAATCATTCCATAAACAATGTCGGCTCCCAGGCCCGAGTAGACTTTGGAAGCGCTAACCACCAAAGGGCTCGGAGGAAAGGAGCCGAACATGCTGATTATAGGTTGTGACTATCATCCGGGCTTCCAGCAAATTGCCTTTGTGGACAAGCAAACCGGGGAGTGCGGCGAACGACGGCTCGCACATCGCGAGCAGGCCGAACAGTTCTACCGGGAACTGAAGCAGCAGAGTGTAGCGGTGCGAGTGGGGATGGAATCCAGCGGACACTCGCGTTGGTTCGAGCGATTGCTGCACGAACTCGGGTTTGAGTTGTGGATCGGAGATCCCGCCGAGATTCGGACCAAGCGAGTGCGCAAGCAGAAGACGGATCGGCAGGATGCGCAGTTGCTGTTGCGGTTGCTGATCGAGGACCGCTTTCCGCGAATCTGGGTGCCGGACGCAGGCAATCGCGATCTGCGGCAACTGCTCTGGCATCGGCATCGACTGGTGCAGATGCGCACGCGGGTGATGAATCAGATGCACGTCGTCCCGCTGAACGAAGGCCTGCGGCGCAAGAAGGCCTTGTGGCGGCCGGCCGGTCGCAAGGAACTGGAGGCGATCGCGCTGGCGCCTTGGGCCAGCCGACGGCGGCAGGACCTGCTCGACTTACTCGACCAACTCACGCCGAAGATACAGGAACTCACTCGTGCGTTAGAAGAGGAGGTGGAGAAGCGTCCGGTAACGCGACTGCTGATGACGCATCCTGGAGTGGGTCCGCTGACGGCACTTGCGTACGAGTTGGTGATCGGAACGCCGGAGCGCTTCCACTGCGGCAAGCAACTGGCCAGCTATGTCGGGCTGGTTCCCGAGGAGAAGTCCAGCGGAGATCGGCGGCGACTGGGACACATCAGCAAGCAAGGCAACGTGCTGTTGCGGTTTCTGCTGGTGGAAGCGGCGCAGGTCACGGTGCGCAGTCAGCAGGAGTGGCGCAGCAAGTTCTTCCACCTTGCCATGCGGCGTGGGCGCAAGATCGCCAAGGTCGCCATGGCGCGGAAACTGGCGGTGCATCTGTACTGGATGTGGCGCCGGGGGCTGGACTACGGCCAGACGCACAAGCTCGGTTCGCACGCGGGAGAGCCCGGACATCCCGATGGTGTTCAGTAAATCACCGACGTAATGATTGGGCATCCCGCTCCCATTAAGTAAGGGAGTTCGAAGAAACGAATCATGATCGCAGTGAGTGATCGAAGAGATGGCTGGGTCGGACCGAGTTCCTGACCCGAACGATTCAAAGCGAGCCCAGGTTGGAAAGCGCAAACCATCCACGAGAGCGAAATGGCGCTCTTCTACGAGTGCATGCTCTTGTGTGCTCAAAAGTGCTTGACACAGGCCGACATTGTTAGAGATGGGATGTTACAACAGCTACTCGTGAACGAGTGCTTTCCTAGCGGTTCTAACGAGCAGGAGCAAGCCTCCAAACAGTGCGGAGTAGCACATCGCGTTGACGAGGACCATCACCACCTCAACTTCAAAAGTTGACCCACCGTACGCAATTTCCCATGCGATGACTAAACCGGGAAACTGCGCAATCCCGATGATGTTGCTGTGGTGTACAGCCTCGATAGCTGCAAGCACGACTGAGGCCGCTAAGCCGACCCCAAGTGCAGCGATCATCGATTTCTTCCAACTTGTCATTCGGAAGTGTCCGTCGCTTGTACCTAGGTACGGTAACCCCGCAACTGCAATCCGACAAGATTACGGTAGGTAAGGCGTTAGCACTCATAACTCTTCAATGAGCATTATGGCCGCTTGCCGATTCAGCGAAAGGGGTTTCCAGAATTGCATTCGATTCAACCTCCGCTGCCGCTACTTGCTCGTGCAGCGAGGTCGGAAGGATAAGGTCATTTCGAATTTCAGTAAAATCGCCAAGGCGACGATTTCATAGCAAAACGTCAGCTGGATGACGGCGCGTAGCGCAGGTACGGGCGCGCAGTTGGGCCAAGGACGCCGGAAATACACTTGGATATTGTTTTGAAAAGGAAGAGCGGCGAAAAATTAGAACTCAGAAAGGAGAACTCGTTGAAATACATTTGCCGAGTTTTTTGACATTGGCATTCCGCCTGGCTCTGATGACCATTTCGTCAGCGAAATGTCTGGCTCAAGGAAAATGGCGATTTTCAACTGACGGATTTTTGTACAACCACTCAGATAGTGAGCTGGGCTCTACAGACAGCCGGACAACGCGGCCCGGCATCTCTCGGACCGTAATTCCCAACTTCCGGTTTGCCCAATCCACAATCACATCCTACAAGCAGACTTGCATTAAGACTATCTGCACCTGTCAGGCAAGCTGCCGCGCGTAACTTTGGTTTTGTCGAGAATCCATCCAAGACTGCCGTATCTCAGAATCAAGCGCACATAGCTTTGGGCTGTGGCGAAGAGAAGTCATAAATACATTCGTCCATGAGCCGTGGAATTGCGCGTCTACTTAATGTATGCGTACTTCCAGTATGCGTACTTCGTCGCGTAACCCTGCTTGCTTTATTCTTCGTTATGACTCTCTCTGTCCGCCCCGTGAACGAATTTGCTTCGAGGCAGTGGGCGCTACGGTGGGCTCGCATGGTGTGACTGGCAGGCTAGTGCATTGTTCTCCACATTGCAGAGATTGCGGATAATGCAGGTCGGGAGCAAGCGCTACTTATGGTGGAGAAGCGAGGCAGGCGAGGATGGGCCATGGGCGGTGTCTTGGGGAGGCTGACTATGGTTAATGCCCTGGAACGGGAAACGCTAGTCGGGACAGTAACCAGCAAAGTAGCCATTTTGGGCCGCCACAGGCAGAACCCGGTACGGCAATCCCGCCTGGAATGAGGCTAACGTTTGTGTTATAACATCCGCGGGAGAGCGTGCCCTCCGCAGAAAGCGCACTCCATGACACTCCGCTCCTCTTCGCTAGAACCTACGCCATTTGCCGTAAGCCTGTCTGCCTTGAAACCGCCAAACTGACGAAGCAGGTCAGCCCGTGCATGAAGAATGTTCCGTGGAAAGGATGGCAGAGGAACTGCACGGAACCAGAGTGGAAGGGACCAGTTCATTATCGAGGACAGCGTGACAACACAAAAGCCAATTGCTAACGCAAAGCCGCGTGAGACACCTACCCGGTGCCCATATTGCGTCGAGGGTAGCGGATTTAAGGTAATGATCGCCCACGGCGGCGGCGGCTGGTTCATGTGTGCCAGGTGCGGCCATCTGGCGCTCCAAGCTAATCGACAGTTTGTTTGTACTTGTGCCCGGTGCGTCGGGCTCAAGATCGCGTAAACGGCCCGATTAACAATGCTTGCGTGCTAATTCCCGAAAGGGAGGCACAACTCATGTTGCAGTCTAATCTCCCGTCCATGCCTTCCAGGTGGCGACAACTCTATGAATGCGCCATCCAGGAACATGACAGCACAAAGGTTCGCGAGCGAATTTCCGACGCACGAAACGCAATCCGGCACAGAGCCGAGGAACTATTTATGCATCCCGCAAGCGATGAACTGGTTGCTCTCAACCATGCCTTACGAACCTTGCAGTTGCTTGAGGAAGTGGCCATTCGAGCGGAAAGTGCAGCCGCTCCAAGATCCGAGATGATCGCACAGATTGAAACTTGTTTAGACACTCTCAGCAACCGGGGCGCAACGGTCCAGACTTGCAAACATTGCGGCTCCGAAATGGTCAATCTCGATGCTACGATTTTCTTCGCCGACAGTGAAGGAAGCTGGAACGTTCCGCTGCCTGTTTGCTCAAAGTGCGAACGGGTAGAATACCTGAGATTTATTTCAAGCCAGGCAGCTTAGGGCGCGCGTGTTGCAGAGAGGCAAGTAAAGTGGCTGGAAAAAGTATTGGCGGAAGAGCACGAGCGTGAGAAGAAGCACTCCGACCGAATCGAGCTACCGAACTAGCGTCTTAAAGGGCACGGTCGATCTCACTACGCCCATCTAAAGCTGGAATGGCGTATCTCGAAGTTCTGAATCTCGAAATCGTCTTGCGCACGTAGCATTCCTCATGAACTGCTTTTCCAGTCTCATCAGTCTTAGCGGTTTCGAGTGCGATTGGCCTGGCGCAGACTGAACAGGTTAGATCTTTGGGGGACAGGTGTTCGGTAGAGCCTGTCATAACGTCTCTTCCTTGCGGACTACGGATTCAACAGGCAAAGGCTGCATTTACCACGTGCAATTTAGCGACCATTGAATTCTTCAGCGCAAAAACGATTCTGCCAAGAAGTTACGGAAATTGCTTTCGGAGCGAGGCGCGGCAAGAAATTCATAAGGTCCGGAACATTCGATCCGGCGCGATAAGATCGATACGGTCTGTACGGTATAGTACATATCGTCGATTCGTGCCAAGATCATCTCGGAGATCGAAGTTGCCGCTTCGCCATTAAGGATGGTAGTCATGGAAAGCGATTACATTGAGGAACTGCGAGCCGAGCTTCGTGAGCTGCTGAAGAAGCAAGCCAACGTTCTCGAATCACGAAGCTTTGGGACGGCAACCGATACCGAACTCCTCGAGTACGAGATTAGGCAAGAAATCGTACACGAGATATGCGCTCAACTCGCCCACTCGACCATAGGATAGCGGCATTTATTTTCTGTCTGGCGTCGAGCGATCCAATGACCGACTCACGCGACTCCGAGTCTGCTCTCCGGCCTCGACGCCAACTCCAACTGCGTAAAGAAATCGTAGATGCACCTTGCAGCCCAGCCTCGGGCGTCTCTTCGCCGCTAGCGCTTGCCTAGCACAGGATCGCACGCGATGCATCCACAAGCGTTGCGTCTATAGTAAGCGCACACCGTGGACGCGAAGCCCAAAGATCTTCCGCAAGACCGCGAATCGCTGGAAGCGATGCTGAGGGCGCTGATTCTGGAACGCGATGAGCAGAGGCTGCGGGCGCAACAGCAGAGGAAACGCGCCTTCCCAGAGGGATTAGATGCGGCTGTCGCCGCCGGACATGCTGAACTAGCTGCTGCGACCACCGAGTTGCAAAATGTCGCAGCCGACCTCGCATCCTTGGACAGCACAATTGCTGCACGTAAACAGCGTATTGACAAAGCGATGAGTGGGGCTCGCACGGAAGCGGAGACTGCACGGAACAAAGTGGAGACTGCGCAAAAGAAACTAACGGGGGCTATTGCCAACTGCGCGGGGCATTCCGGGCGCCTCGGTGAGTTGCGAAAACAGCGCGATGCAGAGGATCTCCTGGCATCGGAAAGAAGGCTACGTGAAGCAACGGACCGTCACGCGGCCCTACCCGTACCCGAACGGAACGTTACCAAAGATGAGGTAAGTGCCGCTAAGAACGTTGAAGACAGTGTGAGGTCGGAACTTGAGAGCACCGAGCGCGACATCCACCGTGCGCATGGAGCGTTGGAACAAGTTGGGGGCGCAGTGGCTCGCGAGCGGTTGCGCGACGCGACCGAAGCGTTCGAATTGGCTGAGCGGCAGGAACGGGAAATTGAAGCGGACTATGAAGCGTGGAAGCTGCTGCTCGATCAAATGAAGGAGGCCGATGCTGCCCAGGCGAGCAACCTAGGACAAGCCTTGGGTCCAGCCATCGCCAGCCGATTCCAAACGTTGACCCAGCGACGTTACGAGGCCGTCCAGCTCAATGCCCAACTCGGGACAGAAGGAATTGTAACCGGCGGTGCTGCTAGACCTGCGTCGCGCCTTTCTGTGGGCACACGCGAACAATTGTCCACACTGTACCGATTGTCGCTAGCGGAGTACTTACAGGCGACAGTCGTCTTGGACGACCAGCTCGTCCAGAGCGATGATAGCCGCATGCTCTGGTTCCGCGGTCTGCTCAGCGAGAAGGCCCACATCTTTCAGATCCTAGTCTTTACCTGCCGACCCGGCGACTATCTCCCAACGGCGTCGATGGTACCAGATGGGCCTGGTGGCGTTCACGTTGACACGGATAACGGATTCGTGCGAGCGGTTGACCTTGGGCGGGTGTTGGATCAACGAAAATAATCAACGAAGGGCAATTTCCGCCATGGCAAACACCGAAACCCGCAATTTCGACTTGAATATCGAGAAAATTCTTGAAGGCTGGGAGGTAAAGCACGCAATTCGAGAAATCATTGCCAACGCACTCGACGAACAGGCGTTGTCCAACACCCAAGACATCACCATAAGCGTAGATCGCTCGGGTAATTGGCACATCCGAGACTTTGGCCGTGGTATTCGTTACGAAAATCTGACCCAAAATGAGAGTTGTGAGTAGGTAGTTGAAGTCAGAACGAGTTGAGAAGGAATCGTGACCTGAGTCGTGCTAATCGGCCGTCAGTCGATTGAGCGCCCATAGAATCGGCTTCTGGGAATCTTGCTTTCCATTAAATGGAAACGGGGAAGGGATCGTGAAAGTGATGACATGGGCATGGTGGGGCATGGTGGCAGAGCGCAGGTAGCCGCGACCTGCCGATTGTGTAACAGCTACTGCATCCGCGCATTAAGCACCGACCCCGTCGAGGCTAGAGCCATAGAACTTTCCAGCGAAGGACAAGTTTGCAACAGCTGGTGCCAACTTTTGGGCTCATTATGGCCGTTGGGTTACAAACCCAACGAGCCATTTTTGCCCGAGAAAGACGCGATTAGTATCTCCAAGCACCGTTAGATCAGCACGATGATTTAGGATGTAGAATCCATAAATGCAAATTTGTCTCGTTTCCCTGCTTGTGCTTACTGACTTAAGAGTCACGGCTTATCCATCCAGACGGTGGCAACTCACAATAAACCAGTAACTTACACAAGTCTTGCGCGCACAGAAAATTCGCTCCAAGTTCTTGAAAAGTTCGCCATATTTGGCGACGTACAGCCACAATTACAACCACACCTATGCGTCTATCCTAGCGCCAACGTTTTGCCGAGAGCGGGATTCGAACCGAGCGCCGCCTAACAAAATAAACAAATTAGGAGGCGCGAATGGCACACCGAACCTCCGCAATTCAGCGAAAACAAGCAACTCCACGTTCTATTCGACGCTTAATGGACGGAGTCAGGACTTCTATTTTTCGTTGCATAGTGAGGCCTTCAAATTCATCCTCCCTGGATCCCGGATCGCGACGAGCCTTGGGCGTGACAGAAGACACCCCCAAGTTTCTCGTCAGGAGAATTTTCGGTAGCTCGGCGTGAGTGACCGTGTTCTCGAAGTAGTACGGTTTCGAGCAACGAAATTTTATCCCTTCATCTTCTGCAAGCGGTCGAAGCGTTGGCGGGCCTGGTCGCGCCCTCTTACATTCGCCTTGGCCCATCGGCACAGTTCCTGGACCGGCGGAATCAGGCTGGTCCCCGTTGGGGTCAGGCGGTATTCGACGTGGCGGCTTCCGGTGTTGTGAACTTCGCGCACCAAAAGCCCGTCGCGTTCCATGCCGCGCAGAGCGCCGAGACGTGGGTTTTTAGAGCGTGAATAAGAGCGCCCGATCTCGGCGACGGCTGCTTAACCAGGCGATGTTATCAAAAGTGGTTCTGGTCGGGTTCGAGTTGATTTGCGCGGCAGGTGCAGACGCCTCAACTGTGCAGCGCTCGAATAGCATCCGTCTAATGTGAATCCACCTCGAAACTTCGTAGCTGAGGCTAAAGTGCTGCGCGATATGGGCGGATCTCGACCGCGCAGAAAGAGATCTCGGAGCCATGATCTTCAGTTCGGCAATGTGATCACTGCAACTCCGTATCCGTTCAACGTAAACCGATCGCCCTTGAGCGCAGCCTTGGCAGCCGGATTCGAGGCCGTTGTCTCATCGACAAACTCAATCTGCGATCCATCGCCTTCCGGAACGATAATCTCAAAAGGACGATCGCGTTTGTTTACGACTAAAATCTTCCGCTTGTGCTCGCGGCTCAGGAACGATTGTGCGTGGACGAATTCAGGGGTGGGCGGGGAGTCGCGGATCGCAGGATCTTCAAAAGCCGCGCGGCTCTCTACCAACTTGTCGCCTGGGCCAAAATTATCGTGTATTAGCTTCACTATCCAGTAACGCGCATTCGGCCGGCCTGTCTTCCAATGCACTAGTGTGGTTCCCGGGTATTGGCCTGGATAGTCGATCAGCTCCGACTGGTGTACCACATCGATTCCCAGGCGGGCCAACTGAGGATAGAGGAATGCGAACATAGCTCCGCTAGCATTCCAGTAGGAGTTGGGAATCAGGTCGGCCTTCTCTGGAGATTGCGCGTCAGGATAAATTGTTCCAATCTCGTCAATCATCGTCATGGCCCGTGGGGCCAAATCTCGGCGAATGGATTCGATATAGCGAACCACATTCACAAACCCGGTGGCCTGGGGAAACATGGAATACGGTGTGGTTTCCGGACCCCCGTCATTCTCCGGACATGGTTGACAGTAATAGTGATACGAGAATGCGTCGATGGGAATACCTGGCTTATGATTTTTGGCGTTCAGAAAATACGTAAACCATTTTGGCTGGGTTAACGGCCCGCTCGGTCCCAGAGCCATGCCCACAAACTTCATATCCGGCGCCACCTTCCGGAGTTCCGTGACTATTGCGTCATAGAGGGCGGTATAAAACTCGGGCGTCATGCTGTGTTCGAATTCGACTTCGTTTAAGACTTCCCAATAGGCAAACTTGAAGTGAAAACCGGATTCGTGCCACTTTCCGTATTCGTCAGTAAATCCGCCTTTCGTATACCAGCTCACGACCCGAGCCCAATAATCCGCCACTTCTTTCAACGATGGATCACGTAGTTCAGTGCCTTGCTCATAATCCCAAGTGATCTCATCGGGATCCGCCGGATACGGAACCGGTTTGGCGGTCTTCCACATCCATTGCGGGATTGTACTGATATCCATTACGACGGAGTGAGTCTCAGCGGATTTCATGAAATCGATCACGATGGGGTCAAGGGTGGAAAAGTCCCAGAACGTCTTGCCGTCGTGCGGAGGCTCTAACTCGGCAACCGCGATACGCGGATATGGCCTCCAGGGTTGAAAGTGAAGAAAGTCGGTATTAAGGTTGCGGATCGCATCGAAGAGTTGATCGTGAATGGGCGAAATCCTTCTCAATGGCGGCTCGACGCATATGCTCACCGAGACCGAGGTGCGCGACTGCGAAATCACGTGATCCCAGCTTGACATTATTCTTACGCGATCTTCAGGTTTCACCTGCTCTTGCCCGAGTGCAACGGCGTTTGGCAGCACTATCGAAAATGCAATCACGAAGAGCGGTGCAACGAATCGTCTTATCATCGCCGGTTTCCTTTGAGGGTTCTTTTTACGACGAAGTGTCAGTGTTCACGGTCGGCGTCGCTTTCTTGACCCCACTTGCTGGATATTGTTCCCAGTTCCAATGGGGATGTCGATGCCCTCAGAGAGAGCTCCAATTGCAACTAAGGTGAGCGCATCCTACGAACGGCATTGTTTTTTGTCAAGGTGTTTATTTCAGCCGTTTCAGTCGTGAAACGATCTGTCTCGTTTATTATGAAGTGGAACATCAGGGACCGCCCAATGCGCAGCTTGGGCGTGTTTGCATGGCGAACCTGTGTGGGCGACCCTGCCGCGCGACGACTCAGCACAGTTCAAGGCGCACTCGTTTCTTATTGCGGTACATGATGTTTCATATAAGAAACGACTCGTGAAATAACTTGACAAGCCTTCTGCCCCTTCGTAGTTTTGGCTAGGCGAGCCCGGTTAGCAATCGTGCAGCACAATCGGCGAGGATTCGCCTCAAGTCTGCAGCAGAAAAGGACCCCATGTCGGAAACTAATAAGGCGCTGCTTCGCCACTGGTGCGATGAGGGCTTCAACAAGAACAATATGGCGATTGCAGACGAGGTCTACGACGCTGATGTAGTTTACTATGAGCCGTCCGCCGGTCAGGTGATAGGACTCGATCCCCTGAAGCAGTTTGTGACTACGTGGCGTGCCGCCTTTCCGGACTCGCGATTGAAGATCGAGGAACAGGTCGCTGAAGGTGACCGTATTGCTACGCGCTGGACCTTCACCGGAACTCACAAGGAAGAGTTTCGCGGGCTCGCTCCCACTGGCAAGCCGGTCAAGTTTACCGCGATGTATTTTTATCGTTTTGCTGGCGGCAAAGTCGTGGAGATTCATGCCATGGTGAATGCTTTGACCTTGTTCCAGCAGCTTGGCGCAATACCGCCGCTGAAGCAATCTAAGGGCGGCCAATAGAAGGGACAAAAATTGGCCAGTACTGATTTGGTCGTCAGCTTGGGCGAGACTTTCTACGCGGTCGAGCGGCCATGGGGAGAGCTGCCGCCAGGCATGCAGCTATTCTGGGTCTCGGATGTAGCGGTCGATTCTAAAGACCGGGTGTATTTGTTTCAGCGGAAAGATCCTCCTGTAATCGTTTTTGACTCATGTGGAAAATACTTGCGGTCATGGGGCTCGGGCAAAATCGCCGATCCCCACGGTATTTTTTGCATCGGCGAACGAATTCTTTTGGTGGATCGCGACGCTCACCAGATTCAGGAATACGACACTCACGGCAACCTGCAGCGTGTGATTGGCGAGCGGCATCGCCCCAGCTTTCAGGCGCCTTTCAACGCCCCAACCGACGTGGCGGTCGCGGCGAACGGCGACATTTACGTCGCCGACGGTTACGGCAACTCCACGGTTCACTGGTTTTCACCGGAAGGAAAGTTGAGACGCACCTGGGGCAAACCGGGTGACGGGCCGGGAGAGTTCACTACCCCTCACGCAGTCAGGGTTCACCCGGATGGCCGGGTTTTTGTCGCTGATCGTGAGAACGATCGGGTTCAGGTCTTTACTGCCGAAGGCGAATACCTCGACCAATGGCGGGATCTGTATCATCCCATGGACTTGTATATTGACAGGGACGGAATGGTTTATGTCTCGGACCAGGTGCCCCGGCTCAGTATGTTATCTCCCGAGGGCAAGTTGCTGGGACGCTGCCGTCCGTCCAATTTTAATTCTCACGGCGTGTTCGGAGATTCGCGAGGCAACTTTTATATGGCGGAAACGCCGCCAGAAGACCGGCTGACGAAATTGACCCGGGTGCCTTAATACGTATAAAGCGTAATAAATTTTCGATTGGAGGACCCACCATGGCCACAACCACAGTAGATAGCGTCAGACAAAGCATCGATCACCCAGCAAAGCTCGATGCAGGCAGCGAGACCGTTTTCGTCGACCAGTTCACCGATGGCCTGCTGGACCCGGCGCGCCCCATGCTTGGTCCTGTGAGAGATGGCGGCCATATTATCGCCAATACTGCACCCGGTTGCTGGGGTCCGATGATCACACCTGCGATTCGAGGTGGGCACGAGGTCACGCGACCGATTGCGGTCGCGGGTGCGGAGATTGGTGATGCTGTCGCAATTCGAATCCGCGAAATTAAGGTCACTTCGATCGCCACGGCCTCCGGCAACGACCAGTTCATGACCGGACGCTACCTGGGCGACCCCTATGTGGCCGGCAAATGTCCCGGATGTGGTGTGCTCTATCCCGAGACCCGAGTAGAAGGGATCGGTCAGTCGGCAATACGCTGCGTAAAATGTGGGGCGGAAGCGGCTCCGTTCTCATTCACCAACGGCTACACCATCGCTTTCGACAATAACCGCACTGTAGGCCTGACCTTGCCACAGGAACCGGCAGAAAATATTGCTCGCGATGCCAAAAGATACGCCGCGCTGCCCAAGAACTCAGTGCAGAATTGCATTCTCACTTTCGCTCCCCACGATCTGGTGGGGCTTGTCGCCCGTTTGCGCCCTTTCATGGGGCAACTGGGAACGGTGCCGGCCGTCTGCATGCCGGAATCACATAACGCGGGTGACTTCGGATCATTCCTTTTGGGTGCGCCCCACGAATACGCGATCACGCCTGAGCAATTGGAACTTCGCACCGACGGACACATGGACATCGATATCGTACGCGCCGGTTCGATTCTGATCTGCCCGGTCAAGGTAAAGGGCGGAGGGATCTATCTCGGAGACATGCACGCGCTGCAAGGCGATGGCGAAATCGCGGGCCACACCTGCGACGTAGCAGGAATTGTCACACTACAAGTCCATTTGATGAAAGGCCTCGCGCTAGACGGACCGATTATTTTACCGTTGCTCGAGGATCTGCCCTACCTGGCTAAGCCCTTGTCCGACGCCGAGCGGACACAAGCGATCGAGTTGGCAAAGCAGTGGGGCGTCGATGAGGTCGAAAAGTCCGCGCCGATCTCTTTCGTGGGAACGGGGGCGAACTTGAATTCCGCGACCGACAATGGTTTGGCAAGAGCCGCGGCAATCCTTCGAATGACGGTTCCAGAGGTCAAAAACCGGGCGACAATTACGGGCAGCATAGAAATCGGGCGGCATCCCGGAGTTGTGCATGTCACTTTCCGTGCCCCGCTCGATCGGCTGGAGCGACTGGGTTTGCTGACCCTGGTGGAGGATCAATACGGAATAGGAAACTAGTATCTGGATCGAGATATATACGCGGCCTGCCCGCATAGCAGGTCGCCGCACTCTTGACTGGTGAGAAAGGTACGAGCAATCCTCGAATTTTCAGAAAGCGAGCCATGACCGAAAGCGTAAACGCCGGCGACCGTCTGCGGGAGAAACTTCGAAATGGAGAAACCACATTCGGATTGTGGGTAACGATGGAATCGCCCACTGCCAGCGAAATCGCAGCCCGAATGGGCTTGGACTGGATCTGTATCGACACGGAACACGGAGAACTTGACCTGCAGGAAGTTGCCAACCATCTGCGGGCGATCAGCCGTAGTTCCACGGCAGCTCTGGTTAGAATTCCTGGGATCGAACATGGTTTAATTCAGAGGACTTTGGGTTTGGGAGCGCACGGAATTATCGTACCGCGAATCCGCACCGCCGAAGAAATTGAGCGAGCTGTTTGCTTCGCCAAATATCCCCCGCGTGGTCTGCGTGGCATGGGAGTCGAGCGGGCGACTGCGTGGGGCAAGGGAAGGGCTCATGCCAAGACGGCGAATCAGAGGACTATCATCCTGCCCATGATAGAAACCGTAGATTCGGGAAAGAATCTTGAAGCCATCATGCAGGTGTCCGATGTAGATGGCTTCTTTTTTGGTCCAGCAGACTACTCAGCCTCCGCAGGATTCGTAGGGGAATGGGAAGGCCCGGGGGTTGCTGAAGAATTGATCCGGATCAAGGACCGGCTTCGGGCGCGGGGTTTTCCCTGCGGCATCGTGGGGACCGATGCCAACGATGGAAAATTTCGTATCAGCCAAGGCTTCCAGATGATTGGCGTGGGGGTCGACTGCACCCTGTTGGTCAAAACGATTGCAGAAATGATGGAAACTCTCGGACGGCCCGTGGACCCTAGCGTCTGGAGTCCGAACCTCCTTTAAGTATTTCTGCACGTTAACCAGTAGCGCAGAAGTGGTTCAACATTTATTCGTAATAGGCGAGATGCTTTCCCTTCAGGTTTATTGAAAAGCCCAACTGTCCGGAAATCTTCCGTGTGGCTTCCGCCAGGTGTTGTGCGATTTGTCCGACGACGCTTCCGGTCATGTAATTCACGGGACCGGACACGCTCATGGCTGCCACCGGCCGGCCTTGCGAGTTGAAAATCGGGGCGGCCACACAGCGCGCACCGGTCTCAGCCTCCTCGTTGTCGATCGCGAAGCCTTGCTCCCGGATGCGCTTGAAAGCTGTCAACTGTACCCGGATAGATGTAATCGTCTTGGGGGTCAACTTAGGCAGAGATCTCTTCTTTAGTATCTCCTCCGCTTCCATTGGATGCAAAAATGCCAGCATGCATTTACCCACGCCGGTCGCATGAACCGGAGCATAAGTGTTGACGATGGCGGACATGCGGATCGAGCGAAGTCCTTCCAGAATTTCCGTGTATAGGACTTGCCCGCGATCAAGGACGGCAAGATTTACCGTTTGCTCAAAACGCGAAAGCAATTTTTCCATGTAGGGCCGGGCGACGCGCCGCAATATTTCTCTGCCTTCGTCGTGATTCACCCAAGCAACGCCCCGTACGGCGACGTAGGCGCGAGTAACCGGATCCTTGCGAGCGTAACCAATCTCCTGCAAGGTGAACAAGATTCGAAACACGGTGGCCTTGGGAAGCTGAAGCGTCCTGGCCAATTCACTTACATGCACGCCACCTTCAGTGCGGGCCATGATCTCAAGCACTCGAAAAGCGCTCTCCAGTGCTCTGAGAAAGTTGGATGTTCCACGTCCATTCTTTGCTGGAGGCGAATCGGCTTGTTTCATATTGAAAAGGCTACAAATAATTCAGGAGGACGGCAACAGAAATCTTAACAGGGTGAAATAGAGAGTATCACTTAGATCACAGACTCGCATCGCCTTAACTGATTATCGCAGTTTGGACGATTTTGGTTGGCGCTGCCAATGCAACGAGATGGTCAATATCAAATTCCTTGTAAAGATCGAGACAGAAAAGTTCCGGGGCGTTCTGATAAGGGACGGCTTTCTCCAATAAGTGACCGAAGCTGTGCATGCCTTCGCGAGTCAAGATGTCTGAAAAGGTGGAGGGTTCGAGTGCCGAAGCAGTAAGAGCCGCGACTTGGCTGCGAATGCCGCTAGCTTCCAGAGAAATTGATGGCGCCCCTTTGCTTGTTTGCACCCACTTGCTAGCTGCGAGCAACTGGGCAACTTCGATTCCGAGGGCCCGCTCCCCCATTGCAGCCAGTAGTTCGGTATAGAGGGTAGCGGGTCCCCATAGAGATTTGGGCTCGCCTAACTTATCTGGCGACGCGTCCCCGATAAAAATTAGGTTAAGTGCGAGAACTTGTTCGCCGCGATTCACACGCCATGCCACGGAATTCGCCCTGCATTCGGACAGTACTGGGGCTCGCGTGGCGTCCCCGAATACTTCCGGCCGGACTGTTTGCATGCCCTCATCGTTAAGGATGATCACAGCCGGCGCTTGAGGCGAAGCTGCTATCGCTTTTAGCCAAACTGCCGTGGCGCTTAGCTGGTTGCTGAATTCAAGGCGGTAGGACAGGGTCTCAAGCCCTTTATTGCGAGTGCTGGCGATCGGCCAGGCGTGCTTCAGCGTTACCGGATCGTAGCGCAACACATCTCTTAGCTTCGTCCGCATGGAATCAGCCCAGGCCGACCGAGAATCGGCATCGCCAGGCACTGTAGGGCGCCGAAAGGTCGCGGCCATTTTCTTTGCGAGGCCGACAATTGTGAGATTCGCCGCAGGCAGTCCTACTGTCAGCTCTTCACAACTCTTGATCTGGTCGTCCACCGGAATCTCGTGTTCCACGATCGGCATATTGAAGTGCCGGGTGAAAAAGCCGTAGGCTTGCTGGCGGTTATCGAGCTGGTAGTTGTGAGTACCTGGATCGAGGTTTTCATGCCAGGCAAAGACGTCCTCTTTCCCGTACAGCTTGAAGAAAGGCCTGATCTCGTCATAGCAATGAGGTTTTTCGAGAGCGGCCCGCATTCCGTATTCGTCTTCGGCAGCATAGATGAGCAGTGTGGGACGAGGCGCGCGCATTGCGGTCAACACAGTGACATCACAATGCAACCTCAAATCGACAGAATTGTATTCAATATCCCCTACGTCGGAATTGCGTTCAATTGCCGAGATAAGAGCGAAATGCCCTGAAATTGGAACAGATACGGCAACACGCTCGTCGAGTGCACTCAGGGTAAGGGTTTGCCAGCCCCCGCCGGATAAGCCGGTAACCCCGATGCGCTGCGCATCAACGCCGGGGTGTCGGCACAGGTAGTCGATACCTTTGCGCATCGCCAGATAGAACAAGCCCGTCGCGCAGGCTCCCACCAAGTTCAAGTGCGCACCGAACCAATGCGCGTTCTCCGGAAGATCCAACTCACCCATGCCCAGCCATTCCAAACTCAATGCGAACATGCCTTGCAAGGCGTTATTGATGCATCGCTTCTGCTTGTACTCGGCTGCTTTTCCTTGAGGGGCGTGGCCGTTTAAGTTAAGAGTTGCTGGAACTTTCCCCGTCGGCGTTTCCGGTTCATACAGCAACGCCGTGGACCAAAAGCCAGGAACGATTTCGTATCGCAACTTACGCGTTCGGTAGCCTTTGCCTGACGGGACCAGTCCGTAATCCTCGAACCTGGGCTGAGCGCTAACCCATTCCCTGGGCCAACCATGGAAGATGACTTCCTCCAAAGCATACCGCCGAATGCGGCTCGCTTCGGCAGTCCACTCTTCGGCGTTCGCCGGCGAAGGAAGAGGCTTGACCCGACTCATCAAGTACTGACGCAGCTGAAATTCTGCGACATCGGCGGGCTGAAGCTCTTGCTTTAAGATCGGCCCTATTTGATCGGTATTGGCTTGGGCATATAAAGCTGAGGGCGTTGAAAAGATTGCGCTGCCGCCAAGAGCAGTCGCTCCAGCGGCCTGAGAGAACGTCTGAAGAAAGTCTCGACGAGTAAATTGTGTTTTAGACATGAAGCCCCCGGTCATAAGCGCACACATTATTATGATGAATGGGCAGGCATGACCTTGGCTTTATCTCGGGCGAATACTTCCTGAATAATATCGAGAGTCTGAGCAATGTCCTTTTCGGTGTGAGCTGCTGAAACATACCAGCGCCCATCTGGCATCAGATAGATGCCCGCTTGCAACAGGCTCAGGAGAAACTCATCGCGTGCCTCCAGGTCGCTGTCTAGCGTATCGCGGAAATTCCACATCTCGCGCCGCGCAGTGAATGCCACATAAAAGCAGGAACCAATGCCGTTGATCAGAACCGAAATTCCTGCCGCCTGCGCAAACTGACGGATACTTCGCATCAGGCGTTCTCCGTTCTTGCGTATTTGCTCGAGCACCCTCCCCTGGCCTTTCTCCAGCGTCTGAAGGGTCGCCCAAGACGCTGCTAAGGTCACGGGGTTACCGTTGAATGTCCCGGCGTGTGGAACCTTTTGTTCCGCTACCAGAGCCATAATCTCCTGCCGCCCTCCCACTACGCTCAGAGGAAATCCGCCCGCCACCGCTTTGCCCATGGTAGTCAGATCCGGCGTCACCCCGAACAGCGCCTGCGCCCCGCCCAAAGCTACCCGAAACCCGGTGATCACTTCATCGAATATCAGCACCACGCCATAACGCTGGGTCAACTCGCGCAAACCCTGCAGATAGCCTGCTTTCGGCATCAAACAGTGTGTATTGCATAAGATGGGCTCGGTAATCAGAGCCGCAACTTCTTTCCCCTGCGTGCTCAGCACCTCCTCCACGGCAGCCAGATCGTTCCATGGCAGCACCAGAGTCTCCGCAGCTATGGGAATGCCGTCCGCCTCCTCTCCGACTGCCGAGTTGGGAGTGGGTCGATACCCGGATAGAATATTCTCCATCCAGCCGTGGTAATGCCCCTCGAAGCGGATGATCTTACGCCGTCCTGTAAACGTACGGGCCAACCGCAGAGCCACCTGCACCGCTTCTGTACCGCTGTTGCTAAAAATGACCCGCTCAGCTGACGGCACTAACTCGCAGATCTTTTTCGCTACCTGAATTTCCAACTCATGCTGCGCACCCAGCAACTGGCTGAGCTTCAGCTGAGCGGTCACCGCGTCCACAATTGCGGGATGTGAGTGTCCGAGGATCAGTGGACCCCAAGCCAGCGTGTAATCGATGTACTGGTTCCCGTCGACATCGGTTATATGACAACCAGCGGCGGAAGAAAAGAACAGGGGTAACGGTTTAGCGGCAGAACGCATGCCGCTGCTTACTCCCCCGGCCAGATATTTTTGCGATTCCTTAAATAACTCTTTCGATAAGGAGAACTGCTTCGAATTGTCGGTCATGCAAATGGTTGCTCTTCAAGTGAGACTTGGGGTTGGAATTGAATGATATTGGCTCACTACGCCTGTGAAAGCTCTGAAAAGTGAAACACAACGTTTTACAAACAACGGGAGAATAAGAGCTAAACGAACGCTTGTCAACATGAGATGTAGTCTTATCGATGAAGTTTGAGCGCGTCATGGGCCTGAAGCACAGTGCTTCGCAGCATTATAGACTAGTCGCGCGCATCGTCTGATACATAACGTTTCATAAATGAAACGTAGCTCAATAAGCGACTTGACATACTGGTGAGCGGTTCAAGTAGTATGTTTTACTCAGCTCGCCTGTGGATACTCTGCATCTGCTTGGGCGATTGCGCCGGGGTTTTGGGGATTGAGGCTGCTTGCAAATTTACGAAATTCATATTCAGTTCCATTAGGCTAGGCGCAAGTAGTTCTGAGAAATCGGAATGCCACGTTAGGATGTCTCTGGGGCAATAGCAGCTCCAACAGCCGTTCGGATTGGCGCCACTCTATGGGGAACGACGGGACTCAGCAATCCGACAGGCAGACACCGTATGTCAGGACCGCAAAGAATCCGTGGCCGCTTGTGATGCTTCTTTTTGTAACGGCAGTGGGAAGTTATCTGTGCCGGGTGAACATTTCTGTGGTTGGCGCGCTCATGATGCGCGATTTGGGATTTTCTCAGATCGACATGGGCCGCCTGTTTAGCGCATTCGTGCTGGGATACGCGTTGTTTCAAATTCCCGCGGGGATTGCGGCTGACCGCTGGGGGGCCCGGCTGGTACTGGGTTCCGCCGCTCTTATATGGGTCGTGGTCACCTCAGGCATGGCGGCGCTGGGCTGGGGACCCCTGGGGCGAACTGCTGTTAATACGTTCGTGATCTTGCTGTGTCTGCGGTTTGTTCTGGGCGTAGCCGAGTCGCCCACCTTCCCTGGTGCGGCGCAGGGCGTGGCGCGGTGGATCCCGCCGGTGCATCAGGGATTTGCCAATGGAATCGTCCTGGCCGCGGTGGGAGCCGGCGCGGCTCTCGCTCCCGCGGCGCTTTCCCGGGTCATGGTTCACTGGGGTTGGCGGACCGCAATGATGAGTTCGGCTTTACCGGCTCTGGCAGTCGCCGGCATATGGACAGCGCTGCGAGGCGCCAGCTTTCCTTCCCAGCGTTCGGCTACCCAACGCGTCGCTAACGGAAATAGCGGCACCCTCTGGTCACGCAGTTTTGTGCTTCTGACCTTGAGTTACACGCTGGAGGGATATGTTGGCTACATCTTCATTTTTTGGTTTTACCTCTACTTAGTGGATGTACGGCATTTCGATCTGCTGCGGGCTGGCAGCTTCAGCAGTCTTCCTGGCCTGTTGTCGTCCATTTCTATTCCCCTGGGAGGATTCATTTCTGACCGGTTAGTAATGGGTCCCATGGGAGCGCGGTGGGGGCGGCGGACAATTCCGATGCTCGGACTCTTTCTTTCTGCTGTTTTTCTCGTTTTGGGTGCGGGAACCGACAGCGCCGTGGCTGCAGTGATCTATCTGGCGCTGGCAATGGCCTCGGTTCTTTCGGTTGAGGGCCCTTTCTGGGCCACCATGATGGAGGTCGCGGTCTCTCGCAGCGGTACGGCCGGGGGAGTGATGAATTGCGGCAGCAATATCGGCGGGATGATTTCGCCGGCGCTGACACCCATCCTGGCTGCCTACATGGGATGGAAGAATGCCCTGTATGTAGCCGCCGCGCTGGCAATTGTGGGATCGGCTTTGTGGTTGGGCATTTCACCGGTCGTGCCCGAAGTTGGCATGAAAGAAGTCGGCACGAACGGTGAAGCCATAGGGCAAGAAATCTAGATTACCTTTTTGCTTCTGACCCGGAAGTGGAGACAGGGAGACGCTGGAGAATGCACCAATCCAATCGCAACGCAGACCGAATTGATCCGATTCTGTTTGAAGTGATCCGTAATGCTCTGCTTGAAGCAACGGAAGAGATGTCGGCCTGCCTTCAGCGGACTGCATATTCGACGAACGTCAAGACTCGTCTCGATTACTCTTCCGGGTTTGTCGATGCCCAAGGCAGAATGGTAGCGCAGGCTTTTTGTCAGCCCGCGCATCTTGTAACTCTCGGCCGCATCGTGCCCCGCGCAGTCGCAGAATATGGGCCGAAAAACATAGAGCCGGGCGATGCCCTATTGGTGAACGATCCCCATCGCCAGGCCAGCCACCTCAACGACATCTTTCTGATTGCGCCCTTCTACTTCGAAGGCAGGCTGCTCGGTTATGTTGCCAATATCTGCCACCACGTGGACGTAGGCGGTGGTGCGCCGGCCAGCATTGGAGCATTCCAGGAGATTTATCAGGAAGGTTTGATCCTGCCTGTGATCAAACTGGTTTCCAAAGGGCAAATCTTGGATGACATCCTGAAGATGGTTTTGGCCAACGTTCGCGCCAAGAAAGAAGTGGCCGGCGATTTGCGCGCGCAGGTGTTGGCTAGTGAGTTAGGAGTGCGCCGGCTTACGCACGTGGCACAGCGCTTTGGCGTCGCACCTTTAACCTTTTATATCGACAGGATGATCGAGTACAGCGAGCGCTTGCTTCGCGCGGAGCTGGTTCAGTTGCCCCGTGGAACTTTCGAAGCCGAAGATCAGCTGGATGATGACGGCATCACCTCCAAACCAGTTCATCTCCGCGCTCGCGTCACTCTGGACGGCGAAAATGTAACGTTCGATTTTTCGGGCACCGACGCGCAACGCGCCGCTCCCATGAATTGCAACCTGACCCAGACATTCACCGCCTGTGTCTACGTCCTGAAATGCCTCGTCGATCCTGACATTCCGCTGAATGAAGGCTTCTACCGTCCGATCAACATTATTGCGCCGGAGGGCTGCGCAGTGAATGCCAGCCATCCGACGGCCATCGTGGGCGGCTGGGAAGTGGCCATGCGGCTATGCGAACTTTTATTCGCTGCGCTTTCTGGAGCTCTCCCGAATCGAGTTCCGGCAGGAACCAAAGGAACGGTTTGCCAAGTCGGATTTGGTGGCCGCGATCCGAGGTCGGGAGAATATTACTGCTTCTACGAGACCATAGCCGGCGGCTATGGCGGCCGTATTGGATCCGATGGACCGGACGCAGTGCAGACTCACTTCCAGAACACGCAAAACGCGCCCGTGGAAGAGACAGAGTTGAACTATCCGGTTCGCATTCCACGCTACGGCCTTATCCAGGATTCGGAAGGACCCGGTCGTTTGCGCGGAGGCCTGGGATTGTGCCGCGAATATATCTTTGTCGATCACGAAGCCGTTTTCACCACTCTCGCAGATCGGGTGAAGTTTCCGGCGCGTGGTTTGTTTGGCGGCCGTGAAGGACGATGCGCCCGTTATCTTCTCACTTCCAACGGCAGCAGCATTGAAATCCCCTCAAAGGGCACGATGCAGGTGAGAGCGGGCGATATCGTACGAATCGAAAGCCCAGGTGGAGGTGGGTACGGCCCTTGCGCGGAGCGCGATCCTGAGCTCGTGATGCGCGATTTACGCGAAGAGAAGATCAGCAAGACGCGAGCGCTGGAGGTGTACGGCGTGCGAGCGGAGGCAAATCCGGCAGCCGAGTTACAGACTGTGCTGCAGCCCTGAGTAGCGGAGAAAGCGTTGTAAGGAGGAACTCATGTCGAACTCCCGTTCCACGCGTCGCGGTTTCCTGCAGTCGACATCGATGCTGGCAGGCGCGACGCTGGTGGGCACCTCTGCGAGTCTCGTGACGCCGCCGGCCGCACTCGCGCAGACTCGCGTCGAGGAAGTGGGCGAGGTGCTGAAGTTACGGCTACAGACAGAAGACGTGGTGGATTTTCAGATTCAGCAGTACCTGATGAAGCGTGTCGCGCCGCTACCGGCCCCCAAGACCGCCGCAGAATGGACCGCCCAGCAAAAACAGCTGCGCCAGCATTTGCTGAAAAATGTCATCTTCCACGGATGGCCAAAAGAGTGGGTGGATGCGCCGCCCAAGTTCGAAGATCTTGGGCTCGTCCCCACCGGCAAGGGATACCGGCTGCGAAAGCTTCGCTATGAGATCGTCCCCGGTTTTTCGACAACCGCAGTGCTCTATGAACCCGAAAAACCGAACGGTAGGGTTCCCGCAACAATTAATTTGAACGGTCATGCGGCGAATGGAAAGGCGGCCGACTATAAGCAAAAGCGTTGCATAAACAATGCGCTTCAGGGCATGTACGCTCTCAGTCTGGAATGGCTGGGAATGGGCGAATTGGCGGTTCCCGAGAACAACCATTGGTGTGGAGCGCACCTGAATCTCGTAGGCTTGGGCGCCACCGGTCTGTTCTATCTGGCGATACGCAAGGGACTGGACTATCTGTGCCAGCATCCTAATGTCGACCCGCACCGGATCGGAGCCACCGGCCTCTCCGGTGGCGCGTGGCAGACCATCATCATTGGTTCCCTGGATGAGCGCATCGCGGTAGCCGTCGGGGCCTGCGGCTATTTCTCGTTTACTTCAGCCATCGAACGACACTCGGATGTCGGCGACCTGGAATATCATCCGCACGATCAGTTCATCGATGGCGACTATTCGACGCTCACCGCAATGATGGCTCCCCGCTCCATCCTTCTCATGTACGGAGCCGAAGATCAATACGGTTTGCGAGCGCCACTGCAAAAACCTCACTTGTATGACGAAACGAGGCCGTTTTTCAAGTTGTACGGGAAAGATGACAACATCGCTTTCCACGAGAATATAGATCCGGGAACGCACAACTATGAACTCGACAACCGGCAACAGTCCTATGCGTTTTTCACCAAGCATTTCAATATGCCGGTGGTCGAGCACGAAGTGCCGGTGGATGGAGAAGTAAAAAGCTACCAGGAACTTCAGGTCGGAATTCCCAAAGACAATCTGACCATTACTGGTCTGGCCCGAAAGATCGCTGCGAGATTTGAGCGTCCGCCCGTCCCCACAGATGCTGCGTCAAGAACAAAATGGGCCAACGCCTCGCGAGCGCGCTTGAAAGAAGTGGTCCGCTACAAACCCGTGGCGCTCCGGCATGCCTGGCCCCTATTTAGCACGAGAAACAAAGGCCTGCGAAGCATTGGCTATCGACTTGAATTCAACAACGATCTGAGCGCGACGGCCATATGGTTGAAGTCGACAACCGCCGCGGACGATGCGCCACTCGCAATCTTGCTGGATGACAGCGGGCTGCGATCAGTGCGGATGGACATTATTGCCGATCCGGTGCGTCTGCAGACTCTTTCCACCTCGCCCGAGAACGCAGTTCCCTGGCACATCAATCGTGGCGAACAAGTTCTGGCGATCAATCTGTTGTTCACTGGCGACGCGTCACCTGACTACCCCAAGGATGGGCCGGTGCACGTTCCCGAACTCTATAGCCAGCTGTTGTCCACCCCCGCTCAAATACCAAGTGTAAAAGCTTGGCTGGCTACGAGACCGCCCTCCGCACTCTACGGGCTGCTTTTGTCCGCCGCGGGAGATCGCCCCCTTGGCATGCAGGCTGCGCAGCTCATTGGGGTTGCCGATTGGGTGCGGAAAGAAAGCACGCAAAATATTTCGCTGGAAACCTATGGTATTCGAAATCAGGTTACGGCGCTGGTCGCATCGTCGCTGGAGCCGGCATATTTTTCCGACCTATATACGCGAGATGGCATGAAGAGTCTGGGATACCTGTTGGAGAAACCAGTCCGCTATCAGGAAGCTCCCGACCTTTTCTGCCTGGATCTTTATAAGGACTTCGACATCGATACGCTGGTGGCGCTTTCCGAGCCCACCAAGGTCTCGCAAAACTTTATGCAAGTGCAAGCCGGTTAGAGCGAGCGTGAATGTGAAAAAAGCTGGCACGCTTCCACATCTCACCGTAGCGCTCGTCGGTCCAGTCCCATCTGGCGGAGTAAAGTTGCTGCAGGAGAATCTGGTGACGAACTGTTCATTTCGTCTGTTTCCAGAAACCCGCGAAGACGAGGGCCTGCGTCAAAAGCTGCAGGGGACCGACGTGGTCCTCGGACAGTATTTCAGTGCACGGATGGCGCAGGCCGCGAAAGGTCTAAAATTACTACACGCGATGGGTGCCGGAGTGGATGATTTTAACCTCTCTGCGCTTTCTTCCCAGACAACCGTGTCGAATGTCTACTTCCACGGTCCTGCCATCGGAGAATTTGTGATGATGATGGTCCTGGCGCTAAGCCGGAACCTGGTTGAAACCGACGCTCAGCTGCGAAAGGGGATGTGGCACGGGAGTTGGATCTGGGGAGCGCCGCCCGCTGACGAGATCCAGGGCAAGGTTTTGGGAATCATCGGATTCGGCCACATCGGACGAGAGGCAGGGGCTCGCGCTCATGCGTTCGGCATGAGCGTTCGGGCGCTGAGCGCGCATCCTCCGGCTCGCAGACCCAAGACAGTTGATTTCTGGGGAGGACCCGAGAAATTACCTGAACTGCTGCGCGAATCCGACTATGTGGTACTCGCTTGTCCTCTGAACGACCGCACTCGTGGTTTGATTGGCGCCCAGGAGTTCGGTTGGATGAAGCCCAGTGCGAGTCTTATCAATATTGCGCGGGCCGGCGTTGTGGAAGAAGCAGCCCTCTATGAGGCGTTGAGCAAGCGGCGCATTCGCAGTGCGGCCGTGGACGTATGGTACCGGTACGCTCTGGGCGGTAAACGATCTACTCCTTCAGCTCTTCCATTTCACAAACTCACCAATCTCATCATGACTCCGCACATTGCTGGGTGGACGACGGGGACGTTCGATCGCCGATTTCGTGCGATTGCAGACAACATTGATCGGCTTGCAACTGGGCGCCCCCTGCTGAATGTGGTTCAGGGGCCTGTCCGGCACACAGTGGGGAAGCGAGCGAGATAATCTGATGGATCGACAACTTCCCAAGGTCTTGATTACCAGGCCCATTCAGCGCGAGGCAATCGATCGAGTCGCCCAACAGTGTGCGGTGCAAATCTATCCGGTCGACGAAGCTATGCCTGCGCACTTATTGGCCGAGGCGATGCGCGATGCAAATGGAGTGATGCCCTCCGGGGTTCGAATCAGCGAAGACCTGATCGCGACCTCACCCAAATTGAAGGTCGTCGCCAACATTGGTGTTGGGTACGACAACATCGATGTGGAGGCATGCAATAAGCGCCGCATCATGGTCACCAACACGCCAGATGTGCTTACCGAGGCGACCGCTGATCTGGCGTTTGCCCTGATCATCTCTGCAGCCAGGAGAATACCTGAGGGCGACCGATACGTCCGCGGTCTCAAGTGGACGCACTGGCAATGGAATTTTATGCTGGGTGCCGAGATGCACTGGAAGACCCTGGGACTTTATGGTTTCGGGCGCATCGCGCAGGCGGTGGCACGCCGCGGCCGGGGCTTCTCGATGCGAATTCTGTATCACGCACGGCATCGCGTACCCGAAAGCATCGAGAAGGAGTTTTCTGGCGAATTTGTGGATCGCGAGACACTGTTTCGCGAGTCCGATTTCTTCAGCGTGCACGTTCCGTTGACTGCAGAAACCAGGTACGCAATTCGCGCACCTGAATTGGCGAAGATGAAGCCATCGGCGTTCTTCATCAATACGGCGCGCGGCAGCATTGTCGAAGAAGCTGCCCTGGTAGAGGCTCTTCAGGCTGGTCGAATTGCCGGCGCCGGCCTGGATGTTTTTGAGCATGAGCCTAAGGTGCATCCAGCTCTGCTGGGAATGAGCAATGTAGTGCTGATGCCCCATGTGGGAAGCGCCACGGCCGAAACTCGCCTGCGCATGGCGGTGATGGCCGCAGACAATATGCTCGCCGCGCTCAATGGGAAACGGCCTCCGAACCTTGTGAATCCCGAGGTAATGAGCTGAGGAATCTACTGATCCAAGGCGATTGCAAATCACTGTCGAATGACAAAGGAGCCTTTCGTGAAGCACTACGACAACTTTATTAATGGAAAATTCACCCCGGCTGGCAATCATGACCGCATTGAGGTAACCAACCCGTCGACTGGCGAGATCGTTTGCAGCGTACCCGACAGCACCAGCGCCGATGTGGAAGCGGCCATCTCTGCCGCCGAAAAAGCCCAAGTAAGTTGGGCGAAGAAACCGGCTATCGAGCGCGCCAAGGCGTTGCGCAGTATTGCCCAGCAGATTCGCCAACATGCCGAGCCCATCGCTCGCGTGATTGTGGAAGAACAAGGCAAGATACTGGGCTTGGCGCGCGTGGAGGTTTCATTCACAGCCGACTACCTCGACTACATGGCGGAGTGGGCTCGCCGCATCGAGGGCGAGATTGTGGAAAGCGACCGGGTGGGCGAGAGTATCTTTCTTTTCCGCCAGCCCATCGGCGTCATTGCCGGCATCCTGCCTTGGAACTTTCCTTTCTTTTTGATTGCCCGTAAAGCGGCGCCCGCGCTGGTCACGGGGAACACGATTGTGATCAAGCCGAGCGAAGAAACTCCCCACAACGCGGTGAAGTTTTGCGAACTGCTGGCACGGGCGGATGTTCCTCCGGGTGTAATCAACTTCGTTCATGGACGAGGCGCCACGGTCGGCAAGAGTTTGGCCTCGTCGCGCCGCATCGGCATGATCAGCTTTACCGGAAGCGTGCAAACCGGCTCCGCGATCATGACCGCGGCTGCGCCCAACATCACGAAGGTAAACCTCGAACTGGGCGGGAAAGCTCCGGTTCTTGTGATGTCCGATGCCGATATCGATCTGGCAGTCAAAGCGGTGACAGCTTCGCGCGTGATTAACAGCGGGCAGGTTTGCAATTGCGCGGAACGTGCATATGTGCAGAGTGGTGTGGCCGACCAGTTCGTCGAGAAGCTTTCCGCCGCCATGAAGGCCACGCGGTTTGGCGACCCCCTGGCCGATGAATCGGTAGCCTACGGTCCGCTGATCAACGAAGCAGGGTTCCAGAAAGTGGACTCGTTAGTTCGCGGCGCGGCAAAGGCTGGCGCGACGATTGTGACTGGCGGCAAGCGCGGTCCAGGAGACAAGGGATATTTCTACGAACCGACCGTCATCGCTGGTTGCCGGCAGGACATGGACATCATTCGCCGCGAAATCTTCGGCCCGGTGGTTCCGGTGGTGACGTTCAGCGACCTCGATGAGGGAATCGCCTTCGCCAATGATTCCGACTATGGTCTCACGTCTTCCGTGTACACCCGCGATCTGAATGTTGCATTAAAGGTGAGTCGAGAAATTCGCTTTGGCGAAACCTACATCAACCGCGAGAATTTCGAAGCTATGCAGGGTTTTCATGCCGGATGGCGAAAGAGCGGCATCGGAGGCGCCGACGGCAAGCATGGACTGTATGAGTTCATGCAAACCCATATCGTTTACATGCAGAGCTCCTAGAGGCATTTTGATTGACAACAGAAAGTAGTTAGCTATTGCGAAAGTGATTCTTTATTTTAAAGAAGGGCCAGGCACCCATGACAAACTCGGAACAGATTATTTCTGGACAGCGCGAACCGATTGCCGCGTTTCTCCCCGCCGTCGCCTTACGCATCTTTGCCTCTGCGGAGAGCGGCGCATCGGCGATGACGACGGGAACTGCGACATTCGCCCCCGGAAAAGGCCTCGGCTATCACACCCATCCATGCAGCGAGGCGATAACGGTTTTGCAGGGCGAGGGACTGTTCTCCCTCGAGGGACGCATCTACCGCCTGGGACCGTTGGACTGTATCCACGTTCCCGCGGGGATAGCTCATAATCCCAAGAATGGCTCAGAAACGGAGCCACTGGTAGTGCTGTCAGCATTTGCTTCTCCCGAGCCAGGGCGCACCGCAATCGCGGATCATTTCATTCGACAAGATCGCACATCGTCGGACCCTGGCCCCAAAGACCCCGAGCACATCTCGCGGTTTAACAAGATGGAGAAGTACGAACTCGCTCCGGGCACTCAATTTTCCGACTTGTTCGCAGGCCGCTACGGATCGGTAGGCATTTGCGGAGGCTATGGAAGATTTCAGCCGGGCACCTCGCTACCATGTCATATTCATGACTACGACGAGTCCATCACCATTGTCGAAGGCAGCGCGATCTGCGAAGTGGCAGGCCGGCGTTACCAACTGAGCGGATGCGATACTGCATTTATTCCGCAGGGAAAGCCGCATCGGTTTTTGAACGAATCGCAAAGTCCGATGGCGATGATCTGGGTTTACGCAGGTAGTGAACCCACCCGTGCCATCGTCGATGTGAACTATTGTTTGGGCTCCCTGCCTTGGCAAAATCTGAAATCGGATATGGCTAAGAAGAATCAGTAATAAAGAGGAAGGCGGTAGAAAAGAAGGCGCGACGATGGACAGGTTCAGACTAGACGGAAAAGTGGCAATCGTAACTGGCGGGACGGCTGGAATCGGCCGAGCCACGGCCATCGGACTTGCCGAAGCCGGAGCCGATGTCGTAGTGCTGGGACGGTCCCACGACCCGGAAGAAACCTGCAAGGCGATTCGCGCACTCGGCCGCGATGCCTTAGGCTTTCGTGGCGACATCTGCGAAAGCGAGTTCACGGAGCGGGCAGTAAGCGAAACTGTAGCGCACTGGGGCCACGTGGACATCCTGGTCAATAGCGCCGGTGTGCAGGCCCGAGCGCCATCACTCAACTACCCGGAAGCGGATTGGGACCGAGTCATCGGGCTGAATCTCACCGCGCTGTTTCGACTGTGCCAGCGCGTCGGACGGCACATGATTGAACAAAAGAGTGGAAAAATCATCAACATCGCGTCCATTGTGAGTTTTATTGGCGGAATCGCCATACCCGCTTATGCGGCGAGCAAGGGTGGCGTGGCACAAGTCACCAAAGCGCTGGCCAATGAGTGGGCAAAGTTCAATATCAATGTGAACGCAATCGCACCAGGCTACATTTTGACAGATATGACAGAGACGCTGCATGACGATCCGGGGCGATCCGCGGAAATTCTAAGCCGAACTCCCGCCGGACGGTGGGGCACGCCTGAGGACTTAAGCGGCGCGGTCGTATTCCTCGCCTCACCGGCTTCTAATTTCGTTCACGGACATGTCTTAACCGTCGATGGCGGCTGGATGGGCCGATGAAGACGAACCCAGCGATGACTCGCGACAGCGTTTTTGAAATCCAAAGACTCCGCAGATACTCCTGCTTCTTCTCGGGAATCCGCGCCACCCAAACAGATGCAGGTTGAACCTCCCGGAAGTGGATTGGACGCCCGCCCCACCTTCATCTGTTTCCACTGCATCGTCTACGTCGAAGGGACGGGACTAATCAGCAGGTTCCCAAAGCCGTCGACATCCGCCTGGAAATGGGGATGAATCAGCGTATTCGAATCCATTTCCTCGACCACCGCAGGTCCGGTAATGTGGTGGCCAGCTTCGAGCTTATACCGGTCGTAGACACTGGTTTTTGTGAAACCGTCCGATTCGTGGAAGTAGACTGGACGCTCTCCCTTTTTTGCCTGACCGGCTGTGAGACCGCTGTGCGATATCTTGCGCACCGGCGGGCTCGGAATCGCGCCCACGGCGGTCACGCGGTAATTCACCAGTTCGACTATTTCGGCGGGATATCCTCGACCGTAGGCTCTTTCGTATTCCTCGTGAAACTGAGCGCAGAGCCGCGCCAGAGATTCCGTGTTCAAGGCTCCGCTTTCGCAAATCACCGCCAGCTCCGAAGATTGCCCCTTGTACCGCATTTCGATCTCTCGCAAAAAGCTGATACGCTCGGCGGGAATTCCCTCTTTCCGTAAAAGCTTGCCCCCCCCCTCTTCCATCGATGAGAATATCTTATTAATTGTTGCGCTGTCGGCTCTGTCGCCTCTCATAATCCGGGTGCGGGAAAATTCATGTTTGACATCGGTAGTGAGAAGCCCGAGAGCCGATGCCGTACCCGGGCTCAGCGGAACGATCAATTTCGGGATCTGCATCTCTGCGCACAATCGGTTTGCGTGCAGCGGGCCGGCACCGCCAAAGGCAACCATCACCAGAGCGCGCGGATCGTATCCGCGGCGCACCGTGGTCAAGCGCAGGGCGTTCACCATGGCCGTATTCGCGATTTCAACAATCCCATTGGCGGCGGCGATGGTATCGAGGCCGAGTGGCTCCGCACACCTCGTGCGAATGCCTTCGGTTGCTCCGTCAAGGTCGAGGTCGATCTCTCCGCCGAGGAAATAGCGCGGGTTAATGCGCCCCAGCACCAAATTGGCATCGGTAATCGTAGGCTGCTTGCCGCCCCCCCGATAACAGATCGGCCCCGGATCTGCGCCTGCACTCTGTGGTCCCACTCTCAGCACTTCGCCAGGGTCTACCCAAGCGATGCTGCCACCTCCAGCGCCAATTTCTACCAGATCAATTACCGGAGTTCGGATTGGATAACCGCTGCCTCGCGATTGACCGGCGCCCGGCCGCGCTTCGGCTCCGACTTCGTATTCCTTGGTAATTTTCGGGCGCCCGTCGAGGATGAGGCCGGCCTTAGCGGTGGTGCCTCCCATGTCAAAGGAGACCACATCGGTGAAACCTAAATTACCGGCGATGAAATTTGCCGCGATGACACCGGCAGCTGGACCGGATTCCACCATGTACACAGGCCTGTCGGCCGCCTGTTCGAAAGTCAGCACGCCGCCGTTGGACTGCATGATCAAAAGCTCAGCTTTAGTCTCCTGCTTCTTAAGCTGGGTTTCGATGCCTTCCAGATAGTTTGCAACGACGGGCTTGACGCAAGCGTTGACAACCGTCGTACTCGCTCGAAAGTACTCGCGAAATTCAGGACAAATACCTGAGGAAACGGACAGGACTGCGTTAGGCGCATGTTTCCGGAGAATTTGTTCCGCTCTCTCTTCATGCGATGGATTCACATAAGAATGGAGAAAGCAGATCGCCACCGACCGGATATTTTGTTTTTCCAGCTTTTGCGCAATCTCCGCCATGCGGGATTCGTCCAGTTCCCGGAGCACCTTTCCCGTCGCGTCAAGCCTCTCAGGAACTTCGAAGCAAAGGTCGCGCGGAACCAGCGGCTTCAGCTTTTCGAAATGGATGTCGTAGAGCGAGGGTCGAATCTGTCGGCCAATTTCCAATAAATCGCGAAAGCCTTCTGTTGTGATAAAAGCCGTCTTCGGGCTCTTTCCTTCGATCAGGGCATTGGTCGCAACCGTGGTCCCGTGAACCAGGTACGAAATGTTTGGTGCCTGGGTGTTGGCTTTGCTCAGGATCTGATTTACGGCAGCCAGAAAGCCGATCGATGGATCTCGCGGAGTAGAAGGAACTTTCGCAATATTGATTTCGCCTGTTTCTTCGGAAATTAAAACCGCATCGGTAAAAGTGCCGCCCACGTCAACGCCCAATCGAAAGCGCAAGCTCATTGTTTTCCTTTTTCCTTTTCCAATTGCCGGCGCAGCAGTTCCGATTCGACCGGTTCAATCGTCCAGTTCTCCGTGTCGATCGCCACTCCGTAGCAATCGCGGGCACGTTCCGCGCTGACCTTCCCTTCGCGAACATCACGAAGCACTAATTCGGCGTCACGCTCCCAAACGTTGCCATAGCCACCGCCGCCGCAGGTTTCAACCCGCAGAGTCTCTCCCGGACTCACCTGCAGACTTCCCTTGGAAGGTATCTGCCGATGCGAACCGTCGCTGATCAGAGAATATCGGGCCAGTTTCCCAGGTTCCCCGCCAAACAGTCCAAGTGGCGGGAATTTTGCCCGATCTGCGAGCAGGGTCACAACCGGTTGATGGTTCACAAACACATATTCTCGACATAGACCCAGTCCGCCGCGCGACCGTCCGGGGCCGTCGGAATCGGGCACCAGACTATAGCGGGGGATTCGCACCGGATAGTTCAGTTCGGTCTCTTCTACCGGAGCGTTCTGGGTATTCTGAATGTGAGTTTGGACCGCGTCAGGGCCGTCAGAATCGACCCGTCCACCGTAACCGCCAGCCAGCGTTTCCAGAAAGCAGTAGTAATCGCCGCTATTCGGATCTTTTCCGCCAAATCCGACGTGGCACATCATTCCTTTGCTTCCCGCCGGCACGCGCTCCGGAAGCGCTTGCGAAAGCGTCTTGAACAGCAACTCACAAATACGATGCGAAACTTCCCACCCACCGACGATTGCGGTTGGATGAGTAGCGTTTACCGCGGACCCCTCGGGCGCAAGAACGTGAATGGGACGATAAAAGCCCTCGGTTAGAGGAATATCCTGGTCGATCAGGCACTTCAAAACGTAAACGCAGGCAGTGAACGTCTGGGTCAGGTTGCAGTTCATCGGCGCAGGCCGCTGGCTGTCTGTTCCCGCGAAGTCGAAAGTTATGTTCTTTCCGTCGAGCGTGACCCGCACCTTCAAGTGCACAGGCGTCGAGGTGATGCCGTCATCATCGAGCTGATCTTCGCCTTGGAATGATCCTCGCGGTAACTTGGCCAGTTCGGCGAGTACACGCCGTTCGCTGTATTCAACTAATTTCTCAATGTAGAACTTTACCGTCTCGTTTCCATAGCGATCCAACAATTGGGTCAGCCTGCGAATGCCCATCTCGTTCGCTGAAATCTGCGCCCGCAAGTCTCCTGTGACTTCTTTTTTGGCTCGCACGTTGGCCAGCACCAGCTTCAGGATGTCGGCGACGATTTCTCCCTCGACAACCAGCTTCACCACCGGAAGAATGATTCCCTCCTGATAGATTTCGCGAAACGCCCCAATGCTTGCCGGGGCGCCGCCGCCAACATCCACGTGATGGCAAATGTTAGAGACATAACCCAGCAGTTCACCGTTATAGTAAAAAGGCGAAATCAGAAAGATGTCGTTTAAATGGCTGGCTTGGCGGTGAGGATCATTGACCAGCAGCACATCGCCCGGCCGAAGGTTTTCAGGCCCATACTCCGCGACCGCCCGTGGCACGATACGTCCGACTGTTACTAGGTGGGCGGGCTGGCAAAATGCCTGTGACACCATGCGCCCATTCGCGTCAACAAATGCCGCGGAGTAATCTAACCGGGTTTTGACATTCGTCGAATACGCCGTCCTCTGCAGACATGCAGACATCTCTTCGGTTGCTTCGGAGAGGGCATTGCGGATCACTTCGAAGAGGATGGGGCTCACAACCCCAGGGACGGTCTTGGTGGAGGGTGTCTCGAGCGACTGCATGATCCGGCTACTCCTTCAACCAGGGACTACAACCATAACCATCCCAAGTGACACTGAGGCAAGTTAACGTCTGCCCTATAACCGTGTCAATACAAACGATCCGCGTTACAAATATTCTCGTTATTTAATCCGCACAATGAATTGTGCGCCTATCCCGGTCTTGGATTGCGCATCGCAGATACCGAGGGGCGCACCGGCGCGAGTTGAACTCTGTTAAGTTCTGGGCGTTGCTAGTGTTCAGAAATACCGAAGGCAAAAAGCGCGGAACCCGATGGGATAACGACATATTGCTTGCCGTCGACTTGATAGGTCACAGCAGTGGAGTAGATCGCAGCGCCCAACTGGATGTGCCACAACTCTTGCCCGGTACGGGCATGAAGAGCTATGAAGTTGCCGTCCGAATCGCCAGCGAACACAACATCGCCGGCGGTCGAAAGTCCGCCCCCGTTTGGGCTGCTGAAATATTTAAACTCCCATTTCTCCGCTCCCGTCAGAGGATCGAGAGCCTTAAGCGCGCCAGACGGTCTCACGATTGGATCAGGAACTTCGATGCTACCTATGAAATCGTGCCCCACGCGATAGGACTGCGCTGCTCCGGTAAAAATGTCGCATTCCGTTGACGTGGCCACGTATAAAAGTTTTGTCCCGGGGTCATAGGACGGCGAAAACCAGTTGGTGAGTCCGATTGCGCCCGGACAGACCTCAGTTCCCGTGGCATTCGGCACTGCGGCGGGATTGATGACGGGTTTGCCATCAGGTCCGATCGCCGTAGCCCAAGTGACTGGTCCGTAGGCTTTGGCGGAGAGAAACTTTCCGTTCGTACGATCGAGCACATACAGAAATCCGTTGCGATTGGCCTGAATCACCAGCTTGCGGGGTTGGCCGGCCCACTCTGCATCGATCAGAACAGGAATCTCAGTCGAATCGTAATCGTGCACGTCGTGCGGCGTGAATTGAAAGTACCACTTCAGCTTTCCGGTGTCGGCGTCGAGAGCCAGCATGCAGTCGCTGTAAAGATTATCTCCGTGCCGGTCTCCCCCATAGTTGACGGGCGACGGATTTCCCGTCGGCCAAAAGATCAAGTTCAACTCCGGATCGTAAGTTCCGGTGAGCCAGGCAGGAGCGCCGCCAGTTTTCCATGAGTCGCCCGCCCAGGTCTCGTGCCCAGGTTGGCCGGGACCCGGCACTGTTTCAAAACGCCATGTGCGCTGGCCGGTTTCTGCATCGTAGGCGTCTACAAAGCCGCGAATTCCATATTCGCCGCCGGACGCACCGACAATTACCTGATTCTTTACCGCCAGCGGCGCAACCGTGAACGTATAGCCCTGGCGATAGTCGGCGACGGTTACGTCCCAAACGACGTTTCCCGTCTTCGCGTCCAACGCGATCACGTGAGCATCCAAAGTGGCCATGAAAAGCCTGTCGCCGAGAATTGCGAAACCGCGGTTTACCATGCCGCAGCATGGCTGAATTTTGTCGGGCAGATTTCTTTGATAACGCCAGATAGCCCGGCCAGTACGGGCATCTAGGGCGAAGGCTCGATCGTTCTGCCCGGTACCGTAAAGCACGCCGTCCACAACGATCGGAGTTGTTTCGAATTGACCGAGGTCGCCCACCTGGAAAGCCCACTGCATGGAAAGACGAGAAGCGCTCGCCGTATTGATCTGATCCAGCCCGCTGTACCGCCATCCTGCGTACCGGCCGGAATAAGTCAGCCAGTTCTGGGGCTCTCGAGCCGCATCGAGTACACGTTTGTAAGTCACTTGCGAGGACGCGCTCGTCAATAATCCGAGGAGAAGTACCACCAGAAGTGCAGTCTTTCTCATCGCTTTTTTCCTTGTTGGGTCCGACGAGTTTGGCAGGTTCGATTGACGGGCGGAAATAACTTGTCAGCCTCCACCCAGGCTTTGCAAATAGGCGACTAGATCGCGCAATGCATCCGTGCTCAGCACCTGCTCGGAATACACCGGCATTAAGGACTTCCGTTCGTGAATCACTTGACGGAGGTCCTTCTTGTCGAAAAACTGCAAATTCTGGTCGGTATCGAGCAACTGGACAGAGAACGTATCCTCGTTTTTGGCAACACCGGTTATCTTCTTGCCCCCCGTGGTCACGACAGTTACGGTGTCATAAACGAGCGGAAGGCCCCAATGATTATTGGGGTCGAGCATGCCGTCGCTCAGATCCTTGCTGGGGTCGCGAATGGAATCCATCAGATAGGCGGCCGAGCGTGATGCGCCAACCCGTGACAAATCAGGACCGAGCAAGCCGCCCCGTCCCTTTATCATGTGGCATTGCGGACATCCGATACTGGAGAAGCTCTTTTCGCCCTTCGCAATGTCGCCGCTGAGAGTCTGCCTCGGAGGAACAAGAGAACGAAGATAGGCGATGATTGCCCAGACCTCCGAATCTTCAAACCCATTGGCCGGCATCTCGGTTCCCGGGACCCCTTGGGTAATGGTGCGAAAAATATCAGCGTCAGTCGCTCCGTGTGTCCAGCGATTCGCGCTTAGATCTGGCCCCCTGCCGCCTCCTGTCGCGTGTAGTCCGTGGCACGGCGAGCAGTTGGCGCGAAAAAGCGACGCGCCCTCTTTAATCGCTGCCAGGTTTCCGGCTCCGGGGTTAGTGATGGTTTTCTCTTGGGCTGACAACACCTGCAAGAACTCCGCAGCGAGCAAAGCGGCCGAGACCAGGACGACGAACCGAGTTAGCTTCCTCAGGTCGCCTCCAAGCAATCGCAAGTGGGTATTTCCTTTCGTCTCGAAGGCGGCAGTCTTTTCCATATCGAGGTTCAGCGCATACTACGAACGGCTTGAATTCATGTCAAGCGAGAAGTTTGATGCGTTTCATTAATGAAATGATATGTCCCGCTTTTTCGCTTGACAGTTAACTATCGTCCGGGCAGACTTTCTGCTCGCTTCCGGTTGGCTCGCGGGGCATATCTCTTTCTTGCAGGCTTTCGGGGCCTTAGCGGGCGGCTGGGCAGAATTAGGGAGGGTAAACCGCATGAAACGAAGCATAGCGATTATGTTGTTCTTTACGGCCTCTGTATCGTGGGCTGTGGGCCAAACCAGCCAGGCAGACGCCAGCGTGACGGAGATGTTTAGACAAATCGAGAACCGGTGGGCGGAGGCGGACAAGAATAAGGACGCAGTCGCCCTGGGAAAATTGCTTGCCGACGATTGGACGTATTTGGGCCCTGTTGGACTTGAAACGAAAGCTCAGCACCTGGCTGGACTCAAAACGGGGCAGGACAAGCTCGAATCCATCACCCTAATGGACATGAAGGTTCGACTGTTCGGAAACACCGCCGTCGTCACTGGACGCGAACACGAAAAGAGCAGTAATAGCGGTAAAGATACCAGCGGAGACTATTTGTGGACAGATGTGTTCGTGAAACGTCAGGGACATTGGCTGGCGGTAAATTCCCAGGACACACCGCTGACTCATCAGTGATGTTCTCTGCTGATGCTTTCCGCGTCGAGGCACGCAGGCGTGGCGAAGCGATTCGTCGATTTCTCGGTTTCCGCCTCACGAGAAGATCTGGCTCGAGATCATGCAAGGCTTAAAGGAGTCCGGTATCGAGAATCTCGACATTTACCTGCTCGGCACGCGCATGTTCATGATTATGGAAGTAAATGAGAGACTTTCGTTTGAGAAGAAAGCGAAGGCCGATCAGCAGAATCGAGAGTGCAGGCTTGGGAGCAGCTCATGTGGAGATTTCAGCGAGCGTTGCCGGAATCAAAGCCTGACGACAAATGGCTGCGATGGAACATGTTTTTGAGCTAGAACCTTAGCTGGCGATGCACATTAAGCTCGCATTGCGAGAGTAAAACATTGAAGCTCATTCGATTCGGCGAAGCTGGCAGAGAGCGGCCGGGGGTCCTTCTCGACGACGGCTCCCGTCTGGATGTCTCAGATTTCGTGTCGGACTATGACGAGATATTCTTCGCGCGAGGTGGCATGGATGCTCTTCGCGGCTGGCTGAAGACCCACTTCTCTTCGGCTCCGCGCGTCACATCCCCAATACGTTTGGGGCCGCCGATTTGTCGTCCCAGCAAGATCGTTTGTATCGGGCTCAACTATCGTGATCATGCGGCAGAGACCGGGGCCGCGATTCCGAAGGAACCGGTCATCTTTTTTAAAGCGACAACCTCCTTAGTCGGACCTAATGATGACGTGGTGATTCCGAGGAATGGTAGCAAGGTGGACTGGGAAGTCGAACTTGCGCTAGTGGTGGGCAAGGCTGCGCTCTATGTCCCGACAGAAAAGGCGCTCGACTACGTGGCTGGATACGTCCTGCACAACGACTATTCTGAACGCAGTTTTCAGCTCGAGCGCGGAGGTCAGTGGGTGAAAGGCAAGAGCGCGGATACTTTCGCGCCCGTGGGTCCGTTTCTTGCCTCTCCGGACGAGCTTCGTGATCCGAGCAATCTAGAAATGTGGCTTAAAGTTAACGGGGAGATTCGCCAAAACAGTTCCACGGCCAATATGATTTTCGAAGTTGCGACACTCCTGTCGTACGTGAGCGAATTCATGACGTTGCTTCCCGGAGACGTCATCAGCACCGGCACGCCCGCCGGGGTTGGGCTCGGAATGAAGCCGCCGCAGTATCTCAAATCTGGAGATGTTGTCGAGTTGGGGATTGAAGGGCTTGGCGAATCGCGGCAACGCGTCGCGAACTTCTCAGAGCAGCGCTATTCAAAGACAGTGTGAACCGCGCTCACGCGCATCGAGGCTCACCAGCATTTCTGGCGTTATACACCAGACGAATTTATCTGGATCGATGATTCGATGTCGTGCTTTCGCCGGGAATTTCTGCGGGGGCATCTTGGACCCGAACTCAAGCGAACAGGATTCGATGGATCGATTATGGTTCAGGCACGGCAAACGCCAAGACTCCAGAGCGTGGTGGCTGGAATAACAGATCAAACTTGAATCGTTGGCCGACTGGAAAACAATTAAGGACCTCGAATGCCTTACGCCAAGATCGATGCTCACCATCACCTATGGAAACACTCCGCTCCCTAATATCCTTGGATTTCGGAGAACATGGGCCTTCTTCTGCGTGACCTCCTGATCCAGGATTTAAGGCGCACCCATCCGTCTTCGCCTGAAGCAGAAGCCAAACGTCCATTTTGGGAATTCGCCGCGCATTTGATACGGGGAGGACTTGAGTTGTCGCTGATTCGCTGCCGCTGCTTACGCCCGCATGGCTCCTTCATGACCGCCGGCAAACCACCCCGACTTTGGGGTCACCACTACGGCATCGCCAACCGGTCCTTGGGTAAACATCTCGCCGCCGGCATCGACCTACACTAATTGCCGGATGTGGACATGCTGGCTTACGCCGTTCGCCTCGATTGCTTGCAACACCGTCCGAGAAAAGTCGGCTGCGCCGAGCTCAGTTTCCATCCCCAATCAGTATGACGGATTCTTTCAATCGTTGGGCGTGATCCGCGAGCCGAAAGACATAGAGCTGACACTCGCGTTCGTTCCAGTATCCTCGAATCCCTTCGAACACCATGGCCGCATATTCGACTGCGACACTATCAATGCTCACCCATGCTTCGTTCCGCGCGACCATATTTCCATTGAGAAAGACCTTGAAAAGATTCTCCGTCACCCCGTTTTCTGCTGGACTCGATTCGTCACAGCAGCTTCTCTTGAAACTCAAGTGTTGACAATATACGCAGGTGCTTTTATTGTCCATCCGTGAAACAGTATGTTTCATGTCAATCTTTTTCGCCACATCGACAAGTTCAAAGAGGTGGATCCCATGCAACGAAGCTTGGCAATTACGGTCCTGATCGTTGTTGTGCCGCTCGCCCTGTGCCAGGAGCCAAATACACAGCCAAAATCAAAAGCCAACGCAGCCAGCCTTCAGCAAATGTTTGTAAATCTCGAAAACGAATGGGCGAAGGCAGACAATGGCAAGGACACAAAGGTTTTGGATCGCATACTGGCGGACGATTGGACTTATCTAGGCGCGACCGGTGTAGAGACCAAAGCCCAGCATCTATCTGACCTCAAGTCGGGAGGCGGCGGCCTCGAATTTGAAACTCTCTCCGACGTGAAGGTCCGTGTGTTCGGAGACACTGCTGTCGTGACCGGTAGCGCGGAGCAGAAGAGTTCAAACATAGCGAACAACACCAGTGGTCACTATGTCTGGACCGATGTCTTCGTGAAGCGTCATGGGCGGTGGCAAGCGGTGAACTCTCAGGACACTCTCGTGCCACAGAAATAAGTTTCGGCGAGTACCACCCTCCGCGGCCGATCGCGGAAGCGGCACGCCTAACCCTCATTGCTTCGCGAGGATCGGCTGCCCTTCCCCGGAATCACCGGCAGCTCAAGATACGACGGATACCGAGTGTTGTGATAGACCGTCTGTTTTGCTACCACGATCCGTGGATCCACTCCCAGCTGCCCGCCGTTATTTAAATTTCTGTCATAGTGGGGGAAGTTGCTACTGGATACCTCAATGCGAAGCCGGTGTCCTTTTAGAAATACGGTACTGGTAACCCCCACTTCCACGATGAATTCGTAGACCTTGCCTGGTTCAAGCAATTTCGGATGCTCATATTGGCCCGGGGCCGGCAACCCTGTACGAATTGCGCCAGGATCGTGGAGGCGCCCCCGAATGATCCCTTCAAACACATTGATGGCCTTGCCTTCCGGATACACATCGAGAAGCTTCACCGTGAAATCGGTGTCGGTTGCAGAAGTGCTGGCGTAAATGTGCGCCTGCGTCGGACCCGTCACCTCGAGATCTTCGCTCAGCGTGTCTGTCGTGTAGACGAGGACATCATCTCTTCTTTCAACCGGCCGATTGTCCAGCGGCAAAATTTGCCCATTGGCATCAGACCCCAGCGTCAAAACCGGGTCAGCAGGATCGTATACATAATGATCGGCCGGCTGATTGTCGGCGGGAATTGTTTGGCTTAATCTCCCGTCACCGTAGAAACTGTTTGCTTTCCCGCTGCTGTGCAGGTAGTACTTCATCCACACAGTTTCCGGGAGCGGCCATTTCTCCGATGTCCTCCACTTATTGGATCCCATGGTAAATAGTCGCAACGGCGGTTCTTTTTCGACGCCATTGTCGATCCCTTTCAGCCAATGATCGCACCAACGCAAGAAAATCTCGTACATATCGATCGTGGAGTCGGACCCGAAGTCTAGATCGCCATACGATTGCACCGGTTTGTCAGTGTGAATCCATGGGCCAATGATCACTTTCTGCTCGCGAATCGCGCGCGGCGTTCCGTTCTTCTGGATACCCTCATAGTTGGCAATCAGAGAGCGAACATGAGGATCGAGCCAACCGCAAATTTGCAGAATAGGAATATCCATCTTCTGATATTTCCCGAAATTGCTGACTTTCTTCCAGTAATCGTCATAGCTGGAGTGCAACACCCACTCGTGATAAAAATCAACCGCCCGCCCGGTAAGCACCTCGTCCGCCGTCAAAATCGGCAGTAATCGCAGAGCTTTTTCCCAATCATAGGGGAGTGCGCTTTGCCGGGAGTGAGCACTGTTGCCCATTCCCCATGGCAGGTTGATGTAATGCATAAATGCGCCGCCGGTGTAATTCATTCCGTACATGAAATAGTCAGCGGCGCAGGCGTGAGGAATAATCGTCTTCAGGTATGGCGATCCAGTGGGAGCGGCGAGCCATTGAACCAGGCCCATATAGGACATGCCCATCATGCCGACACTGCCGGTCGACCAGGATTGAGTGCCGCACCAGTCCAGAGAATCACGGCCGTCATCGATTTCCTGATCCCACGGGTGGAATGTCCCCTCCGAATCGTAGCGGCCACGCACATCCTGCAAAACGTAGACATATCCGCGGCGCGCGTAGTAGATGGCCCGATTCACGTACCAATCGGTATTCTTGGCGCCATAGGGACTGCGTTCCAGAATTACCGGCCAGCGCCCTTCTTTTGTTGGCAGAAATACATTGACGGAGAGTTTGATCCCGTCCCGCATGGGAACCTTCACGTCAATCAAGGTGCGAATTTCATGTTCCGGCTTCGAAAGCATTGCCTGCCACTTTGCCGGCTCGGACGTAGACGTTTCGCCGGCGTCCGCGGGCGGAGGCGCAGTCGGAAGAGGCTGTGCCGAAAGTGGGACTGAAGTGGCGGCTAGCGCTGCCGCGGTTGCCTTCTGAATGAAATCACGCCGGCTGAATTGACCGTTTCCCATGAAACTTGTCCCTTTCCCTTCTGCATGGCACTGCCGGACGTCAACAACAACCACTAAAGATTTCAGCAGTGCGGACCAACATCAGAAATGCTCCTTAATCTTCGGCAATGAACTTTCGGGACGTTGGAACAGATGCCTCAGGCGCCCTTAGGTTGAAACAGCAGCCGCGGCTTTTTCTCCGACGAGGTGGTTTTTAGCAAATCGATCGGGCAGGAACGGCTTTATAAGATCAGGTGTCTTTCCGGTGGCGATCAGCTCGGCAATACGAACTCCGCTGACCGGTCCGGCTTTGAAACCGTAGGTTCCCCAACCCACGTCGAGTATGAAACCTTTCAGTTCCGATTCACCCATAATGGGGCTGTAATCGGGCGTCATGTCGCAGATTCCTCCCCACTGCCGCATCACGGAAACATGGCGCAGCGAGGGAAAGAGTTCCAAAGTGTGGCCGGCAATCATCTCCAGAGTCGGCAGCGTGGCTTTCTGGCTATAGGAAGTGTAGGGATCGATTTCCGAGCCCAGCACGAGTTCGCCGCGGTCGCTCTGATTCACATACACGTGCAGATTCGCCGATACGATCACTTTGTCCATGAAGGGCTTCAGCGGCTCGGTGACGCATGCCTGCAGAGTGTGGGAGGTGACGGGCAACGGAACCCCGGCCATTCGCGCGATCGTAGTACACCAGCCGGAAGTCGCATTCACTACAGTGGCCGTCTTGATAAATCCCGCAGTGGTGCGGACGCCTTGAACCGCTCCATTGGCAACATCGATTCCGGTCACTTCGGTTCGCGTGTGAATCTCAGCGCCCATTCGGTCCGCGGCCCTCGCATAGCCCCAAACGACTGCATCGTGACGAATGTTTCCCCCGGGTGGATGATAAAGCCCCCCCATGATTGGGTAGCGCACATTGGGTCCGATATAAATGGAAGGCACCAATTTCTTAATCTCTCCGGGATCAATGAGGCGTGAGTTCACGCCGAGCACTTGATTCGCATCCGCCCGAACGCGAAGCCCGGTAAGAGTTGCAGACGTGTGGGCGACGGTGATGTGGCCCTGCTGCGAGAACATGAGGTTGTAATCCAACTCTTCCGAGAGGTGCTCCCAAATCTTGACGCTTTCGTCATAAAACGGAATGCCCTCGGGCGTACGGTAATTGGAACGAAGGATGGCTGTATTACGGCCGCTATTGCCGGCCCCAAGATAGGACTTCTCAATGAGAGCAATGCTGGTGACACCACGCTTGCAGAGGTAATAAGCGATGGCCAGGCCATGGATGCCGGCGCCCACAATAACGACGTCGTATTGCGGCTTGAGCGGGCGGCGGCGCCACATCTTCTCCCGGCTAAAGAGTTGCCACATCGACTTCCTCCATGCCGGTGATCACCTGAGCCGCCAACATCCCAATAGGCCGAATGCCGAATTTTTGTCCCGCCGCCAGCACCGACTCCCACACATATTCTCCGAAGTCCCGAGACACCAGCATCAGCCACGCGGTGCCCTGGCGAGCTTCATGGTGAATCAGCAGACTCCACACACGAGCGGTCGCCGCCTGCACACACCGATCCAGCTGAATGTGATCGATGGGAGCCGATCCCAGCTTCTTGAGTAGCGTCGTTGCCATCGGACCAACAAAGTGGACTGCGGCGTAAGCTGAGGTTACGTCATTTATGTGGGCGCATCCATGCTCCAGAGCTTCGTCCGCCAGGGTTCTGTAAAGCTGTTCCCGCAGCCCTGCCTTGGCTAACACGAGGTACTTATCTTTAGCAAGACGAGCAACATACATGGGCTTGGAGTAGCCCTTCTCTGTAAACGACGCACAGTGGCCCACTTCTGGCATCGGCACTCCTGAGACCTGCTGAAGGAGTTCGCCACTTCTTTTACCTCGAACGTCGATCTTCACAATTGGCGAGACATCGCAAATACCGACGTCGCCACGGCAGGTTTGAATTTCCGCCTGCGAATCACCATAGGCCAAAACTCGCACCCAGCCGTCCAGCACCGAGGTCTGTGCTCCATTCTGTGTGTGCCAGGCATGCATAGGAGTGAGCCTATATGGTGTCTTCATTTCAACCTTTTCCCTTCGGGGTCGTAAAAGGGTTTTTCTACGACGACCGCTGAATGGACCTTCCCATTTGCATAAATGCTAAAAGCTGCCCCCGGCTTGGCATCGTTCGCAGGCACCCAGGCTAATCCAATGTATTTCTTGAGCAGGGGGCTGAAACGAACGCTGGTTACCCGACCAGCTAGCTTTCCATTGATGACAATTGCATTGCCGTCGTCGGGCTGCCCTTCACCGGGTGAATGGAAGCCGACCAACCGGTTCTGACCGACCTGATCCTTCATGTTTTCGAGCGCATACCGCCCGATAAAATCAGGCTTATCGAGCTTCACCACCCAACTCATGTCGCAATCGTAGGGATTCGCAAGAGCATCTGTATCCTGGCCGACGATGATGTGCTTTTTTTCCAATCTCAGCAGCCTCTGCGTCTCGACTCCGAATGGACGAATGTCCGCAGCGGCCCCGGCTTCCAACAACTCGTCCCACAGGTACTCACCGTATTCCGCGGGAAAATGAATTTCCCACCCGGTCTCACCCACGAAACCCACCCGAAGCAAAATTGCCGGCACGCCGGCCACATTGCCTTCGCGACATGCCATGTAGGGGAACGCCGCTGCAGAAACGTCGACATCGGTAAGCTTGCTTAGAACGCCTCGGGCCTCAGGTCCGGCAAGATTCACGGCGGCGATTCCCGATGTGATATTCACCACGTGAACGCACCACCCGGTCCCTGTTGACAACCATTTCATCCATTGCTCGATAACGTCTACGTTTCCGCTGGAAGTCGTAACGTAATAATGGTCGGGCGCGAGTCGTGCTACCGTGCCATCATCCAAAATGATTCCAGCCTCATCGCAGATGACGCCGTAACGGGTCCGTCCCGGCTTCAGGGTGGAAAACCAATGAGTGTAGACGTTGTCGAGTAGAGCGGGAGCGTCTTTTCCCTTCACCACGAGTTTACCGAGAGTGCTGACGTCGATAAGGCCGACACGGTTGCGCACGGCATCGTATTCTTCCGCCACCGACGAATAGACTTCGGGCCGCTTCCACACGCCCATGTCCAGGAACTGTTTCGTTAATGCAGCATGCTTGTAATGCATGCTCGTGTACTTGACGGGATGGAACTCCGGACCGGCGAGGACTCCGAGGGGAATGGGGTGAATAGGAGGGCGGGCCGTGGTGGTGCCAACAGCTCCAAAATCGCGCTCCGTCGCTAGGCCGCATATCTCGGTAGAACTGCGAGAACACATGCGGCCCTGGCACGGCCCCATTGAAACTGTGCTGTAGCGCTTCAAAGTTTCGATTTCGTCGAAGCCTTCTGTAACGCCCTGTCTTAAGTCTTTTTCGACAACGTCTTCGCAGAGACAGACGAAATTTTTCTTCTGATCCGTGGTTGCCGGAATGGAGAACGCTTTCGACTCTTGGCGGGTTTGGGAGAGCAGCCTCTGCGATTCCTCCCACCAATTTGAGCTTTGCTGCCGAACGTGTTGCCGGGCCCCGCTGCCGCTCAAACGCCCGGATTCGAGTATCGTGGGCAGCGAACGCAATCCCAGAACTTCTCCGGCTGCGAATATGCCGGCGGCCATTTTGTTGGGAATTGGCTGGCCAATTTCCTTATCGAGACCAAGCTGACACCCGAGTTGAAGCAATAGGGCTGAGTTCCCATGCCAGGAAGTCGATAGCAGAATGGCATCGCAGGGAATGGTACGTTCAGTGGAAGCGGGACTGCCTTCCGCCGCTCGTATAGTCGCCGCTACAACCGCGCCCGAGCCATGCGCCTCGTGAATCGTCATTCCAGTGAAAATGGGGACTCCGGCAGATTTCAATTCCGCCGCTTGCAGCGGCAGAGTCGAGGGGGAGGGCCTTGCATCCACGAGGGCTGCAATCGTCATACCTGCGCGCGAGCATTCCAGAGCGGCAAAGTAGCCTTCATCATTGGAAGTGGCAACCACTGCCTTGCTGCCAGGAAGCAATCCAAACAAGTTGATCAAGCGCAATGCCGCGCGCGAAAGCATCACGCCAGGCAGATCATTGTTGCGGAATACGGATGGGTATTGGTGACAGCCGGTTGCCAGCACCAGGCTCTTATACCGCACATGAATGAGCGTTTCGCCGTGAAGCACGGGAACAAGATTGCCCTCGTAGCCGCCGAACGCAGTCGCCCCGGACAGCACCCGCACTTTCGGTTGTGCGCGCAAGGCTGATTCCAGGAGATCTGCTATTTCATAGCCCGGTCGGTCAATGGACTGATAACTGTAGGTTCTGGCCTCGTACAGCAGGTGGCCGCCCAACCGAGTCTCATTGTCAACCAGCAACACCGAATTGCCCGCTTCGGCCGCAGTGAGCGCGGCTTCCATTCCCGCGGGACCTCCGCCAACCACGAGGACATCGACAAATTCATACTGGTATTCGTATTCGATGTGTCCGCATTCGCCGTCTCGGACCCTCCCCATTCCTGCGAGTCGACGAATGATGGGTTCGGCAACTTCCCAAAGCAGGCGAGGCTTGTATAACGCTTTGTAGTAAAAACCAATGGGAAGAAAACGGTCGAAGCTTTCGATGATCCGCAGCGCATCATGATCGACGGAGGGCCAAGCATGCTGCGACAACACCTGCATGCCATCTTTTATTGCGGTGCGACACGCCCGCACATTGGGCTTGCCGTCCACTTCCATAATGCAATTCGGACAATCGCCCGAGCAGCACAGCAGTCCGCGGGGCCGATGATACTTAAAGCTGCGCGAAAATATGCGACGGCCTTCGGCGAAAAGAGCCGATGCCACCGTATCCCCTGCCAACCCCGACACCCGCTGTCCGTCGTAGTAAAAATTCACCGCCCGCGACTGATCGACCTGCTGTGACGGCTTCGGGGCAAGACGTTTTCCCTTGGTAGTCATTGAGCAGGTTCTTCAATCCAGTACGTGGCCTTCACTTCATTGCAAGTCGTATCTCGCTCCGCCATAAACCATTTGCCACAGCCGTCACGGTGATACCACCATTCCTGTTGAAGACCATTGAGGTTGGCGCGGTTGTACACATAATCGGCCCATTCGTCATCCGACGCCTGTAGTGAAGGACGCCGGCGCACTTCACCTCCGAACCGAAATTCGTAGGCGCTGCGAGATCCGCAATTTGGGCATTGGATTACAAAAGACACGAATCTCTCCTGGTTTGACTGCACTCTTTCACGCCAGCTGAATAAAACAGTTTGCGCGGATCAACCCGCTTTAACGGAAACACTTCTCTGACACTTCATACCTGATTCCCGAGCGCCGGCGAGGGCATAACTCAAGCCACCGAATCGAAGTTGCCTTAAGCTCGGTTGCCCGGGCCCCAGACTGAACCGAACACCTGATTCTCTTTAAATCTTTCAAATCGTAACGCAGAAATGTTAATCGGGGGTTCTTTTCCGGCAATCATCGCAGCCAGCGATTCACCAATCGGTGGTCCGATCTTGAATGAATGCCCGCTGCCGCCAACGGCCAGGTAATATCCTTCCGTTCCCGGGCATTTCCCAACGATAGGGTGCCAATCAGGCGTGATGGTGTACATTCCAGCCCAGCCGTGCAGAAATTTAGCGGTTGCTAAAGAAGGAAAGCGCTGCACGAGCTTTTCTGCCAACTTGTCGGCAAAGTCTTGGTCAGAGCGCTCGTCGAAGTAATCCGGATCACAAGGCTCCTCCTCCTTTGGATATCCCAATCCCGCGAGGAGACGGCCGCCGGAATCTGAACGGGAATATTGACCTAGAATTGCATCCGACACTACCGGGTTGTTGTGAAATGCTTCCGGCGGTTCGATGACGCTGTCCTGCTCCCTGCTCAACCGAAGTGGCAGCGGAATGTCAGGGAATGGATGCACTTGGGAAGCCCAGGGTCCGCCGGCGTTTAGAACTATCGGGGTGGAGATCGGACCCTTGTTGGTGTCAACGGATATGATCTTGCCGTTATTCGCGTTGATTCGTTCAGCGTGCCTTTTCTGAAATGTTTTTAGTCCCAGTCCCCGCGCCTTCTGCACCAGTGCCATTACCGTCAAATGTGGATCGGCATAGCCTGAATCGGGCTCGTACCCTGCGGCTACAACGTCCTCGACATTCATGTGGGGTAACATTTTCTTCACTTCCTGGGCGGACAGCTTTGCCGACACGATTCCATATTTCTTGTGGAGTTCGAGGACTCGATCGACTGTCTTTGGCTGATCGGTGATGACCATATAGCCGATCCGCTTGAACCCGATATCCTCGCCCAATTCATCGTTGAAGCTCTGAAACATGTCTACTGCTCGCCGGGCCAACTGAACGCACACTTCATTGGAATAGAACGAACGAACCACCGCGGCTGACTTTCCCGTGGAACCGGAGGCGAGCGTCTGTTTTTCAAGCAGCACAATCTTTCCGAACCCGAGTTTGCCCAAGTAATAGGCGGTACTCACTCCCAGGATTCCGCCACCGATTACAACCGCATCCGCCGTCTCCGCCATGTTTTCTCCTTGAAGGATCAGCTCCGCCATTCTCTGCAATTTGGGCAACTTATCTTCTGCATTGGCCACTGTCAAGACAAACTATTCGCGTTACAGATATTGAATGTATTATATTCGCTCAGCGAATTTACCCATATGACAGTGCAGGGAGAACGGCATGGACTCTGAGTTCGGCGACAAAAATCGCTATTTCATAGAAGCTGCGGCCAAAACCCTCGATGTATTGGAGAGCTTTACCGACAACACGGAGCAACTCTCGATCACTGAAATCGCCAAGCGCGCCAAGCTGCCTTACACCTCCGCGTTTCGCTTCGTGTACACGTTGGCAAAACGCGGTTATGTCACACGCGCACCTGGCAAGAGACGCTATGTACTCGCGCCCTCGCGAAAGAGACTACGAATTGGGTATGCCGCTCTCGGAAAAATCACATTTGCCAGCGAGGTAACGCGAAGCGTGGTGGCGGCTGCGCGGCAGTTTGGAGTCGCGCTTATTGCCGCTGACAATGAAGACAACCCTTCGAAAGCGTTGGCAAACGCCGAGCAGCTTTTGAGTGAAGGTATCGACGTATTGATTGAGCATCAGCGCAATGAAGCGCTGAGCCACGTGATTGCCGCGAAATGCCACAGCGCCAATGTCCCCGCGATTGCGCTCAATTTTCCTCAGCCGGGAGCCTATTATTTCGGCGCCGACAGCTACAAGACAGGTTGGCTCGCCGGCGACTATTTATTGCGATTTGCGCGTAAGCATTCCCGAGGAAGCGCAGTCACCTGCCTTATTATTCCTTCGAAAGGATTAGGATCGACGCAGAACACTCGCAAGGTCGGTTTACTCGACGCGCTCGGTCAGCGAGCGCGAGGCTGGACCGCGCCCGAGATCGAATTCGCCGCGCCAGGAGTAACGGCTCAGGAGGGCTATACCTTAACCAAACGTTTCATTCAAAAATTGGTGCGACGGGCGCCTTATTTAATGGTGGCGGCCTTTTCTGATCCGCTGGCCATCGGCGCGACACGCGCCTTGCGAGAAGCTGGTTGGCAGGACCGTTCGGTGGTGGTCGGTCAGGGAGGAACGGCTGAGGGCCGTCGCCATATTTTGCGGGGCGGTCCACTGAGAGCGTCCGTAGCTTATTTTCCTGAAAGTTATGGGATGCGCGTGCTTAAGCTGGCTATAAAAATATGCGAAGGAGAACATCCTCCTCTTGTGACTCACACGGATCATGTCGTTCTGACCACGGACAACATCTCGGACTTCTATCCACAGAAAGACGAAGCTCCTCTCCGAGAATAGGCTAAGCGCGCAGTATTATCAGGCGCCAAGAATCGCGTTAAGCGGAATGCGCGCAATTCCCATTCCTGATGATGAATTCTCTGTGCGGATAAAGCAGCCTGTTCTTCCCATATTAAAACGTTTGCGCTTGACAGCATTGGCGGTCGCCTGTAATTGAGGAACACACTTTACTGGTGGAAATCTGAACATTAAGCGAGGTCGGCCATGCAATGCCATTGGACGCGCAGAAACTTTCTGAAAACGGCGGGAACGAGTTCGCTTGCCCTCGGGAGTGCCATGGCCGTAACTGGTGCTTTGGAAGCGGAAGTCCCGTCCGAGAAAGGGGCAGTTCAGGGAGCGTGGTTTTTTGAACCGGACGCAGCATGGAGAAAAGCGCTTTCCCAACCTGAGCACGACCTGATGTTCGAATTCGACGTCAAGATTCCCCTGCGAGATGGAGTCCAACTCTCGGCAAACATCTGGCGCCCGAAAAGATCGGGCAAATATCCGGTGATCCTGATGTACACGCCGTACGATTCCACCAGCCATTGGGTGACGACCGAGGCGCAGTATTATGCCTCGCGTGGATATGCCTTCGCCGGAGTCGACCTGCGCGGCCGCTACGGCTCGGGCGGCACTTCTTATCTTTATTGGCATGAGGATTGGAAGCAAGGCGGCTTTGAAGGAACAGACGTACAGGATGTCCTTAACTGGCTAGGCGAGCGCCCTTGGTCGGCGCGAAAGATCGCGATGCAGGGCCCCTCATATCTTGCCATGGTGCAGTGGATGGGCGCTTATCTTGGAAGTCCTTATTTAGCCGCGTTGGTTCCGGAGTGTAGCCCCGGTGACCACTACAACAATGTTTACCCCGGCGGGGCGTTCCAATTGGGAAACAGCACCCTTTTCCTGACCAAACTGGCCGGAAGTCATACGAATAACGACGATCTTCGTCCCTTTTTCGATTGGGAGAAAATCTATCATCATTTGCCTTTGCGTACGATGGATCAGACTTTCGTTGGCAAGCGGGTGCAGCTCTGGCAGGACTTTCTCGATCATTCCGACCACGACGAATACTGGCGCTTCAGCGTGGCCGAGTGGCCCGCAGTAAACCAGATGACGCCGGGGAAATATTCCCAGGTCAAGGTGCCCACGCTGAATATTACCGGCTGGTATGACCAGGTTCAGCAGGACACCATCAATAACTACATGGAGATGATGCTCTACGGCCCGCCCGAACTGCGCGACAAACATCGTCTCATCATTGGGCCGTGGAGACACAACGCGTACATCAGAAAGACCGGAGATATTGACTTCGGTCCCCAGGCCGACGCCGACTTTCAGCCGGTGAAGCTACGCTGGTACGACTTCTGGCTCAAGGGAATCTCGAACGGCGTCATGGATGAACCTCCTGTGCACGTGTTCATCATGGGCGACAACAAGTGGCGGGGTGAAAGGCAATGGCCGATCAGCAGGGCCGTTGCGACGAAATATCACTTTCACAGTTCAGGAAAAGCCAACAGCCGTTTTGGAGATGGTCAACTGAGTACCGCGGAGCCCGGTTCGGAGTCCGTTGATGTCTTCATTTACGATCCCGAGGATCCAGTTCCTACCTACGGCAATGTCGAGCCGTGGCAGGATTATCTGTCGGATGATGTTGATGGCGCGCGCGACCGGCGCGCGATCCAGCATCGCGATGACATCCTTATATATGCGACGCCGGCGCTCGATCAGGACGTAGAAGTCACGGGCAGAATCCTGGTAACGCTGTTCGCCGCCACCGACGCTCGCGACACCGATTTTACCGCCATTCTCAATGATCTCGGCCCCGATGGTTACGCGAGAATTCTTGGCGACGGAATTGTCCGGGCCCGCTACCGCACCTCATTCAAAAAACAACAATTAATAACCCCAGGCACCGTCTATGAATACACCATCGACTTAATGTCGGTCAGTCATGTGTTTAAAAAGGGACATCGAATTCAGGTCGAAATCTCCAGCAGCAACTTCCCCAATTATGACCGCAATCCAAACACCGGGCATTCGCTTGGCGAGGATGCGGAACTTCGAAAGGCGAAGCAAACTATCTATCATGACCGCCGCTATCCCTCCCACATCCTCCTTCCTATTATTCCTGCATAAATTGACAATGAGCTCGGGTCGGCCGAAAGGTATAATCCTCTGACGCTAATCCACAAAGATCTGCAGTTCAGCCATAAGGTCTTACTGCACGAGGGGGATACCTGAGCAGACTCACCGGCAAAATGGCGCTCGTGACAGGCGCCAGCAGCGGAATCGGCAAAGGCATTGCATGTGGTCTCGCTCGCGAGGGAGCCGAAGTCGTACTCGCGGCGCGGAATCTCGATCTTCTACAGAAAACGGCTCAACAAATTAAAGATGCCGGCGGCACCGCATTGGTCGTCCAGACGGACGTTACCATTGAAGCGCATGTGACACGCCTTTTCGAGCAAGCTCTGGAAGCCTTCCACCGACTTGATATTCTTGTCAATAACGCAGGCTTGGTCGAGGGCGGACCACTTGATCAACTTTCCGTGGAAACTTGGGATCGGGTGATCGCCACCAATCTGAAGGGCCCATTTCTGTGCACTCGCGAAGCGATGCGCATCATGAAGCCTCAGGGTACGGGGCGAATCATAAATATTGGGAGCATTTCAGCGCAGCGGCCGCGTCCCAACTCGGCCCCGTATTCCGCCAGCAAGTGTGCGCTGTGGGGATTAACCGTCACTACTGCTTTGGAAGGTCGGGAATATGGCATTTCAGCGTCTTGCCTTCATCCCGGAAACGTGCGCGTGGAGGTTCCTGGCTCGCCAGAGCTCTGCCCGCCCAGCGAACCCTTCATGGAAGTAGCGGAGATAGTCGAAGCCGCCATCTTGATGGCAAGTCTTCCGGCACATATGAATATGTTGGAAGCGATTGTGCTGCCGGTGAAACAACCATATCTAGCGCGCGGCTAGCAGTTTTTTTCAGCGCGAAGCGGCAATCATTTGCCGGATAGCGGAAACGAGGTCTTCCTCATTCGGTATCACCATGTTTTCCAGGCTGGCGCTATAAGGCATGGGAACATTCTTTCCGCAGACTCGCACAATCGGCGCATCGAGAAAATCAAAGGCATGCTCGATGACCTGCATGGCAACTTCTCCCGCCCAGCCCGCGCGCTCCACCGCCTCGTGACAAATGACTAGCCGGTTCGTGCGCCGTACGGATTCAACGATGCTTTCGATATCCAGCGGCACCAGCGTCCTCGGGTCGATTACCTCGACCTCAATCCCTTCCTGCGCCAACTTCTCCGCCGCCAACAACGCCTTGTTTAGCATAGCCTGCATAGCCACTACTGTGACGTCTTTGCCCGGGCGGCGAATGCGGGCAACGCCGAAGGGAACAGTGTAGTCCTCCCGCGGCACAACCTCTTTCGTAAAGTAAAGGAGCTTGTGCTCGAGAAAGACAACCGGATTGTTATCGCGGATGGCCGTCTTCAGTAGTCCTTTCGCATCGTAAGGGCTACTTGGCATAGCCAGCTTGATGCCCGGTACGTGCATAATCCAGGTCTCAAGCGACTGGGAATGCTGAGCCGCCTTGCCTCCGCCAGCGCCCACATTCGAACGCAGCACCATTGGAACCTGTGCCTGGCCGCCGAACATATATCGCATCTTGGCCGCCTGATTGACCAGCGGTTCCATGGCCAACGGCAAGAAGTCGCCGTACATCAACTCCACAACCGGCCGCATTCCGGTTGCGGCGGCACCCACGCCGACAGCAACAATTCCTTCCTCGGAAATCGGACTATCTCTCACCCTGGACCGACCAAACTCCTTGGCCAAGCCTTTGGTCACGCCAAACACACCGCCGCCGTCGCCCCAAACACCGATTTCTTCGCCTAGGACAAAGACACTCTTATCTCGCACCATCTCTTCGCGGAGTGCTTCATTCAGCGCGTTTGAATATGTAATGAGCCTCTCGTCAGGCATACAAGTCTTCCCATACGGCCGCAGGATCGGGAGCAGGGCTGGATTTCGCAAACTCCACGGCTTGATCTAACTCGTCTTGGGTTTGTTGAGCCAGAGTGGCGGCGTCATTCTCGCTGATAATGCCGCCCTTAATCAGCCGATTACGCCAATTCGAGATTGGATCTTTTGCATGCCAAAGGGCAAGTTCGTCCTTGGATCGATATTTCAAACCATCGCCGAGAAAATGACCCTCAAAGCGGTAGCACCGGGCCTCGATAAAAGCCGGCCCCGCGCTACTTCGTGCGCGCTCGACGGCCGCGGATACCGCTTCAAATACGGCCAACACATCCATCCCGTCCACTGTGCGGCCAGGGATGCCCATTCCTTCAGCACGAAGAGACAACTCCCGAACTGCAGTGACGTCGTCGGGCCGAGTGGACATCGAAAACTGATTGTTCTCACACAAAAACACTAACGGGAGCTTCCATAAAGCGGCCATGTTTCCGCATTCCAGAAGAATTCCCTGATTGATTGCGCCCTCGCCAAAGAAACAAAGGACCACCTGCTTGCTGTCGCGAATCGCGCACGAAAGTGCCGCGCCTGTGGCAATGCCAATTCCACCTCCTACAATTCCATTGGCCCCCAACATACCAATCGAAAAGTCAGCGATATGCATGCTTCCGCCCTTGCCGTGGCAGCATCCGTCGGCGCGGCCAAGCAACTCGGCCATCATGAATTTCACCGTGCCGCCTTTGGCAATAGTGTGGCCGTGTCCGCGGTGCGTACTGGTGACGTAATCGGATGGCTGTAACGCGAAGCAGGCGCCGACCGCGGCCGCTTCCTGGCCGATGCAGGCATGGCTGGAACCGCGAAGCAGGCTCTGCGTCGATAGCACGGGCAGTCTCGACTCAAACGCTCGAATAAGCAGCATCCGCCGTAACATCTCGACGAGAAACTCGGGCTTATGTTTGTTAAGCGTAGATCGTCGCATTCCTTCGTTCTGTGCGGTCTTTTTCACCATAAATATCCTTCGTACGAAATACTCCGGCGCGAGCGATCAATTTGTTGTAGAAGATGCCGAAAGCACGCGCTGGATTATCTGCAAGGCCCGCTCACAATCCGCACGGCTCACGTCGCGGTGAGTTACCAGACGAACCGTATTCGGCATAATCGCATTGGCAAGTAGCCCGTGCTCGGCGAACTTGCTCACCAGATTCGAGGCTGTCATGCGAGAGTCTGTCGTTTCAATCAAAACAATATTGGTTACCACTTTGGCGGAAGCTACGCGCACGCACGAGCTATCGGCAAGCCCATCGGCAAGAAATTTCGCGTTCTTATGATCTGCGGCAAGATTCGCTGGACCATGTTCTAAAGCTACCAGACCCGCGGCAGCCAGAATTCCGGCTTGGCGCATGGCCCCTCCGAGCATCTTTCGGACTTGCCGCGCTTCTTGAATAAAATCGGCGTTGCCAACGAGCAAAGATCCGACCGGGGCTCCCAGCCCCTTCGAAAGGGAAAACATAAAGGAGTCGCAGTCCCGCGTCAGATCAACGACTGGAATACTGAGTCCCTCCGCCGCATTGAAGATTCGAGCACCGTCGAGAAACACCGGAATGCCCGCACTGTGCGCGTGCCGACAGATATCTTTCGTGACTTCGAGGTCATAAATCGCGCCGCCGGCAAAGTTGGCGGTGTTTTCGAGCGCGATCAGCGCGGTATTGCCATATTTCGCGCCTCGGCCGCGCAACTGCTGGCTGATGAGATCCCACGTCAAAATACCATCCTCAGCCCGAGCCGGTCGTGCCAGGCAGCCGGAAAAAGCTCCCATCATGCCCAATTCTGAATTGAAGATGTGCGCTCGCTCCTCGCAAATCACTTCTTGGCCGGGCCGGGCATAAATATTGATTGCGATTTGGTTCGCCATGGTTCCGGATGGAACGAAAAGCGCCGCCTCCCGTTCAAATACCTGTTCCGCACGCTGCTGTAGCTGATTTACTGTGGGATCTTCGCCGTAGACGTCATCCCCTACTTTCGCCTCGGCCATTGCGCGACGCATCTGTAGCGTGGGCTGGGTAACGGTATCGCTTCGCAAATCGATGATCGCGGTTTTCATTCGGGATAGCTTTCAAAGGTCTTAGAAACAGAAATCTGCCTCTTTCGACTCATTCCGTCTGCTCTCGGCGAAACCAAATTGCTTGGAAATACCGCTGTTAGCTTCTTTCAGCGACTTCGCCATTTTCAAACACATGCTGGCCCTCACATAATTGACCGGCCCCGAGATACTGAGTGCCGCCACGGGCCGGCCATGGCCATCAAAAATGGGTGCCGCGATGCAGCGGGCTCCGATTTCAATCTCTTCATCATCGATCGCGTAACCGTGCTCTCGCGCCTGGGCCAGTTGCACTAGAATCATTCTTTCCGATACCACAGTCTTTGAAGTGTGTTTCTCAAGAGCGTGTTCTTTCAAGATCTGCAACGCCTCGGACGGATGCAGAAAAGCGAGTATCGACTTTCCCACTGCAGCCGAGTGCGTGGCGCATAGGTCATCGGAGTGGCGGCCAGGCGGATTGAGCGCAGCCCCTCAAGAATTTCGATATAGAAGATCCGGTCCCGGTCAAAAATCACCAAATTTACAGTTTGCTCAAACCTGGCGAGCAATCGTTCCATTCGCGAGCGCGATCCTCCGCAACGTCTCGTTCGCCTGATTGCGGGGTTAACCACGCTGCATGCGCGGTGCACTGATACGCCAGGGTGTCAGCATCCTGCCTCACATATCCTAGAGTTTCCAAAGTGAGCAGTATCCGATACACCGAGGCTTTCGGCTGCCTAAGAGTTCGCGCAAGATCGCTGACTCGAACGCCCGCTTCCGATTGTGCCAGGGTTTCCAGCAGTCGAAAAACCTTTTCTACCACTTTTAGAAAGCCCGCCCTCCTCACATTGGCTTTCGATTTGTTGCGCATGGTGGTTTATCATCTACGAACATCGTGCTCCGGCCCAATTACCACAACGGCAAAGTGGGCGCCCAATCCGGCCGATACGGGTCTAGAAATTCTCCAGCTTCCCCTTTTTCTTCGTGGTAACGGTGATACTTTGCCAACTTGTCTCGATCCAGATCTACTCCGAGCCCCGGCCCATCCGGCACTTTGAAACCGCCGTCCTGATATCGGAATGGCTGCGTGATTACGTCATCCAATTGATGATGATAGTGAGAATCCGGTGCGTACGTCATGTATGGCAGCGCCGCCGCCAAATGGATTTGCGCCGCCGTCGAGACTCCAAGTTCACGATCGCTGTGCATGCCCAGGCCAATCTGAAAAGTTTCGCAGATGCCCGCGAGTTTCTTGTTACTAGCCAGGCCACCCCAGTAATGAATGTCGGAGAGAATGATATCCACGCAACGAGTGCGAACGCCAAGCGGAATCTGATCGAAGTTTATGACGCACATATTGGTTGCGAAAGGAATGGGGACATCTTTCCTGACTAAGGACATGCCTTCAATACCCCAGGTCGGATCCTCTGCATATTCCAGATCGTATTCACCCATCTTACGCAGACTATTAATGGACGTTCCCACCGACCAGGCGGCATTGGGATCGAACCGCAGCCCCACTTTTGGAAAACGATCTCGAATCAGGCGTATGGCCTCTAATTCCTGGTCCGGGGGCAGTGCTCCGCCTTTTATCTTTAAGACCGCAAACTTATACTTCTCCATCAGAGCTTCGGTGTAGGCGAGTAACTTTTCCGGCGTGTCTTCGCCGCCACTCTTGCCGTCGGGCGAGGGATAACGGAAAAATACATACCCCGCGAATGGAACATGCTGCCGGAACTTTCCGCCCAACAATGCGCATACGGGGCGATTTACGACCTTTCCCATGATATCCCAGCAAGCCATTTCCAAGGCCGCCACGGCATGAGGGGGCACGAATGTTTCATAAGAAATACAGAAAACCTGGAGTTTCTTCAGAATTGTTTCGATCTGGAAGGGATCCGCATTCTTGACCATGGGACGGAGAAAATCCAGCGCCCGGACCGTCGAATCGCCGCCGTAGGTTTCTCCCAGCCCGACAACGCCATCGTCCGTCATCACTTCGATGATCGTCCGTGTGGTCCCTGTCTCCACCCCGAGGCTCCAGCGCAGCGGTGCCTCCATTGGCACCGTCACAATTGTTGTCTTGAAATCTACAATCTTCATCGTGTCCTGATCCTTTCGGTACGAGTTGAGCGGAACAATTACAAATAGCAAGAGACAGCGTCAATGCCACCACCACACAAATCGTCAGCATCATCTCTTGAGAAAGCACACTGCAGGAAGGCTCAGTAGCACTTGATCGTCAGCCCACCATCTACGACCAGCATGCCGCCCGTAACAAAGGAGGAATCCTCCGAGGCCAGAAACAAAGCCACCTTGGCGACCTCTTGAGGAGTGGCAACCCGGCGCAGCGCATATTTTGAAGAAACTTCAAGGCGCAGCTTTTTGGGATCGGGGTCCTTGTCGAAGTATTCCTTTAAAAGGGGGGTCTCGACATCTCCTGGACAGATACAATTTACACGTACACCTTGGGGACCGTAGGTGAGCGATGCCGCCTTCGTCAACGCAATGACTCCACCCTTGGCGGCGCAATAGGCGGCCAGATCGGGATCACCGACGAAGCCGAGAACCGACGCCATGTTGACAACGGCGCCCCCCCCGGACTCGATGATCCGGGGAATTGCATACTTGCAGCACAAGAAAACGCCTTTTAAATTCACGCTGTGAATCCGATCCCAGGACTCTTCCGTGGTTTCGACGAGCTTAGACATAATCTGCACGGCGGCATTGTTGAAAAGAATGTCTAGCCGGCCATGCCTGCTGATTGTGCTCGTGACCATTGCTTCGACATCGGCTGATTTGGAAACATCGGCATAACAGAACTCGGCCTTGAAGCCGGCATTCACAATCGCCTGCGCCGCCGCTTCTCCCGCATCCTTGTGCCAATCGACTACGATCACCGTGGCGCCCTCTTCGGCAAAAAGACGAACCGTTGCGTTCCCTATTCCGGAACCGCCGCCGGTTACGATTGCAACTCGTCCGCTGAGTTTCATTACTTATAGTCGCGTCCATCGCTTCAAAAGACGCAAAGTTACTTGACGTGAGATAGTAGACAACCGATGCGGATGTGTCAATGCTTGTTTCACAATACGCTACATTATGATTCAGCTTTACCCAGCCTGCGCCGGCTGACGCGAAACATGTTGGGGCTCATGCAGTGTCTTCTTGGGCTTACTTGCGAGATCGCGCTATGGCAAATATCTGCCGCCACGGGGCCCCGTGAAGTTGTCACAGCTGCGCGACTCTCGATACAAACTGATTCATATATGAAACGGCATGCGGCTTCACGCTTGACAACGAAAGCGGCAATTTGTAGTATGCGCAAGTTGCACTATATGGTGTTCCGCCGGCACGCTAATCTTAATGACCAAATGCACCACGGCGCTCTTTCTCTCTCTGGTCGGTAACACGCTTCTCCTGACGCCTTCCGCTTTTTCTCAGAGTCCCGCACGGATCGAGTTCAATTGGGCCCATGTGATTCAAGAGTCGCGAACATCCGTTTCGGTGGAGGTGTGCGTAGAACCCCCCATGCGCCGCGCAAAACCTATTCATGATCAGTTGTTCCAGGCGCTACGCCAACTTGGTACGGATTACGTCCGATTGTCCCCTTGGTATCCCTATCCGCGGCTAGCGGTGCTCGAGTTGGAGCCGCCTCATGATGGAAAGACCTCGTGGGATTTCTCGTTGCTCGACCCCGTCGTTGCGGACTTCATGGAGGCTACCTCAGGCCATTCCGTGGACATGAACATCAGCACTATTCCGGAGTGGATGTTCAATTCTGACAAGCCGGTCTTATACCCGATCGATCCCGACGAGATCGCGTGGAACTATGAACAGGGCACGCAGTTGCGTGATGCCAGCATGAAGGAAGTGGCGGATTATTGGGCGCGGGTTGCTGGTTGGTACACGCACGGCGGGTTTAAAGATGAGTATGGGAGGTGGCACGCCTCCGATTATCACTACAAATTCGATTACTGGGAGGTACTGAACGAGGTTGGGGTAGAACACGAAATGTCGCCAGAGTATTACACCGCCATTTACGACGCAATCGTCACACAGGTGCGTAAAGTTGCTCCCGGAGTGAAGTTCGTGGGCATGGCTTTGGACCCGAGTGGTCCATTAAATCATCCCGAGTACTTTGAATATTTCCTCGATCCCAAGCATCACGAGCCGGGCATCCCACTGGATGTGATTTCCTATCACTTCTATGCCATACCGAGTGCGGATGAAAGTCCCGAGGTGATGACCCATACCTTGTACGATCAAGCCGAAGATTTTATCAATGTCGTTCGCTATATCGAGCGCATCCGCAAACGGCTGTCTCCCACCACGGCTACGCATGTGAACGAAGTAGGCACAATTCTGCCCAATGCGCGCACCGCGGAATTGACGCAGCCAATTCCAAATTCATATTGGAATCTCAGCGGCGGCTTGTACGCCTATCTCTATGCGCGTTTGACGCAGTTGGGAATCGATGTGATAGACGAAGCGGAACTCATCGACTATCCGGGACAATACCCTGGAACTACGCTAGTCGACTGGGTCACCGGCAAGCCGAACGCTCGCTATTGGGTTTTGAAAGTGCTGCGGGAGAACTTCGCACCTGGCGATAAATTAGTGGAATCGAGGTTCATTTCTTCGGAAGTTGGAGACGAGCGCAACTCGCTCGACTACGTCTTCACGCAAGGCTTTATAAGTAGCAATGGAAAAAAGAAGATACTGCTGGTGAACAAACGCGACCGAGTTGTTGACATTGCCTTTCCTGACGGAAAAGATGCACAGGTCGAATACGTGGATCAAACCACCAGTTTCGATCCACCGCGTAAAGCAGTGATGCAAAGGGACCACGTACCTCTGCCTGGACTTGCCGTTGCAGTCGTCACTCTGAGCAGGTAGCCGCAAACGTGAATTATTTGTCGAGGTGAATTGCATGCCGAAGCGCACACGCACGTTGGGATTTCTCTTTTTGCTCAGCGTCGTCACCTACCTCGACCGGGTGAACATTTCAATCGCCAGCCCCTCCATCAAGACCGAGTTCGGTCTGGGCCGTGTGCAGATGGGAATGATATTCAGCGCCTTCGTGGTTGGTTACACCGTCTTCCAGATTCCGGCGGGATGGATTGGCGACCACTTTGGACACAAGAAATCGCTTACACTCGCCCTCGTCTGGTGGTCGGTCTTCACCGCAATGAGCGGATGGGCCGGAAAGGGTTTTATCACGACCGCTGCCTATCTGTTGCCCGCATTCTGGATAACTCGCTTCATGGTTGGCGCCGGCGAAGCCGGCGCCTTTCCTTGTGCGAACGGCATCATCGGAGACTCATTCGGTCCTCAGGAACATGCACTGGCGGCGGGAGTGATGTTTGCAGGCATCGGCACCGGATCGGCATTCACCCCGCCGGCAGTGGCTTGGGTCGTTGTGCACTTGGGCTGGCGCTCGGCGTTTTACATATCCGCGGCGATTGGACTCTTGCTGGCTTTTGCTTTTCATTCAGGAATGCCGGAGCCATCAACATCCGCCTCGCACGCCCAACTATCTGTTGAGCCCAAACCCGAAACTCCCTGGAGGCTGATACTTACTAATTCCCAAGTCTGGATGCTGGTCATCTCCATCTTCTTTTTTGGCTACGTCACCTACGTCTATTATTTCTGGTTCTTTCCATATCTGGTGGATATTCGAAAAATATCCATGCTCCGGAGTTCATTTTTTACCGCCATGCCTTTTCTCACCATGGCCATCTCAGCTCCCCTCGGCGGCGCTTTGAGTGACCGCCTGATTCCTAAAATTGGGAAAGCCTCGGCTCGCCGTCGGGTTGTGATGGGAGGTCTAATCACCGCTGCCATCCTTATTCCCTGCGGCGCCCTTATCCCTTGGGCATATCTCGCGGTAGCTTGTCTCTCCTTAGCCGCTGGCGGAGTTTACCTTGCCATCAGCTGCTATTTCGCGACGGCCGTAGAGATTTTTCCGGAATACTCGGCCACCGTATCTGGAACCATGAATACCGGGGCGGGCATCGGCGGCATTATTGCTCCCATCCTCACGCCCTGGGTCGCAAGTCATTTCGGTTGGGTGAGTGCCCTGTGCTTGGCAGCTGCTTTCAGCTTTATTGCTGCGCTCTTGTGGAACTTCATTGGATCGCCCGGTAATGTCTCCGCCGCTAAAATGAAGGCAGTGGAGGACGTTGCATGAGTGCGCTGATGATGTCATCGCCCATCTGTGTTGCACCGACTGGCGACCGATGCGGAGAAGGCGCGGTATGGCATGCCGCGGAAGAGGCGGTGTATTGGACTGATGTCAACCGTTTCCTGGTGCATCGTTTTACTCTCGCTGACCAGTGTGTTCGCACATGGTTTTTCGACGAACCGGTCACAGCCTTAGTCTTGACAAACCAGAATGGAGTACTCACAGTCGTGCTGGGCTCGCGCGTGATTTTCTGGGAACCCGCGTCGGACATTCGCCGCGAACACGGCTTTCATCTGGATGGCTTCCCCAAGGTCCGGTGTAACGACGCACGGGCCGATCCTCGCGGTTCGCTTTGGATCGGATCCATGCGCAACAACGTGAATGCGGATGGCTCGGCAAGCGAAGCCGGTGGCACGGACGGCGTTCTCTACCGCGTGGATCCAAACGGTGAAGTGAGCATATGGCGGCGTGAACTCGGAATCTCTAACACTCTGGCGTGGAGCCCCGACCACCGGAGATTCTATTTTGGAGATAGCCTCGCTAACACGATTTGGTCGTATGATTACGATCCGGGCACGGGCAAGGTGTCAGGCGAGGCGCCATTTCTGCAGGACTTTCCGCGGGGCCTACCGGACGGGTCCACCGTTGATGCCGATGGTTATTTGTGGAACTGTCGATACTCCGGCGGATGTGTCGTCCGAGTCGCACCCGACGGCAAAATAGACCGTATCATCGAAATGCCGGTGAAGAATATCACGACCTGCACCTTTGGCGGTGCCGATCGAAGAACGCTATATATCACAACGGCCTCGGCCGACTCCCCGCCAGGTGACCGCTTAGCGGGCGGACTCTATGCAATGGAAACCGGTGTGACAGGGCAATTAGAGAATCGCTTTTTTGCGCTCTCCTGACGATACCTAGCGTACACCCGTAACCCCCGAATGCAAACTCGTTCCACGTTCGACATGACTCATTCTGCTGGGCACCAACAAGAAAACTCCATGTAAAAACTTACACAATCATTGCGGGCGCCAGGAAGAAGGACGGGCCGTACGATACGTGTTGAACCAGCCAGTCGGCCATTTTCGGCCAGGACAGCGATCCGATGTACGCCTCGGGTATGGCGGAGATATTTCCAAACGAAAATCCGCGAAGGATCGCCTCCGAGACAGCGAAGAACAATATTGTCTGCTATTAGAGAAGTGCAAATGCCCTACGTACATAGATCGCAGCTAAACACGGAAAGTGGGTCTTCACCGTCTCTTCGACAGTCTTAGCTCCTTTTCGCGCTAACAGGTCGAGCCTCGATGTATGTCTGAGTAATTTTTGTGGGCTCGCCGAGCGCTGCCAAAAGGTCGATATCGAAATCTTTGTACAGATCGAGGCAAAATAGATCGGGGGCATCCTGATAATGGACGTCGTCCTCCAGCAGATAGCCCAGGCTCTTCATGCCTTCGCGAACCTTGAGGTCGGAAAAACGCGTCGGCTCCAGCCCCGCGGCGATCAATGCCGTGACCTGATTCCTAATCCCAATTGTTTCCACGGAGATGGAACGCGAGCCCCTCTTTTGCCGCACCCAGTCTGCAATTCCAATCAACTGTGCCGCCTGCATGCCTAGTGGACGGTCTCCCGCGGCAGACAACAACAATCCATATAACGCGGAGGGCGGCCTCGTCTTTAGCCATCCCACCACTCCGGGCATCTGTTTCGGCGAGGTTAATAATTGGGTGTACACCTCGGGCACATGCACGGGTTCATTCTTAGGGTAGTCGGGCGACGCGTCTCCGGTGAAGATTAAATTCACGGCCAGAACCTGATCCCCGCGCTTGAGATGTTCCGAAAGAAGATCGGTTCCGGTCGATCGGCCGCCGCTGTCATCCAGCACAATTGCCACCGGAGCATTATCGGTGGTAGATGTTGATCTAACCCACACAGCGGTGGCCCTAAGGTCGTTAGTGAATTCAAGGAGACAGCCCAGCGTCTCGATTCCTTTGCTTCGATCGCTGAACTGAGGCCACTCATGTTTCACCGTCACGGGCGAATAACGCACAACTTCCTTAAGTCGCGCTCTCGACTTTGTGGCCCACATGCCTCTGGCCATCGCATCCCCCGGTACAGGCGAGCGTTGGATTTGCGCGGCCATCTTTCTTGCTAGACTGGTAATGGTGAGGTTATCTGCCGGAATGCCTACCTTGAGCTCTTCGTAGGTTTTCATGTCGGAATCGACCGACACTTCGCGATCGACAACCGGAAGACCAAAGTGCTTAGTAAAGAACGCGTAGGATTGCTCGCGATTGTCGAGTTCATAGTTGTGTGTTCCGGGATCGAGATTTTCGTGCCATACGAAATTATCTTCCTTCCCGTACAACTTAAAGAAGGGCTTTACCTCGTCATAAAGATGAGGCTTCTGCAGCGGAGCTCGCAGTCCGTATTCGTCCACCGCTCCGTAAATCAACATCGTGGGTCGCGGCGCCATCATGGCGGTAAGCGTCGAGTAATCGCCATCAATAAACAGGTCGTGCGGATGATACTCCATGTCTCCCACATCCGAGTTGCGCTCGATTGCCGATGTGAACGAGAAGTATCCGCACGCGGGTATCGCGGCGGCGATGCGCTCGTCCAAGGAGGCACTGATAATGCTCTGCCACGCGCCCCCGGAAAGTCCGGTAATACCGATTTTTCTGCAATCTACGTTGGGATGTTGGCAGAGGTAGTCTAGGCCCCGACGTAGCGCGAGATAGTGCAATCCGGTGGGACTGGCCCCGACAAGATTAAGGTGCGATCCGTTCCAGTGATCATTCTCAGGACGGGCCATTTCCCCCATTCCTACCCACTCTAGGCTCAAGGCGTACATTCCTTGCAGAGCGTTGTTGATGCAGCGCTTCTGCTCATACTTGGCCGCTTTTCCACTCGGGTCATGGCCGTTTACGTTGATCGTTGCAGGACACTTTCCGCTCGGGTTCTCTGGTTCGCGCAGAAGTGCGGTCGTCAGAAATCCCGGAACAATTTCGTATCGGAGCTTGCGTAAGCGGTATCCCTTTCCCGACGGGATAAGCCCGAGATCCTCGAATTTGGGCGGTGAATCCACCCATTCCTTCGGCCATCCATGAAATATCACATTCTCCAGCAGGTGTTTCCGTAAGCGCTTTTCGTCGGCGGTCCACTCGGCCGCGCTCTTCGGCTCGGGGAGCGGTCGAACCCGCTTCATCAGGTACTCGCGTATTTCTGCCTCGACTACATCTTCGCTCTGCAGCCGCAGTGTCAGCGCGGTTTCAGTCTCACCGAGGTCGGCCTCCGCTGGCGAAGCCGGCAGTGGGGCACCCGGCGCCGCCGATGTCCCGATCAAAGTTGCTCCCGCTAGCATCGAGGTCGACTGCAGGAATACGCGACGAGTTATACCGTTGGACATGGCTTTACCTTAATCCAACATCAAAGTTCTGGGTGACTTTCGCTGACAAAACGAAGGTGCGATCAGTCCTCGCGATTCTTCGATTCCCAGCGAGCGTAGGATGGTCTGACTAGGACACAACAGTCATTTGGGGGCAGCACCACTCGTATACAATCGTGCGCGAGAAATAGGCCGCTGGAAGATACGCTTTCTCAGCGGCTTATCTCAAGAACGTTGCACTTCGCCACTAAAAGTCAAAGCGTAATCCAAACTGGATGTCCCGCGCCGACCCCACAATACTGTTAATGGTGCCAAAGCCCGGAGACCCAAAACTTGTATTGGGTGCGCCGAGATTCGTGTGATTGAATGCATTGAAGAACTCGGCTCGAAATTGCATACCGAGTCGCTCCCCAATGGGAAAGCGTTTCTGCAGGGAGAGATCCACGTCGCTATAGCCTGGCGTTTCTATAATCCCCGTGCCGGCGTTTCCGAACGTGAATTGGGCAGCCCGCTGGAATGCAGCCGTGTTAAACCACTGTCGTATTTCCGCCGCCCTGTTCGGATGGGAGAATCCGTTCGGATTCCCGATTACATCGGGGCGACTGCCCCCGGCGTTCGAGACGTTCACGATATCATTCGGCGTAATCCACTGTCCCGTTTGGAAGCTCAGAATCGTATCCAGGCTCCAGCCACCGATAATCGCATCCGCAACGCCGGCAGCCGAATTCGCGAACGGCCTGCCCTTCCCAAATGGCAGCTGGTAGGTTCCGCTTAGTGAAAAAATGTGACGGATGTCGTAGCTGGTATTTCCGTACTCTGCATCAGGATGTCTATTGTCGCGTATTGCACCCGATGGCCTTTCATTGACTTGCGGCCCGCTGATGGAGTCACCCAACGCATGACTATAGGTGTAGGACGCAAGAACAACCAATCCGGTGGAGTCGTAAGTCTTGCGGAGCGCGGTTTGCAGCGAGTCGTAGTGCGACCTGCCTATACTGAAGTAGCCGCTCAGGTCGCCCAGGTTTGGGTAAGGACGTCGGGGATTAATCGGACCAGGACCGGGCACAGGTTGGTTGAGATTTAAACCCAATAGGTTCTTGAAAGCCGCATTCCCCACGTAGTTCACTTCAAAGCTCGTGGTCGGAGTCAGCTCGCGCTGGACGCCAAGAGAGAATTGGACAACGTAAGGTGTTCTATTGGTCTTAATGGCAAGGTTTCCGCTGAAGCCAATGGGGATCGTGGCAGAAAACGGGTTGGTCGCATTCGTGCACGGAACATCATTATTACAGCTGATCGATGTGCGCGGCACCCAGGGCGGGCCAAGCGCTAAGTTCGTCGCAGAGTCAATCACAAGCCAGTTGTAGAAAACGCCAGTGCCACCGCGAATGACTGTCTTTTCGTTCCCAAACATTCTCCAAGCAAATCCAACTCGTGGGCTGAAGTTGTTGTGCGTCGTCTGAAACTGCAACTGGCGGGAATACCCCAAGCTCTCAGCAGTGACGGATCCCGGCGGAACTCCTGGCAGATTGGGTACTGAACCAGGAAAGACCTCTTTTTGTGTACCAAGATCAAATGCTGATTCCCGATTCCCAGTATCATAGGGGCGAGTATAAAGGTCGTAACGCGCACCCAGGTTAACCGACAGGTTTGGCGTGACCTTCCAGTCGTCCTGTAAGAACCAATATTCGGTGTGCGATCTCCAGTCCGTTTTGACTGGGTTCAGCCAAATCGACGTGGACGTCGGAGCCCCTAGCAGGAATTCGGCGAAAGCGTTGTACTCATTCCCCGCCGCACCTATTGAGGGAGTTGAATACGTGGGACTAAAATTCAAGGTGCCACGATCAAACAAATTGAGGAATGATTGTGTGCGATTGTAGAGGATCCCGCCTCCGAACCGCAAAGAATGTTTCCCCCATACCTTGGCAAAAGTATCGTTCAAGACATAGTTGTCAAACGGTTGCGAAATGGGAGAAACATAGTTATCGTTTAAACTGCTAAAACCAGCGATATTGAAAGCAGGGATCCCGGCCTGCACGTCGTTTACTCCTTGCATACCAGAGTCTGGAATAATATTTTTATTGGTCGTTTCGGGATGCCGTTGTTGGTTGTACTGACTAAACCCAATAGTCAGGGTGTTCATGGTCGTGGTGTTGAAGAGGTGTGTCCACTTTCCCTGATGGTTGTTACCATACAAATTGATAAGCTCTCCGAGACCAGGCAAAGGCGTGGCCACTCCGGAGTCACCCCTGGGGAGAAGCAGGAAAGTTTTGTTTCGCGTGTACCGGAAGGTTATAGAATCCTTCGCTGAGAAGTCTCTGTCGTACCGGATGCTGTACTGGTTAGTATTGTTGGTCTGGTTTGGATTCGATATATAGTTGTTGCTGACGCCGCTGCCCGGGGCAGGGTTAGGCAGGAATCTGTTCAAGAAATACAGCGTGGTGGGGTTAAGCCGGTTGGCGGGAATCACATCTCCGGGAAACGGCTGCCGCTGACCGGTGTTCGGATCCAAGGTTAGCGGATCATAGATGGTAGTTCCGGTTCCGGAGAAATCTCCTCCACGGATTGCGGCTGGAGGAAGGCTCAATACCGCAGTTAATCCTTGCCGCAGACGGAGTCCTTCGTACGAAAAGAAAAAAAAGTCTTTCTTGGAGTGGGGAATATGTCCCCCAAAGGTCCCGCCGAACTGATTACGCCGAAACGCGGGGAGCGACCCTCTTTGAAAATAAGGCCTGGAATCCAAGACGTTATTGCGGATGAACTCATAGGCTGAGCCGTGGTAGCTGTTCCCGCCCCGTTTAGTGATAACCTCGATTTGAGCTCCACCCGTCCGCCCATACTCAGAATCGTAAGTGTTGGTCTGCATCTTAAATTCTTGAATCATGTCGACGCTCGGTGAAAACGTCATTCGCCCGGCACCCGTCTCTTGGTTCATGATGCCATCGACCATTGTGTTGTTGGATTCATTGGACATACCGTTTTCAGAGACGCTGCCCCCAGTAGTCTCAAGGTAAGGCGGGTTATAGGTTCTGTGAACGCCAGGGATCAAGGTCGCGAGCTGCAAAAACTGTCGACCATTGAGGGGCAGATTCTCAACATCCTGCGTGTCGATCACCTTTCCAACCGACGAGGTCTCAGTTTCGAGAGTTGGCGCCGCGCCCTGCACTTCAACCTGCTGGGCGGAGGTTCCTACTTGGAGTGTGATATCGACACGCGCCCGCTGGGCTACCTGCAAGACAATACCAATGACCTTCGTTTCTTTGAAGCCAGATGCCCTGGCAGTAATCGCGTAAGACCCGGGCTTCACGTCTTCCGCCGTGTAGCCCCCGTCGGCACCGGTCTTCAGTTTTCGCTCGGATCCGGTATTGACGTCGGCGATGGTGACCTCTACTCCGCTCATGACCGCTCCTGACGGATCTGTGACTGAACCCACGATGGCGCTCGGCGCCACCTGAGCAACCGCGGCGGAAAACAGACAAACCGCACTCGTTAGAGTCAGTAATGCTCTCGATAAACGCATGTTGGTCTCCCCCTCTCTTTGCACTTCGCGAAGCACGTAATAGAGACGGTTGCCTGTGAGCCAGACTTTGAACTGCGCCCCTCAGTTCGCCGCACATCGTACGAACGACACAGATTGATTGTCAAGAGAATTCTTGCGTTGTGTTTCATTTGTGAAACATTATGTACCATACGTCGATTGGCCTCAGGTTTTATTCATAGGGATTGCCGCCGTCTGGCTAAACCGTGCCGAAACGGCACGTTTCATCCATGTCATTTTCCCATGTACCACCGCCTTCGCAATTTGAGCTTCCTCCGCCGAGAGAGTTTAGGTAAAGTGGTAGGCGATGAAAGGTAAATTGCAGGCTTTCGCGTCGTCTGTGCTTGTTCTCGCCCTTGCGGCCCTCTCGGCGTGGGCTGGGCAGAGTCAAACCGGCGCTAAACTGGCGGAAAGGGGGTGGCAAACGTTTCAGAATGGGGATGCCAACGACGCTAAGGCGTCCCTGACTGAGGCCATTCGGCTGAGCCCAAGACAGCCGAAATATCATGCAGCCCTCGCAGAGGTCGAGTTGAGTTTGGGCGATTCACAACGTGCAATGCATCATTACGAAATAGCATGCGAACTGGATCCCTCGAACACGGAAGTCCGCTCGAGGCTCGCGCAGTTGTATCAATCGCTGAATCGAGATCTGGATGTCCTTCGTATTCTCCGCCCTCCCAATCCGCCAGAACCGCTGCAGAGCCTTTGGCGATTCAGTCGTGGCGTCAGTCTGTTTCGTCTGGGCCGTTTGAATGCGGCGCGTCGTGAATTTCAGCCGCTTGTGAATCATCGTGACTTCGAAGGACCCGTTAATTTCTTTTTGGGCAGGATTGCCTACACACAGAATCGCTTCGACGAGGCTCTGCCATTCTTTGCCAAGGCAGTCCGCCTCAGCAATTCTCCAACCAACAAGGAATTCAGCTCTTATGCTTACAATTACGGCCTCGCGTTGTTTAGACTTGGACGTTTCTCCGAAGCGAATGAACAATTCATGCTCTCGACAGAGAGGTATCCGCTCGAACCCCTGGCGTGGATGATGCGGGGAAGATCCGATGAGGAACTGAAAAAGTACCAGGCGGCCATCGATGACTACGAGGAATCAATAAAACTAGATCCGAAATTTGAGCTCAGCTACTACCATTTGGCACGACTCCAGCAGCGATACGGTGACCCCAAAAAGGCAGAGGAGCTCTTCAAATACCTTAGGGAGCTACGGCAGTCAGACATCAAGGAGGCGCAGATTCTAGCGGAGGAGCAGGCACTCTTGAGAATGAAGACCGGCGGTTCCCGGGCTCGTACCCCAGTGCCGGCACCCTAGGAGTTCTTCTTGCGCCCCTTTCCCCGCGGGAAAATTCGCCCAGCTGCTCGACCATGGGCTTGCCTTGCGACACTTATCTTGGCGATTAATTGCAGGTCGTTCGGTCAGACGGGAATGGCTTCTCCGCATCACGAGCCGCCGCCTCGAAAACCGGTCACACTTCTTAAGAATCTGCCGACCATTTCGCTCGAGGATATTGCACCGCAGGCCGGTCTCGACTTCCACCATGTTTCAGGCGACCCCCTGAACAAAAAGTTTCTTGTCGAGGCCACCGGCGGGGGCGTAGCGATTTTCGACTACGACGGCGACGGACTGCCGGATATTTTTCTTGTCAATGGCGACCGATGGACTTCAGCGGCAGGTGCGGCGAGACCCACCAGTCGCTTATACAAAAATCTGGGTAATCTTCACTTCAAAGATGTCACCGCAGAAGCCGGACTGGTCTCGCATGGATGGGGCCAGGGTGCATGCGTCGGCGATTATGACAACGACGGCAAGGAAGATCTTTTTGTCACGTATTACGGGCACAATGTGCTTTATCACAATGATGGAGGCGGCCACTTCACCGATGTCACGAGAAAAGCGGGGCTCCCTGTGGACGGCAATAGGTGGAGCACAGGCTGTTCCTTCTTCGATTATGACCGCGATGGCTTCCTCGACATCGCGGTGGCTAACTATGTCCGCTTCGATCCTAAGACTACGCCGGAAGCCAGCAATTCGTGCGCTTTTAAAGGACTGCTGGTGGTATGCGGACCGCGCGGGCTTCCAGGTGGACAAAACATCTTGTACCGCAATCTGGGGAATGGAACGTTCAAAGATGTTTCACAGGAGAGTCATTTTGACCAGCCCTCGGGGTATTACTGCTTTTCAGTCATTACAGGCGATTTCGACGGAGATGGATGGCCCGACGTTTTTCTGGCTTGCGATTCGACACCCAACATCCTGCTCCGTAACAATCATGACGGAACCTTTACCGACACGGCATTTCAGGCAGGAGTAGCCCTTAATGAAAACGGCGAAGAGCAGGGGTCGATGGGAGCAGATGCCGCAGACTTCAATCACAGCGGCCGGCTGAGTCTGGTAGTCACGACGTTTGATGACGACATCCCGGCGCTTTTTCTCCATGACGGGGACGGCTATTTTACTGATGTGGCCATTCGGGCCGGGCTGGGGTACCGCACGCATCAAGTTGGCTGGGGCGTTGCGTTTGTGGATTTGGATAATGACGGGTGGCAGGACATTTTTATAGCTAACGGTCACGTCTACCCGAACATCGATCAACTTAAGCGAGGCAGCCGCTTCAACGAAGAGAAAAACTTCTACTACAACCTGGAGGATGGAACGTTTGCCGACATGACCGAGCAGTCCGGTCCGGGGACGCTGCTGCGTACTTCGTCGCGCGGCCTTGCGTATGGCGATCTGGACAATAGTGGGGCTCTCGAAATCGTCGTGAACAATCTGGATTCCCGAGCCAGCTTGTTTAGAAATCGCGGAAAAAAAGCAAACTGGATTTCATTCAAGCTGGTTGGTACCCGGTCCAATCGCGATGCCATCGGCGCAAGAGTCAAAATCAAAGCAGGAGGACTCAACCAGGTTGCGGAGGTCCGAAGCGGCTGCTGTTACATGTCCCAGAGCGATATGAGGTTGCACTTCGGTCTCGGAGGGGCGTCGAAAGTCGACTTTCTCGAAGTGCGCTGGCCTAGTGGAGCACTCGAGCGATTTGACGCACCCCACGTCAACACCTTCCAGGTACTGAAGGAAGGGTCCGGCATGCCGGTGTTATCACAATAAGATTCTATCCACCGCATCTTGTGACTCTGTAGGTACGCAGCGCTCTCGGTATCGAAAACCAGACTGCGTTAGGATCGGCTCCCTGACTCTACTGACTGAACTTCCGGCCTATTCCCGCTGATTCTTAGTCTAATCTTGACAAGGAGTATAAGTGGTCGTATTCTCCGATCTTTCATGTGAAACAGTTCGTTTCACATATGTTTTTGGGGCAGCACCGATCGGTGATTCTGGAAACCTCGCCATCACTTAAGGAGGGCCCGATGAAATCTTTTAAGGTCCGCCACTGGTTCGTCCGAGCCTTTCTATGCGGCAGTTGGGGGGTCTTTTTCTGGGTCTGCTCGTCTGCGGCCCAAGACCCTAACTACCTCAATGCTCAAATGCCCTGGCACGACGTCGTTTTGGATTCTCATGACAAGCTTTTGGCTTGGTACCACCCGGAGAGAAATCTCGGTTACGACCAGGTTTTGCGATTGACGTGGGATTTTCTAGAACACAAAGTTCCGCTGGATACTGCGAAAGGCACAAACCTCAAGATCTATCTGACGTTTCCTATCTTCCAGGAAGAAAATCTGCAAGGGGTTGTTTACCAGCATAACCCCGCAAGTTTATACGCTCACCTCGTGGACGAATTGGTGAACTGGTATCCATATTCGGGGGACGAAGAAGCCATCCCCGTCATTCGCGAAATGCTCGATTACCAAATGGCCCACGGAACCACGCCAAATGATTGGAATTGGGCTGGGGTTCCATTCGCCACGTCGTGTCCCGGCGATAAAGAATACGGGCGCTGCATCTCCGACATGCCAACCCAATTCTACGGCGGAATCGAAACTGACAAGATCGCGGAACTCGGCCTTGGCTACGTGTATTTCTATGAAATAACCGGCGAGCGGAAATACCTGGACGCGGGATTGCGTTGCGCCGACGCCCTCGTTAAACATGTCCGTCCAGGGGATGCGGACCACACTCCCTGGCCCTTTCGTGTCGATGCCCACAGCGGCGAGGTAATTGACCGTGAAGAGTTTGGGGGCATGATCGTCGCTTCCGTCAGACTATTTGACGAACTAATCCGCATCGGCGCGGGCGACATAGCAGGCTTTCGAAAGACGCGGGATCTCGCTTGGAACTGGATTCTTACCATCCAACTCACCGAGAATCCATCTTCGGACCTGTGGACAGGCTATTACGAAGATGTCCCCAAAGATACGCTGAATGTCAATGACCAAAGCTCCATGATGACCGCGTATTACATCCTTACCCACAATGATCCGGCGAGCCTTGACCCTAATCCAACAGCGTTGCGCTCCTGGCAGACTCACGTCGGATACTTGCTGGATCGAAGTCGCGGCATGCTCGGACGTGGACCCTTTTTCGGGGCTTGGGCAATCGACGAGCAGCAGCATGCAATAGTGCCAATCCCCGGCCTCAGCGGCCTCAGTTGTTGCTCGAGGGCGGGGTTGAGTTGCCGCACCGCAGCCTGGGGGGCCATCAACGCCCTGTATTACGAAAAAACCGGCGATGCCAACGCGCGAGAAAATGCCTTCCGCTCCCTGAATTATGCAACCTACTTCATGAGTTCCGACGGCAAGTTTGCCTGCTGCGGACTTAGTCATGGCTCTACGTACTGGTTTGAAGATGGATACGCCGATGCCGGGCGGAATCTCATGTGGGCCATGGGGGCCATTCCCGACTTGGCACCTATTGGACAGAATCATCTTCTGCGCTCCTCTTCTGTTGTTCAGAATGTGAAATACGAAGACCGCAAGGTCGCATACCAGACCTTCGACGATCGTGGAGTAGCCGTACTGCGATTGAGCTTCAAACCATTCCGGGTCATGGCAGGAGACAAGATGCTGAATGAGCGAAGCGATCTCCAACAGGCGGGATACACCTTGCGGGCATTGAGCGGCGGCGACTACATAGTCCGTGTTCGCCACGCCGAGTCCAAACAGGTCGCCCTGATCGGACGCTAATCGTAACTTCTGTGTTGTTAGCTCCATCTGGCTGTAGATGTCGGTCAACAATTTGATCCGAGCCGCGAAGCTAGTCAGACAAAGATCGAAACGAGGAGAGAAGATGTCCAATGAATCGCTGGGCCGGCGTGACTTTATGAAGGGAGTAGCCAGCGTGGCAGCAGCCGCGCTCCCCGTGGTTCCAGCTTCGCTGGCTGCGGAAGCGGAAGCCGCAAAACCCGGTGCCGCGGATCTCGACCCCGCCGACTCAGTCACTACAAATTCGGGCAACGAGCCCTGGTTCGTGCGAGCTGATCCGTCCTGGGTAAGCAAGTTGTCGCAGCCGCAGTATGAAATCCAGTTTGAATTCAATATGAAAATCCCCATGCGGGACGGGGTCATGCTCGCGGCCAACATCTGGCGGCCAAAGGCAGAAGGGAACTTCCCGGTCGTTTATCTTCACTACGCCTACGACAAATCAAACACCGGCTTCGCTATTTCGAGAGCGAAATACTTTGTGCCGCGCGGGTATGTGGTCATCACAGTTGACTGCCGAGGGAGATATGACTCTGGCGGTGATCCTTATTTCTTTTGGCACACTGATTGGCGCAAGGGTGGATATGAAGGCCAGGATGTGCAGGACTGTCTGAATTGGATCGGCGTGCAAAAATGGAGTTCGGGCAAGATCGGCATGGCGGGTCCGTCATATCTCGGATTCACGCAGTGGATGGGAGCCACCGAAGGTAGCCCTTACTTGAGCACGATCATTCCGTATTGCAGCCCTGACGATCACCACGACAACATCTATCCCAACGGTGCATTCCAGCTGACCAACAGCATGCACATACTCGCTGTTCTCGGCGGGAGCCGGACCAACAACTTCAATCTCGAAACCGATTGGTTCGACTGGAACAAAGCGGTTCATCATCTTCCCGTAAAATCCATCGACGAAGTGCTGCTGGGAAAGAGTACCGAGCTTTGGAAAGACTTCATGGAGCATCCAGACAACGATTATTACTGGCGCTTCAGCGTGGGCGACCGGCCCAAAGTCGGGGAAATGAGTGCCGGCAGATATCCGCAGGTTAAAGTGCCCACATTAAACATTACGGGTTGGTACGACCAGGTTTCGCAGGCCACAATCAACGGCTATCTGGGAATGAACCAGTACGGCCCGGAAGCGCTGCGCAAGAAGCACCATCTGATTGTCGGCCCCTGGGAGCACGCAACCGGCCGTCGCATAGTGGGCGATATCGACTTCGGCGTCCAGGCGAGCGCTGAGGATCTTCCCCCCGATCTACGATGGGACCTGTTTTTTCAAAAGCCGATTGAGCTGCGTTGGTATGACTACTGGCTAAAAGGAATCGAAAACGGCATGCTCGACGAGCCGCCCGTAAACATTTTTGTGATGGGCGAAAACGAGTGGCGGAAGGAAGTGGATTGGCCGCTGAGCCGGGCGGTTCCGACGAAATATTATTTCGGAAGTTCGGGGCATGCGAACAGCCGCTATGGAGACGGGATTCTGACCACCGAGCCTTCCAAAGGCGCAGCCAGCGATGACTTCGTCTATGATCCGCAGGATCCGGTGCCGACCTACGGATGTATTGAGCAGTGGCAGGGTTATGGCATTCCAAATTCGGACGGCCCGCGGGACCAGCGCTTAGTGCAAGGTCGAAACGATATTCTGGTTTATACCAGCGAACCGGTCGGGAAGGATTTAGAAGTAACCGGCCGCATCCTGTGCACGCTGTACGCAGCTTCCACCGCCCCGGATACCGACTTTACAGCCAAACTCGTCGATGTGTACCCCAACGGCTACGCTCAAATACTTCGCGAGGGAATCATACGAGCGCGTTACCGAAATTCTTTCAAGAAGCAGGAACTCATCACTCCCGGTAAAAACTACGAATACACCATCGACCTATGGTCAGTAAGCCATGTTTTCAAAAACGGACATCGGATTCAGGTGGAGATTTCCAGCAGCAACTTCCCCAAGTATGACCGCAATCCCAACACTGGAGGGCGCTTCGGTGAGGAGACTCAATTGAAAAAAGCTTCTCAAACGATATTTCATAATTCGAATCGGCCATCGCACATTGTTCTACCCATAGTCGAATCGTGAAGGTGAGATCGAGGTCGGCAATTGAGCGAGTAACCCGCCAGTTTAGAAATGCTTGATCAAAATTGAGCTGCGTTAACGGGCGACGCCGAAAACGGGAGTCTTTAAATGAGCGGTCTCCATCGAATCTTGATCTTGCTATTTGTCATTGGACCCTTGCCACGTTTCGCGGCTCCAGTAGCTGAATCCGACATCAAGTTGGTGCTCCATTGGGATAAAGTCGTTGCCATATCCAAGTCAAATATCGCAATTCAGGACTGCCCCGAGCCACCGCTTTACCGCGGCCAGCCTATCCACGACAAGCTTTACAAGGCGCTGCATGACCTCAATGCCGACTACTCACGTATCCAGCCTTGGTTCCCCTATCCTAAGTTAGCGGTCGCCGAACTGCGGCCTCCGGATAAAAGCCAGACGTATTGGGACTTTAATCTCCTGGATGACGTGATCGACGATTTTATGAAAGCGACTGCCGGACATCCGGTCGTGTTCCAGGCGGGCACAATCCCATCCTGGATGCTCACAACGCCTACTCCCAACCTTTACCCGGAGGACCCCCAAGCGATTGATTGGACCTATTCGAGAGACGGGAAGGTGAGCCCGTCGAGCGCGGAGCTACTTGCCGCCTATCAGGCGCGTGTGGCGGGTTGGTACCTTAATGGCGGTTTCAAGGATGAGTTGGGCGTTTGGCATCCTTCGGGACATGCTTACGACTTCGAATACTGGGAGCCGCTTAATGAGGAAGACCAGCGCTTCAGTCCGGAAGATCTCACGGCACTCTACGACGCCAGTGTAGCATCCGTCCGGAAGATCGCTCCCAATATGAAGTTCATGGGACCGACGCTTTCCGATACCGCGAACCTTCCCCAGTTCGTCACGTATTTCTTCGATCCGAAGAATCACCAGGCCGGGATTCCGGTCGACATCGTTTCCTATCACTTCTACACCTTTTCCGAATCGGATGAGACCCCGGAAATCATGCAGTACACAATTTTCCGCCAGGCTGACCGGATATTGACCGCCGTCGGCTACATCGAAGCCATTCGCAAGCGTTTCTTACCGGAGGCAAAAACCGATATCACCGAATTAGGATCGATATTAGTTCCAGCCGAAGCAGTGAAGCCTGCGGAGCCTATTCCCCCTTCTTTCTGGAACTTGTCGGGCGCGGTCTGGGCGTATGTCTATGGACATTTGGCGGCGAAGGGTATCGACATCATCACCGCTGCCGAGTTGATCGATTATCCCGGCCAGTTTGCCAGCACAACGCTTGTCAATTGGGAAACCGGTGAACCCAATGCCCGCTACTGGGTGGTAAAGGTGCTGCACGATAATTTTGGTCCGGGTGACAAGATCATTGAGCCGAACGCGGCCGATGAAATTATGCAGCCCGACCCAGCGGTGCAAATATACGCCCAGGGATTTATCACCCCCCAGGGCAAACGCAAGGTACTACTGGTTAACAAGCGTGATCGAGGGCTGGAGGTGACTATCGACGGCGCGGCCGGCGGCGACGAGCAACGCGTGGACCAATCGACTACGACAGCCCCGGTAGCGCAAAAGCTCGCGAAGGATACTGTTCATCTTCCGCCGTCCGCTGTGACTGTGGTGGCTCTGAAGCAGTGACAAGGTTAACCGTTTTCAGGTAATGACCGAAGCGGTCCGTGTGGAATCCGCTTCAATTGGAGCTTCGCCTTGCAGACGAAGCGGCGATTTCATCGCCATCCCGCCAACGATCAGTATGAAAAGAAGAAACAGAAGAACGCTGAAGATCACCACACTGCGTCCGGTTCGAAAGTCAGCGTTCCATAACGCCACGAAGAATGTTTCATACATAACATAAAACGTAGAGATCGCCCCAAATACTGGAACAACTAAATTGGGCCACGGCCTGAATCGTTCCCGGACGATCCGACGGAAGTAGAAGATGTTTGCGATATTGACTGCGGCAAAGGTGAGTGTGGCAAAAAACACCATTGCGTTCGCCCACCAGGTGAAAGCGGCAAGGCCGTTACGCAGAATGAGTATCGCGGCGACGTCTCCGAGCATCACCAGGCCGAACACGGCGTGGACCGCATTCGTGGGCACACGCCCCGAACCGTCCAGCTCCGAGAGGGCGCGTGGCAACAATCCGTGGCGGGCCAATGCGAAAATGATGCGCGAGGCTCCCAGCACACAACTGATGTACACCGCAAAGAGTCCGGTAAAGGCCGTCAAGATGATGAGCAGGCTGCCTTTCCCCCAAAACTCACGGGCCATTGGTGTGACAGCGGTCAGACCCTGCGAGGAATACTCGACGACTTTCTCGTGGGGTATCGCCAAAGTGAAAACCCACGCGTTCAGAGCCCAGAAAATCGTGATGCCAACAATGGTCAGAAGAATCGCTTTGGGCAGATGTTCGCGGGGCGCATTCGTTTCCTCGGCGGCGGTGGAAACCACGTCAAAACCACAGTAGGCAAGAATTCCGAGCAGCATGGCGGTCCAAAAGCCTTGAAATCCATGGGTGGCCGCGAGCGGATTGAAGGGTGTCGCATTAACACCGCCTGGCACGCCGCTCTTCACGTACAGAATCGTTGCCGATAAGGCGATGACCACGGCTGATTCAATGATCATCAGCGTCACCGCCACTCGTGTGGAGGCTTCGGCTCCGCGATAAGCAGCCCACATCACGGGCAAACTGATTACGGGAATCGCTAGAATCAGAGCCACCAGTCCAAAGTCCGGCAGTCCGAAGAAAACCAGTAGATCGCGAAAGAACAGACCGAATAATAGAGGCTGTGCCAATGCGGCAAGTACAAAATAAGTGGTCATTGTGAGCCCAATGAGGTAGCCAACCGCCGGCGACACTGCCCGCCACAACCAAGTGGAAGCCGCGCCCGCAGAGGGAGCTTCCTGATTCAACACCGCGTAAGAGATCGCCGTGGGCAAGGCGAGGGCGGCTGCACCGAGAAAAACCAGGGGAGAGATCGGCCCGCCCGCTGCCTGCATCGGGCCCCATAATGCAAAGAGACCGAGAGCAGGCGACAGAATGCCAATTGCTAAGGCGGCAAGACCCAGAGGACTGATCTGTCCACTCTTTAGCCGGGTGGCCTTGCCGGCATTGTCCTTTGTGCGCATGATGAATTACGGTCCCTTTCTCTCTTCAATTATTTGCCCGTTCACTCACGGGGGCTTCGCCCGGTAATTGAGCCAAACAAAGCGTTCCTCGCTGCTTCACGATATCCGATTTTTATTGTTTGTGAAACATTATGTTTCATCTATTATGTACGGGTCGCGGCAAGACTCTGGTTCGTCAAGCCCAGATGCTGCCGGTCCCGACAAACACTAACTTGTCGGGAAAGCAAAGGGCAGACAGGAAGATCGAGATGCTCGAACATCATCAGATGGAACAATACAAGAAGGAAGGGTGGACAAGCGCCCCTGGTTTGCTAAGCCAGCTCGAGGTTTCCGAGTTTCTGCGAGATATTGAGGTCATTTGTCGGGGCAGCACCCTGGAAAATCACGACAGAGCAAGGCTCGAAATGGAGCCCCTCCAGGCGCTCAATGGGGTGCTGGTCCGCCGGATCTACGAACCTTGCACGTATTATTCGCGATTCCGGGATTTTTCAAATTCCGAGAAAGTGCTCGACCGGGTTGAGCAGCTGATAGGGCACAACCTCGTTTTCCACTACAGCAAGATCAATATGAAACCTGCGGCGATCGGATCAATGGTTGAATGGCATCAGGATATTTCCTACTATCCCCTCACCAACACTGATTCGCTGGCTGTCCTCGTGTATCTTGACGACGCGGACTCGTCGAATGGATGTCTGCAGGTAATCCCAGAGTGGCATACGCGCCCGCTGATCGATCATTCGCGAGATCAAGTATTCCTCGGCAAGATCACTGAACCGGTTGACGAATCACGGGCGATTCCGATCGAGGGCAACGCCGGCACGGCGATTTTTATGCACGGCATGACGCCCCACTCCTCGACGACAAATTCTTCAAAGCATCCCCGCCGCACGCTGATCCTCAGCTATCATGCTGCTGACGCTTTCCCTATTTACTTTGGTGAGATGACCGTCATCAACGAGTTGCACGCCAGACTTGTAAGAGGAGAACCAGCGAGTGTTGCCCGGTTCTCAAGCCACGCGATACCAATTCCGAAATATCCTGCCACGATTGCCTCCCTTTACCAGTTACAAGAGCTTTCTTCCGACAAGCATGCAATGAAAAGCTCTACGTAATACAGCTGTGTCCGTCTGTTGGACGTCCAAAAATGGGGTCGACATCGGAATGAAACTTGTATTTAGATTGGTGGTTTGCCTTTGGTGTATGAGTTGCCTCGGTGCGCAGCCCCACCAGTCGCAGAGATCCTCGCCAGAGGCTGCCAGATTCGGAGCTAAGATATTCCGCTCGCATTGTGCGGAATGCCACGGACTCAACGGCGAAGGCGGCCGCGGGCCCGATTTAACACGGGGCGTTTTCCGCCACGGCGCCGGCGATCAAGCTCTATTCCACACCATCCTCGATGGAATCCCCGGGACGCAAATGCCGGGTTCATATTCCCCCCAACCAGATTTGGCAGTTAGTGGCATTCGTGAAGTCGTTAAGCCGCCCCTCTGGCGGCGTCTCCATCCCTGGTAATGCATCGTCGGGCGCGAAGCTGTTTCGTCAGATCGGATGCTCGAATTGCCACATCGTAGGCGGAGAAGGCGGCCGGATAGGACCCGAGTTGAGCGATATCGGCTCCATTCGATCGCCAGCGTATCTACGCACCGCCATGGTCGACCCGAACGCTAAATCGATTACTGCCTATCGAGCCGTACGGATGGTCGACATTACCGGCCAACAAATTTCCGGGGTAAGGCTCAACGAGGATACTTACTAAATTCAGATCATGGACCATCGGGAGAATTTGCGGTCGTTTCTCAAGAAGAATCTGCGCGAGTTAGAGGTGTCAAAAGACTCTCCCTTGCCTGCCTTTTCCAATCTTCCTCGCGTCGAGCTCGACGACCTGACCGCCTACCTCGGTTCGCTAAAGAAAACAACAACGTACAACTCTCTCTCGACCGCCGGTAACGTTGTATTTGGGGGAACGAACGAGGGACAATTCTTCGCGCTCGACTCCGAAACAGGCGCCGAGTTATGGCGCGCCAGTTTGGGGCGGCATAATAGCGGCCGGTCCGGTAACTTACCTCAGCAACGGTAAGCAACAGATCACGATCGCCTCGGGGAGTTCCCTGTTCACGTTCAGTATTGAGGACTAGCCCGGCCGAACTCGCTAGTCTAGAGCGCAAGCCGCAGCTCAGTGGAAAGCCACCCGTATTCGGTGACTCACCACAAACTCGAACAATCTGCGCCTTCTTGCAGCCGCAGGCTGCTCGATTTACTGAGAGTATTCAGGCTCTTCGCGGTCCAGGACCCGCTTGATGGCGGCAAGATGCTTTTGCGCGTAAGCATCGTACAAAGAAATATCCTCAGAAAGCTGCGCAACCACGGGCGAAGGAACCTGCTGTAGTCGCTTCTCCGTCGACATTGCCAGAATCTGACGCTTACAGACCTCCTCTAAATAATAAAGACGATCAAAAGCGGCGGCAATGGTGGGGCCCACAACAATCGGACCATGATTGCGCATCATCAAGATGTTGTTGTCGCCCAGAATCTCCGCTTCCCGATCGCCTTCGCTAGTCGCGAGGGCCCCGCCCTGACAATTGTCGTCGTATGCGATTTTGCCGGAGAATTGGAAGCCAGTTATGTTTACCGGGTCGACCTTCCCACCCTCGATCAGACAAAGCGCTGTCGTGTACGGAGTGTGGCTGTGTAGCACAGCCCTTGCGTTCTTATTATGCCGATGGATGGGAGCGTGCAAACAGAATGCCGTCTGCTCCACTCTGCCGGATCCCTCGATTATATTGCCATCCAGATCACATAACAGCAGGCTGCTGGAAGTCAGCTCCGACCAAAAAAATCCCTCGGGATTTACCAGGAACATATTGTTTTCGCCCGGCAGAACAAAACTGAAATGGTTGCAGACTCCTTGTTGATAGCCCAAACGGCTAGACCACCGCAGCACGGCGGCTAAATCTACTCGTGCCGCTCGAAAGTCCTCCCGCATTGTTCCCTCCGTGTCTTTCTTCATACCGATTCACGATCTCCCGCAGGACCGCGAGAAATCAGCCCGCCTCACAGCGGGGAGTCAACATTCCCGTTTGCATCGAACTTCAGGTCCAGCGCGTCCGGAGTCATGCGCCAGCCCTTGAGATCTGCGCTTTCGCGCGCGAGCAGCTCTGAGACGCCGATACGTGCCAAACTTAGCGTATTGCGAATCCATACCGTGCGCTGCTCGTTCGGCGCTGGGCTGCCCAGGCAGCCAAAAGCGAAATCCAGCGCATCTCGATCGGAGGTCAAATGTATCGGAGTTCGGGAGACCGGAAGGTTGAGAGAAGTTCGAAGATTGATGGCGGTTTTTTCGTGGTCAATCTGCCGGTACAACCGCTCGTGAATCACATCGGCAAGTCCCACGCCGGTCGCGTTTCCTTCCGATACTGGCGTAAGGTCTCGTGCGTAAATGATTCGAACCTGCGGACCTTCGGGAGGCATTTGTGCTGGGTCTAGACCCCGGCCAATAATCTTGGTGTCCATGCTGGCGCCGCTGATATTTTTTCCGATCTCGTCCACAATCAGAAGATCAATTTTCCGGAAAGGAATGCGGGGAACCAAGGCGCGTGCAATTGTAAGTGCAGCTTGTTCCTGGGCCGCAATCTCGCCTGGCAGGCTGGCGCGAACGTCTGCAATCTGATGAACTTCGTTTTCAATGAGCGCCAGTCCGCAAAGGATCTTGCCGCTTGCCAGCACTTTTTCGGACATGGAACGAATTACGGGTTCAAAACCGTATTTCCGAAACCACAGATGCGCTTCACGTGCGCCAGTAGCTTTGCCCATGCCGATTGCCATCATCTTCAGAAGCCCGCTTTCGACGGCCCCGGAGAAATCGGTATGCGGCTTGACTCGATTCATCACCAAAATTGCATCGGCATCAAACGCATTGCGGTCCATGAAGACCCCGAAACCCTCCGAGGTCGAACCGAGCGACACCGTTTCCATGGAAGAGCAGATTTGCGCGCCGATAGAGTCGCGTGTAATTCCATATCCTTCGAGCACTTCACGCTGACCTTCGGCGGTCGCGCCTCCGTGGCTTCCCATGGCCGGAAAAGCGAACGGCACGGCTCCCTGTTTTCTCAACCACTCACAAGTCGCACGAGTAACCTCGAACAGACTGGCGATGCCGCGGCTCCCCACGGTAATTGCAATCTTCCGCCCAAGAAGCTTTTCAGGCGGAATATTCAGAGAAGAGAGGGAGTTGTGAATCTCCAAATCAAGGTTGCTCAACCCCTGAACGCTCGGGCCTGTTCTCTCCAGAAACTGCATCCGTGAAAGTGGAATGTGTTCGCTAATTGTCATAGTGGACATGCAAGATGTCAGAAGATCGCTCGAATTCCTGCATGCAGGGATCATCTGACAAGCTCGGCGAAATACCTAACCATAATGTCGCGCCCACAAGTGCCAAGCCGCGGCTACGTACAGTGCGTTTTTCCATCCCACGTATGCCGCCAGCACCGGAGTCAAAACGGGCGAGATCATGCCGCCCACAGGCCGAACCTCTCCTCTAGCCCCACATATTCGCCCGACGTAAAGTAGTCAAAGAGCCAAGTCGACAGGATGACCCTGCATCCCGGAATCGTACTCCGGGCCATTTCTGCGATCGGCTGCGAGAGAGTCAGAAATCCATTCGCTCCCCAAGGCTTACACTGTGAATTGGTGCAGCCGCCATTGTCGTAGGGCCAGGGAATAACATAATCGAGCCCCACATCCTTGAACGCCTGGAGCGTTTCCCGCCGCCATTGCAACAACATCTCTTTGGCGCCCGGCTTATTGGGGCAGAGTTCCAGATGATAGTGAGCCGCAAGCTCATGGATGTACCCATCGTGGCCGGCGGTCCAGTCGGCGCGCATCGCCTCCGGACTGTTCGCGTACCCGTCGTTCACCGCGATTTCCATGCCGACATCCAGGCCTAGGCTCTTTGCGATCCTCCCAATCGCATTCATGCGCCTGAGCATCGCCTGGGCCGCCGGATCCTGGATGCTCTCAAACTTGTGGATATCAAAACCAAAGACGATCAGGTTAAACCCCCATAAGGCAAGGTCTTCCATGTAATGCTGCATCTGCTCAATCGGCGCTACGTGATAGAAATTGAAAAAATGGGGGACAGTACAAACTCCCCGCAATGGTTTGTCAGGCAGTGAGGTTCCTGTCCAATTCCCCAGCGTGAAGAAACCATCATGGTAATTGTTACTTCGCAAGAACTTCCCGACTCCATAGAGAAGCCCCCGGCTGTCGTTGCCGATGATACGCACTGAACGCCGGGCCGCATCTTCGATGAGAAAGCCTTCCCTACCGATTCCTGGCTGAACCGCGAGTTCAACATTGCACTCAGCTGTGCCCCCGAATTCAGGCTTCACCCCGCAGCGCTCATAGATTCTGGCGCCGAGGATTTCGACCGCCCGATCCAGCACGGGGCTCTTCGCACCCATGAGGCGAATTTCTAATGACCTGCATTTCGTTTCCACACCTGACGAAGAAGGCCTATTCGCAGCGCGCTTCAAGATCGCCTGCGCGAGCCGCGCCCCCCCCGCCATCAGTTGACCGGCAGTGATCAAACACGCCTGGGTCAAAAACTCTCGTCTTTTCACTTTCATACCTCGATTTCGCAAAATTCAGCGCAAGCCTGACTTCGTGGCCAACATCCAACCGCCGCGGCGGTGCGACCCGTGACGTCAGCGCGATTCGTTGAGAGGCCCGCGCTGAAAAACCCGTTCCCAAAATCTGGAATCGCGTTCCATTACCTAGTAGCCATGCCAAATCCTTCATCCGGTTCTGCAAAGGGATCTGGAATGTCAGGAACTACCTTGCGCACGGCATTTTCAAATCTCGATATTTCGCTCGAGCCGCTGAGTACAGAGAAGCGCAGGTCGTAGACGCGCTCGTCGCCGTGTTTCAGCCATGCGAGTTCTCCGTGAGCTTCCGCGTGCGGGCGGCCGAGGGGGTGAAACGTGCTCGGCTCGATCGCGACGCAATAGGAGCCCGCCTGAAAGTTCTGCCATTGGAGCAGGTAGGGCAGTTGCTTTCGGTTGAATTCCACGGAGAGGCCGAGAGCTCCTTCTCCCAGATTCCTGTTAATTAGCGCCGCGCGAACCTGTCCATCCACGTCTTCAACTGGGTGGTGAACATGCACTTGCTCAACGCATTCGTCACGCGGTCCCTGTTGAAAACGGTAGCCGATGCCCTCGGGCCTTGCGTCACGAAACGCCCATCGTATGCCCCGTGTCGGAGCTACGAATTCCGCACCTTCGTCGAGCAAAGGAAAGCCAAGGTTAATGTGATAGAGGAGCATATGCGGTGTAACGGAGAAACTATGGTTGCGTACCACATCGCGAACAACAAAAGAAGACGCGCCCACCTCAGTTTCGTAGCGGCGCGTTAGTACCAGGTGCTCACCGAATACCGCCGCCTGTTTCACCACGCCTTCGCAAAACAAAACGCAGCGATCCGCGCGCCACTCATGCCCATAGGCAACCAACTGGCCAGGCGTGGACGCGATTCGGCCGTGCATTGGCTGATCGATGCTGGTTCTGTCGGGGGCAAAGTAGCGATTCGCGGAATCTCGATAGGCTGCTCCGGCGTGGTCGAGCCCGCATGTGACCAGAAAGCCAGAAAAAGATCTCAAGAAACTGGCGCCCGCCTCGTCGTTTACTTCGTGGAACCAAGGCGCGCGCACCCCTACCGGGGACTGCCAACCAATCTCGACCCCACGAAACTGGCATTTCGCAATGTCGAACGCCCGGTCCACCAACACCCAGAACTCGAGCCCTGACCCGGTTCGGAACACTATAGCCCGCACGCCGCGCGCCGCGCCATCTGAAAGAGTTACCATAGTTACTCCGGCGACCTGCGAGAGGTCGCCAAACCGTGCCTCCAATTCATTACGCGAGTAGTGGCGTGCCAGCAGTGTTGGCATGGGTAACTCTGTCTTATTAATCATGCAACCGACGTCGCTCGGTCAGCTATCTCTGACTATGTCTTCATCTTCACGTCTCGAAGGTGCTTTACAATTCAGCTATATCCCGACGGACCAGCTCAGTGGTTTGCCAGGTCTACTGGCACCGCGAAGCTCGAAAGCTCCTTCCGCCGTACGCGTGAGAGCTTGGGGCATCCCACCAACTTCGAGATGATTTACCTTTTCGGCCTCTATGGCCGGCAAGCGCAAGACGATAGTCCACGTGCCTGCGACGGAAGGGTTGTACCAGCCTTCATACCCTTCGCTCGACTTTTCCACTCCTATTAGTGGCGAGCGGAAGCGGTAAGCGTCAAAAGGCAGAACCGGAGCCAGAGTCACTCCCCGTTCGGTAAATTCGATCCCTAGCAACTTTGCTACACCATACAGCTGCTCCGAGTGCGAGTGCATGTTCATGACCGGAAAATCGGTCCCGTTGGGATTGCCCTCCAGGGAATCAGCTGCTTTGCTGGCGTCAGGGCCGAGAAGAGCTCCGTTGAAATAGGTCTGCCCGGGATATTTGGAGAGAATTGAGTTATACACGTCCGGACCACTCCAGATGCCGTACCAGAGGTCGGGATAGGCGGTGGCGTGGCATGCGAGCGAGTTCTTCTTCCACTCATCCCAAGCCATTTTTCCGTCTACCCGGGACAGCGCCCAGGCCAAAATACCGTTGAGAGACGGCCAGACCCCGCCGTCCTTGCCCATAATTGCCGCCGGCTCAACCTTATCCACGTCCATGGCCCCAATGGGCGAAGGTCGGCGCAGTAATTGATCGACCGCCGGGACCAGCACATCCACTTGCTCGGGCGTTGCCGCGCCCCCAATGATGGCCCAAGACTGCGGCTCCAACCATATTTGCTCATTGCCTAACCAACCCGCTTCACGTGTGAGCCATGCCCGTCGGAACCATCGACCTGTCCATTGGGCGCGCAACGCCTGCCGCTGCATCTCGGCCCGGCGCCGGGCCTCAGCCGCCGAGTCCGTCTCGCCGGTATAGCTAAGCAACCGCGCATAATGCTCAAAAACATACCCCGCCATGGCAGAGTTGAGGACGCTCTCAGTGCCAGGAACGATTTCTCCCATTCGATGCTTCGGCAACAACGTATGCCACATGGCAAGACTGTCGTTCCAGTCGCCGTTCAGAAGCTGAATCAGACCATGCTCGCCGGTCCCGGTTTTTTCTACGAGGTGGCGATAGCAACGAGCCAAAAGGTTGCGCACAGTATCTTGGCCGGCTGTGGGTCCATAGATCGGATAGGTTGGAATGCGCTCATCCAGAAAGGCTGCATCGCGTGTGCCCAGGACATACTCGCTCGCCAGTAAGAGCAGCCATAACTCATAGCTACTGTTAAGCTGGCGTGTCGGCATAAGGGTTCCGTGACCCACAATTCCGTATGGGATGCGGCCGTCCGGCTGCACCTCCTTGAGCGTATAACGCAAGACTTCTTTGACCATCGCTGGAAAGCCAAACACCAAAGGTAAAGTTTGTTGCAACGGATCCTCGGGGGCGTCATTGGTCCCGTAGAGATACGAATAGCCCGCCCCTTGCGTGAGCATGTGCTCTCGAAAGAAACTGTCGTAGGTAAGATTGCTTCGAAGATAGTAGTGGTGCCAGGAGACCTCGCGTTCGGCCCAGGGTTCGGAATCCACGCGAAGCCGCGGACCATCCGCTTTCCAAGCATGACATGAGCCCTCCCAGAGTTTATCGGTGTCTGATTGATACTTCTGCAGCAATGATTTGAGTTCGAATCCCTCGGGGAGGTACCCGTAGGCAAAGTAAAGCGTGCGGCTCTCGCCCGGAGCAAGATGCAAGCGCCGCTCCAGCAGCAAGACACTCTCAGGACCAGTGGCGGTCACGTCCCTACCCAGGCCGCGACCGAGACCTGCAGGTTGATGTACGCCGCCTGCGCCGAAGAAACTCTCGCCGCTAGTCGCCCAACCGTCAGCTGGGGCATCCAAGGAAACGAGAAATGTCGGCGGCGGTGTAATATCTTCCATCGTAACTTCATCGTTCGGTGGTTTGGCGGGTTCGGTTAACCATCCCTCCCATTGGGTCGCAAGACGTGGCACATCTCGCCATGCTAACTCGTCCTCGGCGGAGCGCCCCAGAAAATGTTTGGACTCCAACAGCCCGGCGTTGCCATCCAAAACATGGAATCGATGTGCAAACCGGTCCGCAAACTTACGGCGCAGTTCCGGAGTCCTGCCTATCGCACCTTCAATGCTGGCCTGCAGGAACGAGCGGTAAGAGAACTGATACTGTTGGCAGCCCCAGTATTCCACCCAACGGAGATCCGCGGCCGACCTGCCGCGATGTTTGATTGTGACCTGGCTGATGATCAAAGGATCGTCACCGAACGGCGCGAAGACTATTTGATCGACAGAGTAATTACCGCCTGTGACTTTCTTTTGGAAGTAGCCCATTCCAAATATCCGCTCAAAGGTTTCGGCGTTGCCGGGATAGAACGTGCTTAATACAACTTTGCCATCGGTCAAATAGCCGATCCCGCCACCGTACTGGCTGCGCTGAGGAGAGTAGTCATTAAGAAACTTCGGCGCTCCCTCATCCTGCCGGACTTGCACATGGCCATAATTCGAGGCGACAGCGATAACTCGATCGTTGCCGACTTGGTGCGAATGATCCGTAGGAGAACGCCATACCTTATAAACAGGGCTGACAGCTTTAGGATCTATCGTCTGGTCACAAGTGTATAAATAGGCAGGGAGTCCAAACTGATCTTCGATCCACTCGCCAAAGTGCCCGGAACCATAAGGCTTAGACGGTTGAAGCACATCATTGTTGATTGCCCATGGAACTGGGATGGCTGCGACGGAGCGTAAACTACGAACGGACATTCCCCCGAAGGCAAGTCCCCCGAGAGCGTTAAGAAATCGACGACGATCCATTAAGCACCTTCATAGACACTCTTCGAAGAGTCCAAAGCCTCCGTCTCGCGTCCACAATTTAAACAAGAATGATGCCCAAGGCGAAATAGCTCAAGTCGAGCCCAATTCCTTTGGCATCCCCTCTGCGCATTTCCTTCTACATCGGAGATCGTGCTAGAGGAATCCGTCGAAATCCGCAACGCCTTCGAGTAATACATTCCTTGCCCCTATCTTGGAACCGTCGGAAAGATGCAGGCTTTAGCTTCCGCAACTGTTTACAGGCACTGATTCGCGACATGTTATTTAAGGTGCGGACACAACGTCAAGATAGGTTTAGTTGCGTTTCATTAATGAAACAATATGCTTCATCCAATCGAGGGCAGCCATGGCAATTCCGCGCGAGAAATCAGTCAACTCGATTGATTGCTGGGAAAGATCATTTTTGGGAAGTGAGTTCACTAACGCTGGGGGTGTTCCCGAATAGATACTCATCGCCGTGGTAAGCCCGATCCGCGTGATCTGAGAATTCGTAGACATTCGCTTGCTATTCACAAGAAGGAATTGTTCTTCGTTTCCAAGAAATGCAACGTCCCGGACCAGCTTATACGCTGGCGTGTTCAATAACGGGAAGAGCGTGCGATAATTCCAGTTCGGAATTCGTAACAAAACTTATGGAATTGTAGCTCCTTCGTCCGTCTGACCTAATATGCAGTTCCCTTCCCCTTGGTACTCCGCTCCGGTGAAAATGCTATGCGCAGCGCTGGAGTGAGCCTGTAAAAACTCAGGTTTTCGATAATAGTCAAAGCGACGATTTTTTCAAAGGAGCCTGCCATGAAGTACCGCGCCCGTTTTGCGTTTATTTGTAGCCTGCTGCTTGAAATCATGCTTCCAGCCACGACTCATGCACAACAATATATGAAGACTGCTAACTTGACCGATGCCCAGTTCTACGGCTGGCTGAATAGCCGTCAGTTAGTCAGATGTCGCGCCGTAGCGCAAGCGGCATATCCAGATGGTCCGGCAGAGATCATGAGTCTTGGCGCACGGCCTTCAGGCGTTTGTTACTGGGATATTGATCGAGCGGCGGAGGTTGCTCCCCCGGCACTTGTCGTTCATGCGGGAACTCGTATATTAGTGAGGGTTTGGCATCCGCGCCCAAACGAAATCTTGCTACCTGCTGTTGTCTTCGCAAAGATCGTTCCTCCAAGTCCAGGGAACGACATTCTCAAGAATGCGGTCAATCCGCTCCAGGCGATCACATTGGCTCCAGCGACACACATTGCTGCGTACGCGGCTTTTGCCAGCCTAGTAGCCTGCAATCCCACTTCTCCCCTCTTCGATGTCGGTACCTGTCAAAGTCAGCTTGTCGATCAAATAGACTCTATCCAGGCGTCCATCAACCATGCTAATGCTGCTTTGGCTTGCCTTGAGAGCTATCAGATCGCCGTGCCCTCTACGCCACTGGAGCACCTTAACCCTGCGCCGACCACTGCTTACACCTGCTCACCCGCACACCCGATCAATCCAGATCACGCTGAGATATCGCAATCTGACAGTTTCGCTTACCAAAAAGCGCTAGTCACCACGGCGATAACGGATGCTTTACGTCTTATCCCTCCACTTGCCACCTTCAATCAGTTTGATACGTATATCGCAAAGAACCCGACAACATATTCCTCATACATTTCTAGCGACGGTGAGATCAAGAACGCGATAGGAAACATTCAGACGGCGCAAGCGACATTGCAACAGTCGTACGTACTACTGCTGTCAATTCCGGACAACGCAAATAGCCAGTTTTATTATTTCGATGTTCCACGTCTAACCGCAGCAACAGTCACGATCACAGGTGTTGAGATTATAAGTAAAACCAGCAGCAGTATAGCAACGTGGACCGCCAGCCCAACTTCGTACAACATAGTCTTTTCAGCAGGCCTCGGATTCTCAAATCTTGTTTATCGAACGTTTGCCAGCACTCCGCAAGTTCAGAACGGCGCTACAGTTCTCAACAGTAGCGGCAATGCTCTATCCCTTGTAACGGAGAGCGACACACACCTGTCTGTGATGGCACCTGAAGTCCTGGGGAGCTATGTAATCCCGCATCTACGAAAGTTTGACTCTTATTGTCGACTCGGGTGCTCACTTCTTGTAAGCGGTGGAATTGGAGCCAATCTCACAACCAAATCGGCAGACTTCGATACGGGAATCTCGCTTCGTCTCATGGATGTCCTGCTCACCCCTGCTGTCCATTTTGGACGTGAATCTCGGCTAATCGACGGCATCACCGTGGGTTCTTCGCTAGGTGCAAATGCGCCAAGCACATTGCCGACCCAGAACAAATGGGTAAGAAAATTTGGGTTCGTACTCACGTATATGATTCCGCTATCCTGAGTTGTTTGGGATTCACCATCGCATACTCCGTGCCGATGACAAAATAACTGAGTGAATCGCGTTCCACACAGATGGTGGATTTATCCAAAACCCAATTCTGGATTGGCGGCCCGCAAATGCGTGCAGTGTAAACGGACTCCATTCCAGTGTCGATCCGACCTGTTGGTATTTGGGTTTCGGTTCTATTTCCGCCATTCGAAGTGATAGGATCGGGCGGGCCTCAAGACTAGCGGTGGGATGAACCCATTGCGCGCAGCCTTCCCAAGAATGGTTCACAATAAATCGCCATCTCTGCGGGTAGCGGAGTCCCAATAGGCTATAGGTTTTCCTTGGCTGTGTCCGCCGTTTCGTAAGCTCCGGTTGTGACCGTCTCGACAATCACCTGAAAGAGAGCCATTCTCGCGAAGTGGACACTTGGGGATAGGTGTCCGCTTTGAGCAGAAATGGACACTTCGCGGCAAGTGCCGGAAGTAATCACGGCGAAGAGTGAATCGACACGTGCAGTCCAGCCGCAACGGCGAAGCAGCGCAGAGAAGCGGAGGATTGTCGCTGGTCCAGCAGGTAGCCTCCGGCGCCAGCACTCGACAACATTACGTATCTGGGTGAACAGATTGGCATTCGGCATCAGCTACTGAGTTTCGCTTCGCGGAACCAAAAATAACGGCTACTCAGAACCAGTCGCATAGTGCGTGGACTTCAGCGAAGGAGCTCTCGCGACGGTGGAGCGTAATCGGGAAGCGGAAGATATGGCTCGCCTTGCTTGGTCCGCACAGTACCACTGAGGGCTAAGGCGTCCTGTCCCCTTTGAAAAAGGAGATCTGAATTAAGAATTACGGTGCGGCTCTTGGCCATTGGCAGGCGTTAAATGATCACACGCTTGGGCCGCCTAGCCAGGCTGATTTCATCCGCGAAGCTCTCCTCGGTTCGCACGGACCGGGACCGAGAGCACGGGATTGGCCGGACTGGCCGCCGATGCCCCTGAGCATGAAGTTATTTCTAACCTTATTATTAGGATTGGCGCTTTTTCATGCATGGTGCTGCCGCTACGCATCCTTTACCGCCAAACCGGCGTTCCGGGCGCACTTCGCCACTTACGGTTGGCGACACCGCTCGCTCATACTTATGGGGAGTTTCCTGATTGCACTAATGGCCCTTCTCGCAGGTTGGGGCTGCGGAATTTTTTCGTGGACACCAGGTCTCCCTCCTAATTCCTCGCAGGTTCACAGCTTGGTTTTCTTGTCTGGGCTGTCGCAGGACTCTCAATGGTCACCAATATTGTCGTTACCAGACGGCTGAACGAAGACGCTGCGAATCGACACCGCGGGAGCCATAGCGACACACGGTTTCGATGGATCCTGATTCTGTTTGTTATCGCGATTTCCTTATTGCTTGTCGTGTCTGTGCGTGCCTGGGTTTATCCAATCGAAAATGCGCTTACCCTCGCGAATCGCGTTCCGGTCTACTGGCGCTCGATGAGTCTTACCAGCGGCGCGTCTCCGCTTGTCCCCTTCTTGTCCTTGACCTTTGGACTATATATCTGGTTCTGGTATTCGCTGCACGGTCTCGCGTTGTTCGGCCCCGATCGGCCCCTTCTTCCTCGGAGAGAGCACTTGCTCATCACCATTCATAATAAAGACAACGATAAGGCTAAAGATCAGGAGTTGGAGGTTCTGCCCATGTTTAGCCGGGAATATGCCGCCGAACCGGCCGAGGCTGCGGCGACTCCATTGGCTGGTGGCACTCTGTTCTTCATTTTTATTTTGTTTTTCATCCTATTTATGCTTGTCACCCTTGTCGTGGGTGAGGTGCCAGTTCGGAGCTTGGGAGCTACAATGTATGCATATATCTTCTGCCTCTGGCTGGACTTTTGCTTCAGCTTAATTCTTGGCGCCGCCTGGCAGCTCTGGTGGACGTGGAGCCGCTTGCGGCAGCTCCTTGTTTTTCTCGATCGCATGCCGTTGCGGCGCACGCTAGGAGCTCTCCGGGGATTCTCATGGGGAACAGTCTGGAAAATGAGCGGGAATGTTCTCGACGTACGATACAAGCTGCTATCGCGACAGCTCGAGTCTTTGAACCACCTTCATACGTCATTGCAGGAATTCGTCGTCGCACACCCTAATCTCGTGGACATCGAACGTCAAGGTGCGGAGGATTGTTTGGCGGCAGTCGATGCGACTCGAAATGCGGGTGTAGTCTTTGTAAAGTGGTATTCGCTCAATTATCGCAATCCAAAGGCTGCCGGCTTGCGGCAGTTCGAAGAGCTTCAAGAACGGATTGCCGCAACCGCTGGCCGGGTCCTGACGCATCTTCTGGTCCCCGCATGGAGAAAAGAAAAGTACTCCCTCATCCTAGTCCAGCCTGACGGCGATAAGGGTGAGCGTAAACAACCTCTCCCGGAGGCGACTCAAGAACACATTCGGAACGCTGAAGAGCTTACATGTCTCACATACCTGGGATTCGCTCAAATTATGTTGGGGCGAATTCGGACAATAGCCTTGGCTGCGCTGTTTCTCTTCGTTGCCGCAACAATAGCCTTATCAAACTATCCTTTCGATCCCCGGCCGGCACTCAGCGGAGTCATGCTCTCATTGTTTGTAATATTCGGCGCAGTCATAGTGTTCGTCTACGCAGACATGCACAGAGATGCCACGTTGAGCCACATAACCAACACAAAGCCAGGAGAGTTAGGCTCGGAATTCTGGGTCAAGATCATTGGATTTGGTGCGGCTCCTTTGCTTGGTCTATTGACCACTGTTTTTCCCGAAATGGCTGGCTTTCTTTTCTCGTGGCTTCAACCAGGGCTGACGTCTCTCAAGTAACACCATCGAACCTTGGGAAAATGTATCAACTAGGAAAAGGTCCTGGATCGACGATTTGACTGAGCGCTGTCATAACCCCTAGGAGGGAGCCCCTCATGATTTCTCAGGCAAATATCTCGCCGAATACTCCCATGGGGGCAAACCTGGTCAGCGGAGGCGGCGCTACGTTTCGCGCATGGGCGCCACTTGCTAGCGCTGTCTATATCAATGGCACCTTCGGCGGTTCGTTGGTGACGGGACAGACCGCTAACCTTCTGCTTGCGAAGGATGCGAATGGATATTGGACAGGATTTGTCGGCGCCGCCCAGGAAGGTGATCCTTACCGCTTTTGGGTTGTCGGGCCAGGAGGGAGCGGATACAAGCGCGATCCTTATGCGCGAGAGCTTTCGCCAGCTTCGGCGTTTCCCAACTGCAACAGCCTGATTCGTTCCGGTACAGCATATCCCTGGCATGATTCGGCGTTCGTCACGCCCGACTTCAGCAACATGATCATCTACCAGTTGCACATTGGAACGTACAACCCCAGCAAGCCCGGCGTCGCGTCTGGGTTCCTCGATGTGATCGGGAAGATTCCCTATTTTGTCGCGCTCGGGGTCAATGTCCTGCAACCGCTCCCCGTCGATGAGATGGAGACGGATCCATCGATGGGCTACAACGGGACCGATTTGTTTTCCCCGGACTTTCCTTATATTGTCACCGACCCCACTGCCCTTAATGGGTACCTGGCCACCATCAATACTTTGCTGACGGCCAAAGGCTTTTCACCGCTTGGCCTGCAGGATATTACTCCCGACCCGGCTCAGTTGAAAGCGCTGGTCGATCTGTGCCATGTCTACGGCATCGCGGTCGCGTTCGACGTAGTCTACAACCACGCCGGCGGATTCACGGTGAGGGGAGCGCTGGACGATAACTGCATCTACTATTGGGACCGCGCCAGAAATGTCGGCAACAACAACGATAGCCTATATTTCACTGATCAGGACAGGGGAACCGGCGGGCTCTCTTTTGCGCTTTGGAAAAACGATGTCTGCCAGTTCCTCATCAATAACGCTCTGTATTACATCCGCGAATTTCACGTCGATGGATTTCGCTATGACGAAATCAGCGATCTGATCTCGATGAATTGCGATTCGGGTTGGACTTTCTGCTGCGACTTGACCAGCACGCTGCGCTACGTGAAGCCGCGGCTGTTGCAAAACGCTGAGTTTTGGCCGGGCGAGGTCGGCAACTATCCAAAATGCTGGCCGTCGATCGTGGCCCCGACCGGCAATGGAGGAGCCGGATTCGACGTAGTGCAGCACGATGGTTTGCGCAGCGCCGTTCGTAACGCAGTGCAGGCGGCTTCGTATGGCCAGAGTGCCTCCATCAATTTCGATGCGATCGCCGCTAACCTCTATCCTCAGGGATTCGCTCATGCTTGGCAGGCGGTGCCTTGCGTTGAGAATCACGACATCGTGAAGGTGGGCACGGACCTGCGCATCCCCGCCCTTGCCGATGGCTCGAACCACGAGTCATGGTACGCGCGCAGCCGCTCGCGATTCGCAACGGGTTTATTGCTCACCGCTCCCGGAATTCCGCAGATTTTCATGGGCCAGGAGTTTCTCGAGGATAAGCAATGGAGTTGGGATCCCACCTCATCGAATCTGATCTGGTGGGTTGGATTGAATGCAGGAACCGATACCGCCAGGGCGAATCATCTGCGTTTTACGCAGGATTTGATCCGGCTGCGCTGGAATTACCCGGCGCTGCGCGGAGATAACGTGAACGCGTTTCACGTTCACGAGCAGAACCGCGTAATCGCATTTCATCGCTGGCTCGAGGGCAGCGCGCAGGACGTGATTGTCGTCGCTACTCTCGCCGAACATACCTGGTACAACTACGGCGTCGGATTCCCATTTCCCGGTCCGTGGCGGGAAGTATTCAACAGCGATGTCTATGACAATTGGGTGAACCCGATCGTAGCCGGTAACGGCGGCGGTATCAATGCATCCAGCCCGCCGCTGCATGGCTTCCCAGCCTCGGCAAACATCGTTATCCCCGCCAACGGCTTCGTCGTATTCGCACAAACTTAAATTGGGAGCATGCGAATCTAGGAATTCGGCCGTTCGGCCTCCTAGATGCGGACAAAAGATATTCTGTGTACCTCCCGTGGCAACATACCTTCAGCGCCCTTCACTATGAGCAGAACTGGAAACCAGTCGAATCAGGACGCCCTGCTACAATTCCTGCCCTAGGAGAATCCATGTCGAACTTGGCTCGTGTGGTCCAGCAGCTAAAGAAGCAACGGAATCAAGCACAGCGGAGAATCGAACAGTTGGACCAGGCGTTGAAAGCGCTGAGCGGCCTCGGCGGGATACGCGGAGATGCCAGAGGAGTTGGTCGCGCTACCCGGTCAGGCGCGAAACAAAGGAACATGTCAGCTGCGGCTCGCAAACGAATTGCCGCTGCCCAACGCGCGCGCTGGGCAAAGTGGAAAGCGGCACGGCGGAACAAATGAGCAGACGATCAGTGCTGACGCTATGGGCTCTCGGCAAAGGAGCGTTCCCTGCGGCATCAATTCGGCTTCGATCAAGATCCAGATGAGTCTGCCCAATTAGAGCTCGGGTAACCGGCAGAAGTTCAATCGGTAGAATGGATCTACCTACGACATCGAACTTACAATCTGCGTATCGTGATGGCAAAGAAAGGCAGAAGGGACCACTACCTTCCTCAAGGGTACATGAGCGGATTTATAGATCCCGCTCGCGAAAATCTGCCTCAACCGTTGTGGCACTTGGATATTCCTTACAAGCGATGGTCAGTGCGAAGCACCAAACAGATTGGGCATGAAACTGGACTCTACGATTACGCTGGAACGGCGCCGCAATTGGATTCACTGGAATCGGCGGATGACGCGTTTAGGGAGCTTGAGAACAATTTCTCGAGAATTCGGATGAAACTGCTTTCAAAGCATTTTCGCAATTGGCACAAACATTTGGGCTTTTTGTTACGGTACATGCAGATGATACGCGCCCTGTAACCGCTTTTTTTTACGCAAAAGGAAGACGAAGGAAAAGCACTTCAGACGTGGACCGTTAAAGACGTCCATTCTGACAGCAAAACTATAACGCTGACCTCGATGGAATCGGCACCACCGCCAGCGCCGTTCATCAAGAATCGGACGATTACGCAAATGCGCGAAGAAATTCAGAAAGGCGGGTCGTGGTTGTGGGACTTCAATTGGGCACTGCGATATTGCGACTCCGCAGCTGAGCCATTTGTTACAAGCGAGGCTCCGCTCGTTGCAGAAGGCCCGGCGACCGGGGTCGCACAAGCGCTACGGAATCCAGAAACTCTTCTCTTTTTCCCTCTATGCTGGCAAGCGTGCCTGGTCGGAAGCTTGCAACGTTTCGATCTGGGAACAGCCAAATTTAGCTCCCAGGACATGAGGACGTTCCGTATGAAGTACAGGCATTTCGCCCAGGTTTACTTGATATCTCCTACGAAGCTCGATGATATTTCGGACCCGCTTTGAGCTTGCGCAGCGCAGCGCTTTCACTTGGGCGGCGTATCATGGCCATAATCGGGCAAATACGTGGGTTCTCTCCATGCATCAAGCCGACCAACCCCGCTCTAAACCGGGTCGTGCGAGTGCCCAGCGACGAGAGTGGAAAATTGCCTCCGTCACTCTCGTTGTAGTCTCGGCCGTTCTTGTGATCGCAGTCCTGGTCGCCAATCTTCAATCGCCGCGTGTAGCCCTGGCTCTGCTGATTTCCTTAATAAGCGCCCTGCTTGTCTTTGCCCTGTTGTTGGCCGACGTTATCCGTCAAATGCACCGCACCGAACGGCAGGCCAAGACCGTTTTTGAGGATAGCGAGCAGGAGTTTCACCAGATGGCCGACAACATCCAGGAAGTTTTCTGGGTCATCGACGCGGAGTCGAAGAAGGCCACCTACGTCAATCCGGCCTACGAAACTATCACCGGTCGCTCCTGTCAATCCTTGATCGAGGAACCTTCCTCGTACGAGAAGGCCATTCATCCCGATGATCGAGATCTCGTGCTGGCAAAGCTCCAGCAAGCGGCGCAAAGCGGACACTTCGACGATAGGTTCCGTATTGTTAGGCCAGACGGTGAGATTCGTTGGGTTTGGGTGCGCGGCTTTCCTCGGAGAGATGCTGACGGAACGATCACTCGCCTGGGCGGAACCGCGCTGGACATCACCGCGCTCAAGGAAGCCGAAGACCAGGTTGCCGCCAATCTCGGCCGGGCAAATTCCGCATGGGCGGAAGCGGAGGCCCTGCGCCAAGCAACACTTGCGCTTACCGAAGATCTTCACATGGATTGCGTTATGGAGGCGCTGCTCCGCTCTCTGGCCGAGTTGGTTCCCTACACCTGCGCCCGTGTGCTTATCCCCGAAGGGGGCCCCCATTGGCTGGCGTTGGGCGAAAGGTCATGTCCCGAACCTGCCAAGAAATCTTCTCGAGCCCCACTTACATTCGTTGCCGATGAGTCTCCGTTCTTTCAGCGTATCTGGTCCGAGAGAAAGCGGGTCTTGATCCCCGACACCAGACAGCAGGAAGGATGGCAAAGCTTCAGGGGACACAGACAGTTCCGTTCTTGGCTGAGCGTTCCCCTTGTCGCCTCCGAGGAGTTCCTTGGATTTCTCTCCGTTGGACATGTGGAACCGAACCACTTTACCGATGACCACCTCCGGCGCGCTGAACTGCTTGCCATACCTGCAGCTGTCGCCATTCAAAACGCCCGTCTTTATTCAACCGCTGAGATCTACGGTTCGGAACTGGAAAAGCGATTAGCAGACCTCCAAAAAGCCGAGCAGGCGCTCGACCAGTCAGAAGCTGGCCGCCGGGTCTCGGAGGAAAAATTTGAGAAGATATTCCATTCGAGTCCGATTGCCTTTTCGATTACGACGCTGGAGGAGGGCCGCTTCCTAGAAGTCAATGCCGCCTTTGAAGGCCGATACGGTTATTCGCGCCACGAAATCCTTGGACATACTGTGTCCGAGCTAAGGATTTGGGAGGATCCTGCCGACCGAAGATTATTGCTGACGCAACTCCGGCGGGGAGGCCCGATCCGGAATGTAATCACCCGGCTTCGGACAAAATCCGGCGAGATCAAGCTTACTGCGTATTCCGCAGACCGGATCCGATTCGACGGACAGAACTGCATCCTTGCGCTTTCGGAAGACGTCGTGACGCATGATCCCAAGGCCGGGAATTAAGGCGAGTCTGCAATCTAGCAAACAAAAAAGAGAAACTGTTGGCTTGGGCTGCGCCTGAATTGCTGATCGGGCCGTTTTCTGTTCCGTCCAGAATTCCGTCCACAAAAAATAAAATTCACCACTTGTGTGCGGAAATGCGCCACGATAGTGATCATCCTTTCCGCGAGAAGCCGCTGTGCACACGAGAAGTGGGGTAAGTCAGAAGCCAGTAGTTCCGCCAGCCCAAACGAGAAGAGGTGAGGCGCTCGAACGCAGGTCGTCCGCAACCCTCACCAAAGGCAGGACTTGGCCTTGCGCGAAACGGCGCTTGCGCCGTGGTGGCAGTCGAGTTGCAAGTGCGCTGTACCACGGTCGCGCGAATTACCGCCTAAGCTGGAAGTGGTCCCAAGGACTCCTAATCGTGCAAGAGTGCTATGGCGGCGCGTTCGAGGCAGCTATTTTGTCCGGTTTTCCGACCATCACCACGCTGTCTTTTTCACAGCGTACTGTTTCCGGTCCCATCCCTTTCGTAGGGACACCCGATCGGCGCCCCAGACAAATGCCGCTGGCGCGTGAGGACATTCCTGGATTTCCCATCTCATGAGTTCAACAACTCCGCGTGGCCCGGATGTGATTCCAAACTTCGATCTTTAAGTCTTTGCTCAAAAGTGTGGTGCAGTATGGCGCATGCAGGGAGAATACTTGTTTGGTGGGACCGGGACGTTGATCAGGCAGGAAGACCGATTCGGCCCGATGTGAGATTGGCCGGCCACGAGATCTGGAAACCGGCATGTCAGCGGACGCAAGTTCTTTTGGACGATCAAGGTCCCGCTGCCGAGCTCATGGAAAACGCGGTCGCGCAAGTGTCGCGTTATCTCGACCGCATCGGGGCTCCTGAATCCTCGTGCAAGCATGGGCTTCTCATGGTGGCCTTCTGCCGCGGGCTACGACGCTATGCGGCCAAGTTGAACCGCCTTGAATTCGTGGGAGGGTCGGGCGAACTCTCAAGCCGCACCTTAGACGAGGGTTGGGTCAGTCAGATAAACGCCCGCCTGGAACTCGAGAGGATCGCCCGAAAACTCCGCGACAAGAATGGTATCGTTTTGATGCTCAGGGCTTCCGGATACGAATGGGAAGATGTTGGTCAAATACTGGGACAATCGTCGGCGTCCATCCGTATGAGTTTCTGGCGCGAGGTCGATCGAATCAGGGGCCTTCTGACTTCTACCACCGATGACTAGGAACTCGCGGCTCGTTATGTCCAGATCGGTCGCGGCTGAGGAAATTTAAAAGCGAGCGACTATTTTTCCGGCGGTATTGCCTGACAATTTCCGACCAATCGAATTTCACATTCCTTGTGGGGATTGATTCCGCGCTCTGTTGCGCAATTCTTTCAACTCGTCGAAGCAGGGAGCGCACTGTCGGACGTGGGCCAGAAGGTTCCTCAGCTGAACGTGCGCGGACCCTTCCGCAAGCTTCAACAGCGCCTCGTGCCCCGGACAGTCGATGCGCTGAGGATTGGGAAAGTCTTCATGGATGATCCGTTCAAACGCTTCAAGTAGTTCCCTTTCAGAATCCATCTTGCACGTCCGGGTTGTAACTGGAGTCCAACCTCAAATCCCTGCTGCTACTTTGGAAGAATTCCACGACTCATGATTGGTGTCGATGAAAATCTTTGTGTGCATCCCCAACACCCATAACTAGTCTAGGCGGTTTGCATGCAAGGAACATAGCGGGGAGAATTGTCAGCCGAAGATCGAAGTCCGACCGCCGGAGCTTTGTCCAGACACTCCTATTCCTCCACTGATATGCAACGTCTGCCCATGTGAGATGCGAAGATGGAGCAGGCAGTCTGTGCAGCACAGATGAGGAACGGAGGGGATGTGATGACGAGGATCTCGGCGTGACTGCGTAGGATCCTTCATCGTGCTGAATCTGAATTTCGGGAATGTCCGATGGGACGATCCACGATTACCGAAATCGCTGAGAACAACGATGGGCCATAAGTTAACCGGAGCTCATGCACTTTGCTCCGCTACATTCTCCTCAAAGTCACCAGGATTCGGCACGACAGGCTTGGCCTCCTGCTCCCTCGGTGCCTTCTTGTACGGACCTCGCACGGACAGCAGATCGGCATGCGAACGGGGAAACACGTAGTCGCGGACGAATGTCAGGCCCTCGTAGCTTAGCCGATTGCCAATGACCTCACGGCCGTACTTCTTGACGAATGAACAAAAATCCTCCGCGTCGATGATCTGCACTTTGACACTCTGTGCCTGAACAACGCGACACTTGAGCCAGCCCCGATCGACCCACTTGCGTACTTCCTCGCGGCCAATGTGCAGCGCTTGCGCCAACAGAGATATCGTGAACCATTCCCGGCTTTGTCGGACACCGAGGCCCAGACGGTGCAGCATGGACCGAACGGATGCCGGGGGCCGACGGAGGATTCGTGCGGCCTCTTCGACTGGAACGTCGTCAATCAATTCGATCAGGCGTTGCTGCTCACGTGTGCTCCACTCGCGATAACTGCGCTTTTCTGCCACGCCAAGGCGACGCAGGAAACGCAAGCACGCGCCCCGCGGGTTCCCCGAAATCTGTACAAGTTTCAAGAGGATCTGCTCTCTGTCACCAGGCCGATAGTCCCTAACCTTCTCGACCCGCTGCCTGTGGTCGGTCACGAATTGCCTGGCCTCGACCGACCAATAGAACTTGCGACGCTTTGCCAATCCGTTACCGCATCCATACAGCATTTGTCTCGAAGGAATGCCTGTACCTTGGGGATCGGAGCTGCGCGTCTGGGCTGGCACTGCCTTCCTGAATTCCTCCTCTACCCATATATGTCCTCGACTCGGGAATCTGTAACAGAGAGAATTCGGTATTTTTGACGCTCCTGAAAAATAAGCTAGGGCTGCAAAGTCACTTTCCGCCGCGTAACCCGATCGGAGACATACGACCCGTAGCCAGGCTGATGAAACCGCCATGGTAGGAAGTTCGTCGTCGGAACAGCCGTGCCAGCATCGCCAATGCCTGATAAGCGAGCGCCTGGTTGATGAATGGCGCTTGGTCCCAATCAGGTGAAACCGACCGTGCAGGACAACAAGCCAAGTCCGAAAGTGATGCGAGATTCGAATGCCCCGTTCACAGGCAGAGTCCGTGAACGGAGCCCTTCGGGTCCATGCCGGCAGCTCGGAAAGAAACTCCCCCAACTTGGCTGTTGGCTTGAACTGCGGAACCGGGATCTTGTACCAGACCTTGCCTATGCCGAGTCCTTTGTCCGCGTTGCCGGTGGGGATTTCGAACATAGTGAACGTGCCGATTTGTGGGACGTGCTTACTCTCTTTGATCCAGGCGATCTTTGCACCCAACTCCATGTCGGTCAGTCCAAACTCAGCCGGCCCAACGCCGCTGGACGCATATCTCGGATTATTTAGCGGCGCTACCAACCAGGACGGAAGTATCGCGTGGAGCTGCACGCGAGGCAATGCCCCCCAGTTAAACTCCAAGGCCGGCCCGACAGAGTCCATTTTCCACCGGTGTTCCGTCCGCGCTGGCAAATACGTAGAACTCATTGTGGTGCAGGTCGACTGGTCAGGATCGTCGGTCTGGTACGCTGGCCCCTGCGCCCACGCCTTACGTGCACCCAGAATGACAATGACAAGAAGAGCTGTGACCGTAATCGACGCGAGAGCCTGCCTCGAGGCGGGCGCATTCGCCTGAAAGGCTTGGGTGTTGGCTGTCACTGAACGAAAATTCTATAGCAGTTGGAACGTAGCCGGCGAAAACAGGCCCCCAGCACAAGCTTGCCGTTTGTTCGTCCCCTCCGCGATTTTGAAGGTAAACTTTGAGCAACTGAGAAATTTGGTTTTCGCGGACCTGGTTAAGCACGTGCAGCCCAAACTCAGCTTGCCTGTTTGGATCAACGCTTTGGCTGCGGATGTGAGCCGCGGTTTTCGCGGGATATGCCCCAGTTCGGGAAGATTTGTTCAATGGAATATTCAACTAACGCAGGTCTTTGTCGCCGCCGCTCTCGGAGAGTGAACATGATAGCAAGTAAAAATCCTGTTAAAGCTCCGAGGAGTGCTTCCGAAATTGAGAGGCTGTTGAAAGTCCGCAGCCCCTGGCCGGTCAGAAGGAATCCGGTATATGCCACAGCTGCCGTCCACAGAATTACGCGAACCGGGCGCATGGGGGATCACTCGATGAACAAATATTGCCACAATTCCGCGATTTATCAATAGTGTACTGATCTAACTCAGTATTTCGTATACCCCAACCTCTTCTTCAGCCAGTCCCGTTCTTCCATTTCTTCTTGGCCATATTCCGTATGCTCGTTGGGATGAGTGATTCCGAGTTTTTGGTTAAGTGCGTCAAGCCTCTTTTCCTTCTCGGCCTTACTCATGACTAGCAGGCGTATCTTTGTTTGAGTTTTCACTTCCCGCCTCCAGCAAGACGAACAAATATGCCGGCAGAACGGAATTGCGGGCCACATCGGGTACGGAATTACGCAGCTTCGCTGTGCTGCCAAGCCGTTGTGAACGCATGCAGAGCATATAGTGCGTCTTCCAAGGCTTCTTTTTCTTCGGGGCTTCCGTCAGCGTAAAAGATTTCTCGTCTTCTCGCTATCACGGCTGCTTCAGCATCCGAGACTCGCTGCGGAAGAACCATTTTGTTAGTTTCGAGAATGGCGGCCCTGTACAGAGGTCTCCAATCGATACGCCTCAGGCAGGGGGGAAATGCCGTAGTCATAACGACCTCCGACTAAAAGGAACGTAAACTGAGGGCTTGCCTGCTGTTTGGTAGGTAGAGGTCTTCTGTTCTCACGATAGTCTATGGCGACAGAAGTCAAGTCAAACACCGGAAGCTCTTGCCCCCTGCTCTTTAAAATCGTGATGAACTTTTCAATAGGAGCCCGGAGGTAAAATTCGTAGCTGTCGCACTCGCGCTTTAGCTCATAAACCCAAGGCTTTTACTTGCTCCTCGGTTTCGTACCCGAGCCAGTGGGCCACCTTATGCCACACGACCCGTTTCACTTCGGCCGGCAAATCTCCTTTTGAACACCGCAGAATGGGGCCACGAAAAACAAATATCAAGTCGGGGGCATACTCCACATGGTTGAACGACCGTTTCGTCCTGACTACGCCGCTGTACAATCCCAATAACTCAGTTCCACGGCGCCATTTCTTCTTGTTCGATATGTCTTCCAATACGTCCGCTGGAGGCTCGTCAACCACTTGGATACCGGGGAAATCTTCGAGGAATTCTCCCAGTTTCGCTGTTGCCTTGAACTGCGGAATCGGCTCCAGTTCTTTAAATGCGGATGTGAACGCATTCGACAGGCTCCAGATCGTTCGCGACTCGAACTCTTCGTACTTCGGTTCGAAGTAAAGATCATGCACGGTGCGGGCGAGGTGTTTCGGAGCCTCCAGTTTGCCCTCGACGAACGCTTCATAGATGACCACTTTGGCGGTAACATCGGTCAGTTCGCTTCGTTGCCACGCCTCCACTTGCTCCTGCATCGGTTCGAAGTTGCGCTGCATCCGGTCCACTCCGACTGAAATGCAGTCAATCAGTGAGAATGACTTCGAGTGCTTGGCCAGGACAGGGGTAAACACGCCTGAGACAATTTCTCCAAACGCGCGCTGACCTCCGCGTGACTGCGCTGGATTTGTCCCCTTCGCCTGACTTTCATGGATGGTAGTGAGCGGGCGTGGTAATGCAGTTAGCGCCACATCGTTTTCGTGAGTATTGTGTTTTTGTCCAGGTGAGGGGTTGACGGCGCGACCTTCGGATGCGGGGCATAGTTTCCTTCTGCCCCGCGCGCTTTTCTTCTTTTGAAGGAGTCCACTGCCATTTTTCCGATGTTGTGAGTCCGCGCGCCCTATGCGGAGCGTTTCCGTTTTTCCTCATTGGCACGGGTCTGAGCCCTAGTCGTCCTCGTGGGCCTTCTCTCGGCACTGACACCGAATCGGGTGACCACGGGGGCCCGAAGGCGGGGCAGGCGCGACCACAGGCGCGTCCTTTTCATTAGGCTGGGCTCCGATACGACTGGGACTGCTGGCGCGCGACAGTCATCGCACCTCTTCGCGCCGGGGTGGGCAGTTGTCTTCTCGCTTCTTCTCGCAGGCCGCGCATTTCCTCAGGTAACGTCAATACGTTCCGTCCGCGGTGACATCCGCAACTGTGTTGAGCCTCTAAACATTTGCCAGATGTGAGGCGGGTTCAAATGAACTTCCGCGCCGACCTCAACGCTTTGAGCCGCGCTCGGTGGTATAGGTAAATTATCCCTGCTAGGAAAGCCGGACCCTCTTTGCATTAGCGAAAGGAGGTGTCCGCATTTTCAATCTCAATCCGGGTCGCGCGCGCGTTGTCAGGGGCAGGAATTTGTGTGCGCAGCTTCTGCGCGGCGCGGCGAAGTCGCTCGGCGGAAGTGGCTGGAGGCAGTGCAGCCCTCTGCTTGCATGAATAAATACCCTTTTTGCGAAGCATGCCTAGTTAGACTCTATTAGGCAAGGGGCATTGGGAGCTACTTTCCAGTAGGAAGGCAGCCATCCATGCGCCAAGCTTACCTTCAGTTAAGTACGCCCCCCGAAGGTGGCTCCAAAAACCGAACTTTGAGCGGCGCGTGACCTCGGTAATTGGCGGTCTCTCGTCCTATATGCCATTCTCATCACAAGTCATGACGCACCATCAGGCAGTGCAGTATGTTTGCAAAGTCACATCAGGCTATCACCGGCACTATCCTTGTCGCGGATGACCACGGCGCCAATCGCGAGTTGATGGAAGAACTTCTGACCGCGCATGGATTCAAGGTCGTCTGTGTGCCGGATGGAATCGCTGCCCTCGCAGAACTGACTGGAACACCCATTGATTTGGTGATACTGGATGTAATGATGCCTCGCATGACGGGGTTTGAGGTCTGCGAGAGAATTAAGGCTAACCCAGACACCTATCTGGTGCCGGTGATCTTGATTACGGCACTTTCCGGTAAACAGGATCGAATCGACGGTATCAAAGCGGGGGCGGATGATTTCCTTCCCCGGCCTGTGGATCCGACCGAGCTGCTCGCCCGGGTGCGCTCGCTTCTCCGACTCAAATTCCGCACCGATGAACTGGAGCGAGCTGAGTCCGTGCTGTTCACACTTGCCCGCAGCATTGAAGGCAAAGACCCCTACACTCATGGTCACTGTGAACGCTTAGCAGAGTATTCGGCTTCTCTAGGTCAGCACCTCGGGCTCTCCGAGGAGGAAATTATTGCGCTACGCCGAGCTGGCGTGGTTCACGATATTGGGAAAATCGCGGTTCCCGATGCTATTCTATTGAAGCCCGGGCGCCTGACCCCCGAAGAGTGGACCATCATCCAGGAACATACTGTAGTAGGGGAGCGGATTTGCGCGCCCTTGAAGTCATTCCGCCATGTGCTTCCCATCGTCCGGCATCATCACGAGAAACTCAATGGCTCGGGTTATCCTGACGGGCTGAGGGGCGATGCCATTCCGATTACTGCCCGCGTGCTTCAGATTGTTGATGTATTTGATGCTCTGACTACGGAGCGCCCCTATAAGAAAGCGTTTTCCCTCCGCGAAGCCCTGCAAACCATGAAGGAAGAAATCGCCAAGGGGTGGTGGGATCCGCATATTTTTGCCCAGTTCGAACAATTGGTCGGGAGCCGCGCTGCGGATTTCCGGGCGAAAGGCGCGACAGCCGCTCAGTAGAGATTCCCCAAAAATTCTTTCTACATAGTGAGGACGATGCCGTGACAGTGCGCACCCGAGTCAGAAAATGGCTGACCAAAAGCCGTTGGCGGCTTTATCCGCTGTTTCTGTTGCTCATGGTCACGCCCATTGCGCTTTTCGCTAATTATGTGGGCCGAGTATTAAGAAACCAGACCGAAGCGCAGGCGGTCACAGAGAGTACCCAAATTGCTCGTGTGTCGGCCGCTTTCGTTGCCGATCACTTCCGCCAGAGCAGCTCGTTTCTCCAGTCCGTTGCCCTTCGTCCGAGCTTTCGTGAAGCCTGGAGCCTGCGAGATCTCAACGTAATCGAGCGCCAAATGGAGCAAGCCAGGGGCTTGCGGTCCGACTTTACCTTTGTCAGCATGTACGAGCTCGATGGAACCATGCGGGCAATTTATCCCCCTGAGCCCGCCTTACTGCATAAGAATTTCGCCTACCGCGACTGGTACAAAGGAGTTTCGCGGGAATGGAAGCCCTACGTTTCCGAAGTCTATCAATCTGTGGGGGGCTCCCAGCAACAGGTCGTCGCAGTGGTCGTCCCGATAACCGACAGTAACGGCAAGCCAGCCGGTATTCTCATGGCCGCGATCTCGCTTGATGCCATGAGCCGGGATCTGGTGCAGACCCAGCTTGAAGGAGCATGGACCATCTCGCTGGTGGATCAGCATGGACACTTGGCGGCCCGACCAAACATTGACTCCCACTCCCTGGCGGTCGACCTGAGTGGTTACGAACCGGTGCGGCAGATGCTTGCAGGCAAGGTGGGTCACGGAGAGTTTGTTCGCGAAGGAAGCACATTCTTTGCTGAGTATGAACCCTTGCATCTTTATGGCTGGGGCATCCTGGTGGAGCAGCCGGCGGCTGTCTTGCAGCAACACGTTTGGGCCATAGAACGGCGAGTGTGGCTGCTCGGACTGGTGTTCATGGTGGTCGGTCTCGGACTGAGCACATTGATGGGCTCCCTCTATTCTGAACTGGAGATTGGTAACCGCTTTATCGATCTCTCCGTGGATATGTTCTGCATCGCCGGCTTCGACGGATACTTCAAGAACCTGAATCCCTCTTGGGAAAAGACCCTGGGCTTTAACACGGAAGAACTCATGCGGAAACCATACCTAGAATTCATACATCCGGATGATCGCCAGGCAACGGTGGCTGAAGCTGATGGACTAGAGAAGGGCGAAGTCACTCTTTCCTTTGAAAACCGTTACTTATGTAAAGACGGTTCGTACAAGTGGCTGCTGTGGAATGCGGTATCCGTGCCCGAGCAGAAGCTTATCTATGCAGTGGGGCGGGATGTGACTGAGACCAGGCGGGCGGAGGAAGTGCGCAGACACCTGGCCGCGATGGTTGATTCCTCCGAGGACGCCATTATCAGCAAGAGCCTGGAAGGGTCAATAACAGCGTGGAATTCCGGCGCCGAGAAACTATTTGGCTACACCTCATCGGAGGCGATAGGCAAACCTATGCAGATGTTATTGCCGCCGGGGCGGGAGAACGAGGAATCCGACATTCTCGCGCGCATCAGGCGTGGCGAACAGATGGAACACTTTGAAACGATTCGCGTCCGCAAGGACGGCAAGCATTTCGATGTTTCTGTAACGATTTCGCCGATCAAGGATAGCCGGGGCACGATTGTTGGCGTTTCCAAGATTGCGCGCGACATCAGCGAGCGCAAATGGGCCGAAAATCTGCTCCATCAAAGCGAAGAGCGGCACCGCAAATTATTCGACAACAACCCACATCCGACGTGGGTCTATGACCAGGCGACGCTACGATTTCTCGCCGTAAACCGTGCCGCCATTAAGAAGTACGGATATTCCAGCGAGGAATTTCTCGCTATGACGATCACGGAGATCCGCCCGCCCGAAGATGTGCCCGCGCTGCTCAAAGATATCAAGGAGCTATCGAATAAAAGCGGGAATATGGGCATTTGGAGGCATCGTCAAAAAGATGGAACTATCATCGCGGTCGAGATCACCTCGTATGTGATGAACTTTGCAGGCCGGGTTGGGGTAGTTGTGGTTGCCGTGGACGTCACCCAGAGACTGCGGGACGAAGCCGAAAAGAAAGCCATCCATGAGCGATTAGCTGCCAGCAATCGGGAACTGGAGCTGCGCAATCGCGAGGTCGAGCGTGCCACCAAGATGAAGAGCAAGTTCCTGGCCAACATGAGTCACGAATTGCGAACCCCGCTGAATGCTATTGTGGGCTTCTCGGATCTCCTGGCGGAAGGAACTCCCGGCCCGCTGAATGCAAAGCAACAACGCTTCATCAACCACATCAAGCAGGGATCCTCTCATCTCTTGCAGTTGATCAACGACATTCTCGACCTTTCCAAGATCGAGGCTGGATTGCTGGAGCTGCACAGCGAACGCTTTCTCGTAGGGGATGCCTTGCCCGAAGTCCTCTCCACCATTCATCCCTTGGCGATGGCCAAGAACATCCAGGTTGAACAGAAAGTAGAGAGTCAATCGCTGGTGAAAGCAGACCGCTTGCGTTTTAAGCAGATCCTTTACAATCTGCTCAGCAACGCCGTTAAATTCACTCCCAAGAATGGTCGTGTCACGATTGAGTGCGTCGATTACTGGGACTTCGTCCGCGTGTCGGTGACGGATACCGGGATAGGAATCGGGCAGGAAGATCAGAAAGTCATCTTCGACGAATTCCGGCAAGTGGAAGGCACTGCTGATGGTGTCCACGAAGGCACAGGACTGGGGCTTGCCATCACGAAACGGCTGGTCGAGCAGCAAGGAGGCCAGATTTCGGTGGAGAGCGAGTTGGGAAAAGGAAGCAGGTTCACCTTTACTCTTCTCATCGCCGAGACGACGAGCCAAGCCCGACCGAATGCGGAGCCACCACAAGCAGCTTCGGGAGTTGCACCTTCGGGTCGTCTTACGCCGTTGGTGTTGCTTGTGGACGATGAAGGGCCAGCCCGCGAGCTTCTGGCCAGCTACTTGGAGCCCGAATACCGGATCGCCATGGCTGAGTCCGGAACAGAGGCTCTCAAAAAAGCTCAACAACTGCGGCCAGACGCCATTACTCTCGACGTGATGATGCCGGGCAGCACCGGCTTCGAAACTCTGGCGGCACTTCGGAAGAACCCAGAGACTGCCGACATCCCGGTCATCATCCTCTCCATCGTGGACCAAAAGCAGGTCGGTTTCGCGCTGGGTGCGGCTGACTATCTCATCAAGCCGGTTCGCAGGCCTGCGCTGCTCGAAGCGATTGGCAAACACGTTCCGTCGCCTGCTGACGACGATTCCTCCATCCTGTTGGTGGACGACGACCCCAAGGCGATCGAGATCATGGAAGAGGCCTTGCGTTCTGCGGGCTATGAGACTCAGGCCGTCCGTAGCGGAGCGAGGGCCTTGGAGATCCTCGCGAACAAGGTTGTGGGCGCGATTGTGCTAGACCTCCTCATGCCCGGCATGGACGGGTTCCAAGTCATTCGCCACGTTCGACAAGACAGAGGCCTCAAGGACCTACCAATCCTCGTGATGACAGCGAAAAGCCTCAGCCCGGAAGAGATGGCTCTTCTAAACCGCGAAACTCAGGGCTTCCTACAAAAGGGCGGATCCTGGAAGGAACAACTGATTGCCGAACTTGGCCGGGTAGTGCGAGGCCGCAGGCTGGGGCAGTCTGCCGGACAGCTATGATCAAAGTCCTCGTTGCCGAAGACAACCCAGTGAACCGGGAACTGCTCCGCGAATTGCTGGAACTGCATGGATACACAGTTCTGGAGGCATGCGACGGTCGAGGAGCTCTTCAAATGATGGAACACGTTCAACCGGAACTGCTGCTATTAGATATTGGCATGCCCGTAATGGACGGATTCGCAGTCATACGGAGAATCCGCGAGAATCCACGATTGGCGAAACTGCCGGTAGTGGCAGTCACGGCGTATGCCATGCGAGAAGATCAGCAACGGATCCTCGATTCGGGCTTTAACGGCTATTTGTCGAAGCCTGTCAAAGCATCCTCCCTCACTCAGGAACTGGACCGCGTTCTCACGAAATGTAATCAACCGGCGAACTCAGAGCTGACCTGCGAAGACCAATCTACGAGGAAAAGAGGAACTGGAAGCGGTATCTAGACAACTCGGTGGGGGGCGACTCTATGACTCCGCTTTTTCTACTTCTGTTATGAATTGAAGAATCGACTGCTGACTCCGTGCGCTTACAGTCGTAAATTGGATCCCCTGGCGCTCTTCATTTGCCCACACGACGGTACCGGCGACGTCAATGACCACGGCGGAGTCTGGTAGCTGGAATGACAATCGAACCGCATCTTTGGGCTTCAAGTCAGACACCTCCACCTGCATTCCTCCCTGGCTGAGGTTCCAAGTTACCCCCCGCGCAATACGAGAGCCTACTGTGCAGTCGACATCAGCCCGGATCGGAACACGGGAATATTTCCTCCGGTTCGCCACTATCGCTCCGATCACCGTACGGAACAGGGCACTAAGCTTCTGCCTGTCCACTGGTTTTTGAAGAAAAAAGGTCGCTCCGAGCGCAAACGAATCCTGCATGGTTTGTCTGTCGTCTCGCCCCGTTACGATAACGATAGGAGTGGACTTGTTCCATGACGATTTGCGGATAAGGCGGGCCAAGTCGAAACCATTCAGCTTTGGCAGTTCCAAATCCAGGAAAATTCCATCAAACCGCTCCTGATTTACCGCGATCGCAGCTTTTTCGCTGTCGCTGATCGGGCGAACATCAGCCTTCAGAGATGAAAAAACCTCATTCATGAGCTCCAAACTCGCAAGGTTATCCTCGACCACAAGCAGCTTCATGGGTTGCATGCGTCTGTCCTCAAGCTCCGCACAATACCACGGACAGTCTGAGTCGCGCTCGGAAGCTTAATTTGCAGTTCTCTCTTGCCCGGCATGTAATACGACCCGTCAGGATCGCCGCCGTTCCCCCTTGGCTGAGTGTGACCTGGTAAACCAACTCCTGTTGTCCGGTAGGCTTCTACGCTGAGCGCTTCTGGCTTTCATCATCGATCGGCGGAGGTTTTCTTAGGGAATCTACGAGCTTGGCGGCTTCTTGTTCGCTGCAATTGTTACGTTCGGCCACAAGCTTTATGGCTTGCTCTCCGGTTAGTTCGGTCAGGGCGGGTGGGAGATATGGTCTCTTCTGCTTCATCTCAAACTCCGATCCTCCGCAAAAGAGGAAATTTTGTCACTCTTAGCAATCGGGCAATCGGCCTACCAAATTATTTTTACGAAAGCCGAACACCGAGCTCGATTACGGCAAACACCCTATTGACAAAATCTCCCTAACTTAGAGGAGGATGACCTGCCTGACAAAAAATCCGACGGTGGGGTACTTTCCGGGCCTACGCAGTGCGTTTTCGTTTTTCACTATCAGCACTAGTCTTCGCGCGTTTCTCTGTAGGAAGGATCGGTTGAGGGTATTCGGGTGCCGGACAGAAGAGTGGACGGTAGTGCCGAAGCTGGCATCGCCGGCATCTGACATGCCGGAGAAGTAATAATCCGCACCACCGATCCAGCCAGGTGAGCGGCTCCCGTCGAGAGCGGTAAACTTCATCGCCGCAATGAGGGCCAGGCTTTCCAGCCGATTTTGACCATGCCAGAAGCCCCGTTAGTTTCTATGCTGAACGTTTCCTTTGTTGCTCGGTGGCACCGTTCTGTTGCCGTTTTCTGAGGGGTTTCAAGAACTCGGCGGTTGCCTCTTCATTGCGGTTCCGGCCTGGGAACTATAAACTTTCCTTTCCAGCTTTTTCTTCGCCGACACTCCCTAGTACCCCGTAACGCACTGTGCCACAGGCCCAAAAGCCTTTGATGAAAACATCAAGCTTGTTACGAAATCCGAACGGAAGGTCGCTACGAAGATTTTCACGTCAGCGCTCTCAGCGCGCTCCGAATCCATTCTTTGGCCTGGAATCCAACCAGCAGGTGGCACCCAATGGTCACATGAAAAGAACAAGATTAGACGTCTTCGAAATAACGAGAAAAGCTTGCTTAACGAATTAGAGCCATAAAGTCCACGCCTACCCCACCTTTACGACAGTTCGTCCACACTTCGGTAACTTTCACTTCCGTATTCCTCATCTAGAATTTCAATGTTCTCATAATCTCGACTGTCGACGGGACCTTTTCTTTGAGTAGACACCCGGTGTCCATTAATAAGACCCCGAGGCCGGCCGGCCGAATGCGCCAATTGGAGGGGCGCGAATGGTGGCTCTGGGGCGCCGCCGTAGCCGTCACCTTAGTTCTAACATTCGGGATCCTTTCCCTGTCCTTCACTCGCCTGATGAAACCTATTCGCTGAATCTCAAGGAGTGGGTTCGCGGATTGGCCGCCCTGGTTCTTCTGTTCGACATCTACACCATCTACCAACAGCAGCAATTGCAACGAATCCGGCGCCAATTGGCCGAGCGCGAGCAAATCTTTCAACTGATCACGGAAAATGCCGCGGATATGATTGCAGTAATAGACCGCGATGGAAAACGTCTCTATAACAGTCCCGCCTATCAGAAAATTCTTGGATATGGTCCGGAAGAGTTAGCAG